>Ga0213829_1000002_pt1 | contig 526390 bp, 451 predicted proteins | sample MC6MC0896MG_FD_180665 | JGI IMG/M metagenome (GOLD analysis project Ga0213829, IMG submission 180665) | Enriched soil aggregate microbial communities from Iowa State University, Ames, United States - MC6-MC0896-MG | ecosystem: Environmental > Terrestrial > Soil > Unclassified | place: USA...
CCATGACAAAACAAATCGTAATCGCAGCCTTAACTATCGGAGCAATCGTATTAGGAACTAACAATGTTCATGCTCAAAATACAACCGCTACAACAACAGTAAACATTACCCTGAACGATGTGATCTCCATCGACGCGGGAAGTACAGCAATCGGTAATACAGTTGACTTTAACTATGTTACTGCAGCAGACTATAACTCTGATCAAACTATTAATAAAGCAAATTCTTTAAAAGTTACTTCAACAAAGAATTTTAATGTTAAAGTAAAAGCAGGAGGTCCTAATTTCTTGAATGGGACCAACTTAATCCCTGTAAATGTTTTGACAATTAAAGCTGCTTCAGCATCCGGAACAATGGGCGGAACAAAAAACACTGTCGTTTTATCTGCAACTGATCAAAATTTAGTTACAAATGCTCCACTAGGAAGTGCATTAACATTGAATTTAGATTACACGATTCCTGCAGCGAAATCTTCATCTTCAGATATCTTAGGTAAACCAGCCGGAACTTATACGCAAACAGTAACTTATACCGCAACTGCCTTATAATATTTTTTTTAGTCTGTAAAGCTTTCTTTTGCTACGTTTTCAGTAGTTTTGGGGATCTTTATTTTTAAACAATTTACACCATGCGCAAGTTTATTTACATTTTCATTTTCTTTATTCTTACAGGGTCTTCTTCAATTCTGGCACAAAGTATCTCGATGTCGCCTACGCGCTTGTTTTTTACCGGTAATCCGGGAGAAAAAGTGACAAAGACAGTCACGCTTCAAAACAGCTCGGAAAAAGATTATGTTTTTAATCTCAACTATAAAGATTGGGTTAGAGAAGAAGACGGAAATAAAGTTTATCTTGAAGCAGGAAGCTCAAAAACTTCTAATGCAGCTTGGGTCTCTACCTTAGAAAACTCAGTAACGGTTCCTGCGAGAAGTACAAAGGAGATTGTAGTAACCATGCAGATTCCTGCAAATGCATCAAAGTCTGTTACAAACAGTATGTTATTTTTTACCCAACTTCCTCAACAAGCAGATCAGGCTCGTATTCAGAACGGGATTGGTATTATTACCTTATTTGAGGTTGGACTTCACATCTTTTATACACCACCAGGAAACCAGACAAAAAGTTTGGATATTACCAATATTTCAGAAGTGAATAATGAGAATGCGGCAAACAAAAAAGTAGCAGTAAGCATCCATAACGATGGAAATACCATCAATGATGCCACCGTTGAATTTGAATTGACCAATACCGAAAGTGGTAAGGAAATAAAATTACCTGCAATTTCTATCTCCATGCTTCCCAATACTGATCAGACCGTTCAGTTTTCTTTACCGGAAAACATTTCAGGGAACTTTCTTGGTGTGGCTATTATCAAAATGGCAGGCTCAAATGATTTACGCGTAGGCGAAAAAAACTTTAAATTTTAAAAAACTAAGTCTTGAAACCACAAAATGGAATGCCGATATCAATCCTAAGAAGAACAATCTTATTTTTTGCAATTGTTCTTTTGCATTGTTCGTTTGCCTTTGCGCAGGAAAAAAAGGATATAGAAATCCATTTTGAAAACAACAATGTAGCTGTTGAAAAAGGTTCTACTTTTACTAATTTCCTGGTTATTGAGAATAAAAGTTCTGAAGAAATTACAGTTCAGAATATAATACCTGACGAAAAATATCCGGGTTTACTTTTCTATCCAAAAAATGACTTTACATTAAGTGCCGGTCAGTCTAAAAATCTTCCTGTGAAACTGATCGCCAATGTGGATTTTATGAAACTGAAATCTAATGAAATCAAATTCCAGGTTTCCTACACCACTCCAACGGTCACCAAAACTGAAAGTGCCTCATTCTTCGTTAGCAAAGACGAGAACAAAAACATCGCAATTTATACGGCATCGTATGAAAATTTCATTAATCCTAATTCTCCCGACTCATCAATCCTGCTGATTGTAGAAAACCAAGGTTATAGTAAACGAACCGTTAAGATTGATTTGCAATCCATTCCTGATGGTTTGGAAATGATACCAAAACAACAAACCGTATCTCTGGAAGGTTTAGAAAAACAAACGGTTGAGATCAAAATTACAGTCAGAAAACAGAATACGCTTTTTCCGGAATTTAATATTAATGCAACCGCAACAGACCTGCTTAATAATGAAATTGTGGGAAGCAACACGCTATACTTAGTCATTTTATCAAACAACAGACAAATTGCCAGAGGAAACGAAGCGGTAAACGGAAGTAATTTTGCAGAAATTGCTTATAACGAAAACAGTTCAGGTTTTAATTTTCTTCAATTGAGAGGAAATACAACGTTTCGAGTGAATGAAAATTTGAAATCTCGTTTCAATATTGGTGCAGATTACTATCATGAAGAAGGCCTTTATAACCTATACGATACCTGGCTGGAACTGGAGAGAAAAAATACGGTATTGCGAGTTGGGAATGTTAATAGTAACGATTACGACTACCCGGTTTTTGGGAGAGGTGGGAAGCTTTCTACCAAATTTGGTAAAAATAATCAGATTGAAGTTCTTGCGCTGGAAAATAATTACAACCTATATGGTACCTATTTCCAACAAACAGAAGGATCTAAAATAGTGGGTGGAAAATATAGTTTTGGGAATGCTAAATCTTTTACTGTGAAAGTATCATATTTATTCGACCATGATCCGCGCTTTAATGTAGATACACAGGTAGCGAACGCAACAACATCATTATTAATTAACGATAAACACACAATCCGAACGGAGTTAGGTTTCAGTAACGAAAAAGGTCTCGTGAACAAAGATGAAAACGCAGGAGCTTCAATGGGAGCCAATTACGAGGGAAAAATAGGGAAATGGGATATACAATCTCTTAATTCCTTTGCTACCAAAAGTTATGCAGGGATCAAAAGAGGATCTTTTTTTTCAAATCAGAGGATCGGCCGACAATTTTCTGCTTCTCAGCGCGCTTTTATACAATATCAGAATTCACAGGTAGATCCGGAGTTCCTAAGCTTCCAAAGCACGCCAATCCAATCTGAGAATACGGCTAATTTGCGTTATTATTTCAACAGTACAGAAGTATTGGGATCAGGTTACCAGTTTGCTTTAAAAAAGTGGAATTTCCTATTGTCTCCAAAAATTGAAAAGCAGAAAACAGCTAATTTTTACACATCGCAGGAACTTTTTTCGTATCGAATGGAAGCCAACATAAGCACAACATTTGGTGCTCACGGATTGAACTGGACAGCGGAATATTCTTATTCAAAAGACAACAATAAGGACGATTGGTTCAACAGTCTGAGAACAACCTTGTCTTACAGATATAAATCTTTCTCACTCAACGGAACGGCACAGTGGAACGCAATTAATGTTTTTGATTTAAATTCTTATTACGATGTAGACCGTAATTTTGCCAACTACAATGTATATGCCTCGTATAATTTTCAGATGTTTAAAAATAATCTGAGTGGATCTTTGACGGCAGGAACTTACTATTCGGAACTTTATAAAAACTTAAACAGCAATATCAGTGGTAATCTGGAATATAAGATTTCGCCTTCATGGTCTTCAACAGGTTATTTTAATTTTTCCGGTTATAAATCTACAGCTTATGCAAGCAGTGGCAATTTTTATCAGTTCAGGTTTGGGATTAAAAAATATTTTGCCGCAGCCACGGCTCTCGGAAATCATAAAGTGACGTTCCAGTTATTTGAAGATAAAAATTCTAATGGACTTCTAGAGACGGGTGAATCGGTTCTTGCCAATGAAATAGTGAAACTGGACAATTTTGTTGCACTGACAGATAAGAACGGAAAAGTAGTTTTTCAGAATGTGCCTGAAGGTATCTACACGGTGAAGGTGAACGAAAATGCGGGTGCCCGACTAATGATGGATCCTGTAATTATGGTAAATAGCAATATCAACCGCAAAGTGGGTCTGGTAAAAAATAGTAAGGTAAGTGGAAAATTAACAGAGATCAAACAAGCCTACGATGTTTTGGAAACGGATGTAACCGGAATAGTGGTATATGCAAAAGGTGAAGATGGCATTATTCATACCGCCGTGGTCAACCAAAAAAATGAGTTTGAGTTTTTCCTGAAAGAAGGAAAATACAACGTCTATATTGAAAATGACAAATACAGCTATACACAACCCAACCAAACGATTCAGGTAACAAAAGAAGGTTTTTCAGAAACTGTGGTTTTTGAATATAAGAAGAAAGACACTACCATTAAGGTGAAAAAGTTTTAAATTTAAAAGTATGAAAAAGACGAGGGCTTTTCTAATAGTAATTTTTACCGTGTTCTGCGGATCTACAGTCACAAAAGCTCAGGATGTGTACCTGTCGATTCCTGAAAATAATATTTTTAACAGGACTGAATTTACTTCAGTACCTACAAGGGTAATGAATACCAACAGAACAAATTGGGATTATGGTTTTTTTGGAATTGGACCGGTAGCTCCAACCTTTACCTCTACGTCCGGACCATCTTTTACTCACTCTTCTACTTCACTATTCACTTTACCTACTTCTGTTCTTCTATGGCAGTTAGAAAGTATGGGTGGGCAATTGCCATCTGTAGGACTTTCGGGTTCTTTACCAGGTTTTCAGTCTTTCAGTACAAGTGCTTTAAGATGGTTTGAACCGCCAACGACCAGTTTTGGAGGTGGATTCAACCGAGGAAATATCAATTTTACATTTAAAATTCCTGCCTCACAATTTAGTGCGAATGCGTTCCGTGCAGGCAATTACTCCATGGATATCACTCAGAATTATAATGACTTTACACCACGTAATTTTAAAACAATTTTAGTTATCCCCTCATCGATACGATGGATCACCACCTCTTTAACAAAATATATTGAAATATCTTCTTTGAATGAATATCGCAATACAAACACACGGGTGTGGGATTTGGGGAATACGGAAATTGCGAATACAGTCGATTTTAATTTATGGGCAAAAGCTGCTTCCGCGAATATTCAGTTCACTTCTTCTAAAGGTGTTCCGGGAACCAGAAATATAGCAAATATTAAATTAGGTAGCAATGGATCTCCACTTACGACCAAATCATTATCTGCCAATTTTCAGAATTTTTCTCCTGCCAATTTCAGTGTTACAGCGGGAAACAGAAACAGCTTCACGCCAATGCTCTATGTTTCAGCAGAAGATTTTAAGAACTATTTTTTTGAAGCCGGAACTTATACTTTTGAATTAAACTTCAATGCCGCAAGTACAGATAATACTATTAACAGTTTGCAAAATACATCTGTTCAATTGAAGGTGCTTCCTCGGTCGGAGATCACCATTCCAAGTTCCGGGAGAAATGTAAACTTTAATTTTAATACAGCTGCCCAATATACCAATGGACAGTCACAAATGATTCCAAACCAAATTGTATTATCCAACAATGAGAGTTTTGAACTGTATGTAAAATCAGACGAAAATTATTTCAAGAAAGGCGGCTTGCAGACCGACATCAATTCCAACATATTACAAATTGGCATCGATGGAAGTTCTGTAGATACTCCCTTATCGAAAACTCCTCAAAAAATACTTTTTAACGGAACACCGGTTTTAGATCGGGAGCTGAACGTAAGATACACTATACCACCTACAGGTGCCCAAAGTTTGGTAGGGAAAGAAAATACTACATACTCCATCAATGTTTATTACAGTTTTACAGCAATTTAATACTTCCTGTTAAACTATTCTTTACTGAAACTGAAACCATTATAAAAATACTATTCGCGACGCTACTCATGTAGCGTCGTGTCTTGTTTTGTACAGCTCTTCCGATGATCTTTATTTAATGTAAATAGAATAGGAAATCTACTTGTAAAGCCCGTTCGTATGTAACAAATCTTATTAATATGGATATTCACATGTCTCATCTCAAAAGTATTGGAACAACCCCAAAAAACTATTGGAAAAAACCATCAAAATACCTATTATTGCACGGACATTGGGAGTCTTGCTGTGATAAATAAAAATGTCTGAAAGCAGGAATGATAGACTTTTTAACCAAACCTTTATTAAAAACAAACCCTGTCGATATGATTCTAAAATAGTTTGGTATAGAAATCGAAAAAAACAAATAATAAACTATACTTTAAAAAATACTGGATTCGATTTTTTAAAGCCCATGATACTTAATTTATGAATGACCAAATCAACGAACTACAATTAAAAATCGAAAGACTGGAAAACGAAATCAGTTTTAAGAACGGACTGATCTCGATATTGTCTCATGATTCAAAAGAAATGTTTGGAAATTTTCTGTGGCTTATAGAAGCGCTGGAAGATAAGACCATTAGTGAGAAAGATTTTTTTAACTTGTTGCCTCAGATAAAAAGCGATGCCCGAAAGAATCTGCAAACTATTCAGGACAGCATTGCCTGGTTAAAAACACAATACGGAGACTTTAAGATTAAACCTGTGAAAATCATGGTGACTGATCTTTTTCATCATTTCGAAGAAAAATATGCTGATCAATTAAAAGAAAAAAGCATTAAATTTTATTTTAAAGGAGATCCCAATACATTTCTTACAACCGATCGCTTATTGCTCGAATATGTTTTAGACAAAATTCTCAATAACGCAGTGAAATACTCTTTCCCCGGGCAAGATATCTGCCTGCTGGAAACTACAGAAGATGATCAGGTCATACTTTCTGTCATCGATTCTGGAACGGGAATGGCCGAAAAATATGTATCTGCGATCTACACTTATGATAACCCTATATTTCAGGGAACTTCTGGCGAAAAAGGAGTTGGATTAAGTTTGAAAATTGTTAAAAATTTTGTATCCTTGCTGCATGGAAACATCCAAATCATTTCCGCTGAAAATGAAGGTACTACGGTTTCCCTTTTTTTAAATAAATTTACTGAATAATGGCTCCAAAAGTAAATGTTCGTATTATTGTAGCAGACGATCACGGTATCGTACGGATGGGTTTGATACAAACCATCAAACGACTCTTACCTACAGCAATCATTACAGAAGTTGAGGATTATAAATCGCTGTACAAAGTAATTCAGAAAGAAGAATTGGATTTGGCCATTATGGACGTTAATATGCCAAATGGTACTGTGCAGGAAGCGATTGATTACATAAAAATGCATCAACCCGACTTAAGAATTCTCGTATTTTCTTCTCAAGACGAAGATTTGTATGCAATACGTTATCTAAAAATGGGTGCCGGTGGTTATCTAAGCAAACAAAGCTCTAGTGCAATAATTGAAACGGCTTTGACGGCGATGCTTAATACTGGGCGATATGCAAGTGACGAAGTAAAAGAAGCGATGTTTTTAGAATCATTGAACGGCGCAACAAAAAACTCACCCTTTGAAGCGTTATCAGACCGCGAATTGCAAATTGCCAATAAGATTGCAGAAGGTCTTCCCCTCAAAGAAATTTCTAATCAACTTAATCTCCATTCATCAACGATCAGTACTTACAAAAACAGGCTGTTTGAGAAGCTTAAAATACGATCCGTACCAGAATTGGTAGAGATTCTTAGGCTATATAATCAGTAAACATTCTATTATTCTTTTTTTGTAAACCCGGGAATCGTTGGATCTTGTAGATTACAACCAAACTCTTCTCCCCTACCTTCAGGAGATTTTCTGTAAAATCACTTTGTATGGACAGATTCTTTATATTAAGCTTATTTAAACTTTGATAGTTGGTAGTCGCAAAGGCGCAATTTATAGTATAGACAGTTTTAGGGCGCAAGGATTTTATCTACGATAAAATTTTAATTGCTTTATTTTCAAATTTTTTTCGAAATTTTAAGTATTGTATTGCAGAAAGAATTTAAATTCCTTGAACAAAAGGCATCATGGTAATTGACAGAATAACATCTTTTTCTTTTAAGGTATCAATTGCTTCTTTACCATTGCGGGTTAAAATAACAGCGTGCCTCACTTTTAACCCGCAATGCTAAATTTTATTGATAATCAGTATTTTACATTCTGAAATCAGAATTATCATTGCTTTTGATTTTATTTCATTAAGCTTTTTATGATATCTAATCCTATTCTTATTTCTTCTTTTATTTCTTTCTCCATCGCTGAAAAATCTATATTTTCATTCGCTTTTTTCTCCCATTTCAATGCGCAGTCTGAAAGTCTGAAAAGACCGGCAGTTCCGGCAGTTCCTTTAAGCTTATGAAGAATCATTTTGGCATCGTCCGCATTTTTTTCCGCTGCTATGGTAACAATATTATTCTCTGTCTGGATAAGCTCGTTAATCACAAGATTTAAAAATATTTCTTTGAAATCGTCATTATCACCAATCTGATCGTTCAGCAAATCAATATTAATATATTTCTCCATTACCATCTCATCTGTGGTCTCAACATCATTATCTCCTTCAGGAGCAATATGTTTTTTAAGCATTTCCAAAAGATCTGCCTGTCGCAAAGGTTTAGGTAGAAAATCGATCATCCCCGATTCCAGACATTTTTCTTTCTCTCCCAGAACGTTTCCTGCAGTTACACCAATAATAGGTACGTTTTTGTAGCCTGGTAAAAGTCGAATCTGTTTTGTGGCTTCAAGACCATTCATCACAGGCATCTGTACATCCATAAGGATAATAGAGAAATCTTTTTTCTTACATTCTTCCACAGCTTCGAGACCGTTTACCGCTTCTGTAAGATGTGCGTCAGGTATAAGTGATTTCATCATTTTATTATTCAGAACCATATTCACCGGGTTATCGTCTACCAAGAGAACATTTAGCTCTTTCATAAAAGAAATCTGGTCTTTTTCAGAATGTTGCGGAGCAGTAATTTCTATCACATTATTTTGTGCCACACGTCTAAGTGTTTTATAAAGATCATCAGATTTAATAGGCTTTAAAAGAAAATAAGAATTGTCTTCCTTACGGAAAGAATTAATAACATCATGTTCCTCCGAAGAAGTATGAAGAATTACCAATGGTGAAGTTTCATTCCGTTCATTAAATAACTGTTTAATCTTATCGATTGTTTCCAAACCGGAAATTATCGGCATATGATAATCCATCAATATAACATCAAAATGTTCACCTTTCAGCAATATTTGTAAAGCTTCCATTCCGTTGGCAGCCAGTGTAGATTCTATATTTTTATAGGTAAGCATGTGTTGAAGAATGATTCTGTTCGCTTCATTATCATCTACTACAAGCACTTTTTTTATAGTGAGATCGTCATCTTCTTTCAATTCAGATATTTCATAAGGAATTTCAATGTCGAAGAAAAATACAGAACCTTTTTCGGGAGTACTGATCAGAGATAAATGACTTCCCATATATCCAAGAATATTGTTTGAAATCGTAAGACCTAGACCGGTTCCTCCGTAACGCTTACTGATAGAACTGTTTTCCTGAGTGAAAGCATCAAAAATGTGTTTCTGCTTTTCGATAGGTATTCCGATTCCTGTATCTCTTACAGAAAATCGAAGAGCAATGTTGCTATCATCCATGCGGAGTTTTTCTACTTTCAGCTCAATTTCGCCTTCTCCTGTGAATTTTACTGCATTTCCTAAGAGGTTGATAAGGATTTGCTTTAATCGGGATTCATCAAGTAATAAAGTTTTTGGAAGTCCCTGCTCAATATTAAGAAGAAGTTCAATATTTTTTTTCTGAGACTGATACAGAATCACATTAATAACCTGACTTACCATGTCATAAACATCACTTTTCTCTATCAGAAGCTCCATTTTACCAGATTCTATTTTAGAAAAATCCAGAATATCATTAATAATGTTTAAGAGGTTTTCCCCAGATTCATTAATATAATTAAGATACTGAGTCTGAATATCGTTAAGAGGAGTTTTCAAAAGAAGATCAGAAAACCCAATCACTCCATTTAGAGGTGTGCGTATTTCATGACTCATGTTAGCAAGAAACTCTGATTTTGCCTTGCTTGCAATATCAGCCATTTTTTTTGCATTTTTAAGTTCTTCATTGGTATGTACAGAATTGGTAATATTTTTCACAGAGACAATTACCCCTCCAATTTCATTATCTGAAAGATACCATGGTCCAACCTTAAGGTCGAAATGCTGAATTTCTTCTTTGCCATCAACACTAATCGCAAAATCTTCATTTATATAAGTTTTACCTTGCAAAGCAGCAAGATAAATTTCTTTTCGTTCTTCAGGAATGTTTGGTGATACTACAAAAAGATTCTTTCCGATAATATCAGCCTCATCCATTTTGAATTCTCCTCTCCATCTGCTGCTTACAGAAATATAATTAAGATCTTTATCAAACATCGCTACGGCAACCGGAACATACGTTACGAACGATTGCATCATTGCTTCTTTTTTAGCAATATCGAGGAACATATTTTTGAATATATCAATATCCTGAATGATCCCATAAACCCTGTTGCAAACGCCATTTTCAAATTCCGGAATTCCTTTTACCCTTACCCAGATCGTAACACCATCATTACGCACGAGCTGAAATTCATCATCATACGGAACTCCCTCTGTTACCGCTCTGTTGAATAAAAATTTAACTCTTTCTCTGCTATCTTCTTTATAAAAACCAATGGCATTTTCTAAATTAGGCTGAAAATCGTTGCTTATCTTATGAATTTCTTTGGTACTTTGAGACCAGAATACCGTATTTTTTTTCAAATTTACTTCCCAACCACCTACTTGAGCTACAGAACTTGTCTGCTCCAGCATTTTTTTTGTATGAATTAGATCTTTCTCTAGAGTCATCCTTTCGGTGACGTTCAATGCAGTGCTTATTATATAAGGTTTTCCTTCTTCATCTATCTCAACAACATTGTGGTACATCCAGATCTGCTCTACCCCATTCTTTGCTTTAAGAATCATGGTTCCGAAATCCTCCTTGTTTTTATTAATTCTATCAAGATACTGGTTTAAAGATGGCCAATTATGCTCAGGAACAAGGTCTCTAAGGTTTAAATTTTTCACCTCATCTATAGAATAATGAAGCGTTTCTCTACCTTTTTCGTTGACAGAGATAATGTTGCCCTCCATGTCATGCATACTCATCAAACCGATGGCATTTTCAAAGAAGCTCCTGAAACGTCTCTCTGAGCTTTCCAGCTGACGTTTTTCTTCCGTTTGTGCAGTAATGTTGATTCCGAAACAGAAAATTTCAGAAAGTTCCTGATTGGATTTTAACAGCCACTCTACAATCACAGAACTTCCGTCTTTAATTATAGTAGAAGTAGTAAAAGATACTTCCTGATCACTCTCCGAAAAATCTTTAAACTTTGAAAGGTTGTTATTACCTTCTCCAAAAACTTCATTAAAACTAAGCCCAATCGCTTCTTCTTTCTTTAACGAAAATATTTTTTCGACCACTGGATTGAAATCTTTAAACTTCAATTCGTCATCCAAAACACAGATTAGATTATTGGATATATTGAAAAGTTGCTGAAAATATTCTGCATAAACGGTCTTTCTCTTTGCCGTTAAAAGCTTAGAAATTACATCTGCAAGCTTTTTGAGTGCTGTAATCTGACTCTCTATAATAGTTCTGGGCTTATAATCAATCACACAGATTGTTCCTAATGCAAAACCTTCGTCATCAATAAATGGTATGCCTACATAAAATCGTATCCCTCCTTCCAAAATGAGTGGATTATTCTTGGATCTGTCATCCAAAAGCGTATCATTAATAATCACAACTTCTCCGCTTGCTATCGAATACTGGCAAACCGTATTCTCGCGCGCGACAGAATCGATCTCAAGACCTATACAGCTTTGGATGGTCTGCGTCTCACTTTCCATAATCGCAATTAAAGAAGCAGGACAATCGGCTATAAGGCATGCCGTTTCTGCAAAAACATCAAATTGTGGATCTTTGCCTAAGTTCAGAAGATCAAAAAATTCTAATTTTTTCAATCTTTCTATCTCATTATCAGGAAGGATATTCTTCTTCATATTAGCCGCAAAATTATTTAAAAATAAATAAATATCATTATACTATTTATACAAATAACTATTTATAAAAGTTTTATTTATAAGCTTACAAACACAATAATCCCTACTTATTCAAAAAAGTATTAATAAAATGATAAAAATATTGCTCTGAAGTTTATAGATTATAAAATAACATCTGCTTTCATCGACTCATTTTGCCTCTTCAATGAAAAAACTGATAAATCACAGATTTCAGACAAAATTTTACATTAAAAAAGCAAAAAAGCACCGTCTTAAATGCTATTGTTGCTAAGCTCAAATTAAGATCTAAAGTCTAAATTTATTAATCTAAATACGTAAATATTGCATGAAAATTTATGGAAATATCTGTGCTACATATACCATATTAAAAATTATAAAAAAATCTAACCTTTAATAAAATTGTTCAACAGAATGAGTTTTGTAATTCTTGTTTAATTTGGTTCAACCGAATCAAATCATCTATAAAAGTGTTTGAAGATCCGATCGTCCAGCTAATACACAACCAAATAGCACCATTTTTTTCCTGTAGATTACTTGTGATCGTGACCTAATTTGATTTTTTTTATACTAGCGCAAAAACAAAAAACGCTTTAAACATAAATGTTTAAAACGTTTTAGCTTATTTGGGTTTCTCAACTTGCGGAGAGAGAGGGATTCGAACCTATCTTTTAAAGACTGATTAAATCTATATTTTTTTTCTGTAAAACATTTCTTGCCATGATTTTTACCTAAAAATCTATTCAAAAAATTGAAAGAATTTTGTAAGTAAATCAAAACTGCAAACAATAATTAATTCTCTAACTAAAATACAAATTTAATTATAATTTCACTAAACAAATGGAGTTAATTATTTTCAACTTTATTGAATTAAAACAAAGATTAAATTACCATACACTCAAGGATTCAAAATAACTTTTACGCAACCTTCTTCCTTTTTATCAAAAATTGCCTATTCTATTTACATTCTAAGACTTTCATAAACCTTTTTCAAAGTTAATACGAGCTCTTGCTCTTTCAAGAAAAGAACATTCCGAATCAAATCTGATAGCATAGATACAAGTTTACCTGGTGCATGAAAACAGCTGCTTTCAAATTTAATTATTTGACGTTTATTTATATTGGTGGTTTAAGCAGGATTATTTCTCTCTTTTTCCAGTTCCCAAACTCTATGATTAGCTACAGCTTTAATAAATGAAGTAGCGGGATCTTTACTATCGGAGGTGATAATTGCAGGATCATCATGTTTTTTATCATTCACATGACTTGCTTTATAGATCGCATCTGTTTCTTTCCCAAAATAGATTGCTTTGCAATGTTTATAGGCTTCGTTGACAAATAATAATGTTCCTGGCCTGTTATCTTCATTCATTAAATGATCTGAAGACTGTTTTCCACTGCAGAGGTAAAGTGCATCAAAGCAAACACTTGCTGTACTCGTCAAAGAATGTTTGGGTTCAAAAATAGTTCCGTCATCAGCTTTTACAGATGCTAAACTTCCTGCAATAATCTGTACTACAGCTCCTTCTTTTTCCAGCTTAGATTGTAGGGAATTTACATCGGCAGCTTTTACTCCGTTTTCCATAATAAAACCAATAATGCGGCTCTCAATAGTATTTTTAACGGTATTGGCCATGCTTAAGGCTTCTGAACTCTTTGTCATAGGCTCTTTTTCCGGGCTTTGCAATGTCGCAGGATCAGCATCTGCAGGAATACTTCCATTGGGTTGTTTTAACTGAATCACTTTTACTCCTACTTTCTTCGCAACTTTTGAAGCCAAATCTTGATTAATGAATGCAAGCTGTCCTACAACCCTTTCTCTGATAGCAGGAATTGTTACCTTAGAAAGTTCAAAAATTAGCGCATTCTCTATATGCTGTTTTTCAGGAGCAGACTGACTATTAAAGAACAATTTTGCCTGAGAATAATGATCTACAAAACTTTCACTTCTTGCACGGATTTTTTTACTGTCAACTCTTTCATTGTGAGAAGTAAAACCACCCTCTTTCATCATCGCCTGAAAAGGACATCCGCCGCCGATAGAATTGGGTTCATAGCTAACTTTTCCTTTTACAATTTGCTGACGCATATGTCCATCGCGCTGATTATTATGAACTTCATTTAAAGAACGGTTAATAGGAATCTCATGGAAATTAGGAGATCCTAAACGTGATAACTGAGTGTCGGTATAAGAAAATAATCTTCCCTGTAACAAAGGATCATTGGTAAAATCAATACCGGGAACCAAATGTCCAGGGTGAAATGCAATTTGCTCTGTTTCAGCAAAAAAATTATCAGGATTTCTATTCAATGTTAAAGTACCTACAATCTGAACAGGAACTTCCTCTTCCGGAATTAGTTTGGTTGGATCAAGCAGATCAAAATCAAATTTATATTCATCTTCTTCAGGTATGATCTGCACTCCAAAATCCCATTCAGGGAACGCGCCGTTTTCTATGGCTTCCCAAAGATCTCTTCTGTGAAAATCTGAGTCTTTACCCGAAATTTTTGTTGCTTCATCCCAAGCTACGGAATGTACACCAAGTTTTGGTTTAAAGTGAAATTTTACAAAATGAACAGTCCCTTCACTATTAATGAATTTAAAAGTATGAACTCCAAATCCTTCCATCATTCTAAGACTTCTCGGAATGGCTCTGTCACTCATTGCCCACATAATCATGTGCATGCTTTCGGGCATTAAAGAAATAAAATCCCAAAAAGTATCATGCGCAGATGCAGCTTGTGGAATCGCATTATCCGGTTCAGGTTTTACTGCATGAATCAGATCAGGGAATTTCATAGCATCCTGAATGAAGAAGACCGGGATATTATTACCTACAAGGTCGTAATTGCCTTCTTCCGTATAAAATTTAATCGCAAAACCTCGCACATCACGAGCAAGATCAGTACTTCCTACGCTTCCGGCAACTGTAGAAAAACGTACGAAAACAGGCGTTTCTTTACCTTCTTCTGTTAAAAATTTTGCTTTTGTATATTTTTGTAAACTTTTATTAAGTTTAAAAACACCGTGAGCTCCCGAACCTCTTGCATGAACAATACGTTCAGGTATTCTTTCATGATCAAAATGAGTAATTTTTTCACGAAGGATAAAATCTTCCAATAATGTTCCGCCCCGTTCCCCGTCTTTTAAAGAATCCTGATTATTGTTAATTTTTAATCCTTGATTGGTTGTGAGTTTTTCATTTAAATTATCTGTTGTGTGGTCTTTTAGTTGATCTAATTTTTCACTTTTTTTGTTGTTCTTTTTCATAGTTATATTGTAATTATAGTGGTTAAATTATGTATAGCAAGCGTAAATTTGAAACTTCTCTATTTTAAAATTTTAATTAAAAAATTATACCATTTATTTCAGTTTTAAGCATTAATATAAAAATTAATAAAGGCAGAAAAACATGAGATTTTTATAAAGAAAATGTGTAGCGTTGTAAAAGTAATATTAGAATCTTTGTTAATTGCAGATTCAATATTCATCAGAAAAAATTTGATGATAATATTGAAACGAATACATTATTTGCAAAAGTTCCGTCTGAAATAAAATTGTTTTGGTTTATTTTTTTCGTAGTAGAAAATAATATCATTAGCATCTGAAAACAGAGCTTTAAGAATGTGGGGTTTCATAAAATGATTTAGTGATGTTTTTGGTTAAACCAAATATAACCTAATAATTTGCGATCAACTATGACCTTGGTCATATTGACGTTTTGAGTAAAAAGATACTTGTCAAATTCTTTTTTACATTTTTCTAAGTTATAGTATGTTATTTAAGATCAATGAGTCCATCTGTAAGACATTTCCACTGGATTTTAGAAAACCCCAACATGCCTCCTATTGCAATTGCAATATTTCTGATGCAATTTAAAAATCCTGATTTCAGGTTAGGATATTCATTCCTTCCATAAATTCCTGCTTTTAAAATATTTCCTTGTTTTGACATTACAAATGTAGATGTCGCTGCATTAGAGTAAAAATGAGCAATCTTTCGGCTGTTTTCTTTCACAGGATCTTTTGATGGTCTACACTGAATCATTATTCTATCAGCAATATTTGTATCTATCATCACAATTTGAACCCAATCATAAGATCTCCCCTCTTTTCCACCCGGACCGGGAATATCGATTCTGATGTAATCTCCAATTTTTGGCAAACGGTCTACTATTATTCCCGAAGAATTACATAATGTAAAATCTGCAGAACTTTCGTTACAATATCTTCGCCAATGATTAATAGAAAAAAAACGCTGTCTCAAAGCATCATATTTAAGATCTAATTCTTTGGAATTTCTCACTTCAACAAAGCTTTCAGTGTCATGAAAACTTCCTTTAAAATGTTGAGGAACTCCGGGTATGTTTTTGGGTTTCATTGTAATGAGTTTAAAATGGATTAAGGCGTTTCGTCATGAGCCATATCTACAGGTTTAAATCTCTATTTTCATTAAAAATTTCTTGGCAAATTCCTCTTTGGAGAAATGCTGTTCACTTATTATTAATTTCTAAAACAAAAAATTCGCTGATGATTGGGGGATATTTATGATCAACCCAATAGCTTTATCTTTAAACTAACAGAATTTTAATACTTTCTCATTAGCATCTGATAAATTTTTCAACTTTTCTTTCGAGATTTTCAAGTTCGAAGGGTTTTGCAATATAATCATCGGCCTGTGCTTTCTTAGCTAAAAAGCTGATATCGCTATTTGCACTGATGTAAATGACAGGTATATCTTTAAACTTATCATGATTCCTTAATAATCTTACGGCTTCTATTCCGCCAATATCAGGAATCCAGTTATCCATTAAAATCAAATGAGGTCTGAATTTGTTAACCCGTTCGATGATATCGTGTGATGTTTCAGAAACTTCTACACAATATCCATTTTCGCCAAAAATGATGGTGAAAACATCTAAGATAGATTTATCATCATCAAAAATTAAGATTCTCTTGGTATCCATACGTTTTTTTGTGATTGATTATTCATCAAATATAAGAGTAAAAAATACTGAGTTCTTATGACTACAGTAATAGTGCTGAAAAATATCTTTACTTTATAAAATATTACTGCCAAAAGATCCTAAAAAGATTATTTTTTAGGATCTGATGAAATTGATATTGTTCACTATTTTTATTTTTAATCAATTTAAAATAATGAACATCTACAATTAATTTTTTAGCTCGTTTAAATTATTAAACTTATTGTAGGATGATTTTAAATGATGAAGCTGATCGCTTACAACTCTTGAACTTTCAGGGCAAAGATCTCCGCTGTCTAAAGCATCCTGATATGCATCAATTGCTGCTTCTTCGCCAAAAACTACATTTTCTAAAGTTGATTCTGTTTTGTCTCCTGAAAAAGAATTTTTCACATCAATCCATCCTCTGTGAATTGCTCCTGGAGTTGTTCCTGTATTGTCAGGATTTCCGCCTCTTTCCGTAATTAAATTCATCAACTCTGATTTCATTACCTGTGATTGTGCAACCATCTGATCATAATCTCCTTTTAATGGAGAATAGGTATCCCAAACTTTATCTTCAACCTTAGCGAATCCCTGAATTCTGTCGTTGGTAATGTTGAGCAAATCATTCAATGTTGCTACTGTTCTTTCGTTGTGCATAATAATATTTTTATGGTGAGCCTAATTTCTTACAACCACCGTACCATTGATGACTTTTAAAACAACATATCGTGTTTGTGTGGTACATTTTGTTTCTGTAACAATTCTATCTGCAATATGATCTATGTCTTTATATATTATCATAATTAATTTTTCTGTATCTCTAAATTCTGAGGAACGTTTTTTGAATACCCAACTCAAGAAGAGTATCTCAAGAAATCAGCAACCAATGAAAAAAATAATAACGGGATTTACAGTCGGAATTTCAGCAACAATTGCACTTATTTACCTTTCAGGGTATGGGTATATTTTTAAAGCTATCGGAATCAATTTGAAGAAAGGATCTTTTGCTCCATCTATTGATGATGAAAAGAAGTTTCCTTCCCGGATAATAGCTAACTCAAAGCCTCAAGTTTGGAAGAAAAATATTATCTACAATAAACATCATTTACCAAAACGGCTTACTGATGAACTTAAGAAGACCCGCACATCGTCACTCCTTGTAATTAAAGATAATCAATTGCTGTACGAAAAGTATTGGAAAGACCATAATTCCTCATCACTGATGAATTCTTTTTCGATGGCTAAAGGATTTTTGGCCATTTTAACTGGTTGTGCAATTGATGATGGTTATCTGGGATCAGAAGATCAATTAATTTCTACAGTATTTCCTGAATATAAAAAAAGCTCTTACGGAAAGCATCTTACATTTCGTCATCTTATGACTATGCAGGCAGGATTTGATTGGGATGAAGAATACCGTCATCCTTTTGCAGAAAACTCTAAGCAATATTTTGTGGAAGATCTTGCAAAACAGGCTTTCAGTATTGATATAAAAGATATGCCCGGACAAAAATACGAGTATCAGAGTGTCTCTGCGCAGCTTTTAGGAATGGCTTTAACAAAAATAACAGGGAAACATTTATCAGATTATATTTCAGAAAAGATATGGAAACCATTAGGAATGGAATTTCCTGCTAAATGGAGCACAGACGAGAAAGGAATGGAAAAGGCATTCTGCTGTGTACATGCTACGGCAAGAGATTTTGCAAAAATAGGACAATTGATCATGCAAAACGGAATATGGGAAGGAAAACAATTGCTCAACGCTGAGTATTGCAAGAGAATGCTCAAACCTACTGAACAAAATGACGCTTTCTGCTACACCATTTGGGCAGGAGAAAGTAGTAATAAAGAAAAACAATGTTGGTTTTTTTATGGTTTTTTAGGTCAATTCATTATTATGATCCCTGAAAAAAAGATGGTAATCGTAAAAACCGGATTGTACAACAAACTGGAAGTTGATCAAAAGAAAAGACCTTTACAGGTGCAAATTTTAATTGATGAATTAACATCAATGTACTAAAAATAAATGATAATAATTTTCACCTCTCCATCTGATCAATGCTTTTAAATCATTAGAAATGAATTAAAAATTATTTTGTCAGCAACGAGTTGATTATTAAAAAGGCTCCAACAGCTATAAGTCCCCAATAAACATATTTAAAAAAAGATCTATCCTTGATCTTATGGTTAAGGTATCTTCCTAAAAATATTGCTGGAAAAACAGCTGGTAATGAGATCAAAAAATATTTTAAGACATCCAACGTAATTAGACCTTTTGTAAAATATCCTATCGCAGCTATAAAGCTTGCCGGTAAAAAATAAGCCTGAAGCGTTGCCCTAAAATGTTTAGCACTCCAGTTTCTCAAGTTACCATAGACCACAAGAGGCGGACCGTTTACTCCATAAGCACCCCCAAGAATTCCGGATGTAAATCCGCAAATAAATAGCCATAACATACTATCTTTTTTCAGTGAGAACTGTTTTTTTCCAAAAATGGCATACAATGAGTTGAATATAATAAGTAAGCCTAAACCTATTTTTACCCAAAACTCGTTACCGTATAGTAAGATTAACAAACCTATCGGAATTCCTAAGACAGCAAATAAAATAAGCCGCTTTGCGCTGTTAAAATGAATTTGTTGATGATCTTGTACAACAACAACCAATGCAACTAAAATTGAAATTAAAACAGAAAGAGGTACAGCAATTTCGAGTGGAATAAAAAGTATAAATAAAGGAACTGCAACTAAAGATTCTCCAAAACCGAACGTTGAACGGACTAGTGTCGCAACAAAACTGACAATGAAAATGTATATATAAATAAATTCCATATTATGTTAAATATACGTTTTTCTACTGAGATAAAAAATCATATAATACCGAATCAGAGGACTTTTTCAATAAAATAAGAGCAAAAAAAAGAGAGTTTTAAAGCTCTCTTTTTATCTATAATTTATAACAGCATTTTTTTTATTTCAGTTACTGTATGCTGCTCTGTTTTGATAAATATTTAATCCCTCAACTTTGTTTTTGGCAATGTGAAAAATCAGTTCCACAGAAAAAGATGATATTTCATAAAGAGCATACCTGAATGAACTCATAATTTGTTCATTCATTAACCGTCCTTCTGATAAGACAATTTCTGATTGGTTTTGTACAGGTAAGTTTTTAAAGTCGTAAAGAGAAATTTCCATAGCTGTTAATTTTATTAGTATGTAAACTGTTTATACAATTTCTTTACCAATTGTATTATTAAATTTAACTAAAGTGAAATAATTTATAAATTAAAAAGTAAAACTCGTTATTCATGGCAATTAGCTGATTTAATTCTATAGTATGTAAATTCTATAGTATGTAAATTCTCTTCATGAAAATTTCTAAGATTACAACTCTTAAAATTTAATCCAAATTTAAATAGAAATCAGAACGGTAAGGAATTCGAATTTGGACGTAAATATTATTTTATCATTGAGAGTCGATAAAAATTAAAATTTTATTTTTTACTAAGGACAAACCCTTAAAACCTTCAAAATTGCTTTAATTGGCGTACAATTTGCAAAGTACTTTTCACCAATCACAAATAACAAAGCATGGATATCACCAACGATTTTAAAGAAGAAATCTTAAACTCTCCTACATCAATTGAAAATATCGAGGTCGTTTATAAAAAAAATAAATACAATGGAAAACTTGTAAAAGTAAATCAATCGCCATTTGAGATGACAATCTTTGATGATGATCTCAAAGATGATCCAGAGCACGTCATTGATTTTACACTTGCAGAAGAAATAACTATTAAATTTTTTGATGGCACAATAAAAACATTTAAAGATCCTGTTTCGTAAAATAATATCTATTTCCACTTATTATATTGGCAATATTAAGAAAGATTATGCTATATATTTTCATTATTTACCTTAATGAATTCAACTAATAACCAATCATAAACTAAAACATGTTAATTGAACCTACTCTTCTGTTTGAATATGGTGCGACCATAGAAAATTATGAAGCTTCAGAAATTATTTTCACCGAAGGAAGCAGACCGAAATATTATTATCAGCTGACATCTGGCAGGGTTAAATTAAACCATATTGATATAAACGGAAAAGAATTTATACAGACGATTTTGACGACCGGACAAAGTGTTTGTGAATTGATGTTATTTATCGATGAAGCTTATCCTGTAAATGCGATTTCATTAGTTCCTTCAAGTGCTTTAAAAATTAAAAAAGAAAATTTCTTAAACCTTATTAATGATCATCATAAGGTTTCTTTAGATATCAATAAATTCTTAGCAGAACGATTATATCAAAAATTTCTTATGCTGCACAGTAATTCATCATTAGATCCGGAAGTGAGGTTGATGGGTGTTCTTCGTTATTTAAAAAGTTTTACTGAAAATAAAACTCCCCATTCGTTTGAAGTATTATTTACAAGACAGGAGCTCGCTTCATTAACCGGGCTTAGAGTTGAAACGGTAATTCGGACGGTAAAAAAAATGGAAGAAAAAAATATTTTACAAATTAAGAACCGGAAGATCCACTTTTAGTTTCTTATTTTGGAAGAATTTTCACTTTTTATTATGTGGCTTTTTAATCAAAAATTGTAATTCCGCAGTACTAAATTTTAAAAAATTTAGTCTAAAAACCTTATTATATATAGATTTCCGAATTAATTCGATGTTTTTTAAAATAGAATAATATCTAAATTCTTATCAGATAAATACAAAACTATCGTTATTTCTAAATTATTCTAAAAAGTATTTCGATCCTGAAAGTACCTGGTAACCTAAGTAAAAAAGAAGATGCAGAGAGTTTTTAGGAATATGGAGCTGTAGATTATTGGAATTAAGCATTTCATATTTCCAACTGTGTTTTGTACAATACAGCATCATTTCCTGCAAATCCTTATCTAAAAGAGCGAGCATCACTATTACTTCATCATTAGAGTTAAACTCTTTATCTATCGCTGAATTCATATGTTTTTTGATTGGTGTATTCGTTTTTGCAATCAGTGTGCTATGTTCTTCCTGTAAGGAAAAATCTATTTAGTGATTAAATAACAGTATATGTTTACAATCATATTCCTTTAATTAATTTATGTATATATACAATATTGAGAGGAATAGTTTTTGAATATCCGTCATCATAATATAGTTAAATATGAACCAAATTAAAGATATAGATATTGCACTTATTGGAGGTGGACCTGCGGCATTACTATTATTAAAGCATATACTAAACAGCAATCTTAAGATAAACACTATTGTAATATTTGAAAAAAATGACAGGCTTGGAGTCGGTATGCCGTATGGAATAAAAGGATCCTGCAAGGAACATGTAGCCAATATATCTGCCAACGAACTCCCTGATCTTGTCGATACTTTCGAAGATTATTTAAAAAAGTTTCCAAGCGATCAGTATGCGGATTTTACAGATGCAGAAAAATTAAATCCTTATCTTGTCATTCCTCGGCTTCTTCTTGGTGATTATTTAGAGAATCAGTTTGAACAGCTTATTAATATTGCAATAGAAAAGGATATTGATATAACAGTCGAAAAAAGTACAGCTGTTGAAAATATTCTTCCTGAAAATGACAGAATCAAGAAATTTCGAATATTGTCGGACAAAAATAAAGAATATACAGCCCAGAAAGTGATCATCTGTACTGGTCATGTATGGCCAATAAAGTATGAAGGTAAAGTTGAGAAATGGTATGATTCTCCCTATCCCCCATCAAAATTTAAACATTCTACCAATCATCCCGTAGCCATTAGAGGCACTTCGTTAACCGCCATAGATGCTGTAAAAACCTTAGCCCGTCTGAACGGCACTTTCATAGAAACCGGCAGTAAAATAAGTTATCAACTTGACAAATCATCTGAAAATTTCAGACTGGACTTATTTTCAACGGGAGGTTTTCTTCCTGCATTACGTTTTCACTCAGAAGATGATGCTTATTCATCTGAATGGACAATGTCACCTAAAGAAATCACCAAGTACAAAGAGAAAAACGGCGATTTTATTGAATTAGATTATGTTTACAATCGCAATTTTAAACTTCCACTGAAGAAGAAAGATCCTGATTTTTATAATGTAATTAAAGACTTGGAGATAGAAGATTTTGTCGAGAAAATGATGGATTTACGTGAAAACATGGATAGTTTCGATCTCTTTAAGGCTGAATATGAAGAAGCGGAAAGATCTATTGAAAGAAAATCTTCAATAACATGGAAAGAAAAACTTTCAGCATTCAGTTATGCCATGAACTATCCGGCAAAGCACTTTTCAGCTGAAGATATGCTTAGACTAAAATCAACATTACTTCCTCTCATTTCGATTATAATTGCTTCGCTTCCACAGTCGTCATATAAAGAGATAATGGCTCTACATGATGCAGGTCTTATTTCCTTAACAGAAGTAAATAAAGAAAGCACAGTAGAACCTAATTTAGAGGGTGGCGGAGATTATTTTTATACGGATGAAGACGGCAAAACAATAAAAAAAAGTTATAAGATGTTTATTGATGCCATTGGTCAGCAAGCTATGAATCCTGAAGATTTTCCTTTTAAAGGTTTGCTTAATCAAAATGCAATAAGTCCGGCTTATTTAAGTTTTAAAGATCAGAACAAAGGAGAAGATCTGTATTCTAAGAAGAAAGAAAATATTGTAAAAATGTCAGAAAATCGGTTCTGTCTAAACGTTCCGGGATTAAGTATTAATGATTTTTTTCAATCGATTAATAAAGAAAATAAAAATGAAGAAGGGCTTTACATTATGGCTGTGCCATTTATAGGTGGATTGAACCCTGATTATTCAGGTCTTGACTTTTGTGATACTGCCGCTGAAAGAATCGTTGAATCAATTTCAAACTCTCAAACTCCAGTGTTGGAGATCGATGTTCAAGATAAATTGGAAGAAACAAAAAAGATTTTATAATACTTTAAATAAAAACAAAGGAAGAAATTATTGCTGATTACTTCCTTGTGTTAGTTTTAAATTTATTCCAGAAATAGTAAATTATTGAAAGTTAAGAACCAATTGCTCAACATCTTTAAAATAAATATCGCTATCCTGTTCATTTTTGCTTTTTAAATAAATAGGCATAATAACATTTGATAACGAAATGTTCCAATTTAATAATGAATTATAAATTCCGGTGGTCCTGATTCTCAAAAGCTCAATCAAAGAAATTAATTTTAAATTTGAGATTTGTGAATAATCATATATATAAAATTCTCCAGGATTAAAATATAATGACTTGCTGAGAATATCGTATTTACCGGAAAAATTCATTTTTATTTTTATCTGTTTCATACAGTAATTTAATTGTAGTATAACATATAATATGCCATACCATAAGGACATGAGCTAAATTTAAAATTGACTTTTTCAGTTTACAAATAAACTGAATATTTATTTCCAGTATCAGAATCAACAGTAATTAGCACACTAATAAGCTCTTGATGGAATGATATTTGCTAGACATGTAAGTTGAATAGATTAGGCCTTGCTAATCTAATTATAAATGAAAACTGATGATTACTAATACTAAAAAAATCATGGTCTGCGATGATGACCAAGGCATATTGGATGTCATTCAAATGCTTTTGGAAACTGAAAACTTTACCGTATTTACAGAAATTCACAGCCCTAATCTGATCAACAATATAAAATCAAATTCCCCCGATCTACTTTTATTAGATTTATGGATGCCATTTATGGCTGGAGACGAGATTCTTAAAACCATACGCGCTAGCAAAGAAATCAAAGATCTTCCGGTGATTGTATTATCCGCAAGTGTTGACGGATCAGATATTGCTGAAGATGCCGGAGCAAATGCATTTATCGCCAAACCATTTGATATGAATGATCTCATTTCTAAAGTTAAAGGTCTGCTTATGAACTAATTTTATTCTTTCCTACCAATGCATCAAAACGATAATGTTTAAACTCTATTAAATAGTATGATTCTATAGTTAACAATTGATCAGATTTAATAGCAGATTTATAGTCATAATTTAGCCCCTAAACTAATAAATAAGTCATAAAATTTATCTTATCAATAAATAATTATGACTTATTATAAATTATAGAGATATAAAAAATCTCGTTAAATCAGGTAGAGACTTAAAGAACTTCCCCAATCTGGCTTATTCCTGCCTTAACTGAGTTTTTGACTTCATCAAATTTACCCATTCCTATTTTTTTAACTAAAGATGCTGCAAAACCCTTCATTTGTTCGAAAGTTACATGAGGAGGCATTGCTAAAGTATCAGGATCGGTATAGATATTTACCAATACCGGTCCCTTATGTTCAAATGCTTCACGGATAACGTCTTCTGCTTTTTCAGGATCTTTTAGTTCAATACCTTTGATATTCATTAATTCTGCAATCTTATCAAAAGGGGGATTAATCATATCAGTCTGCCAATCGACATAGCCTGCGACTTCCATTTCAAGCTTCACCATACCCAGAGAATGATTATTGAAAACAAATATTTTGACTGGATACTGATATTGCATAATGACTGCCAATTCACCTAAAAGCATAGACAATCCTCCATCACCACTCATAGCAATGACCTGTCTGTCGGTTGTTGATGCAGCCGCACCAATTGCCATCGGTAAAGCATTGGCCATTGATCCGTGGTTAAATGATCCTGTTAAGTAACGACTTCCTTTAGCACGGATAAATCTGGCTGCCCATACTGCGGTCATCCCTGTATCAACCGTATAAACTGCGTTTTCAGAAGAATAATGATCGATCAAAGTAGCGATATATTCAGGGTTAATCTTCGAAGGAGATCCTTTTTTCTCTGCGTAATCACTAAATCTTTTTTCATCATCATTATAGATTTTCTTCATTTTCTTAAGAAAAGAATCATCCGATTTAGACTCAATAAAAGGTAACAAAGCCGTCAACGTATCTTTAATATCTCCGGCATAACCGTAATCAACGTGTGCGCGCCGCCCTATCCTTTCAGGCTTTTCATCAATCTGAACAATAGTTTTATTTTCAGGTAAAAATTCCGAATAAGGAAAGTCGGTTCCTAATAAAACTAAAAGTTCTGCCTCGTTGCAGGCATCATATCCAGATTTATTACCTAAAAGACCGTTCATACCAACTGCAAAAGGGCTGTTTTCTCTGTCAAAGAATATTTTTCCTCTGAAAGAATATACAATAGGAGCATTTAATTTACCAGCTAATTCCTCAACCACATTCACTGCACCTTTACAGCCGTGTCCGCAGAAGAACACGATTTTCTTTTCCGAATTAAACAACTGTATCAACTGTGACATTTCGGAATCTGAAGGCCTGAATATCGGAGCTGTATTAAAGCTTTTATACCCCGTTGAAACTTCTTCAAATTCCGCCGAAGCCACATCACCCGGTAAGCCTAAAACCGCAACACCTTTTTCATTAAGTGCAGTCTGTATGGTACGTTGAATCATAGTGCCAAACTGCTTTGGTGTATTGGCCATAAAAACCTGCTTACTACAGTCTTTGAAGAGGAATTGAGGATTGGTCTCCTGAAAATATTCAGTTCCGAATTTCTCTGTTGCGCAAGTACTTGCAATAGCGATGACAGGATTTCCTGATCTGTTCGCATCATAAAGACCATTGACCAGGTGAACATGACCTGGCCCAGAACTTCCCATGCAGCATCCAATACCGTTAAGTTCTGCGTCCATTGAAGCTGCGTAGGCTGCAGTCTCTTCATGCCTTACATGAATCCAATCAATTGTACCATCTCTTCTGATAGCATCATTAACCGGATTTAAACTGTCTCCTGTTATGGCAAACACTCTTTTAATACCGGCACTTTTTAACATTTCGACCAAATGGTCTGATACATTTTTAGCCATATAATTTTTTTATAATTATTAAAAACCTTTATAAAGGCAAGTGATTCTTATCTGATGATTGGTGTCAAAAGGAATACCAAATACAAAAAGTATATTTTAAATGTATATCGATATTGGAATATTTATTGTTAAGGTGTTTAATAACCGAATTACAATCACCATGAATATTTTATTTACAACGATCAATAAAAAAGCATGTACGACTGAATTCCAGAAAAAATTATGGAACGGGGCTGAACAATATATGAAAGATCAAGTTAGAAGAAAACTCCAAAGCCTGACATCTTATATAGGCAATGTAAATGTCAGTATACTCATTGACATGAATAAAGGATTTGCAACAGTGTTAAAAAATAACCTGAGTGAAGAACAGTTTTTTATAGCACAGAGAACGTTACGAAATAAAATTTAATATCTCAAATCCATCTTAATAATGGATAATTAGTATTTATACCTATTTGACATTTTTTAAGAAAAACAATTCCTTATCCTATTCAAAGCTATCTTTTTATTGATACTTTTTAGTAAGCTCTTAAAAACACAATCGAATTTATTCAATTTCCTTTTGGCTAATGATTTAAAGCCTAAATTCTGTTATTACATTAATTACGAAATATTATACCCGCAACAAGCACTTCTCATCATTAACTTTTCCGGCATTTCATGTACCATAATTTGATCACAATAAACGGACTTTCCATATCTTTGCCACATTTATGATAACTCAGGAAAACTTATCCGATAACAGTTTCAATCTTGATCTAATTCTTCAGGCATTGGCTTCCTCTCCGGCACCGACCTCCATCTACTCAGGGGAAAATATGGTCATCCGTTTTGCAAATGCGGGTATGCTACAGCTGTGGGGTAAAGACTCATCTGTTATAGGTAAACCCTTAATGGAAGCACTTCCTGAACTGGAAGGTCAACCTTTTTTAGAGCTGTTACAGGAGGTTTGGCGTTCAGGTAAAACCTATTCAGTATCTGAAGCTCCTGCTAAACTTATCATAAATGGAGAAGAGGTGCTTGATTATTTTGATTATGAATATAAAGCACTTACCGATCAACATCATAAAACTTGGTGCATACTCAATACGGCACTTAATGTAACATCACGCCGTGAATTTTTACAGCAAATACGAGAGAAAGAAGAAAGGGAACATGCGCTCAATGAGGAAATGGCTGCAACATTGGAAGAGCTTACCTCTACCAACGAAGAGCTCAGTAGTTCTATAAAGCAGCTCGCTCATAACAGGGAATATATCCGAACCATTATTGAGCAGGCTCCGGTCGGAATTGCAATGCTGAAAGGTCATGAGCATATTATTGAAATCGCAAATCCAGCCATTCTCAATATTTGGGGTCGCAAAGAATCTGAAGTCATTGGTCTTCCGCATGAAAAAGCCCGTCCTGAATTACAGGGACAACCCGTTAATATCTGGCTTAAAGAAGTCTACGATAGTGGTAAGCCCAAAATTAATACAGAATTTACAGTTAATTTGCTCGATGGTGATGGACTGAGAGAGGCTATTGTCAATTCTATATACCAACCCATACTCTCAGAAGATGGAACTGTTTCGGGTGTTCTTGTTATTCTTGAGGAGATTACTCAGCAGGTTTTAGAACGTCGGAAGAATGAGAACGATCAACAAATGCTCGCATTGGCTATCGATGCAGGAGAACTTGCTACTTTCTATTACCAGCCTGCAACCAACCTTTTTTCAGGAAATACCCTTCTTAAAAATTGGTTTGGACTGTCATCTGAAGAAAATTTAGATCTTTCCGTTGCATTGGCAGTTATCCTTCCTGAAGATCGAGATGGGGTAATTGATGCTATTACACATTCTTTAAGCAAGAACTCTGATGGTCATTATTTTATAGAGTATCGAATTCAAAACAATACCGATAAAAAGGTAAGACTGCTGCAAGCGAACGGAAGAGTTTTTTATGATAAAGAAGGCAATGCGTTAAGTCTAAACGGTACGCTTAGGGATATCACTGAACAAAAAAAAGAGGAACAGCGAAAAGACGATTTTATGGGAATGGTCAGCCATGAACTGAAGACACCGCTCACTTCACTGAAGGCATATCTTCAACTGCTACAACGGACGGAGGTAAATATAGAAAACTCTAAACAAAAGAATATGTTAGAGAAATCTGTAAAGCAGGTGGATTATATGAACAGTATGATTAATGGTTTTCTAAATGTTTCACGACTTGATTCCGGGCAGATGCACATAGAAAAAACCGAATTTGATCTCCAAATACTATTCACTGAAATTGAGCATGAGGTTCTTTCAACCAATCACACCCGTAATTTTATTTTTAAAACATCTGGCTCCTTAACCCTATTTGCAGACCGCGATAAAATATCGCAGGTACTCCATAACCTTATTGGAAATGCAATTAAGTACTCTCCTATTAACACCTCAATTACCGTAGAATATCTTACAACAGATAACAACAGCTTAAAAATAAATGTCCAAGATCAGGGAATCGGTATATCCAGAGAAGATCAGGAACGGATATTCGAACGTTATTATCGGGTGAAAGATATTAACAGCAGAAGTACATCGGGATTTGGTATCGGACTTTATCTTTGTAAAGAAATTATTGAACTGCATAACGGTACAATAGAAGTTCAGAGCTCTAAGAATGAAAGTACTGTATTCTCATTTGTACTGCCTATCAACGGAGAAAAGCTTACCTATTAATAGTAAAAATTATAACAATAGTCTGTTAAAAGCTGAAAGTAAATAATACTTTTTTACTCAATATTTCAGCCTCTAATTAGTTGTTACAAATCCTTATTAAAAAAATTATCAACTCACTTGTAGAGTTGATAAAAATACGTGCAACTATTTACAAATAAAAGACTGTTTATGTTTTATTTGTATCATATAATCTGAATTCACCAAATTGGTTCACTAATTGTATATCAACAATTAATCTGAATTTTTATCACTTAATATTACCTATCTTATGAAATGTAAATTTTTCATGACTGGCATTTACTCTATTTTCCATGCAGGTTTATTACATGGTCAAAATAACAACGTATTCGGATTTGTTGAATCATTCTCTTTAGCGCAAAAATATGCCTTACATCAGTTTCAAATCAATGGATTCCTTGCACTTACTGCAGGAATATTTATTGTTAATAAGAGAAGAAATTTTATTCTTAGAAAAAGATACCGAAAACTTGTAAGTAATTTATCAAATGATTACAAAAAAAAGGTGCAGAAAGAAAGTAGAGATTCTTCCGTTTCAAAGTCAGTTGATAACCTACTCATTCAAACTGATTTTCATAAAATGTTTTCAACTAGTATGGAGAAGAGAATTGTCGAAGGGTTAAATCACTTTAAACAATCCGAGAAATTTCTTGACAAAGAAACTTCATTAGAAACTCTGTTAAACGACCTGAATATTGAATTCAAATATCTACAGGAAGTGATTATGAAACATGAATCAGTCAGCGCCGAATTATATTTACACCGATTAAGAATTGATTTTATCATAAAAAAATTATTCAACAAACCAAAATACAGAGACTACAAGTCTGCTGATCTTGGATCGATGTGCGGATACCATTCCGCAGGTGAATTCGAATCTTATTTTCAAAAATCATGTAAAATTTCGCTAATCTACTTTATGGAGCAATTGAAAAAAGACCATCACAAAAAATACAGGAACAAATCTAAAGCTGCTTAAATAAAGGTATTTAATATTTATTCCTTAAGTAATTTTTGGATAATTAATCTTAAGCTAGTTCATGACCGACTCTTTACCAAATTTTTTAAGTGTTACAAAATGCGAGCGAAGGGCAGAAAGAAAACTTTTATTTTCAATATAAGGCAAATTGAACTCCATTGCAGTCTCTTTTACAATAACGGATATCTCACCGTAATGGATGTGACAGACTTTAGGAAACAAGTGATGTTCGATCTGTCTGTTGAGTCCACCAAGAAAAAATGCGGCAAGTTTATTATGGGTTGAAAAATTTGCTGTTGTACGCATCTGATGTTCCGCCCAAGCCTCTTCCATTTGTCCGGTTTCATTAGGTAGTGGAAAATCGGTACCTTCTACAACGTGAGCCAACTGAAAAACCAGACCCATTGTTAATCCTTCGGCGATATGCAACAAGAGAAAACCAATTAAAAACTGCCACCAACTCACATCCAGCACTAATAACGGAAGTATAATAAACAGGAAATAATAAAGCGCTTTATAAAAAAATAAATTGAAATACTCCAATTTAGGATGCTTGCTCTGATGCGCACCAATTTTTTTCTGGAAAAACTTCAGATAATCCTTACGGAATACCCATGATAATGATGCCAAGCTATAGAGCGGAAAGGCGTACCAATGTTGATATCGCTGGATAGAATTCACTTCATCTTCGGCAGCAATACGTATCAATCCTGGCGCTACTTCAATATCTTCATCGTGTCCGGGAATATTGGTATAGGTGTGGTGAACAACATTATGGGTGATGCTCCAAACATAAGGATTGGCACCAATAAGATTAAAAATAAAGCCAAACAGTTTATTTACTTTTTTATTTCCTGAAAGTGCACCATGTATAGCATCATGACAAACATTGAAACCTACAAAGGCGCTGAACATACCCAATAAAATAGCTAATGGAAGAAGCGCCCAAATAGGCATAAGTCCAGAGATGATTAAAAGATATATCCCTGTGAACCCTGAAAGGAAAAATATGGTCTTACCCCACATTAGCTTATTTGCATGTCGGCTTACCTGACGTTGATTGAAAAAATCATCAACCCTGATCCTGACTGTTGCATAAAAACGAGAACCTGAAGCGGATGAGAATTTTACTTTTTGTGACATAGATATCATATTTGATCTACTTAAAGCGAACAAACTGATATGCTAAATCTGGTGTTGAGATAAGAAGAAAGTTGAAATTTCCGGTGCATTACCGGATTGTATATTACTACAACGCATTAATTGCAAATTTATTATATTATCTTTTAACCCGGATCAAGAAAATTCTTTTCATTAACACAATTAATTATAATTAAGGTTTTTATTAATTAAATTATAATTCTTTATAGAGGTTGAGGAACAATATAAATAGTTAATAAATTTGAAAAATGATGAATTTCCTCACCTTTAGTTTTTATATATGGCTTAAATTTTGGTTAAGTTTTGAATGAACTTTAAATAAAATGAAATCTGACACGCAGTTCTGCTTTTCAAATTATTTAACTAAAATAGGAAGATTTGGAAACAATATACGACCACCTAAACTCTATCAATGACAATCTCGATAATAACATTTATCTTCAGGCATTAAACTCCGCAAAATCAGGAATAATAATTACTGATAACAAACAGCCTGACAACCCTATCATCTATTGCAATAATGCTTTTGAGGACATTACAGGATATGCTCATAACGAAATTATCGGACACAATTGTCGTTTTCTTCAGGCAAAAGATCGCACACAGCCTGAAAGAGAACAAATAAAGGACGCTGTAAAGAACGGTAAAGAATGTCATTTGGAAATCAGAAACTACAGGAAAGACGGTAAATTATTTTGGAATGAACTTATCATATCGCCCGTAAAAAATAATGAAGGAGATGTTACCCATTTCATTGGGGTTCAAAATGATATCAGTGACCGGAAAAAAGCAGAAAACGAATTACGAGATGAGAAGGCATCGGCTGAGAAAAAGATCCTCGAACGAACCAAGGAACTTCACGATAATGAAGCATTTCTTTCAAGTATTATTCAAACCGTGAGAGAATCTCTTTTAGTTCTTGATGCCGATTACCGGGTTTTAAGTGCCAATACTCACTTCCTGAATTCATTTAAAGTAACACAAGAAGATACCGTAGGGAAAATATTGTTTGAATTGGGAAATCACCAATGGAATATTGAGGCCTTAAAAGAACTGTTAATGAAAATTCTTCCTACCAATAATCCCGTTATCGATTTTGAAGTAGAACACGATTTCCCATATATCGGAAGAAAAATTATGCTTGTTAATGCATACCGAATAGAGTTTGAAGGGCAGTATAAAGACAGAATATTAATCGCTATTGAAGATATTACAGAAAAAAAAGAAATTGACCGTAGAAAAGATGATTTTCTCTCTATTGCAAGTCATGAATTAAAAACACCTTTAACTACAATTAAAGGATTTGTACAACTTCTTACTCGAATGGCTCCGGAAGAAGCTTCAGAAAAATTCTTGACAACTCTGGAAAAAGTTTCCCTTAATGTTAACAGACTTAATAACCTGATTTCTGAACTGCTTGATACTTCCAAAATACAGTCCGGGAATATAGAAATCCATAATGAACCGTTTCAGATTGATACGCTTATTCATGATACAGTAGAGAATATTTCTCTTGCAACAGACTACACGATCAATATCAGCAGCAATACGAAGGCTACCATTTTTGGTGACGAACTTCAGATCTCCCAAGTCATCAATAATTTGATTTCGAATGCCATCAAATATTCACCCGGCTCCGATAAAATTGATATCTATTGTAACAGGGTCGGAAATTTTGTAAAAGTTTCAGTAACAGATTATGGAATGGGAATCAGTCAACAGGATCATTCTAAAATATTTGAAAGATTTTTCAGGGCAAGAGATATTCAGAAAAAATTCCCTGGAATGGGAATAGGCCTTTATATATGTCGTGAGATCATTGCTAAACACAATGGGACACTTTGGGTTGAAAGTGAAATTGGTGCAGGATCAACTTTTAACTTTACGTTACCAATTATTAAGAAGAAAAAAGAATAGAAATGCAAGGTAAAAAAATAATGATCTGTGATGATGATGACAGCATCTTGGAGGTTCTTCAAATGATGCTTGAGATTGACGGCTATACTGTTTTTTTAGAAAACAACAGTACCAATCTTATTAAACAAATAAACAATATTAACCCTGATATTTTACTCATGGATCTTTGGATGCCGGTTCTTTCAGGTGATCAATTGCTTAGAACGATAAAAACAACCGATGAGTTAAAAGACCTGCCTGTTATTATTCTATCTGCAAGCGTAGATGGTAAGGAAATAGCAAACAGTGCCGGTGCAGATATGTTCATCGCAAAACCTTTTGATATGGATGATGTTTCTTTAGGAGTAGAAAAACTACTTTCAGTCTAGTGTTGAGACAATAGCAATATATTTTCTATTAAATATATGTAAATTATTCATTACTATTAAAGTTCTAAGTTTCTGCTTAAAGCTGTTCTCAATCGTTTTTTCTACTTTTGTCTGATCTAAATTATTATGAAAAAGATTGTACATTTTACCGCATTGATTAATTATTATACAACAGAAAAAGGAGGGTTGGTTACCCCTGTCTCATCGGGTTTCCGTGCCTCTTTCAACTTTCCTTTTGAATTAGTAGCATATATAGGAGTTCAGGAATTTACCCATACGGAACTCATTTTTCCGGGCGATTCTGAAAAGGTTGATGTTACATTAATTAACGCGGATATATTCTTGGAAAAATTATATACAGGAATGGATTTTGTAATTTCAGATAATTCAGGGATAATAGGTGACGGGGTTATTACTACCCTTTTCTAAAAAGATGAATTCCGATCAGATATAGTGAATAGTTATGTTTGAACATTTATTTAGAAATTCAATCCGTATTAAAATAACTTCTGATAAAATTACAAACCCTGCAATATAGGGCTTATAATTTATATTAAGACAAAAATTTTCTTCATAAATAATTCTTATTCTTAAAAAAGATTAATTGGAATATATTAAAAGAGATTATTAGGGTTCAGGTTACCTGATGCTCCTTTCGCAAGAAACACCACCTTCCTATTTAAAGACTTGGCTTTTTATAATGCCTTCAGAGCTTTCTGACGCTCTATTTCTTTATTAATACCTGGAATACTTTCGGGGTTATTAGAGTTTTTCATGATAAATATTATTAGTGTAATTGTTTTCTATTAATTTCTTGATAGAAATACAATAGCATAAAACAGACCATTCAATAAAAGTTTGATTATTAAAAGACTTACTGTTTGGCATTTGGCAATGATAACAGTACTCCTTCAATTGGCTGTTGAACAGAAATCCGAAAAGAAAATTAGAGTCAGTAGAAGTTTATTAATGAAAAAATCACTAATAAACACTATAGCTCATTCCACAAATATTTCAAACAACTTCAAATCTCATATCCTTTCGCATATTCTTATTAGATTCTAAGACTTTCATAAACCTATTTCAAAGTTAATACGAACTCTTGCTATTTCAAGAAAATAACATTCTGAAAATATAAAAAATACCACACCTTAATTTTTTATTGATAATGGTCTTATTCTTGGATAGCCCATGATACACCAATCATTAAAATTTCCTTTTATGAAAAAACATATTGTTGTCGTAGGAGGTGGCTTTGCCGGGATTAATTTCATCAAAAGTATAGCTAAATCTAATGACTTTATTATTACTTTAATTGACCGAAATAATTACCATTTCTTTCCTCCTCTAATTTATCAGGTTGCTACAGCATTTATTGAGCCTTCACACATCAGTTATCCTTTCAGAAAACTATTTTCAGAATATAATAATGTTCATTATCATATGGGTAGCTTTATTAAGATTAATACTGAGCTACAGCTGATTGAAACAGACAACGGTAATTTAGCATATGACCATGTTATTTTTGCATTAGGAACGGAAACAAATTTTTTTGGTCTTGATAATGTACAACAATGTGCACTTCCTATGAAAACCATTCACGAAGCTTTATATATCAAAGACCATCTTCTTTTGAACCTTGAAAAAGCCTCAAGGAATGAAGACGAAAAAAAAGCGGAACGGTTACAGAATATCGTCATTGCAGGTGGTGGTCCTACAGGAGTGGAACTTGCAGGTATGATTGCGGAGATGGGTGCTTATGTTGCCAAAAAAGAATATCCTGAAATTGAACTTAATCTCTCTCATCTTTATCTCGTGGATGCACTTCCTACATTATTAGCTCCAATGAGCGATGCAGCAAAAAAGACTTCGTATGAAAATTTAAAAAAACTTGGTGTCAATATTCTTCTCAATGTTTCTGTAAAAGATTATGTAGATGGAAATGTAATATTGTCAGACGGAAAAAAAATAAAAACAGAGACTCTCATCTGGACTTCTGGTGTCATTGGTCATGAAGTAGCCGGAATACCCGAAAACTGTATTGGAAAAGGAAGAAGATTATTGGTAGATGAGTACAACAAAGTTTTAGGTTTTAAAAATATTTGGGCTCTTGGAGACCTCTGTTTACAATTAACAGATAAAAAATATCCCAAAGGTCATCCTCAGGTTGCTCAAGTCGCCATACAACAGGCAAAATTAGCGGCAGAAAATTTTAAAAATCTACAAAAGCAAAAAGCCTTACAACCTTTTGTATATAAAGATAAAGGCAGCATGGCAATCATTTCAAAATACAAAGCAGTAGTCGATCTGCCAAAGTTTTCATACACTGGTTTTTTTGCATGGCTTACATGGCTGTTTATTCACATTATTCCCTTAACAAGTTTTCGAAACAGGGTAAGGCTTGCAATGGAATGGTTTAGACTGTTTATTACTAATAATCCATCCATAAGAATGATTATGCAATCGCAAAAAAAACGATCAGAAAATATAAATTAACCTTTAAAATATTAAATATGCTTAAAAAAATGTTAGCAGGATTAGGCGGAGCTATCGCACTCAACCTACTCCACGAAATTGTAAGAAAAAATTTTGATAATGTACCCCATATCAATGAAGTTGGAGAAGAAGCCCTAAAAAAAATGACGGACCCTACTCCTCTGGAAATGTCAGATCCCGATAAATTATATGCTGCAACATTAGCAGGAGATATTGTAAGTAACGCAATATATTACGGCACCACTGCGACAAATCATAATTTTACAAGTGGGATTGCAGCCGGAATTGGGGCTATTGTTCTTCCTCAAAAAATGGGGCTAAATGATGAGCCTGTTGCAGAAAACAATAAAAAGAAGTTGATGACCGTCGGATATTATATTTTTGGTGCTCTTGTTACTAAATTAATCTATGATAAAATAAAGTAAAAAAATTACCCCCTTCATATAAGGGGTTAATTTTTGTAACAACAGATAATTCTTGATAGCATTTATAGATATATTCTACCTTCCGAAATTCTTACTAAGTCTTCCTGCTCCAGTTTTTTAACATTTCTGATCACCGTTTCCACACGAAGCCCGGTTAAATTGGCAATTTGCTGTCTCGAGAAAGGAACCAAAAATTTAAATGGTTCTATTATCTGGTTATAATCTTTTAAAAACTGAAGAACCTTATAGATGCGCTGCGAAGGATTGTTAATTGATAATGTAGCCAACATTTTATGTCTGTAAAACATTCTTTCAGCATTATGCTTGAGAAGATTTTGCATCAGTTTTTTATTTTGATCAATCATATCCATAAAATCATCTTTCAAAACCTTAATAATAATTGTATCAATCACTGCTTCTGCATTGATACAGTAAGGCATATCAGACCAAAGAAAAGTCTCTGCAAAACAATGTCCTTTTGATGGTAAACTATGGATAAATTCGGAACCGTCTTCTCGGTATGTATTTAATTTTACAAGTCCGGACTTAATCTGAAAATAATATTTAGGCAATGAATTCTCTGAAAAAATTATTTGTCCTGCCTTATATTCCTTAACTACTGCCGTATTTTTAAGAAGAACCTCTTCATCAATAACCATAAAGTATGAAATTTATAAAAATGATATTAATAATTTTTTAATACTAAATCAAACGTAAAAATAAAATTATTTTTTTGAGAAATTTATGATTGTTAACATAAACACCATTATTTATATCTAAAAATTTAGTTTTATAATAGTTCAGACAATCGATTTTAGTTTTATTTTGAATTAAAAAATAATTTTCCATACCACAAAGTATAAGTTCAGGCATATTTATTGTTTATTTTTTCCTAAATATTAGTATGGAAAATTCAAAAACAGTGTCAATACTTAATGATCTTCTGCACATAACCAATGATAGGATTAAAGGTTTTGAAAAAGTGGAAGGAAAAGTTTGGGAAAGTTATTCTGATCTGAAGGGAGAATATGATAAAATGATTTCCGAATCAAAAATCATGAAAAACGAAATTATTAATCTCATTACTGAAAGAGGCGGGAAACCTGATGAAGACAGCTCTTCATTAGCCGGGAACCTACATCGTACCTGGATTGATATTAAAAACTCTTTACCAACAAGTAATAATGATGGAGAAACTTTAGGGAATGTTGTTTTTGGCGAAAAGCATGCTATTGAAGCCTATGAAAATGCTTTAAAAAGTGGCGAACTGTGTTCAGAAAGCTCAAATATTATTGCAGAACAACTTAAAAAACTCCGTACATCTTATCATCAGTTTAATAATATTGAACATTACAAGAACAGAGAAGATTAATTAACTTCAGAAGATATTGTCGATGCCGTATCATATTAAATTACTTTCATTTATATAGTTACAACTGTGTTTTTAAACATGATAAAATAATTTCAGAATAGCAGTCCTGTTCTTTCAGAGTATCTATGTTCGAAGAAAAATTAATCTTTTCAGTATAAACTATAACTTGATTATGGCACAAACTAAATCAAGCAACTCCCGTGAAACCGGATTCTTTCACCGGAGTTCCATAACCGGTTACGGCAATACTCTACTGGCTTTTAAATGATTTTGCAACATTTAAAGGCATTACTCTGGAAATATTAGCTGAAACGCAATAATCCTGCTCAGCTTCATGCCAGTTTATTTCTAAAAACTTTACTTCTTTTTTTTTTAACTCCATATGTATTTTAATGACCTTAGAAAAAGATTTCTTTTAATTAAAAACTGATTAGAAACAATATAGCAAATGCAATAGATAGAGAATGCTATGTATATTTTCAGATAAATCTCTCCCTTTTTGACTGCCCATGGCGCCTTGGAATGCGGTTGGGGTTCTTTGTACACATCTTCAGAATCTGTCAAAGATTTTGATTCACTTGAACCTTTTTGCCTTAAAGAAACAGTTAACAATACAGCCAGCATAATGTGAAGAAATTTACTTTCCCACTTTTTGAGTGGAAAGCCTGAATTCTTTAAACGCTCATTAAATTTAATCTAAACATTCTTTTACAAAAAAATGTATCTGTTTAAAAAAGATCAAAAATGTAATTTAGATCACATAAACGGAAAACACAAGCCATTTAACGATAATAAAAAAAAAGTCAACCATACGATATTACTTTCGATCATAAAATTTAAAATAAATATTATGCAGGGAGAAGATGATTTGAGAGGATTGGCTAAAATCATGGGATTTATGAGAGCAGTTAGTATTATACTGGTCTTAACACATTTTTATTGGTTTTGTTATGCCTTCTTTCTCGAACAAGGATGGGGTGTTGAAATTATCAATAAAATACTTTCAAATTTTCAAAAAACGGCAGGATTGTTTTCTCATCCTTTTTATACAAAAGCTTTTGCTATCATTCTTCTTGCATTAAGTTGTTTGGGAACTAAAGGTGTCAAAAACGAAAAAATTACCTGGAAAAAGATCAATCTATTTTTAGCAATTGGGATAGTATTTTTCTTCTTTAATGGTTTACTGCAAGATTTACAATTTAAATATTCTATTTATTGCTACATTTTAACCACCTCATGTGGTTACATAAGTTTGATGATATCCGGAGTCTGGATCAGCCGTCTTTTAAAAACGAATCTGATGGAAGATGTTTTCAATAATGAAAATGAGAGTTTCCAACAGGAGACCAAGCTGATGCAAAATGAATACTCTGTTAATCTTCCAACTAAATTTTATTATAAAGGTCAATGGAATAATGGATGGATTAATGTTGTAAACCCTTTTCGGGCTACGATTGTTTTAGGTACACCCGGCTCAGGTAAGTCATATGCCATTATCAATAATTACATAAAGCAGCATATCGAAAAAGGTTTTTCAATGTACATCTATGACTTTAAGTTTGATGACCTTTCCACGATTGCTTATAACCATCTTTTGAAACACAAAGATAAATACAAAATAGAGCCAAAATTTTATGTTGTCAATTTTGACGACCCCAGCAAAAGCCATCGATGTAATCCTTTGAACCCTGATTTCATGACAGATATTTCTGATGCTTATGAGGCAGCGTATACGATCATGCTTAATCTGAACAGAAGCTGGATTCAAAAACAAGGTGATTTTTTCGTTGAGAGTCCGATCATATTATTGGCGGCTATTATCTGGTTTTTAAAGATTTATGAAAATGGAAAATATTGCACCTTTCCTCATGCGATTGAGCTATTGAATAAGAAATATGCTGATGTATTCACCATTTTAACTACTTATCCTGATTTAGAAAACTATCTATCTCCTTTTATGGATGCGTGGCAAGGCGGCGCACAGGATCAGCTTCAAGGACAGATTGCATCCGCTAAAATTCCTTTATCGCGGATGATTTCTCCACAACTGTATTGGGTCATGACAGGTGATGATTTCACATTGGATATTAATAATCCTAAAGAACCTAAAATTCTTTGTGTTGGAAACAATCCGGACAGACAAAATATTTATTCTGCCGCATTAGGATTGTATAACTCCAGAATTGTAAAACTCATCAATAAAAAAGGGCAGTTAAAAAGTTCAGTTATTATTGATGAGTTACCAACCATCTACTTCAGAGGATTAGATAATCTTATTGCCACAGCAAGAAGTAATAAAGTAGCTGTTTGTTTAGGATTTCAGGATTACTCACAACTCATCCGCGACTATGGAGATAAAGAAAGCAAGGTAATTCAAAACACAGTCGGAAACATATTCAGCGGTCAGGTTGTAGGAGAAACCGCAAAAAATCTATCCGAGAGATTTGGGAAAGTCCTTCAAAAACGTCAAAGTTTAAGTATTAACAGAAACGATACCTCCACTTCTATATCCACCCAGTTAGACAGTTTAATTCCAGCTTCGAAGATCTCGACGTTAACCCAAGGTATTTTTGTAGGAGCAGTGTCAGATAATTTTGATGAACGAATAGAACAAAAAATCTTTCATTCGGAAATCGTTGTAGATAATGAAAAGGTTATGTCAGAAACAAAATCATATCAGAAAATACCACAGATTATGAAATTTGAAAATGAATTTGGAGAAGATACGATGAAAGAAGAAATTCAATCTAATTACCAGAAAATCAAAACAGACATTTTATCTATTGTAAAAAATGAACTGGAGCGAATTGGAAATGACCCAGACCTAAAGCATCTTACACAAAAAGACTAAAAAACAATCATTTTTTGAGATTTGATAACATAAAAAAAGATATAAAACGGCTTAATAAATTTACTGAATGCCTGGCATGATCTATTAAGTAGATTTAAATGTTCAAAAAATAGATTCTACCTTACAGCAGATAGATACTTATTCCCAGGTTTTGAATTTTCTCTATATCGGTATCAATACATAAAAAATCAAAGGCCTCCTGTAGGAAGCCTTCGAACACCAAATCACAAAATATTAATATGAAAAAAAATATTATAAAGCAGTCGCTGTATACGTAACTGTTTGCGTATAAGTTCCTGCTGGTTTACCTAAGATATCTGAAGAAGATGATTTCGCTGCAGGAATCAAGTAATCTAAATTCAATGTTAATGCACTTCCTAGTGGAGCATTAGTAACTAAATTTTGATCAGTTGCAGATAAAACGACAGTGTTTTTTGTTCCGCCCATTGTTCCGGAAGCTGCAGCTGCTTTAATCGTCAAAACATTTACAGGGATTAAGTTGGTTCCATTCATGAAATTAGCACCTCCCGCTTTTACTTTTACATTAAAGTTCTTTGTTGAAGTAACTTTTAAAGAATTTGCTTTATTAATTGTTTGATCAGAGTTATAGTCTGCAGCAGTAGCATAGTTAAAGTCAACTGTATTACCGATTGCTGTACTTCCTGCGTCGATCGAGATCACATCATTCAGGGTAATGTTTACGGTTGTTGTAGCGGTTGTGTTTTGAGCATGAACATTGTTAGTTCCTAATATAATGGCTCCGATAGTTAAGACTGCTATTTCTATTTGTTTTGTCATGATCGTATTATTTACTTTTTATTCTTATTTAGTTGTCCTCTTTTGAACAATACAAATCTACGGCAGCGACAAAAGTTTCTTTGTAGTTGAAAATGGAAGTTCATGTAGTAAAATAACTACATGTAATAGTTAATAGTAAAGCCATCGTTTTTTGATATATACTAAGTACTAAAACTTGTTTTGTTAATTGATCTTAATAGACACTCCGAATATTTAGTAAACAACTTTATAAATAACAAGTAATTAGAGATAGTTTGATTTAAAACTAAAGCTTAGCAAAGAAAATATCAGAGCTTTCTGTGTGAGGCATGATATTACATTACAGTCAAATATCAGCGCTTTCTGGGTATTTATGATTAATAATTCACTTTTTAATGATAAAGTAACATCCATACCAATCAGTATAAATACCAAAATATAAAAACAAGTAGTACTACTGAAAAATTAAAATCATTAGTTCTCTAATTTTATTCAACAATATTTTTTTAAACAAATCACTCTAATCATGAATACTAATAACCGTTTCATTCAAATTACAAACAATTCAGCCATTTCGGTTGAAAATTTCGATCTTACCATAAAACTTTTCTAACATGAAAGAACACACTCACAATCATGATCACATGTGTTTTTGCGCATGTACGAATCCCGTTGTTACATTATTAAAAAAAGATCTTTTCGGTCCAGAAAATCTGGCGTTAATGACCGCTGGTCTCCCTGAGAAGAAAGCAGAAGTTGTTCAACCTGCACCTATCATCTTTACAGGCGGTATTATCAGGCCAATGATAGATGGTAAGGCCGAAATGGTTGAAGCCATCGGGTTTGCTGAAGGTCAGGTGGTTGCAACCGGTAGTCTTTCACTGGTTACTAATGAAATGGATGCGAATTTCAAAAATGAATACACTATCAGGTATCTAGAACCTAAACAGACTTTAGTACCGGGTCTTTTCGAGCCCCATATACATGTGGTTTTTTCCGGTCTGATGGCTTCTTTTGCAGATGTAGGGCCGTTTGACGGTCAAAACATACGACAAGGCTATGACAAAAACTGGGTTAGAGAAAAACTGAGAGCCAACCTGCCACCAGAATCAGAAGATGCTGTTTTATTTGCAAATGGCTTGGATCCGGCTTTGTTAACCCCCTATTCCAAGGATAATTTTAAAGACATTGACTATATGTTTTTAAACGATGTGAGTACAACCATACCCATTATGGTTATCAGCGCTTCAGGTCATACTGTTTATATAAACAGTCCAGCGATTTCTAAGGTCTATCAAAAGAACGAAGCTGCCCTGATAGAGGATGGATATGCAACTGAAAATGAATTTGAAAAAAAGGGTCGTGGTTTATTACAGGAAGAAAAAGGTCTTTTATATGCCTTTTCCACGTTTCAAAAACAGATTACAGCATTGGCAAATAACAACATGAATAAAAACCTGGATGCTTTTTTTGCGGAAGCCAATTCAAGGGGAGTAACATCCATGTATGATGCCATACTTAATCCTGAATATCTCTGCTATCTGAATCAATATTTAAGTTTAAACAATTTAACTGTAAGATTGGGCGGTGCCAGATATTGCGAGAAGAGTACAGAGCTTACAGATTTACCGCCATATGAAGCCACGGAAAAATATAGTGATCTTTATTTTGGGCACGTAAAGGTCGTATCAGATGGTTCCAATCAGGGACTTACGGGATACCAGTCACAAGATTATGCCTGTCTTCCGGAAACCTATAAGTCAGGTATTTTTGATTTCCATCCGGAGGATACCTACCCCGCATTGATCAAATCGATCATGATCGATAAGGGGTGGCCAATAATGATCCATGCCAACGGTGACAAGGCTGTAAGCCTTACCATAGATGCATATCGCGATGCACTCAAACTATATGTGGGAACACCGCTCCGTAACCGCATCGAGCATTGCTCTTTATTCAGCAATCGTAAGCAGCTCGATGATATGGCGGAATTGGGTATTTCACCCAGCTTTTTAATTGGTCATGTAGGCTACTGGGGATTCATTTTTAAGGATATTATCTTCAAAGACCAAAAATTGGATGGCTTCGATAAAGTAAATATGCTAGACCTTTGCAAATCTGCTCTTGATAAGAAATTAAGGATATCTCTTCATAGCGATCATACCGTAACACCCATCGGACCATTAAGAATGATGGAACAATCCATTACACGCGTTATGGAATCGCAGCCACCACAATATGACTTCTCTCCTGTTCTTAATAAAGATGAATGCCTGACACCCGAAGAGGCTTTGCGCGCAGCTACTTATGATGCAGCATGGCAATGTTATGCCGAAAAATGGGCGGGTTCCTTACCCAAAGGTCATTTTGCAGATTTTATTATTCTCGCAGAAGATCCGCTCAGTATGTCTCATGATAAGATCAGCATGAATATGCGAAACATCACAGTAGAAGAAACCTGGTTAGGCGGAAATATAGTTTACCAGCATTCAAAAAATAACACCGTTCAGCAATAAATTTCATTTTAATATAAAAAACTAAACCATATGACTTACAATGATTATCAAATGACATTCATCATGGCTATGATGGCAAATTTCGCACAACCGCAAAAAAATGCTACAGATCCTGCTTCTGCTGCACAGTCCATTCAGAAAGACTTTGCCGGCAAATTGCCTGGAATTATCGCTGCTGCTGATTTTCCGGTAGATGTTACCGTAGCTTGGGGACCTTATGTCGTTGTAGAACCTAAGGATATAAATAAAGACGGCACTGCAACTGCCACAAATACCATGATCGTTTTTAAATATCCCAGTCAGACGGTTGCGGGTGTCAATGAATATGTAATATCTATTGCGGGTACTAAAGCAACTTCCATTTTTGATGAAATAAATGAAGATTTGCTGGGCGGTAAAATTGCAGACTGGCCTTATTGTTCTCAAAGCAATAACATCAAAATCTCTCATGGTACATTAAATGGTATTGATCTTTTGCTTAGTTTGAATTCCGATAACTCAATTACAAACTATTTCTACAAGCTCAATGACCCGAACGCTATTATCACTGTAGCCGGACATAGCTTAGGCGGAGCATTATCTCCGGCACTGGCACTTGTACTCTTTGGTGCTGCTACTTCCTTTTCCGAAATACCCGCACAAGCTAAAAGCCAAAATTGGACAACACGAACCTATGCCTTGGCAGGCCCGGATGTAGGCAACAGCTACTATGTTGACTACCTGAAGGCAACTTTTCCACCACAGGCTGAACCTGCAGTGAAGTGGCAGCAGTTCAACTGCAAAATCTGGAATAGTCTTGACATTGTTCCCCAAGTATGGTCAAAAGGTTTTGAGACATATATCGATAATATTTACGGCAGTGAACTCAATACACCTGCGGCAGTCAAAGATCTTTTATTCACACTTAATGCCACTCTGGTATCCTTAAACGGATTTGTTAATCCCTATGCCTGTTCTGACCCTGACAGAGAGGGGCAATTTGCAGGGACCTTTCAGACAGCATTACCGATAAATGGACCGATGATCTCTGATGACTGTTCCGATGGCGCCTGCTCATCAACCCCAAAGTCGATTGCAGAATGCAATTTTGTCGGTCAGATACTCTATCAGCACATCAATGCATATTTTGAAGAAATCGGTGTAACTAACTTTCTCAATTCTGTGACTGCAGGACTTGAACCAGCTAGCGTATGCGGTATCAAGAAAAAGCTGTTGCCCTTATAGTACTGATGAAACTGAAGAATAAACTAAATGGCGTGATGCCGAAAAGCTAGACTTCATATAGTTATTTTTGTAAGAGTTCGGTGGAATACCGAACTCTTTTCAATTCACTTTTCTTCGCTCAACATGTTAACATTAGCATATTCAATTTCTATTTGGTCTTTTCAAACTCAAAAGAAGATTCTCCGGCAGTATTTAGAATGATATAGGCATCAAAACTCTTACCCGCCTTACTTTTCATCCCTTTAATGAGTGAACTTTTTCTATTTTCTATCAACAGTTTGATATCGCTGTCGGCCAATACCTTTCCACAAACCATTCTAAACTGAAGCCAGTTACAAACTTCATCTTTGCATTTGACAATCTTATCAAGAATCAAAAGCTCAGCTTTTTTGCATTTAGGACAAATCAGTTGAGGTACATCTTTTATTAAAATTTTTGTTCCCAGCAGTTCCGCTGTAATAACTTCAGTATAAGCTTCAATCTTTTTCTGAAAAGTTAATAAATCCACCGAATTATTTTCAATCTTTTGCAGTTCCAGTTCCCATTCTGCAGTCATTGTTACATCAGCAATCTTTTTATCTTTTATAAATTCATAGACTTGCAGACCTTTGTCCGTCGGAACTAATGACTTCTTATCTTTTATGATATAACCTCTTTTAAAAAGGATTTCAATAATTGCTGCTCTTGTTGCGGGAGTTCCAATGCCTATATTTTTTAGTATTTTTCTTTGTTCTTCCTGTTCAATTTTATTTCCAGCATTTTCCATTGCTGACAATAAAGCCGCTTCTGTAAACAGTGAAGGAGGTTGAGTTATCTTTTCCAATAGGATTGAATCTTTAATTTTGATGTTATCACCTTTCAAAACCGTTGGTAATTCCTGAAGTTCATTATTTTCATCTTCTGAAAAATTGCCTTTCATGATTCTCCACCCCGGATTTATGATTGTACTTCCGGTAGAAACAAAAACATAGTGAAGAACTTCTAATGAGATCTCTGTTACTTCTTTGATACAGGCTTCGGATATAGCCTCAAGTAATCGAAAGGCAATCAAATCATAAACTGCATTTTCTTTCGCCGACAACGCAGAAGGAATCTTCTCTGTGATGAGCAGGCCATGATGATCTGTAACCCCAAGATCGTTAACGATCCTTTTGTTCAATTGACCCCATTTGACATGTTCCACTGCTTGTCTATAAGAATCCCTTTCTTTTAAACTTCTGATCAGGTTAGGAATTTCCGGCCAAACATCTTCCGGAATGTATTTACTTCCTGTTCTTGGATAGGTAATAAACTTTTTCTCGTAAAGACTTTGGGCAATATCGAGGGTTTCAGAAGCTGAAAGATTCAGTTTTTTATTCGCCTCTTTCTGCAAACCTGTCAAATCGAATAAAAGCGGCGCTTGTTCGCTCACCCTCTTTACTTCCAGAGCTTCCACTTTTGCGTTACCCTCTCCTCTTTCGAATACTTTTAAAAGATCATGGACTTTTTTCTGATCATCAAACTTCAGTAGCGAAGTACTTTTAAAACTGAGCATTCCTTTCTGATGACTCAACTGAATCTGCCAGTATTTCTGAGTAGCAAAATTCTTATGTTCTAAATACCTATTGCATATCAGTGCCAGTGTTGGCGTTTGAACTCTCCCAAGCGAATAAGCTCCATTACCAGCAGCAATAGACAAGGCCTGAGAAGCGTTTATCCCCAAAAGCCAATCCGCGCGGCTTCTTCCAACCGCAGCATGATATAAACCATTAAAATCACTACCCGCCTTTAGGTTTTCAAAACCTTGTCTTATTGCCTTTTCAGTTAGAGAACTAATCCATAATCTCTCAAAAGGTTTTGTACATTTTAAATACTCATAAATGTATCTGAATATCAGTTCTCCCTCCCGTCCCGCATCGGTTGCTACAATGATACTGGCGCAGTCATGGATTACCTTTTCAATAATCTTCAACTGCTTGAATGCTCCGGAATCAGTTACATAAGCTTTTCCTCTTTTAATTTTCTTGACCATTAATTTAAAAGGATCAGGAAGTAGGGGCAGTGAAGTTTTCTGGTATCCTGCAATCCCGTAATCTTCAGGCATTGCTAAACTTATTAAATGTCCGAATGCCCAGGTTACATAATACCCGTTTCCTGTATAGAAACCATCTCTTTTATCCGTAGCGCCTATTATTAAGGCGATTTCTCTTGCTACACTTGACTTTTCTGCAATAACTGCTTTCATATTTAAATTTTTTCGTATTAATAAAAACCCAATGAAATTTTTCTTAATCATTGGGTTACGTCATCTATTTGATTATAATTTTCTTCTTCGCAATCTAACAGGCTCCTTACTTTTTTGCTGTTGCTCTGCTTGCTTTTTATTCGCTGGATTTGTTTGCGTTGATTGTAAAGGCTCCTTCACATTTTTCGTTGCTTCATTAGTCTTCCCTTCAGAATTAACGGCCACCTGAGTTTTGTGGGCATCGTCAGGTTTCACTTTTTCAGCAATTTTCTCAGGATTTTGGAAAGAAAAATCTGTAGTTCCGTTTTCTTTACTGTATGTAATATAACCATTGTATGTATTTCCTTTTTGATCAATCAATCCACTTAAATACACTGATTTTCCCTCTTTAAGATTATTGAACTGCTCATCAGTTAACTCTTTGCCTCTAAAATTTTTCTGTGGTTTTTCATTTACTGCTTGTTGGCTGCTTTGAGCCTGATCCATTTTTTTATTAGGATCCACCACAAATTCCACATACCTTTTTTCTGCGTTAAACTGAACCGAAGCATTAAAAGAATCTCCTTTGCTTGAAATCATTCCTTCAATATAAAGAGGTTTGCCCTCACCCAGTGTTTGCTTTTGCTCATTATTAAGTTTTACTCCTTTTATTTCATCGGGAATCTTCATGTAGTTGGTATTTAAAGCAACCAGTTCATTGGTTAAACGGTCTTTACTGATTATTGAAGGAATTATTTCATCAGTCTTTGGATTGACAAGATCCACTACCCTTCCCATATTTCCTGTATTTCTAAGGTTTTCTTTATCCTGCTCTGAAAATTCATGACCTAAAAACTTCATTTTAAAATCCGGTTCTTTACGAATTCCATGAAGATTAATGAGCACCTGACCGCTATCATTGGTTTGTAGCGAAAGGCGAACATCCATCCTGCTGACTGCGTTCCCTAAATTAATAGTGACGGGGACAAGCTTGTGTGATTTAAATCCCCTGAGAAGACGATCCAAGACATTCATCTTGGTGAGCTTTTCCTGATCCAATCCAAACTTTGCCATGATTTGCCAATCGATCTGTTCGGGTTGGTAACGGTATTGCGCAGTTTCATGCTGGGTTTTACTTTCTATTTCTGTTGATTTTGCTGCCATTTTGTTTTGATTTTTATGGGTTAAACTATTTTGAATGTTGATTTCATAGCCTTTTAAAGTTTCCATTTCTATGTTTGATGCTTTATCGACATACTCCTGCAACTCTTTTGCAGTTTGAATTGCACCGAGTTCTGAAATTTTAAAAAATGAAAATTCTGTTGGATTTCTGAGTTGACTGATGAAATTGGAAAAGAAGTTGGAGAAGATATCGCCACCTCTATCAATGCGAATAAATTGGTTGGAATTTTTCTTCTGAGAATCTATCTTTACAAGATTGCCATTGGCATCAACTCCATTGACCAATTCTACTTTTTTTGTCTTTTTATCTAATGCCAAAAGTGTATCAGACAAATTATCCTGCGAGATATCCTTTGATTGCAGATTCTCTTCCCTATCTTGTATTTTATCTCTTTCCGACTCGCTCATAAATAACTGATTAATGATGACGATGAAGGTAGAGAACCCTAAAAAAAGTATTTAAAACCTTGTAATAAATGGTTTAAAATGTCCCTGACTGGCTTGAGCTGTGTTTAGAATTACCATTAAAACTATCTCGGATGAACTGATGGACATCTGAAAGTTTATAATACAACTTACCGCTGATGGTATAATAGGGTAAACGCTTTGAAGTCCGGTAACGCTGCAATGATCTTGAACTTATCTTGAGCATTTGCAGGACATCCTGATTATCCAGAAGCTGTTCCCCGTCAATCTCAAAATTTTGGTTTTTCATTTCTTTTACTTTATCATCCAGCAGGTTAAAGCGTTCCATCAGTCTTTCCATCCATGAGTTAAACTCTATTCTGTCAATATTCATAATATTCGATTTGTAGTTATAGGATTATAGAAATTTTCGCAGTTGTTTCAGCCAAGAAGCTTCGCAATATCCTGATATCTGTAATAAAGTGTACCGCCAACCTTTTTAAATGACAAGGTTCCATTTATTCTGTAATTCTGGAGAGTTCCTGCAGATATTTTCAACAGTTTTTGTACTTCAGAAGATTTGAGCCACTCTTCTTGGTTTATCTTGTTGCCATTGAGCAGTTCGAGAATCTCTTTACAAAGCTCTTTTTTAAAATCGAGCAGGTCTTCTTTTGTTAAAATTGAAATTGTTTGCATTTTGCTGTATTTTGTTGTTACAAAGTTTCGAAAATGCACATAAAATCTCTCGGTAGTCCTTCGGTACTACCGAGAGAAAGTTTAGAAAATACTGATAATCAATAGAATGCAAATCAACCTTCATCATTACATTTGTAACACCGCTTATTGAAATCATTAAAATTGCTCATCAGCATTTTTAAAATATTGATTGAGATTAGCAGAAAGCATGTTTAGAAACTTTGTTCTGCCATTTTTCCTGTCTTTAATTTCAGTTACCGTTTTATAATAATTCCCTAAATCGATATCAAAAGTTTTTTCAAAAAAGCGCATAATTTCACTGAACTCAATATTTCCACCATTAAAGCAATTGCTCTGATGCAAAGCATAGGCAAGTTCAATCAATGCCACCTTTGAAGCTGACCATTTAAGCGGGGTATCGTGGTCTTCTTTTTTAGTCCACGTATGATATTCCTTTTCAGATTCCTCTTTTAAAAATACTTCCAGCAAATCGTTTGCTAATATGTGAGCAACCTGATGACAGTGTGAAGTAGTAAAGCATTCATCAAAATTATAAAGATTAAGAGAAAGTTTCATTTTGAGATCAAATGAATTTCTTACAAAATATTTGTGATCCATATACGTTGCATTTCTACGGTAGTAATTGTAAAAATCAGCATTTTCGCTATGGTATTTTTTGAGTTTATCCCATTCGTTCTCATAATACTTTTTACGTGCTTTTTCGCTCGAATGAGGAATTGACGAAACAATACTCAGCACTTTCATAAAGTAGATGTATTTTGAAATAAAGAGCGGTTTCAGATTTTTAAAGAAGTACACTTCTTCGGCGATTCCTTCAAAAATTACAGGAGTAATTACTTTCTTCAATTCTCTGATCGACTGATCAATAGTTGAAAGAGATTCTTCCGCAATTTTAATAGGATCATCGTGCGCATTCTCTATTATTTTTAAGTCTTTTTCAAGATGATCATACATCTTCGTAATCGTTCTGAAAAGTTTGTTTACCATGTCCTTTTTAAGAAATTTACAAACTTTCAATCAAATAGAGAAAAAATTACTTATTATTCAGTTCTTTAACTCTCATTTTAATGAAATCTGCAGGCCTAATTCCGTTTATTTCGAAAAATAAATCAGAAAAATTCTGACGGGAAGCAATTCCGCATTCAGCTGCCAGACCTTCTATTTTATAGTTAAGATACTTTCTATCGGAGTTCAGTAGATTTGTTATATATCTGATTCTAAGCTCAGACAGGTATTTATTAAAATTCATACCTTTTACTTCATTAATATAAGTGGATAAGTAGTGGGTATTCGTTTTAAATTGTTCCGCAAGCTTTTTACAGGTCAGATTTTTTTGTAGAAACTGATTTTTTTCTTCAAACATGGCAAGTTTCTTTGCCAATTCATCTGCCTTCTCATCACTCACAACTTGTTTCTTTACCAATATGTTATCTTCATCAGCCTTTTTTTCAGATTGAAGTTCAGTTTTAAAAATGTTTAACCTCTCCTGTAACCGGATATATTTTATCTTTAAAACTTTTTCCCGATAATGACGATAAATAAGAACAGCGATAGTGAAGCTTATAATGACCAAGGCTATAATTACAATGATTAATTTTGAACTTTTCAATCTTTCTTTTTCATCCTCAAGCTTTCTGCTGTCATATTCCAGAAACATTTTTTTTGAGAGATATTTAAAATCCTTAACGATAATATTATCGGCTCTTAAAAGCTGTTTTGTGTAGTATAGCTCTTTCTCGGTGTTGTTTCCTTTCTTATAATGGTTAATTAAAAATCTATAATTCTTTCTCACTTCCGGAAAAATAAATTGATGTTGATCAAAAATGGAATCTACTTTGGTAAAATAAACGATTCCTTTCTCCTCATCACCATTCGTCATAAAGATATTTCCTAAGTAAAAGTAAATAACACTTTCCCATGTAAAATCTCCCTTTTTGAGTATTGGCGGTAATGCTTTATTTAAATAATAAATGGCGTCATTGGGTTTCTTTCTATTAAAATACAATATGCCCTTGGATTTAAGAAAGTAAGCATATTCCAGCTGAAAATTATTTTGATGTCTCGTTAAATTGATTCCCAATTCAATTAGGCTGTCAGATTTTTTAAAGTCATTGAGATTCTGGTAACAAACAGTCATCTGATGAAGAATATTAAAATATCCTTTTTTAAAATTATAGGCTGTATTGGGATTTGCAGAATCTTTCGAACCTGACTCAAAATATCTGATAGAATGATTAAAATGTCCGATTGCCTCTTCATAATATCCCAGATAACTTTTTACATTTCCTAAATGATAATTTACTTTATGTTGTAAATATTCATCTTTAGTCATAAGAGAATATCTGTAAGCTTTCAAAAACTCATCCAAAGCAGGTTGATATTTTTTTAGATTAAAAGAATAAATAATTCCTTTTCCTACATAAGCATCACTAATCAGATCATTTTTTCCTGTTTTTAAAGATGCCTGAATCGTACTGTCAGCAAATTTAAGTTTAGCATTAATATTAGATGAATAAGCTACCGCATCACGATATCCTAATGCCACAGCTCTATCGTCTTTATTTGCTTTAGCTTTTTTAATAAAAGCATTGATGTCAGGTAATGCCGATTCATCATTGAGCTCTTTATTTTCGTAGAACTTACGGATTTCCTGATACGATGAAGAACTTTTCACCTGAGAAATGCAGATGATATGATGCATCAAAAACAGCAATGATAATATTCTGGATTTGGTCATTAGTAATATTTTGATATGGATGGTATCAAAATTAAGCAAAATGGTCTAAAATAAAGGGGATTTCCTACCATCTTAGAAATATTATTCACAAAACCCAGATAAACATCAGTCAGTCCCTTCTTCACTACAATTTAAGTAAGTCCTAATTTTAAAATTGTGACGTCTTAATTTTAAAACACAGCCACAGTAAGCTTTTTTCATGGCTTTTTTGCCTCTACTTTTGGACTAATAATTATTTCAAATCCGGCCGGGATAAACTAACAAAATATTAGAAAAAATGACAAAATTTATCCCCATATCAATCATGGTGCTTTATACACTTGTTGTAATAAGTTGCACAAGAAGTCTAAACAATCAGGAAGATTTTAATGAAGATTTTAATCAAATTCAACAAGAAAATCTTACCCTACAAGCGAAAGGATCTGACTCTAGCTCTTCAAACAATATTGAGCTGGATCCTGATGTTCCCATCAAAGATACTCATGACTGGAGAATAAAGCCTTAGAAAATAAAAACGTAGAATTTTAACTATTAAATAAAAAAAATGATTCCTCGTACCTCCATATTTTGCGCAAGCGGTCAACCATGTCCAATAGGTGGAATCTGGCAGAGTGTGGGGAATTTTAAAACCACCTATCCTGCAATGAAAGGCTGTAAGATGCCTTACTATTGCGGAAAAAAAATAGAATGGGTTCTCATTCTTGAGTGCTGAAAACTCATCAACAAAAAATGCCAAAGAATACAGCTATGAAAAAACTAATGCCATACATTCCGAAAGTTGTAAGTTACTTTTTTATTCTGCTCTTTTGTTACGCTGCCATCAGCAAAGCACTGGATTTTGAGAACTTTCATGTTCAGATCGGTCAATCTCCTCTTTTAAGTGCATATGCAGGATTTGTTTCATATTTTGTAATTATATTGGAACTGCTGATCGTTGTATTACTAACAATTCCCAAAACAAATTTGCTAGGATTATATGCTTCTACATCATTGATGACTGCCTTTACAATATATATCTATCTGATTTTAAATTATAGTGATTTTGTGCCTTGCTCGTGTGGGGGAATTTTGGAGAAGCTAGGTTGGACGGAGCACCTAATTTTTAATATTTTATGCATTATCCTTGGAATATTAGTAATTGTATTGCAAGAAAATCTTTTTCTGCGACCTTTTAAAAGAACATTATTCATGTTGACTTTCAGCAATGTACTTAGCGCAAGTTTAATAGTATCTTTGTTTCTGTCATCTGAATATATCATAAAAAAAGAAAATAACTTCACAAGAAGATTTCTCTTACATCCAATTGTTGATGAAAAAGTTTTTGATTTGGGGCTTAACTCATATTATTTTGCTGGATCAGAGTCCAACAAGCTTTTCTTAGGAAATTTAACTACTCCTCTGCTTTGCACTATAATCGATAAATCGACGGGTTTAACAACTGAGTTAAAATTTAGCCTCGATAAAAAAGATTTTGATTTCAAAAATCTTCAGTTAAAAATAGATCAAGATCATGCCTTTTTCTACGATGGAAGCATACCCATTATCTACAAAGCCACTTTACGACAAACGTTAGCACGAACAATAAGTTATCAGGACGCATATTTCAATCAACTTTCTGTTATTGATAGCAGTAATTTTGGCTTGCGGACACAAATCCGACAAAGTCAGGAATATGAACTGGCTAACCTTGATCTAAATAGAAAAAATAAAATTTTAATAAAACCGGATCTGCTTGAAAAGCAAATCGATGGCGTCTTTGATGTTGATGGACAGTTGATAAAGAACTCTTACAATAACTCCTTCGCTTACGTCTATACCTATAGAAATCAGTTTTTAATAATGGACAGTACTTTTGAGCCTTACAAGAAAGGCAAAACGATTGATACTACCAGAGTTACAAAACTAAATATCAGCAAGCTCAGTGACGGACGCCATAAAATTACCAGTCCTGCAATTCGTACCAACAGAGCTACTGCGTTTCATCGAAATATACTATTTGTGGAATCTGCACTTCGTGGTAAAGGAGAATCTTTAACAGCTTGGAATAACTCATATGTAATTGATCTCTACCGTAGTGATAAAAATGAATATACCGGAAGCTTTTACATTCCGAAAAGAAAAGGTGAGCCCATGCGACAGATCATTGCTGATGACAATTATTTATTCATTTTATCAGACAATTATTTGATACGATACAAATTCACTGAACAAATAAAGAAAATCTATAGATCAGGGGAAGCTGAAAACCTGTAACAGAGTAAGCAAAACCAATAAAAATTTTTTAAAATGAAAAAGTTTCTTTTTCCTGTAGCTGTCATTCTTATGGGCACAGGAGCGGCTTTTGCAACCAACCATGCAGAAGTTAACGGTAAAAAAGCATCAGTAGATGCTTACAGAATTGACAATGTAACAGGTGAGTGCGTAGATGCTGAGCAGCAATGTTCAGATTTTGCAGGTCCACCTTGTGTATGGACTGGAGATAATACTTCTCACCTTGTCGAAAAGATCTCTGACAATCCGACTATGTGCGGGAATGAGCTTTTCAGAATTCAATAAATTATAAAAGAGGACGCCTAATCAGCGTCCTTTTTCATTTGTTGGTCGATCCAAGGAATATTTTTTTCGTCTTTAAGGAAATAATCCCACCAGTCGATCATTCTTTTATGCAAATCTTTATTCTCTTCACTTGAAAACTCCGGATAGTGACCCTGATTCGGATAAAATATTCCAATGACATCTTTTTTGTTACGCTTTAAAGCGATGTAAAATTCCATACTCTGTTCCCAAACGATGTTTTCATCTTTCTTTCCTGCCCAAAGCAAAATGGGTGCAGATACATTTTCAGCGTAATGAATAGGATTGTTTCTAAAATACCTTTCTTTATCTTCTGCGAATGACTTGTTGAATTTATACTGCCCCACTTCAAATTGATAATAATATGGCGAATGAAAATTATTATTGTAAGAAAAATAAGATCTAATAATATCCGAATTGCCAGATCCTGAAAAAAATGCCGTAAAACGGTCAGAGTGCGTGGCGATAAAATTTGTTTCATATCCGCCATGAGAATGTCCTGTAAGTCCTACTTTACTTAAAGCAATAAATTCTTTGCTTCTTAAAACATTTAAAGAAGAATGCACACAATCAAGAGCAGATAGTCCACTCCCTTTTTTTCCAATAATTATATCCGGCAAATAGACAAAGTAGCCTTTTTTTAACATTGCTCTTATATCTACTTCCAGTGGCAACTCATAAGATGAGCTCTGATATCTGTTTCTTAAATAATTTTGCTCTTCATATATTCTCACAATCATAGGATATTTTTCTTTAGGATTAAAATTTTCCGGATAGTACAGTATTGACCTCAATACCCTACCCTCAGAATTTTTATATTCTAATATCTCCTGTTTAAGAGATGCAGCTGAATTATCCATTTTATTCGGAGGAATAATTTCAGAAGGTGATGATTTTCCAGAGCTTTTAACCCAAGCAGACATGGGTCTATTATAGTTTTCCCGAAGAAACCACCCAATTCCTGTTTCAGATGAGCATTTCAATTCATCGATGTAGTCTGATGTAGGTGATATAAAATTTGTCAGCTTTCCCTCATTAAACCATTTATAAGATGTTTCAATGGTTTTAGGATCAGTTACTTTTAACAGTAATTTTTTACTTTCCGCTTCTAAAATAAATAAACTCATAAATGAAGAACCCATATTAAGATACCTTCTTTCGGTAATTCGAACATCTTTTCCATCTAAATCAGAATCTGACCTTAGCTCATCTTTCTTGATATCATACACGAAAAAACCAGTTTTCCCTTCGAAGTAGATCACATCTGAAATACGGCTGAATATTGGCTGAACAAAATCTTGTGTAAACTCTCTCTTTTGACCATTGCTTACATTGATCAAAAGCCATTTGCCACTATTGTTTTTATAAAGAAGTGAATTACCTTTTGATGGCATGAAAACTTTTGCTGAAAAAATACTGTCTAAAAATTTATACTCTCCCGTACGTAAATCATGTAAATACAGTTCTAATGTTGTAAATCCATGAGTATAATTATTTCCTTTGCCTCTTTTCCTAGCCAAAAGATATCTTTTATTTCCCGTGGGATAAAAAGTATCAAATCTATCTGAATGTATTTTTTTTATTTGATTATGCCTCGGATCAAATACCATATATTGACTTTGAGGGCTAAATCCCAATTCAGTGTCAATAAGATTCCCGTCATTTCCGTACCAAATTTCAACTTTCTTATCTTTTTGACTTTTGCTATTCAGACTGACGAGCAACCCTTCTCCACCTGCCATTTCAGAAAGACCAATCATTTGATCTTTTGTTATTTTCTCAATCTGTGGGCGGTATAAAACATCCGATAACCTATTTATTAAAACTAACGATTCTTTAGTCTCCCCCATCTCTATAACTTCTTCTATTACTGAAAGCCAAGTTTTCGAAAAACTGACCTCAATTCTTTTGATGAGGTTTTGTGTTCTGTAAACAGTCACAGGTTTTGTAGAGGAAACATCTACTACTTCATATTGATCATCCTTTTTTTTAACAATGCAAAAATATCCCTTCTCACCTGTGACAGAAAGTTTTTCTACTCCTAAAATACCATATAGAAAATTTCCATTTTGGTTATATGCTGAAAGTTTTTTGCTTGTATTAAGAATTATAAATGTTTTTTTTTCAGAGATCTCCGTCACCGACTTCACGTTCTCGAATTTTTTATTAATTGTAGTTTTAAGATCAATATATTCAGCTTTTCCATTACCAAAAGCTACAACTGAATGTTCACTGGGAAAGAAAATTCCTGAACGAAGACCGATAATTTCTTTGATGACCTTTCCCGGTTTCGATGCGTTTACAATCATTACTGTATCGCTATTAAGGTTATGTCTTTTTGCCACTGCAGCGTAGTTTCCTTTAGGTGATACTGCTACGATATCTAATCTGAACTGTTTTCCCATTTCTGCTTCAAGACTATCCGAAAACTGCTTTAATGAAGCTTTTAATGGATAAGATCCGCAGAGAAAAAATAACGAAAATATCAATTGCGCAACATTCTTATTGATATTGACGCAAAATGTTTTGGGAGATCTCATCAGTAACCTGTATTTTGAGGATTCAACTTTGGATTCAGCTGCAGCTCCTGCTGTGGAATTGGCCACAATTGATGATACGCTGTCCAGTCAGGTTTTAATGCCTGAAGAATATTTAGTTTTCCAAACCTTTTTAATGCCATAAAACGATATCCCATCTCGGTAAAATATTCTCTTCTGCTTTCGAGAAGAATTTCATCCAACAATTGAGCCTGTGTTATTGAAGTACTAAGAGCAGGAACTCCCGCTCTTAAACGAATAGCATCTACATACGGTAGTGCCTCCGTTATTTTATTCTGTCTCACAAGGGCTTCTGCAAGAAGAAAATATACCTCTTCTAATCTGAATACAATAGAATATTCTGTAGTGTTATTACTTCTTACTTTGTATTTTTCAGCTCTATACCACGTGTTAGATCCAACTGTAACGGAAGCCATATACTTGGTTTTACGCTGATCTAGAGAACTAAATTTGTTGATGAGATCCTGAGTGAGCGCATAACTGGCTGGAGCGACGCCTAGAAAATAATATATTGATGCTTCCCTCGTGGCATCACCTGCATTTCTGGGTTTGAGTTGCCAAAGTATATGTTTTCCTGATTTAACAAATACTTTATTGATATCCGTTTCAAATACATATAATGGACTCTGCACTATTGATCTAAGTACAGTCTCTGCCATTGCAAATTTACCTTGGGTCATATATACTTTTGCTAATAGTGCTTCAACTGTTTTTCGGTTGACAAAGATCCTTTCAGCATTGGAGTAGTCATCCTTTAGTAATCCTGCGGCTTCCTGCAAGTCAATGGCGAGCCTTTCCAAAACCTCTGTTGCTTCCGTACGCTCTATTATCTGATTGATATAATAGTTTGTTGTTACCGGATATGGAATATCTCCATATACTTGCTGTAGATAAAAGAGATGTAAAGATCTTAGAAAAAGAGCTTCTCCTTTTATTCTATTTCTTTCAGCTACTGGAATTTTAACAGCGTCTTCAATTCCCTCTAATACTGCATTGGCGTAAAAGACTTGTTGATAACTACCTGTCCAAGCTGTTCCCACCATTACATTATTAGCCAAATGTGTAGATTTGTAAAGATCATAAGTGCTATTTATTGAACTTATGGCATAAGAATCTAGGTCATCTGCGTATACTCCCAACAGCATTCCCGATCTATCACCAGCCAAAAGAGAGTTATCTCTAGTTCCTGCATAGACTCCTGCGAGAGCTGCATTTGAAGTCTGGACATCCTCAAATACTTTACTATGGTCTATTAAATTTTCAGGTGTTTCTACCTCTAAGATCTTTTCGCAGGAAACTGCAGTCCACGTAAAAACGATCGCTGCTCCCCATATTTTTATTATATTAAGTTTCATTTTGTAAGTGTTTAAATATTATTATTTTTCATCTTTCTTTGCAAGATTTTATTTTTACCCATTCTTAAGATTGGATAACTACAAAGTCAGCTGCAATCCAAATGAATATGTTTTCAATGGAGGCAGGAAGCCAATTACAGAAGATTCAGGATCAAGTCCAAAGTAATTGGTCATCGTCAATAAATTCTGTCCCTGTGCATAAATTTTAACATTTCTGAACATATTGCTTTTCAACGGAATAGTATATGAAAGCTGGATATTCTTTAATCTGATAAATGAGGCATCTGATACAGAAGCTGTGGAATTCTGAAATAGATTATGTGAAGTACTGCTTAATGTTGTGTACGGCATGTAGACACCTTGAGGATTAGAAGAGGACCAGACATTCAGAACTTCTATCGGCTGGTTATTCATGCTTCCGGGAATCGTCATAATATTGTTATAATTTCTACCTTGCTGTTTTACAAACTGGAATAAGAATGAAAAATTCCACTGTCCTACATCAAAACTGTTATTCCACCCTCCAAAATACTGAACGCTCAAATCCTTTACAATTCTATTGTCATCAGGTGAAGAAATTTTGCCGTCACCGTTAAAATCAGTAAAAACATAAGCTCCCGTTTGGGTATCAATCCCTGTAAGTTCATATAGTTTTACAATCGATGTAGATTGACCGATCATATATTGATTCGAATAGGTAGAGCCTTCAAGCCCTGGGAATGAAATTAATCTGTTTTTAGGAAAAGTAATATTAATACCTGTTTCCCATTTAAATTTCCCCGAAAACGGTCTTGCAGTCAATTCAAACTCCCACCCTCTGTTTTCAACCTCAGCATTAAGATTTGCCAGAACAGATGAAAATCCTGTCGTTGCCGGTAGCTGATAACCAATAAGCTGATTTGAAGAACGGTTTCTATACCAGGCTGCTGTCAGATTTAATCTATTTTTAAAGAATCCCATTTCAAGTGCTGCTTCCAGCTTAGTCGTTTTCTCCCAGCTATAATCCGGATTGTAGAGTCTCGGAGGGATCAACCCTGTAACATTGTTATAGCTATGATTCGCAGATATTGCATAAGAATCTATGTACTGATAATCTCCGATGTTATCACTTCCTGCAGTTCCCAAACTTCCTCTCAGTTTTCCAAAACTTAACCAATCCAGTTTTTCAAACAGTTTTTCCTTATCGAAAAGCCACGCAGCACCTACAGCACCAAAATTCGCAAATTTATTGTTCGGTCCGAAACGACTTGAGCCGTCCCTCCTACCCGTGATATTCAGAATATATTTCCTCTTAAACTGATAGTTCAATCTGCCAAAAACAGCTGCATATCTGTACTCTTTGGTAAGCTGATCAGAAACTGTTTTAGTTTTTGCGGCTCCTATATTGGAGAGAAAAAGGTTGCTTTCAAAACCTATCCCTACCATTGAGCCCTGTTCGGATGTATCACTCTGAAAAGTTCCTCCAACCAACGCATCAATTTTATGATCGTTCCTTTGCCATAAATAACTGATTTGTGGTTCTATAATGATAGAAGTTCTATCCTGACTGTTTTGATAAGCAACAGATGTCGCAGAAGTCTGCCCGTTGGCGAACGCAGGATTATACATTGTGTTGGGCTGGAGTGACAATTCATCAAAAGTCTGGTAATTAAGACCTCCGTTCAGTTTCAAATAAAGATCAGGAATAAGCTCATATTGAACATTTATACTTGTCAGGAACTGTCTGTTTTCGTTTGTATAAGTGGAATTATATGCAGCCAGGGGATTTGCCCAGGTATTATTTTGCCAATTAATGCTACCGTCTGCATTATACAGAGCCGGGGCATTCGGCGCCATTAAATAGGATTGCCTAGTATTATCCGACCTTGGTACATTATTTCTTTGGATTGAGAAATTATTTGAGACATTTAACTGGAATTTTTTGTTCACAGATCGATGAGAAAACTGCAAGAGCAATCCTGTTGTCTTATATCTGAAATCTTCTCCAAATACGGTTGTCTGACGGTTATGATTGATACTAACAAGAAAACTGGTCGTTTCACTTCCCCCTGTAAGTGAAAGCTGGCTGATATTGTTGGTAGCAGTGTTGCCTATCAATACTTTTTCCCAGTCTGTCATTCTGTTGGTTTCCCACTGTCCGTTCAGATCATACGCAGTGGCAGGAATTACCGTAATATTATTGTTCGTAAAAGCCTGACGTCTCATTCCGAGATATTGCTCGGTATTCATCATTTTCAGATTTGACATAATCTGACTTATTCCGTAGGAAGAATTAAATGTCACTCCCAGTTTTCCAGACCTTCCTTTTTTTGTTGTCACGAGCACTACTCCATTGGCTCCTCTAGAACCATAGATCGCTGTAGCATCTGCATCTTTTAATATTTCTATCTTCTCAATATCGTTGGGATTTATAGAATTTAAAGGATTAATACTTCTTGACGGAAGAATCACCTGTGAATAGAGAGAGGTCATTTCAGAACCGAATGGCACTCCATCTATCACGTATAGAGGTTGATTTCCGTCAACTTCAGAATTACTTTTGTTACGAAGCGAGTTCCTCCCTCTGATCTGAATATCAAATCCACCTCCAGGAACTCCTGAATTTTGACTTATAGAAACCCCTGCCATTCTTCCCTGTGCAGCAGACAATACATTTGTTACGGGTTGATTTTCAATTTCCTTAGCAGATATACTTGCAATACTTCCCGTTCTTTCTTTATCACGCACTTTATAGTATCCTGCACTTACAACCACTTCTTCAATTCCCTGCACTTTATCAAAATGAGACTGATCTAAATCATCTAAGCTCTCTAAACTCACAGAAAAATCCAGATCTACCACAACTCTATTTCCAAGTACTATTTTCCGTTTACCAAATTCGGGGTGTCTAAAAACAATTACAGGATGAATTCCTGAAACTTCTAATCTATAAATACCTGCAGCATTGGTCACTGCGGTCTGATTGCTATTTTCCTGCGAAACACTAACACCGGAAAGAACCTTTCCCCCTGCTTTTACGGTTCCCGTCACTGTAACGGTTTGGGTCTGAGCCTTAACATTACCACAAACAGTGGTCAACATAAAGACAAAGCCAATGCTTCCTATGTTATAATAGGATTTTTTCATAGTTTTGTATGGGTTTTTAATTAAACTCCTTGATAAACTTTTAGCTCTTTCCTCTTGTTTTAGTCGACTTTTAGGAAAGGGCTTCTTTGTTATAAGGATGATTTTTATTTCATTTCTTCTGTTTATGTAAATATCTCGTGTTGTTTTGACTTTCAAAATGCCCTTCAGCAAACTGCATAAGATATGTAACCAGCAACCAAAAGGCAGTGAAAGTCTTAAGTAATATGAATGAAAATTGTTTCCAAGTAAGCTTTATAAAGCCGCAATAGGTTGTACACCCTATTGTATCATACGTTTCTAAATGAGAAAACATTTTACTAAAAATTAAAACAGCTCTAACCATCTGACCACTGCAGACCTTTTTTTATTTTTTTGTATTAAATTCCCTTCGTGCTGAAAAATTATTTGGAAAATTAAAAGAAAGCCTGTACTTTTAAGGTGTGAGTTTAAAGCGTAGTCTGACTTTCCTTTTACTATTAAAGGAATTTTGGAGTGTGGCGGTTATTAGTGAGGCTATACCTCATCTTCCTGCTTTATTGCGGGCAGTTTTGGTATAAAGCTATAAGTTTTTTTATCTGCAATGCCAACGGACTATTCCGGTGGGCAAATAAGCAGCATGGTTGAAAATGTCGTCCTCATAAAATATTGTTTAATATGTGAACGATGTTAAGAAATGAGAAGATTTCATGCAAAAATAGCATGGAGCGGTCTCACACTTTAGAACCATGGGCGACCAAACCCAACTTTAAAATCAATGACTTAAAAGCTACTATCTAAAGCTTACGTGAGAACCGCCCACATGCCGTATACAAAAGTAAGAAACTTTTTGACATGGAGCGATTTCACGATTCTCTCGATAGTAAAATTGGTCGTTTTGGTTCGAGATACATCGTTTCATTTGACCTCATAGAGGCTTATGATTCATTCGCTTATACAAAAGTAATAAATATTTTATTAACACCCAACATATTGGGTTATTTTTTTTCACGATATATGGAACAAATAATTTCTTTTGAAACTACCAAATTCGATTTGGATTTTATAAATCATGTAAGGCAGATACGAATATCAAAGAAAATTAGTAAAGATCAATTAAGTCTTTCAATGGGTTTAGCAAAGAGTTTTGTTAGTAATGTTGAATCATTAACACAGAGACATAAGTATTCGACACGTCACATTGCTTTACTCGCGAAAGCTTTTGAGTTTAGTAACATATCGGAATTAATGATATTTCCAACCCCCTCGTATGATAAGATTAAAGTTACTGTGAAGCAAACGTATAATGAAAGCGGTACAAAAGTTATAAATAGTAAAGTTCTTCGAATTGAATCTTTAATCTAAAAACACAAACTGTAGTGCAGAATATTTGGCTATATATTATTTAATAATTGCAGGATGTAAATAAACGTGTGTGGACAGAGTTTGAATCCCTCCAACTCCACTTTTTAAACTAAAGAGAATTTGTAACTTATTTATTTCTAAATAATTACATTTTCTCTTTTTTGTTTTTGTGTCCGAAATTGTTCCCAATTTCTATAAGCTTTCTAATTTTATTATCTAAAGAACGGATACATTATTAATATTCTACAAATATAGTAAATACCTTTTTTCTAGATAAATTCTTTGAATAAAAACCTCAACTAATTGATTAACACCAAAGCTCTTAAATCGATAATAATTATTGTAATTGATAGTACCTTAGCAAGTAGTACAACTATTATCTTCTTTAATTTAGTTTTAAAATAAATGTAAAATACTGGAACCCGTAAATGAAATAGTAACTAATCACTTATTTTTAAAAACTGTCTAATTGTTTCATATAAACCTTCAATATGCTATAATAATTCAGTATTTTTGATAACAAACCTAATGAAACACAATATTAAGAATGATTAATCAGTTAAAGTTTGATGAATTTTTAAGGTCAGTAGCAATAAGTAAAGATAATTCGTATTCTATGCTTTTCGGAGCTGGCTGTTCGATAAGTTCAGATATCCAATCAGCAAATAATTGTGTTTGGGAATGGAAAAAAATGATTTACAAAACGAATAATCCAAATACTCAGGATTGGATTGATAATTATATAAATCCAAAAGTACAAGATTCTATTCAAAATTGGCTGGATAGCCAAGGAGTATATATTGATAAGGGGTCTTCTGAAGAATATTCTTTTTATGCTAAAAAATGTTTTCCAATTGATGAGAACAGAAGACAGTACTTCCAAAAGATTTGTTCCAACAAAACACCGTCAATTGGTTATAGAACAATTCCATTACTCGTTAGATATGGAATGTTAGACTCTATTTGGACAACAAATTTTGATGATTTAATTATTTCTGCTTGTATTGGAGGGGGTGTTACTGGTGTTGATATCTCATTGAATACAGTGAACAGGATAAACCAAAGGACTCAAAGTAGAAACGAATTACCAATAATAAAGCTCCACGGTGACTTTAAATATGGTGATTTAAAAAATACCTCTCAGGAACTGCAAACTCAAGATGAAATTTTAAGAAAGAAGTTAATTGAGTACCTAAAAGATAAACATCTAATTGTTCTTGGATATAGTGGTAGAGATAAATCTTTAATGGATGCTCTAAAGGATTCATATTTAGAAAAAGGAGCTGGAATTCTTTTCTGGTGTGGATATGGGGATAAAGTAAATAATAATGTGTCCGAATTATTCACCCATATTCAGGACAGTGGTAGAACAGCTTTTTATATTAATATTGAGGGACAAGGATTTGATATAGTGATGCTCAATATTACAAAATTAATTGTTGAGGACAATAATCAATTAAAATCAGAATTAGAGGTTTTAAAAAAGGTAACTGAAATAGATACTAACACTTCTTTTAATCTTCAACCTGATAGAGTTAACAAGGTCCTTAAAAGCAATTTATTTCCAATTGAATTCCCAAAAGAAGTTCTCATTGCTGACATAGATTTAGGAAGTAAACCATGGAACAAAATAAAGGAAAAAACCTTCTTAGCAAATTCAGTTGTTGCAGTTCCATACGGTAAGCATCTTTGGGCATTTGGTAAAATAGAAGATATTAAAAGTACATTTTCAGACTACTCTTTGAAAGAATTAAATAGAAAACCATTAACAGAAATAAAAATCTATAATAATAGCATCAATCATTTAATGCTATGCACATTATGTAAAATATTCAGTGTCAAGTGCAATATTGAAACGAACTACAAAAATAAATTATGGGATAGGTCGAAAAATATTACAATTCTAAATCAAAAAGTGCATCATGCAATTAGACTTGGACTGGAAAAAATAGAAGGAAGGTATTACTTGTCATTGAATCCTGATTTTCATTTAGAAAATAATGATATTGAAAAAGAATTAAAACAGCAAATTGGGCTATCATTTTTTCATAAAATATACAATGCACAATATAATGACTATATTAATAATTGGAGAAATACACTATTAAATCAAAAAGAAAATAAATTAGAATTTCCAACAAACTCTGGAACTGGATTTATTTTTGAAATACAAAATAATCCTGTTTTCACTAATATTTTAGATTTAAATAATTCTAACTCAAATAATCATAACGTACCACAAAAATTAATAAAATTAAAAGGCATACAATTCAAAGAAGTGGATTTAGTATTTTCTACTAAAAACAATAACAAAAAGACTTTTGATGTACATCCTATGCGAGGTCTGATTAACAATAGTCCTTTTGACAATAATCTCCATAATTTATTAGATACAACAATTAACTTAGGAGTCATTTGCCCTGAACAGGATTCTCAAAAACTTCATGAATTTTTAATTCAACAAAATCAAGAGATTAAAAATAATAATCTTAAAGATAAGTATGTAATTGATTTTAAAGGCTTTTTTAACACTTACGGAATTAGTTTAAATATACCACCTATTTCATCTCAAAATTGGGAGAAAATTAATAATCCACTTGAATTAAACCAAAAGGATTTAGTACACGAAATAAAACGAAATATATGTGATAAAATTAATAAATTAAGCACTGTAGGCTCACAAAAAATAGTTATTATATATATTCCTAAAAGATGGGATAGTTATCTGCACTATAATAATAATTTAGAATCATTTGATTTGCATGATTATATAAAAGCATTTTGTGCTGAAAAAGGCATTACATCTCAAATCATAAGAGAAAAAACAATAACAGATAAGTCAATGAATTGCCAAATAAATTGGTGGTTATCATTATCATATTTTGTTAAATCATTTAGAACTCCTTGGGTAATTAATAATGCAGACAAAAATACTGCATTTGCTGGTATAGGATATAGCATTGATAATAAGAAAGATGACAAAGGGCATATCATTTTAGGCTGTAGCCATATATATAGTTCAGATGGCGAAGGACTAAAATACAAGTTATCAAAAGTTAATGATGAAATTACATGGATTAACAAAAAGCCACATTTAAGCTATGATGATGCTTACGAATTTGGGAAAAATGTACTCAATCTTTTCTATGAATCAATGAATGAAGTTCCTAAAAGAGTTGTAATCCATAAGAGAACCTTTTATACTAATGATGAAAAACAAGGAATATTAGATAGTTTATTGGACAGTAAAAAAATAGAAAATGTAGACTTAATTGAAATCAATTTTGAAGATAATATCAGATATGTTTCAAGTAAAATTAGTAATGGTGTAGCCACAATGGATGGATTTTCTGTTTCAAGAGGAACGTGTATTCAATTAGGTAGCCATGAGGCACTTCTCTATGCTCATGGTATCATTCCTTCCGTAATAAATCAAAATTACAGCTATTATCCTGGTGGAAGATATATTCCAAAGCCCTTAAGGATAATAAAACATCATGGAAATGGTAGTCTGGAACAAATTGCTAATGAAATACTTGGATTAACTAAAATGAATTGGAATTCATTAAATATGTACTCTCAACTGCCCGTAACAATATCTTCTTCCAATGAAATTGCAAGAATAGGTAAGTTAATTGAAAATACAGAGAAAGTGCAATATGACTATAGATATTTTATATAAGTCACTTCTTTAAAAACTAAACTTTTGATTTTTTCATGGTAATTCCATCTTTCTACCATCGGAGTGTAAGGCAAAAAAGACTTCCCCTACTTTTGGGAGAAGTCTTCTTAATCTTATCTTATTTGGAATTCAATAAATTACTAATGGAAAATAATAATTTTTATCCTATTTTTTTAATCAATCTTTAATTCTGTAATTTGAATAAAGTTCACCAAATCACTAGCAACACCCAATTTTGAAAGTATTTCTTTTCTCTCAATTATTTGTTCCTCGTCTCTATAAGAGATTATCCATTCAGCATTAACAGAAATTGATTGCTTCACTTTCTGAAAATATTTAATATCAACTTCTGCCATTGAATGTCCCAAAACATATACCTCATCAATATTATATAAATTATTGAAAAAAGGAAGATTTTCATTGATAATGGTTTCTGTATTTTTATAAGTATCAACAAAATATTTATCTAATATTTCATCACCTTCAGTAACTCTGACATCATCCATATCTTCATAATAGTCATAATATTCATTCTCATTGTCTTTACTATTATCAATTATCTTTAATGGAGATTCTTCCTTAATATTTGGTGTTCTACTATGTCCTAAAATTAAAACAGATTCTATGTTGATAGCTTTGTTATGAATATACAATATATCACTATATGGAATACTATAGATTTGTTCTAATGTTTTAGTATAATTAAAATTTATGTATTGAGCTGATTCGGGTAATATTATTTTTTTAGTGTAAGGAATTTTTAGTCCTAATATCCATCTGGTAAATTCCTCTTGTAATTGAATCGTTACCACGTCAATTGCCTGTTGTACTTCATACTGGTAATCATGATGAAATGCATCAGACCAATCTTCAGCACCATAACTAACAAGAAATTGGGATGCATCATCAACAATTTTATCAGTATCAAGGTAAGCAAGTGTTCCTTCAAAATCAGACCAAAGAGAATCTGCATCAAAATAATATTCTAAAGCTTCAAATAGCTTGTTATTTGTTTCTTTGACATACTTCTTAAAATCTGAATATCCCGAGGGAATTCCATGAAACATATCGAATCCATTTCCGATTATAAATAATTTTTTATTCATATGTTACTAGTTTTTTAAGTTATTGTAAAAGTTATTTAAATATGCTTAGTTTATACATCAATACGTTTAGAATTAAACATCCATGTATCAAAAGCTAATTCTAAAAGCTTTTCTTGCCTACTTTCAATAGATTCTTTATTCCATTTTGTAAATTCAAAATTGTAGTCGCTCTTAAATCTATTTAGTGCTGTATAAGCTCCTATTTGAAATTTATGATTTAATAAATTAGTTGATATTATTGAGGACTTTGAGTATTCAATTTGCTTTTTATTGAACCAGTCAATAGATAAGTCATTGAAGTTATTTACGGCTTGATTAATCATTCCCTCCACCAATGTCACATTACCTAATCGATAAACGTATGAGTTATAATCTAACTTATCTTTATAATCTTCAGATAGAATGCCTCCTTTAGTAGTTTGAGGAAGAATATGTTCTATTTGTAAGTTATTTAAAAAATCTTTTCCCTTTATTGGTAAATTAGACTTTTTGAGAATTGTATTTTCTATCATTCCTAAAACATATCTTTCCCTATATAAAGGACTATAATGGGAGTGATTTAGGTTCTTAAACTTAACAACAAAATCACCCAGTCTTTCTCTGATATAAGGAATAATAGTTTCATCAATAACTTCTGCTATTTCTGGAATTGTTTTTTTCTTCCTAAGCTTTTTTGCCCACTTTGAAAACTGATTCTCATTATTTTTTGCTTGAATTCCAAGACTATTACTATAAAAGAAATAACTTTCTATTTGTTTTCCCAAATACTCTATTGAGTCTTTAGTAACACTTTCATCAAGTGCCAATAATAATATTAGATGTTGTCTTGACTTATATTTATTAATAAATCCAATATTAGTTATACTAGGATAATCACCCCCATCTTTTATTAATTCTGTAGCAATTACTAAGTCTGAATACCTTTTAGAGAGTTTCTTTAATTCTCGAGCAAAATTTATGGGATTAGTTTCATATTCTGTTTCTTTCTTACCTTGGTCGGTTAGAAACCACCTGTAAATATCATCTTCTCTAAGAATTCCATCATAATATCTTGACATTAAGAAATATCTAAGGAAACGAAGTGGTGTATTTTCCTCTCTACACTTTTGTAAATTGTAAGTTATATCTTTCCAAATATCCTTTATTAAAATAAATTCAGAACTCTTTGCTTTACTAAAAAGAAGATTCTTTACTAAATCCATAGCATTGAGACTTGCCCCCCTTTGATTGATAGTTTCAAAGATTTTCAATGCACTACTTAGATTTTCTGATTCAATAATAACTAACTCTATTTTTGTCAAAAAATATCTAGCAAAGCTTATTAATGAATCTAATCCATTATCTAGGTATAATTTCAAATGAGATTGAATTTTTTCATATGCTTGCTCCATCTTAATAATTGACTGTGATTTTTCATCATTAAAATCAGCTTTGCTAATCATCTTTTCCAAAAACCCTTTACTCTCTTCATATTGCAGCTCTAGCCTTAATTGTGTTTCATCACTATCCATATCAAAATCAGATAACAATTCGACAATATTCTGATAATATTTAGCTTGTCTAGAGTCTAAAGTTTGTTTTTCTAATAAGTCTCTTATCGCACAAAGAGTAATAATAATAGTAGTTAATCGTTGTTGCCCATCGATAACATCGAATTTCTCTCCATTTTCAACGATAATAATGGACCCAATAAAATATCCTTTTTGACTTTTAACATCAATATCGTACTCATTATCAATATCTATGAGAAATTGTTCAACTTGGTCATCTGGTTTCCAGACATACTCTCTCTGATAGTCTGGTACTATAAAAAAGTAATCTTTAAGCTTTGAGATGCTTTTTACTTCTGCTTTGATTTCCATAAATTCAGTGTTATTTGTTTTTTAAAATTCGAATATTTATTTTTCGTCCATGTTGATAGTAAAGGGATTCTATCACTTCATTTGCTTTATTAATTAAGAGCAATCTTTAGCTTAAGTATTATAATTCTGGAATAATTTGAACCTTAAATACACCAATTTTGGAATCGGGATGTGTACCTGTTATTTCAAGATAACTATCATTCACAAAATTAAATATATTATTACTCGCTCTAAACTCTACAGGGATATCCTCAATATATTGTTGTAAATTAACCCTTCCAGCATTATTATAGCCTTCAAAATCTATTATAACTTGACAAGTAAAATTCTCCTTTTTACTATTTGTAGAAACATAGATATTTCCAATAAAAGTCTCTCCCAAATTAAATGAGGTTAAAAAATTTTTAATTATTACGGTTGGGTTCATATTGTATTTATAAAATTAATTTTAAATTTTTCCATTAGAACATATTAAGAAAATTCTCATTTTTTGACAGTTCCATTTTGATTATTGCCTTGTAATAATTATTTCCCTGCTTTTCCATTAAACTTATAGCTTCATTAAATAAAATTTCCTGTACTAATGATGGATTATTTTTAAATAATTTACCTTTATCAAATACAGATACTATTTGACTAAAAATAGTTCCAAATTTATTCTCATATCTTTTTAATAATTTTAGTTTTTTAAAATGGTTTTCAATTAATTCAAACAAGGAATCATCTATTTTACATCTATTTTCTAAACTAAACTTTGCATTAAACAGCTTTTTTGTTTTATTATAATTTAGCTTAACAAAAACATATTGGGAAGTTGGTAAAATATCTGAATATAAATTTAAAATAACTCTATTTAAAGATTCTTTATCTAACCACGATTGACCTTTTAAAGAGTTGCATGTTGGACAACAGGGTATAAGATTAAGCTGTTTGATACAAAATTCTGGAAACTTACCTTTGGGCAGATAGTGGTCTGTAGAGTCATCTGAGTCAATACCACAGTATTGGCATGTTGATTTGATATAATCAATTTGAGCTTGTTTAATTCTTACTATAAGATTATCCAATTGTACTGTCTTATTGCTGTAACAGCTTAAGAGTTCTTTTTTAAGTTGACCGTTGTAAATAACTTGAGAGATTTGGGATAATTTATTTTTTTCAAAAGCAACATCATATTCAAGATATCTATTTTTAATTTGTGATTTTATCTTTTCCAGTATATTTTGTGTCTGAGGTATTTTTGAAGATAAAATTAATTCAAATTCATTAAAACAATCAATCTTCGGTCTTTCAAGGTTTTTCATTATAAATATTGTATAAATATGCCTTAGCATTTAAACTTAAATTATTATTGAACAAACCTAATATATAATCATAGTCATATATATTACTTAATTGTTTTAAAACTTCCATATACCCTCCTTTTACATCTTTTGTTTGAAAAACTTCTTCCGATAATAAATCTAAATTTTCACCAAAACTCTCAATGTTGAGTCTTCTCACATATGGTATACTTCCAACCCTATCGAAAATCCTCACATATCTTGAAGGAATTTCTTGGAGTATTATTGGAGAATGTGTTGCTATGATTGCATATGAATCAAATTTAATTAGAATACTATCAATAGCTCTCATCAAATTAGCAATTGCATTTGGGTGCAAATGCATCTCAGGTTCATCAAAAAGTAATAAGGAATTTTCTCTTATGTTAGCAATTACTTCTGTAATTGTAGATATTAAAAAACTTTGTCCAGAACTTAAAACTTTTGAAGAATCATTACCAAATACATCATAGTTCCTATTATCAAAAAACTCGTTGTAAAACTCATAACTTAATTCTTCACCTATTATTTTTCCCATGGTATTAATCCATGTACCATCTCTACTTTGAAGAGTGATTGCCATAACTGCATTTTCAAAATTTTCCCTTATTCTTTTTGAAGTTAACAATGTTCCAGATTCTCCTTTTAAACCACAATATTTATAGCTAAAAGACCTTTCTTTTTTAGGTCTGGAAAATATGTCGAAAATACTAAAAGACACTGCGATTACTTTACTGAAAAGAGGTCTCGAAGGAGAGAAAACATCATCTTCCAGGATTTTCTTTGATTGACCACTTAAATCTAAAGCCAATTGGGCTAAAAACTGTGTCTTTCCAGTTCCATTTTTACCTACTAGTCCAAAAATTCTATTGGGCAATTCTTTATTATCGCCGAAATTAAAATCAACAATATGTTTCCCTTTGGCATTTTTCAATTTACACACGTAGTTAAAGATAAACATATCCTTAACGGGCAATCCTTCGATAATTCTTTGTGCTTGATGAAATGCTTTAGACGCCTCGCTTGTTCTTAATAAGGAGACATTAAAAGTCCTTAAATGGTCAAATTTTTCTCTTAATGCTGTAAAAAAAGCCACATCATTGAGACTGTTTAAAACAGAATTAAATAAATCTTTATTCCCTAAGGCTTCTTCTAATGTTTGATAAAATTCAATGTCTTGCCCTAAAGAGCAAAACGCTTCAGTTAATTCTTTAAAATCAGGAGGAATAATATTGATTGTATTAAATTCATTTTCATGCATTATCTTAATACTTCCAATCTCACGCAAAGTCTTTGAAGAATCACAATACTCTAAATTAAAGGTAGTTTTCCTTGAATAATCATCCCAGTCAACATATGTTAATATAAAAAAATTTTTACCAGAAACTTCGTATGTTTTTCGTTCATTAAATTTCAAAACGTAAAATGTAAAATCATTTTTGTTGTTCATTACTTTCTTAAACAATAGAAGTTAAATTAAAATCTTGTAGTAAATCTTCTCTTATTTCTTTTCCATTTTGAAAATAACGAAGTTCACTTAAACCATATTCATCACCAGTCTTTAATTCTAAAAAAATCCCTAAACTGTATCTGTATTGTTTTGTAAATGCTTTTAGCTTAATAAAATCATACTCTTTTAGTTTATGATATGAATTTTTTTTCTTCATTTCAACCACTAAATGGTTTTTCTGATTTGTTTCTCTTTTGTGTATAATTATATCTGGGAAAATATTGTATGTGTCATTTTCATTAATACTCCTTACTGCAAGTTCTTCCATCACTTCTCGAGGAATATCAAGAATTTTTCTCAACCCATCACTGTCAACATCTCCATTATATTCACAGTCCACATCAAATTCTTCGAATAAATTTGTTAAATATAAAGCAAGTCTATGAGCAATACTTCTTTCCGATAAATTCCTCTGTAATAATTGAGAATCATGTTCTATTAGACTTTCTAATGCTGTATCAAAGTTCTCTCTAGTTTTTTGTAAATTCATTTATATTAGTTTTTATTTTAGCAATTTCAGAATCAGTAAACCATTTTTTATACTGACAATCATAGATTGCAAAGTTTGAACAGCCATAAAAAGCCCATTTTTTTTTATCTTTAACTCCAACTCCTGTTTTCAACTCTAAGTCACCTGAACGACAATTTGGACACTTTATATTGCCATTTACGTTGTTATTCAGACTTTCATCAAGCTCAATAATAAATTTCGAAGCAAACCTTTTGTTAGCTATTAAAGATGTCTTTATTTTTGCCCTAGTTAGTGCAACATAGAAAAGCCTCCTTTCTTCACTATTGGGATACGTTTCAGAACCTCCTAACAACAGCAGGAGGACAGGGTCATCATACATTTCAGATGGAAATCCAAGTCTTCCAGAATTACAATTTAATACAAATGTATATTCAGCCTCTAATCCCTTTGACCTATGTGCAGTAAAGAACTCCAATTTAATTTTTAACCTTTCACTATACTTGTATTCTATAGTGCTTTCCTTTATAATTTTGAACTTAGTATGTTCTACTTTTACTCTGTTAAAGTCGTGGTTGTATCTGCCAATTAAATAGTATTTATGTGATAAGATATCTTTTATTTCATCATCAGTTGGTTCCGTATCATTAGTTAATATCTTAGACTCAATTATTTTATTGATGGCTTTTTCTAACCCCTCTGTATCATCATTATCATCAGAGAAAGTGTAAAAAATTTCCATGTCAGATTGAGCTTTCAACTTGTTTTTAAGATTTTTTTTAATTTGAGCTGGATTTTTCATAACAAAATCTCCAGAAATATCTATCATTGGTAGCCCAAACCGATAAGTCGTCTCTATCTTTGATGTATTGGTGAATCCAAAGTATTTCTCGAAACTATTGAACAAACTTATGTCGCTACCAGTAAAACGATATATCGACTGCCAATCATCACCGACAGCAAATAATTTGACATTCTCACTTTGTTTTTTAAAAGCATCAATGAGTTTGTATCTTCCTATACTAATGTCTTGAAACTCGTCGATAATAAGATACTTATATTGATGTACATATTTGTTTCTTTCAAGATATTTTACAGCTTGATTTATCATATCACTAAAATCAATCTGTTGTTTTCTTTTCAGCATTTCTACATAAGCATTATAGAGAGGATAAAATAGTGTAATAAAGTATCCACATCTTTCTTTATCAAAGCCTGATTTAGCTTTAATTTTATCCTGTAGCTCCTCGTAGGTGATGTTTGATGATTTATAAAGATTTAGAAAAGTTGTAAACAAAGTAGTTAGAGATGTTACCTCATCAGATGCATTCTCTTGAATTAAATTCCATTTTTCTTGTTCAGATAAAGGTTTAATATTAAATCCATGAGATTTAAGTAAGTTGGTGAGACTTTTCTCAACAGTTCCATCTTTAAACTGGTAGCTAAAGGTTTCTATGCACATTGTCTCATTTTCTATATGCGTTTTCCTTTTCCAACGAATTCCAGTATGGTAATTTCTCTTTGCTTTCTCTAAACTAGTGTTTTCGTTAGCAAAAAATGGAGGAACATTTCCATTCTTATCTAATGCATAGTGTTCTAAATAAATCCTCCTATTTCCTTGATACAAACTAAAATCTGGTTCGTATTGTCTGTGGTCTAAAGTTTTTGTAGCTACCTCATAAGGCTCTTCATATCTATAATCAATACCGTTAAATAATAGAAAATTGGCTATTTTACACTCTTCTTGACTCTTTACAATTTCCCTTAGAACTGTTAATTTGTTATTTACTTTAACTTCAATTTTTTTATAGGGTCTAAAATTTTGGTCTTTAAGATGCTGTATATGTTCTGCCTGATTCTTAAATTCAAAATCACTTTTACTAATCTTTATAAATTCTGTGAAGTACCTTGTCAAAATCCCAAGATATCTTTCATCAGCTAGTAACTTTTTAAATGTATCTTTTATAAAATAGGTTAACTCATCTGCATTGTATAATGATGGTTTTGCTTGTTCAACATCTTTTATGATATCTAATCCTAATTTATGGAATGTCTTAGCATCAATCCCTGTAATATTTACTTTATTGGCAAGGTCTTTTGCACTTTGATTTGTGAATGAAATTAAAAGAATTTGCTCAGGCGGAATGTTAAGACTTCTATTAAGGTAGTTCACTTTACCCATAATTGTCGTAGTCTTCCCACAGCCAGCTCCTGCTATAACTAGATTATTATCTTCATCGCGGATAATTGCTTCTCTTTGTTGCTCATCTAAAGATTTACCTCCATCGATGTTACTCAATAGAGATTGGGTTTGCTTTAGTTCATACTTTAAAAATTCATTATTAAAATTTTCACGAGAGTTTTCATCATTACTGATAAGATTTTTAAAAAAAACAACCTCCATTTCTTCCGAAGGTGTTAGACCTATGTTTTTAAATGATTGTTGAAAAATAATATTTTTCAATATTCCACTATGCTTATCTCTCCATTGAGCAAGCTTATAATTAGAGAAGTATCCATTCGTATTGTTAGTTAAAGTTCGAAAACCTCGATTTGCTGAATAAACACTAGGAAGAAAGGATTTGAAAAGATTACTTAACCTTTCCTTTTCTAATTTTTCATTTCGTTCTTTTATTTTTCGCTCTTTCTGCTCTCTAATAGCATTGGTTACCCAACCTACTGCCCCAATAGTTAATGCCCCTGCAACTAAATATGAAATCATCTACTATGTTTTTTTAATAATTTAACACTTTTACGTGAAATAATCCTTGATATTACATATTATTTTGCGATGCAACAAGTTAAGTACTAAAAACATTCCGAAAATATGGGAACCCGTAAATCAAGCAAATAATTAGTTAAAATCTTTGTATAAAATTACATTTTCTCTGTAAAAATATGCTTCTGAAGAACCTAAATCAATCATACTATTTAATATAAAAATATAATCTTCAATTAATTTTTTGTTAGATTTAATTTTTGAAATGTGATTTAAGAAAAGTCTTTTTATCAATCTTTCTGATGATTCTTGTATTAATATAAATTTTAGATTATTATCAATTTTAATTGCTTCAACAATGACTTTAATACCTTCTGGAAGCAATGAATTATCTCCTATGGTACTAAGAACCTTTATTATTGAAGATAAATTATTAGCTTTAAAATCATTCATCATATTTTTATAAAAGTCTTTCTTAGCCTCCAAAACAATCCAATTTTTTGATTCATGTTTCCAATCAATACCTAAAAGTAAATAGTTTATTAAAAGATTAGAACTTGAAATTTTTGCCTGATTATAGAAAATTTCCCATAGTTCCCAAAATCTATCTGTATAATAATCTTTCAACACTATGTCTTCAGTATTTGCAACAAGTGTATCAATCTGTAAAATAAAATATTTTAAAAGGTCTTCTATAAATTTAAATTTATGTTTTTTATAGTTATCTTTTTCATCGTTGTAAATCTGTTTTAATGTGCTAATAAATAATTCTTTATACAGATTATCTTTATTGTGGATAAATGTATCTCTCAAATAGATACAAAAATCTAATAAAGAACGATAATCTAATTCATTACTTTGTCTGAGGTATTGGTAATCCTCTTTATTTAAAATACTAAAAATATATTCAAAGATTTCTTTTTTATAATCAGTAAAGTTATCATTCTCTGTATTGAAAGGGGTTATCAATGTGGTAGTAATTAAATTTTCCATAATGAAATCCTCTAAATTTATTTCTTCAAAACTTATTTTAGAAGGAAATATAATTTCACTTTGTTTCATTAAAAAATCATATTCTTCTTCTACTAATCCTTGAACATGCTGTCTATCATAATATTTATGCTTTGAGATAAATTCTTTTTTAAATTTAGAAAAATTTAAGAAGCCATGCCATATTCGATTATGAATCATGGGGTATCTTACACCTATACAATCTCTCGTGTATTTATATATTTGATTTTTCTCGTTATCTGAAAAATGAGCAGAAAGCATATATAAATATAAAACTATTAATTCTGATAACTTTTTTTGATTATCTAAATCCACTTCAAATAGTAAATGAAATGATTCTAAGGCAAGGTTCTTTTCAACTATATTATATTCTAATTCTTCGTTAAAAGAATGTGATAAGTTAATTTTAATAATGGAGACAATTGTATCTTGGATTTTTGTTTTACACCAATTAATTTGTTCAGAATCTAATAAGTATCTAAGTTCATTCAAACCTATTACAGCAAGGTGAATAGGTTTGTCAAAAAAACGGTCAAAATAACCCTTATTTAAAAAGTAATTATAGCACTCATTCCAAACTTCAATAGTAATTGAAGCTGGTACATTATAAGCATTTGTTATTATATTTGAATACTTATACGTGTTATTCTGTTGGGTTTCTTCTTCCTTATTAGCTTCTCGAAATTCTATTACAGAATCACTATAGGAGGGCATTAACATATACCCATTATATTCTTCGTATTTCTCCTTCTTCCAATTTTTAAAATCTATTTCATTTAATTTTTTTAGCCATAGTACATCAGACTGTTTGCATTCAGAAAGCATCTTACTTATAATATTCTGGATTCTCTCATTATATGTTTTAATTTTATATTGATATTCGATTATAAAATCTTCTATTCCTCTGAAATATTGTTTTCTATGGCTAAGATTGCCAAATGATATTCTATTTTCAAACTCAGGATATAAAAGTTGTTCGGAGTGAGTGATTGTTTGCTCGTTTAAAGCCCTATTACCATCCCAACTATAAAACTCTTTCACCGTTAATAGAGGCAAGAACTCACTCCCAATCTCTTCAGGGTAAGCCATTGTAATACTTGCCAAAACTCCCATAAAGAAAACATTATTACTTTTTGTTATTAGCTGATTAAAAATAATTTGAATCTGTTTCCTACTTATTTCAGTTTTTAATTTGGCTAACTCTATTAAGTAATATTCAGTAGACATTAGAATGCATTCAATTCCGTAGTGTGTAACACTCATCCCTCTAAAAGCAAGCCACATTTCCGAACTTCCAATTTGCTTTATTTTTTCACCATTATTTAAGGTCAGTTCAATCTCCTTTAGTTCATTTTTATACCTACACTTACTTTCTAAATAGAATTTTGAAGAATAATTTAAGAAGTCAATTATAAAAGCAATACCTTTTTCAGGATTATATTTAAGCAAATAATAAATTGGAGTTCTAAACGCTCCAGATGGGAAAAAAGCACTTTTGTCTTTAATTCCCCAACATTTATCTCCTTCTAACTCATCATTATCTTCAAGTAATTGATTAAGTGAAAATAATTTGTCAGAATCATCTACAATTTTTGTTTTTCTTTTTTCTAATTTCCATTCCTTCCACATCATATCTATAAGTAATTCTGGAATTTGTTTTGAAAGAATAATTGCTCCTCTATCGTTCAAAGATTTATTAAGAACTTTCTTGTAAAAGCCATTTAATTCATAATCTCTTTTGTACCTATCAATACTTAAAGACTTATTGATTAAATTATGTATTTCCAATTCAGAAATCTCAGCTAATTGAAGTAAAATGATTATTAAATCTTCTGTTTTATTAAAAACTGCAACTTCCTTATGCCAAAAATCATCTTTATTTTGTACTTGTTCTAAAAAATATAATACAACTTTTTTGACTGAATTAAGCTCCTCAAAAGAAATCTCTTTTTGGTTGTACCATATTTTGTCATTCCAGTTGACAATAAAATTTAATATGTTAATTCTTATTTCTAATAAATCATTTATATTTTGTGAAATGAAAATGATTGTTTCTTTCCAGCCCGAACCTATAGGGTTTAATATTGAACTACTATCTGTGAGAAAAATATACTCTTGACAGGCTGTTTTAAGTAAATGCATAATTCTTGTTAGTAGTCTTGTTTTGGTCTCTAACAAATAATCTTTAAAAAAAGTAAAGAAATTAGTACTATTATTGGATTTCAAAACGGCAATTAAGGCTTCATCAGCCCAGTAAGATTCAAAAGAATTGTCAGATATTAGATTTAATATCAATTCATTTATTTTTGAGAAATCTTCAATCAAGTTTTCTTCAACCCATAATCTAAATGCTCTTCTCATTGCTGGTTCATTACCTATCAGCCTAAAAAAATCGTTTGTTGCGCTTGAAGCATCATAACATCTTGAAACATATCGTACCAAAGCCCAATCTTCTAAAATATCATGACTTGGACTATATGCAATATCATTTACATCTTGAAAAATAATGTTATCTTTTTCTAACTCAAGAACCGCTTCCTCATCAATATCTGGTTTTGGTATTGTGAAAAGTTTCATTTCCTTGGCTCTGCTAACTGCAATAGACATAAAAGCTTTATCTCTTTTGATAGGCATTCCAGACATTTTATTATGGACATTTATAACTAACTGATTCCATAATATTTTTTTAAGCCCTATAATCGATACATTATCCAAATCTCCATTATTATTTTCCAGTGCTTTTAAAGAAAAATCTAAATACTTAGGAACTTGTATAAGACTTTTTATCTGATTATTATTAATTAGAGAGGATAATAAAGGATATATTTTCTGAATCTGCTCGAGCTCATTTTTATTGAGATATGGCACTGAAATATAGCCTAATTTACTTTTTTCTATTCCAAATTTTTGGACTATTAAATCTACTGAATATGTTCTTGAAGTTGCAACAATTTTAATATCATTATATTTATTTTGTAATGAAATTAACTGTTTAAAGGAACAATCTGGGTCAGCTTCTAAAAGCCTTTCCAAGCTATCTATAAAAATTATTTTATAATTCGCTAATGCAATTATTGAAAATATTCCCTCAACAGATATATTAATCCCTGATTTTGAAAAAAGCTCAGAGAGATGAGATACATTAAATTGGTCTGCTTTAAAAATTAAAGCCTCTGATAAAATATTTTCTTTAATAAGGAATTCTTTTACCAAAGCTGACTTTCCAACGCCAGCATTTCCAGTGACAATAGTAATATTATGTTTCTGTACTTTTTGAATTAAGTTGTCCAGTGTCTCTAAACGAGTTAAATGAAAATTTCCAATTTTACTTTTAATTGGCTCTAAAGTCAATAGCCCATCTTGTCTGAACTTTTCGAGACACTCATAATACGGAATGATTTTAGATGAATCAAAGTAAGAAAATACTTCTTCATTCCTTATACTTTGAGTAGTTACACTTCCTCCATCCTTATTTAACTTGGAAACAACCGCCAATATACTATTCCAAATTTCCGTTTCTGTTATAGTATTCGTTTTGTTTTTGGAAAGATTTATTAAGTTTTGAAAATAGCTTTCATCTATACTGTTCTGATTTCCAAAATCATAATCAAGTACTATTAAACATCTTAAAAATTGCCATAAATCTTCATCTACAATCTCATAATCTTTATTTGCTTTTCTTAAAACTTCTCTGAAAATATTTAATTTCTCTTTTTTTACTGCTATTCTTTCCACTTCATTAATAAAATCCTCAGAATAGGCATGTGTTTTTGCCCAATTAAGAAGAACTTTTATGTGATTTCTCTCATCATTTGTTAAACCATTGACAACTAAAATCATAGAGTCATTTTTTTTATCAAAAAGCTCAGAGTTATAGTCTATCCAAAAATCTTTAATTACATCATTAAATACAGAATTGTTAATTGTAAAAGATAATTGTGTTTTTATTTGAAATAAAAGTTGGTGATTTCCTTGTATACTTTTAGCAATTACAAGTAAGTCGTCTGTGTGAAATCCTCTATTTGTAGTTTGAAAAGCTACCTCAACTATTTTATTAGATATGCTAATCGGTGCCGAACCATTAATTATTAGCATTGTTAGATATGCAGATTGAACCGCCTGTTCAAAATTTGTTCCTCCACCACCTTTTTGATAAACACTTCCTTTTTCTGCCATCTTAATTTATTTCAGTTCTTTTATTTCTAATATAAAACATATATCTCAAATAAACAACAATATAGATAACAGTCCCCCCTCCCTTTCTTAATTTCTCTTATACCCCCCCCATTTATAAATTCAGATTTTTGTTGTGGATTTTGAAAAAAGTCATATTTATAAATTTTTTAGAATTTATTTTTTCGACAGGTAACATTTTTAGACTAAAGTTTAAATGTGATACAGTAAAAGTTTATTAAAAAGCTGTTGTAAAATTTTTAAAATATACTAAAAACACCCATTCTAAATTTATCAAAATGAATGCAAGATATATCGGGCTTTCTATTGGAAGACATTATCGAAAAGCCACCCCAATGAAAACCTTTACATTGACATTATTAGTGGGGCTAAACCATTCAACCAAAGACCAGAGGGAAAAAAGATACTGGAAGATATAAGAGCCGGCTTAGTAGATTATGTAAGTGTAACCTCAATTGACAGTTTAGGAAGATGTGATTAAGAAGTGTACATTGATCTTCGATGAGAGAAAGTTTTTTAAATACTTCTGACCAATTATTTAATATATAACTTCACTTTGACTTAAGGGACCCGAATTATTTAGCATCGTAGATCGTGCAAATAGTCACCTGTATTAATATCCATGTAGAAATCATAATGAACAAATTGAAAAAACTCGTATAACATCATTATGGATAAAAAAAAACTCAGCAATCTTTTTCAAAAAATAAGTCAGGCAAAACCCCGGAATGTTTTTAGAAATGTGATTGCTCCACTTTCGCAAAAATGCGTTTCCGACCATTGAGAGGAATCGCATTTTTGCCACGAGATTTTCCAACATATTCGCAAAATAGCAAAACAACTACTCATATTCATTACTAAAGTAAAATATAAAATATCAGCGAACTAAAACCACGCACTAATATATAACACATAAAAAACTGCAAGTTTTCCAACTTGCAGTTTTAAAAAATTATATTTACCACGTCTAAATCAATTCAAAAAATATCTACCAAAACCAATATACAATCCTCAACTCGGCTTCTTGAAAGAAAACAAAATCCTCCCTTCTTCCTTATCAAAACGAATATATCCCTGATATTCTTTACCTTTCTCACTTATTAGCCCACTAATGTAAGCCGCTTCCCCAGCCTTCAACTTATCCATCTGCCATTTACGCAAATACTTTCCCCGAAAAGTAGTAGGAATTCCAACTTCAATAACATCCGTAAAACTCTGAACTTTTACTTTCTTGTAAAAGAAAAACTCCAACCACTGCTTTTCTACATTAAACTGCAACGTTGCATTAAAAAGTCTTTTACTTTTAGACAGCATATTTTCAATGAACAATGGCTTTCCACTACAAAGAACCTCCTTTTGCTGCTCACTTAAAATCACCCCACAAATCACTTTCGGAATCCTTACAAACTCCATCCTCAAAGAAAACAATTCCTTGGTCAGCTTATCCAAACTTACAAGTGAAGCAACCATCTCTCCCGTAATAGGATTAACAAGCTCCACTACTCTCCCCATATTTCCGCAACTCAAAAGATTTAATCGATCCTCTTTTGAAAACCTATGTCCGAAAAAATTTTTCCTGAAATCTTGCATTTTCTGCAGCCAATGAACATGAACTACCACTTCCCCATCATCATCCAACTTCAACTGCAACCGTGCACCCACCGTATCATTCGAATCTCCACTATCACATTTAACAGGAATCAGCACTGATGTTTTATATCCTTTCAGCAAAGTTTCCAACACGTCCAATTCCTCAAACTTCTTCTTACTAAGACCTATTTCAGCCATCGCAGACCAATTTACATCTTCGACCTGATAAAGATATTTAGAATTAACAGCCACAGAAGATAATTTCTTGTAAGAATTTTCCCGAGCAACTCCATCTATATCCAAATTCTTATTATTTCTTAAAGCATCCACCGTATCAATAAAGACCTCATACTTTTTCAATTCCTTTCTCTCAATGGTTGACGAATTATTAACATACCCCTGCAAACCTCTAGCTGCTTCATCCGCTTCAAATTCCATCACTTTAAAAAATGAAAACTCATCAGGATTTTTTAACTGATGATAAAAATCTATATAGAAATCCATAAAAGAATCTGCTGTAGAATTAATCCTGATCATTGTATCTACACCATTGCAATCATGTTCCAACTCAATAAGATCTCCGTTGGGAGCTACTGAATGCACAATTCCAACGGAATTGCTACTGTGATGAAGCACCAATAAAGTGCTGGCTGCTGAATTTGTTGTATAACTTCCTAAATTGTTCATGACATCTTTTTGTTTAATTAGTATTTTATGATTAGCATTTCTAAAATTCGAATGAATCTCAGCATTAGTTAAGATTTTTCAACCCTGAAATATGTCAATTGCCCCTCTATACATAACCAGACTTTGGCTGTATCAAATCCATCTTATTCCAAAGAAAATTAAAAACCTTCTTTATTGATTCATGTTATCAAATCAATCCTTCGTCAGCAAATGACATATGAGAATCAGAGGTTAGGATGATATGATCCAGCAAAGACATTCCCATGATTTTTGCAGCATCGTTGATCTGTGCTGTCATCTTAATATCACAACCGGAAGGCTTTAAATTTCCCGAAGGATGATTGTGGGCAACAATAATCCCCGAAGCATTACAAAGAAGTGCCGCCTGCATCACGATCCGAACATCAACCAGAGTCGAAGAAATACCGCATTCGGATATTTTCTTGATTCCTAAAACATTATTTGCCTGATTCAGATACAGCGCAAAGAAAGATTCTCTGTAATCCATTTCCTCTGCATCAAAATGCGCCCTGAAAATATCTGCAGCATCCATTGATGATGAGATAGACCTTTCACAATTTCCCTTTCTTGAATAGCTCAGTTTAATTTCGTTGACAATATTGAATTTCATGTTTGTTGCTCCGAGTACGGCGGAGACCTGATTTTTCCCGCACTTACGTTTAAAAAACCTGTTGATCCTGTAAATTGCAGATTGAAGGAAATTTTGATCTTTTTCTATTCTTATATTTGAGCATATCATCAATTAAATTCTTTTACTACAGATTTTGAAAGATTAATTTTTAATCGTATCAAAAAAATTATTCTATAAAAGAATGTGATCAATTGATCTAAATTGACATCTGATTAGATAATTTATACCAAGAGAATCATAAGGATCAAAATTTCAATGAACTGCATTTGCATCTTGTGAGGTTTCTGACTTTTCTATGCAGATTCACCATTCAGGCAGGCACAAGGAAAACTGCAATCAATACCTTGAAAGCAATAAGAAAGAACATTGATGGAAGCTTGAAATATTTTTGCGGAGGGTTTGGGAAGCTCCGCTTTCCGGATACCCAAAAAGATTTTTTTCCGCAGTGACAACGGAATATATTTGCTATAGAAAATCAGGGAAGACCTCATACGATTAATGAGCATTGCGATCTTGTATCTGATAGATCTGCTACCAATCAAGAACAGAGATAGTCAGCTATGAGGCAGGATCTTAAGCATTTAATTATTAAAAAATATATTTTGAAATATTCAGGTATATCATTGTCTGTTTTTTTCGGATATTTGAGTGGTGTGTAATTAAAATTTATGGGAAATAATATTCGCTTAAAAAACTTCTTCTCATATACTTTGCTGATTGTTTGTTTGGGACTGATTTTCTCTTGTTCAGCAACCAAGAATTCTCAGAATACAATTCTTCATATAACAGATCCGCTATATGAGGAAATTGAAGTTTTAGGACGGGAACTTACTGTAAAGAATAATGTTCCCGGAATTGCAGTAGCTGTGATCCGAGACGGAAAGATCGCCTGGATACAATCGATCGGTTATGCGGATCTTGCAATCAAAAAGCCTGTAACTTCTGAAACGATCTTTAATATCGGTTCCATATCCAAGCTGATCTCTGCGTGGGGCTTTATGCAACTCACTGAAAAAGATCTTTTCAAATTAGACGATCCCGTTAATCCAATGCTATCCCAATGGCATCTGCCGGAATCTGAATTTGACAGATCAAAAGTAACATTAAGACGAATCTTAAGTCATACTGCAGGACTTTCTGTTCATGGCTATGGCGGATCAGACCAAGGAACACCACTGCTAAGTTTAGAAGAATCACTGAACGGAAAAACCAAACGGAATGGCGAAACGGTACATCTTATCAGTGAGCCGGGAACTAAATGGGACTATTCCGGAGGAGGCTATACTCTTGCACAACTGCTTCTCGAAGAGAAAACCAACCAAAGTTTCACCACCTATATGAAAAATAATATCTTCCTGCCACTTGGAATGAAACATAGCAGTTATGAGTGGACAGCAGAAATGATGGCTAATTCAGCAACGGCATACGACGAGAATGGTAATTCTGTAAAAAACAGGATCTTCACTGAAAAAGCTGCGGCAGGATTTCAGACCACAATCAAGGATCTTGCACATTTCGCAGAGTTGTCAATTACCCGTGATCCCAAACATCTGAATAAAGTTTTGAAACCTGAAACCATCAAATTAATGGAAACGCCTGTCCTCCCAAATTCCAATGAAGGCGAAAGTGGTCTTGGATATCGATTCATGAACTACGAAGGTTTCAAAACCGTAGGACACACAGGCGAAAATGTAGGATGGAGCGCTGCACTATTTTTGGATCTGCCAACCAAGAGCGGTATCATTATTCTATGCAACGGATCCAACGGTGATCGGGTCTGGTATCCAATCTACCAGAGCTGGCTAAAAACACTTAAGATGAAAAATGAATTTTCAAAATAGTCCTTGCTAGATGATTCTTTGGTGAAGTAAAACTATTAAATATAAGAATCAAATTGTTTCATAAAGTCAATCCACAATCCCGGATACCCAAAAAGATTTTTTCCGAAGTGAAAACAGATATTTGCTATAGAAAATCAGTTAGCCTAACAGGCAATGTCGGACTTTGAAACTTGATTTGTTTATTAAGGAATAAAATAAATAACAATAAACGTTCAATATCTGTGATGTGCAATCTTTGGTTTTAAGTTTTACAGTTCTTAGAAATATTTACATTGTAAAAAGGAGCCAGAAAAGAAAGTCGCAATTAAAATAAAAGAACCAACAAAGACTTGATATTTTTAAATCACTAGCCCAACTTTAATAAAGAATAAAAATTTGTATATTTATACGAATAAATCATTTTATGAAGCAGACACTTCTTTTTATTGTTCTTTGTACTTTTTCTCTATTTAAAGCACAGGATTTAACATCCCCACCTCCTACAGTTTCAAATACAATTAAAAATAATCATATTATTGATGAAATTATAAAAGTTACAGAATTTGAAAAGTATTTTATTCAGTATTGTGAAAGGAAAATTAAAATGGAAGCAAAGAAAGCCGTTTGGGACGAAAAGAAAACAAATAGAATTATTCAAAGTGTAAATTTTAAATTTTATAAACCATCTATTTATAATGCTTTCTCCTTTGATAGTGAAAAAAATCTTACAGATATTCTTGAATTATTCAAGAAGGTAAATCAAAATCGAGATCATTCAATGTCCAAACTTTTTCCTTTCGATGCATTGTTACAATATAATCTTGAAGGATACGTACAAATGGTAATTGATGAAAATATGTAGAATAAAAATAGGCTGTCCTTGGGACAGCCTATTTTTATTCTAAAAATTGCAAAATTCTATCATTTCTATTAGTTACAAACTCTTTCCCTTTATCATTAATCCTGTAAATTAAAACTCCTTGATTATAGGTATTCGAAACTCTAAATTTATAAACTTTTTTACGGGTGAATATGTTTATTAAATATTCTTTTTTCTTAGTTGGATGATTAACCCAACTAAATTCATCATACTTTAAACATTCAAATAGAGACTCACATTTATCATAATCTATCATGACATCATTAATTGATATTCCAGTTACATTGGAAAAATTTTCTGAATTAAATGATTGATAATATTTAATATCATTTGAAACCTTTAATAGATAACTAAACAATAAAAAAATATAAATTATCAAAGGGATATAAAATTTTATTCTTTTTTGCCTTAACATAGCCAAAAGCATTAAGGATAGAAAACTTCTGAAAGAAGTTAAGGGTATTTCCGGAAAGATGCTCAGCCGTGAGCTGAAGGACCTTGAGATCAATGAATTGATCGAACGACATGTCCTGAATACGGCACCTGTAGCTGTTGAATACAAAATAACTGAATACGGGGAATCACTTAAAGAGCTCACCACTACCATAGCAGACTGGGGATTTTTACATAGAGAACGAATCATATCCGGAATGAAGTCTAAAGTTTAATTACGAAAAGATAAAATGATTTTACGTAGTTTTAAATAATTTTTATTTTACTCATATTTTATCTATCAAAGCAAAATATCTATAACGGTTTAAAGGCAACGGCATCAACCTCGATGAGCATTCCGTCCAATGCCAGTTTCGGTACAGGAATTAAGGTACTTGCCGGAAACTGATAATTCTTCCAGACCTTATGCATTTCCTCTGTCCATATTTTAAGTTTCTCCTCATCGTGATCAACGATCAATATTGTAATTTTAAGAACGTTATCAGTGGTCAGGTCAGAAGCTTCAAGAACGATACTTAGGTTTTGCAAAGCAGTTTTGACCTGTGTCCTGAAATCTTTGGAAAGTTTATGTTCTAAACCTTCTCCTCCACTTTGTCCGGAGATAAACACATAATTACCTTTACCAGAAGCAGTCGTAGAATGTGAAAAAGCAAATGGTGTGGGATCAAAAAGACCTTTTGGGTTTTTATTTTGGATATTTGACATATCTTTTTGATCAGGAATTGAAGTAATTTCAGTTTTAGAACAACCTGTAAGCAATAAAATGAAGAGCGGATAGATCAGGAAATGCTTTCTCTGATCTAAAAAGTATCTAAAATTAATCATGGTTTTGAAAGAATTGATTAAGTTGAAAAATTTGAGTAACAGCAGCTTTAGACCAATATGCCGCATCATGAGCACCAGGACTTTCTTCATAGATGTGTGGAATATTCATTGAGATCAATTGCTCGTGAAATTTTCTGTTTTGTGCGATCAACAGATCGTCGATTCCGCAACTGATCAGTATCTTCTGCCGGCTATTTTTAAGCTTGTCTATCTGTGAGATGGCCGTGTAGGAAATCCATTTTTCTGGATTTTCCCCTAATAATTTAGCAACACCATATTCTTTTCCAAAAGGAACAAAATCGATGACACCGCATAGGCTTCCGATAGCACTGAAAGTATCCTGATGTCTCGCACCAATGTATAGTGCGCCGTGTCCACCCATACTCCAGCCTATCAAAGCTGTTTTCGATTGATCAGAACTGTATTTTTTTTGAATAAAGCCCGTCAATTCTTTGGCAATAAATGTCTCATACTTCAAATTGGGACTGTCTATGTACCAACTGTCATAATTTCCGTCAGGTAACACAAAGATCATCTGCATTTCTTTACTGAGTTTTACTAAGGACGGAATATCCTGTGTCAATGTTCTTTTGGGATAACCAGTGAAGCCGTGCAGTATATAAACCGTCGGCAGTTTCATATTCTTGTCGTTTGACGGATGTACCACAAGAGTTTTAATATCCTTCTTCATAGAGGCACTGTAGATATTCAATGAGTCGACTTTTTGGGAAAACATTTCTGTTCCGATGCACATAACAACTATGGCAAATAATGATTTTATCATTGTAATTGATTTTTCTGACAGCAAAATTAGGCGCAAAGATTTTCAGAATCCTATACATATGTTGAGTGATCAGAAATATTTTTAATTTCCGAAATTTCAAACTGCTGTATTTTTATTTTACATTATCTTTATGGTATGGTAGCATTTTGGGAATTTATAGACCGCTATTCCTTGATCTCCGAGGAATCGAAAAAAGCATGGTCAGCCTTGTTAAAAACTTCCAAAATAATCAAGGGAGCTTATTTTTTGGAACAGGGAACTATTCCAAAAGATATTACTTTTATCAGTAAAGGGCTACTTTCGTATTATTACCTTAATGAAAAAGGTGAAAAAATAATCAAGAGATTTTTTACAGAAAACTCCCTTGTTGCATCTACAAGCGCATTGCTAAAACAAGAACCTGGATCTTTCTCCATTGAGGCTTTAGAAGATACGGAACTCATCAGCTATTCTTTCAGTGATTTCAGAAACCTTACAAGACAATATAATGATATTGCCAACTTCTACATCAGTTATCTGGAACGCCATTGGGTCATTGAAAAAGAGTTTGCTGAGATCACACTTAAATCTGATACGGCCAAACAAAGGTATTTAGAGTTTGAGAGGGATTATCCCGAACTGATTTCACGATTGAAACTTCATCAAATAGCTTCTTTTTTAGCAATTACTCCTACTCAACTTAGCAGAATCAGAGCTGAACTTTAATTATTCTTTGAGTATACATAAGGAATTATCAGAAAGAAAAATTCTCGCCGTCAAGCTTAAAGCAGAACATTCATATTTAATAATTTAAGCTTATGGAAAAATATTACTAAGAGATCAAAGAACCTTTGCCAAAATAAATCCGATGAACAATGCCAGTATAAATGCAATGATGATCTTTATGTAATCAGTTTTGCTGCTTTGTAGTTCCTGATTCAGTCTGATATTATCCTGATTCAGTGTTTCCAGGCGAACCTTCATAGAGGCTGTCTTTTCATTGATGGCAGACTGCATATTCCTTTCATGCAAGGCTGCGATCTCTTTTTTGTAGCTATCCATTTCTTCCTTTCTCCGCTTCTCCTGTTCGGTGAAGTTCTTCTGTGTGTCCTGAAGCTGTTTGACTGAAGATTCCTGAAGTTTCTGGAATTCTTCGTTTCTTTTAGATAGTTGTTCAGTTAAAGTTTTAACCTGTTCAGAAAACTGTTTGGAAACATCTTTCTTGACCTCATCGATTAAAAGTGCTCTTGAATTGGAACGTTCGTGAGACAGTTTTTCTGCTATGGCATGCAATCCCGCACCATAATCGTGAGGCAAATGAAAACGTTTGTCTGCCAACTTATCCAGCAATGTTTCATCAACTGTATGACCAATTGCTGTAATGGTTACTGTATTAAGTTCAATGAACAACTCTGAAAGTTGAATATTATTAAACGTTTCCATACTTTGGCGGTCACCTCCGCCCCTTACCAATGCGACTATATCATAGTCCAAAGGTGAAATATCATTGAGTTTGGATATAATTGCCGTTGAGGAGGTAATATTACAGCTGTGGTCATCAATTTCAAAATACTGTCCCGAAACATCAAGTCCCTCAGAAAAATCCTTTTGGACAATGGCATTATTACCATAAATATTGGCGATTCTGATCTTTTCATCTTTCAGCATCTTATCTCTGATGAGGGTCTCAAGATCCTTTGATCCTGTCTCCAGCTTTTTCTGGATCAGCTCATACCTTTGCAGTTCTTCTTCAGAGATCGATCTTTCTTCCTGCTGGATAATTTCATCCACTACAAATCGTAATTCAATAGATGAATTCTTGACGTTCTTTTCAATATACCCTCTGAGCGTGTAGATCTCATTGTTAGTGATCTTGCTTCTTAATAAAGAAGAGATGCGTATTCCAATGGAAATGTTATCACCTTCTGAAAACAGAAGGTCATAAAAATAATTACCGTAAGCTTTACCGCCACCAAAAGAATATCTACCCTTCAGATAGATAAGATTGACTGTAGCGTTTAGTTTCAAAGCATTGCTAAAGATTCCTATGACGGATCCCGGTGAATAGACCGGATAACTGACCTCGTTGCTTTCCATGTATTCTTTGTCGTTTTAAAAACAAGTCTTGTCACAAAGATATTGTTAATTGAAATAAAATAAAACTGCTCCTCTAAAAGCTAGAGTATAAATGTTTTTTTTTGGTACCCATATTTGTTTATTTAGTAGGAAGAACATTGAAAATCGATCCACATTTTTCTTAATAAAGTTAAGAATTGGGATCTTTAAGAAGTTGAAAATGAAGAAGTGCTGAATATTGAATCTTTAGATCCGGTCGAAAGATCTGTACTCCTGTAAGAAAATGACGGTAAAGTTCAAACCTGTTTTTGATCACATAATATTCCCTTTGAAAATTCACTGTATGCATTTTACCGTCGCCATAGCCATCGTTTTTATAAACGGTCAATCTCGTTAAATTATATTTGATGTTTAAGACCATTCCAATATCAGAGTCAGATTGTTCTTTTGAAGAATATAATTCTGAATATAAAAACTGTTCTGAAATTTTACCACTCGGAAAGAAAATAAAGGCACCTTCCTCATTCACAACGATACTATATTTATTATCTCTTTTAGCTTTAAAAAGATAGGCTGCAGTAAAGTAACTTGCACCGGCTGAGATGAACGTTATTAAAAGCAATGCAAAAAAGTGTCCTGGCTTATTTGTCAAATATTCCCAAAAACCATTATCAATTAACCCACCTCCTGAAATGATTGCGACGGCTGCCAAAAGTATGACGATAATGCATCCGAGACCAGCTAAAAAATAGGTATATGGATAGTTGATAATAGATATCATCGTCGGAAACTTCTTTGTACTTTGTATCATAATTGATGCGAAAATCCATTTTATGATGATGGACTTTATTTCAGGTAATATTCTTTAGCCTAAAGTTATAATAAAACTTGGTTTCTATACAATTTTTCTTCCCGCTTTTATCTTGATCTGGATGAATAGATATTTAATCATTTTTAATTAATAGTTCTAAATGTATGACCCCATTTATACCTCCCAGTAGTTCTCCTAAATTATCTAAGGTTAGATGAAAAATTGTATTCCCGTAATATGTGTAAATTCCAGCAAAACAGGATATAACCAATTTGTCATTGGGATATTATACCTAATTGAAGTTTAGTATCTTTACAGTTAAATAAATATAATGACTTTAGATCAACATATAACATTGACTTGCGAAAATGGTTTATTAAATAGAACAGAATTCATAAAAGTTCAAGATCAAATAAATGACAAGAATTTCATGAACATGGAAGATTTCGATGAATTATTGTATATCGGTTTTCCAATTGGAAGAGAATTGAAAAAACTAAAAGGAACTGAAGATATTTCTGAAGTTCTACAACTTGTTAAAGAAAAAAAAGTATCTGCAAGAAATTTTGTTGCCATCATTAAAAGTAATGTTTTCAATGATGAAATTCTAAAAACTCATACATTATATTGATCAATATAGATATTAAAGTTTTCATGATTAACTTTTATTCTCGGCTACGGTCGGGGATTTTTATTTCATTGAGAAATCACTTTTACAAAAATTAGCAGCAAAGTAAAACAGATATTATCATTTACTTATTTGCAAGAAATATTTTTAAATTCATGATTTAATATCTAAATGTTTTATAATATTGTATTTTTTAAGCAAGTCGATTATTTTTCCATCAGTCAACTTGCTTGAAACCAGTTCGTAAGCAAGTTGCGAAGCGGATAGATTCGGTATTGATGAAGTTAAGTGGTAGATCTACATTTTGTTTTTATTACCTGTATTGTAAATAGGTCAGATCGATCAGGATAATGATTAGTATGAGAATGAAGAGCTTCGGAACCCTCATTCATACTGATAATAAAATCATAATTTTCAAAAGCCTCTCTCTTTTCAATATTATCACCATCATCCGATGATATCTTTGCTATCTCATGACCGGAATCCCATAAGAATTCGGCCACTGAATCTATTATATTCTGTTTACAATCGTTATTATTTTTAACTAATAAAATTTTCATAATCAATAAAATTATAATCCTTTTTTACCTTCGAGCCAGTAACCTTTAACATAGATTTTACCCTTATGATTATTCAACTTCAAAGCTTTTCTGAAATTCCGGATTGAATTTACATTTCCGGTAAGTATTATATTGGCATCAGACCATTGAGGATCACCTAAAAGAGGCAACTGCTGTATATCATCTATGTTGCGAAATACATCCTTTTTCGGAAAAACTGTATAATTGCATAGACCAATTTCTTCAGGAATAGTCATGTTTTCCTCTTCCAATTCGATGTAAAACATGAACTGATGATTATTCTTTTTAAGAAAAGGTAGAAAACTGAGCATTAAACCAAGAGAAGTTTCATCTCCAAAAACAACTTGCTTTTCTACTTTTGGATCATATTGTTTGTCACTTCCTAAGACCGCTAGCTTTATTTTTTGATCGTTAGGCTGTAGAATATTGATATAATTGGCTCCAACCGCATTGCCATGATGATAAGCAACAAATTCAATAGCTTTCTTTGTATCATCTGCATAGGAAACGGTATAGTGACGTAACTCCCTGGGAGTAACCCGAAGTGAGATCGTGAATCCCGGAGAAAAATCCAAAGAGGTAAAATTACCTTTTAAACGTATTTTCTTTACAAAAGGATTGAGATAAACGGATTCTTCTACTTTTACTATCCGTATAAATGAAGGGGCTATTTTTTCAAGGGCATCGTTGAGCCATTTTGGTACTGTCGGCATATCTTTAATTTTTGTTGTACAAAGAAATAGAGAAACGCCAAGCCTTGAAATGGATTGGAGAAAGTAAGTATAGGACTATTCGAAGCTATTTTTTCTAAAAGTTAAAGCTGTCATTCCTGTTGCTTTTATAAACAGACGGGAGAAATAAGAGTAATCTTCATAGCCCAACTGATATGCAATTTCTTTGACCGATTTTGAAGAATGAAACAAAAGACGTTTTGCTTCCAAAATAATTCTTTGCTGAATATGATAGGAAATTGTCTCGCCCGTTGCCTTTTTGGCGCATTCATTCAGATAGGATGTAGATATATTTAACTGCTCAGCATAAAACTTGGGATTTTTTTCTACAAAGAATTGATCTTCTAACAAAGATTTAAAATTATTCATAATAACTTGAGAACGATTAGATGACTTAATTTGGGAAGAATCCGTTAAAAAGTTTGAAATGATCAATCCTATCAAAGCATTGCAGCTGTTTTTCAATATCGGATAATATAATTTCCTTTCAAAATCCTTATATATTTTTAAGCATATTGCTATGGTATCTGATAAAACATCAAAACTCTCAGTTTGCAACTGGAGAGGTTCTGCCGGAGCTATTGTCTTTAAAAGATCAATATATTCAGTATTTAGTTTTTCATCGTTTATAAGAATGACAGTAAAAAGTCCTTCCTGAAAGGAGATCCCCCGATGTACTTGATAAGGCTGAATATAGATTATTGAAGGTGAAACAATGGTATACTGCCTGAAGTCTACTTCAAATATTCCGCTACCTTGTTCCAGAATAAAGAATAAATGGTAGTTATCCCTGTGGGCTTTTCTTATTTTGTCTAATTCGAGATCTTCAACAGATGACCGTTCAATGATGATCCCCTTGCTTTCAACATCAGGAAAAGTATTTAATGGAATGAATTTAGGTTTGAAAGACATATTTGGATATTAGAAAAGTTTGCAAATAATACCAGCCATTCGAAGAACAAAGGTGCTGGTGTTGTAATCGGAAATTAATCAACAACTAGAGTTTACTAAAACGAACGTCATTTTTCAAGCTGCAATCTAATTAAATTAATTTTCTGTTTCTCATTATTATCAATTAATATATCGGGCTTTATTCCTACATTATCTATAGGATTTTGAGGAAGTCGCTTAGATCTTGAGATAGGAATTATCAAATTATATTCTGTACAAAAAATATCGAAATATTGTGAATTGGCATAATCTAACATTCCATAAGAATTTTCACCAAATACACTTACCTTCTTACTCTGTTTAGCTGTTAATAATAAGGATTCTGCTGAACTGGCCGTATTGCGGTCAATTAGAAAGGCGACTTTTTTAGGATATTCATATATAGAGTCTAATTTAACATACATCGTATCCTTACCTGCCGGGTTTATAAAACTACCTATGTTTTTTTTCATTAGTGCGACAATATCTGCAATATATTTTTTAGCTTCTACTGACACATTTTTATCTTTAAGCTGCTGCTCATAATTTTTAATATTGTCTTCGCTTGACCAATATTCTGATGGAAATATCGCTATTGGATTTGTATAAAGATAAGGTATAAGCGGACTGTATGTAAAATCATTTCCTCCCATATTTCCCCTCAAATCGATAATCCAATTTGGAGTATTGTTAAGTAGTACCTGATTTTTTTTTATGATGCTATCTATTTTTTTCTTTTCATCCCACTCAAATGAACGCAATGTTATTAATAATGTCCTATCACTTAATTGTTTTAAGCTCGCTTCCTTTGCTAAGCTATCTTTAGCAGGAGGAGGAAGGTGCTTAAATTTAGGAATCTGTTTATTGAGCTGACTTAGTTTTTCAGGATATTTTTCTCTGTAACGCCAGTCAAGTTGTACTCTCAAATGATGATCCTTAAAATAGCTTGTCCAAGTTCGTAATAAAACATAACATGAATCAATATCAGTTGTGTTTTTTGATCTTGATAGCAAGTTATCAGTAAATTGGCTAAAAGCTTTCTTATTGTTCAGATTGATTTTGTCCTTATAACCCGCATAGTTTTTAGTTACTTTGCTCACAGTAAATTTAAAATTATCTAAACAGTCACAGTTTTGTGCCACTAAATTTGATGTCAATACTATAAAAAAAGTTAAGATCAATATTCTTGTTGTCATGGGTTTCTTTTTTGGACTTTTCAAAACACAAAGTACTAACTGTAGGCATATTGCTAAATTTACTTTTTTACTACACGTTAATAATATTATCTTTTGAAATGATGAACATTACTATTTAAAAATTCGATGGTTGATCCATCATATTGAGTGCCTATCAATCTGTCTGTTTTAATTTGCAATTTACTATAATCATCAAAATGATCAATTATCAGCTTATTTCCCAACATATTCCAAGCATATACTTTTTCATCAATAATGTGCGTTTCAATGTCTACCCGCCGCCGCGTTATCTTAACACTATCCCGATCAAAACTTAAATGTAAAAAGATATAAATATCATATGCGCCATTGGTAGTCGCCCTACAGCTGTGGCTTAATTTTCCCACAAAGGTTTTCCCTGCCAGTCTATTTTTCGTGGTATTCTCGGTATATTGAGCCGGTAAATTTTTATTTTCGTTTTTAACAGACTCAACCTTCCCATTAACGGATATTGTATCGTTTATTCTTTTATTGGATTCCTGATTACCATTACTATTACCATTACAGTTAAATAGCAATAAAACTGAAAGAAAAACAAAATGTTTTTTTACTTTTAAAAATGGACAATTTTTAAGCATATTGGTCATCAATTATAATTTGGGGATTACACGCCAGCGCTTCATTTTTCAAATAGGTTCTTTGGGTCAGATTTCCATTGACATGAAAATGATGTTTCATACCATCGACCAGTTGAATCGTTATCCTGCAATCCTGTCTGCTTTTCGTAAAATTAAATCTTTTAAAGTGGATATTTTTTATTTCCGTAAAAATATATGCAGGCTGGCTAAATATTTTAAAAAATTGCACTTTATCCTGGTAAATAATAATAAAAGAAGGTAACCATTGTTCCGCAAACGCGCGAGAGGTTCCCTGTTCAACAAATATTGATGCTTCCTTATCGCTTAATTGATTAACAGTAGTTATATACGCATTAAAGAATTTAAACATATAAATTCCCAATATGCTAAATACCATACAGATAAACAAAATAAGAAGTAAAGGGAAATTTAGATAGCTGTTATCATCACTTAAAGTAAAATACAATAAAACGAACAGCCCGACCCACATCAAAATAATACATGTGATTAATATGCCTAAACTCCAACGCTTACGTACAGTAATTTTTTTCAGGATAAGTTCCTTCATTTTAAAAGAATTTAATTAAAAAAAAAATCAAATAAACTAGTCTTTAGTCAAAGGTATAATAAGAGTTTTTAAAATACTCTTGATATGATCCAAAGCTTTTGATGTTTTCTTAACGAAGAGCTTAATAATGCCGCAAAGCTTCTCTGCACAACAATATCACATCTCCTCCCGTCATTAAAATAATCCGTAAAGAATATCAAAATAATTTACATTGGTTGTCATACTATATTATTTCTAGTTTTATTTCACATAATCTTTAAGGTAAAATGAATCCTTGCCATCCTCTTTTTCCTTTTCATCCACAAAATTTTTGTAGGTATATTTTTTTCCTTTATGCTGAGGCTTATCTTTCTCCTGAAGATAATCACCGTAATATTGAAAACCACCTGAAATGAAATAATCATTCAACAGTTTATCACCGTTAGCTACAACATATAAATTACAAGATTTGAACTTATCACTGTTGTATCTTCCTGTATTGTTGGTTTCGAGTAGGTAAAGCTCATTGTCTGCATTCCATGCCCTATATGAAAATTCCGAATCCCGATAATAAAAATCTGTCTTCCCTAATTTCTTTTCAATTAATTTCTCAAATTCTTCCGCTTTTTCAGTTGTCTTTATTTCCAGCCTGAAGGCATTTACCTGATTGCTTGTCCTGTTTTGGTAAAAAGACACATAATTGGTTGATAACATAGAGGTATCCTGCTTGTTAAGAGTTCCAGCAAAGTTAAATCCTGAGAATTGTAATAAGGCAGAATCCGTACTGTTGTAAACAATAATACCTGAAAGATCAATGTTTTGATCGAGCTTATATTTTTTCTCAATACTTGATATTTGTATCGGAAAGGATAGTTTATCAAGGTCAAAACTATTGGTTTGACAAGACATCAGCAAAGGAAAAACAATTAAAATGACGCTACTTTTCATTGCATATATTTATTGGGTTTGGCCATTATTGAACAGATTTATTGGTGACTATTTATATATTAAAAGAAGGCAGATTTCAATTCCATCTTTTTTATTTTTCAATGGCAGAAATAAAGACCAATAGAAATTCAGCAAGATGTTCAATATTCATAGTCAAAGCTTTATAAGTCATTTCGTAAATTTAATTATTTTGTGGACATTAAAGTACTGAATCGCAAATCTTGACTTAAAAAAGAAACCCCGCAATTGCAGGGTCGATTGTCAAACAACTTTACGAAGAAAGTATTTTTAAATACACAATTAACATGCCATATTTAGAATTAAAAAGGATGATAAAAAAATGACTTTCCTACAAAATTATGCCACAAAAAAAACATGTGGATCAATAATATAAAAAGTTGAATTCTCCAATTATATCCGAGTCATAATAAAAAGAGAGTTTCCGGATTGATGTGGAAACTCTCTTGGAATTTAAGATATATAATAGTTTTGATGGTAACTGCTTATCTTCAAATTCTATACCAAAATTAGCATTTACCTTTACTTTTAATGGCAAACATAACCAAAGGAAGTTACTGTATAAACACCGGCTACAAAAGGCTGCATATTTTATTATCCAGTACTCCACAATCTCTTTCATAAATATTAATTTTCTCACTATCAAATTTTTGAAATTTATTAAAAGTTTAGATATTAATAGCACTGGTGATAAGACTTTTCGCTAGAGCATCTATTACCTGACAAAAATTGATTATTGGCGAAAATATTAATTGTAAATTTTATAGTAGATTAACTCGATTCTCCTCACTCAAAAAAGAAATAAATTGATTTTACGAGGTGGCACTGAAACTATTGAACCTATCTTTTGAAATTTCAACAGGTTTCAAAGGAATATTCTAGTGTGATAATGTTAGCCAAAAAAAAATAATGTAATGATCTTTCATCTTTTGTCAGTTTTAAAAATGCTGATGCGATATATTTTTTTTTAGCCACATCGGAAAAAATCGGTATCTTAACTGTCCATTAACCGTTCATTAACCTAATCTCATATCTGAATTGTTGAATTTTGTATTATCGATTTCAAATATTCTTATTATGAAAAAAAATAGTACAATATTGGTGTTATCAATGCTCTTTCTACCCTTATACGGACAGACCTCATCTGTTTCAAATGCCACTACATCCAAAATGTCCGTCTCCGTAGAAAAAAGTAATGAAAAGTTTCTTTTCACATCATATTTCGACCCTTTGAAGACCGTTGAGGCAAAAGCAAGCATCATTACAAATCTAGGCAGACCAAAAGAAGACAGCAGCGGAATGACATTATGGGAAGAAAAAGGTATCAATGTTATCGTTCGGCGGGGAAAGGTACGAATCGAAATGTACTACGAAAGTGCAAATAGAACAATGATACCGAAAGTAGAAAAATTAGCAGATGAAATTTCGAAAATCATAAAATAGTTCCCATGAAGAAAAGATATTTAAGCACAATATTTCTATTTTTAACAGCATTGATCTGGGGACAGAAAATTAACTTCAACATTAAATATTCCGAACCGTTGGCTGTTTTTGTTTTTATGCAAAACCTTTCTGACAATTATCCTGAAAACATTTTCAAAACTGAATTCGAAAAATCAAAATATAACAATGACGCTTATAGAAAACTGATCTCTCAATTTGACAAACTTGCCATTGATTACACCTATCAATTTGAAGAGTTTCCCTATGCGTCAAAGACACCAATGCAAACGAGAGACATCTTAAAAAAGAATCTCATTGAAACTAATAATCTAAATGATTTTAAACTTCGATCTATAGGCATTGTACCAAACAATGTTTTGAATGATCTTACAACATATATTACAGCGTTCACACCCGTATACAATGATCTTATCTATCAACCCAATAAGGAAAATTTTGAAAAACAATTAGCTGAAATTACAGACTACGCCAACAGCCACCGACTGGAAAATTACTTTGAGACAGGATTAATATTTTATAATTCGAGCTGGGATCGTTCAATTCCATTCGAGATTGCTTTTTATCCCTTTCCTGATTCAGATTATTTTACAGCTCAGGCATTTTATAACAACTTCATCAGTGCCATTCAAACCAATTTAAAAGATTACAAAGAGCTATTCAGCGTTATGCTCCACGAAACCTATCATATCATTTACAACGAAGAATCACTTGAGGTTAAACTCCAAATTGATGAAGCTTTTAAGAAAAACCCATCAAACTACAGTAACTATGCCTATCTTCTTATGAACGAAGTCTTGGCTACAGCTCTAGGGAACGGATATGTTTATGAGACTCTAAATGGGAAACCTGATACCAATGATTGGTATTTCCATAAATACATCCACTTAATGGCAAGAAGAATATATCCTTTGCTAAAAGAATATATTAGAGAAAATAAGTCGATCGATAAGAATTTTGTCGATCAGTACATCCATCTGTATGAAATTAATTTCCCTAACTGGATTAATGAACCTGAAAATTTAATGAGTTACAGGTATATCATTTCTGAAAACAAAACTGATTTTACTACCATACGCAGAAAGTTTCGTTATAGGTCTATGGAAGAAAATGAGACAGAAATATCTTCTAGCAGCATTGAAAAGATGAAAAAAACGCCACTGACCAAAGTAATCATCGTCTCAAAAAACCATCCACAAAAACTGAGTCTGATAAAAACTGAGTTTAAAGAACTGAAAAATTGGAAATACCTTTCAGACAAAGAGTTTGTCCACAAAATCCTTTTAGAGGATAAAAGCCAACTGATAATTATTAACCAAAAGAAATCATCACTTGATCAACTTTTGGAAACCATTAAATAGAATCAGCATCTATAATTTCCTGCATTAAAAAACTGCTGATTCTGTTAATTGCAGATAATGGAAATTTGACTTTTTCCATTCTTTTACTATCAAGTTGATCAGATCAGAACTCCTTTGAAATCAGCCAAAGAAGAATTACAGAATTTTGCAGTTCCCGGAACCAAAATGTTTGATTTTAAAACTGAAAAAAGGAAAAACTTATATTTTTGAAGTGAGATAATTTCAGCTAAATCTAAATAAATTTTTATTCGCGCAGATTATACATTTTCACTTTATTATTTTGTGTAAGATTAATATATTTAAACATACAAAATGTTGCTACAACTCCGAAAGTATGCCATAAAAAATGAGTTCCATAATCAAACCACTCCCATTTATCCGCAATTCGGAAAATCAGGGCTAGAACAAACGAGAATAGTGCAAGACCTACCCATTTCCCTTCTTTCCATTTGGTATGCATCAAATAATTCAATACCGAGAAAAATACAAATGAAGCCATTATTGCGTAATTTATATTAATAAATAACGAAGTGTTATCTATTAAAATCCAGTTTTTTAAAGCAAACATCATCGTTAAATATACGACAACCACAAAAATAGCATAATACCATCTTGTGCTTTTAGCTATAAAATAAAACCCTGCGGATAAGCAAAGTAACATGATTGGCATCCAATCCATTACTATAAATATCGACCATTGTCTAAAGGAATGATAAACAGTCCCCCCTATGGCACCAATATATAATAAAATCAAGCAATATGTTAAGAAAGGATATACTTTGAAATTACCCTTCATTTTGATTGTCCAAAAAATCGCTAAGATTAAAAAAAATGCTGCGGTAACTGCATTTAATGGCTCAGGAAAAAACTGAGCCATATTTGTTTCTGTGTATAACATACCTCCATCAGGAGGTGTTTGATTTATTGGCATTGTCTCTTGATATATTAGTATGTTAGTTTAGGAAGAAAGTAAACAAAAATCCATTCTAAAAAATAGAATGTATAAAATATTCCATTCTTCAATGTATTGTTAATAGATTTAAATTTTGCTTATTTTATTATATAGATATTATAAAGCAATATGGACCGCTATCTTTTAACTAGAATTGTGACATTCAGTTGTATTATTTAGGGATTGCTACTTTTTCATAAATAATCGATTCAGACTTTAAATCGGTCCAGAATTCAGCAGGTATATTAATCTGTGTTGCTTTTGCATTCTGAATTACCTGCTCAGGCTTACTGGCTCCAGGTATAATTGAAGCAAATTCTTCTGCGGCTAAAACGAACTGAATTGAAGCATCTATTAGATTAACGTGATACTTTTCAGCGATGTTTTTTAATTTTTCGTACTTCTCAGCAATACTCTTAGGAATCTGATTTTTGTAGTTATATCGTTCTCTTCCCGCTAAATATCCCGAATTAAAACCAGCTCCTGAAACTAATTTCACATCTGCTTTCTTTACCGCAGGAAGAAGTCTGTCGACTGCATCTTCGTGTTCTAATATTGAATATTGTGTTGCGGATAGACAGATATCTGGATCAGCGGAATTGAGACAGTCTAAAATTGGTTCTATTTTGTTGACGCCCATCCCCCATGCTTTAATCACTCCTTCATCACGCAGCTCCGACAAAGCTTTGAATGCACCGTTTTGAGCCTGTTTTAAAAAGTAAGGATAGCGATCTCCTACCTGATCTTCTGACAAGTCATGAACATATATAATATCAATGTAAGAAAGACCTGTCCTTTTTAAACTTTCTTCAATAGACCTTTTGACACCATCGGATGTATAATCATGTATAAAATCATAATCCAAAGGATTTTTCCACATTGTGGGAGGCACTTGATCCTTTGACACTTCTTTGAACAACCGACCAACTTTTGTAGAAAATACAAATTCATCCCTTCTTTTAGATTTAAGATATTCGCCAAACCTTTTTTCACTCTTGGTCAATCCGTACCAAGGTGAAGTATCAAAATATCTCATACCAGCATCCCAGGCAGTTGATAAAATATCACTTGCTGTAATATCCGAAATATCACTAAATGCCGTACCTATAGCAACACCGCCTAACCCAACCTTATGTCTTTGATTTAAAATATCCATTCTAAAATTGTTTTTATGTTGTGATAATAAATACAAAGATGATGCAAACCATACTTAAATTCTTATAATATCAATATTTATAGCTCCTCTATCAGAAAGATGATATATTATGATTAAATCGTATATCATTATAATATTTTCTCACCATATGTTTATATATAAAATTGATGCAGATTTTTATAAGAAAATCTAAGGTGTAATGACAACAATTACTTTATCAGCCCCTTTGCAATTTCCAACCCTATTTTTATTTCATGTTGTATATCACTCTGCATAACAAAAAAATCTATTTCATTATCTCTTACCATTTCCCATTTCAGAGCGCATTCAGACAGTTTAATAAATCCAGCACTCGCGGCAGTACCCTTAAGTTTATGAAGAATTAACCTTATTTCTTCAATATCTTGTACTGCTGCAGCTTTTTTTACATCTTTTTCTGAACTAACAAGTTCCTGAATAAAAAGTCCAAGAAAAATGTTCTCGAAATCAGGATCATTCCCTGTTTGTTCTTTCAGCATATCGATATTAATATACCGTTTGATGTCTATTTCTGAAAAGGGTATCCTCCCATTAAGAACCTCAGTTGTATTTTTATTACTATTATCAGCACTAATGTATTTTTGTAGTATTTCCTGAAGATCTACTTTTTTGAAAGGTTTTGGAAGGAAATCTGCCATTCCCGATTCTAAACATTTTTCTCTTTCACCTGTTATATTACCTGCCGTCACACCAATGATAGGCACTATATCATAACCTGCAAGCATCCGAATTTGTTGTGTTGCTTCGATACCATTCATTATCGGCATCTGCACATCCATAAGTATAATAGAAAAATATTTTTTCTGACATGCTTCTAATGCCTGCATCCCATTGACTGCTTCCGTTAAAACTGCATTTGGAGCAAGTGACTCCATCATTCTTTTATTAAGGACCATATTAATGGGATTATCATCAACAAGCAAAATTTCCAGTCCCGGAGAGAATGAATACGAATTCTTTTCAGACCGAACTGGCGTTAAGTCGACTACGCTACGGTGGACTGCTTTACGTAATGTTTTAAACAAATCGTGTGATTTTACAGGTTTTAAAAGCAGATATGAATTGTCTTTATCGCGAATGGTCGTAACAATCTCTTTCTCTTCCGAAGAAGAAGAAAGTATGATAAATGGAGTTATTTCTTTCCACTCTTTGAAGAGCACTCTTATTTTCTCAATTGTTTCTACACCAGACATCAGGGGCATGTGGTAATCCATCAGTATCACATCAAACCGTTCGCCTTTCATCAAGATCTCCAGGGCTTCCATTCCGTTAGCAGCCATTGTGGATTTGATATTTTTGTGAGCAAGCATATGCTCAAGGATGATCCTGTTCGTTTCATTATCATCCACCACCAATGCGCTCTCAATAGCAACTTCCATCTCATCGTCTGGTTCAGACATCAAATAAGGAAGTTCTATATCGAAGAAAAAAGTAGACCCTTTTTCAGGTTCACTGATTAAAGAGAGATTCGTGCCCATGTAGCCCAGAATATTGTTCGATATGGTAAGCCCCAGACCAGTACCACCATATCGTTTACTAATGGAACTGTTTTCCTGAGTAAATGCATCGAAAATGTATTTTTGTTTATCCGCCGGAATTCCTATTCCCGTATCTCTGACGGAGAAGCGTAAGACGATATTTTTCTGATCCATTTGCAGTTTCTCCACTTTCAGCTCTATTTCTCCTTTTACGGTAAATTTTACAGCATTCCCCAACAGATTGGTCAGAATCTGTTTTAAACGTGCTTCATCAATAAGAAGCATAGCAGGAAGACCCTGCTCCACATTAAGAAGAAGCTCAATATTTTTCTTCTGAGACTGGTAAAGAATAACATTAATAACCTGATCCAACATCTCATTCAGGTTGCTTTCTTCGATCAAGAGTTCCATTTTGCCTGATTCGATCTTAGAAAAATCGAGAATATCATTGATGATATGAAGCAAATTTTCTCCCGAATCATTGATGTATTTTAGGTACTGTTCCTGCGTTTCATTGAGAGGAGTTCCCAAGAGAAGGTCTGAGAATCCAATGACTCCATTCAATGGCGTCCTGATTTCATGGCTCATATTAGCGAGAAATTCAGATTTTGCCCTGCTGGCCATATCAGCAGTCTCTTTCGCATTTTTAAGCTCTTCATTTACCCTCACCTCATCACTGATATTCTGTATCGATATAATGATCCCCCCTACCTGATTTTCATCTAGATACCATGGTCCAACTTTGAGATCATAATGTTGAATATCTTTTCTGCCTTTCACTTCCAATATAAAATCTTTATTCACATAGGTAATTCCTGATAATGCATTCTGATAAATATCCATTCCGTTTTCTTGAATCTTAGGATAGGCAGTAGAAAAGAGGGTATGTCCGATCAGATCTATATGATCTATTCCAAATTCCTGCTTCCATCTGCTGCTTACTGCAATATAATGAAGATCTTTATCAAGCATGGCCAAAGGAACAGGAACATCTTTGACAAACGACTGCATCATCGCTTCCTTCTTTGTAATTTCCAGTATCATCTTTTTGTAAGAATCAATATCTTGAATGATTCCAAAAATTCTCTGGCAGACATCTTCTTCAAATTCGGGAATCCCTTTCAACCTAACCCATATAGTAATACCGTCACTGCGTAAAAGCTGAAGCTCCTCATCAAAAGCTATTCCTTCTTTCACCGCCCTGTCGAACAAGTATCTAACTCTTTCCTCATTTTTTCCCTCGAAAAACCCGAGGGCATTTTCAAAATTTGGTTGGAAATTGCTATTTACTTTGTGAATTTCTCTTGTACTCTGAGACCAAAACAGCTCTCCGGATTTCATATTAACTTCCCATCCGCCTACCTGTGCGACCTCACTAGCATCCTCAAGCAAATCTTTTGCATAAGACAAATCCTTTTCCAACCTGTCCCGACGTTTAATGTCAGATTTCATTTGTACGTAAATGAAAGCGGTCACGCTAATGGCTGCTGTAGCGGAAAAAACAATAAATAATACAGACCACATGGAAGACCTGTTCAAATCTGTATTCGTAATGGCTAGCTTAACTTCCTCATTCTTTACAAAATCCTGAACCAAGCTGCGGCAGGTATCCATCCCTGCCTTATTCTGTAAAAGTTCCTGTTGGGTAATTAAATCTCCTTTCCTATGTTTCTCTATGAGAAAAACAAATTCTTCCATCATCGCATCTGATGTACGCAACAAATTTTGAAGTAGGTTTGTCTGATCTTTTTCTGTAATATTAAGTTTATCGGCTTTGGAGACCAGTAATTTATACTTAAGTTTACTTGTATTAAAAGGTTCAAGAAAATTTTCCTGAGTGGTAAGTTGGTATCCCCGATTACCAGTCTCTGCATCCAGAAGAGAATTTAAGATATCTTTTACAAAAATTATAGATTCCTTACTTCTCATAAAGCTCTCTCGGTTTTTCATCTGTTTCTGAATACTGACATAAGATGCTATTGAACTTGTGATAAGTAACATCAGTGAAAGTATAATTCCGATCTGAAAATTTCTAATAATTTTTGTAGGCATGCGTGGATTATTATAAACTGTCAACTAAAGTAAAATGAATTCTATCGTATTGACTATTTTCAGCAAATATAGCTGTTTTTTAAAATTATCACTCCTGATCCTTTGGTTTACAACTTATTTGTATAGATCCAGTTAGTTTCTATTTCTGGCAGAGCAGAAGTACAAGAAGAAGACAGAGGGAAGAATTAACGCACTGAGAGCGGTTAAAATGACCTATGATTCAAAATTCATCATCTGGCTTTTGGAGAACATTCCAAAAGTTAAGGATCTTTCGTATTTTATTATTAAAGCAACGCGGGCTATTTTCGGTTCGAGTGGAAGCGGTAACCAAATTGTAATCAAAGAGGGTCAACGAGAAAAAAAAGCTAAGTCTACAAAGCAAAAAAGGATAGGCAGAGCTCACGGCACTCGCTACCGTTTTGCACGCTGAAATGCTACTTTATGGCGAGTTTAAGAACAAAATATATTTTGTCCGTCAAATTCACTGCCCTAAAAAAATTATCAACCACTAGACTGTTTATCAAAGTGTTATTAGAATAAATTATGTAAAAATCGACTTATTGAACTGACCTTTTATAATTCATCACTTGTAGATCAATTTCTGTATAAACATTATTTTTTTATCTGCTAAACTCCAATTAGAAACCTCATTATCCACCAGAACTTTATGTTTTTTACTGATGTCCCGCAATGAATTGCCGATAGATCTTCTTACATACTCACTATCGTCGAATCTGGCTTTTGCAATCAACTGAATGGCAAGCTCAGGATTTTCTTTGAAATAAGGTCGATTTGTCCAAATACGTAAACCTTCAATAACAGCCCTTTTTAGATTAGGATCTTTACCATTGATCCAACTTTTGATCTTTGTTAGTGATTTCTCATAGCCAACAGTTTGACAGTAATGATCAAAAGCTTTAGCTAACATTTCCTGTACCCTCCAGTTATTATCCGTTGCAATTCTGGTCTCAAGTATTTCAAGTGCATTTGAATTTTTAACTGATAATTGCCCAAAGAGATAAGTGGCTAACATTCGGATCTGATAAGCGTCATACTCTAGCAGGTTTGTTCCAAATTCCAAATGGTCGATAGAAGGGTCTTGTAAAATTAGGTCACCTGCTTCAATGATATGTTTGAAACCGTGTTTAATACTTTTTAATTTTTCAATGAGTGCATCCATTTGTTTTTCATATAAATAATTGATTTCAATATTTAAAATTACATCACTTTCATTTCTTCGATCTGATCCATTCTTAGTACATCATACTATATATTAATCACTTGAATTTACTAAAAAAAGCATCCAAATATATTTGGATGCTTTAAAAATAACTGAAAAACATTTATAACGATTTACAAAGGAGCTAAATTCTTGTCCATTAACAAAGTGTTTAAAGTATACAATATACAGTAAGATGATCTAATTAAAATGATCCAAGATCATTTTAATCCTTATGTTTTCATAAATTTGTCAGAACGTAAAGTATCGCAAATCAACCTAATTTGGAATTTTATGTACAATTTAGTACAGCGTATATATTAAAATTAGCAGTAAAGCACTTAGTTGACAAAAATTTAGAAAAACAGCTAAAAACACAATCAAAATGACAGAATACACTTTAAACTTTTCGACAAAAAATTTGGAAGAATACTACGTTGTTAACATTGAGTTTGACGAAGATAAAATCTAAACAGATCAAACTTCGAAAGCAAAACCATTGATACAATAACAATGGACAAAATGAAAAATTTCATTGAAAATATTGAAAAATATAACAAGCTTAACCACACCTATATCCTCAATTATCATAATGACGAAGATGATGACAATGTAAAATCTTATTGAGAATATCATCTTGAAGAAATTGAAAAAGAAGAACTTTCGGGTTTGATAAACTTTGACGATAAGATCACAGAACCTGAACTACACTTTTAAAGAATCTAAAATTAGTTAGAATTGGACTTTATCCTGACAATGAGGACAATTTTGCAATTTATGATTATTCAATTGAGTAAAGATTATAATCTTGTTTGTAAGTTTACCAACAATAATCCTCGTTTCTTTTAAAACAGGAACTAAAATATCCTGAAAATACTAACACCATAGCTAGCCAAATTAATTTGCTATTGATATGGAAAAGAAAAGCTTTGGTCTTAAAAGCAAGATTATAAATTTTTCGGTCTCGTTTCATAAGTTAAAATTAAGGTTTTATGCTTAACATCTACTGAACGTTAAATTATTACATCCACTCTACAGACCTTTAATTTTGTAATATTATTTCAAATACTTTATTGCTGCTTCTAATATTGAATCTTTACCATCTACAATATCTTTTAAAGATGGTTTAACATAGACGTCTGGACTAACTCCTTTTGCATTAAAACGTGACCCGTCTGGATTTTTGTCAAGCATTCCCGTATACATGAACCAAAAGCCGCTAATCAATCTTATTTTATTTATATTTCCATTTGCACCAGCTGTCGGGCGTCCAATTATCGTAACATAATTATTGTATTTCAAATACTGAGCTAAAGATTCAGGATAACTGATTGCTCTTTCATCCACTAACAGAACAATTTTAGCAGACAGTTTTTTATTAGAATTCACATGCCAGGGTCCTTCTTCATATTTGACATTTTGATAAAAAGGTTGTGTAATAATTGGAAGATAAAGAAAATTTATATTATTCACATTTGGAAAGTAGGTATTACGCATTTCAACTTCTCCACCATTGCGAGGATATCCTCTTAAATCTATAATAATTTTTTTAGCGCTTTCTATTTGCGGTTGAATAGAGAAAAATGTTTCTTTAGAAAATTTATCCCAATTGATATATAATATACTGTCCTTTAAAAATTCAACTTCATTACTATTTTCTCGCTCGAATAATTCAATATTATTTGAGTAATTAATTGTTCTTTTTAATTTTATCTTCTGATTATTACTGAGTGTTAAATCTAGAAAAGAATTTTTAGAACCGGTTAATAAGAGTTTCAGTGATATCCAGTTCTTTAATTGTGGAGATCCTGACTTATACTGTTTTAAACTATCTAAATATTTTTGTACAGATATTGAGTTGACTTCTTTAATAATATTTCCCGGTTGTAATTTAATACTATCATTTAAAACCTTTTTAACAACTAATTTATTTTTCACCATTGTTAAACTTATCGGCGGTGCATATTTATCTTTTGCAAGCTTCGAGTTTAATACATTTATGTGTCCATCTCTAAAAACTTCAGTAAATTTCTGTAATGTCATCAAATGATCTTCATCGTTTTGGTCTTTAAGAGCCATTACTATCCCTTTACGCAAGCAATTATGCCAATTAATATTAACTTCTTCTTGGTAAGGATAAAAGTGACGAAATATATTCCAAGTAATTATTAAGTTAGATAATGATGTAACTTGGTATGAATAGTTATCTGCTTCAATACTAGTATGGGAATCTAAAGTTTGAGTATTGGGATTAAATTCACCATTGTAAACAATAATTGGAATATTAATCAGGAAGTTATCAGATTGCTTTAAAATAACATTCTTAACAGCGGGTATTGATATCCTGTTATAATTTTTTCCAGTTACGGTCTTGCGAATACTCTGATACATATAACCTTTTGGGTTTATACTACCTATTCCAACTCCTTTATGTTGCCAATAGATTCCGATCGTATCAATGCTTTTATTCCATTTGTATTGAGCCTTAACATATGTGATGGTTGGCGCTATATCTTGAAATAAACATTTTATTAATTCTTCGTATTCCTTATTATTTTTAACTTGCAAAGTCTTGTTAACTGCATTTAATAAAAAGTTGTTCCAATTAACTTCTGTACTCTGCGGACTTGGATGAAAATATCGAACTAAACCGTAAATTTCAGCTAGATCTTCAAGTTTTTTTTTCTGAAATTTAGTTTGAGATAAGCAAACATTATTAAATGATAGGATAGAAATTAGAGAAATTAAAAACTTTATTTTATACATAACTACAATGACAAGAAAGAGTTGTATTTAATAAATATATTCTTTCTCAAATTTATTATTTATACTATATCCCGGTTTCAACTGACATTTCTTGAACCTACGACTACCTTCACGAAAGTACTATAAGTCGCATAATTAGTATCATTAGATGCTCAATTACTATTGTACTAGATATGGTAATTTTCTGCTAGTAATTGATTGCTACAAATCCTGTCTACTTTATATATATTTTATAATATGAAAAGTGTTTTTAAAAATACAAAAAAATTTTAGATATATCATTAACACGTTTTTATATCTTGTCTTATAAACTTTAATAATAAGTAGAAGAAAAAGAAAAAATAAAATTCACTAGTATGTGATATTATGAAATCAGGAAATAAAATTTATCTTCTAACAATTGACTGCTTGGAAGAACCAATATAAATAAAGCACACATTAATTGTATTATTTAACTTATCACTAGTATATATTTGTGAGATGTTGTAGATCAAATAATTAATATACTTATATTTTGGATACAAAATGAACCAACTATTTTATGATGAGCGTATTAATGTCATTGAAATTAACCAAGATTATAGGTTATTGGTGTAACATATTTTTAATCAACAAAAATCTAAAAAAAGACAAAATTCATTAACCATCCCTTATTCTCAAAAATTTTATTGTTATAATAATCTACCTTTTGGTTTTCGAAATGATATTTGTTTTTAAAAAAAATTTGCTACTCCAAATGTAATGACTATAAAAAAAGGCTGTAAATAAATACAGCCTAATTTACTTAAGTCTTAATTGATACCAAATCCCGGTTTATCTGGTCCATCACCTGGACATTTATCAGTACGAGTGTAGTTGTCATCAGTAGTTTTGTCCGGATCTGAACAAGCTGGACATTCACTGTCTCCAGACTCACATCCACCATTTTCAGAAAAAAGCAATCTTCCACCATGGATTTTGTTCAATTTTGACTCATCAAGCTCAGTAAGGAAGCTTTCAAATTTTAAATCTTGTAAATCAAGTTTTTTCTTTTCCATTGTAAATATTTTATAAAATTAAATGATTTTTTAAAAGTAAAAAAATATATTTAACCACACAAATAATTCTTTATTAAATGAATTGTTTTGATGATTTAAATAGTAAATTATTGACTAACGTACCTCAACAATAGAAAGCTCTATCAATTTTTCTATTGTGTCGGCGATTATTTTTACAACAATGTGCTGTGATGAGCTTGGCTCAATGTGTGACCCAACAATTTCGACTAACAATTTGAAAGAAATAGTATTGGAAACCTCATCGAGCAGTAACTTTAGAAAGTCATTAATAATAATTGATTTGATTGTATGATGAGAAAGTGCCAAAAATAAATCCTCCGAATTTTTTCCAGATACGGTACAAAAACTCTCTGTTGGCGAAATTATTGTAAAATTTTTAGACAACATTAACTTAAACTCATAATTATTTTCATACAAATACTTTTGATATTTTTTTAGATGAAATTCTTTTCTAAAGTGGATATATGAGGCGCTTGATAAACCATCTCTAAATTTAAGAAGTTTTAATTCTAAATTAAGCATATTTCGAATATCGGTTTTATCTTGCTTGTTAAGAATGTTATTCTTATTTTTTAAATTTTCTGCTATTTTATAAGTTCTCGGATAATTTTTAATTCTAATTAATTTTAAGTAATTTTTGCTTAAATTATTCTTTAGATCCAATTGTGGCTCACCATCTTCTATGCTTGGTGTTAAAATATTATCATAGACATTACCATTACAGTATTTTAACAAAATAAGTGTCGAATAGAGTGCGCCGAGCTGACCTAGAAATAAGCTGTGTTTTTTTATGTTATTTGTGGTATTATATATTTGAAATTCTTTTTTACAAATAGTAAATTGTTCAATAATTTTACTTAGATAAAGAGTTATCTCCTTTTGATCTATCTCATCTTCATACACTTTAGCATTCAATAAACAAATTAAATTTCCTATATCACCATGGCATAATGAAAATTTAGAGGGATGAGATAATGTATTAATCGACAATATTAAACTTTTGTAATACTCAATAGGATAATCTTTTTTTTGATTCTTTAAACGGGTCATAAGTATGCCAGGAGCTCCATGGCACCAAGCCATCATCTGCTTTTTTTTTATAAAAAAATCAAGATTACCACTATCAGCTTCATTCATGAAAATCATTTCTTCATTCTGATTTCGAGGAAAATTTCTATAATCTATCCAATTGCTAAGGTTTGCGTCAAAATGTGTATCTTCATAGCGAATCGCTCGTTGATATATTTTAAAAAAATTTATATTAGAGGTGACCTTATACAACAGCAGAAAGGCATACCCTATTCCAGATACACCATGAGAGAAGCCGGTTAAACTCTTATTATTTTTGATTGAATAATCCCAAAAAAAATTACCATTAGAATCCATTTCAGCATTATTAATAAGATAATCCGTTGAGAATGTAATAAATTCTACGATTATCTCATGATTTATTATGCTTTTAATTTTCAGCAGACCGACAACGATTCCCGCATGACCATTTAAATATTCACAAGCAAGATCATTTTTTCTTCGCAATAGCATCAAACTTTCAGTAATAATTTCAATACATTTTTCTCTATATGAGGGGATTTTAGTTAAGTCAAAAATTTTAGCCAATGTATAGGCGATACCAATAGATCCTGTTAAAAAAGAAATTGGAGTAGGAATATGAATCGAAAAATCAATTAAGAGAACGTCATTGCCAACTTCTAATATTTCCGAAATTATCTCGTTATTTCTGGAAATCTTATATAATTCTATTAAATATAAAATAATTCCACATTTACCATTGTAAATACTTAAATCGTGAATGTTAGACATATCATCTATTAACGATTTATAATTATTTAAATTAAATTCAATAGCTTGACTTTTCATTTCTTTACACAAATAATTCATTAAAAGTTTTTTTTATCATGTAGTACAAATAATATTCTTCATGATTCCTAAGTCCTATTCTGTTATTAAACATATGTAAATAGCTAGCATATAAATCCTGCGTACTAACATGAGTGATATTTAAAATATTTTTATCAATCTTAATCTTTGTATTTTCGAGATGCTTATAGAAATCAAAATATATTTTATCAAGTTCATCTAATTCCGTTTCTACAACAAAACAATATAAGTTTTTTAGTTGCTCTGAATTTTTTTCATATTCGGTATCGAGTCTATTTGTTAATTGATCCTTGGGGACAAATTCCTCAAGCTTTTTTTTCCAAAAAATATTATTTGAAAGCCTAAGTATAAATTCGTTTTCAACATCCTTCGAAAGTTCCATAGATCTAATAATCATTAAATTTCCTCTAACAGCTAAAATCAGCTTATTATCAAGACTCATACTTTTTTCTATATCTAAACGATATTTAAGTAATCTTAAAATAAACTCAGAGCAATTATAAAAATGTTCCTCTGCTATAATTATACCTTCTCCTCCTCCATACCTCTTAATCTCGGGAAGGTAATCAATATATTGAATACTGTTATTAGGAAAGAAATCAGGATTTACATGATAATTTAATGAAGGAACCTCTTTGAAAAATCTACTAAAATGATTTTCAATGATTAGGATAACTTTTGAATAATCTACTTCGTTTACTAAAACTCTTAACCTGATATGAGGTCCACGCTCCCAATATCTTATAAAAAAATAATTCTTAGCTACACTTAGAAATTCTTTATCATCCGTAAGCGCTGTCAATGCTTCTTGAATAATAACATCTAGTTCTGTGTAGTAAATATGTGCAGAAATCCATTTTGTATTTTTCATATTATTGATTGTACCACTGCACTAAGTATTCAGTAGTAAAAAGTTCATCTTTATTGTTAGACACATCAGCCTCTAAAAAGGGTAGAAACTCGGTTAAAATTACTTTACTTGACCTTCTGAAAATCTTTTGTAATAGATTTGCAAATATAGGATTCTCAAAATCTACAAATTGTGGTTTATAGTCATCTTTTCTATTTTCCTCACCTTCGGGTATCTTCAAAAAAACCTTTGATGGAATATTATTTTCTTTTCGCCAAAAATTTACATCTAGAAAAAAATCTGAAATTCTGTCTTTTGTTAAAAAACTGCTTAATTTAACAGTATTGACTAACCAGTATTTTCTTTGAAGGACAATATTACTATCAAAAACTATTCGTGGAAAAAATATATAACCATTTTTTTTCTCAGAATATTTTTTATTAATAGTTTTTAAAATTGGTTCAAAATCCGGAAATACTTTGTCACTAAAGTTCAACAAGAAATTAAACATTTGTGATCTCGCTTTTCGTCCTTGAAAACTTGAGTCATGAATGATAATTTCCTTTTGATTCTTTTCGTCAAATAAGATTAGTCTATCATCCTTCTTACATTGTTTGATTACCAATTCTTTCAATCCTATAATATTCTCCTCTACAGAATTTGAATGCCCTCCTGGAACTATGCATTCGTAATCAAATAACAAGGGATGCATATTTGCATTAAAAAATGAGGAATCGCTAACTTCTGTCAAGAAGGAGTTTTTTCTCTGTAAGGATTTATTAAAAATTTTGACTTCATTTAAGAAGGAGGAATCAAACATATGAAAAAAGCGACTACACATTCTACCATAACCTAAACCTATATTATTAATGATTATCTTGTTATCAATAATTTGAAAAAACATAGAAAATGAGGTGTTTTTTTTAAAGTCTACTTCTCTGTTTTTAAAATTGAATGCGACTTGAGAATCATTGGACGTAAAATCAAAATAATCACTGAGATTTTGATTTTCTTCATAATGATCCTGAAGCGGCACCTTGCTTTTAATTTTTTTTACATATGCTTCATAAAACTCAAGAAGTCCTATTTGTTCCTTATCAGTATACTCATTAAAGAATCTCAATAATTTCTTTTGTTGTCGGACGAAAAAATTTTGAGAACTGCCAAACGAAATTAAAAAATTAAGTTTTTCCAGTTTTTCAGAAAGAAAATCTTTCGAAAGCCTCATTTCACTATGTGATAAAGTATCTTCTAAAAATAAGCTCTCATCCTTGGGTAACATGAGTGAAGATTTATCATTTTTGAATACAAAATTATTAATAGTATCCCTTGCCTGCTCAATGATATTCAATCTTGTACTAAAGTTATCAAAATTAATTTCGTATAAGTTTCTTAATTGCTCAAGATTAGATAATACATCTATCATCAAATCTACTTCTGCTGAAGAATCAATCTTTGTCAACCATTCAACCAACTTATTAAGCCAATCTTGACTAATCCCAGAGGCTGGATAAATAAATTTAATTAATCCAATTTCAACTAACTTATTTATGTAAGCCAATAAATCTTCATACGGATACATATCAAATGCATTCAACAGGTCATGGTATCTAATATTTTTTTTATTTTTCAAAAAAGTAACTATATCAGAAGCGAAATCTGACATATTAAAATAATAAAAGAAATCAAGGTTGTTTTTATTGATTAAGACTTTTGCATTTTTAGATTTATTATCGAGTATTAATGTCTCATTTATTTCAACATATAGATGAATATATATTTCCTCTCTACATAATATCTCTTCGATAAAAAGCCTGTAAATATAATTGTTTAAGCGGACAAAACTTTTAATTTCTTTATTAGGTAGGAAATCACACACAGTTTTACCTTCATTAATTTCTACCAAATTAAGTGTTGTGAAAGAACTATATGGTGTAGGTTTGAATAGTGTTCTGGTAACATACCTCAACATTGCAGTCTCCAGTTGAATCCGTTTTTTACTATTATTAATTTTCTTTTCTGTTGATTTTAGCAAATCGTGGCTAGATAACAACAATCCATTTTGTATATTAGGGTGCTTAAAGATTTTTAAAAGCTGTTCTAATTTTAAATTTAAAGAGTTATCAAATATTGATATAAAGCTTTCGACATTTTGATTCAGTACTGATTCAAAATCAATTAACTGAAAAATGGTATTATATAGGTCAACATCTAGAAAATCAAAATTTTTCTTTTTGATTTTTCTTTGATTAAAAATATCTCTTCGTAAATTTTGTATTGCATTATTTATTTTTTTTTCTTTTATTGTCTTATTATAATCATGCAATAAATCTAAAACCTCGGATTTATAATTTTCATATTTATTTTGTAGATCGAATATTTCATGATATTTATTTTGTAGAATTACATCTACATCTAACAACGACTGATTATGAGGTACTGAAGATACTCGCGCTACTGCTTTACTAACTATTTTCATTCAACTAATTTTAAACGACATATTTTATAAAAATACTTAATAATAAAATACTGTCCAAATATATATCTAATACCTGTGATATTACTAAATAGTATTTAATTTTACATTCCATTTAATTCCCAAGTTCTAATTGATTCTTTACTAACTTATAATACTCACCTTTCAATTCAATCAATTGAAGATGTGTACCTTCCTCAATAACCTTTCCTTTATCTAAAACAATAATCTTATCAGCATTTTTGACTGTTGATAAACGATGCGCAATGACAACAGCAGTCTTTCCTCTAAAAAACATTTCAAGCTTTTTCATTATTACTTTTTCATTATTCGCATCAAGTGCACTGGTTGCTTCATCAAAAAAAATATAATCAGGTTCTTTATACACAGCTCTTGCTATAAATATTCTCTGTTTTTGTCCGCCACTAATACCTATACCTTCATTACCAATTTTAGTGTTATAACCTAACGGAAGTGTATCTATAAAATCTTCTATATTGGCTAAATTTATTGCATTTTGCAATTTATTCCTATCAATTTCATCTTGTCCGATTATGATATTATTAGCAATCGTATCATTAAAAATATATCCGTCCTGCATTACAACTCCGCAATGATTTCTCCAATTTTTGTGAGAGATATGTTTCAAATCAACAGTTCCTATTTTGATAAAACCCTGACTGGGTTCATAAAATTTCATTAATAACTTTAGTAATGTTGATTTTCCACTACCACTAGCTCCCACTATCGCAGTTGTTCTTTGATGAGGAATTATTAAGTTTAAATTTTCAAAGACCGGCCGATCTGCACCTATATATCTAAAAGATAAGTTTTCAATATGAATATTTTTTTCGGGTATTTGGCTGACGTATATATATTCTAAATTCTCTTCATCTTCTTTTTCATGGATTTCTTTTAAACGCTCTAAGGAAACTATTGCATCCTGAGCTCTTTTTAAAAAATCAATTAATTGTAGTAAAGAACCATTCATTTGTCCAATGATATATTGTACAGAGAGCATCATCCCCAATGTCATATGACCGTCTAAGACTAATTTAGCAGAAAGGAAACTTATTAATATATCTTTTATTTGATTAAGAAAAGTACCTCCTATAGATTGCCATTGCTCAAGTTTTAAAGATTCAATTCTAAGCTTAAATAATTTAATTTGAAGAAATTCCCAGCCCCAGCGTTTTTGTTTATCTGCGTTATACATTTTAATTTCTTGCATACCATTGATAAGCTCAATTACTTTACCCTGTTCTTGGGCAACACTCGAAAATCTTTTATAATCTAGTTCTTTTCTTTTATCTAAAAAAAATACAATCCAGATAACGTACAGTATCGCACCAAAAATATATGCTATCGCCAACTGAAAATTATACAAGAATAGTACGATACTAAAAATAATTAAGTTAACAAAAGAGAATAATGTATTTAATGATGATGTTGTCAATAATTGTTCTATTCTTTTGTGATCAGTTATTCTTTGCATAATATCCCCAGTAATTCTGGTATCAAAAAAACCGATATGAAGACTCATTAATTTGATGAAAAAGTCAGATATTATCGAAATATTTATTTTCGTAGATAGATGAAGCAAAATCCAACTTCTGATTACTTCAACAGAAATTCTTCCAACAAAAAGCAATATTTGTGCAATAAGTACAAGATTAACAAAATTTAAATCTTGATTTTGGATACCTACATCTACAACACTTTGAGTTAAAAAAGGTAAAATCAGGGAAAATATACTAGTTATAACAAGTCCTAAAAATAGTTGAATTAATAAGGATTTATATGTTAGTATATAACGTGATAAAAACCTAAAACTGGCGCGGTTTTCAGTGTTATGACTTATGTTCTGGTAAAAATATGGAGTAGTTTGCAGTATTAATGTAATTCCTTCTTTCGTTTGATTATTAGCATTTCCCCCAATCCAAAACTTAATGAATTCGTCCTTGGAATATTTTATAAGACCATAGCTTGGATCAGAAATATAAATAGTATGTTTACCTTTCTTAATACTAATTTTATAGATAACGACGAAATGATTTTTATTCCAATGTACGATACAAGGTAGAGGTACATCCTTTACTAATTCATTAAAATTAATTTGAACACCTAAAGTTTTAAAACCTAATGTTCCGGCAGCATTGCTTAAACTTAACAAACTACTTCCTAAACGTGTCGTTTCAGAAATATTTCGTATGTGCTGAAGAGCCAGATTTTTGCCATAATACTTACTTATTATACGAAGACATGTAGGTCCACAATCTTTTGCGTCGGGTTGTTTATAAAAAGGAAATTTTTTCAATTTTAAGAATGCTTTAATGAATTGTAAATGCGTACGTACTATTTATTATAAAAATGCTTTAATATACATTTCTCTCCCATAATTACTGGTTAAATCTTGCTATTTACATTTGTATTGAAAGTCATTTTTTTAGATGCTGAACTATTTTTAGTCATATTAAAATAATTTTATATCATTTTAATAAAAGTTAGTTACAAATCCATATTTTTGAAATTCGCAAACTTATAAAAATGTAAGCACTAACTCTTCATTTATCAAATATAAAAAAATAAACATTAATCACACATTTGTTATTAAAAGTAAGGATGGGTAAAGAACTTATTAATAAACATTTTAATAATATTTTTTAATATTTTAATAGTCTTAAAAAAATAATTACTAACATGGATGAAGAACAAAACCTCATTTCTTTTAAAAGAAAAAGACTGTGTGTAATAAATAAAAATAACCCGTATTTTTTAACTGATCAGTTTAATTATTCATTTGAGAAAAGTTCTATTAAGTTTTGTAATTCCTGACCTCATATAAATTGCTTATCAAATTCTCGTCGTGACATGATATAATCATCCTCATTGCAAAGTAATTATTGTTTAGAACTGTATATATTATTGCTCGATGGAATCCTGGTAACAGCAAGAACCTAAAAATGAATTATAATTCATGAAACAAACATTGTCGTTTTTTCCTACTATGTTTCTACGATGAAATGACATTAATAATAACTTTTAAAAAATGTGTGATTATCTTGTGTGTAGGCTGGATAAGAATATCTTTTAGAAAAGTTTTAAAGTCAAACTGTAACAAAAAGTTGGTACCTATTGTCTTAACCCTATGAGAACCGAATTTTTCACTCCTTTTCATTTCATTTCTTATAGAATAGAAAAAAATAAAAATGTGAAATACTATCGTTGTGTTTAAAAATGCGGTTTATTATTATTTACACTTTAGAAATCAGAATAAACACAAACCATGTCTAAAAGCTTTTTAATCAGAGTTCACAAAAATTTAAGCACCAACCTGAGTACTGACAGATTTCCATTTCCTAATAGTGAAACCCCACAAGAAGTTTTATTTACATCGTCTCTGGCTGGTCTCTCAGTGTATATTCTTTTGATCATTTATCAACCCTACGGAACAAATGATTTTGAAAATTCTTACAAATATATACTGCTTCTCCCCTATGCTGTCATTAGTTTCCTCTCATTCTGCAGCTTTGCATTACTTTTCAGAAAAAACAAAAAGTGGACTCTCATCCATGAAATTTGCAAAAGTATTCTGACCCTTTTAACGGCATCCGTATTATCTTATTTTTATAATGCTTTGTTTCTGAGCAAGGTTCATCTGTCTTTTGAAAATTACTTATACATGTTGGTTTACACAGCAGCATTATTCTTTCCGGTGATAATTGTTTTTATATTGGGAAGATACATTTTCTTTACCAGGCAAGTAAACCTGAACACTGCAAACGTATTTAATCAAAATGACTCTCAATGTGTTGTTTTAGAACAAAATCATGAGACTTCAAATATATTCAAACCATTAAGGATCATTTCAGAATATGGGAATTACAGTCTGGAAATTCCTCAGACAGATTTTATTTATGCGGAGGCAGCAGATAATTATTGCATTATTTACTTTTACAAGAATAATATTCCCGAAAAAGAAATGATCCGTATATCGATATCAAAATTATTGCAACAGGTTCAGACTGATGTTATACTACAGACCCACCGATCTTTTATTGTCAATCTATCAAAAGTAATCAGATTCAAAGGCAACTCCGCAGGGTACAAACTGTCATTAGAAAATTTTGAACATCAGTTGACCATATCAAGAAACTTCATCACCATAATTCTGCCCATACTAAAAGAACTTAGTATTCGTCCCTAATCCTTGTCAACCACCACTATCATTAAATTCTTAGTTTTTGTTTGTGCTACTTTTGCAATCAACATAAAACATCAACTATGAACAGATTTAATTTTTTTTTCGTTTTTATTTTTGGATTTGGATTGTATTTCTCTTTCGATCAGAGTTGCTTTTCTTTCTTCCATAAAGAAGCTGCTTCTATCACAAACTCAAAAGCTACAGGACATATTCTTGCATATCTCATCACTTTAATTCCTCTGTTTATGACAATGTTCTTTTTAAAGAAAAAAGAGGTAAGTGTACTTGAAGCAATTGGATTATCCGGTGGTTTAACAAAAGGTTTTGGACTTGCCTTTCTTTGCACGCTACCTCTGCTTATAGCATTCTCGGTAAAATTCAGTTTAAATAAAAATCTATCTTTAAATACACTCATCATCAACACCATCTCTTCTGCATTTTTTGAAGAAATCATTTACAGAGCATTTCTTTTTTGGAATTTTGTATCGATATACACGATTAGGATTTTTGCCATGTGTATTTTTAGGATCACTGCTTTTCGGCGTAGCACATCTTTATCAGGCTACTGATTTTATAGAAATTTTAGAGGTATTTGCGGTTACATTTTTTAGGTTCCATATTTTTCTCGTGGATCTATGCAGAATGGAATTTTAATTTGTGGACAGCAATCTTTCTACATTTTCTGATGAATCTTTATTGGCTGATTTTTAATGTTGACGATTCTGCCATTGGAGGGATGTATGCAAATATTTTCAGGTTTTTAAGCTTGTTCCTCACAATAGGAATTACCATTTTTTATAAGAGAAAAAATAAGATCTCATTGGAAGTCACTAAAAAAACTATCTGGATAAAGCCCAAAGATGAATAGTTGCATTTATTCTATTTCGTCCAAATATTGGCTTTCATTATATTTTGGAAACTATATACTTTCTTATACCAAATAGATGACATTCTTAAAATCCTCACTCTAATTCAGAATGATGATAATTTTCATGAAAATAGTGAAGAATGTTCCTGTTGGTACATAGAATTATATAGTCACTTATTAAAATTAAATTAACCTTTAAAATTTAGAAAATAACATCTTTTAAAGCCATCTTAAAAGGCAGATGATCAACATCTTTTGCTCCTTGAACTATCAAAAAATCATTTTTCAAAATTATTTTTTTATATATTGACAAAAAAAGCTCAACACCTATTTTTGTACGAGCTATTTCTTTTTCAAATATTTTTCTGCCAGTATTTTCTACAATTAGCTTTGAATACATATAATCATCGGCAAAACAAATCCATATTGAAGCTTTATAAATAATATTATTATATTGAAATTCTAAATTAACATTTTCGTAATCAGGAATTAATTTTAATTTCAACCCTTGCAGATAAGAAAATTCAATTGCTTTCTGGAGTTCTTCATTATGAGAAATCTTTGCCATTTCAAGCAAATAATTGTGAGCCTTATCCCAAATATATAGTTGTTTATCTGCTTTATTAAATTTACTAAAATATACATTATCAAAAGTTCCAAAATATCTTAGGTCTTTACCGAATATCTCAGCCGATTCCCTTTTTAAAATTGGGTAATAAGCATATGTATTATCAGTCATGAAATCGACATTAATAAAGTTAATTTTTTTTCCGCGATAATTTTCATTGAGCAATCTTGTAAACAATACACTTAATCCAAAGAAATCATCATTTAAGTTAATTAATTTTTCTTGTCCGTCGCGAAACCAAAATAAGACACGTTCTATTTTCATAAGCCTAACAATATTTCATTCTAATTAATATATATTATAAAGGATGAATAACTCTTGTTACATTTTCAAAGAGATATAATTGAGATAATTTTTTTAATTCTATGCTATTGGAGATTCAGTCATAATAGATAACAGTGAAACTTCAAGTCAACTCTTCAAATATAGTCTCCCATTCTTTATATTTTGGGATAATTCTAAAATATAATTTTGACCTTCTTTTCGGAATCTTCTGGAGCTTAATAATTATAAAGATAATAAAAGATAAAAAAATCAAAACAACTCATATGATACCTGTTTAAGATTTACAGAATTCTAGATAAATGACATTGTTGCTTGATTCTTAGAGGATATTTGATAATAAGGATATTCAACCTTTTACTATTTTGTAAAGATCTTAAGTAATATTTTAGGTAATAACTATCAAATAGTATACTAGAATAGATACTATATCTTCATTTATATCATAAATATTTTCACAATGCCGATTATTGGATTTTTGTAATTAATTTATAATTATCTGAAGAATTGAATAAATAAAATTTATAATAAGAAAACGGCTAAAAGCCGCTTTCTTATTATAAAAATCTTCCTTTAAAGTATTATTCTAGATAAGTTTTAACAACTCTTCTGCGACTTTCTCAGATGATGCAGGGTTTTGTCCTGTTACCAATCTTCCGTCTACTATAGCATAAGGACTCCAATCTTCTATTTTACTGTAAATACCACCATTCTTTTTCAACATATCTTCAACTAAGAAAGGGACAACTTCAGTCAGCTGAACAGCTTCTTCCTCTGTATTCGTAAATCCTGTTACATTTTTTCCCTTTACCAAATAATCACCATTAATTTTCACGTTCTTCAGAACACCTGGTGCATGACACACGAATGCTATAGGTTTATCATTTGAATAGAAATCTACAATAAGCTGCTGCGAAATTGTATCTTCAGCCAAATCCCACAATGGACCATGTCCACCCGGATAAAATACAGCATCATAATCCTCATTTTTCACCTCTGATAATTTGTTGGTATTTTTTAATTTATTTAATAAAACACTGTCATTATCCATTCTTCTTGTTGCATCTGTTTGAGATGAAGGATCTTCACTTTTGGGATCGATTGGAGGAAGCCCACCTTTTGGAGACGCCAGAGTGATCTCAACTCCATTATCAGATAGGACATAATAAGGAGCTGCTAATTCTTCAGTCCAAAATCCGGTCTTCAAACCAGTATTCCCCAATTCATCGTGGCTCGTAAGTACGAATAAAACTTTTTTGCTCATTTTAATATTTTTTTTAATTTAATAATACAAATTGAAAATATGTATCTGTTAAAAACAGAACTTAAATTACTGTTTTGATGTGATCTAAATCACAACTTTTAAGAATAAATGCTTTTCAGGTCTATTGTTTGTAACGCTTTACTTACGTATTTTCCAGCCTCTAAAAGAATTTTCTTATGCATATATTATATATTCTGATACCAAAAATATTAGATAAATTGAGCCATTATAAGACTTCATTAATCATTGGATATTATCAATGTAGTGTCATTATAAGGCAGTAATGAATGCGAAGAGTCCAAAGAATATGCCCGGTGAATTGGCTATCACTATCGGCCAGTCCCTTTTAGGTTTTTTAATATAACCATAAGTCACCCACAATGTGCAATTGATCGCAGCAACCAAAGGTTGGAGCCAATCACCTTTATTACCATTTAAATTATGAGTAATCTGTGGAATATATGAAAAATACATTGCCATTGCGGTCACTGTCGCTACCCACCCTAACACTTGCATAAACTTTTCATTCATCTTATTTAATTTTAAAATTGGGATTAAAATTGAAATTATTATGCCACTTTAAAACTTCGAAGCATTTTTCAGTATTCGTAAATAGAAATCTTATCGCAGTCTTTTAAATTACTTCCTTAATGTTAATCCATAAGGTTTACCTCACCAATCGAAAAGTCAAATTAATACGCTCTTTCATAGACACAGCAGACTTAGCAATACGATGTTCCCAATTCTCCTGCAGATCACCTTTCATAATAAGCAATGAACCATTAGGAAGTGGTAAGCTGTATTTACTCTGATGATGGTCTTTTTTTCTAAAATCGAAGTTTCTGGTTTGTCCTAAACTGATAGAGGCAATAACCGGGCGTTTACCATATCGGCTTTCTTTATCCCTGTGCCAGGCAACAGAATCATTTTGGTCACGGTAAAGATTTAAAAGAACACCATTAAATTGATAACCGAATTCTTTTTCAATCCTTTCTTTTAATGACAACAACTCCCGCGTCCAAATGTTAGTAACAGATATATTATTATCAGCTGATTGATACGATTTATTATCATCACCATACCAAGCTGTTAGTCGTGGGGTTATGACCATTTTATCATACATTTTCTGCATACGCTGTTCCCATGGTACTGTTTGAAGCAGACGATCTCTTAGGATATCCGCTTCTTCCCTGTTTAGAAAATTTTCCCTGTATTCCAAAAGGTCTTTTGGAAACTCATAGAATTCTTCTGCATCAAATAAGCTCAGTTGTCCCATTGGATTTTTTTTAAAAAATATTATCTTTACATTATCCCATTGAGATGGGATTTTTTTTCATCATTTGTGTTTTTAACTTCCCTTCGGGGAAGTTTTTTATTCTTACTGGCTCAATGTAAGAATTCCGTTTTCCAGATTACTGATGCTGCGTTTGGCTTCATCCACTAAGTTTTTAAGATTCACCTGATTAGGTAAATAATGAGGCTTATAATTTTTTGGTAAGATTCCTTGTGCATAGCTCCATATTTCGGAAATATCCTCTAATTCTATATTATAGGGTTCATAAAACAGATTATCAGCAGAAACTGTAATATTTTTTTTATTTTTCTTAAAAAGGGTTTTATAGGTAATTCCCTCACTGGTAACAAAAATATACCCTTTACCGGGTTTTAAATCCTCAAACTTTTCTACATATTCTCCTATGATGATCGACTGGTCAGCAAATGGAGGCATTGAATCTCCGTCAGCCAAAAAAGCCCTGTATTTCCCATTTTTTAAAAATGGGAGGTGCATTTTTTGGAGACTTTCTATATATTCAGGATCACTGAATCCTTTCAGGTAACCCATTGATGCTTTTTGTGGAACAATTTCAATATAATTATTACCTGCAGGATCAATTATTACAGGCATTAAAATTTTGTTACCCGGCAAATTGACCATTTCTTCAAGAGGATACTTTCTAATGTCTACCGTTACTAAAAGATCAATACTTATGTTATAGTATTTTGAGATCCTTATTAATACTTCAATAGGTGGTTCTGCATTTCCATATTCATAGGAAACATATCTTGATCGGGTAAGAATAAGTTCATCTGCCAACTTATGCTGAGTTACATTTTTCTTACCTCTCAAAAACACGATGTTATCTGAAAAAATTGACATTGTCATAATTTATGACAACAAATATACATATTTTGTTTAAAAACGTAACTAAGTTTGTACCATGGAAAGAGCAATTGCACATATGGATTTGGATACGTTCTTTGTTTCATGTGAACGGCTGAAGAACTCTGAATTGGAGAATCAGCCCGTCATCATTGGGGGCGGAGACCGTGGTGTGGTGGCATCGTGCTCTTATGAAGCAAGATATTTTGGGGTAAGAAGTGCTATGCCTATTAAAATGGCTTTACGATTATGCCCTGAAGCAAAAGTCATAAGAGGCGATATGGAGCATTATTCCAATATGTCACATTTGGTCACAGAAGTTATTCAGGAAAAAGTACCCATTTTGGAAAAAGCCAGCATTGATGAGTTTTATTTAGATCTCTCAGGCATGGATAAGTTTTTTGGCTGCTATCAGTGGACCAATGAAATTGCGGATTCTGTTTTAAAAAATACTGGCTTACCGATCAGCTTTGCCTTATCTACAAATAAAACGGTTTCCAAAATTGGAACCGGAGAATCCAAACCGACTGGAAGACTGGAAGTCAAAGCACAGAATATTCAGCCTTTCTTAAATCCTTTATCTGTAAAAAAAATTCCTATGGTAGGTCCTGAAACATTTCAACTGTTTTCAAGATTAGGAATTAAAACCATACAGACCCTTTCTGAGATGCCTGTTGACGTATTGCAACAATTAGTAGGAAAAAACGGGAGCGTGCTTTGGAAAAAGGCCAATGGTATAGACGCAACCCCCGTTGTCCCGTATTCTGAAAGAAAATCAATATCTACGGAGGATACTTTTGCTCAGGATACTATTGATATCAATATCATCAGGAGTATTCTTTCAGGAATGGTAGAACAGCTATGCTACCAGTTAAGGCAAGAGAAATGGCTTACCTCAACGGTTTCCGTAAAAATAAGATATGCCAACTTTGATACGGAAACCAGACAGTGTAAGATACCTTACACATCAGCAGATCATACTTTACTCAAATATGTTTTAGAACTGTTTAAAAAAGTATATTCCAGAAGAATGAGAATCCGATTGATCGGTGTACGATTTACAGGACTTGTTCACGGCTGCCATCAGATGGATCTTTTTGAAGATACTGAGGAGCTGATTTCATTGTATCAGACCATGGACAAAATCAAAGATCGGTTTGGCACTTTGAGTATAGGAAGAGCATCAGGATTATTACGTTAAATCTTTCATTATGTTTCTTAATTGTCATTCATACCACAGCCTGAGATACGGGACTATTTCTATTGATGATTTGGTTCAGCAGGCTGTTGATTTTAATATCAAAGCACTTGCACTTACTGATATCAATACGGTGACTGGCATTTATGATTTTTATAAACTTTGTCAGCATCATAACATAAAACCAATCGTTGGTGTTGATATCAGAGTTCAGAGTGAACTCTATTATATATGTCTGGCAAAGAATCAGAAAAGTATTGGAGAGATCAACAGGCTTTTAACTGATTATAATTGTGATGATATTTCAATTCCTAAAGCCAATCCCAAGTTTGAGAACACTTTTGTTATTTACCCTTTAGAAAATATACCTAACCAGCTTCTTGAACATGAATTTATAGGAATCAGACCTGAAGAACTGAATCACCTTATTAAGCCTGATCTCAAAATACTGATTGACAAAATGGTCATTTTGCAGTCGGTTACCTTTAAGACAAAACAGGAATATAATCTCCATAAGATTTTAAGAGCAATCGATAACAATACACTCATCAGTAAAATGGCTGATGAAGATTACTGCAGAAAAACCGAGACTTTTATCAATAAAAAAGAACTGCTGGATCGATACCTACATTATCCTGAGATCATACAGAACACTGCAAATATTATTAATCAATGCAGTTTTGATTTTAATTTTGAGACTCCTAAAAACAAACAATATTTCACAGACAGCAGGGAGACAGATTTTAAACTCTTGACTCGTCTGGCTTACAAAGGATTAGAACTAAAATATGGTAAAGATCATGCAGAAGCCAAGGCAAGAGTCGAAAAAGAATTAAAAGTTATTGAACTTCTTAAATTCAGTGCTTATTTCCTGATCACATGGGATATTGTTCAATACAGTAATACCATGGGATTTATGCATGTAGGAAGAGGAAGCGGTGCCAACTCTATCGTAAGTTACTGTTTAGGAATTACAGACATATGCCCTTTAGAGCTCGATCTGTATTTTGAAAGATTCTTAAATCTGAATAGAAAAACCCCGCCGGATTTTGATTTAGATTGGAGCTGGCAGAATAGAGATGCTATCTTGGAATATATTTTTACTAAATACGGTAAAGAGCATGTAGCATTCTGCGGAACCAATGTTGAATTTAAGTACCGTTCTATTTTCAGGGAAGTAGGAAAAGCATTTGGCCTCCCAAAAGAAGAATTGGATGTTTTGGCAACCAAGCCTATAACTGAACATGATGATAATTCCATATTTAAACTGGTACATCAATATGGCAAGCTATTAGAAAAGTTTCCCAATCAAAGAAGTATGCATTCTTGCGGTATTCTGATATCGGAAGAGCCTATTACCAACTTTACTGCACTAGAAATGCCGCCTAAAGGTTTTCCTATTGTTCAGTTTGATATGCACACTGCTGAAGATATTGGGTTTGAAAAGTTTGACATACTTTCCCAAAGAGGGCTCGGAACCATAAAAGATACCGTAGAACTCATCGAAAAAAAAAGAGGAATCATAATAGATATTAAAGATACAACCTTATCTAAAAATGAAGCAAAATGCAATGATTACCTGAGCATAGGCAAAACGATTGGCTGTTTTTATGTAGAAAGTCCTGCTATGCGGGGTCTGCTTAGGAGATTAAAATGTGGAGACTATAAAACACTTGTTGCGGCATCCTCGATTATCCGTCCCGGAGTTGCACAGAGCGGAATGATGAAGGAGTATATTTTCCGGCATAATAATCCTACAAAATTTGAATATTTCCATCAGGTGTTTAAGGATGAATTAGGAGAAACATATGGTATTATGGTCTATCAGGAAGATGTGATCAAAATAGCCTTGCACTTTGGCGGATTATCAGCTCCGGATGGAGATGTTTTAAGAAGAGCCATGAGTGGTAAAGGGCGATCTCTATCCGCATTGCAGAAAGTCAAAGATCATTTTTTCGAATCCTGTAAAGAATTGGGGCATCCTGAGCAACTATCAATGGAAGTATACCGACAGATCGAGTCATTTGCAGGATACTCATTCTGTAAAGCACACTCAGCATCCTATGCGGTAGAAAGTTATCAGAGCTTATATCTGAAAGTGTATTACCCAATTGAATTTATGGTTTGTGCTATTAACAACGGGGGTGGATTTTACCGAACTGAAGTATATATTCACGAAGCAAAAATGTCTGGAGCAACCATTAACAATCCATGTATCAATCTCAGTGAATATCAAACAACAGTCTATGGAACAGATGTTTATTTAGGACTCATGCATATTGAGAAAATAGAAGGGAAAATTTCGAAGATGATTCCCGAAGAGAGAAAAAATAATGGGGAGTATACCTGTTTAGAAAACTTTATTAAAAGAATTCCTATTGGAATTGAAACGCTGCAGATTTTGATTTTCATCGGTGCATTTAGGTTTACAGGCAAGCAAAAACATGAGCTCTTGATTGAAGCAAGATTTCTTTTTGGGAATGATCAGTCTGCATTCAGACACCCTACCTTACTAGATGAGCCTCAAAAAGAATACAAACTTCCTACAATTATCAGAAACAAATTTGAAGATGCTTTCGATGAAATAGAAATTCTTGGTTTTCCTGTATCGTTCAGTCCTTTTGATCTGTTACAAACCAAATACCGTGGGACTGTAATGGCTAAAGATTTGGTAAAGCATCATAAAAAGCAGATCAAAATGCTGGCTTATTTAATTTCCAGAAAACACGTTCCTACCAAACGGGGAGCGATGTTCTTCGGAACCTGGATTGATACCAAAGGAGAATATTTTGACACAGCCCATTTCCCGAATTGTCTTGCAGAATATCCTTTTCAAGGAGGAGGTTGTTATCTATTATTAGGAACAGTAGAAGTAGACTTTCACTTTCCTACCCTCACGATTCACAAAATGGCTAAAATGCCTTTTATACCGGATCCAAGATATTCAATGGATAAAGAAAAATCTTTGGAAACTGCAAGAAGCCTTCATGAAGATATCAGTATGACACAAAGAAAACCCTACCCTCAGGAACAAGAGATTAATTTGCCAAGACACAAAATGAAGTTATAATTAAGATATTACAATCTCAATTCTCAGAAATAAAACAGTTGAAGATGCTCAGAAAATACTTCTTACATATCTTCTTCTATAGAAAAAAATTGCCTCTGAATTAGCAGAGATAAAATCAAAACTCATTAATCCAACTTAAATTTATTGAGATTCAAAATAAAAAAGAGCAGATAAATAATTATCTGCTCTTATTATAAAGTATGTGGTTATTAATAGTAGTTACGCTATTTTAACGTTAACTGCATTAACACCTTTGTTTCCATTTTGTAAATCGAATGTTACGACATCATTTTCACGAATAGTATCTACTAAACCTGAAGTATGTACGAAAATGTCTTGACCACCTGTAGATGGAGTAATAAAACCAAATCCTTTAGTATCGTTAAAGAATTTTACTGTTCCTTGTTGCATTGTATATGTATTAAAAAAATTATTGTATTTTATTTTATAGGATAAATTATCCTTGTGCTTTGGTCTGAACCAAAACGATAATAATTTTTGAGAGAAAAATATGGATGAATAAAATTTAAGAGTGAAAATCGAACTTCTTAAAAGGTAGAACACCTAAAATGTTAATGACAAAATTGAGCTGCTGTTTTGATGTCTGAGAACTAATTTAATTTTAATTCACATTATTCAGTTGCCTTATTATTCTACAAATATATGTTAAATAAATGACATATGCTATTATACTTCATGTATTTATAAATTTAATATTTTAAAATAGTCAATTATCCTACTGAACCAGATCTAAATTTGCATGATTATTTTCACATTAAGATAACTCCGTAAAACTATATAAATATAGTTTTGAGATCATATTAGCTATTTTACGGATAAGAGAACTTATATATCGTTTTATATATTGTTTAAAATCACCGTAAAGTTTCACTAACCCGCAATAGTAAATCATCAATGTCAAAAAGTTTAGGAATACAAAGAAATACATACGCGGTCATTAATTTCCAATTCCGAAGATGTTTATCGTATGTTTTTGAGAGAATGAGTCAATTAATAAAGTACTGATGCGAGTTGGTAAAGCGAGATTTAGATTCATTATTTGTTTTGATCCTCAAAAACAGTGATACAGAAAAGATGGGATTTGAACCTGAGAAGCAAATTCAATGATGGTTTAATATGCAAAAAGAGCTAAAAGAACCCACTCTCTTGAAAGGAAATATCATAGATCGTCTGTTTGGAAAAAACCTACAGAATAATAAATTTTAAATACTATTTTTCCTTTTTGTTTTTTTTAGGAAAGTTCTCCTATCTCTGCCGTTACAGAGGTTTTAAATACGTGGCGAAATCTGCAAGTTTATTACTTTTAGTTGCTAAGAATGAAATGATACCTATTAGCTATTAGAAACATAAAAACAGTATGAAATATTCAAAGTTTATCCTGTTAATTTGTCAAAACTAAGAAAAGGATCAATTCTTCGTAAAAGGTAAATTATTTCAAACAACTATTTCTTCGGTTTTGGTAATTTTCTTTTCCTCTTCATCCTATTTTCAAAATCCAGTTCTTCATAATCCTCACCATGACTTTCCGGTAATATACTACAGAATCCATCTACTTTAGGATCTGACTCATCATGTAAAAAACCAAACAACTCATGAAGTTTTTCAGAATGTAAAATTTCAAAATTATTTTGAGTCACCTCTATTTTCCCATCATCATTACTAATTTGTTTTTTCGGATTAACTCCCTCATTCCAAATTTGGTTAAAAGCATTGGCAGAAAACTCCTTGCCCAGTCGAAAACCATTCCAAACCGATTTAGACTGATGATCGATGAAAGTGATTCCGTATATTCGTCCGGACGTATTACGCCTGATTACAGTACTAATTCCCATTTCTTGAAGCTTATTTGTAAATTCAAATTCCTTAGGTTTATTCTTCATTACCAAAGTCACAGCCTCTTTCAATTTTTCATCAAAAGAAGTTGATTTCAAAGTTTCCTTTGATTTCAAAAAATGATTATTTAGAGCCTCAAACCCAGCATTCTTTCCAAATAAAGAAGATTTGAACGGTTGGCTCACTTTGTCACCTTTATCATTTAGAGCAAAATACAAAAGTCCGTTCTTTCCAACTCCCTCTTCTGATTTTTCAACTTTCTCACAAGTAATATTAAACAGGGAAAGCAATGCATTATATTCCCCTAATGTCTGAAAGTGATAATAATTAGGAATATGTCGAATGACAGAAGCCAGTTGGCTTTTCAAATCTCCTACCTGATAATTTAACGGACTAAAAACCTTTTCATTTTGTAAGGATTCTTTATTTGTAGCGCTAATCAACTTATATTTTTGTTCCAATTCACGACAAATCTTCATTGACTTTCTTTTTTCAAATTTGTCCGAAATTTTTTTTCCCTCTTCATCAACTCCAACACTTATAATATGAATATGGGTACGGTTGATATCTGTATGCTTAAACACGACAAAAGGTTGTTCGCCCAATCCCATTTCATCCATATATTCCTGGGCAATTTGTACAAATTTCTCATCAGAAACCTTGTCTTTGGGATCAGGATTAAGAGAAATATGCAATACCGTTTTCTCCGTATTCTTATTCGCAGCCAAATAAGGTTCAAAAGATTTTGATAACTGAGCAACAGTATATTTTCCATCCCTGGTCTCAATCATCTTATTCATAAATAAGATCTTTCCATTATCATTCTCTACCTTAAGCTGGTTATACGCTAAAGCACCGTACAAGTTATGTCCTCTTCCAATTTTAGCGATCATTCCTATTCATTTTTGAAGATAATTGTGATTAAACTCTTCAGTCAATTCAATAATTTTCTTGCAAAAGCTTGCCATTTCAGCAGTTTGTTTTTCCAATTTATATAGAAATGCAGCAGCTTTTTTTTCGGTGAAACGACTGTACAAAAGCTTAACTATCTGATTATAATTAATACCGACAGCGCGAAACTGGCTAAAAAGAGAAGTCAATCTCATATAAAAATCGGTAGTTCCTTTATCAATTTTCACTGCCTTCATTTCCTTACTGAACAACAATGCAATGATAAATTTTGCTTTATTGTTCATTCCGGAAGCTTCAAAAAGGCTTAATAATTGAGCATTTTCTTCATCAGTCAACCGAAAAACGTGACGGTGAATACTGGGGTTTGTTTTCGGATTTCTCCCACCTTTATTTTGTTTTACATTTTTCTTCTGTTCCATTTAATATTAATTTATATCATAAAAAAAGCTGACTTCGGAAGTTTTTTCCAGCCCTCTGCAGGAGCAAGTTGTTTTGAGGCACAAAAACAGTTATGAGGCACTCAAAACACAACTTGCTGTGTTCTTTCGAACACTGCAATCTGTCATCGAGACAGATCATTACATCCATCCTAAAAAGCTTTAGGTTTTCGTTTTTTCTTACTAAAAATTCATTTATAAACTCACAAGTCATTATATAAGCAGTTGGTTTACAAAGTAAAAGAGAGTTTATAAAAAATCAATCCCTGACGGTCTTACAAAATCCAACCTTTCACAGTCAAAGACAACCACTTCAATTGAACCATAAGAAAATGAAAGGTTCTTTGCACCAGAATTCTGTAGTGCAGTCTTTCAATGTTGTTGGAGTGAAGGCAGGAATTCAAGACTGCCAACATTCCTGCAAGCTTGAATTCAGTAGTGCCGGAATTACAGAATGATAGTTGGAATGTTGCCAGAATATCTTGACTGATTGATTGATTGATTGATTGCTAAACTACTTGAAGACTTACCATCATGAGAGATTAACGTCATGATTGCATGGTAATCTTCAAACATAATTGCACGATATCAAGAATGCAAGAATTACATCATGAAAAATAGACCGATAGCATTCCTGCTTGCCATCAAAAATTTACAACTTTAATTTTTTTATTATGAACACAAAAAAACAACCTTTGTTTATCGCTTTTTCATCACAAAAAGGAGGTGTAGGAAAAAGTACTTTTACGACACTTTTAGCGAGTATTTTACATTATCGATTAGGATATAATATTGCTGTATTTGACTCTGATTTTCCTCAGCATAGTTTAATGAAAATGAAAACCCGTGATCTTACAATGGTCATCGAAAATCAGCATTTAAAAAAGCTGGCTTACAAGCAATTCACTACCATCAACAAAAAGGCATATCCAATTATACAGCATAAAGCAGAAAATATCTTAGAATCTGCGCAAGAATTTTCAGAAATATCATCTATTCCTATTGATATTATTTTTTTTGATCTCCCAGGAACAGTTAATAGTCCAGGAATCTTAAAGGCATTGGCAGGGATGAAACATATTTTCACTCCTATCACTGCAGACCGATTAGTTATGGAAAGCACTCTTGTTTTCACACAGCTTTTACAGGATGTAATCATGAAAAAGGGAGAAACATCTCTCAAAAGTATTCATTTGTTTTGGAATCAGGTTGATGGGCGAGAAAGTACTCCTTTGTACAAGATCTACAATGATTTGATTCATCAACTAGGGCTCAATTTAATGGAAAGTCAAATTAAGAATTCTACCCGCTTTAGAAAAGAAAGTGAAGAAAATACAAAGACGGTTTTTCGTTCCACCTTATTACCTGCCGATGAAAATCTAATGAAGGCTTGCAGACTGAATCTTTTTGTCAATGAGTTCTTAAAAATCATTCAAATATAGCTATGGAAAAAGATAATAAGAAAAATATCACCCCTGATATCAATGAAGAACTGATGATGAATTTGATGGTGGATGGTGTAAAAAAAGAAGGCTTAGAGATTACCAAAACGGATATTTCAGAAATTACAAACAACGAGATTGAACACGAAAAAAATATTGCAAATAAGACTTTTCAAAATACCAAAAAGATTTTAAAACTAAAGAATGTAGAGCGTTACGGAGAACAATTTCTTGTCACCCATTCAATGGCAAAGCGAGGAGATAAAAGTATCTATATACGTAAAGAATATCACGAAAGATTATCCCGGATTATTCAGGTTATAGGAAGAGATGAGATTCCCCTATACGCTTATTTGGATAATATTCTTGAACATCATTTTGAAATATTTGAGGAAGCTATTACATCAGATTTCAATGAACATTTTAAACCTCTTTTTTAACTATGGAAATTCTAATATTACTCTGCCTAATGATTATCATTGCGCTGATGGTACAAGACAAAATAGTCTCTAACAAAAAATCAAAAGAAGAATCAACCCCGAAAATACTTAGGCAATCTTCAAATATAATGGGAAAGTCTAAGAGCATAATTAGACAATCACCTCCAAAGCATTTCGTTGAGAATCCAATAGAAAACCAACCAGATCAAACTTCTACTTTTGATCATGAAATCAACGATAAAAAAGTTGACATTCAAATTCCACAAGAAAAATTAGATGAAGTTTTCGGGAGTAATCCGGATTTTGAAGAAGAGGAAGAAGAATGGACTCAATATCAAATTTTCGATAATGACAACGGTTCAGCAACAGGAGTTACCTTTGAAGAACTAAACTCTGTGGAGACATTTCTTAAAGAACAAAATTTGGAAAAATCCCAAAAGGAAATATTGACAGTTATTGTTGAGAAAATACAGGGAACTGAATTATTCAATCTATTGGAAAATTCCATTGAGGGGGCTTCAATAAAAATAGCTGAACTATTGGACAGAAGACTTAATCGTGAAAAAAATACTGATTCTTCCTTTTACCAAAATAAAAAACTTGATGAATTTGATATTGGGCAGTTTACCTAATCACGAATGCTGCAATCTATTTTAACATTATATAACTAAAATTATAGTTTTTTTATAATTTTCAGGCATCCTTATTGCTTCAAAAAGAAACGATTCTCATGTTTAATTTGAGTTTTCATGGTTATTAGTTTTTACCTAGCTTCGGCTAGGTTTTTTTATGTCATTTAATTTCATCTTCTGTTGTCTTTTCCTCTTTAAAAATAATTTACCTGCCACCCATTCCCTACTCTGTAAAATGAAGCACAACTTTCCTATCTCGTCTTGAGCTATAAATATGTAATTTTTTTTTGAAATTTCTTCATTTCTTAAAAGTTGAACACTTGCTTCTTCAAAACCATTTTTAATATCCTATTAAAATGTGTGAAGTTAAATCACTCAACATTAATTATCACTATTTTATTTAAACTCGTTCAAGAAAGATCTTGACAAAAATACAGTCTTAAAATTTGCATTGTTAAAATTCCAATTAATGCCAAACAAACTCTTCTTAAGTCATACTCTGATTACACATTAACATACCCAGCATCTTTGTCTCCAAAGCCCATACAATGTGGGTAATGCCAACAATTTAATCTGTTTACATTATGGAAAAACAAAGAAAAAAGCTACTTATTTCAGCAATGGTTTTAGTGATGACTATCCCACTATCAGCTCAGGGAAACGGCACCGCCGGAATCAATGAAGCCACCCAAATGGTTACCTCTTATTTTGATCCGGCAACCCAGCTCATTTATGCCATTGGGGCAGTCGTTGGACTGATTGGCGGGGTTAAAGTTTACAACAAATTCAGCAGTGGAGATCCTGACACTTCCAAAACTGCAGCCAGCTGGTTTGGAGCCTGTATCTTTCTCATCGTAGCGGCAACAATCCTGCGCTCATTCTTCCTTTAAAATTAAGTTATGAATACCTATAACATCAATAAAGGAATTGGAAGAACCGTCGAGTTCAAGGGATTGAAAGCACAGTACCTGTTCATTTTTGCAGGAGGCCTTTTAGGCATGCTTGTTTTGGTGATGATTCTATACATGATTGGGATCAACTCCTACATCAGTTTATTTCTCGGAATCGGAGGAGGTTTAACAGTAGTCTGGAAAACCTTTTCACTGAATAAAAAGTATGGTGAACATGGACTGATGAAAATCGGGGCTCGAAAGAGACATCCCCGCTACATCATCTGCAGAAAATCGATTCATCGGTATGTAAGGGTACATTCAAAAACGATTGCTGTATGAGAAATACTTCAAAAATCAGCACGTTGGAAGAAAAGTTTCCATTATTAGCTGTAGAGGACAACTGTATTATTTCTAAAGATGCCGATATAACTTTATGCTTCAACATACATCTGCCTGAACTTTTCACCGTGGCGTCTGCAGAATATGAAGCGATGCATTCCGCTTGGCATAAAGCCATAAAGACTTTACCGGATTATACGGTTGTCCATAAACAGGATTGGTACATTAAAGAAAATTACAGTCCAGACATCGCTAATGAAAACCTGAGCTTTCTGGGCAAATCTTACCAGCAACATTTCAATGAGAGGCCTTTTCTAAATCATTATTGTTATCTGTTTATTACGAAGACCAGTAAGGAGCGAATGCGGATGCAGAGTAATTTCTCATCGCTGTGTAAAGGTTTGTTTATTCCGAAAGAAGTCAGAGACAGAGAAATTATAAACCAATTTATGGAATCTGTTGCCCAATTTGAAAGAATCATCAATGATTCAGGGTTCATTCAGCTCGAGCGCCTTAATGAGGAAGACATTATCGGTAACGAAAAAAGACAAGGCTTGCTTCAGCAGTACATGACTTTATCCAGAGACGCAGATACTCCCATGCAGGATATTGCTTTAGGATCAGAAGAAGTTCGTATCGGAAACAAACGTCTTTGCCTTCATACACTATCTGATACGGATGATTTACCAAGTAAAGTTTCTACGGATATTCGTTATGAAAAATTATCGACTGACCGAAGTGATTGCTTATTGTCTTTTGCCTCACCTGTAGGATTGCTCCTAAGCTGCAATCACATTTACAATCAATATCTGTTTTTGGATAACAGCGAGAGTAATCTTGAAAAATTTGAAAAATCCGCTAAGAATATGCATTCATTAGCCCGATACAGCAGGAGCAATCAAATCAATAAGGAATGGATTGAAAGATATTTGAACGAAGCACACTCTTATGGACTCTCATCAATCCGTACCCACTTTAATATCATGGCTTGGTCTGATGATCCCTCCGAACTCAAACAGATCAAAAACGATACAGGAAGTGCATTGGCTTTAATGGAATGTAAACCCAGGCACAACACCACGGATGTTGCCACTTTATATTGGGCAGGAATGCCGGGTAATGCTGCAGACTTTCCGAGTGAAGAAAGTTTCTTCACCTTTATTGAACCGGCTTTGTGTTTTTTCACTGAGGAAACCAATTATCATGATTCTCCCTCTCCTTTTGGGATTAAAATGGCAGATCGGCTGACGGGTAAACCTATCCATTTGGATATATCCGATTTACCGATGAAAAAAGGAATTATTACCAACCGTAATAAATTCATTTTGGGGCCATCCGGTTCAGGAAAATCATTCTTTACCAACCACATGGTAAGACAGTATTATGAACAGGGCGCTCATGTCCTTTTAATAGATACCGGAAATTCTTATCAGGGACTTTGTGAACTTATCAAAGGTAAAACTAAGGGTGAAGATGGTGTTTATTTTACCTACACTGAAGACAATCCAATTGCATTCAATCCTTTTTATACGGATGACGGAGTCTTTGATATTGAAAAGCGGGAAAGTATCAAAACGTTGATTCTCACTTTATGGAAAAGAGATGATGAACCTCCTACCCGATCTGAAGAAGTTGCACTATCCAATGCGGTTAGCGGATACATTGAAAAAATAAAACATCAAAACGAATTTCCGTCTTTCAATGGCTTTTATGAATATGTCAAGGGAGATTATATTTCTGTTTTAGAGCAAAAGAAAGTCAGAGAAAAAGACTTCGACATTGCCAACTTTCTGAATGTTTTGGAACCCTATTACAAAGGCGGTGAATATGACTATCTGTTGAATTCGGACAAACAGCTCGATTTGCTTTCCAAACGGTTTATTGTCTTTGAGATCGATGCGATTAAAGATCACAAAATACTCTTTCCTATTGTCACGATTATCATCATGGAAGTTTTCATCAATAAAATGCGGAGACTCAAAGGAATCCGAAAACTCATATTAATTGAAGAAGCCTGGAAAGCCATTGCAAAGGAAGGCATGGCAGAATACATTAAATATTTATTTAAAACAGTCAGAAAATTCTTTGGCGAAGCCATCGTGGTTACTCAGGAAGTCGATGACATCATTCAGTCTCCGATTGTCAAAGAAAGCATCATCAATAATTCAGACTGTAAAATTCTTTTAGACCAAAGAAAATACATGAATAAGTTCGATGACATTCAGGCGATGCTGGGCTTGACTGATAAAGAAAAATCACAGGTTCTTTCCATCAATATGAACAACGACCCCAAAAGACTGTACAAGGAAGTCTGGATTGGACTTGGCGGAACCCATTCCGCAGTGTATGCCACTGAAGTTTCTACACAGGAATACCTCGCTTACACCACTGAAGAAACCGAGAAAATGGAAGTCATGCAACTGGCTTCAGAACTTGATGACAATGTAGAATTAGCCATCAAGAGGATTTCTCTTAAGAGAATCAAAAAAGACCAATAATTAGTAAACCCTTTTAATTTTTTACAATGAAAACTCTATTATTAAAAACGATTGCCATCGCAATACTTGCATTGACAACAACTACCAAAGCTCAGTTCGTGGTAACTGATCCTGCCAATCTGGCTTCAGGCATATTGAACAGTGCCAATGAAATTATCCAAACCTCATCAACCGTTTCGAATGTGGTTAAAAACTTCAACGAGGTAAAGAAAGTCTATGAGCAGGGCAAGGAATATTACGATAAGCTCCAGGCGGTCAATAATCTCGTGAAAGATGCACGCAAAGTTCAGCAGACCGTTTTGTTGGTGGGAGATGTTTCAGAGATGTATGTCAATAATTTCGGAAAGATGATCAATGACCCCAACTTTTCTCCTGAAGAACTTGTTGCTATTGCCAATGGTTATTCCAAGTTACTGAATGAAAGCACCGAGCTTTTAAAAGATCTCAAACAAATTATCAGTTCTTCAAGTCTTTCCTTAAATGACAAAGAAAGAATGGATGTCATCGATAAAGTTTATAAGGAAGTTAAAGACTACCATAATCTGGTACGTTACTTCACCAATAAGAACATTTCTGTAAGCATTTTAAGAGCTAAAAAACAGAACAATACCAAAAGAGTGCTTGACCTTTATGGAACGTCCAACCAAAAATACTGGTAAATTATGGAACCCACTAATTTACACGAAGTATTGCGTACACTCTATGATGAGATGCTTCCTTTATCCGAGGACATGGCAGCAGTAGCAAAAGGACTGGCAGGATTGGGTGCTTTATTTTATGTCGCCATTAAAGTATGGCAGGCTTTAAGCCGTGCAGAACCTATTGATTTGTTTCCTTTATTGAGACCATTTGCATTGGGAATCTGTATCATGTTCTTTCCTACTGTTGTTCTCGGAACTATCAACGGGATCCTCAGCCCTGTCGTTCAGGGAACCCACTCTATTCTTGAAGATCAGGTTTTGGATTTGAATGAGCTTCAGCAGAAAAAAGACCTGTTGGAACATGAAGCCATGATTCGTAATCCCGAAACAGCTTATCTAGCTTCAGATGAAGAATTTGATAAGAAACTGGAAGAGCTCGGCTGGTCACCTTCAGACCTTGTTACGATGTCGGGGTTGTATATGGACAGACAGGCATATCAAATGGAACAATGGGTGAAAAATGCTTTTCGGGAGTTCTTAGAAGTTCTGTTCATGGCTGCTGCACTAGTCATCGATACCATTAGAACATTCTTCCTCATTGTCTTATCCATATTGGGTCCGATTGCATTTGCCATATCGGTTTGGGATGGTTTTCAGTCGACGTTAACGCAATGGCTGACACGGTATGTAAGTGTTTATTTATGGCTTCCAGTAGCAGATTTGTTCAGTGCGATGCTTGCTAAAATACAGTCGCTGATTATTGAAAGGGACATTGAGATGCTGGCAGATCCTAGCTTCATTCCTGACACTTCCAATACCGTTTACATCATTTTTATGATCATTGGTATTGTTGGATATTTTACGATTCCTACGGTTACTGGATGGATCATTCAGGCAGGAGGTGCAGGGAACTTCACCAGAAACATTAACCAAACTGCTATGAAGGCTGGAAATGTTGCGGGAGCCGGTGTTGGTTCTACGGCAGGAAATATTGGCGGACAGCTGTTAAAATAACTCAACCTTAAATCTAAAAAAATGGAATTTAAAACCCTTAGAAATATTGAAAACAGCTTCAGGCAAATCAGGCTTTTTGCCATTGTGTTTGCGATACTCTGTATAAGCGTTGTAGGATTTGCCGTATGGCAATCCTACCGCTTTGCTGAAGACCAACGACAGAAAATTTACGTGCTGGATAACGGAAAATCTTTAATGCTGGCACTTTCACAAGATGCTTCAATCAACAGACCTGTAGAAGCAAAAGAACATGTAAGACGTTTTCATGAACTGTTCTTCACGCTCGCACCTGAAAAGAATGCGATTGAAAGCAATATGAAACGAGCTTTTAACCTTGCAGACAAAAGTGCTTTTGATTATTACAAGGATCTTTCGGAAAAAGGATATTATAACAGAATTATTTCCGGAAATGTTCAGCAAAGAATTGAGGTGGATAGTGTTTCGTGCAATTTCGATACCTACCCATATTCCATCCGTACTTACTCCAAACAGTTCATTATCAGATCCAGTAATATAACAAAACGAAGTTTGGTTACGTCCTGTTATCTGCTCAACTCTGTACGATCCGATACCAATCCCCAAGGATTTAATATTGAAAAGTTTGCGGTTTTAGAAAACAGGGACATTGAAATCATTGAACGATAAAAATTTCGATATGAAAAAATTTAGAAGTACAATCGATCAATTTGTAAAAGAACTAGAACTGCGATGGGCAAGTATTCCGGTTAAGAAACAGCAACGCTATACCCTCTCTTTTTTTTCAGGATATGCACTGCTTACGGTAGGAATTATTTTTCATGTTATCATCTACCAAACAGGAAAACCGCGTGAAAATGTAAGAATTGAGAAAATTAAAAATCCAATGGAGCAAATTGAGAAAAGTAAAATAGTACTCAAAGATTCCTTATCTGTTAATTTAAAAAACAAGTTTTATGAACGAGACTCAAAATAATAGAACTGCTGTGAGAGTAACAGAAGGAATTCCTGATGACACCTCTGTCGTAAGGGAATCAACTCCCCAAAGCAAAATGGAAAAACTGAGAAAACCGATTATTTTTGGTTTGATGGGAGTTGTATTTGTCGGCTGCATGTATTTAATATTCAGCCCTGCTTCTGAGATTAGCGAAGCAGAACAATTGGGAATCAACGAAGTTGTTCCGCAAGCCAGCGAAGAAGGATTACAATCCGACAAACAGAAAGCCTACGAAAAAGAAATCTTAGAGCATAAAAATCAGGAAAAACGAAACGCTATGATTTCATTATCGGATTATTGGGCTTCTGGTGAAGATCAAAAAGCTGAGGCTCTAACCTTAGGAAACGAACCTCAGCTTCTTCCCGATAATAAGAATCGTCCGCCGATTATTAATCCGGCAGTAAGCAGTTATCAGAATGCTCAAAATACATTAAGTTCCTTTTATCAGCAGGATGATTACGAAAAGGAGAAGCTCAAAAAAGAAATCCGGCAATTAAAAAAAGAAGCTGATTACAAAGCTAATACACCGATTTCAGATCCTGTTGAAAACCAATTGAAGCTGATGGAAAAATCGTATGAAATGGCTGCTAAATATTTACCATCAGGCAAAACGGATCAAGTTTCCGATGTAGAAACAAAAACAGCTTCTGCTACTAAAATTGATCAGCCAAAGGTTGAAAGACAATTTTCAAGTGTGACATCAACCAAAAAGGACATTGTTTCAAGTTTGTATCGGGAGACTGGTGATCAGGAGTTTTTGGAAAATTGGAATGGCGAAAGAAACAGGAATTTTCTTGGTATAGACTCTGACGATAAACAAACACACAGCTCTAACTCCTTTAAAGCCTGTATTCATGCAGGTTTACAACTAACCGGAGAGGGATTTGTGAAAATCAGATTATTGGAATCTGTCCAAATTACAAATCACACAATTCCAAAAGGAAATATTTTGATTGCTCAGGCAAAATTTCAGAATAACCGTCTTCAACTCACTGTCTCCTCTGTTGAAATAAACAGAAACATTATACCTGTAGAACTTAACGTATATGATATGGATGGACAGCAGGGCTTGAGCGTTTCCTATTCTCAGGAGATGAATGCTTTAACTGAGATGGCTGGAAACATGAGCCAAACTTCAGGAACAAGTCTTATGCTGACACAGTCAGCCGGACAGCAGATTGCAGCGGATTTGAGTCGGGGTGTCATGCAGGGAATTTCGGGATACTTTTCTAAAAAAGTGCGGGCTCCGAAAGTAAATTTAAAAGCGGGTCATCAGATTATGCTTGTTTCTAAAAAATAACTTTTAAAACCTTATAATGAAGTATTATATCATAAAAACAGTCATGCTTCTTTTTATCTTTTTGTCAAAATTTGAAGCACAGACTACTGACAGTCTTATCAGTCCAAAACTTGAACTCGGAAAAATAGAACCGTATCAACTGACCGTAACTTACGATAAAACGACCCACTTGATTTTTCCATCTGCTATCAAATATGTTGATCTGGGCAGCGAACATTTAATTGCCGGGAAAGCAGAATCAGTAGAAAATGTTTTGCGATTAAAAGCCTCTGTAAAAGATTTTGGGAAAGAAACTAATTTTTCTATGATTACCAATGACGGAAAATTTTACAGTTTTGATGTTTTCTACAGCTCGTATCCAGAGTCTTTAAGCTATGATCTTAATGAGATGAAAACTAAATTGGAAAGAGACCAATCCGGAGAAGTCTTACTGGAAGAATTAGGTAGCACCTCTCCTACTTTGACTGATTTGCTCATGGAAAGCATCTTTTATAAAAACAAAAAGGAGATCAGACATATTTCTGACCGACGGTTTGGGATTCAGTCACAGTTAAAAGGTATTTACATTCATGAGGGGAAATTTTACCTACATACTGAAATCAAAAATTTCACAAACGTTCCTTTTATCATTGATTTTATCAGCTATAAAATTGTTGACAAAAAAGTAGCTAAAAGAACGGTTGTGCAGGATACGAATGTTGAAGTTTTAAGAACCTATCATCCCATCGAACAAATTAGCGGAGAAAGATCAGAACGCAGCATTTTTCTTTTAAACCAGCTGGGTATAGAAGATGATAAGTTTCTCCTCATTGAATTTTTCGAAAAAAACGGCTCAAGGCATCAAACGCTTCAGATTGAAAATGCAGACCTGGTTAAGGCGAAAGTGCTCAATGAGCTTCATGTAACATTTTAAAGATTTAATTATGAGAAAAATTCTAATCTTAAAAGTAATCATGCTTTGTTTTATCAGCAGTCTTGTAAGTGCACAGAGAATGATTCCAAAGCAAAAAGGATTTGAAATCAACGCAGGAACATTTGCTGAAACCCAAATAAACAAAAACTTTTATGTAAATGCAGCTTTTATGGTTTACGGAAAAAAGGGGAACTATCAACTGTACAGTTTAGAGTATTCCCAGCAAACTGCGAATTATCAATCATTGTCGATTCCGATTGCAAATTACTTGGCTGAAGCCGGATATGGTTTTCATTTTTTGGGAGACTATAAAAGAAACGTTAATCTCTACACTGCGGTCAGTGCCACTGCCGGTTATGAAACCATCAATAATGGAAACTCAGAACTGCCTGATGGAGGATTAATTGTAGATCAGGACAACTTCATTTATGGAGCCGGTGGAAAATTATCATTAGAAACCTATCTTACTGATCAATTGGTTTTTCTAATTCAGGGAAAAGTAAAAGTTCTGTGGAATACGGATTTAGAACAATTCAGACCCTCATTAGGATTTGGATTCAGGTTTAACTTTTAAATTAATAAAAATGACAACATCTTATCAAAATATAAAATTCATCATTTTTCCAATCTATCTCATTATTATATTGTTCGCAACATCATCGACTGCTATACAGTGTTCAGGTAGTTCAGATTTGGAAGTGCAACAAAATTTCCCTTTTGAAGTGAATATAATGCCAGTCCCCAATGAAATTTCGCACAACGATACCGTAGAAATAAGAATCAAACTTTTAAAAACAGGCAATTATTTACATTCAAAATATTTCATTCGTTATTTTCAGTTTGAAGGAGAAGGAAAATTACAATACTATGACGAGCCCTCTTATCTACCCAATGATTTGTATGAACTTCCGAAAGACGAATTCAGGTTGTACTATACTTCCACATCATTGGTCTCCCAATATTTTGATATTTGGATTTCTGATAATTTTGGACATGAGAGAAAAATAAGTTTTCAGTTTAATAATAAAGATTAGCTCAAAAAAAAGAAAGAAGATAATCTTAACAGGAAAAGGGTAAAGACAAAATGAAATGGAATATTTGGAGGGCATCTTTAGGGAAGAAAACGTTTATACCTTAGTCTTTTAGCTAGCAAAAGAATTGGTTTACTGCTACATTTTAGCAAACTTTTTACAGCTCTATTACGAAAAAACTGACACTAAATTATAAGCCTATAAGCTGTTGTATATAAAGTAAAATATCTTTATTCCATGTAATAATTAAGCTTGTCATCGCTAGTGAAACTGTAATAGCATAAATGTATATTTTGAGGTAAGAAACACTTTATTAGACTAAAAAACGTCAAATTAAGACTTTAATTTGACGTTTTTTTTATTGCCTAGATCATCATAAATTCTATTATTAATGAAATTTTAATATCCTCAATAGTGCCTCACTTATTTTTTTTGTAGCTAATTTTCTAATGTTGAACGCAAGTGATAATTATCAAAGCATAATTTTGACAAATGATAAAATAGCTAAGATGCCATTTCATAACAAATCCCAGATATTCAATGGATCAATCAATATCATTGGAGACAGGAAGAATATTGCAGGAAGATATTAGTATGACGCAGAGAAAATCCTACCATTAGTAACAATGGACTAATATATCAAGGTACAAAATGAAGCCTTGCATATGCTGTTGTATTAAATGGTATTTTTTGATTAAGTTTAACTGTTGACTCTATGTTGTTAATTATGCTAAATTTGCTTGCAAATATGAACTGATGATGCGAATGATAAAATGACTTATTAAGAAAATTGTATATCGATCTTCAAAACCTGTTTCAAATAAGTTTTCTGATTTTACGGGATCAAAATAATTGGATTTTTTTGGACAAAAATAAATCAGGGTAATATTATCACGATCTAACTTCATAATGTAGATGTTCCTATTTATGATACAAACACACTATTAATATTATAGAATGACCTTCAAATTACTACATATTATAAATGATATCAAGAAAGTGCTTTTAACATGAGACTACTTTTTCAACACATATGTATATCTCTAAATATCCTCCAATAATTCTATAAGTTAAACAATCTAAATTAATCTATAAACTATTCTTTATGAAATTTTTGTTTTTACGTTGTATTGTAATTTCCTTTTTCTTCTATGCAGCCGAAAGTAGAGCCTGCTCCGCTTTTTTACTCACAGGTAAAGATCATAATGTCGTTGGTTTTAACGAAAACTGGAAGACGATGCCGGGAATGATTGTAGTCAATAAACGCGAGGTTTTGAAAAGGAACATAAGCTGGAAAAATCTGACCACTAATCAAACGCAACCCAATAAACAATGGATCTCAAAATTCGGATCTGTTACTTTCAATCTTCTGGGATACGATTTTCCTTGCTATGGTGTTAATGAAAAAGGTCTTTTTCTAGTTGAATTATACCTTGAGGAAACCACCAAAGTTTACAATCCAAAACAGCCAGATATGTTTTGGGCACAATGGATACAATATCAATTAGACAATTACAAATCGGTAAAGGAAGTTGTGGATCATCTGAATGAAGGTCCTAATATTGACTGGTGGCCTAATGCTGCCGGAAGTCACTTTTTCCTGGCCGATACAAAAGGAAATTCGGCAACGATTGCTTTATTAAATGGTAAATACAACGTGCTTACAAGTAAGGAAATGCCAATGCCCCTACTGTGCAACAATCAATATCATAAAGATCTGACTTCTGCTAAAAAGTTTGATTTTCTTGGTGGAAACGAAAAGTTTGATTTTAATCAAAGCACACACTGGGAAGACCGTTACAACAGAGCTTATTATATGTTGAAAAATTATAAGTATGATAAAAAACCTGTAGATTATGCATGGAATATCTTAAACTCCATACATCCCGGTGAATGGCAGACAGTCATTGATACGAAAAAAATGAATCTTTTTTTTAGATCGGACCTAAAAAAAGAGGTCAAGACAATTGATATTAATAAATTAGATTTTTCCAAAAATGCCTCAATAAAATATTTAGATATCCACATTGATAAAACAGGAACCGTTAATGATCATTTCCAAAATCTTACGGTTTTAAAAAACAATGAGTATGTAGAAAAAGGATTTCCGATTGGGTATGACAATAAGGAATTTGAAACATCCCGTATTTTCGAGACGTTGAAAAAAAACATTGTACAATTCTTTGGAAACATTTTACAGGGAGCTTAATATTGAAAAAAAGTAAATAGATTTTTCAACTAAATCTATTGTTCAAAAAGCCATCGAAGAAATTTCTTTGTTGTTTTTTTGGACTCAAATATTCTCGACAAGATTTACTTGCTTAAATTTTATAATTCTTTAGGATTTGTTGAGCAAGATGAGCCATGAAGATGGAATTGGCAATATTGAGATGGTGAAAAAATGATATTAAATCAAATTCATAATATTTTTAATAATAATTATTATAATAATAATAGAACCATCTTTACTCCAATTGAAATAGAAGTCAGAAGAAAAAGGAAGCAGAATAAATCTTACACCTATCTCATAATAATGGCTGTACGACTGTGGTAAAATAGAAATCTCAATACCTTTTTTTATTAACGATATTATCGTAGATCCAAATTGAGAAGAAATGTAAAATTTGGGCATGATCTTGTAGTATGCGAAGATATCATCAAACAAAGATTCATAACTGCTGTCTTCACCACTGTAGGTTAAGATGGATTTTCCTCAACCAAACTTAGCGGTGTTACTGACTCTGTTATAAATTGATGATCTATGGGGATGACAAGACATCTCTTCTACAGTTGTAGATGTTCGTATCATCATGCAGGCTACACTCCTTGCCTAATTTTAAATGATCTTCTATTACATTCAGGACGTTTAATATTTTCGAATAGAATTATTGATTTAGCTAGCTAATCAACCAAGAAAAAAGAGAGAATCTTAATCGATTTGCTTTTTGATAATAGTTGGAAGCTAATAATTTTAATTTTTCTCCCCCATCCTACTCGAAATCACTCTTCTCAGCCTCTCTTCATTCTCGTCACCCCAATATCCCAATGTAGAAATTATCGGAATTAAGGTTTTACCAAAATCTGTGAGAGAATATTCAACTTTTGGAGGAACAACAGCATAAATCTTCTTCGTAACAAGTTCGTGTTCTTCAAGTTCTTTTAATTGGATATTTAAAACCCGTCTTGAGGCATCCGGAATTTTATGCTGCAATTCACTTGGACGTAAGTGTCCTTGATTGATAAACCAAAGCAAACGAATTTTCCACTTGCCATAAAGAACTTCGCCGATAAGGTCTAAACCACAGTTTAAATTTAAAGGTATTTTTCTTTTGTGCATACACAAATTTACTCCAATGTACCAAATTATACAATAGGGGAAAAAATTATCCCTATGCAATTCGGTTTTCCGTTATTGCCCGAAAAAGTGATACTTCTGAAATTTGTATCAAAGAAATCGACAATGGAAAATCAATTTAATTACAACAATGAACTTCAAGGTAAAATCGCCTTGGTAACCGGTGGAACAAAAGGAACAGGAAAAGCAATTGCAGAAAGATTGTTACAAGGTGGAGCAACTGTTATCATTACTGCCAGAAACGCGCCTGAAAAAGAAAACGACAATCTGCATTTTATTTCAGCTGATTTGAGTAAGACTGAAGGAACTCACAAAGTAATCAGTGAAGTAATGTCTGCTTATGGGAGACTGGATATTCTTGTGAACAATCTTGGTTCTTCATCAACACCTGCAGGTGGTTTTAATGTGTTAAGTGATGATGATTGGGAATCAACATTACAAGCTAATTTGCTGGCTCCTGTTCGATTGGATAGAGGATTTTTACCACAAATGATCGAGCGCAAAGCTGGAGTTATTATTCATATAGCTTCCATTCAGGGCAAATTGCCTTTGTATGATTCTACTTTACCGTATGCAGCTGCAAAAGCGGGATTGAGAAATTACAGCAAAAGTTTATCAAATGAAGTAACGCCGAAAGGTCTTCGTGTTCTGACTGTTTCTCCGGGATGGATTAGAACAGAAAATGTCAAAGTATGGTTGGAAACCATAGCTCAAAATTCAAACATTTCTATTGAGAAAGCTCAACAGGGCGTTGTGGATGCATTGGGCGGAGTGCCTTTTGGCAGACCTGCTGAACCGCAAGAAGTCGCTGAATTGATTGGCTTTCTTGTTTCTCCAAGAGCTAATTATTTAACAGGTACTGAATTTATAATCGATGGTGGAACTGTTCCAACAATTTAATAATCGTTCTAAAAAAATAATCTCAAAAATTTAATAAAATGAATTTACCAAACATTATTTCAGAATTAGTGATAGCACAAAACGAATTTGATAGTAAAGCATATGCCAATTGTTTTACCGATAATGCGGAAGTATTTGATGAAAGCAAAACACACAACGGAAAATCTGAAATCGAAAACTGGATTGATAAAGCGAATGAAGAATATGAGGCAACGATGAAGCCTTTAGACTATAACGAAAGCGAAAACATCTTATCGGCGGAAACTTCAGGAAATTTTCCAGGAAGCCCGATTGTTTTGAAGTATCATTTTCAGTTTTCTAATGGATATATTCATTCATTGAAAATAACAAGTTAGTATTTTAGCTGATAGAATTAATTAAAGCTGAGGTTTACACTTCAGCTTTTTTCCAATTCAACTTTACTTTGAGTCAATAAATTATAGGAAACAATATTTCGCCCAAAGCTGTTACAGAAGCATTGGTAGAAGTTTTTGCAACGAGATTAACCACCATAACTTCCATCATTCCGCATCTTGCGGCAGCATCAGCAAACTTCTTATACTGAGCGTCGAGCGAAGTATTGGAGATTTTGGTAACTGTTCATTAACCGTCCGTTCTTCAGTTTCCACCTTTAGAGCGTCCGCAATCATTTTTAACGTTGCTGGATGTGCCTCTACTTTCTGCTTTCAATGCGTTTCATTGTTCTTGCGCTCACGCCAGAAAGATCTGCAAACTGTTGCTGACTTAGTCCTTTTATACGTCTGTAGTTTGCTAGCTTAGAAATCATGGTACAAAAAAATATGTAAATTACTGATTTTTGGAAAACGTTAATCTTAGTATTGCATTCTATTGGAATTTAAATTTAGTAAAATGCTGATCAAAAAATATACGAATCATTTGTATATTTGCAGTCTGTTATACTATTCTAAATATTATCTGAGCCTATAGTAAGGCCATCTCTGTAATAGAGATTTAAAGGTATTAAAATCTTCTAATTTTAATACACAGATAAATATGTCCTCACATTCAACAATTTTTCAACAACATTCACAAAGGATCATATACACTGCCATAAGGCTGCTGTATGGTTATTTAATATCCATTGTGTTTATAATACATTTGATTTTATGAGTAGTAAAAACATCATTAGCAGAAACATAGAAATATTTTACAATAAAGCATCAGAAGAAACAAGGCTCAATAAAGGTATGGGCATATTCGAATTTGAAAGGATAAAAAGCCTGATCGAAAAATATCTTAAAAAAAATTCTTCAAAAATAATTGATGTAGGCGGCGGTACAGGTAAATATTCGGAATGGCTGTCTAAAAAAGGACATGAAGTTCATTTGGTAGAGCCTGTATCAAAACATATCAATATAGCTCAGGATCGAAACAGGAAATTGAAAAAGAAATTTCATATCCATCAGGGTGAATCCCGGAACTTACCGTTTCCAAAAAATTATGCAGACCTCGTGATATTGCATGGCCCGCTGTATCATTTACAAAACGAGAACGACAGATATTTAGCTATTTCTGAAGCTAAACGGGTTCTTAAAAAGCACGGGATCATTCTCGGGTTTGCAATTAATTATACCGCCTCCACTTTGGCCGGACTTTTAAACGGCTTAATTCATAGGGAAACATTTTTCGAAATGTGCAAAGAAGAATTGACTACGGGAATACACCATCAACCTGTTGATTTTCCATGGATCCTAGCAGAGGCTTATTATCATAAGCCAAAACAACTGGAAGATGAATTTTTGGATCACGACCTGTATTATCTCAATATCTACGCAGTTGAAGGTATTACATGGCTGGATAAAAACTATTTCAGCAGCATGCTTGATGAGAAAAAAAGCAAAACCTTAGCGGAGCTTATCGAAATTACAGAAAATGACAAATACCTCCTGTCCTTTAGCCCTCATATGATGATAGCAATGCAAAAGAGAGAATAATATAAAATTTATATTATTTAAATGTTGGACTTCTGGAAAGTCTGTTGCATATGGAATCCTAACGAAAGTTGGGATTTTTTTTAACCAATGGCCTTCAGAATGGTGAATCTGAGTAATTGATAAATCAGCTGTTCTTATATCAAACAAAATTCACTCAAAAATTTGAAAACACGTACTTATGAAATAATTTAAGAAAATTCTTAATCTATTTCATTAAGACTATTAATAACATTTTGCAATCTTTTCAATCCTTCCACCAAAAGTATACGTGGACATCCTATGTTGATTCTCAGAAAACCTTCGCCGCCTTTACCATACATTGTTCCGGAATTGAGCCAGACTTTACCTTCATCTAAAAGAAGTTTTGACAATTCATCTGAACTTCTACCCAACGAACTGCAATCCAGCCAAACCAAATACGTTGCTTCCAGCGGAATTACTTTTATAAGAGGCAAATGTTCATTGCAAAAATCTTTCAGAAATAGAAAATTCTCATAGAGGTAATTTTTCAGTTCACTCATCCATTCGTGCCCATTTGTGTAGGCAGAAATAAGAGCTTCTAAGGAAATGGGGTTTGGATAACTGTTTTCCTGAAGTTCTAAAGTTTTATGAATTTTCTCTAAAATAGCTTTATCTTGAGAAATAAGATAAGAAATTGGAAAACCCGAAAAATTAAAAGTTTTACACGGTGAACCGCAAGTTATAGAATCAAGCGTAAAATTCTGAGCAATTGAAGCAAACGGAATATGGTGTCCATCGACAACCAAATCAGAATGGATCTCGTCGGAAACCACCATTACTTTATTTTTAGAACAGATTTCAGCAATTCTCTCCAAATCTTCTTGTTTCCAAACTTTTCCAACAGGATTTTGCGGATTGCAAAGCAGTAGCAATTTCGTGTTTGGATGCGAAGCTTTTGTTTCCAAATCATCAAAATCAATAGAATAATTCCCAGCTTCATATTTCAAATCATTGAGTAAAATATTACATCCGTAATTTTCTAAAATCACAAAAAAATGGTTGTAAACCGGAGTCTGCAAAATGATATTTTCGTCAGGTTTTACAAAAGTCCTAATAATTGCCGAAAGTGAAGGAAGCATTCCTGTAGTGGGCAAAAGCCAATCTTTTTCTATGGTGAAATGATGGTATTTTTCCCACCAATCCATAATCGAATGATAAAATTTCTCAGGAATTATTCCATAACCAAAAACGCCCTGAGAAACCTTATCAGAAATTGCCTGAATCACTTCTGGGGCAGTTTTAAAATCCATATCGGCAACCCACATCGGTAGAACGCCTTCTTCTGCCCAATCCCATTTTACGGAATCTGTTCCTCTTCTTTCTATGATTTCGTCGAAATTATATTTCATTTTAAGGTAATTATTTTGAATCCAGATAATTTTTTAAATCCGAAATATATTTAATATTTAGTTCTTCTGCCTGTTTTCTTCGCATCATTAATGCATAAGAATTGTTGAACCCTAATGGTTTAAGCCATTCAATTCCGTATTGTTTTTGGAATTCCGAATTCACGTAATCAAAAGTTTTTTCAGGACTTTTAGAAACTTCTTTAACGGTCTTTTCTGAAGGTTTCAGCAAAACCAAAAGCCCCGTCCCTGTATATTCAGGATAAAAATCAATAGCATCATTAATCAGGGCATCGAAGCAAATTTTCGTTCCTCCCAAACCGGTCTTCGTTTCCACTTTATAATCGGTGTAGCCTTCAATCAGCATTTTGTAAATTTCAGCAAGGATATATTGTTCACCAAAAATCTTGGAGCCTATTTTTATAGTTTGAGAATTTCCTTTACGTGGATTTTTATATAAATTGTTTTTAACTAGAAAATCTTTTGCAATTTTTTCTGGAGTCTGATTGAGATAATCCGATTTAAAATTTAAATCTGTCATTACTGAATCATTGAATTTTGCTGATAAAAGATTCAAGGTTTTTTCTAATTCGGGAAACTTTTCCAAGGTTTTCATCTTAATAATCGGAGCCGCAAAATAGGGCGGAAAAATCTTCTTATCATCCTCCAGAACATACAAATCAAAAGCTTTGATTCTGCCATCTGTCGAATAGCCGCTTATTACATCCAATTCTTTTTCAAAAGCTGCTTTGTACATTATTGCATCGCTTACAACCACCGGATGTACATTCAGCCCATACACTGAGCGAAGTCCCAAATCACCGTCTTGCCTTCCCATAAATTCAGGTGTAAAACCTGCTTTGAGTTTATTGGTATCAGAAACAGATGTTATCAAATAAATTATTCCAATACTCAGTAATAAAACCGGAACAATAAATTTTAATTTTTTAAACAATTGATATCCAGATTTCTGTAAAACCGCAATAATTTGATCCAATAAAATGGCTAATAACGCCGCTGGAATTGCTCCAGCCAAGATCATATTCGTATTATTTAATGAAATTCCACCAAATATAAATTCGCCTAAACCGCCTGCAGCAACGAAAGACGCTAAAGTCGCTACACCGACATTAATGACGGCTGCTGTTCTGATTCCTGCAATAATTACAGGCATTGCCAACGGAAGTTCAACCTTAAAAAGCAATTGCTTTCGGTTCATTCCCATCGCTTTAGCCGCTTCAATAACAATTGGATTGACTTCTGTAATTCCCGTGTAAGTATTTCGGATGATGGGTAAAAGTGCATAAATTAGTAAAGCAACAATTGCCGGAGTTGCACCAATTCCAAAAGCTGGAATCATAAAACCAAGCAAAGCAATACTGGGAATAGTTTGTAAAATCCCTGCAATTCCTAAAACAGGATTTGATAATTTTCTTTTTCGCGCAATTAAAATCCCTAATGGAAGACCAACTAAGATAGCTAAAAACAAAGACAAAAAAGTGAGTCCCAAATGTTGAATGACTTGCCCTGTCAATTTCTCGTGCTGTTCTACAATGAATTGCCAAAAACTCTGCGTACTCATACAATTGGTAATTTTCGGTAATCGTTAAAAGTTTTGACTAAATTCTCATAATCTTTTGAAAACAATTGATCTGAACTTAATTTTTGTAAAGCAACCCAAAGATTCGTGTTCTCTGAAAATTGGAATTTTTCATACAAATGCTTAAAGTTGATCTCGGCTTTTACATTTTTTAAAGTTGTCACTTTATATTCCAGTAAAAGTCGGTTTTCGGAAAAGAAGTTTTTGACAAACTCATTTTTAGGTTGATACAATATTTCTTTCGGATATCCCATCTGAATAATTTTTCCTTTATCCATGAGGCATATTTTATGACCTAACTCAAATGCTTCCTGCACGTCGTGAGTAACCAAAATAATAGTTTTATTTTTCAATTCTTCAAGCGATTTAAACTCTGAATGAATATCATTTTTGGTGATATTATCTAAAGCACCGAAAGGTTCATCCATCAGTAAAATCGGGGAATCGACGATTAAAGCTCTTGCAATACCTACCCTTTGTTGTTGACCACCACTTAATTCGTTTGGAAATCTTTTGAGAACATCTTCTGAAAGATGAAGTTTATGAAGTAACTCTTCAGTTCGTTTTAAAGTCTTTTTTTTATTCCATTTTAATAAATCAGGAACAACAGCAATGTTTTGCTCAACAGTATAATGTGGAAATAATCCTGAATGCTGCATGACAAAACCAATTCCCATCCGCAACTCCTCTACTTTCTGATCTTGAATATTTTTTCCGTTAATTAAAATAGTTCCTGAATCAGATTCGATCAGGCGATTGATCATTTTAAGAGTCGTCGTTTTTCCGCAGCCGCTTGTTCCCAAGAGAACCAATATCTCCTTATCATTAGCCTGAAAAGAAATATGGTCAACTGCTTTTTTTCCGTTAAAACTTTTTGAAACCGATTCTACTGTAATCATAAGCAGAAATTATTTTGCAAGTCTGATTCCTGTAAACTGCCACTGCAGATGAGTAGGGAAAAAATTACGATAAGTATTTCTACTATGACCAATTGGTGTGGCTACTGAAGCTCCACGCAGAACGGTTTGATTGACCATAAATTTCCCGTTATATTCTCCTACTGCTCCGGCTTCTTTTTTAAATCCGGGATATGGCAGATACGCAGAATTTGTCCATTCCCAGCGTTTTCCCCAATCAAAATGTCCCGATGCAACTTCCCATTCAGCTTCGGTTGGCAGACGTTTTCCTTTCCAAGAAGCAAATGCAGAGGCTTCGAAAAAATTGATGTGACAAACAGCTTCAGCCAAATCGATTTCCTGTAATCCATTAAAGGTGTAATTCATCCATTTTCCATCGATAAAATGCCAATATAGCGGAGATTTTGCTTCATTTTGTTTTACCCAATCCCAACCTTCAGCGTGCCAATGGCGGAAATCCTGATAACCTCCGGCATTCATAAATTCCAGATATTCACCGTTATTGATCAAGTTACTTGAAATTTGAAAGTCATTTAGATAAACTTTATGTCTTCCCAATTCATTATCAAAACAAAAACCTTCTCCCTGAAAACCTATTTCATAAACTCCTTCAGAAAAACTAAGCATTTCTGAATCTCCAACTTTTTCTTTTATAGAAATACTTTCCTTTTTATACGCCGGAAATAAAGGATTGTGTCCTAAAATATATTTAATATCTGTCAATAATAATTCCTGATGCTGTTGTTCGTGATTCAAACCTAGCTCCAGTAGAGATTGCACAGGTTCGGTAAGATAATCGCTTTGAAGAAATCTACTCATTTTTTCATCTACATATTCTCGATATTTAAAAATATCCGATACTGATGGACGACTCAAATTTCCTCTATCGGTGCGGATTACACGGGCACCTACGGTTTCATAATAACTATTGAACACAAAATTATACTGTAGATCATAAACTTCGTAACCCGGAAAATTAGGCTGTAAAATGAACGTTTCAAAAAACCAGGTTGTGTGACCCAAATGCCATTTAGGCGGACTTACATCAACAATTGGCTGAACGACATAATCTTCTATTTCCAGAGGTCTGCAGATTTCCACTGAATGGTTTCGGATTTCAGAATATTTTTCCACCCAGTTTGTTGTGGGATTTGTTTTTTTTAGCAATGAATCTGTTTTCATAAAAATCACTTTAAATTATAACATCCAAATAGAATCTACAAACCAGTTTTTGGAATCTTTAATCTCCGTGAGAATGTGAAATCCTGAATCTTTTGCCAGTTTTTTGATATCCGATTCTGAGAATTTCTGTGAGATTTCCATATCGATCAACTCATTTTCTTTGAAAGAAAGCGAAAGATCTTCTATCTGAACTTTTTGATCACAAAGACTTACAAGAAAGCTTCTGCAAGCTCCTGAGATGGGATCATATGTCTGATAATGCTGAAACTGTTCTATCACAAAATCAGCATTTAACTCCCGATTGATTCTTGTGAGAAGATTAAGGTTGAAAGAGGCAGTAATTCCTTCAGAATCATTGTAAGCAGCAAGAATCGTGTGTGGATTTTTCTTTAAATCAAAACCTACCAAAAATAAATCGCCCGGATTGAGTTTTCTTTTTACTTCTCCACAAAAATGTTTCGCTTCTTCAATCTCCATATTTCCGATGTTTCCACCTAAAAAAAGGATAACCTTTTTTCTTTTTGAAATGTAAGCTGCTCTGTCGAGCATATCAAAATATTCACCTTCCAAAGGAAAAACTTTTAATTCGGGAATGTTTCGATTCATATTTTTCTGCAATACAGATAGAATATTTCCCGAAATATCGATAGGCATATACGAAAAATCTGTTCCTTTTTCTACTAATTTTTTAAGAAGAAAAGAGGATTTCATCGCATCTCCCGCCCCTAATTCAATCAGGTCAAAAGATTCATTGATATTAGAAATTGCCTTAATGATTTCGTCTGTTTTATTCTGAAAAATATCTAATTCGCAGTTAGTGAGATAATATTCCGGCATTGCCATAATCTTTTGGAAAAGATGATCACCTGTTTTATCGTAAAAATATTTTGAAGATAATCTTTTTGGATCATTGGATAAGCCTTCCAAAACTTCCGAACGAAAGCTATCGGAGTGGTCATTTTTAAGCTGAATATCCTGTTGTAAGTGTACATTCATAGTTTATATTTTGTTTGGTTTTTTAGGTAACTACAACTATCTTGCCGCCCCCGAATCACTCTTTATCAACTTATGGACTTCAACAACTTCATCTAACTTAAAGATATGTTTTATTTGCGATTTGATATTGCCATTTTTATTTTATTGAGCAAACCTTAAAAAATATTTTTTATTTATTTTTATTTGTCCACTATGATAATTTCTAACACTACTTTATTATAAATCAAAACATTAAAGTGCCTCAGAAAACATTACAGCTTAGGAATAAAGATAAGAATCTCAATTATCTTTATTTCGTTAAGTCAACTATTTCTTTTGCGAAATCTGAAAAACCGTCAAGACCAGTTTTAAAACTTTGATGACTAATCATCCTCACAGCAACAATCTTATCTTTTGGATTAACGATAATGTAATTTCCCAAATAACCATCCGCACGGTAGGTCACATTACCACTGAAATCTCTTTTCCTTAGGTGGAAGCCAGGCTTTAGATGTTGACTGATATATTCATAGGGATTACTTCCAAAAACATTCTTTAACTTAACAAGATAATCTTCATTAGAATTGTATCGGCCTTTCATTTTGACAGCTTTCATTATAAATTCCTCAGAAACATTTTCTTTTCTAAGATCATTGATAATCTCATTATCGACAGTTGAGATTGTGTTTTCATAATCCAGCCACCAGAGCATTCCATAACCTTTAAATTGCGTTGAAGGATCAACTACTTCCAAAATATTTTCATGTGCAATTACACGAAAATTATTGTAATAGCCTTTGTTTAATAATAATATCCCGAGTTTAACAAGATCATTTGGTTTAATCTGGCATCCAGACATCACATGAGGATTTCCTGCATTGTCTAAGGTCCATGTATAATCCGTAATTTCTAAAGGTTTAAAAAGCCTATCGCCAATATAATCATCCATTCTTTTACCAGTTATCTTCTTTATCACACCTGCCATTAAATTAAGGGATTTATTATTGTATTCGAAAGCTTCTCCCGGAGCTTTCGAAAGTTCTGCGGCAAGTGCTAACTGAACAAAATCATTGCTGGGATAAATTTCTACCGATGCATTGGGGTTATTCTGCATTCCTGATGTCATATTTACAAGGTGTCGAATGGTTATTAACTGCTTCTGGCCTTGTTTCCATTCCGGATAATAGTCAGAGATTGGTGTGTCAAGACTTTTAATCAAACCATCAGTTAATAAACATGCAACAGCTAATCCTACGATACTTTTAGTACAGGACATACTTTCAATCTTTTTGTCTGCTTGTCCGATGCCGAAGTATTTTTCTACAACCAATTCATTGTTTTTGTAAATTATTAAAGCCTCTGAATGCGTTTCTTCAGCTTTTGTCAACAATTTTTTTATTTTTACTTCACTTATTTTTTGTGCATACATGCTACTTATAAAAGAAGTGATAAGAAGCATTAAAAATCCAATATTCATAATATTTTTTTTATGAGATAATCACTTTTGATAATCTACTCAAAATTAAGATTACAAAGGAAAAGGAATTTATACCAACAAAATTGTAAAAATGGAAACACTAGATAAATAGCCAAACCACTTCTTTTCCAGTATCCACTTTTTTTAAAAATGATCCTGGTGTTTTATGGGTTAATTCACGAAAATCCTTGATAAAATGCGACTGATCATAGAAGAGGTTTTCATGCGACAGTTCTGTTAAATTCCTTACTTCATTGTTCTCAGCAATTGACTTTCTGAAACGATAAATCCTGCGATATTCAGAAGCCGATTTACCAACTTTTTTCTGTAATAATTTGTTTAAATACTGTCTTGAAATATTATATTTTTTGGCAATTTCATTGATTCTTGTGTCAGTTTCTATTTCTTTTATAATTTTTTCTAACATTGAAATATCTCGATCAATATATTTTGAGAGCCAATAATTCTCCAGAGTTTCAATCTGTTCTTCTCTCTCACTTATTATCAGAATCTTTTGCATCTCTGCTTTAAAATCTGTAAACGGATCGAAATTAATCTCCGTGGTATGATCCATTGCATAATATCTTGCAGCGTCTTCTACAAAAAAATTAATTCCTAAAGGCTTAAAATATAGGGTAATCTCATTAATCGGTTCTTCATAAAATATTTCGATTGGAGAAGTATAACGGTAAACCATATTAGAATATATGCCTGTTTCTTTTGAAGAAGTAATTAGTATTTTATTATTACTCTGAGTCATGGAGAAATCTTGCATGACCGTCACAATTGTAAAATTGTTAGGAAAGGTCTTGTAGTGCCAAGAATTGCATTTATCATCATCCTGAAGGAAATAATAGCCTTCAATATATTTTCTCAGGAGTTCATTTTTAGGTTTGTAAAATTTCAAATACATTTCACTAGTCAACAGTAGAACTAATTATCATCCGAACATTCGTCAATTGAAAAGGTTCTTATTTTAGTTTAATAATAATTAAAAATAAAAAAAATAGTTGAATTGAGTCATAAATACAAAGTTTGTTAAAGAGGATTTTAGGGTTTTCAAAACTTTTGAAATATTAAAGCTATTTTTTGTTCTCAATTTTATTTTGCATATTACATGCGAAATTAAAGTATATGCAAAAAATCTCTTTTATAATTTTTATTTCTTTGCTAGTTTCTTGTAAAAAGTCTACACCTCCTTTAACTATTTTAGAAATAGAAAGCCAAAAAAAAAGTAACATCAGTTTCAAAAAAGAAAATCTCAAGATTACAAAGTAATCAAGAAACTTTAAATCTTCAAGGCAAAATAAAATCTATTCTTTGCACCAACTATCAACAGTTTGTTCCAACTTCTGAATTATCAAATCTTGTAACAAAAATTGATTACAAATTTGACGAAAGGGGTAATGTTTTCGAGGAGAAAAAGTTCTTAGCTACAGGCGAAATAAGTCATTATCAATATTCTTATGATGATATGGGAAACTTGCTTAAATCTGTAAAACTTGACCAAAATGATAAAAAGATCGTGGTTGCAACTACACTATTAAATGAAAAAGGATTTCAACTCAATAGTAAATCTATTGAGTTGTACAAAACTAAAGATTATCAGGATACTATAATTACTTTTGAAAATATTACCAAGTATAAAATATTAACAGACACAGTTACAGATTATATTTCATATGGAAAATCTACACCAAAAGATTTTATTAGAAGTATTGATTATTATAAAGAAGGAAATCTAATCACCCACATAACCAAAGGAGAATTTAAGGTAATTTCATCATTTCAATATGATAAAAAAAATAATAAAATAAAGCAAACTGAATCATATCCCAATTCTGAATCTATTGCAAGAATATATTATTATCAATATGATAAAGTTTACGTATATGATCAGAAGAATAACTGGATTAGACAGGCTCGCTATAAACTAAATGGTAATAAAGTATCAATTTTAGAGAGAAAAATCATTTATTATTGATCGAAAAATCACATTTCTGTCAAAAAATTAAAGAGAAATTTATTAATAATCTTAAAAATTATATTTCATTCACAAATATTTTTTTCTTCAAATATTCTATAAATAAATCATATTTTACTTTCAAATGTTTCATTATTAAATTCTTTAATATTAGTAAACTGTAAGTTGATATATAAAAATATTAATGCTCCTTCTGAATGAATTTTCCAATCTCTCAAATTTCACTAAATCAGATTTTAAAAATTCCTTTTTCAATCTTAAACCTATTTACATTTTTAATAGGAAGTTCAACCTATAGAAATATTATACCATTTTTGAGAAGATGATAATATGATAATAAAATTTGAGCCAATATTCTATAACTGAAACAGCTTTAACTCTTTTTAAGTTTCTAAAAATCACGAATTAATCAAATGTTATTCTGACACTTAAAACTATAACCTCTGGTGGATACAATAGAATAAAAAATATGCAAGCAACGGTAGATCATAACTATTCAATTGCTATATTTAGTGGAGGATCTGGCTCCGAAGTATCTAAATATCCATAAGACATTTCTATATATTTACATTTGAGAAAACCGGAGAGATTCTTCTTTGATGTTTCAAAACACTTATTATTTTCTATTAACTCACTTTTGAATTAGAAAAGAAAAATCAAAGAGATCAATTATAGAATCATCTTGAGCATACAGATCATCGGTCTATTCTGGCTGAATAATAACAAAACGCACGAGCGGAAATTCTTTTTTAATATTTTCACGAATACGGTGTATTGCCACAGTGATCTCTTCTGTATCAAGATGTTCTTCAAAATCTATGATCAGCATCAGTATAACTTCTTCAGGTGATTGGTAGGTAGAGAGTATATTTTTCGTCTTAACAACAGTTACATCTTTTTCAGCAAGTTGTGCAATTTTGTCTCGGGTTTCAGGAGCAATCCCCTCTCCCATCAATAAACTTCTGCTTTCTCTGGCAAGGATAAATGAAACAAACACCAGCAATAATCCTACAATTACAGATGCAAGTCCGTCTAATTCCGGAATTTGCAACCAATGGCTGATTCCCATCAATGTCATTACAATGATCAGACCCGCCACTGCCGCCCCATCTTCAAATACAACGAGAAAACTAGAAGGGTCTTTACTTTTTACAATCGCATCCCACCATCCCGTTTCGTTTCGGGTTTTATTAAATTCTTTTACGGCGATAAACAAAGAAGTCCCCTCAAAAATAAGCGAAAGAAATAATACTACATAATTCCAGAATGGATCTTTCATTAATTCTGGTTCCAAGATGTGTGCAATTCCCTGATAAATGGATAAAGCACCACCCAGACCAAATATTAAGATAGAAACTACGAAAGACCAGAAATAGAGTTCTTTGCCATATCCAAATGGATGAGATTGATCTGCAGCTTTTTTACTTCTTTTTAATCCATATAAAAGCAACAGTTGGTTAATTGTATCTACTGTTGAATGGATCCCTTCGGAAATCATAGAAGAACTATTGGTATATGCTCCTGCAATGAACTTCGTCAATGCAATTAACAGATTAGCAGCCAGTGCACTATAAATTGATTTATGATTATTAGCCATTGATTATAAGTTAAAATAACAGGGATACATTATTTACTATCAGTTATACCAATCTTTTCCCAAGCCGCTTACATAAACTTTTGCATTAAATATTAATTGCAGCCCAAAAGCGATTAGAAAACATATTTAGGTAAGCAATAAAAAACATACCACAATATATTTTTTTAATGATATTGGTCTTATTCTTGGATAAGCCTTTTTAAAACTAAGTAGAAATTGTCAATGACAAATAATGGGCATTTGGAGATATTAATCTTGATTTTATAAAGAAAAAATGATCACCTGTAAATACATGCTTAAATATTAAACTACTAAGCAATTTCTGAAGGCGTAGGATAAACCCACGAATAATTCAATGATTTAGCTTTAAAAAAACGTTAAAATCCAAACCATGAATAACTATCAAATCATTTTCAAACTAATTTTTGTTGCTATATTTCTGCCTTGTGGTTGTGCAGCACAGCATGAAATAAATCAAAAATACTCCTTATTTAATCCTGTTCCACGTTCTCAGATGAGAGAAATGGAAACAGACCGACCTGATGTTACAGAATCTCCCTATACAGTGGATGCTGGACATTTTCAGTACGAAACCGACTTAATAAGGCTAATAAAAGAAAAATCGGATTTATTGAAGACCAATACATTATTAGTCAATCAAGCTAATCTGAAGATTGGAATTACCGGTAGTACAGCAATACAGATTGGTTGGAAGAGCTATGGCTGGCAAAAGGAAAAAGAAGTAAATACAGATTCTGTAATAAAAACTGATGGGATTGGTGATGTAACGTTTAGAATTAAACAAAATATAATAGGAAATGATAATGGTAATTTTGCATTGGCAATATTGCCTTATGTCAAGTTTCCGACTTCAAAATATGATGAGGAAAGTCGCTTAGAAGGTGGTTTGATTGTACCCATATCTTACAAATTTTCCGATGAATGGAAACTTGGAGTGCAAGTGGAAGTTGACCGTCTTAAAGACTTAGATCAACCGTCAATGCATACTGAATTCTTGCAGACACTGACAATCAGTCATCCTTTGTCCAAAGGGATCGACGGAATAGCCGAAACTTATTATACTTATGATTTTAAGGCTCATCAATTAGCTAATTATATCAATGCAGCAATTCAAATAGAAATTATAAAAGATTTTAAAATGGATGCAGGAGTTAATTATGGAATACAACATACCGCAGCAAAGCATTATTTTATTGGTGCTTCTTATCGTCATTAAATATATTAATGAGAGTAAGAGTATTGGACCATAAATGATTTAATTACTAAAGTTTAATTCTTATGAGCAGAATGAAAATTGCAACCTATAATGTTAACGGCATAAACGGAAGACTTCCCGTTTTGCTTAAATGGCTTTCAAAATCAAAACCCGATATTGTATGCCTTCAGGAATTAAAAGCACCACAGGGAAAATTCCCTATTGAAGAGATCACTGCTGCCGGATATCAGGCTATCTGGAAAGGTCAGAAAAGCTGGAATGGCGTGGCTATCCTTTCAAAAAATCATGAAATTATAGAAGTGCAAAATTCCCTGCCCGGCAATACTGAGGATGTTCAAAGCCGATATATTGAAGCAATTATCAATAAAATGGTTATTTGCTGTCTTTATCTTCCGAATGGCAATCCATATCCGGGAGAAAAGTTTGAATATAAATTATCCTGGATTAAAAGATTGAAAAAACGTGCAAATGAGTTAATCAAACTGGAACTACCTGCACTCCTGATTGGAGATTTCAACATTATTCCATCTGATATCGATGTATACAAACCTGAAAAATGGACTGATGATGCACTTTTCAGAATAGAAGTAAGGAAAGCATTTGCTGACCTTCAAAAAAAAGGCTGGATAGATTCACTTCGTATTCTTAATCCTGGGAAGCAGATTTTTACTTTTTGGGATTATATGTACCATTCATACGACAGAAATGCAGGAATGAGACTTGATCATATTCTTATCAGTCCTTATCTCAGCTCTGCTATTAGGAAAGCTGGAGTTGATTCCTATGTTCGTGGTTGGGAAAAAAGCAGCGACCATGCTCCGGTTTGGATTATTTTAAAAGACTGATAGCAATTTAATTAATTCACGAAAATAATATTGATCATTAATGTTTATATTGAAGTTACATTTATTTAGAGATTAACGGAAACAGGTATGATTCCTAAGTATTATTGTCCATTCTCTATGAAATATTATATCTACAACAATTACTTGTTATCTTTAACTTTTCTGGCATTTCATAGCTTTAAATGATGCAAATTTTATCATACCACATCTTACTAAGATATAGGCATTACTATCTATGTTTATGTCTATAATATTTACAGTAATATTTATACACTCAAATAAACAACATATGATTGCTTTTGCGGTCAGATTGAATGTATATGTGTATTGATCGCTATTACTTTCAATAATTCTAGTTAGTTCCATCGAATATAGCTATTTAATTAATAACGGTATCATAACACATCATACCTGGGTAAGGACTTAATACAGATATATGAGGGTTTTCAATGTGAGGTAGTACCTATGCCTTATTTGAAGATTCAAGAATTAACACCCCATAAAGTAGTGTATAAAATTCAGATTATTAATAACTTCGCAAGATTTATTTTTCTTATTTCTTTCTTTGAGAGATGTGTCAGTTAATATTTGAGACTTTGTTGTATCGTGAGGCCATTCAAGACCTAACATTGACTCTCCAATGCCAAACTCAGAGCAAGTATCCTCTTTCTAAGTATGTTAGCTTTAACTATGGATTTTTTAATATAAATTCCTAAAGCAATGGAAAGAAATAATGATAAAAAAGATTACTCTATAATAGAAAAAAATATTATAACCGTCGAACAAAAAAACGAAGAGGAGAAAGAGGAATTGTTACATAAACTGATTGTAAAAATAATTGTTTCGCTTACCTTAAAAGAATATTATGAAACGTGCGATAAGATATCTAAGATTCAGTCAACTGGGACAAAGTAATGGCTCTATCGAAAGGCAAGAGCTGTATACTGATCAATGGTTAGCATTTAATGATGTTACATTAGTTGACACATTTATTGACAGAGGTAAAAGTGCACGAACATTTGATCGTCCTGATTTTAATAAATTAAGAGAATTCATCACAAAACATCACAGCTCAGTAGATTATCTTTTGGTTGACCAACTTGATAGATTTAGTCGAGATGCAGGTGAAGCGATGAGTTTAGTGAAACTTTTACAACAAAAATACAATATCCAAATCGTTAGTGTTACAGAAGGAATTACCTTTGATTATAATACTCCTGGAAGTTTTTTCCGTGCAGGTCTGCAATTGCTTTTAGCTGAAGAAGATAATATTAACAGAAGCATAAAAGTAAAGGGTGGAATTTACACTGCAAAAGCAAAAGAAGGTCGTTTTGTATATAAAAACGCTCCTTTCGGCTACACTAAACAGGGTGAAAGAAAGGATAGAAAATTAGTAATTAATGAAGCTGAAGCAAAAGTAGTTCGTTTTATTTATGATTCATATTTAGGAGGAACGCCATTGTATCTAATAAAAGAAAATGCTGTGAGTATGGGTTTCAACAGAAAAGGTAATATGGCTGTGGAAAGAGTTTTAAGTAATCCTATATATGCAGGTTTGTTGAAAGTAGAATCATATAAAGATTATGCTGGTGGAATGTTTCCTGGTATTCACGAACCAATAATAAATTTACTAACGTGGAAATTTGTTCAGGAGAAAATGAAACGTCCTTTGAAGACTAAAACCGTAATAGATGACAATATACCACTTAGAGGTGTACTAAAATGTCATTGTGGACAACCTTTATCCGGAGCGCCTTCTCGAGGCAAAGCTGGTAGATACTACTACTATTATAAATGCAAACATTCGAAGCATAATAATATAAGTGCAATAAAGTCACATGAGCAGTTCTTAAAAATCTGTGATTTTATGAGTTTGTCTAGCGAAAACATCAAAAAAATTAAATTATCATGTAGAAAATCGCTTGATTCAGAACTAAGGGAGAATCAAATTGTTCTTAAAGAAAACCAAAAAAAATTATTAGAAACTGAGCAAAACTTATATTCAGTAGAGGATAAGTGGATTAAAAATGATATTACAAAAGAAACTTTTGAAAGATGGTCAGATCTATATAACAATGAGATTAAAGTTTTGAACACAAGTATTGAGAGATTAAGTACTAATCAGAATAAAGCGTATAAAATCTTAGAGAAAAATCTCAACTGCTTAAGTGACATAAGACAAATATATTCAAGGGCAAATACAATAGAAAAAAGGGAATTTGTAAACTTAGTGTTCGACAGCAATCTTTATTATGAAAACGGCATCTATCGAACACCTACAATGCTTGGTATTTTTTCTCATAATTCTTTGAAAATGAAAGACAAAGGTCTTCTTGTATATGAAAAAAAAAAGAGTCTTCTTATTGAAGACCCTTTCAGCGGAGAGAGAGGGATTCGAACCCCCGGACCTGTTACAGTCAATAGTTTTCAAGACTATCGCAATCGACCACTCTGCCATCTCTCCTTAAACTCCGATTGTATCGTTGTTTTCAGTGGTGCAAATATAGAACGTTTTTCAATGATGTCAAAATATTTTTACTGCAAATTTTAACAAAATTTAATAATCAACTAAAAATCAGAGCAATTATTTTCTCAAACATTGATTAATACAAAGAAAAATACAGATTGAAAACAAAAAAACGCACCTCAAAGAAGTACGTTTTTTTGTTTTATAAATTAATTTTAATAATTAATGTAATTCAGCAAGATACTTTTCTGCATCCATTGCCGCCATACAACCGCTTCCTGCAGCTGTAATTGCTTGTCTGTAGATGTGATCCTGAACATCTCCTGCAGCAAAAACTCCCGGAAGATTTGTTCTCGTAGATCCTTTTTCAGTAGCAATATATCCATTCTCATCCAAATCGATTTGACCAGCAAAAATATCTGTATTTGGCTTGTGTCCGATTGCGATAAAAATTCCGTGAACATCTACTGTAGACTTTTCCTGAGTCTGGTTGTTGATGACAACTGCTCTTTCTACCAAATTGTTTTCACCTTCAATACCAATTAATTCATGGTAAAATTTCACTTCAATATTTGGAGTATTTTCTACTCTGTGAATCATTGCTTTTGAAGCTCTGAACTCTCCTTTTCTTACCAACATCGTTACTTTATTCACTAATTTTGCAAGGTAAGTAGCCTCTTCTGCTGCGGTATCACCTGCTCCAACAACCACAACATCTTTTCCTCGGTAGAAGAATCCATCGCACGTTGCACATGCAGAAACTCCTCCTCCATTATATTTTTTCTCGTCATCAAGGCCCAAATATTTTGCAGTAGCTCCGGTAGAAATAATCACAGATTTAGCCAGAATTTCTTTATTTCCTGCATACAATTTGTGAATACCACCAACTTCTTTTGAAAATTCAGCTTTGGTAATCATTTCGTAATGTACTTTGGTATCGAATCTTTCAGCTTGTTTCTGCAAATCCATCATCATTTCAGGACCTGTAATTCCCGCAGGATATCCCGGGAAATTATCAACTTCTGTTGTTGTGGTTAATTGTCCACCTGGTTCCAAACCTGTGTATAATTCAGGTTTTAAGTCTGCTCTTGCTGCATAAATTGCCGCTGTAAAACCAGAAGGTCCAGATCCAACGATCACACAATCTAAAATATTTTCTTCCATAATTTATTTATCAATTTCAAGGATGCTAATTTCGGAATTTTTAATGTTTTATTAAAGTAAATTTAATGATACTTGTCAATGTTTAATATGTGAATATTCAATTGTTAAAAGTTGCTACTCTTTGGTTGATAGATTTTACTACCAGCTATTAAGAACTCTCAACGAACAACAAAAATTACACTTTCATCTTAATTTTATCTACATTGATAATTTTGTAAACCAACTCTTTAATCAATTCTGCATCATCCATATTTACGGCCCCCAAACCTTTTCCTTTCATGTCAAATTCTCTCAAAATTGAAATGACACGGGTAGAATGTTTTAGCGGATATAATCTCGCTGCTTCTGCATAATCTTTAATAAAATAAGGATTGATACCCATTTGCGTAGCAATTACTTGTTGCGGTTGCCCAATCATCGTATTGTAAATAATTACATTAGAAAAATAATTGTACAAACTAGAAAGAAGCATTACAAAAGGATTGTTTTTAGGGTTTTTCCCCATAAAATAGGCAATTCTGAATGCAGCATTAGCATTTTTCGCTCCTAAAGCTTTCTGAAGCTCAAAAACATTGAACTCTTTGCTTATTCCGATATGGTTTTCAACGATCGTACCGTCTAAAAGTTGACCTTCTTTTAAAATAATTTTAAGTTTTCCCAACTCATTTGAGATTCTGGAAAGGTCGTTTCCAAGATATTCTGCCAAAAGGTTGGAAATATTCGGGGCTGTTTTTATCTTTAATCTGAGACACTCATCAGCGATCCATTTTGGAAGCGTATGGTCTTTTAAAGATTCGCTCAGAAAAAGCGCATTTAGCTTTGTTAAAGTTTTGGTAACCTTTTTTCGGCTGTCCAGCTTCTTGTGTTTATGGGCAAAAACCAAAACTGTCGATGGAACCGGATTTTCTGCATAAGCATCTAAAGCTTTGCTTTCTTCATCATTAAATTTCAAATCCTGCGCCTCTTTTACAATAATCACCTGCTTATCACCCATCATCGGAAACTGTCGCGCCAAAGAAAGAATTTCCTGATAGGTTGTATCTTTTCCATAAGTGACGGTCTGGTTAAAAGCTTTTTCGTCTTCCTCCAGAAAGTCGTGTTCAAGGGCTTTTACCGCAACATCAATAAAGTAAGGTTCTTCTCCGTGGAAAAAATAAATCGGTAAAACTTCTTTATTTTTAATATTTTTGAGGATTAAATCTAATTCTTTCATCATATAAATGGAACTTCCAAAACTGAACTTTCAGGAAACTTTTGATTTTAAATTCAAGAAAGACAAAGATAAGTTTTTTATTTATGACTTGGTTCGTAAAACTTACCTTTTGCTCACTCCCGAAGAGTGGGTTCGTCAGCATTGGGTTCACTATTATCTTACCGTAAAATCCTACTCTACTTCTGCTTTAATTACAGAAAAAAAGATTGTTCTGAATGGTTTAACGAAGCGTATTGACCTTTTAATCACAGAAAAAGCGCAGCCAAAAATTTTAATTGAATGTAAAGCGCCACAAATCAAATTGACCGAAAAAACATTCGAACAGACTGCAAGATACAATTCTGTTATCGGTGCTTCTGAAATTATTTTAACCAACGGATTGCAGCACATTAATGCCTATTACGAAAACGAACAATACCAGTTCTATAAGCCTGAATAATTTCAATTTAATAATCAATTATTTCTGAATGTTAAACTTTTCTAAACTTATCTGTTTTAGGGTGTTTAAGTAAAAAAGTTTTGTGATTTTTGTATGATAAATTTAAATATCAGTATGGAAATTAAAAATATAGTATTCGATTTTGGAGGTGTTTTGATGGATTGGAATCCAAGATATTTTTTCAAAACCTATTTTAATGATGATGAAAAAATGGAATATTTCCTTGAAAATATTGCTCAGGATGAATGGAATATCGAGCAAGACAGAGGGAGAACTTTAGCAGAAGGAACCGAAATTCAAATTAAAAAATTTCCGGAATGGGAAAAAGAACTCAGAGCTTATTATGATAACTGGACGGTAATGCTGAAAAGTGATATTCCTCAAAATGTAGAAATTCTGAGAAAACTGAGAAATACACCTTATCAATTATACGGATTGACTAATTGGTCTGAAGAAACCTTTCCTTATGCTTTAGAAAATTATGATTTCTTTCAATTATTTGACGGAAAAATTGTGGTTTCAGGAACAGAAAAATTGATAAAACCTGACCCTAAAATCTGGAATGTTTTATTGGAAAGATACCAGTTGGAAGCCAATGAATCTGTTTTCATTGATGATAATTTCAAAAATATTGAGATGGCGAAAACTTTAGGTTTCAAAACTATTCATATTCTACCGGAAACAGATTTGAAAACTGAGCTGAATAATTTAGGCGTAAAATTTGATTAATTAAAACTTTATAACATTCTGTTAATCTTCATTCAAAGTTATTTTCATTAATTTAGATGAGGATTTTTTGTTTTTCACGAAGAAACCACTCATTTTGTCATTCTGAAAGAATCTAAACGATTAAAGAGTTTTTATAATTATCATTTTTTAATTGTATTTTAGAGATTCTGTCAGGACGGCAAACTGCGTATTAATTATCTGAAAAAATTGTAAATCTGACAAATACCTAGCCCTGATTGTAGTGAAAATCCTTTTTTGAAAAAAAAGATTGCAACGAAAAGCAGGAAAAAGCTTCAAAAAAATTAAATTACAAAATATGATACGTTCAATATTATTATCAGCATTTCTTATGACTTCAGGAACTATTTTCAGTCAGAATTTAAAAACAGTGTCTTATCAGGATGGTTCGCAAAAGCTGAATGGTTTGGTAACCTCCAATGCCGGAAAAAAACTTCCCGGAGTTTTGATTCTTCCAGCCTGGAAAGGAATTGATGACGAAGCAAAAACTGCAGCCGCAGATTTAGAAAAACAAGGCTACATCGCATTTATTGCGGATATTTACGGAGAAGGAAATATTCCGACTGATAATGCTTCAGCGGCAAAAACTGCGGGATTTTACAAGAAAGATTATGTTGCTTATCAGAAGAGAATTTCTTTGGCTTTAGAGCAATTAAAGAAAAACGGAGCGGTTTCAGATAAAATTGCGGTAATCGGCTATTGTTTTGGCGGAACCGGAGCTTTAGAATCTGCGAGAGGAAAATTGCCTGTTGTAGGCCTTGTTTCCATTCACGGAAGTATTGGAAAAGACCAATCGAGACCGAATGAAGCTATCTCAACTAAAATTTTAGTAGAAAATCCTGCAGAAGACAAAAGTGTAACACCGGAAGATTATAATAATCTGGTTAAAGAAATGAATGACGGCAAAGCAGATTGGCAAATTATTACGTATGCGAATTCAAAACATACTTTTACTGACCCAAAATCTGCAGACTACAATCCTGTGATGGCAAAAAGAGCCTGGAATCATACGCTTTTATTTTTGAAAGAAATTTTGAAATAATTGAACTGCAATAAATTAAAAACAACCTCGATAATTGAGGTTGTTTTTATTTATAAATCACTGATTGTATTACAATTAGAACACCACCAGTATTCTGATTCTTTATCTTTCAATTTCTTTTTTGTTTTCTCTTCACAATTTTCACAGACACATTCATCATTCTCATTTTCTTTCGCTTCGTAGTCGCAATCAAAACAACTCCAACTTGTTAAATTAGTCTTTCCGTTGATAAACCATGTAAAAGAGTTTTCTTTACACTTCGGGCAAATTTGTAACGCCATATTTTTAATTTATTTCTTCTTCTCTATTCACCAAATCCATCGAAAATGCCGGAAGACAAATTGCGATATATTCGCAAGGTTCTGAAAACGGATTGCTGTAACGGATTCTTGCTCCTTTTTCAATCAAAATACTTTGTCCTTTTTCTAAAATCACCTCTTCTCCGTCAATTTCAAATTGTTTTTTACCCGAAATAATGATGGTAAATTCGTCAAATTCAGGAGTCTGATGAGGTTCGCTCCAATTTGGCGGAGCAACCATGTGTGCAATAGAGATGTTTGAATTTTGGGTTGAATTACCCCAATGTTCTTCAATTAATTTTCCGTCGGTTGTAGGAACTACAAATGGTGATTTCTGAATTTTATATTTTTTCATAATCCTATTTTATTTAATTAATTTCTCGCAGATTTAGCTAATTGAGCAGATTTTAATTCCTAACATTCATCAGCTAAATCTGCGAGAGAATTTATTTAAGTTTAATCAATTTTAAAATGATTTTCTCTTGTGATTTCGTACACAAAATTGGTTCTGGTCGGTTCTCCAAAATAAGCGACTTCTTCTTCGGCAATTTTCTGTCCACCCAATCTCTCTAATGCAATCTGAGAACGGAAATTTTCTTTTCCGATGTGGAAATGAACTTTATCTACAAATTGAAAAACATAATCCAACATCACTTTTTTAATCTGTGGATTGATCCCTTTTCCCCAAGAATTTGTTCCGTAAAAAGTATAGCCAATAAAAATACTGTTTTCAGATTCATCAAAATCATAAAACCGGGTACTTCCTAAAATATCTCCAGTAGATTTTTCTACGATTTTAAAAGCCCCTTGACTTTCCATTGCTCCTTTAAAAAAGTTTTCAAAAACTTCTTTTTTATAACGGTCTTTATTCGGATGCTGCTCCCAAACTTTAGGGTCTGAAGCCACCTCATACAATAAGTCAAAATCCCCTTGCTGTAAGGGGATTAATTGATATTCTTCGTTTTCTAAAACAGGTTGAATAGAAAAATTCATATTTTATAAATTTGAATCTTAGCCTTTTGCTTTTGCAGCGTCAGATTCTATTTTTTTGATTTCTTTTAATTTCTCAGCAATTTTAGTTACTGCTTCAGGTTTTGCAGGCTTTAAAGCTACTTCAGCTTGAGCCATATCCCATTTGATTACAAGATTTCCTGAATTTTCATCCGTTGGGTTTAAAGTAATTTCAAACCACTCTTGTTTATCAGCTAATTTATTAACCGGAACCGTTACATCTACAACGTCCTGTTTTGGATCGTATGTATAAGCTCCCCATTGTTGGAAATCTTTATTTAAAATAACTTTCCAGTCTTTTTCTGTTGGTACGATAAACAAACCGTAAGTTCCTGCTGGAACAGTTTTCCCACCAAAATTAACAGACTGTCCGAATGTAATTTTTGTAGAAGAGTTTGCGCCCGCTCTCCAAACCTGTCCGTAAGGCACCAATTCTCCAAAGATCTTTCTTCCTTTTACTCCCGGTCTACCGTAATCTACAGATATTTTTGACATTGAAAACTGTTGTTCTACTTTCTGACGTGGACTTGCTGCAGGTACTGAATAATCTTGTGCGAAGCTTAAAGCTGAAGCTGATATGCAAACTGCAAATAATAATTTTTTCACTTTTAAAATTTTGTCTAAAATTACAAAATCGAGTTCATAAATCACTTTTTAAGATTGATAAATTTTGTTAAATTAAATTTAGTATGAAACTTGAAAGATTTAAATAAAATTATTTCAATTAGATTTTTAAATAAAAAAATAATGCATTTATTTCCAATTTTTAAGATATCTTTTCAAGAAATTCTTGCCGTTTTGTGATAAAAATTTGTCAATACAGCTTGCGAGGTAATTTTCGTCAATTGATTCTGAATTTTTATTTTTAAAAACACGAATATCTTTTAAAGGCTCAAGTCTTTTATCCAAAATCGGTAAATAAACCAATAGATCATTACGAAGATCACCTATACTTGTGATATCATCATAAGGATTGATCGGATTGATAAGTCCGTCATAGTCTGATCCTATACAAATATGATCCCATGGAGAACTTTCTCCAACCCAATTTATTTCGGAATACCCCAAACGTACAGCATACAAAATGTGGGCGCAAAGTAAATAAATATGTCTCACTTGCCGATCGGTTTTATGCGTTGTACTGAATGCTTCTTCAAGATCATACGTTCCGTTTTTGAACCATTTTTCCCATTCATAAAGAGGTATTGCTTCTGGATCTTTGAAATACTCTGGTCTTGAACCATCCAACATTCCTTTTGCAGAACCCAGGATTCGCTGATCCATTGAAATTCCTATAAGACCGTTGCTTTGCATAATTTCTATAATTTCTTCATCAAAAAGATTGATCGTCCACGGATTTGCAAAAATTTTATTGTTCAGTAAAAAATTAGTTTTACCGATCACTCTGTTTTTTGCCTGAATTTCCGAAATTATTTTCCCATGATCGTATCTTATCGATGAGCGATAATTTTTTTGCTCTAAAAAATCCTGTAACGAACAAAAAGTAAATCCCGTATGTGATGAAATTATTGGTAAACGGAGAGTTTCTGGGTGTTCTTCACCCAATTCTTCACGGAACTGATAAAATTTGTGTCTGGAAAATACACTCATATGTTTCACATCAATCAAAGTAGGATAAGGATGTAGGAAAACTGAACGAATGAAGTTTTTCCCTTTTTCTGAAATTCCATAGCCAGATTTTGGGATAAAATCATCACTTCGAAACGCAACTTGTGCAGTTCCGTTGAGCGCCTGTGCAAAACCACACATCAGTTGTTCAGGAATTTCACTAAGATGCACAAGATTAATACTAAAAAGGTCTATATTATTCTTATCATCCTGAATCTCACGGTAGCATTTTTCGGGATCAGTAGCAGCAGAAGTATCACGAATCGTAACATCAGAAAAATTATGCGCGCCTTCTACGGAAAAAGCAAGGTAAGTGAACTTCGGATTGGTAAAAATATCTTCGGTCTGCGGTTTTTTTCTACTTATAAATTTAATATTGTAATCTTTTTCTAAAGTATTAAGGTTTGAATTATAATAAGCAATTTCTTCCTTAAACAAACCAAAATATGAAATTTGTTTATTTTTCACCCTATCAATAAAGTTCCAGTTGATCGGTAAATTTGTTGAACTAAATCCTTTGAATAAGCCATTTATATTTTCTGCAAAAGCATATTCCATCGCCATAAGTGCAGTAACACCATATCCCAAAGAGCTATTTTTGACCATCTTTGGCGAAGACTGACTGTCGAAAGCGTTGCCCATAAACTCATCTATGACACTCATTATTCCTTTAGTTTTAAAATCGGAAGTAAGTGGAAGACGACCTGAATCTTTTTTACTTATTAAATGCTTAAATAGTAAATGAAAATGAAAGTCAAATATATTTTTCATAGCTGTTTTTTTGAAAATTAAATTACTTTTTGTCTGATCTGATTAAACATTTCTAAAGACTGGTCTTTATCTGCCATATTTTCTAAAGATGATTTGTTAAATGCAGTGTTTTCTTCTAACATTCTTTTTGCGTGATCAGACATTTCATAACCTTCTGCCTGTAAACTCTCTTCGCTTGTGATTGTTTTGCGAATACCTCTCATAATTCCATTCCATAACATTTTCAGACTTTCACCTACGGTTCGGAATCCCATCGCAACTTTACTTATATCTTCATTTTTATAAGCATTTTCCAAGCTTTTAATTTCAGGAACTTCACTTTTTAGCAATTGATCGATATCTAAAATTCCTGCTCCGAAGTTATTCGGAAGACTGTGCTTCGTTCGTGCAGAATTGCGCAAACTTGTTCGGAAAGCTTCCACAATCTGATAGCCGTGATAAGCTGAAAGTTTTTGTCGGTTTTTGTGCAACCAAAGAACCGCAGCAGACGAAACATGTGGAGTTGCGTAACTTGTACCGTGACCATAAGCCATTCCGTATCGGAATAAACCTGATTTTTCTTTTAAAAATTTCGGAACATAAACATGCATTCCCGGTGCGGTAATATCTACTGTTTTTCCACGAGATGAGCCCTTCCACTCCATATCATCAGGATTTGATGCAGCTACAGCAATTGTTCCAGGATGAACAGCAGGAGCAACAACTTCTCTTACTTCATTTCCTGCAGCACAACACCAAATAATTCCTTTTTCGTATACTTTTTTTGCAAGATTATAAGTGGTCATTGTAGGAGGCAATCCCATGCTTGTAGTAATAACTTTTGCATCCGCAGCAATTGCAGCATCTACCGCTTTTGCAAGCTCAGACTGTCTTCCTATAAGCAAAACATCTTTCGCAACACGATAAGGAATAAGTTTTATACCGTTCTGCTGCAAAAAACCCCAATTTCCGTTTCCTTCCGCCTCAGAAAACTGGTTTCCAATGATAATGCTTCCTGTTCTTGCACCGTGACCGTAATCTGCTAAGGAAATCAATTTATTATTCTCATCTTCTCTTGAGTTATCATCATTGTCTACAAAGTCGTAATCGTCCATAAGATTAAAACATGCGTAATTTTTCGGATGGTGTGAATAACCTGTATCAAACTGCACAATTTTTATGGTATTGTTTATAATATCTTTAACTCCTCCACTGTAGTTTACAGCTTTCCAGTTCCATTGTCTGTATTCTGATTCAGTTTTTCCTTTTACATATTTACTTGTTTTACTGTATAATTCGAGAAAGTCTTTTTCGTTATTAAAACCTTTTTCAGGATTCGAACTTTCAAAGCTTTTAAAATGATTTTCATCATTGACTTCCATATTAAGGTAAATCTCGCTATCGTATTCTGCATGAAGAATACCTTCTATTGCTAATAATTCTCTTGCAAACTCATTCGGGTTTTCTTTTCCTGATGAAATATTTAAAACATACAATTCTTCTTCTCCCTCTTTAGCAGAAACGGGTGTTGCCAAATACAACTCGAAGTCTGTTCCGTAATTCAGGATGAGTTCAGATTCTAATTTTTCGAAGTTTTCGGAAGTATTTTTTGCCAAGATGATGAATGGAAATTTTTCATCATTTAAGGGAGTTTCTGTTTCTCTTATAATAGTTTTAGGATTAGTTTCTTTAATTTCCGGGGTTTCAGGTTTTGGTTTAATAATGGAAATTTCGGGTTGGTTTTCTACTACTTTTTTTAAATCTTTCTTGCTTTTATTTGTTCTTGAAAGGATTTCATTTTTTTTGGCATTTTGTGCATCATCGGAAAATGTTTTCTTCTTAAGCATTTCCAAAATTCTGCTTATTCTGATCCCTGCATTTCCTACCCATTCTACATCTTCATCTGGTGTTATCGAGGTAGCAACAGTTCCGAATTTGGTTAGCGGATTTCCTTTTTCATCCATTTTGGGTATGCCTGTTTGGTGCAAAGCAATAGGCTCACAAGTACCCAATCCTATGACGAGCGCTCCCGAAGATCCCGGTAATGTGTCGGTTTCATAAATAATCTGATCTTTATTTTCTGAAAAAAACGAATTATTATTGAGTGTAGTTTTTTTCGGAAGGCCATTCGGATGCTGAATAATAATGCAGGATTCTCCTTTGATGATCTTTCCTATATTTCCGTCAAGATCCAAAGAAGGTATATCTTGTATATTCTGACCTTTTAGATTAGTCTGTTCCACCGCTACCATTGTAAAATCTAATCCGGAAAATTCATCATCATCTATCTTTTTCATGTTTGAAGTAAAAAAGAATGTTTCAGGTTCTAATTTAAACTGAATAGGATTTAAAATCCGTCCTTCTTCGTCTGTTTCATAAAAAAATTCAGCCTTCGTATTTGAACACGTATCTATATCTGGAATGACATGATTATTAGTGACCAAAATATTTTGATTAATTAAAAATCCTGTTCCTATAGATTTACTATTGATTAAAACTCTACAAACAGATTTTGAAATTTGTACAATTTTAACGAGACTTGAAATATCCACAAGGTCATTCTGTTCTAAAACCCGCTCAATCCCAAATGCAAAATCAGTATTTTCACGGGCAACTCTGGTTACCATACGCTTCTTATTGTCTTCCAAATCTGAGAGCGGTTGATGACTTGCACGTACTTCTTCTAATTTATTTTGGTCTTTGATGATCTTATCATACTGATTGACTAATTTATCAACAATGATTGCTTTTGTTTCGGCAGCACTAAAAAGATTAAACATGATATAATGGTTTTTTTGTTAATCATATGTGTAAACCAGAAAAATTAATCTTTAAAACAGTAATCAAAATAAAGTATTAAGTAAAAGATAAGTTTTTCAAGGTTAGTTTTTTAGATTATAAATTTCAAAATCATTTATTCTATTTTTTTTATAACCTTTACTCAAAGTTAAGCTAAAAGTAAATAAAAAAAATACCACTTTTGGGTAGTATTTTAAAATAATAAAGATGGAAAACTACAAAATATGTAACCTTAAAATAGTGTTGTATATTAATAATATAAGTAACATCATAATGATTGAAGAATATTTTGACTACAAATTCCTTTTTGCTTGTTCAATGTGTCTTAGATTATGATAGATAACAAAACGGAAAGTATCACCCAGTTTTAATTTAATTAAATTTGAAATACTGATGCTGGTTTTTACTTTGTTTAAGTCTATATTTTTAGCTTCATTTAAAAGATGAATTATTTGTTTTTGCTGATCAATAAATTCATTTAAAACACTTCTATCAAGTTTGCTGTGAATAGGATTCATTGATTTGAAAGTCTTCATTGTATTCAATTTATCCTTTGGAAGCATCGATTTAGCAAAATAATTTCCTAAAATTCCCGAACTGAAAATCCCTGTTGATTTTGTATCTGAATTTTCTATTCTTTTCCCGATTTCAGGAATATAAAAATTTCCGTATCGATTTAAATGTTCAAGACATTCCAGAATGCCCCAGCTATTTTCTGAAAGTCTGAAATTGAGTTTTTCGTCTGGTTGATTCAAAAGATTTTCGACAAACTGTATATTTTCTTCAGTAATCTTTTTCAATTCATCAATCAGTTGAAGCGTCGGAATTTTCATGTCAATTTTTATTGCAAATTTCCAGTTTTCGTAAATGATAAATCTTGATTACAGTCAAGATTTTTTGAGTCTTGACAATGTTTCAGGGCTCATTCTTAAATAATTAGCAATATGTTTATTAGGAATTTCCTGAAAAAGTTGCGGACTTCTTTTTAAAACTCTTTCATAACGCTCTCTTGGTGAATTGATTAACAAATCTTTTTCTCTTTCAATTTGTTGCAAAACTAAATCTTCCAAAATCACAGTCCATAATTTCAGATTATTGTCAGAAGACTTTATAAATTCATAAAAATCTTTTTTGGAAGCCACTTTAATTTCGGTTTTCTTAATTGCCTGAATATAAAAATCGGTCGGCTTTTCAGATAAAAAAGAGTCGAGACAGACAATTATATTTTCTTTATATCCAAAACGAATCGTCCTTTCTTGCTCTTCATCTCTGATAAAAATGCGCAAGCTTCCTTTTTCAACATAATAAATATTGCCGTCGATATCACCTTCCAACGTCAGAAAAGAATGCCTGTCGATTACTTTCTTTTTTTGAAATAAATTGGCGTCGAGTAACGTCTGAATAATATTCACATTCTTAAGTTTTAATGAAACAAAAACCCCATAAAAATATGAGGTTTTAAAATATATTAGAAAAAATTATTCCGGCATTGCTTTCCATTTTTGCAAAATAGCGGTATAAAAATACATAAAGACAAAACCTATTACCGAGATGATATAACTTAGCATAAAGCCTAAATCTTCAAAAATATTTGGGCAGCCATAATAAGGGTAACCACCTTCAATACTCATTACGACACCTTCACAAGCTGCTTTTTGATGAATACTGATAATTGCAAAAATTAAAAGTACAAAGAGTACAAATCCATTCATTGAAATGTTTACCAAAATAGATGATACCATTTTGTTAACCATATTCATTTTCAGTAACGGAATCAATAAAATAATCAGACCGATAAACAAAACAAAATAGGCAACAAAAAACTGTTCCTGACCTCTGAAGGTAAGTCCGTAAAATACAGTAATCAAAGTAACAGTTAAAGTTAAAACTCCGGCACTGATTACACTGAAAAGTAACGAACGAAGCCCGGTAATTCTGAAACTGAAAATAAAAGTAGAAAGGAAAAATGCAATCCAGATATAAATATGAATGTTTTCTGAAAAGAAATCATCTTTCTTCACAGAATCTACACTTGTCAATAAATCGGTCATGTTTTCAGACAGATAATAATATTCCGTCATGTTGTTTTTCACATATTTATCCGGAGCAAGCTGTTGATTGATTTCAGGATTAAATTCTCTTATTTTTATACTGTCTCTAATGTCATTTTCACTAGGATAATCAGTAGTTGCAACAACAGAATCTACGGCAACTGTTTCTTCATAATACGCATCTTCATCAGTTCTCGTTTTACCCTCGTAATCTTTAATAAAATAACGGATTTCAAAATTCGGATTATCTTTTGAATAAATCATAGAAACCCATTTTTTAGCATTTAGATTATTTTTAATTCTATAGGTTTTAGAAATAGAAAGAAAATCTTCAAAAAGTTTCTCAAGCTCTGCGGGGTTTTTAGAATTTAAAAGTGTTGTGGTTTTCTGATTAATGATTGCTTTTTTATTTTTAAGAATATAATTAGGCGAGTCTTTATTATAATAATTCGTTTCCACAACTTTTACTCCGTCATTAAAACCTTTAAAATCATAATCATAAAAAAGTTCCGAAAAATTGTAGAAACTTGGCTGAGTCGTTTGAATCTGTGATGAAAGATCCATAACCTCTTTTTTGTAATAAAAGGTTTCAAATTTTTCTTCCTCGTGTGAATAAGCAGGTTGTATCTTGTTCGAATATTCAGGATTTGGAGGAATGAAATTTCCTCGCTTGTCTTTTTGGTAAGATTTTTTAGAATACAAAGAATAATACTGATATACTCTGTTGTAATACACAAAAAACCTTTTGTTCCGGTCTATTTTTTCAATATTATTTTCACAGTACAAATCATAAAATGATTTTGGAAACAATCTGTTTTCTAAAGTATATGACTCTATATTTTGAGAAAGAAAGGGCGCAGTTCGGTTGATAATATCAATGTTTTTTGCCATTTCCTGATCAGGATATTTATTATTGATAAACATTCTGAAACCCGTCATGTACGAGAAATAAAACGTGGTACACGAAAAAATAATAATAAAATACTGTACAAACTGACCAAACAGTTTTCCTTTAGAAGTAGGGTAAAAATTCTTGAATGCATTGTTTTTAAGCATCATCAAAAGCCATCCTACAATCAGTAAAATAGAAATAATAAGATGAACGAAAATAACACCATTTCTGAAATAATCATCTTTTACAGAATATTTCTGAAGCGAAACAGGATCGATATGCGAAACATAACCGATGATAAAAAAGACGATATGAAAAACGAGAGCCGCCAAAAGCATCCATACAATTTTAGTGTTCCAGACTGTAGGATATCTTTCGAGCAAATATTGGTTAAATTTATTGAGTTTTTGCATTTTAAATTGAATTAAAAAAGATTAATTAACGAAAAACCTTCTCGTAGAAGACGAGATATTTCTGATGTAAATAATTTCTGCTTTTGCATTTCCTAAAGCTGAAATCACCTCATAAAATTGAGTTTCTGATGAAAAATAAGCAACATAAACTCCACCATTGAAGTTCAGTTTTTCCATATTGAAATCCTTAAAAACTTCGAGAAGTTTATCGCGACTTTCATTAGTATCAATCTCTATAATCAATTGGTTTTCGTCATCATCATTTACCTCAGAATTATCTTTGTATTTTCCGTTTTTCAGAAAGATTACTTTGTCTGAAATCTTTTCTACTTCGTACAATTGCTGCGAGCTTAAAATTAAAGCAATTGGATGATTCACCGAATTGGCAATCGATTTTAAATCTTCCAAAATGACCTGTTGCGCCAAAACATCAAGGTTTGCTAAAGGCTCATCCAATAAAAGAATTTCAGGTTTTCTTAAAAGAATTCTCGCTAATTCAAAACGCATTTTGTAACCGGATGAAAGCTCACTCCATTTCAGATGTTTGTAATTCCACAATCCGAGACGGGCAATCATCATCAAAGTTCTGGTTTCGTTTTCTTCAGGCGAAACACCATGATTTGAAAGCACAAATTTCAGATTATCTTTCAGACTTCCGTACCATTTTTCGGTTCGTTGCGGAATGTAAACCAATTTCGTTCTCAAATCATATTCATTTTTTGATTTTTCGTTGAAAGAATAGTTTAAACTTCCATCGTTAAATGAAATTTCATTCGCCAAAATTCTCAGCAAAGTTGTTTTCCCGTTTCCGTTCTCTCCAACCAAACCATAAACCTGTCCTTTATTGATTTCCACAGAAACCGGACCGAGCGAAAAACGGTTGCTTCCATAAGATTTTACAATATCTATTGCTTTCAAAACAGACTGTTCAGAAATATGTTCTTTTACCGGAACTTTTTCAATTTTGGCGAGGAGAGTTTTTGATTTTTCGATTAATTCGTCGATGGCGTGATTGTGGGTTTCCTTCCAGTCGGTTAATTCAATCGCTTCTTTATAAATCGACATATCCTGAGTGTCGATAGCGCAATCTAACAGTTTTCTGAAACCTAAAACAGTGTCTTTATTATCAAAAAAATGGTAGACTTCGGCGACTCTTTGCTGATGTTTCGTCATTTGGTTTATTTAATTTAACCGAAGATAATTATTTTTAAGACAAGTTATATCTAAATGGTGAGAAAAAATTATTCTATATTTGGGGATATTTTAAGAATCGAAAAATGTTTAAGAAGTTTAGCTGTTTAGCCATTGTTTTATTGAGTTTAAATCATTTTAAAGCTCAGGAAAAGATTCCATTCAGATTAACAAAACACAATAATATTATTGTAAAAACTTTGGTTAATGATAAAGATTCGCTTCATCTGATGTTTCAGATTGCGATGGAAGATGCTTCAATTTCGCCAGACAGAGTCAGAAAAGCAGACCATATCACGTTTAAAGATGAAATAAGTGACGGAAATACGGTAAAAATCGGCAATAAAAAATACGGGAACATCAGATTTTTCGATAATGAATTGACCGGTCACGAAGCCGATGGAAAAATAGGAACCGGGATTTTTAGAGACCAATATTTTAAAATCGATTACGACAACAGTCAGTTTGTTTCTTATGATAAAGAGCCGGATTTAAAGGATTATCAACCGATAAATCTTTATGTAAAAAATGGGCAATTTTTTATCGTTGCAGACAATGTGATTGAAGATAAACAACAGGAAGCTTATTTTCTTCTTCAGTCTGGTTATTCGGGAGGTTTGCTGTACAGTAACGAGTTTGCAGAAGCCAATAATCTGAATGAAAAGCTGAAAATTACAGGCGAAAAATCAATGAAAAATTCTGCAGGACAAATCATTACAACCAAACATGGAGTTTTACCTTTTCTAAAGCTTGGAAATATTGTTTTAAAAAATCTTACAGCCGGATTTTTCACTGGAGACCTCAAAACTCAACACGCCAATTATTTTGCAGCCGATGTAATGCGCAGATTCAACTGGATTTTTGATAAGGACAGAAAGATGGTTTATGTAAAACAGAGTAAATATTTTAATGAACCTTATTATAAAATAAATTAACCCATTCCCGCCATCATCGACATATAATAATTGGCGCAGTGTAAAGATATAAGCAGAAGAATATTTTTTTCCTCAAATGTTTCTAAAATCTCTGAAGTATTTATTTGATATTCATAATTCAAACTTCGCCACTGAATATGGGGTTTCATCATCAGAAGTTCAGTTCCTTCTACATCGCTTAAAACAAAAGATTCTTTGAAAAAACCTTTGTGACTAAGCGTATATTTTTTCTCGATATCATTGAAATAGGTATTCATTACGATATTTCCGTCCCAATTCATGGTAAATTTGAGAAGAACTTTTTTCCCATCAAGAACTTCAACAGTTGTTCCCCAAAAACCTTTCGGCTCAACCTGATATTTTGAGTTTAAAATTTCAATTTCAGCATTGAATTTAAACCAGCTTTTATAATTCAATTGTCCGACTGGGTTTCCGTCTTTTGATACTTTAAAATTGGTATATTTTTCTGCAATAGCTTGATATTCCATTGTGTATATTTTTTAAAATGGTAACAAGTTCTAAATTTAATCTTTTTTAAAATATTTCATTTTATTTATTAACCTTAAATCTTATCGGATAAATAATTTTTATCTGAAATCTAAATTTCATTAACTTTGATAAAAATAAATGAAATGAATTCTAACACTTTACATATCATTAACCAAAAATTAAAAGATGAACCGGAGGAAATCCTGAAGCAGGTTTTGGGATATTTAGACGGAATTCTTGAAAAAAAATCTCAAAAAGATTGGTACGAGCATAATCTAAATTACCAGTTAACAGATGCGCAAAAACGTGAATTGGATGCAATGGAAAATTTAACAGATGAAGATTTTATGCCTATTGAAGTTTTTTTTGCTGAAATGAAAGCAAAGTATGGCGTATAAAATTATAACCAATCCCGAAGCTAATAGAGATATTGTCAATTCTTTCGAATATTACAAAAATGTTGCTGGAAAAAAAGTAGCCAACAGTTTCTTTAAAGACTTTAAATTTACTGTGAACAAACTTAAAAAAGTTGTTTACTTTCAAAAAATCCATAATGATTTTCATCGTTTACCTCTGAAAATTTTTCCTTTCATCATTATTTATAAAATTGAAAAAGAAACTATCAAAATTTTCAGAGTTTTTCACACTTCTCAAAATCCTGAAAAATATCCATAAAAACTTACGGGGACTTACTTTATTCAATACAACAGTGTTTTTAATCAGGTAATTGCATAAAACTTGCTCCGATAATTTTCAATTCGTCATCAAATCGTTTCCAAACTCTAAAATATCTAAACCTTCCTTCTAATGGAGTTCCCATCATTTTTCCTTTCGCTATCATTGTAACGATAGAAAGTACGGTGTTATCCATTATTTTAATGTCATCAATTTCTATTGAAGCGTTTTTAATGATCATTGTTTTCGCTTTATGCGAGTTCAAATCCATTTCTTTCGTTATAATTTCTCCCGTCGGTGCTACTGCAAGCAAATCATCGTGCAATAATTGGTCAAGTATTTCCACATTACTTACAAGTTGAGCCGAAAAAAGTTTATTTTCAGCTTCTAAAACATTTTCTCTGGTAATTTCTGTTTTGTACATATTTTTTGTGTTTGGCGGTGGTCTGTTTGTTATAATTTTCTGAAAAGTACTTTTTCTAAAGTAACCAATTTTCCATCAATCAACAAATTATTTAATTTTTATAAATAAAAAACCTAACAGGTTTTAGAAACCTGTTAGGTTTGACGAAAAATTTCGTTCAAATTTTATTTGAAAATTACATCGTCTCCATTTTGAAACTCATGCTTTCGATTACTTTCAAGATAGCTTCAACTGTATCCATTGATGTTAAACAAGGAACACCGTTTTCAACGCTCATTCTTCGGATTTAGAAACCATCTCTGTTGGTTTGTTGTTCCTTTATAAAAATAATCTTTTTGATCAGCAAGCAGCATATAATAGCAAATTATTAGATCCTTTATTAAAAAAATTAAATTTCATTATCATCAATTTTTTTTTCAACTTCTAAAGCTTTTTCAATTTTTTCTTCTTTTTCAGCAAGCTTTCTTTTAGTATTTGATTCCATAACAGCTGCAATCTTTGATAACCCTGGAATTCCATCGAGCTTATCTATAGCAAGTTGAAATTTATAGCTCTGTTCTAAAGCATCCATTACCGGATGATCAGAAGTTTCATAATTTGAAATTAATTTACCTGGGTTTTCAGAAGCAACTTGAAGAAAAGCTGATAATAATCTAAACTTTAACTCAGCAGTTTGCTCCGCATTATCAAGACCAGCAATTTGCTTTGATAAGCCTTCATATGTTTTACTTAAAACTTCTTTATGGGCATATTCTTCCATAAGTCTTTTTGATAAATTTAATTTTTTATTTGCTGAGTAAGTTAACCAAAGTATAGGAATATACATTGGAAGAATTGAAAGTATAATTCGAGGTAATTTAAAAATAACATCTTCAAAAGATTTACCTTGAGATATAAATATTGAACTTATAATTATTGGAATGATACTTACTCCAATCATTAACCAAATTCCTAAATTAAATCTCTTTTGCAGTTCGATTGAGTTTACAGCTTCATCTCTCTTCTTAGTAGAAAATGCTGCACTCAATCCCGCAGTTAAAGCATTTGGTAACAAACTTTCTATTTCTTTTAGAATTGAACTATATTTTGAGATGTGATTTTTTTCAAAAGATTCATACTTTTCTTTATAATTTTGAGATATATTTACTACGTCTGATTCAATGATAGAAATATTATGAGCCAACTCAGAATAAACTTCATCAAGAGATTCTTTTTTTCCTTCTACATGGATATCATCACCTTCTTCATCCTTTGACATATATCCAAATAATTCGTCGTAAAATCCTCCTATTTCTTTGCGCTGGGTGTTAATAGCATTAAGACTTGCGGTAGATTTTTTATAATTACTTTCAATATCTGTGGACAAATCCACTATTGACTGTAAAGTGTGATCTAAATCAGGATGTGCTACCAGAAATGCTTTGATAGTAGATATATTTGATAGTAAAATATTATTATCAGATTCATATTTTGCTTTTAATTCTTCTTGCTCTTCTTTCAACAAAATTGAATCGACTTTAGTCGCTTTAAGTGCATCTAACAGTTTAGCAGATTCTAAAGAATTTTTATTAATATTAGCAAGTGCAGATTCCGCTTCTGTAAGTCTTTCAAAAGTTTTGTTACGAAATTCAGCCGTCTTCTTAGAGTTTTGAGAAGCTTCACTATGCGATTCGGAAGTTGATTTTATTAAACTTTGTTTTAAAGTATTGTAATTATTTTCCAATTGGACAATCCTTTTCCAAGTTTCTTTATTTTCTTTTTCAAGATATTTAATTCGTTCTCCACTATTATCAAAAATCCCCATAGTTATTTAGTTTAGTTTAAGAAAATCAGTATTTTTTTTGTCAATTAAATAAAAATACATCACGTAAATATAATAAAAAAACCTTTCTAAAAAGAAAGGTTTAGTGGTTTGGATTTTTTTTAATTTTACATAGTTTCCATCTTAAAGCTCATGCTTTCAATCACTTTCAAGATAGCTTCAACTGTATCCATCGATGTTAAACAAGGAACGCCGTTTTCAACACTCATTCTTCTGATCTGGAAACCGTCTCTTTCAGACTGTTTTCCTTTCGTCATGGTGTTAACAACATATTGTACTTTTCCTTTTTGAATCAAATCGATTAAGTTGACGCTTTCCTCTCCTATTTTGTAGCCAATTTTACAAGGAATCCCTTGTTCTCCGAAGAATTTTGCAGTTCCTTCCGTTGCCCAGATTCTGAAACCAACTTCATGGAATCTTGCAGCTAAATCTGCCGCTTCTTGCTTATGCTTATCAGCTACCGTGAATAAGATTGAACCATGCATCGGAACTTTTCTTCCAGCTGCAACCAATCCTTTATAAAGCGCTTTTTCTAAAGTTGTGTCTTTCCCCATCACTTCTCCTGTAGACTTCATTTCTGGGCCTAAAGAGATATCAACTTTCGTTAATTTTGAGAAAGAGAACACAGGAACTTTTACGAAAACACCTTCTTTATTCGGAACCAATCCGTTTTTGTAACCTAAATCAGTTAGTTTCTGTCCTAAAATTGCTTTTGTAGCAAGATTTGCCATCGGAACTTCCGTAATTTTAGATAAGAAAGGAACGGTTCTTGATGAACGTGGATTCACTTCAATTACATATACATTTCCTTCAAAAAGAACGTATTGAATATTCATTAAACCAATTACTTTCAGTCCTTTAGCTAATCTCTGTGTATAATCTACCAAAGTATCAACTTCGCTTTGTGAAATATTTTGTGGAGGATACACCGCGATCGAGTCTCCGGAGTGAACTCCCGCTCTTTCGATGTGTTCCATAATTCCAGGAATGATTACCGTTTCACCGTCGCAGATTGCATCAACTTCAATTTCTTTTCCAACCATATATCTGTCAACCAAAACCGGGTGTTCCGGACTTGCATCTACCGCAAACTCCATGTAATGAGCCAATTCTGCTTCTGTATAAACAATTTCCATTGCTCTACCTCCCAAAACGTAACTTGGACGAACCAAAACCGGATATCCGATTTCGTTGGCAATTTTTATCGCTTCTTCTTTTGATGTTGAGGTTTTTCCTAAAGGCTGAGGAATTCCCATTTCCTGAAGAGCTTTTTCAAACTTATCTCTGTTTTCAGCTCTGTCTAAATCTTCCAGAGAAGTTCCTAAAATCTGAACTCCATGAGCAGCCAATTTATCAGCTAAATTGATTGCTGTTTGTCCACCAAACTGTACTACAACACCTTTTGGTTTTTCCAATTCGATGATATTCATTACATCTTCTTCCGTTAAAGGTTCGAAGTATAATTTATCTGAAATTGAGAAGTCAGTAGAAACTGTTTCAGGGTTGTTGTTGATGATAATCGCTTCATAACCCATCTCTTTGATCGCCCAAACCGAATGAACAGTCGCGTAATCAAACTCAACTCCTTGTCCAATTCTGATTGGTCCAGAACCTAGAACGATGATTTTTTCTTTGTCTGAAGCTACACTTTCGTTTTCCTCTTCGTAAGTTCCGTAGAAATATGGTGTTTCAGATTCAAATTCAGCGGCGCAAGTATCTACCATTTTGTAAACCGGCATTACTCCGTTTTCTTTTCTGAAGTTGAAAATTTCACGTTCTTTTACATCCCAAAGAACTGCGATATTTACATCTGCGAAACCTAATTTTTTAGCTTCTAATAAAATGTCTTTGTTGAATTTATTTTCAGCGATCACTTTTTCGAAATCAATCAGTTTCTTGATCTTCCAAATGAAGAATTTATCAATTTTGCTCCATTCTACGATTTGTTCCCAATCATAACCTCTTCTTAAAGCATCACCGATGATGAACAATCTTTCGTCATCACAAACTCTGATTCTTCTTTCGATTTCCTCAGCTGTTAAAGCTGCAGCTTGCTTAGTTTTTAAACCGATATGTTTGATTCCAGTTTCCAAAGAACGGATTGCTTTTTGTAAAGACTCTTCGAAATTTCTTCCGATTGCCATTACTTCACCCGTTGCTTTCATCTGAGTTGATAATCTTCTGTCCGCTGTTTCGAATTTATCGAATGGGAATCTTGGGAATTTAGTTACCACATAATCCAAAGCTGGCTCAAAACAAGCGTAAGACGTTCCTGTAACCGGATTCATGATTTCATCTAAAGTTAACCCTACCGCAATTTTCGCAGCGATTTTCGCAATCGGATAACCTGTTGCTTTTGATGCTAAAGCTGATGAACGGGAAACTCTCGGGTTAACCTCGATGATGTAATAATCGAATGAATGTGGGTCTAAAGCCAACTGTACGTTACAACCCCCTTCGATTCCTAAAGCTCTGATGATTTTTAATGAAGCATTTCTCAACAACTGATACTCTCTGTCAGAAAGCGTCTGAGAAGGCGCCACAACGATTGAATCCCCTGTGTGAACTCCAACCGGATCGATATTTTCCATGTTACAAACCACAATCGCATTGTCGTTTGCATCACGCATTACTTCGTATTCAATTTCTTTGAAACCTGCAATTGATCTCTCAATAAGACATTGTGTAACCGGACTGTATTTCAATCCTAATTCTGCAATTTCTTTCAATTCAGCTTCGGTAGCAGCGATTCCACCACCTGTTCCACCCATTGTGAAAGCAGGACGAACAATTACCGGATATCCAATTTCGTTAGCAAAATTAATTGCTCCTTCCACCGTATTTACGATATCAGATTCAGGAACCGGTTCATTCAATTCTCTCATCAATTCACGGAACAAATCTCTGTCTTCCGCTCTGTTGATGGCTGAAAGCGTAGTTCCTAGAACTTCAACTTTACATTCTTCAAGAATTCCTGATTTTTCCAATTCTACCGCCATGTTCAAACCTGTTTGTCCACCAAGAGTCGGTAAAAGTGCATCCGGACGCTCTTTTCTGATGATGTGACTCACAAACTGAAGTGAGATCGGCTCGATATATACCTTATCTGCGATCTCAACATCCGTCATGATCGTTGCAGGGTTTGAGTTGATCAAAATTACCTTGTAGCCTTCTTCTCTTAAAGACAGACAAGCCTGCGTTCCTGCGTAATCAAATTCAGCCGCCTGACCAATAATGATAGGTCCTGAACCGATTACTAAAATTGTTTTTATATCTTTACGTTTTGCCATTTCTAAGTTAGATGTTAGATGCTAGAAGTTAGATGTTAGACTTTTAGCACTGTTTTTTATTTAGATTTAATTTACATATTGTCATTCCGAGGAATCGAGGAATCTTTTATTATGCTAGATTCTTCACTGCGCTTTCGCTTCGTTCTGAATGACAAACTTAATGTTTTTACTTATTCTTAAAATCCTCCATTAACTGGATGAAATCATCAAATAAATAATTCGCATCTTCAGGACCTGGACTTGCTTCCGGGTGATATTGAACTGAGAAACAAGGGTGAATTTTGTGTTTCAGACCTTCGTTTGTTCTGTCGTTCAATGCGATGTGCGTTTCAATTAAATCTGTTTCTTTAAGACTTTCCTGATCTACTGCGTAACCGTGGTTTTGAGAAGTAATTGCCACTTTGTTTTTCTCTAGATCTAAAACCGGGTGATTTCCTCCTCTGTGTCCGAATTTTAACTTGAAAGTTTTTGCTCCACAAGCTAATCCGATTAATTGGTGCCCTAAACAGATTCCGAAGATTGGAACTTTTCCTAATAATCCACGGATCATTTCTAAAGCTCCCTGATTATCTTCCGGGTCTCCAGGACCGTTTGATAGCATGATTCCGTCCGGATCCATCAACAAAATCTCTTCCGCTGTTGTATCATGTGAAACTACTGTGATGTCACAATTTCTTTGAGACAACTCTCTGATAATTCCTAATTTAGAACCAAAATCCACAAGTACTACTTTAAGTCCTCTTCCCGGGTTTGCATAAGGTGTTTTTGTAGAAACCTGCTCCACCTGATTGGTTGGAAAAGTCGTTCCTTTTAGCTCTGCAACTACTGTACTTTCGTCAGCATCAGCGTTTACAATTTTTCCTTTCACTACTCCGGAGTTACGAAGAATTCTTGTCAGTCTTCTTGTATCAATTCCTGAAATTCCTGAAAGTTTTTTCTTTTTAAATAATTCATCTAAAGTAATTTGAGTACGGAAATTTGACGGCAAATCACAAAGTTCTTTTACGATAAGACCTTTGATAGCTGGCTCTATACTCTCATAATCATCTCTATTAATCCCATAGTTTCCGATAAGCGGATAGGTCATACAAACAATCTGACCGCAGTAAGACGGGTCAGAGATCAGTTCTTGATACCCTGTCATTCCGGTATTGAAAACTACTTCTCCTGCAGTTTCCAATTCTGCTCCGAAACCTTCTCCATGAAACACTTCACCGGACTCCAGTATTAACTTTTTCTTCATTTTTAAATTAGATATTAGATTTTAGAAATTAGAAGTTAGACTTCCGCATTCTGTTATTTTACTTCTTATTTTTTCTATTTTACTTTTTAAACCACCCCGTCAAAATTCTTCCAAAGAAGAGGAATTTGTGGGCGTTTATTTGTCTTGAAACTCGTATCCCGAATCTCTTATTTAAAAGTATATCCTTCTTTTTCTAAGGCTTCTTTTAAAATTGCCATTCTCGCGAAAACACCGTTTTGCATTTGTTTGAAAATTCTTGAGCGTTCGCATTCTACCAAGTCTGTATCAATTTCTACTCCTCTGTTGATTGGAGCTGGATGCATGATGATGGCTTCTTTTTTCATGGCTTTTTCTCTTTCTTTCGTCAAACCATATTTTCTGTGATAATCAGACGCTGAGAAGCTCATTTTCGCATCGTGTCTTTCGTGTTGAATCCTCAATAACATCAAAACATCAACTTCTTTAATTAATTCATCGACAGATAAATAAGTACCATTAATTAAAGCTCCTTCATCAAACCATTGTTCTGGTCCTGAGAAATAAACTTTTGCGCCTAATCTTCTTAATGCTTCTGCATTTGAATTAGCAACTCGGCTGTGTTTTACATCTCCTACAATTCCTATTTTTAAACCTTCAAATTTTCCAAATTCTTGATAGATTGTCATCAAGTCTAACATACATTGAGAAGGATGATTTCCTGTTCCGTCTCCTCCGTTGATCACAGGAATTGTAATATTTTTTAATTCTTCAAAATATCTGTCTTTCTTATCTCTGATTACAACCAGATTTACACCAAGACTTTCAATCGTTTTTACTGTATCATAAAGACTTTCGCCTTTATTCACAGAACTGTTTGAAGCATCAAAAGGAACCACCTGCAAACCTAATTTTCTTTCGGCAATATCAAAACTTGTTTTCGTTCTTGTACTGTCTTCAAAGAAAAGATTTGAGCAAAAAACTTCTCCTTCAATTTTAGCAGTTTTTCCATTAGCAAAAGCCAGTGCTTCTGTTACTATACTGTTGATTCTCTCGGTACTTAGTTCTGTAATCGTAAACATAATATCTTAATTTTTTACAAAAAAAAAGCGAAGAAAATATCTTCGCTTAAAATAAATAAATATCGTAAAGGGCGTCTACGCCCGGTAATTCTAATGATATAAATACTGTGTTATTCATTAGGTGCAAAGATATAACATTTAAGCGAACTGACAAAATCAAAATTCCTATAAAATTAAAAAATCTTAATCTCTCTTTATTTTCATTTTTAAATACTACTTTTGTTAAAACTCAACACATTTTTATGGATTTAAAAGACAAAATGATTCTCAGCATCATTCAGGAAGACTCTACCTATTCTGTGAAAGAAATTTCGGAAAAGATTGGTCTTACCTTTACTCCGACGTATGAACGTATCAAACAGCTGGAAAAACAAGGAATCATCGAAAAATATGTAGGTCTTTTGAATCGTGAAAAACTAGGTTTAAATATTGTTGTTTATTGCAATGTTCGTTTGAAAGAACAATCTAAAAAAGTACTTGAAACTTTCGAGAAAAACATTATGCAACACGATGAAGTTCAGGAAATCATCAGTCTTTCAGGCGAATATGATTATATGCTGAAAATTATCGCTAAAGACATCAATTCTTACAATAATTTTACGGTGAATGTAATTTCAAATATTCCTAATATCGGACAATATCACAGTTCTATTGTGCTTCACGAGGTTAAAAAATCTACTAAGTTTAAGATTGATTTAGGTTAAAAAATATTTAATCAACTGAAAATGCTTCGACTTCGCTCAGCATGACATTTTTAATACTAAAGTCATTTTGTAGCGGTGTCATGCTGAGCGGAGTCGAAGCATCTAAGAATAGTTTTAGTTTAAAACTATCAACCCAATAATTTGTTTTTCAGTTTATTAAACTGATATTCTATCTTATCTAAACAAAGATTTCCAATACTTCCCTGATGGGTATGGTTTAGCTTTCCAATTTCAAAATCGAACTCATTATTTTCAATCTCCTGCCCTACTTTTACATAAGCATCACGGAATGAACTTCCGTTTTTTACTTCTTCATTAATTTTTTCTACGCTGAAAAGATATTTATACTTTTCGTCTTCCAGAATTCCTTCTTTCACCTGAATATTTGGTAAGGTATAATTTAAAATTTCTAAACATTCTTTTAAAGAATCAATTGCTGGGAAAAGAATTTCCTTTGTTAACTGCATATCTCGGTGATAACCTGAAGGAAGATTATTCGTCAACAAAATAAACTCATTCGGCAAAGACTGAATTCTGTTGCAACGCGCACGAACCAATTCGAAAATATCAGGATTTTTCTTGTGAGGCATAATGCTGCTTCCCGTTGTAAATTCTTTAGGGAAACTGATAAAATCGAAATTCTGACTTAAATATAAACAAACATCATAAGAAAATTTACCTAAAGTTCCTGCCAAAGTTGCCATTGCCATCGCCAGCATTTTCTCTGATTTCCCACGCGTCATTTGAGCATAAACTGAATTATAATTCATCGACTGAAAGCCTAAATTATAAGTCGTACTCTCACGGTCGATCGGGAAAGACGAACCATATCCTGCAGCGGAACCCAGTGGATTTTTATTAATGATATTTTTAACCGAAAATAGCATTTCGACATCATCTAACAACGCTTCTGCATACGCTCCAAACCATAATCCAAATGATGAAGGCATCGCAATCTGTAAATGCGTATAACCGGGAAGCAAAATATTTTTATGTTGATCCGCCAGTTTGATTAATATTTGAAAGAATTCGTCTGTCAACGCTGTGATTTCACGGATTTCATCAACCAAATACAATTTAATATCTAATAAAACCTGATCATTTCTAGAACGCGCCGTATGAATTTTCTTTCCTGTATCTCCTAATTTTTCAATTAAGATAGATTCAACCTGCGAGTGAATGTCTTCCGCAGTTTTATCGATTTCAAAAGTTCCGTTTTCGATATCTTTCAAAATTTCTTCCAAAACAGACAACATCTGCTTTGATTCTTCATTCGAAATAATTCCGGCTTCTGCTAACATTTTACAATGCGCCATCGAGCCTTTAACATCGTATTTTGCTAAACGCTCATCAAAGTCCAGGTCTTTCCCAACTGTAAATTTGTTAACTAATATATTGGTGGCATTGTCATCTTTTTGCCATATTTTTTTCATAATTTTTCTTTTTTGTTGGAAGATGGAAGCTGGGTGCTGGAAGTTTACTACCAACCGCTTTATCTTCTTTTTTATTTTATTCTCGTTGTCATTCCGACGAAGGAGGAATCTATTTTAAAAATGCAGATTCTTCACTTCGCTTTGTTCCGTTCTGAATGACAAAACTATTTTTTTTATTATATATTTTCTTTTGTCTTGAAACAAAAGAAACAAAAATTCAAGACTGGAAACTCCGGTTAAAAATTAAAATTAAATCCTAAAATCCCCAAAACTTGCGCGAATTCAAAATTTATTCTTCAATTCTATATTTGTCTCGCACTCAAACAGTGGGATTTTCTTAACGTTCATAAAACTATTTTTCTTAACGCTCCATTTTCCTAAGTCGTTTTATAAAACTTTTTCAAGAATTTGGATATAAATATCAATCCCTTCTTTTATTTCATTTATATATATGTATTCATCCGCAGTGTGCGAACGCCTACTGTCACCAGGACCGATTTTTACCGATGTACAAGGAATGATTGCCTGATCGGATGAAGTTGGAGAGCCATATGTTGTCCTACCGATTTCCAAACCAGCCTGTACGAATGGATGTTCCATTTCGATTTTTGATGAATTTAGTCTGAAAGACCTTGCCGTTAAAGTCGATTTCATCTGTGATTGAATGATCTCAAACGCTTCTTTATTGGAATATTCATCCGTAACTCTCACATCCAAAGTAAAAGCGCAAGATTCTGGAACGACATTATGCTGAACTCCGGCATGAATTCCCGAAAGTGTCACCTTGACCTCTCCCAAATAATCCGAAACTTTTGGAAATTTAAAGTTTAAAATTTGCTGCAGATCTTCCATGCATTTTATGATCGAATTATCGTCATTCGGATGAGCGGCGTGAGAAGGAGTACCTTTCATTTCTCCATCAATGACCAAAAGTCCTTTTTCCGCAATCGCCAGATTCATCTGTGTTGGTTCCCCTACAATGGCAAGCTCCACATTCGGAAGCTGCGGAAATAAAGCTTCAATCCCATCAAACCCTGAAATCTCCTCCTCTGCCGTCAAAGCAATAATTAAATTATATTTCAAATTTTCTTTATCGAAAAAATGTAAAAAAACCTGCGCCATCGAAACCAGAGAAGCTCCCGCATCATTACTTCCCAATCCAAATAATTTCCCGTCTTTTTTAATTGGTAAAAACGGATCCAGCGTGTAAGCCTTATTCGGTTTTACCGTGTCATGATGAGTATTTAGTAAAATAGAAGGCTTGAAAACATCAAAATTTTTATTTACCGCCCAAATGTTATTTTTAAAACGTTTTGTCGGAATATTGTTCTTTTTAAAAAAGTTTTCAATTTCCACAGACGTATTATATTCATCTTTGCTGAATGATGGAATTTCAATCAGTTTTTTCAACAATTCTACTGCATTATTCAGTAATTCTTCTTTACTATAAACAGATTTCAGTTCCTGCATGATGATTTTCTATATGGTTTTTTAGTTTGGTTTCTTTAATTAAGAATACCTTATTTACATTATTTTTTACTGCTCCCAAAGCGTTTTCTAACTTTGGAAGAATCCCTTTGTGTAATTTCCCTCCTTCTTTTAAGATTGAAAATTCATCTTCGGAAATATTTTTTATAACAGATTCCGGATTGTTTACATCTTCCAAAACGCCTTCTTTATCGAAACAATACAACAATTCAACATCATATTTTATTGATAAAGATTGAGCAATCACCGAAGCAATGGTATCTGCATTCGTATTGAAAAGATTTCCTTTTTTATCGTGAGTGATTGCGGAGAACACTGGAACTAATTCAAGTTTTAATAATTTTGAAATCAATTTTCTGTTCACGCTTTTCTCTGTAATATCTCCTACAAACCCGAAATCTATTTCAGCGTGTTCTCTTTTTTTGGCTTTAATTAAATTGGCATCAGCTCCCGAAAATCCCATTGCTTTACATTTCTTTTGCTGAAGTTTTGCGACAATATTTTTGTTGATTCCTCCTGCATACACCATCGCCACAATATCTAAGGTGTCTTTATCAGTAATTCTTCGTCCGTTAACCATTTTCTGTTCAACGCCTAGTTTATCAGCCAACGTGGTCGCCAATTTTCCCCCTCCATGAACCAGAATTTTCTTTTCTTTAATTTCAGAAAACTGCGCTAAAAATTCGTTCAATAATTCCTCATCATCAATTAAAGCACCGCCGATTTTTATGATGTATAATTTTTCCTTCATTTTTATACATTTTAGATAGGATTACATCCTACCCTGATTAAGTCGTCCCTTCGGGACTCGTGTTGATTTATTTAGAATTGATTTCATCTAAAATTTCAGAGAAAACAGCCTGAGCTGAGAAAATTCGGTTTTTTGCCTGTTGATAAATGATAGAGTTTTTACCGTCCATCACCTCATCACTCAATTCTACATTACGACGAACCGGAAGACAATGCATCACCTTTCCTTGATTGGTATTAGCCAGTTTTTCATTCGTCAACATCCAGTTTTCTTTCACTTCAGGCATTGCTGCATAATCATCAAAAGACGACCAGTTTTTCACATAAATAAAATCTGCATCCTTCAACGCTTCATCCTGATTATGGATTACTTTTACATCTTTTGTGAAATTTTTATCCAAATCATAACCTTCCGGATTCGCAATTACCAACTCAACATCCATTTCCTGCATCCATTCCGCGAAAGAATTTCCTACCGCATGAGCAATTGGTTTGATATGTGGAGCCCAAGTCAATACCACTTTAGGTTTGCGGTTTACACTGAGCTTGTCGAATTGTCCCCAATTTTCAGTAATCGTGATACAATCTGCCAAACTTTGCAAAGGGTGACGCGTTGCAGATTCCAAAGAGATAACCGGAACTTTTGCATGTTGCTCGAACTGGCTTAAAATACTTTCGTTAACATCATCTTCCTTGCTTTTCATTCCTGCGAAACAACGAACTGCTATGATGTCACAATATTGATTTAAGACTTCGATCGCATCTTTGATATGCTCTACAGTATCGCCATTCATTACTGCTCCATCTGCGAATTCCAGATTCCAAGCTTCCTGTGCAGCATTTAACGTTAATACATTTAACCCTAAATTTTGCGCTGCAATCTGACTGCTTAAACGGGTTCTCAAACTTGAATTTAAAAATACAAGTCCAATCGTTTTCCCTTTTCCTTTCTCTGTTTCCGAAAGAGGATTTTCTTTAATTTGTAAAGCTTTTTGTATGATTTCCTGTAAGTTTTCAACATCACTTACAGAGGTGAATTTTTTCATTTTGAATTAATTTTAAAGATTTTTTATCTTACATATTATCTGAGTTTTTAACACTAGGTTTGCGAAGTTTTTTTTAATTAAACTTGAAAACATTTTCGTTCGCAAGGGCGTTTCACTCAGCAATTGAAAGCCTCGTTTGTCACTGGCTACGCCGAATCTTTGATTTCTAACGATGGGAGAATCTATTAATATTATGAATAAGAGATTCTTCACTACACTTCGTTTCGTTCTGAATGACAAACAACCGTATAATTTTCACAGACTAAATATTCTCCAATACTTCTTGCAAAGCACTGATGAATAGATCAGTTTCTTCTTTTTTAATATTAAGTGCCGGAAGAATCCTCAACACAGCCTTATCATTAGAGTTTCCTGTGAAAATATGATGGTCGTACAACAGGCTATTCCTTACTTCTGAGCAGTCCCTGTCGAGTTCAATCCCAATCATCAAGCCTTTCCTTCGGATCGTTTTAATATGTGGAAGATCTTTCAATTCATTTTCAATATAAGCGCCCATTTTCTGAGCATTTTCGATGAGATTCTCGTCTTTCATTACATCCAAAACTGCAATTGCAGCTACGCAAGCTAAATGATTCCCGCCAAAAGTTGTTCCCAGCAAGCCGTTACTTGCCTGAAATTTCGGATGAATTAAAACGCCGCCAATCGGGAAACCATTCCCCATTCCTTTTGCTGTTGTAATAATATCTGCTTCAATTCCAAATTCCTGATGCGCAAAGAAATATCCGCTTCTTCCATATCCTGATTGAACTTCATCTAAAATCAAAACCGCACCGTATTTTTCGCACAGTTCTTTGATTTTTGTTAAAAATTCAACCGTTGGAATCATAATTCCGCCAACTCCCTGAATTCCTTCAATAATTACAGATGAAATTTCGCTTCCCTGATTTTCAAAAACGGTTTCAAGCTGTTCGATATTATTCCATTCAGATCTGATAAATCTTTCGTCATAGTTTACCGGAGCTACGATTTTTGGATTATCGGTCACAGAAACCGCTGCTGAAGTTCTTCCATGGAAAGAACCTGAAAAATATAACACCTTACTTTTTCCGTTGTGAAAAGAAGCCAATTTTAAAGCATTTTCGTTTGCTTCAGCTCCGGAATTACATAAAAACAGATTGTAATCTTCCAAACCTGACAGTTTTCCTAATTTATCTGCTAATTCAGTTTGCAATTCGTTCTGAACCGAGTTTGAGTAGAAAGATATTTTATCTAACTGAGTTTTTAACTGAGTTTGATAATGTGGATGATTATGCCCGATAGAGATCACAGCATGCCCCCCGTAAAAATCAAGATATTTTTCTCCTTTATCATCCCAAAGAAATGATCCCTGAGCTTTTACTGGATTTATGTTGAATAATGGATATACGTTGAATAAATTCATTTTCTAGTTGATTGTTGTTGGTTGATTGTTGTTGGTTTTACAACTTCATCTTTAATTATATTTTTCTTTTGTCTTGAAACAAAAGAAACAAAAGTTCAAGACTGGAAACTTTCTCTAAAAAATATTTTTGTTCTCTAAAAATTCTAAAACTTGCGCGAAATCAATATTTATTCTTCAATTTGATATTTTTCTCGCGCTTCAAACAGTAGAATTTTCTTAACGTTCACAAAACTATTTTTCTTAACGCTCCATTTTCCTATGTCGGTTTTAATTAGAGTTTTTAAAATTCACAATTGACTATTTGACAATTGACTTTTTATTTTTTTAAAATGCAATCGGCTTTAAGTTTAATCCTGAATTTTCCTCCCAACCCATTGCAAGATTCATGTTTTGAACTGCCTGTCCGGAAGCTCCTTTTAACAAATTGTCAATCGCTGAGTGAATCACCGCAACATTTCCACTCTTTTCAATATGAATCACACAGCGATTCGTGTTGACAACCTGCTTTAAATCAATTGCTTTCTCACTTACCTTTACAAAAGGCTCATCTGCATAAAAATCCCTAAACAATTGATTGATATCTGAAAGTTCTAAATCTGTTTTCACCGTGGAACTCGTAAAAATCCCTCTTGCAAAATCTCCTCTCCATGGAACAAAATTCAGACTGATCTCATTTTTATTAAAAGAAACTAACTGCTGTAAGATCTCGTCCACATGCTGATGTGTCAAAGTTTTATAAGCTGAAATATTATCATTCCTCCATGTAAAATGCGTCGTCGCCTGTAAAGACTGACCTGCTCCTGTAGAACCTGTAATTCCCGTTGTGTACACTTCATTCAACAAACCTTTTTGAGCTAATGGAAGCAAAGCCAGTTGAATCGCCGTTGCAAAACATCCAGGATTTGCAATACTTTTTGCTCCTGAAAGTTGTTTTTTGTTGATCTCAGGCAGACCGTAGATAAAATCTCTGTTTGCGAAATTTCCACCTAAACGAAAATCATTTCCTAGATCAATGACCAACGTTTCTGCTTTTACAGGATTTTGAGTCAGCCAATTCTGACTTTCTTTATGAGGAAGACATAAAAATAAAATATCTACATCTTCTTGTTTATCTGTTAAAACCATTTCACAAACCGTCGTTAGATCCGGGTACAGATCTGAAATTTTTGTCCCCGAATTTGAACGACTATATAAAAAACTCAAAGTCACATTGGGATGAAAAGCCAACAGGCGTACCAATTCGCTTCCTGTATAACCGTTGGCTCCGATGATCCCTGCTGTTTTTATTTCTTTTTGATTAATCATTTTTGATAACTTTATTGATAGGATTTTCATCCTATCCTTTGTTAAATCGTCCCTTTGGGGCTCTTTTGTTCCTACGAATTGCATGCAGCCCGACTTGAGCGGAAATCCTTTTGTGAGGAGGAACGACGAATAAAAGATTGGGAGCGGAAGGCGGATAAAGCTGCCCAAATCTTATTTATTTATCTGATGATATATATTTAAGGAATTACTCAAGATCTTCGTGTAGCCTTTCACATCTTCACCCATCCAAGCTCTGTTTGCTTCGCCATAGCTTCCGAATTTATCAGACATTAAATCATGTTTGGATTCAATTCCATTTAAGATAAATCTATAGGGATGAAGCGTTACAAATACTTTTCCGCTAACTGTTTTTTGAGAATCATCTAAGAAAGATTCAATATTTCTCATTACAGGATCTAAGAAAAGCGCTTCGTGAAGCCAGTTTCCGTACCAATCAGACAATTGAGATTTCATCATCTGCTGATATTTTGAAAGCGTATGTTTTTCCAATAAATGATGCGCTTTGATAATCACAGACGCCGCCGCAGCTTCAAAACCCACTCTTCCTTTGATTCCGACAATCGTATCTCCAACGTGAATATCACGACCAATCCCATAAACAGAAGCTAATTCTTCAATCTTTTGAATTGCATAAACAGAATGCTCAAAATTTTCACCGTTTACCGCTACAACTTCACCATTTTTAAACTCGATTTCCAGTTCTGAAGGCTGAGTTTCTTTAATTTGAGAAGGAAAGGCTTCTTCAGGAAGATAATTTCTTGAAGTCAAGGTTTCTTTTCCACCAACCGAGGTCCCCCAAAGTCCTTTATTTACAGAATATTGCGCCTTTTGGAATTCCATTTCATAACCGTGGCTTTTCAAAAACTCAATTTCTTCTTCACGGGATAAAGCCATATCACGAATCGGCGTAATAATTTCTACATTCGGGCACATCACCTGGAAGATCAAATCGAAACGAACCTGGTCATTTCCCGCACCTGTACTTCCGTGAGCAATCGCATCAGCACCGATCTCAATCGCATATTTTGCAATTTCCTGCGCCTGAATCGTACGTTCAGCACTTACAGATAATGGATATGTATTGTTTTTCAAGACATTCCCAAAAATCAAATACTTTACGCAAGAATTGTAATAATCTTCCTGAGCATCTACGCACCTGTATTCTTTCACCCCAAGATTGAAGGCTTTTTTCTCCAGTTCTTTTTCTTCTTCTTTAGAAAAACCTCCGGTATTTACAGTCACTGCATACACTTCATATCCAAGTGTTTCACTCAAATATTTGGCACAGTAAGAGGTATCTAAACCTCCGCTAAACGCTAAGATTACTTTTTTGCTCATTTTTATATTGATTTTCGGGTTGATCATTTACAACCTCATTTACTTTATTATTATCAGGAACGAAAAGCATTGCTGTACAAAGACAGTTTTTACGTTCCTTTTTCATTAAAATTTCATAATTCACACAGTTCTTGCAACCGTTCCAAAATTCCTCATCTTGTGTCAATTCAGAATAAATTACTGGTTTGTACCCTAAATCACTGTTAATTTTCATCACAGCAAGACCGGTTGTTAAGCCAAATATTTTCGCATTGGGAAATTTCTCTCTTGACAAAGCAAACACCCTATCTTTGATTAAGGTTGCAATCCCTCCATGCCTGAATTTTGGAGAAACAATTAATCCAGAGTTAGCTACAAACTGACCATGCGACCAGGTTTCAATATAACAGAAACCCACCCACTCTCCGTTTTCAGTGGCTACAACAGCATTGCCTTCTGAAATCTTTTTACTTAAATATTCTATAGAACGTTTTGCAATACCCGTCCCTCTTCGCTGTGCAGAATCATACATTTCCTGCTGTATTTCACTCACATACATTAGATGCATGGACGAGGAAATTTCTATTTCCATTTATTTATCTGAATTTTTTGGCAAATTTAAAACATAATAACTTTAAAAACCAAATTAAAAAGATAATTTTATTGAATTAGATTAATATACAGGTAATTTTATCTTTACGTTAAATTAACATTTTGCTAAATTATTATATATTTGCTAAAAAAATATAGTTATGGAAAATAACTGTCCGAAATGTAAGAGTACAAATATTGTAAAAAGCGGAATTATCAATGAAAAACAAAGATTTCATTGCAAGGACTGCAACTATTATTTTACGGTAAAAAAACTTGGTAAACAGATTGATGATTATTACGTAACAAAAGCTTTGCAACTATATCTTGAAGGATTGAGCTTCCGTGAAATAGAGCGAATCATAGGCGTTTCTCATGTAACAATCAGTTCATGGATCAAGAAATACAATATCACAAGACCTCCCCATTCAGGCTTTCATCCAGTTTATAAAATTTTAAAACAAAATGAGCTGATTGAATATATTGCCAAAGAAGAAAACATTAAAGATTCCGGTTTAATTATTACCCAATTTGCAGATAAATATATGTTGATCAAATGGGAACGTTTTAAGAAATAATTTTTAAAGTTATAAGTTATTAATTATAAATTATGAGTTTTCTCGGTTAAAAAGAATAACATCAAATATTTAATAATCAAATAATTAATTTCAAATTTCACCTTACAAACAGACTTTTTTTTCATTCATAATTCATCATTTACAACTCATAACTATATAATTACCACTAATATATATTAAATTTTTATAACTAAATTATTAATTACAATTTGGCTTTCACAAAATAACAGCCAAAAAATTAATAATTTATGAATAAAATATTAAGTTTTATTGGATTAGCTTTAATTAGCAGTTCTGTATACGGTCAAGGTTCTCCTGATTATGGAAATGGTTTAAAAATAAATTTAAATCCTGAAGGAGATAAATATGTTAGATTTATTTTATGGGATCAGTTCTGGATCAGGAACACAGAAATGAATCCTGGAAGTATGGTTGGAGGTGAACCTACCGAAAATACTTGGAATTTAGGAAACCGAAGAGCCCGTATTTTGGCTTACGCACAAGTAACCAAGCGTTATATGATCTTATTGCATTTCGGAATGAATAATCAGACATTCATTAATGGTGGTGCAACCGGAACAACCGGAACGGGAGGCTACGGAAACGGCAAAAAAACACAACTTTTCTTTCATGATGCCTGGAATGAATATGCCGTAATTATGCCGGGTGAAGCAGGGAAATTCAGCTTAACTTTAGGAGGTGGGCTTCATTATTACATGGGACTTTCCCGTATGACAATGGCTTCAACATTAAACTTCCTTACCGTCGACTCACCTATTTTCAGTTGGCCTTTAATTGATAATTCAGACCAGTTTGCAAGGCAAATGGGAGTTTTCGCAAAAGGTAAATATGGAAAATTTGAATACCGAATGAGTTTAAACAAGCCATTCGCAACAGATCTAACTCCTTCAAATACTTTAATTCCAGGAAATGAAGTTGCAGTTGACAACAACGGAAACCCAAACTGGTCTAAAGCAGGTTATTTTGAATACCAATTTTTAGATACAGAATCTAATCTTCTTCCTTTTAAAGTAGGTTCTTATTTAGGAACCAAAAAAGTTTTCAATGTCGGTGCTGGTTTCTACCATCAAGCCGAAGGAACGAGAACTTCTGTCAACTCAAATATTGAAAAACACGACATCACCCTACTTTCCGTAGATGCTTTTGCAGACATACCTTTAGGTGAAGCAAAAAACAAAATGGCAGTCTCGGCTTATGCAGGATATTTCAATTATAATTTCGGACCCAATTACGTTAGAAATTTAGGAACAATGAATATTGCAGCGAATGACCCGAATTTTGTCGGACAAAGAGCTTTGGCTGGTCCTGGAAATCTTCAACCAATGATTGGAACAGGAAATGTGGTTTATGCTCAAGCAGGTTTATTACTTCCTAATCAGGCAGAAAAACCGAAAGTCAGAATTCAGCCTTTTGCGGCTTACACTTACAAAGATTTTGAAGCATTCGACAAACCATCTTCACAGTTTGATGTGGGAGCCAACTGGTTTTTAGACGGTCATCATGCGAAAATCACTACTCAATATTCTACAAGACCGGTGTATACAAGCCCGACTGAGAGCCCGAAATCTAAAGGAGAATTTATTGTACAACTTCAGATTTACCTATAAAAATTAATTTCCATTATAATAATTTAAACAAAAAAAATCTAGTGATATGAGCGAACAACACCACGATGCTTACGAGAATATGACAGATAAGCAGAAAAACCGCACCATCTGGAGCGTCATCACTGCATCATCTCTCGGAACCCTGATAGAATGGTATGATTTTTATATTTTTGGAAGTCTGGCCGTCGTTTTGGCGACAAAATTTTTTCCGGCAGATAATCCTACCGCCGCATTTTTATCTACACTGGCAACTTTTGCAGCAGGATTTGTTGTAAGACCTTTCGGAGCTTTATTTTTCGGAAGATTGGGAGATATTATCGGAAGAAAATATACTTTTCTCGTTACTTTATTAATCATGGGATTCTCCACATTTCTGATCGGATGTATTCCTGGATATGAAACCATAGGATATTTGGCGCCGGTTTTAGTTTTAATCTTAAGACTTTTACAAGGTTTGGCTTTGGGAGGAGAATATGGCGGAGCAGCAACCTATGTTGCGGAATATTCACAGCCACACAGAAGAGGTTACTGGACTTCATGGATTCAAACCACCGCAACTGCAGGGCTTTTCATTTCATTAATCGTTATTTTAATTACAAAAAATACACTTTCTGCTGAAGATTTTGATTCTTGGGGATGGAGAGTTCCATTCTGGATCTCAATTTTAATGGTGGGAGTTTCTTATTTCATCAGAAAAAACATGAAGGAGTCTCCGCTTTTTGCAAAGGCTAAAAGCGAAGGAAAAACTTCTAAAAACCCTTTAAAAGAAAGTTTCGGTAATAAATTCAACTTCAAATTTGTCTTATTGGCATTATTCGGAGCTGCGATGGGACAAGGTGTAATTTGGTATACAGGACAATTTTACGCCATGAGTTTCCTCCAAAAAGTAATGAACATCAACTCAATGCAGGTAGACTATTTAATGGCAACAGCTTTATTAATGGGAACGCCTTTCTTCGTATTTTTTGGTTGGCTTTCAGATAAAATTGGAAGAAAAGCAATTATGATGACCGGAATGTTGGTTGCCATTTTAGCCTACAGACCCATTTACGATGCTATGTACAAAAGTGTAAACATTGAAGCGAAAACCGTTGCGAGTGAAGGCATTAAAGAAACCAGAGTTGCAGCAATTCATAAAGATATCGCAACAGACAGCTTAATTACTTTTCATAAAGAAACCACTTTCACAGACGGAACTTTAATTAAAAAAGACAGTATTGTTCATTGGTCCGCAACAGGTCCGGTAATGAAAGACGGAAAAGCTGAAGAACCGAAAGTTTCCACAGCAATTACATTGAATGACGACACAAGATGGTATTTGGTATTTCTGGTGTTCATTCAGGTAATTTTTGTAACGATGGTTTACGGTCCGATTGCAGCATTTTTAGTTGAAATGTTCCCTGTGAGGATCCGTTACACTTCGATGTCTTTACCGTATCACATTGGTAATGGGGTTTTTGGTGGATTACTTCCCGCGGTTGCCACTTATCTCGTAACTTCAGGAAAAGATGCAGGACATCCAACCTGGTATCTAGAAGGACTTTGGTACCCAATCGGGGTTGCCACAGTCTGTTTGGTCATCGGATTGATCTATCTTAAAAATAAGAACAACAATATCCACGATTAATAGGGATAATCACTTAAAAATTTATTAATTTTAAATCTACTAAAATGAACGGATTAAAAAAAATATTAGGCATTGTCTGGATCTTAGCCGCCTTAATTGTTGCCTACTTCGGAATTACAGTAATGGGCGTCCCTAAACTCACTTCAGGAAAACAGGAAGACCTTGTGTTCGGAATCATCATACTTTTTGTATTGGTACCGATCGTAACAGGCGGAATGGCAATCTTCGGATATTATTCTTTAACAGGAGAATACTCGGACGATAAAGTTTAAATTATAAACTATAGATGATAATTGATGAATGATTTCGGTCTATTCATCAATTATCTTTTATTATTGATTATTCAATATTCATGAAAAAGCGACACGAACAAAAACTGATTATTCTGAGCATAGGTTTACTTATTGCTTTCAGTATTCCTGTTTCACTGCTTTTTAACAGTGAAAGGGAAATTTTCGGTTACCCGATGATTCTCGTTTACTTATTCGCAGTCTGGATGATATCCATCGTTATTTCTTTTGTAATCGTAAAAAAATATGATGAGTAGTTTCGCATTATTTATCGTTGTACTTATTTACCTCGCACTTTTGTTCTTAGTTGCTCATTTGGCAGAGAAGAATAAGAGTAAGCTTTGGATTAATAATCCATACATCTATGCATTGTCTCTTGCTGTGTACTGCACTGCATGGACGTATTATGGAAGTATCGGCGTAGCAGCGACAAGCGGCCTCAATTATTTACCTATTTACATCGGACCAATAATGGTCATTCCTGCGTGGATTTACATTAATACAAGAATTGTTCGTATTTCAAGAGTTAATAAAATAAGCAGTCTTGCGGATTTTATTTCTTTGCGATACGGAAACAGCAGAAGTTTCAGCGCAATTATTACTTTAGTTTGCCTTTTTGCGATCATTCCTTATATCGGATTACAAATAAAAGCAATATCTGAAACATTTCACTTAGTGACAGAAACCAGTGTTTCTAAAAACATTTTTACCGACAGCGGAACCTTTGTTGTTGTTTTGATCGCTGTATTTTCATCTTATTATGGAACGAAATATGTGGATGCTTCCGAAAAACGTTTAGGAATTATTTCCGCAATCGCATTAGAAAGTTTTCTTAAATTATTTTTCATCATTATTTTAGGACTGTTTGTCATTTATTATGCCTTTGATGGGTTTTCAGATCTATATCAAAAGGCGAGTAAATTTTCAGATTTTAAAGCAAAAAATACCTTTAACGGAATTGAAGGCGCTATGAACTGGATGGTTCTATGCTTAATTTCCGGAACAGCGATCTGTATTTTACCAAGACAGTTTCACACCGCAATTGTCGAAAACAGACAGGAAAAACATATTAAAACTGCAATCTGGTTTTTCCCGTTATATCTTTTAATATTTACCATTTTCATTTTCCCGATTGCTTGGGGCGGAAGATTGATTTTTCAAGGTCAAAACGTAAATCCGGAGTTCTACTCTATTCTCATTCCTCAACATTTTGATAATACTTTGATTACGGTTTTGGTATTTTTAGGAGGTTTGAGTTCGTGCATTTCAATGATCATTATTTCAGCAATCACCTTGTCGATCATGCTTTCCAACAACCTGATTATTCCTTACGGTTTATTGGGAAAATTTAAAGCTGAAAATGAAACCCAAAATACCAGAAATATTACCAACGTGCGTAAATTTTCGATTTTCGGATTGATTATCGTAGCGTTTGCTTTTTATAAATATTTCATTTTAAAAACTTCATTAGATTCGGTTGGCTTAATTTCGTTTGTCATTATTGCGCAATTGGCTCCTGCATTTTTCGGAGCTATATTTTGGCGAAGAGGAAGCTACAAAGGTGCAATCATCGGGCTTTTTGCAGGATTAATTATTTGTTATTTCGGATTAATTGTTCCGCAATATTATTTTTCATACAACTCAGAAATCAAAGGAGCTTTACGGGATATGTATGATGTTTTCGCCTTTTTCAGCATTCCGTATTTAGGAAGAATTCCTGAAATTTTCTTTTGGTCGATCTTAGTGAATACAGGTTTGTTTACCATTCTTTCTGTAAGCATGAAGGGAAATTACCGTGAAAGAAATTTTGCCGAATTATATGTTGACATTGATAAGTACATTCAAAATCATGAGAATGCATTTATCTGGAGAGGAACCGCTTATGTTTCTGATATAAAAAATATTCTGGAACGTTTTTTAGGCAAAAAGAAAACCGAACAGGCAATGCGGATTTTCAATATTAAATACAATATTGATTCGCAAACTGAAACTGCAGATTCAAGATTTATAAAATTCTCTGAAAACCTTTTAGCAGGAAGGATCGGTACAGCTTCTGCAAAAATTTTAATTGAAGGTGTTACCAAAGAAGATAAAATATCTTTGAAAGAAGTTTTAAATATTCTGGAAGAATCCAAAGAAAACATCACGTTAAACAAGAAACTTACAGAAAAATCTGAAGAACTGAAACAACTTTCAAACGACCTGAGCGCAGCCAATGAAAATCTAATTGTAAAAGACCGCCAGAAAGATGATTTCCTTGATTCTGTCGCACACGAATTAAGAACTCCGATTACAGCCATCCGTTCAGCCGGAGAAATTTTAGCAGATGATGACGATATTCCTTTAGATATTAAAAGAGAATTTTTAAATAATATTATCACAGAATCTGACCGCTTAAGTGAGATCATCAACGACATTCTTTATTTGGATAAACTTCAGCACGGGGAAATCGCTTTGAATATTCAGGAAAACAATATTATTGAAACCTACAAAAAAGCTTTAAATCCTATTTTACATTTGATTCAGCAGAAATTCATTCATGTTAGCGAAGTCGATTTACTTCATAATTATCTGTTTGAATTTGATGAAGCGAGAATGATTCAACTTTTTCAAAATATACTTGGAAATGCTTTGAAATTCACTGAAGAACAAGGTACAATTCAGACTAAATTTTCAGAAAAAGAGAATTTTTTAACCATCAAAATATTCAACACCGGAAAAAATATTCCGGAAGAAGATCTGGAAGTTATTTTCGATAAATTTTACCAGTCTAAAAATCAAAATATTATAAAACCAACCGGAAGCGGCCTCGGTCTTGCCATTTCAAAAAGGATTGTCGAAGCCCACAACGGAACTATAAAAGCAGAAAACAGTGGATTAGGAGTTACCTTTACTGTTATTTTACCAAAGGAAAATAACGAACCCGACAGGCTTTAATAAAAATAACCATAGGTGAAACCTATGGAACATTCAACACAATCAGGAACCCGACAGGGTTCAATTTTAAAACAAACACAAATGGGAACATACAGACAAATATTCTATCATATTGTTTTCGGAACAAAATATAGAAAACCAACAATTAATGAAAAGAACGAAACACAACTTTACAAATATATTTGGGGTGTTTTAAATAATAAAAAATGTAAATTATATAGAATTAATGGAATGCCAGACCACATTCATATTTTTTGTGACCTTCATCCAAACATCAATCTCAGTAATTTGGTAAAAGATATCAAAGTTACGACAAACTTATGGATGAAAGAATCAGGCTTGTTTCCCACATTTGCTGGATGGCAGGAAGGTTACGGAGCATTTACCAGCTCAATTAGAGATAAGGAAATAATTATAAATTATATAAAAAATCAAAAAGAACATCATAAAACAGAAACGTTTGATGATGAATTTAAAAAACTTTTAGCAGACCATGGAATTGAATCATTCGAATGAAAAAATTTATTCAACCCTTACGGGTTGGTTTAATACGAATTACAATCTGTATTCCATAGGTTTTCACCTACGGCTATTTAGATTGAACCCTTCGGGTTCTCAAAGAAAATATAAAAAAACAATGAAGTTGAACTTTAACGATGTACAAAAATGAAAAAAATATTGATCGCAGATGACGAACATAAAATATTAATGTCTCTGGAATACAGTTTCCGGAAAATAGGATACGAAGTATACATTGCAAGAGACGGAGCTGAGGTTTTAGAATTCCTGAAAACCCTTGTTCCGGACGTCATTTTATTAGATATCATGATGCCGAATCTTGACGGATACAGCACTTTGGAGGAAATTAAAAAAAATGAAGCTTTAAACAATACAAAAGTTCTTTTCTTAAGCGCTAAAAATAATCCAAAAGATATAGAAAAAGGCTTAGGAATGGGTGCAGATGCGTATGTTACAAAACCCTATTCAATAAAAAAACTAATTCAGCAGATCGAGGAACTTTTAGGATAATTCAAACACAAATATCACAAATGGATCACACAAATAATACAAATCCTTTAGTGTCATTCGTGAAAAACATTAGTGTAATTAGTGTTTAAAAAACAAACACAGAAAATATGAACACAGACGATTTATTTAAACAAAGCATAGAAAACAAAGAGCAATTCTGGAAAGAACAAGCTCAGGAAATTTCGTGGTTTGAATTTCCCGAAACGATTATTTCAAAAGATAAAAATAACTACACGCAATGGTTTGAAGATGGAAAACTCAACATGTCTTATTTGTGCATCGACAAACATATTGAAGACGGCTTTGGCGAAGAAATTGCGATTATTTACGATTCTCCGGTTACGAATCAAAAGAAAAAATATACTTTTAATCAGGCCAAGGAAGAAATTTCAAAATTAGCAGGCGGTTTGGTTTCTTTAGGTTTAAAAAAAGGTGACACTGCTGTAATTTATATGCCGATGATTCCGCAGACGCTTTTTGCAATGTTGGCTTGTGCAAGGATCGGCGTGATCCACAATGTTGTTTTCGGAGGTTTTGCGCCACACGAATTGGTTGTGAGAATTGATGATTGCAAACCTAAAGCTTTAATTACAGCAACCGCAGGAGTTGAAATTGCCAAAAGAATCCCTTACCTTCCTTTAGTAGAAAAAGCGATTGAATTAGCGCAGGATAAAGTAGACAACATCATTGTTTTCAATAGAAAACTGACCGATAATAAGGATGAAATGTTCGAAGGAATTATTGATTACGAAGAATTAGTTTCAGCATCAGAACCTACAGATTATGTTTCTGTAGAATCCAATCATCCTTTGTATTTATTATACACTTCTGGAACCACCGGAAAACCAAAAGGGATCACCAGAGATACCGGAGGTTACGCTACCGCGTTGAAATTTTCTATGAAATATATTTATGGAATTGAGGAAGGCGAAACTTTTTGGGCTGCATCCGATCTTGGTTGGGCGGTTGGCCACAGTTACACGGTTTATGCTCCTTTAATCAACAGAAATACAACAATTATTTTTGAAGGAAAACCAATTATGACTCCCGATGCGGGAACTTTTTGGAGAATTATTTCGGAATATCAGGTTTCGGCAATGTTCACTGCACCGACTGCAATTAGAGCCATCAAAAAAGAAGACCCGAATGGCGAGTTAGTTAAAAAATATAATTTAAGCCATTTCAAAAAACAGTTTTTAGCAGGTGAAAGATGTGATGTAGCCACTTTAGATTGGTTTGCAGAACACATCGGAGTTCCCGCAATTGATCATTGGTGGCAAACAGAATCTGGTTCGCCAATGTTGGGTTTAATGACTTTCAATGATGATTATAAAATCAAAAGAGCGGCTGCAGGAAAACCAATTCCGGGATATGACATTAAGGTTTTTGATGAAAACGGTTACGAATTAGACGAACACAAGGAAGGATATTTAGTCATCAAACTTCCACTTCCTCCGGGTGCTCTTTTAGGAGTTTGGAACGATCATGAACGTTTTGAAAAAAGTTATTTATCTCAATATAAAGGTTATTATTTCTCAGGAGACGGCGCCATAAAAGATGAAGACGGTTATATTTTCATCACAGGAAGAGTGGATGATGTGATCAATGTTGCAGGACACCGACTTTCAACTTCCGAAATGGAAGAAATTGTTTCTTCACATCCCGATGTTGCAGAATGTGCCGTTGTAGGAATTGATGATGATCTGCGTGGGCAAGTTCCTTTTGCAACCGTTGTTTTGAAAAACGGTTATGAAATTTCGGAGGAAAATGTAGAAAAAGAAATTATTCTGAAGGTAAGAGAAAAAATAGGCGCTGTTGCTTTCCTGAAAAGCGTGATGGTTGTAAAAAGACTTCCAAAAACAAGATCCGGAAAGACTTTAAGAAAATTGATCAGAACCATTATTGATGGAAAAGAATTTCAAATCCCGTCAACGATCGATGATGAAAACATCATTGATGAAATTCAAGAAAAATTCAAGACTTACAAAGACAAAAAATAATTTAAAATAAATAATTTCTAAAAAAAAGAAAGTATGAGAAATTACGTGATAGAAGATTTACCGCACTACTTTGAAGAGTACAAAAAATCAATCAAAAACCCTAAAAAATTCTGGGATAAAGTTGCTGATCAGAATTTTGTATGGTACCAAAGATGGAGCAAGGTGGTAAAATATGATATGAATGAAGCAAAGATCACTTGGTTTAAAGATGCTAAATTAAATATCACCAAAAACTGCCTCGACAGACATTTGTCGGTAAGAGGAGAAAAAACTGCTATCATTTGGGAACCGAATGATCCGAAAGAAGAAGCACAACACATTTCTTACAACGAATTATATACAAGGGTTAATAAAACAGCCAATGTTCTTCGCGAAATGGGAATTGAAAAAGGCGACAGAGTTTGCATTTATCTTCCCATGATCCCTGAATTGGCAGTTACAATGTTGGCTTGCGCAAAATTAGGAGCCGTACATTCTGTTATTTTTGCAGGATTTTCAGCATCTGCTGTTGTTTCGAGAGTCAATGACTGTGGCGCAAAAATGTTGATTACTTCAGACGGAAGTTATAGAGGAAGCAAAGTTTTAGATTTAAAATCAATTATTGATGAGGCTTTAGAAAAATGCCCGACTGTGGAAAAAACTTTGGTCGTAAAAAGAACCCACAATGAAATAAAAATGAAGGAAGGCAGAGATTTCTGGATGGATGATCTGTACGAAAAAGCTTCTGCCGATTTCGTTACCGTAATTATGGACGCAGAAGATCCTTTATTTATTTTATACACTTCAGGTTCTACAGGAAAACCCAAAGGAATGCTTCACACTTCTGCAGGTTATATGGTTTATTCCGCGTATACTTTCAAAAATGTTTTCAATTATCAGGAAAATGATATTTATTGGTGCACTGCAGACATCGGTTGGATTACTGGGCATTCTTACATTCTTTACGGACCATTATTAAACGGTGCAACAACCGTAATTTTCGAAGGAATTCCGACTTATCCTGAACCAGACAGATTTTGGGACGTGATTGAAAAACATAAGGTAACCCAGTTCTATACCGCTCCAACTGCTATTCGTTCTTTAGCAAAAGAAAGCACAGAATGGGTAGACAAGCATGATTTAAGTTCATTACGGGTAATCGGATCTGTTGGAGAACCTATTAATGACGAAGCTTGGCATTGGTTTAACGATCATGTCGGAAGAAAAAAATGTCCGATTGTAGATACTTGGTGGCAAACAGAAACCGGCGGAATTATGATCTCTCCTATTCCGTTTGTAACACCTACAAAACCAACGTACGCTACGCTTCCTTTACCGGGAATTCAGCCTGTTTTAATGGATGATAAACGCAACGAAATTACAGGAAACCAAGTGACAGGAAACCTTTGTATCCGTTTTCCGTGGCCGGGAATTGCGAGAACAATTTGGGGTGATCACCAAAGATATAAGGAAACTTATTTTTCGGCATTTCCAGGAAAATATTTTACGGGAGACGGTGCTTTGAGAGATGAGGTTGGATATTACAGAATCACAGGTCGTGTAGATGATGTGGTGATTGTTTCTGGTCATAATTTAGGCACTGCACCAATTGAAGACAGCATCAATGAACATCCTGCTGTTGCAGAATCAGCAATCGTAGGTTTCCCTCATGATATCAAAGGAAGTGCTCTGTATGGTTTTGTGATTTTAAAAGATTCAGGTTCCGACAGAAAGCAGGAAAATTTAGTTAAAGAAATCAATCAATTAATTTCCGATCAGATTGGTCCGATTGCAAAATTAGATAAAATTCAGTTTGTTTCAGGACTTCCAAAAACACGTTCCGGAAAAATTATGCGTAGAATTTTAAGAAAAATTGCAGAAGGAGATTTTAGTAATTTTGGAGATACTTCTACCCTTTTGAATCCTGAAATTGTGGAGGAGATTAAGAATGAAAGAATTTAAATTGAAAAATTTTCTATACTAAACGAAAACTCTGTATTTATTACAGAGTTTTTTGTGCTTAAAGTTTTATAAAAACAATTTGTTCTAAAATAGACAAAATCTTAATTTTTATTAAATTTTTATAGATAAAATAAAATATTATAAATTTTATTAAATTTTTAATAAACATATTGAAAATATTTCTATCTTTAGATAACAAATACAAAACAATATTACTATGTCAAGCATCTTAGCAGGATTATTTGGACCGCACAGTGATTACAAAAAACTCGAGAAGGAAATTGAAGGCCTAGGATTCTTAGATTCCGAGTACATTGTGTACCTTAGTGACGATCATCATAACTCCCAATACTTGGCGAGTGTAGAAATAAAAAACAGAGATTTAACCGAAAAAGTGAGGCATATCTTTGATGAAAATCATGTACATAAAACCTATTTATTTGAAAATATGAGCATCGACCAGGCTTCTTACGTTAAGTTAAAAAGTTTGATTGAGGCACGGAGCAAAGCTGAAATTCACAGCAGTCCGGATGTAAGAATAAAAGTACAGCACGACGGAATAAATTCTGAAGTGAAAGCTTAGCATTAAAAACTAAAAACTTATAACCGAATCCGCGGAATTTATTTCTGCGGATTTTTAGTTTTATAAATCGACCAATCATAATATTTTTCGTATTTTCGTTTAAACAAAGCCTTTTACACAGATGAGTTACGATTTGGAACAAGAAAATAAAGAAATCTCTGCGAGGTATAAAGACCTGATTTCTAACACATACAGAACTTTGGATGAAGAAAATAATAAACTCATCCGAAAGGCTTTTGATATTGCTCTTGATGCTCACAAAGATCAAAGAAGAAAATCTGGTGAACCCTACATTTATCACCCTATTGCTGTTGCTAAAATTGTTGCGACAGAAATTGGTTTAGGAGCTTCATCAATTGCCTGTGCGCTTTTACACGATGTTATAGAAGATTCTGAATATACTTACGAAGATCTGAAAAAGATTTTTGGAGAAAGAATCGCCGGTGTTGTCAACGGATTGACCAAGATTTCTATCATGAATCATCAGAATATTTCTGTACAGTCTGAAAATTACAGAAAATTGCTATTGACTCTTTCTGAAGATTTCCGTGTGATTCTTATTAAAATTGCAGACCGACTTCACAATATGCGAACGTTGCAAAGCATGGCACCCGATAAACAGAAAAAAATTGCTTCTGAAACGGTTTACATTTATGCACCGATGGCTCACAGATTGGGATTGTACAACATCAAATCTGAGCTTGAAGATTTATCTTTAAAGTATAATAATCCCGATGTTTATAATGAAATCACCGAGAAATTGGAATTGGCAAAAGAAAGCCGAATTCGCTACATCGATGAGTTTACCAAAGAGGTTTCAGAAAGATTAAAGGATGAAGGTTTAAATGTAAGTATAAAAGGTCGCGCAAAAGCCATCTCTTCTATTTACAGAAAAATGCTTAAACAGGGCGTTTCTTTTGAAGAGGTTTTTGATAATTATGCAATCCGGATTATTTATAAATCTGATGCAAAGAATGAAAAGTTCCTTGCTTGGAAAATATATTCAATCGTTACAGACGTTTATCACAGTAACCCATCAAGAATGCGTGACTGGATTACACAACCCCGTTCTACAGGCTATGAAAGTTTACATTTAACTGTTCTCGGTCCTGATCGAAAGTGGATTGAAGTACAGATCCGTTCTGAAAGAATGGATGATATTGCCGAAAAAGGGGTTGCTGCTCATTACAAATACAAAGAAGGTTACAAACAAAGCAATGATGACCGAAATTTTGAAAAATGGGTTACCGAAATACGTGATGTACTCGAACAACAGCAGAATCTTACGACTTCTGAACTTTTAGATAATATTAAACTCAACTTATATTCTAAAGAAGTTTTTGTTTTTACGCCAAAAGGTGAAATTAAAATTCTTCCGACCAATGCAACGGCTTTAGATTTTGCTTTTTCTGTGCATTCAGATTTAGGAATGAAATGTTTAGGAGCAAAAATCAACGGGAAATTGGTACCTATTTCATACGTTCTTCAAAACGGTGATCAGGTAGACATTCTTTCGTCTCAAAATCAAAAACCAAAGTTTGACTGGCTTGATTTTGTAGTGACTTCAAAGGCTAAATCAAAAATTAAAAGTTATCTTAATTCTGAGAAAAACTCATTCGTAGAAGAAGGAAAAGAGATTTTACAGAGAAAACTTCGTCATGCAAAAATTAATTTTAATGATGAGGAAATCAATAAACTTCAGAAGTTTTTTAACCTTAAGTCTTCTCAGGAACTGTTCTTAAAATTCCAGACTAACGAACTGGATGCAAGCAGTTTAAGAAAATATATTGAAAGTAAAAATGTTTTCAATAATCTACTTTCGAGATTTAAGAGAAACACCAATAAAAACCAGCATTACGAAGAGCCGAAAGAAATCAATCTCGATATGATTGTTTTTGGGAAAGATGAAGAAAAGCTCAATTACAGTTATGCAAAATGTTGTACAGTAATTCCTGGAGACAAAATCTTCGGTTTCATTACCATTTCAGACGGAATTAAAGTTCACAGCGACAATTGTCCGAATGCGATTAATCTTCGTGCACAATATGATTACCGCGTCATTCCTGCAAAATGGGTGAATGAAGAAAGCTTCAAAAACCGTATTAAAATTGAGATTGAAGGTCTCGACAGAATGGGAATGATCAACGACATCACCACCGTAATCAGTGGTGCAATGGGAATGGATATGAAAAGTATGTCGATTGAATCTAACAACGGAATTTTCACAGGAAATATCAACTTAGAAGTAAAACATAAAGGTCAGCTTGAAGAAACATTCAAAAAATTAAAGGCAATCGACGGAATTTCAAGAATCAGACGTATTTAAAAATAAAAAAATGATGCTGACCCAGTATTTTAAAAAATTTTTCCAAAGCAATCAATCATCCGGAGTTTTACTCATCTTATGTGTGGTTTTTGCATTAATTATTGCAAACTCATCCTTAGGAACTGGTTTTCAGCAATTCTTAAATTTTCAATTAGGTTCTGAAGATTTACATCTAAAATATCCTATAAGTATTTGGATAAACGATGGTTTGATGGCAGTTTTCTTTCTTTTAGTAGGATTGGAAATTAAAAGAGAATTGGTAGAAGGCGAGCTTTCGTCTTTTAAAAACGCTTCGCTGCCAATTTTCGCAGCAATCGGCGGAATGTTGATTCCTGCGGTTATTTACACCGCATTTAATTTCGGAACAGATTACAGCAACGGATGGGGAATTCCGATGGCGACCGATATTGCTTTTTCTTTGGCCATTATTTCAATGTTGGGAAAAAAAGTTCCGGCTTCGCTAAAGATTTTTCTGGCAGCTTTGGCAATTGTAGATGACTTAGGTGCTATTTTGGTGATTGCTATTTTTTATACCGAACAAATTCACTGGATCTATCTTTTGCTTTCTTTCGGTATTGTTGCGGTTTTATTCCTCTTAAATTATCTGAAAGTTACAAAACTGGTTTTCTATATCGTTCCGGGAATATTTTTATGGTATTTTCTGCATCATTCAGGAATTCACGCAACGATTGCAGGAGTTTTATTGGCTTTTACGATTCCAACTAATGTTTCTAAAACAAAAATATCACCTTTAGAAAAACTTGAACATTCGCTGCATTTTCCGGTGAGCTTTATTATCATGCCGATTTTCGCATTGACAAACACCAATATTGCGTTTAACAGCAGTATGGTTGATGGATTATTCAACAGTTTAGGATTGGGAATAATTGGCGGACTTGTTTTGGGTAAACTGATAGGAATTAATCTGTTCTCATTGATTGCCATAAAACTAAAAATCAGTTCACTTCCACAACGTTCTTCATGGAATCAAATGATCGGTGTCGGTCTTTTAGCCGGAATAGGATTTACAATGTCAATATTCATTGCCTTGCTTTCTTTTAAACATGAAATATCTTTTCAGGATGAAGCTAAATTTGCCATTCTGATTGCTTCATTTATCGCTGCAGTTTCCGGATATTTGATTTTAAATTTCAGTGCAAAGAAAAAGAGAGTAAAAAAACACAGGAAGATCAGTTCTTCTTAACGGTCCAATTTCCTTTAAGGCTGCCCATTTCCCAAGTTCCCATCTTCGAATTAAGATTACCGATCAGCATAAAACCTGATGGCGCTCTGTTGGTGGTATTGAAAGATGCATTGATAAAACCTGTAAGATAGCTTTCGCTCGAATTCAGGGTGTTTCTTGTTATTTCTATTGTGCCTTTTTCGCTTACATTAATGATCAGATTTCCACTCACATCTCCGGTATAAGTTCCTGTGTAAGTTCCTCGGTACGATGAAACAGCATTCTGTTCTTGTTTATTTTCATAAATCTGATCGACAACATCTTCACAAGATTGTAAAGTCAAAAGAGACATTATCATCAATATACCTGAAATACGCTTCATTTTAATTTTCTTTTTTCTCATATGGCCTTCTATGTTCATCATCACTTTCCAGATTAGGTTCAGAATTTTGAGAGTGATAATTTTTCGCTTCTCTTTTTATTTCGTCTGAAAGTAATTTTTCTATTCTTAATTTTCTCAATGCCATGTTCAGTTCGTTGCCAAAAAGCAACAGATAGACATTTACATTCACCCAAACCATTAATAAAATCATACTTCCGATGGAACCGTAAAGTACATTATAACGGGCAATATTTTTCACATATAAAGCAAAGAAATATGTGGTAACAACAAACAGAACAGTCGTAAGAATTGCTCCAGGAATCGCCTGTCTGAATCTAATAATTTTCACCGTTCCCAACCAATAAAACATCGCCAAAAGAATAAAATAAAAGAGCGGAAACGATACAAAACCAATTATTTTAGAAAGGTTTCTTACAAGCCAGGAAACATCATAAGACGGTGTAAACAGTTTGAGTACAACTTCCACATAATACACTCCGAAAAGCGCTAAAAATATGATACTTACGAAACCAATCGTAATAAAAAAAGAAAGAATAAATTCTTTTACATCGGTCAGTTTTTCTTCAGAGTTTTCATTGAATCCGTTAATTAATGAAAAAGTACCGTTTGTGGCAAAAACAAGAGCTACAAGAATCGTTAAATTACTGATTCCCTTCATGTTTGGGATAATATTATCTTCAATATAATTTCTTACGTCGCCTTCGATATTTGATGGGAAAATATTATGCATTAAAACTTCAAAAATATAGAACTGAAGCTTATCATAGTGCGGCATATACGGAATTACCGAAAGTAAGAAGAGTAAAAAAGGAAATAAACTTAAGGTAAAACTCCATGAAATACTTGCTGCTTTTCGGCCTATATTACCTTTAAAAATTCCTGAAATATAGATTTGAAACATCTGCCAAAGCGATATTCCGAGTACCGGAAGATGGATGTCGTCTAGAAATTCTTGAAATTTCACGATAAATTTAGGAATTTTTAAAGCCATAAAGTATATTTGCGCTTAGCAAATATAAGAAATGCGAATCAGTTTAGTTTGTATTGGGAAAACAGATGACAAAGAAATTACATCTTTAATCGGTTATTACCTTACCCGCCTTCCAAAACACTGGAATTTTGAGATTACAGAAATTCCAGATGTGAAAAATGCCAAAAATCTTTCTTCGGATCTTCTCAAAAAAGAAGAAGCCAAATTATTTTTAAATCAAATCGATAAAAATGACCTGGTTATTATTCTTGATGAAAAAGGAAAACAGTTTACAAGCCGCGAATTTTCTCAGAAAATAGATTCGTGGATGAATTCTTCGGTAAAAAAAGTTCATATCTTGATTGGTGGAGCCTATGGTTTTTCGGATGAAATCTACAGCAGAGCCAACGAAAAAATGTCATTATCTAAAATGACATTTACGCATCAGATGATACGGCTTTTTATTGTAGAACAGCTTTACAGAGCTGATCAGATTTTACAGGGAAAACCTTATCACAACGATTAAAAGATTGATAGGTAGCAGAAATTAGATAATAGATAGCATCAGAAAAAATATTTTTATGCTATTTGAGCTACTGTAAAATATATTTTACTTTAAAATAATTACTCCCGCAGATTTCACAAATCGTAAGTGAAACAAAACGTGAAATCTGTGGGAATAAAAAATAATTATTTTTGTAAACCAATTTGTCTTTTCGCCTCTCCTACCACAAAGGCTACCGAATTTGCGATATTAAAACTTCGAATCAATTTAGACATCGGAATAGTCAAATGATTTTCAAAACGGTCTAAAATATCTTTACTCAAACCTTTGCTCTCTTTTCCGAAAACCAACCAATCTCCATCCTGAAAATCAATTTCCAGATAAGATTTTTCAGCATGTGAACTCATTAGAAAAACACGAGACAAATTAGGGATATTTTTCATCCATTCGTCGACATTTTCATATTCTGTTACATCAAGATGCACCCAATAATCTAAACCTGAACGTTTCAGGTTCTTATCATCAATCAAAAATCCGAAAGGATGTATTAAATGTAATCTGCTTTCGGTTCCTACACATAGTCTTCCGATATTACCGGTATTATTAGGGATCTCTGGTTCTACGAGAACAATATTTAACATGAATTTTTTAATTTTTATTTAAATGATGAATCTGTTTTGTATCTGTATCTAACTTCAGTGAAAGATGATAAATAATATTTGAAGTGTTCTTTTTTATTTTTAATTATACCCTCAATCGTTTTGAATCTTTTTAATTGCGAATTACTGGGAACAAGGATTGATGAATTATTACTCCTGCATATTATACATTTGTCATCCAAAACCGAAGTTCTTGTACAAACTAAACATTTTTGTAAGTTCAAAATTCTGTTTCTCACTTCATTCTGTTCATTAGATAAATATTGTGAAGGGATTTTTTTCAATACCTTAAAAAAATTCAAGGTATTGAATGAATTAAAAGGTAAATACTGTGTAGGATCAAAAACATATCCGTCAATAAAAATATCTTCATTCTTTATTTTAGATAAATTTAGCCAGTACTCTCCTTCTCCCCCTTCAATCTCTATTTTTTTAATTTCCTGCCAGTTTATGTTCATAAACTTTTTCAAAGAACTCTCATAATATCTGAATCCTACCGCATTGATCTTTGTGATTCTATTTTTTTGTAAATATGAAATGATACATTTTTGACATAAGTACTCATCATTAAAATGTTCTACCTTTTTTATGCTGCTACAATTATTACAGGTCAAATGGAATATCTCTTTATATTTTCTGTAAATATCCAAACATTTACTGTTTGCCTCGGCACGAAAACCTTTGATAACAAATTCGCCCCAAGAATATTTATAATTGAGCGGTACATCATTAGTCCATCCGTTAGCCGATAGCTCATCAAACATTTTTCTCAAAGTTTTTCTCCATCCGGTTGGAAAATCTTTAACTACATATTCAATATATAAATTTTGAGTCATCCTTGAAAAATCATAATTTCTTTTTTTCAATTCATCAATTGCACCGGAAATATATTCTTTTTGATAACTGAAACTCGCGACATGTATCTGGTAAACTAATGTATCAGTATTTTCTTTTTGAATTTGTTCTTTGTAAGGGTTTTCCATAAGTAAAATATGCCAAATTATTTTTTAGCACATTTTCCTGCAAACTCTGTTAATAAAGCTTTTTCGTGACCCAATGCAGCGGCTTTATCTAAATTGGAGCAAGCTTCTTTATCTTTTGCAGATTCAAACAAAATGGTTGCTTTTGTAACATACGATTGCGAAAATTTGGGATCAATAGAAATGGCTTTATTGATGTCTGCTAAAGCTTCTTTTGATTTTTTCATTTTCAGATAAACATCTGCTCTTCCATTGTAAAGCAAAGACTCAGGTTTCTCAGTGAGCATTAGGTTGTAATCTTTAAGAGCACCTTCAAGATCTCCGTTATTTTTTTTAAGATTGGCTAATGCTGTTCTTGCCAAAATATTGTCGGGAGCAAAAGTGAGAATCTGTTTTAGATCTGCCATCGCCAAATCTTTTTTACCTAAATTATTGTAAATCTTAGACCGAATTAAATAAATTTCAGCATTTTCAGGCTCGAGTTTTACCCCTGTATTGGCATATTCTAAAGCTTTGGTACGATTTCCTTTTTGATTATGTAAAGAAGCCAGATTTTCATAAACAGCAATAGATTTGGGATTTGATTTTAAAGCAGATTCATAAGATTTAAAAGCCAAAGTCGTTTTGCCTAATCTTCTTTGTGAAGTTCCTAAATTAACGTAATAGTCTGACTGATATTTCTGAATATGTTCCGAAAGCACCAATTTTGAATATTGCTCTTCAGCACATTGGTAATCGGCTTTTTTAAAACATTCTTCAGCTATTTTTTTATCCTGAGCAGACAGAAAGTTAAGAGATGTAAGTACTACGCTAAGAACGAGTAAATGTTTTTTCATGGGTTTATAGTTTGTTTATTGATTACTTTTTTTGCGAGCATAGCAAAAAGCCCTCCCAATAAAGTTCCAACAAACGCCCCTACCAAAATATCTACCGGGAAATGTACTCCTAAATATATACGGCTGTATGCTACTACTGCAGCCCAGACAAATATAGCATAAGGAAACCATTTAAGCTTATCTTTCAATAAAAAACTTAAATAGCTTGCTAAAAAGAAAGTATTTGAAGCATGTGCAGAGTAAAAACCATATTGCCCGCCACATTTTACAATACGCATAACGTTTTGAAGTGAAGGGTCATGACAAGGTCTTAATCTTGCAACACCATATTTAAAAATCCCTGAAACCTGATCTGAAACTGTCACTCCAATCGCAATGAAAAGGAGGATATACAGCAGAGATTTTAATTTAAAATTTTTGTACAGAAGATAACAGAGAATCACATACAACGGAACCCAAATCCAGGTTGCAGAAATCATCATCCAAAACTGGTCAAACGGAGTATCGCCTAAATTATTAAGATAAAGGAATAGATTTTTATCTTCCTGAATAATTTCTTCCATATTTTAACGGCTTACCGGTCCTTCGTAAGTTTCATCATCTGCAGGTTTTACTTTTGGTAATTCGGTTGCAGAAGGCTGTTCCTTTAAAATATTTTCTTCGATGTTCTTCATCGGGTTAAAATCTTTTGCAGCATCTTTCACTTTTTCGATTTCACGCTTTATTTCAGAAACAGGATTATCTGTCTCTTTCATGATCTCAGTTTTGATGTCTTCTACTGCGCCACGCATTTTTCTCACTCCCGCTCCAAGGTCGCGAGCAATTTGGGGTAGTTTATCCGGACCAAATAAAACTACAATTGCAATGGCAATAAGTGCCATTTCTCCAATGCTTAATTCCATGGTGCTAAATTACAAAAGATTATATATATAAAATATGATATGTTTAATTTTAAACAAATTTTAAGATTTATTTTTCTGAAAAGCATAATAAGTAATCACAACGCTTACAGACATTAATATAAATGCTAAAAAGAAAGGTGCTCCGGAAAACTTAAACGGCGCTTCATCATGGGTGAAAAAGTAAAATAAATTGGTCATTACCGGTGGACCTATAATGGATGTTGCACTCATTAAACTGGTTAAAGCTCCCTGCAATTCTCCCTGTTCGTTTGAAGGAACCGATTTTGTAATCACAGACTGCAAAGCAGGACCGCAAATTCCACCCAAACAATAAGGAATTAAAAATACAAACATCATCCAACCTTCAGATGCGAATGAGAACAGCAGCAATCCTATCGCGTATAATATTAATCCGTAATAAATACTTTTTTGCTCGCCTAACTTTGGAGTTGTCCATCGGATCAAAACTCCCTGAACCAAACCTACCAAAAGGCCAACGACACCTAAAGAAATTCCGACCATTCTTTCTGTCCAGTCAAATTCGTACATCGTAAAGAAGCTCCAGTTACTTTGTACTGCATGACCTGCGATATAAATTAAAATTAAAGCAAAGATCAACCCTGAAATTTCAGGATGTTTTCCTAAAAACTTGAATGAACCAACAGGATTTGCACGTTTCCAGCTAAACTCGCGCCTTTTATCTTTATCTAAACTTTCAGGAAGGATGAAATAACCATAAAGGAAATTTAAAAGACATAAGCCTGCTGCAGCATAAAACGGAACCCTTGCTCCATAATGACCTAAAACACCTCCTAAAACCGGACCAATAATAAAACCTAAGCCAAATGCAGCACCAATTAAACCGAAGTTTTTGGCTCTGTCTTTATCTGTAGAAATATCGGCAATGTATGCACTCGCTGTAGTAACACTCGCTCCGGTAATTCCTGCAATAATTCTTCCTATAAAAAGCCATAAAATGGTGGGAGCCAAAGCAAGCAAAATATAATCAATGGCAAAACCAAAAAGTGAGATTAAAATAATAGGTCTTCGCCCAAATTTGTCACTCAAATTTCCTACAACCGGAGAAAAAACAAACTGAACGAAAGCATAAGCAAAACCCAGCCAGCCACCATATTTTGCAGCTTCACTGATGTCTGCATGAATCAGTTCTTTGATCAGTTGCGGAACTACAGGAATGATGATCCCCCATCCCGTTATATCTATCAGCAACGTGATAAATATAAAACTCATTGCTGCTTTCTTTTTTGAATTTTCCATTGTTGTGCAAAAATAAGGAAATCGGGAAAAATATTCGTGTTAAATTAATGAATTGTTGTTGGTTGATAGTTGATGGTTTTTGGTTGATGGGATAACTGTTTTAGTTTTAATTAAAATTAGATTGTGCATATCCGTTTTCCATCATAATAAAAAATTTAAAGCAAAGAGCGCAAAGATTTATTTAAACAATTCGCTGCTTTTAAGCTCACAAAGGCGTTTGACTTCGTCTAATCTTCGATTTCACTTAGATAAGTTTTTTTAATATGACAAAAAGCGGACAATCATTAATCAAATTTAAAAATCATAAAAAAAGAGCCTTTCGTGTGAAAGGCTCTTTAATATATTTAATGTAGTTGATATTACTTTGTAGCAAGTAATTCTTTATCTGATGAAGATTTACCGTGTACGTCTTCTTCTTTTCCTGTTTTAAGGAAATCGTAAGCAATTGCCGATGCAATGAAGATGGATGAATAAGCTCCAAATCCAATACCGATTAACAATGCAAACATAAATCCTCTCAAGTTGTCTCCACCAAAGATGAAGATGGCAAGAATTACAAGTAAAGTGGTAAATGTTGTGTTGAACGTTCTACCTAAAGTACTAGAAATTGCATCATCAAACAATCCTGATAAAGTAAGCGCTTTCTTCTCTCTCAAGTATTCTCTAATTCTATCGAAGATAATTACGGTATCGTTGATTGAGTAACCCAATACTGTAAGAATTGCCGCGATAAAATCCTGGTTAACCTCCATGTTGAAAGGCATTACAGAGTGGAATAACGAGAACGCACCTAAGATAATAATAGCATCATGTAATAGTGCCGCAACAGCACCCAATGAAAACTGCCATTTTCTAAATCTCACCAAAATATAGATGAAAATACCTGCCAAAGCAGCAACTACTGCAAGAGTACCGTGTGTCTGAATATCATCAGCAACAGAAGGTCCTACTTTTTCAGAAGAGATAATTCCTGCGTGATCTGTATCTGCAGATTTAAATTCTTCTAAGGTCATGTTTGCAGGAAGGCTTGGTTTTAAACCTTCAAATAATTTTTGCTCAATAGTCTGGTCAGCTTTCAATGATTCGTCATTGATAAGGTAATCTGTAGAGATCTTCAGCTGATTGTTGTTTCCGAAAGTTTTAGCTTCTACAGAAGAGTTTTTACCATCCTGAGTCGTGAAAACTTTAACTAAACCATTTTCAACATCTTCTGCATTTACTTCTTTATCAAATCTTACAACGTAGTTTCTACCACCCGTAAAATCGATACCAAATTTAAATCCGTTAACGAAGATTGATCCTAAAGAGATTACCGTTAAAATTGCAGAAAGAATATATGAATATTTTCTTTTTCCAATAAAATCGATCCAAGTATTTCTGAATAAGTTTTTCGTTGGAGGAGTCCAAACTGAAAGACTTTTACCTTTATTTAATCTATGGAAGATCATTACTCTTGAAAGTAAGATTGAGGTAAACAATGTCATTACAGCACCAATCAATAACGTCAATGCAAACCCTTTGATAGGACCTGTTCCGAAGAAGAACAATACTACCGCCGTAAGAATCATCGTTAAGTGACCATCAATAATTGCATTCAATGCATGTTTGAAACCATCTTTGTACGCTTCAAGAATGTTTTTACCTGCAAATAATTCTTCTTTCGTTCTTTCGTAAATAATTACGTTGGTATCTACCGCCATCGCCATTGAAAGTACAATACCCGCAATACCAGGAAGCGTTAGTGTAAAGTCTCCGGAATCCATAATTCCGAAAATGTAGAATAAGTTGATGATCATTGCAATTACTGCATAAACTCCTGCTAAACCGTAGTAGAAAATGATGTATGCAATAATAATTAAGAACGCGATAGAGAATGACATCACTCCCGCATCAATAGACTCTTGTCCTAAAGACGGACCTACTTGTGTAGCCTGTACTACTTTTGCACCTGCAGGTAATTTACCCGCTCCTAAAACGTCTACCAATTCTTTAGCTTCTTCCTGAGAGAAGTTACCAGAGATTTGAGTTCTACCGTTAGGAATTGCACCCTGTACATTTGGCGCAGTATATACTCTGTTATCTAAAGTTACAGCAACTGGTTTTCCTACGTTTTTCTCAGTAAGGGTTTTCCAATCTTTAGCACCTTTAGAATCCATTTGCATATCTACCACTACTCTGCTCAATTCATCGTAACCGATGTTTGCAGTTTCTACAGCACCATCTACCGGAGCTTTTTGGTTGATATTACCTCTTACAGCATATAGAACCAAGCTTTTTTCATCTGTAGATTCAGGCTTGTAACCCCACATAAACTGGGTATATTTAATATTTGCAGGACGTAAAGACTGCGCAATTTTACTGTTTAAGATCTTGTTTACTTTTGCAGTATCTGTCAGTTTCACACTTCCTACAGAGCTCATGCTTCCAGATTTCCCTCCTTGCATTAAGTTTAGGAAATTAGTATTTTTAGCAACTCCCATAGAGTCACCTTTTGCTGCAACTGTAGCACTTAAAGTCTGGAAATAAGGTGCAACCTCAGCAAACTGCTGTACTTCCCAAAACTGAAGTTTTGCAGAAGTCTGAAGCATTTTCTTCACCTTATCGATATCTTTCATACCCGGCATTTCTACAGAGATTCTTGCCGTTCCCGGAACTCTCTGTACGTTTGGCTGGATAGCTCCCAATTTATCAATTCTGGTTCTGATTACTTCAAAAGCTGTACCTACAGAAAGATCAATTCTTTTCTTAACGATGCTTTTTACCTGCTCATCAGTGGTGTTGAATTTAATCTCAGAAAGATTAGTGTTTCCGAAGATTTCAGGATCTGCAAGTTTAAGGTTTGCGCCTTTTGCTTTGTTTACGGCATCAAACTCAACAAAAAAATTGTCGATATAAGATTTAGTAGAGTTTTTCTGAGCTTCATCTGTTCTGTTTAGAGCCTCAATAAGAATAGGATTGGTAGAATAATTAGTTAAATCATTCACCAAATCTCTCTGATTGATTTCCAAAAGAACGTTGATCCCCCCTTTCAGGTCAAGACCTAGCTTCATTTCTTTGTCTTTTGCCTTAGCATAAGAAAGTTCTGTAAATCCAAGATTTAAAGTTTCATCCTTTAATCTCTGGATTTCTTTCTCGTTTCCGTTCGCAGCTTCGATTTGCGATTCAATTTTGCCGGCGTACCAGGTTGGTAATAGCTCATTTAAGCAAATTAACCCTAGTACAATAGCAACAATTGTAATAAGTCCTTTTCCTTGCATTTTGTTATAACTACGTTAAATTAAGTCGGCAAATATAATGATTTTATTGATATTTTATGAACTTTTGGCAACAGAAATGGTTTATTTTCAGATATATCGGCAATCTTATTTTAATGATATTTTATGGCTAATTTTATTAAATATTAAAAATAAGTATTGGTACGAAATTTTCATTTGAACTTTACAACACCTTAAATTTCAAAATATTATGAGAAGACTATTACTTTCAATAGCATTATTCTCTTCCTTAACAGTACAATCTCAAAGTTTTGTTCTGGAAGAATTTGCAACCGGGCTTACAAGTCCCGTAGAGATTACCAACGCAAACGACAGCCGTCTTTTCGTAGTACAACAGAATGGAATTATTAAGATCATACAACCCAACGGAACCGTGAATGCTACAGACTTTCTTAATATTAGCAATAAAATAAATTTCGGTGGAGAAAGAGGTCTTTTAGGCTTAGCTTTCCATCCGCAATATTTAACTAACGGATATTTTTTTGTGTATTATAACAACACAGCCGGAAATATTATCGTAGCAAGATATTCTGTGAATACAACCAATCCGAATACTGCTGATCCTAATTCAGAAAAAATTATTTTAAATATTCCAAAACCTTTTGCCAATCATAATGGTGGAAGCATCCATTTTGCACCTGACGGAAATTTGTGGGTTGTAACGGGCGACGGCGGAAGTAGCGGTGACCCCAATAATAATGCTCAAAACAAAAATTCATTATTAGGAAAGCTTTTAAGAATTGATATTAATTCTGCAGGAGCTTACAATATTCCTACCGGAAATCCTTTTATTGGCGTTGATGGTTCAGATGAAATTTGGTCTTACGGTTTAAGAAATGCGTGGAAATATTCTTTTGACTTAACCAGCGGAAACGTAATGATTGCTGATGTAGGACAAGGATTATTTGAAGAAATCAATCGAATGCCGATAACACAGGCGGGAATCAATTACGGATGGAGATGTTATGAAGGAAATAATGATTATAATACAAGTGGTTGTGCAGCTTCTTCAACGATGACGTTTCCAGTAGCTGTTTATGATCATTCCGGAAACAAATGTTCTATTACCGGAGGCTATGTTTATCGTGGAACACAGAACCCTTCTTTACAGGGAAAATACTTTTTTGCAGATTACTGTTCTTCGCAAATCGGTACAATGGATCCCAACAATTCAATTTCTTGGACGACACCTTTTACCGGAAATAATTTTTCAACTTTCGGACAAGATAATCTTAAAGAGCTTTATGTGGCTGCTGTAAACAATGGTAAAATTTATAAGATTAAAACAACAACTTTGGGAGTTCAGGATGCTACATTCAGCCAAGTCAGAGTTTACCCAAATCCTGCATCAGAAAGAATTTTTGTGGATGGATTAAAAGGTAACAACAATATTGCTGAAATTTTCAGTACGGAAGGAAGAAAAGTTTTAGACGAAACAAAATTCGATTTTGAAAACAGCATCAATATCTCAGGAATTCCTGCAGGAGTTTACTACATCAATATTAAATCGGGAGATTTTAAATCTTACAGTCAGAAAATAATTATTAAATAATTGGAATTTGGATTAATCAAAAACTATAATTATTTGTTATAAAAATTATTTACTTTAACGCAAAGATTTATTTTCACAAATCTTATTTTTAAGGAGCAAAGATGAATCAATAAATTGATTTTTATTAAGCGCTCTCTCTATTCAAGCTTCATCAGCGACTTTGTCGCCATTCTTTGCCTCTTAAAATAATAAGCTAAAAAATAAAATCTTTGCGTGATAAAAAATTTTGCTCAATTACTCTTCCAGAACTCAAGAGTTAATTCTAAAAATACACTTTAGATATCAATAAAAAAGCGATTCATTTCTGAATCGCTTTTCTTTATATCGTCATTGAAAAAATTCTGGTTTCGGGTTTGTTTCTCAGCATTCTGAGATCAAAAACCATCGCTACATTTCTTGTGAAAGCTCTTCCTTTTTCCGTTATTTTTATTTGATTGTCGTTAATTTCAACCAATTCATCACGTTCCATTTCCTGAAGCATATCAAAAGCATTTTCAAGCTCCGGAATGGCATCTTTATTTTCAAAAGTAGTTTCCAACTGGCACATTAAATTTAGAATATGTCTTCTGATCGAGAGATCTTCTTCATTTAAAACATGTCCTTTCACAACAGGAATTTCACCTTCTTCAACTATTTTCTGATATTCTTCAACGGTTTTTACATTTTGAGCAAAAGCATACCAAGAATCTGAGATAGAACTCATGCCCAAACCTATCATCAACTGAGTTTTGCTTGAAGAATATCCCATGAAATTACGATGAATATCTCCTGAAATCATAGATTTATACAGTTCATCTTCTTCAAGAGAAAAATGATCCATCCCGACTTCTCTATATCCTAATTCTTCCAATAATTTTTTGCCATCTTCATACAATCTGCGTTTCTCTTCACCGCTTGGCAAATCATTTTCATCAAAACCTCTTTGCCCCACTCCTTTTATCCATGGCACATGAGCGTAAGAATAATAAGCAAGACGATCCGGTTTTAGCTCTAAAGTTTTATGAATAGTAAGAGCCATACTTTCCCAATTAGAATGTGGTAAACCATACACTAAATCGTGAGAAATACTTGTATACCCAATTTCTCTCGCCCATTCTGTAACATTTTTTACATTTTCGAAAGGCTGAATTCTGTTGATGGCTTTCTGAACTTTCAAATCATAATCCTGCACCCCAAAACTGGCTCTTCTAAATCCTAAATCAAATAAAGTCTGAAGATGCTCTCTTGTTGTATTATTTGGGTGACCTTCAAAAGAAAATTCAGGATGTTCTGAAATTTCAACCGTATCAAAAATTCCCTGCAATAAGGTTTTTAGATTTTGCGGAGAAAAAAACGTGGGTGTTCCACCCCCTAAATGCAGTTCTTTTAACTTCGGCTTTTCATTAAATAATTGAAGATAAAGCATCCATTCTTTTAAAACACTTTCAAGATAAGGAACTTCTACACTGTGTTGCTTTGTAATACGTTTATGACAAGCGCAAAAAGTACACAATGCTTCACAGAAAGGAAGATGAATGTATATTGAAATTCCCTCTGCCGAATTGCTCTCATTGAAAGATTTTATCACACTTGATTTCCATTTTTCCGGAGAAAAAGTAGCTTCGTCCCAATAAGGAACAGTGGGATAAGACGTATAACGCGGACCTGGAATATTATATTTATCGATTAACGAATTCATTTGATACTTTATATTTTTTCTAAACTGATGAAATTGGTGAATTTCATTCTGCAAAATTAACCAATACTTCTGAATTAGAGATCATGAATTATATTAGTCTTTCTTTTCGAAATTTATAATGAGTCTAAATACCTCGTCTGCAAAATTCTTTCCCAAATCGATGTAACCCGCACTGTCATAATGCCATGGATCGTTTCCGTAATTATATTTCTGGGTTGAGCGAACAATCGCAGCGTTTTTATCATCTCTTACAAATTTCTCCTGAGCATACTGTACCAACTCTCCCATTGGCCAGACTTTTCCTTTCTCGTTTTTACCAGAATCTGAAATTTTTCCAATTACAACCGGTAAATCATCCGTGCGTAAAGCAGCCCGCATCTGATTCATCAAAGTTTTCAGATGAGCGTAATAATTATTGGCAATTTTTTCGTTGTAACTTGCGTCTCCTTCACCTTGCATCCAAAGAATTCCGGACATTTGTAATTCGTCTGTTTTTCCGTTTCCGTCAATATCTTTTTCATTTAAAGCATTTTTTACGGTGCTCAGAAAATAGTCATATTGATTCAGTCCGTTTTTTCCGTGATAATCTGAATCCCAACAACCGAAGCTTCCTGTCGCAAGACTGTCTATGGAAGTACCTTCTCTCGCATATTTTATCAACGCAATTTTATCATTCGGAAAAAGTTCTTTCATTCTTTTGGCAAAAGTAATTTCCAAACCAAATCGGTCTGAAAGTGTATTGGTTTTTCCATCAGTTTTAAAACCGGTTCCGTTTCCGGCTTTCAAAACATCCCACTTTCCCACTCCGCCATTTTTTTCTCCGTCAGGAACAGAATTTCCCTGAAAAATATAAACGTCTTTAATGGTTTTCAGATCATTTGGAAGATCTTTATTATATCCAAAACCATTCATATTCGACTGACCCGCCAAAATAAAAACTCTTATTTTTTGAGTATAAAAAAATGCAGGAATTAATAAAAAAAGAAATATTTTAAAGTTTTTCATGTGAAAAATTTAATCAAAATTAAATGTTAGAAAAGTTTTAACTATGATTATATAAGAGAAATGTTCTATGATGAAATTTAAAAATTCAAATTATCTATTATCCAGCCAGTGAGGTTTGGGAACAGATTCTACAAAAAATTTCCATTCTTCTAAAATCAATAAAAAGTCAGCAATGGAAACAACAACCTCTCTTCCTCCTGTATTAAATATAACAACAGCTGGATTAGGCGGGAAATTTCTTACTTCGATAGATTCTGCATCATGATAACCCCAAATATTGTAATCTTTAAATTCAAAAGAATAATCTAATGAAATTATCTCATCTTTTATGTGATTAATAAGTTTTAATCCGTTTGGTTCTAAAAAGCTTGCAATTTCATGGTTTAAAGGATTTCCGTTAATATTTGTAACTCCAATAGATGGTCTTCTTGTAAAACCCTGCATTTCTGAAACCGAAAAAGTTAAATTATATTTTTTTGCAATATTCATAGTCTAAAATTTCAGTTTCATTAAAGAAATTTTATCTTTCCCAGCAAAAACTACGGTATTTCCATCTACCCATTTGCAAACGTAAAACCCTTTTTCATCGGAAATTTTCTTCCATGTTTTTCCAAAGTTTGAAGAATAACTGATGTGTTGATCGCCTACCGAAATCATTTCTTTACCTTTCGAATTAGGTTTTATTTTTACACAGGTTGTATATCCTGCATTTTTTCCTGATGCCTGAATTTGCCAGGTTTTTCCGCCATCATTTGTCGTTGCAATATTATTGACATTGGCTTCCTGTTTTGTGTAATCACCACCAACAGCGATTCCAAAATTCTGATTGGCAAAATCAATAGAATACATTCCCTGAGCCGATTCTCCCTGAACGAAAGGTGTTTTATAGACGTTTGATTTTAAGGTAGTATAATCTATCTTAATAATTCTTGAGCTTTTCCCTCCAGTTGCGATCCAGATATTAGTTCCCTGATGAGCAATATTGGTATTACTTGCTGCAAAAGCAGCTTCCCCTTCATTCAATTTTATAGTATTAAAGCCTTCTCTTTTGGTGAGTGTATTGAAATCTAAAACAGAATTTAATTTTGGCATTATAAAAGATAATTTCAGATTCAAATCTTTTGCGGGATCACTGAACGTAACTCCATGCTCGTCATTTACAAAAATGAATGCATCATAAAATGCAGTTTTCAAGGTATCTGTATAAATATTTACAACCGAAAGATCTTTTTTGTCTATTCTAAAAAAATGAGCCGGACTTTCAATATTAATGGCATAAAAAGCATCTTTATTTTGTGCTAATGTTCTAAACTGCAACTTCTTTTCAGACAGCTTGATCTGTTTTTGAGTTTTATTATTTTTTAAATCTACAAAACCAAATTTAGATTCTGTTCCGCTGTACCAGACTTTATTATCGTACAATTCGATTGCTCTGATGCTTATTTTATCATTTAAAATAGTTTCAAAACTTTCGATTGTTTGAGAAAACATTAATAAACCAACCGTAGAAAACAACAAAGTGAAAATCTTTTTCATAATAACAAAAATAAAAAATCCGCAGAAGATTAAACTGCGGATTGTAAAATATATATTTAAAATTTATTTTTCGATAAATTCATCATAACCACCCTTGTTCAGTACACTGTTTCGTTTACCATACAGGAAGTAAATTAAAAGTCCTAAAGCTAACCAGCCAATTGCCATGTAAATTGCAGTTGCTTCAAGGTTAATAATCAGGTAAATATTAATTAAAATTCCTAAAGATGCTACTACAGGAAGCATTGGTGTTTTGAAACCTCTTTTTAATTCCGGTTTTCTAACTCTTAATAACCACACTGCAAAACAAACCATTGTAAATGCGAATAAAGTCCCGAAACTACACATATGTACCAAAGTACTGATTGGTGTAAGTGCCGCAACAGTAGCTACAATTAAACCTAAAAGGATCGTGTTTTTATAAGGAGTTTTTCTTACTGAGTGAATTTCTTTGAACATTCCCGGAAGAAGACCGTCTTTTGCCATTCCCAAGAAAATTCTAGACTGTCCCAACATCATTACCAACAATACAGAAATCAATCCGATAGTTGCAGCAACAGTAATCAAAATTACAGCCCAATCCATTCCTGTTGCTTTTTCAAAAGCAATCGCAACCGGAGCAGTTAGAGCATCAGGAATAGATCCGAAATCTTTATAATTCATCATTCCGGTTAATACAAGTGACATCAAAATATATAACGCGGTACAAACCAATAATGAAGTAATAATTGCGAAAGGAATATCTTTTCTAGGGTTTTTAGCTTCCGCAGCCTGAGTAGAAACTGCATCAAAACCAATATAAGCAAAAAATACTGCGGCTGCACCGGCAATAATACCGTTGAAACCATAAGCTGGTCCCATTTTTCCATCAGACTGAAGAATCATTTTTTCGTCCGGAATAAATGGTGTAAGATTATCCATATTGATAAACATAGCTCCAACAACGATTACAAAAACTACAACAGAAGTTTTTAAAATTACAATCATATTGTTTGCACCTGCAGCTTCTTTAGTACCTTTTACCAAAATCGCAGTAACAATCAAAACGATGATAAATGCAGGTAAATTAAATGCAAAACTTGGTTCTGTTAAACCATGAGCTACTGCATATTGCTTTGCCGTAGCAAAATCATTAGTGAGATAATATGGTAATTCTACATTAATGATTTTCAAAAATTTATTAAAATATCCGGACCAGGAAACCGCCACCGTCATAGAACCCATTGCGTACTCCAATACCAATCCCCAACCGATAAGCCAGGCAAAAACTTCCCCTACTGTTCCGTATGCATAAGCATAAGCTGAACCTTCAACAGGCAATAACGCTGCAAACTCTGCATAACAGAGTGCCGCAAATATACAGGCAATCCCTGCAACAACGAATGATAAAGCTAAAGCAGGACCCGCATGATAGTAAGCTCCGGTACCTGTAAGTACAAAAATTCCACCTCCGATAATCGCACCGATACCAATGGCTGTAAGGCTCCATTTCCCAAGAACCCTCTTAAGCTCACTCTTTTTCATATCGGCCTCATAGGCTCCTAATGGTTTTGTTTTCCAAATATTTGACATATTGTTTTCTTTGTTTTAAAGATTTACGAAAATATAAAAAATTTGGAGACCTTAACATTTATTGACAAACTTTCGTCAATTTATTTTAATTCCAGACTATATAAAACTGATTTTCACCTGTTTTAATGTATTTTAAAATGCAATGTTTTTTGCTTATTTTTGAAGCCATGAATATCTATGATCTCTTCATAAAACCCTACGAAACATACACTAATCTGCAAATTTTCCTTGAAGGTTTTGCCACTGTTCTAGGAATTATGAGTGTATTTTTTTCGAATAAAAAGAACATTTGGGTTTATCCTACAGGAATTGTTTCTACCATCATCTATGTTTATCTTCTTTTTATCGCAGGTTTACTTGGAGATTGTATGATTAATGTTTATTATTCTGTGATGAGTGTTTATGGATGGATTTTGTGGAATAAAAATTCTGAAGACCAAATTCACGTAGAAGTCTCATGGGCAAAAAAGAAAGAATGGATGATGGCAGCAATACTTTTCATCCTGAGTATTTTTTTAGTGATGATTATTTATTACTACAAACCTTACATCGATAATCATTTTTCTACAGAGAATATAGAGTTTGGTTTTTATCATCTCGATTGGGCAAATTGGCTGGATGTTTTTACCACTTCTGTATTTTTGGTCGGAATGTGGTTGATGGCGAAAAGACGCATTGAGAGTTGGTTTTTCTGGATTTTGGGGGATCTTATTTCTATCCCGATGTATATTTATAAAGGATACGGAATAACTTCGGTTCAATATTTGGTATTTACGATAATGGCAATCTTAGGATATGTCAGCTGGAAAAAAAGTTTTAAAGAAAAAAATACAGTACAATTATGAAAAATATATTAAAAATAACAGCGGGTCTTCTACTCGGCTTCAGTTTAACATCATGTGCCGTTTACAGTGACAATTACGGTGCTTACGGAGATCCATATTATGATAACGGATATTATTACGCTCCTTCAGGATATTATGGTTCCGGTGGTTATTATGGTAACGACGGATATTATTACAGAAACGATATGAGATATTATTATGACAACGGAGTACCTTATTATTACGGAAATAACAGAAATAAAGTCTACATACAACGTAATTCGGGAGCTGTAGGAAACGTCACAGGAACTCAGAGACCTAATAATGGAGTTGGTAACGGAAATAACTCTTACCGATACAACAACAATCAGAGAACGTATAATAATAATCCACCAAGAAATAATTCCAATAATGGAGTGAGAAATCAAGGTAACTCAGGTTTCCGTAATCAAAGCCAGGGAAACAGTGGTGTAAGAAATCAGACACAACAGCCTTCACAAAACAGTAGCGGAAATTACAGAAACAATACGCAGACAACGCCTCAGAACAATAATAATTCTGATAACAATCCTCAAAGAAGCGGATCAAGAAGATAATCATTCTAAATAATAAAACGGACAGCAATCGCTGTTCGTTTTTTGTTTTAATTATATTAATTTTGCAGGTTGATTTTAGACAAAAAAACTATGAAATTTTATAAATATCAGGGAACAGGAAACGACTTTGTAATGATAGATAATCGCTCCGGAGAGTGGGATAACCTTTCAATTACAAACATTCAAAAACTTTGCGACCGTCGCTTTGGAATTGGCGCAGACGGATTGATCAAGATAAACACGGCAGAAAGTGTAGATTTTGAAGTTGATTACTACAATTCTGATGGCTCCAAAAGTTTCTGTGGAAACGGGGCTCGTTGTTCGGTAGCTTTCGCTCACTTTCTTTCGATTTTTAAAAATAACAAAACTGTATTTACTGCCATCGACGGACTTCACGAAGCCGAGATCGACGGAAATATTGTAAAACTAAAAATGGGTGATGTTACAGAAATTATCAACGACGGAGAAGATTCTGTTTTAGATACAGGTTCGCCCCATTATATTAAATATGTAGAAGACATTGCCAATTTCAACGTTTTTGCAGAAGGAAACAGCATCAGAAATTCTGAAAATTATAAAGAAAAAGGCATCAATGTCAATTTTGTTGAAAATATTTCTGATGATGAAATTTTTGTAAGAACCTATGAACGAGGCGTTGAGGATGAAACTTACAGTTGTGGAACAGGAGTTACAGCTTCTGCTTTAACTTTTCTAAAAAAAGGTAATCTAACCTCCATAAAAGTTAAAACGTTGGGCGGTGACCTTAAAGTTTATGCTGAAAAAGATGGAGAAACATTCCGTCAGATTTGGCTTGAAGGTCCTGCAAAACAAGTTTTCGAAGGAAAAGTAGATCTTCTTTAGAAAAAACATAAAAACTTTTAATCTATTTAATCATAATGAAAAAAGCTATTCTCATTATCGTACTCCTTATTCTTGCAGTAGCAGGATTTTTTGGTTTAAAATTCTACAGTAAATATTACGGAAACAACGTTTCTAAAGACGGATATGTTTTGATACCACATGGCGCAAAATTTAATCAGATCTTAGATTCTATCAGTCCGTATGTTGATAATAAAGAATCATTTGTTGAGGTTGCAAAAGATAAAAACATGGACGAATATTTCAAGCCGGGTCGTTATCATTTTGCAAAAGGAGCCAGTAATACAAAATTGGTAAATATGATAAAAGCCGGAAATCAAACTGAAAATTCATTCAGAATTGGTGACTTCGGAGATATTTATCAGATGGTAGGAAAAGTGAGCAAAAAAACAGAGCTAGATTCATTAAAATTTGTCAGCGATCTTGATAAAATAGCTTCTGAAAAAGGATATAAAAATGCTGAAGATCTAAAAAAATATTTCTTCATCGATACATATAATTTTTTCTGGACGGTTACTCCAAAAGAATTTTTCAACAAATTTGAAAATCAGTACAACGAATTCTGGACTGCTGAAAGAAAAGCTAAAGAACAAGAATCTGGTTTAACAAGAGATCAAATTTATGCTTTGGCATCTATTGTTTACAAAGAATCGGGCGGAAAACCTGACGAAATGAAAACTATTGCCGGTTTATATTTAAACAGATATAAAAAAGGAATGAAACTGCAATCTGACCCAACGGTTATTTACGCAATAAACAAACAGACCAACTTTAAAGAATCTATTAAAAGAGTTTTTTATAAGCACCTTTCTACTCCATCGCCTTACAATACTTATGCTAATGCAGGAATTCCTCCTGGACCGATTTGTGTGGTAGATAAAAATTCTGTGGATGCGGTTTTAAGCCCTGAAAAACACGATTATATTTTCATGTGTGCAGATCCTGAAAGATTCGGATTTCACAAATTTACGGCAAGTGCAGAGCAACATGTGATCAATGCAAAAGCGTATCAGGATTGGCTGAACTCGAAAAATATTAAATAATAAAAATATTTAACTTTATTTTAACAAATTAATAATTAACATTTAGCTCTCAAAGGCGACATATCTATTAAAAATAATAAACGAATCGTGAAATTGTATTTTTAAAGGCTTTAATAAATTAATAAAATTAAAACCTTTTCATTACAGTTTTATCTAAAGAATACCTTATGAATCAGACGGAAATAATCAGTATTTTCACAAAAAAAACCTTAGGACTTACTTTTGTGTTATCTGCAGCAGCTTTTGCCTTTGCTCAGGATAAAGTGGGAGTTTCAGGAACTGTGGTTGATAAAAGCAACCAACCTGTTGCTTATGCTTCTGTAACTTTCAGCAATAAAGCAAGTAAACTGTTGAGTGATGCTACTCTTACAGACGAAAAAGGAAACTACAAACTAGACCTTACTCCCGGTAATTACGATATTACAATAGAAGCAATCGATTACAAGAAAAGCGTTATTAATAAACAAATTACTACCGCTGGAAGTATTGGTGCGCTTTCTATAGAACCTGAAGCAACAAGTACCAATCTAAAAACTCAGGATATTCAGGGAGTTGTGATTACAGCAGCTGTAAAACCTTATAAAGTTGAGCTGGATAAAAGAACATACGATCCTTCACAAGATATTGTAAGTAAAGGAGGTAATCTTCAGGATGTTTTATCAAATGTACCATCGGTTTCTGTAGATACAGACGGTACAGTTTCGATGAGAGGTAGCTCGAACGTTCGTTTTTTAATTAACGGAAAGCCTTCTGCCCTTCTTGGGATTGACGACGGAGCCAATGCATTGCAAAGTATTCCTGCTGATCAGATTGAGAGAATTGAAGTAATTACGAACCCTTCTTCAAAATTTGAAGCAAGCGGAACTGCAGGTATTTTAAATATTATTTTAAAGAAATCAAAAAAAACAGGTTTCAACGGTAGTGTTACCGGAACTTTAGGATATTTACCCCAAACCAATTTAAATACGAATTTAAGCTGGAGAAAAGGGAATCTTACCTGGTTTTTAAACGGTGGCGGTGGTTATCGTGAATCTAAAAATACGAATAGAAACAACGCAACTTTCTTCAACGCAGTTAACGGCGGAAGAACTCAAACTGATCAAGAATCTATTTCTAAAAACAAAAACAATAATTATAATGTTTCTTCAGGTTTAGTTTACGATCTTTCAGATAAAACATCAGTTAACGCATCCGGGACGATAAGAACTTTTGAAAGTGATAACATGGGAAATATTACTTATGATTATCGTTTTTTGAATGCTCCAAGCTTGTTTACAGAAAGAATCAATACAGGATCTAATAACAACTTGGCTTTTCAGGGAGATTTCGGTTTAGATCACAAATTTGATGATAAAGGACAAAACATTTCATTATCATTAAGTTTACAAAGCAACAGATCTTATAACGATACCGACGTTAATCAAATTACAAACAATGTTTTTGAGCTTCAGAACAGCATTAGCCAAAATACAAGAAACAAAACTTTGGTGGGTAAAGCTGATTATGAGCTTCCGATAGGAGAAAACTCAAGAATTGAAGCTGGTTATAGATTAGACATCAATAATAACAATTATGACAATGATGTTTTAGAACGTTACTCTCCTTTTGCAGATTTCCATTATTTAAACAATTTTACATACAATGCAAACTATAGAGAAATGTTTAATGCAGGATATGTACAGTTTAAAAGTAAAATCGGAAAATTAGGTTATCAGGTTGGTGTAAGAAACGAATATTCAAATGTTGACATTCAGTATTCAAACTTAGATTCAAATACAAAAAACATCGATAATAAAAAGAGTTACAATAATCTTTTCCCAACTGTATTCTTAAGCTACGAAATCGCAAAAGACAATCAGTTTTTGATTAATTACTCAAGAAGAATCGACAGACCAAGATCTTGGTTTTTAATTCCTAATCCAAGTTATACTGATAACCAGAATATCTTTGAAGGTAATATTGATTTGAATCCTTCTTATGTAGATTCTTATGAATTTGGTTATAGCATTTCAAAAGGAAAATTCACGATTAACCCAACAATTTATTACAGACATACTAATGATGATGTAAAAATGCTGGTTTATTCTGATGACGGAATTTTTAAAACAAAACCAATTAATCTAGGTACAGATGACCGTTATGGTTTAGATTTAAACTTCAACTGGGATGCTACTAAATGGTTGAAATTCTTAGGAAACGTAGATTTATTCGGATATAAAACTACAGGAACATTTGATGATCTTTCTGTGGTAACTGAGCCAATGCCATTTAATGGAAGTGGTTTTGCAGCAAGAGCTAGATTAACATCAACAGTGAAGATTGACAAAACATTCAGCTTTCAGTTACAAGGTTTCTACAGAGGAGGACAGAAAACAAGCAGCATCGACAGAAAAGAGATGTATGCTTTAAACTTTGGTGCTTCAAAAACAATATGGAAAGGAGACGGAACTTTATCATTCAATATTCAGGATATATTCAATACCAGAGCAATGCAATCTACAGCATATGGGTCAAATTTTGTGAGAGAATCTTACATGCAATGGCAACCAAGACAGTTTGCGGTATCTTTAACCTACAGATTTAAGCAAGGTGAAAAGATTGAACAGCCGAAGAGAAAGAAAGATGTAAATTCTAATGCTACAGGTGACGACCAACAAGGCGGACCAATGTAATATTTTACAGTCAATCATAAAAAATCCCGAAAAATAATTTTCGGGATTTTTTTATGATTTTAATTTTTGCATTTCTGCTTCGTAGATTCTTTTCCTTAAATCACTTGAAGAAAAGCGGTGATCTCTTTTATTATAAAAAATCTCAATGCCTTTTTCTTCACAATATTGTTTTCCGGTGAAATCACGATCCAGATAATCGTCTCCGATAATCCTTACATCAATTACAAAAGATTTTAAAATATCTTCTAAATCCTGCTCTGTGTAATAAGGAATAATTTCATCAACTGCATTCACTGCTTTTAGCTGAATATATCTCTCAACAATCGTTTGAGTGGGTTTATTCTTTGTAGGACGATCATGTGATGGATCAATCTGTAGACCAACAATCAGATAATCACAGACTGTTTTGGCTTCTTCCAACATCTTGATGTGACCTGCATGCAGAAGATCAAATGAGGAAAATGTAATGCCTATTCTTTCAGTTTTCATATTTTTTCGTGTCTTATTTTAGTTGAAATTAATTTTTTCTTGATTCTAAATATTTCTGCCATTCCCAAACAGTTTTCAAGGCTTCTTCCAAAGAGGTTTCAGACTTCCAGTTGAGTTCTCTTTCTGCTTTATCAGCATTGGCATAAGCGATGGTAATATCACCTTCTCTCCTATCGCAAATTTGATAAGGTACAGCAATTTCATTTGCAGATTCAAAAGCTTGTACAACTTCCAAAACTGATGATCCTTTTCCTGTTCCTAAATTGTAAACATCAATTACAGTTTCTTCAGAATTATTGTTCATCAAACTTTTCAAAGCTGCAACATGCGCTTTGGCCAGATCTACAACATAAATATAGTCTCGAATTGGCGTTCCGTCTTCGGTAGGATAATCATTTCCCCAAATACTTAATTTTTCCCGAATTCCTGCTGCAGTCTGCATCACATAAGGAACCAAATTATTGGGAACTCCAATCGGTAATTCCCCAAGCAAAGCTGAAGGATGCGCTCCAATTGGATTAAAATATCTTAACAAGCCAATTTTACTTTTATAAGATTTAGCAAAATCTTTTAAGATTTCTTCTCCCATTTGCTTTGTCTTCCCGTAAACACTTTCAGGCATTTTCAGTGGAGTATTTTCATCGATTGGCATTTCATCAGCTTGCCCGTAAACCGTACAAGATGAGCTGAAAATAAAGTTTGATATTTTTCTGGCCTTAAATTCCTGAAGAATATTAATCAGCGAAAACAAATTATTTTCGTAATAATCAATTGGTTTTTCTTGGCTTTCGCCTACTGCTTTAAAAGCTGCAAAATTGATACATCCCTCAATTTCATGGGCATCAAAAACTTGATTAAGAAGTTCTTTTCTTTTCAGATCAAAAGGATAAAATATAGGTAGCTTTCCTGTAATCTCCTCAATATTATGTAAAATAAATTTTTCTGAATTAGATAAGTCATCAACAATGATTACTTCAAAGTTATTATTGATGAGTTCTACAACTGTATGAGAACCAATATATCCAAGTCCGCCTGTGACTAATATTGCCATTTTTTATTTATGTTTTTTAATTTTGGTTTCGTCCAATTTCATCAATCTCCAATTGAATAAAGTCAGTTTTAATTCTATATTTAATAATCAAGAAAAATAACCCCAATAATATACTATAAACAATAGGAGTCATAATATAATCCATAGAATCATTTCCAAAATTTTTTAAAAAAAGTTTTTTAAAAATACCAAAAGTGATAATTAAAAAAATTAAAATTAATGATATTGAATATGTTAAGATTGATAATTTACTTTTATTAATTAGTAATAACACTGATGAAAAAGAAAGCATCTCAATTATAAATATTAAAACTGTGTATATATCAAAAAGTGAATTAATTATTATTCTATTATAAAGTCCAAATCCAAATGCAATACAAAAAATAATATTTACTATAAGAGCTATCCAATAAACAAATTTATATTTGAAAACTTTCTTTTTCATTCTTTTTATCCCATAAACTCCAACACAGCATCCGTAATATACTTCAACTGTTCCTCATCTAATTCTGTATGCATCGGAAGAGAAATTACCTGATCCAAAAGCTTGTCTGTGTTTACAAAATCAGCATCATTACTTTCCTGGTAATACGCTTTTTGTTTTCTTAAAGCAACAGGATAATAAATCATCGCCGGAACTTCTTTTTCAGTAAGGAATTTTTGTAATTCATTACGTTTTCCGTTTAAAATTCTCAAAGTATATTGATGAAAAACGTGAGTTGAATTTTCAGATCTTTTCGGAGTAAGAATATTTTCATTTCCTGCAAAAGCTTCGTCATAATAATCAGCGGCTTTTCTTCTTGCATCGTTGTAAGAATCAAGATTTGGAAGTTTTTTTCTTAAAATCGCAGCCTGAATACTGTCTAATCTTGAGTTAACTCCTACTTCGTCATGGTAATATCTTTCGTACATTCCGTGGTTTACAATTCCTCTTAAACGGTGAGCAAGCTCATCATTATTCGTGAAAATTGCTCCACCATCGCCGTAACAACCTAAATTTTTAGATGGAAAAAAAGAAGTTGTTCCAACGGTAGACATTGTTCCTGCATGTCTCACTTCTCCACTAGAAAAGGTATATTGAGAACCGATAGCCTGTGCATTGTCTTCAATTACAAATAAATTATGTTCTTCAGCAATTTTTAAAATCTCCTCCATATTCGCACATTGTCCGAAAATATGAACTGGAATAATCGCCTTTGTTTTAGGAGTAATTGCTTTTTTAATCGCTTCTGTAGAGATGGTAAAAGTATCATAATCTACATCTACCAATACAGATTTTAGTTTTAATAAATGAATAACTTCAACGGTAGCTGCAAAAGTAAAATCAGCGGTGATTACCTCGTCTCCTTCCTGTAAATCTAAGCCCATCAAAGCAATCTGCAAAGCATCAGTTCCGTTGGCGCAAGGAATTACGTGTTTTACATCCAGGTAAGTTTCCATTTCGTTTTGGAAAGATTTCACTTCCGGTCCGTTAATAAAAGCAGCAGAATCCATTACATTTAAAACCGCATTGTCTACATCATTTTTTATTTTGTAATACTGACTCTGCAAGTCAACCATCTGTATCTTTTTCATATAAATTTTATTTTTTAAGTTTTGTAAAATTGCTTTTAGGTTTTAGATTTTATTTTTCCTAATAAAGCAATTTCTTAAACGAATATTTTCGTAAAAATAAGGATTTTAAAGTGCTATCAAAAATTTTATTGATTTTGTTTTATCTTTATAAAAAATTATTAGATGAAAAAACTTTTACTGTTTTGTTTTTTAGCGGGTTACTCTACATCTTTTGCGCAAACTGAACTTGTTTTTGTTTATTTTACCGGTAAGCCCAACAAAGCTGCATTTTATGCCAATCCGCTTTCTGAGTTGAGTCAAAAATCGCTCAACAGACGTACTGCATTGGGAATTGCATTAAACGACCAAGACGCTCCCATCGAGCAATCTTATATTCAAAATCTACAAAATTTAGGATTTACGATCACCGATTATTCAAAATGGCTGAATGGTGTTGCCGTAAATGCCAATCAGGCGCAGGTTAATTTAATTAAAACACAACCTTTTGTACAATCAGTAGAAAGTTTTGCTAAAAATTCTTCTTTAGTTTTAAAAACTCAAAATACCAATAAATGGTCAGATTTTGAATCAACTCAAAAGAACCATACCATATTCGATTATGGTTCAGGATCTGAACAGATTGATCAAATCAATTTAAGACCGCTTCATCTTGCCGGATTTACCGGAACCGGAGTAACAATTGCCGTTATTGATACCGGATTTCCGACCGTAAATACGGGTTCGGCATTTTCCAGATTATGGACCAACAACAAAATAAAAGGCGGTTACGATTTTGTTTCAAAAGGCACAGACATCTACAATACTTCTCTCAATAACCACGGAACAGTGGTTTTAGGAGCAATTGGCGGTTACATTGCCGATGCTTTTGTGGGTTCTGCTCCTGATGCTGATTTTTATCTTTACCGTAGTGAAAATTCAGCAGTTGAAGTTCCTGAAGAAGAGTTATACTGGATTGAAGCCGCGGAAGAAGCAGATAGAAAAGGTGTCGATATTATCACAACTTCTTTAGGATACAATAATTTTGATGACCCAAAATACAGCTACACTTACAATGATATGAACGGTACAAAATCTTTCATTGGAAGAGCCAGTGAAATTGCCGTAAACAAAGGGATTTTTGTTTTAATTGCAGCCGGAAATTCTGGTGAAGTTCCTTGGCATTATATCACAACTCCGGCAGACAATGTTAAGGTTTTCAGTATTGGTTCTGTCGATTCTGCAGGAAATGCTTCTGGATTTTCATCTTACGGTCCCAATTCTTTAGGAATGATAAAACCGGATGCAAGTACAAGAGGAATTTCATCTGCAACAGTAGACAATAATACAATCATCTCTGTTTCGGGAACATCCATTGCAACGCCCATTGCAGCAGGTGGAGTTGCCTGTTTAATTCAGGTTTTTCCGGGAATGAACAGAGATTTAATGAGAACAAACTTAAGACAGAATGCTTCATTATTTCCTGCACACAACGATCAAATGGGATATGGAATTCTGAATTTTGGAAGTTTTTATAATTCTACATTAAATACTTCAGAACTCGTTAAAAAGAATACGATAGCAATCTTCCCAAATCCAGTAAAAAACATCCTGAATATTGCAACCGAAGCACAAATTATTTCAACTGAAGTTTACGATAATTTGGGAAGAATGATTTTAAAATCTGCTCAAAAATCCATCAAAGTAGAAGATTTTGCAAAAGGAACTTATTATTTAAAAATCCAGACTAAGGATAAAATATATTATGAAAAATTTTTGAAACAATAATCAGATTATTGTTTCAAAAATTCTAAAATATCCTGATTGAGCTGGTCTTCATTTTCAAAAGGAATCATGTGAGTGGCATCTTTGTAGATTTTCAGTTCTGAGTTAGGCATTTGTTTAGCCAAAAATTCGGTATGACTTTGTTTGATGACATCTTTTTCACCGGCAATCACCAAGACCTTGTTCTGAATTTTATTTAATTGTTTGTCTGTAATTTTTGGTTCTTTGAGCATTAATTTCAAGAGTCTTCTTTCATTCAGTTTTTCAGGATTATTTTGAAGCTGTAAAACTTTATATTTAATATTAAAATTATTGAGTAATTCCTGATCAACACCATCCGGAAAAGCATTTGCCCCAATTGTAATCAATCGATTTAAATTCTGTGGATATTTTAAAGCAAATTCCAATCCTGCATTTCCGCCATCACTCCATCCTGTAATATTGATTTTTTGTAATCCCAAATGATCAGCTAAAGCTTTTACATCATCTGCAAAAATCTCATAATTAAGATCAATTTTAGTTTTATCAATACTTTTTCCCTGCGCTCTTGTATCCATCACAATCACTTTATATTGTTTTGAAAGCACAGGAATCTGCTGATAAAAATCTTTTATACTTCCCGAATTTCCGTGAAGTAAAAAAAGAGGTTCACCTTCACCATACACTTCATAATAAAGATCTGCGTTTTTAAGATTCAGCATCTTTCCAACGTCCAGATTTTTCCCAAAAACACTTTCTTCAGATGCAGCTTGATAGCTACTTACATTCGGAAAAAGAGAAGCAATACTTTCCTCACTCAACTCTTCGTGCTTATTTTCATCTTTTGCATTTTTATCCACTTTTACATCAATATTTATAGCCGGAGCAGCAATGGTCATTTTCTTCCATTCATCATAAAACTTTCTTATATATCCCGTTCTGAAAAGCGCAGCACTGATATTTAGCTTTCCTTCAAACTCTCTCAAAAACTGAATTCCTACAAAAAATTTTCCCTGAACCCAAATATTTTTGTCATTCACATCCAAAGTAAAAGTTCCGTCAACAATTTTATCTTTTGTTAATTCAACCGTGATTTCTTCATCCAGAATACTTTCATTTGGCAAACCATTCTTTTCATTATAAATCGTATACCGCATAATTACAGGTCGATCTGCTGTAATACTTGCAATATTAAGATTAATGTTTTTGATTTTAGATTTTTTACTGGCTTTAAATTCCAATGCAGTTTCTCCTAAAAAATCTTCTTTTTTGAATGCCGGATTTACCGAATACATCACACTTTTAGTTTTCGTATTCACTCCCCAATTTTTATCGACTAATTTTTTAGTTTTTAAAACAACCTCCTGAATATTTTTCACTTTCTCTTTCAGATAGATCTTCTGTTGATCTTGCTTCACAAAATTGGCAACAGTTTCAGTAAATGGTTCATATCCCGCAACTTCGACTTTAATTTTATTGGACGTGTTTGCTTTAGAAAGGTCGATTGTAAAATTCCCGTTTTCATCAGTAATGACACCAATATTTTCTTTATCTACACCAATTTTGGCATAAGAAACCGGTTGATTTTCATTTTTTGAAATTACAGTTCCAGAAATGGTTTGTGAATAATAAAAACCCGCGGTAAAAAGAAGTAACGTAAAGTTGAGCTTTTTCATGATAATAATTTTGAAGCAAAAATCTCAAATCCGCCTATCAATCACTCATAAAATCCTATTAAATTTGAGCTTTGTTTAGTTAAAAATAATATAAATAATCACGTTAAAGTGAACAGAATTCTTAATTTATTTAAAAGGCTTTCTCTGAATCCACTCTACTTGTGGATTTAATGATGTGAAAATCTTTTCCATAAAAGGGTTGATGGCTTTGTTGTTATGTTTAATTAAACCAAAAATCTCTACAGGTTCGGCACCAATTGTAGATTTTATTTCGAGCGCAGTTCTGCCAAAAACAATACGTTTAAACTGATTTGAAATTCCAAATTCGGTCATATCAAAAAGCATATTCAGATAAATCTGTTTTTCTTTCTGAATCTCTTTATCGTAGCCTAAAAAATACGTATCAATATCGTTGTTATTAAGAATTAAAGTATAAAAGCCGATCAGTTTTTCATTAAAAAAATATCCGAAGACCTTGAAATTCTCCTTCAGATTTTGTTTCATACTTTCAAAATATTTTTCTGTGAGAAAAAAGGTATTGAAAGGAGCATTTTCTGCAACGTTTTGATACAGAATATTTATTTCATTATGATACTTTTTAATCGACTCAATATCCAATTCTCTTTTTTGAATTCCATCTATCTTTTTCTTTGCAGATTTCAGTCTTGCACGGTATTTTTTAGATAAATCATTGCTGTAATCTTCAAAACAATCCCATTCCGGTTTTATATTTAAAATCATGTTCGGCTGTACTGAAAACCTGTAAAATGATTTAAATTTTTCGTTTTCAAAGTTTTTCAAAAACGATTTCTGATAATCTTTATAAATAATCAATGATGTTTTTCCTAGTATTGCTTGAATATTTTGTGAAGCTTTATTCAACAAAAGAATTGCTTTTTCGGTTGGAATTTTTAAAGTGTCGAAATAAAAACCGTTTTGCCCGGTCAACATATTATTCCCTAAAATCATCACGTCTTTACTCAACTGTCTGGTCAGAAAATTTCTTATACTACACAAAACTTCGCCTTTCTGAAAACTTTTATGTTCAATAAAACTTAAGTATTGAAATAATGCACCACCAATCAAATTTTCATCCGAAAAAAAACCGACAAAACAATATTTCATGTTCATCGGTTTTGATTCTTCCAAAACACGAAAATATTCTTCAGACAACATAATATTTTGCTGTCCGATGACGATATTCCAATTAATTGGAAGCTCAATAGTTGAATTAAAGATTTTAAAAGTATAAGACATAAAAAAGGCCACAAATGCAGCCTTAAAATTTATATTTAAAATTATTTTTGAGTCACCCAGTTAAATCCGTCCATTGCGTACCATCCACAAATAATTCCGCCCATTAAAGTAATGGAAATCGTCCAGAATCCGGTGTTGATGAAAACATATTTCCAAGATTTTCTTTCAAACATTGCATTGATGGCAATTAAAGGAAAAACAAAGAAAATTCCCGTCATAAAAGAATGTAATGCGCCGTGACCAAATGAGCGATATGCTTTACCGTAATCATTCATAAAAGCAGCGTAAGAAGGTTTCGCCAATGTTTCGTCACCGCCAATCATTCCCAAAGCTCCAAACTTATGAATCGTTACAAACTGAAGAAACATTCCGATTAAAAAAGATAAAATAATTGACAAAATAAAGACGACGCCCATATTTGCGCCTTTCATTTTCTCTTCTGTTAATCCACATTCTCTCATCCATGCTTTCCCGAAAAGTTTAGGGTTATACCAAATAAATCCCATCACCAAAGGAATCAATGAGGCAAGAAGTATTGCCAGAAAGTTAATTTGTATCATAGTTTTTAGATATAGTTTAGTTTCTCAAATCTACATTAAAAATGATTACAAAAAACATAGCATAGAAAAATGTATGGATTATTGAAAAAGAATTTGAATAAGTTTAAAGCTTTCAGAAATTCTTTCAGGATTGGTCATATAATAATAAAGAGCGTAAGGAATACCCGATGAAATCTCTAAAATTATTGCAAATAAAGGAAGCAGTAAATAAAGAAATATCGGGAATTTCCTTTTCATCGAAAACTTTTTTATCATTGTATTCCAAATGATTTTTATTCTGTCTTTATCATTCCATAAAATTAGAAAACATAAAACAAAGTAATATGTAAAACGCCTTGTAAAAGCCTGTCCCATTCCTTTATCCATAAAACTGATATCCATTAAAACAATATTGGCAGCAATGGGAATAAAAAAGATAACTCCTAAAATCGCGGTAGATTCAAACAGTAATAATATTCCTGCTATAATTTGCAGTATTCCAACAGTTGTTTTTAAAGGTTCGTGATCAAATAAAAACCACATTACTTTAAACAAAGGCAAATCTTTCAACGGAACCAGCAAATCACTGGAAGAAACTCCAAATTGACCATCTACAAGTTTACCATAACCATAATTGATAAAAGTAAAAGCAAGTAAAAATCTTGCTGTTAAAATGAAATAATCCCAATATCTTTTTTTAGGAATCGAACGTAATTTTGCAATCATATTTTTAAGGTTTAATTTTCGTATTTTTGCGCCTCAATCGAAATTTCAAATAAAACTTTCACTCTATAATGAATTACGTTTCAGTCGAAAATCTTACCAAATCATATGGCATCAAAACTTTGTTTAAAAATGTCTCATTTCACGTTAATGAAGGTGACAAAATTGCCATAGTTGCCAAAAACGGCAGCGGAAAATCTACCCTTTTGAAAATTTTGATGGGAAAAGAGATTGCAGACAGCGGTTCTGTAGTTATTAATAAAGATATTCAGGTAGTTTTGTTTGATCAGGAAATTGATTTTGAGTCTGATCTTACCATTGACGAATTTATGATGACTTTAGATTCTGCTCCTATTTTAGCTTTAAAAAAATACCATCATGCTTTGCTTTCTGGAAATCCGGATGAAATGGAGACAGCACTTGCTGAAATGGAGATTCACAAAGCATGGGATTTGGAAAATGAAATGAGCCAGATTCTTTCTCAGTTGAAAATTACAGATTTGACAGCCAAAATGGGAATGCTTTCGGGGGGACAGATTAAGCGTGTTGCTTTGGCAAAACTTTTAACAGAAACCAGAGCAGAGCACCGTCACACTCTTTTAATTATGGATGAGCCAACCAACCACCTTGACGTGGAAATGGTAGAATGGCTTGAAAATTATTTAAATAAAGCAAAAATCACTTTAATTCTTGTTACTCACGACCGTTATTTCCTTGATGCGGTTTGTGGGATTATTTGGGAAATGGAAGATCAGAATATGTACTTCCATAATGGTTCTTACGCAACTTATCTTGAAAACAAAATGATTCGTGAGGATAACATGAATTCTACCATCGATAAAGCGCAAAACCTTTACAGAAAGGAATTGGAATGGATGCGTAGACAGCCAAAAGCAAGAACTACCAAATCAAAATCTAGACAAGATGATTTTTACGAAACTGAAAAAATAGCAAAAACAGATACCCGTAAAGAAAAATTGGAGCTTGATTTTGAAATGAAAAGATTGGGTAATAAAATCCTTGAACTTAAAGATATTTCTAAAAGCTACGGTGATAAATTATTGCTGAAAGATTTCAGTTATTCTTTCCAAAGAGGAGAAAAAGTAGGGATTGTAGGAAAAAACGGTGTCGGAAAATCTACTTTACTTAACATTATTCAAGGTTTTGAACCAAAAGATTCAGGAGAAATTGAAACCGGAGAAACCATTAAGTTCGGATATTTTTCTCAAAAAGGACTTCAATATAAAGAAGAAGAAAGAGTAATTGATTTCATTAAAGAAATTTCTGAAAATTTCCCTTTGGCTAATGGAAGAACGATTACCGCATCGCAGTTTTTGAGATTATTCTTATTTGATGATCAAACGCAATATTCACCAATTTCTAAACTTTCGGGAGGTGAAAAAAGAAGACTGCATTTGATGTATATTTTATATCAAAACCCAAACTTTTTGATTTTTGATGAGCCTACGAATGATCTTGATCTTCCTACTTTGACGGTTTTGGAGAATTTCCTTCTGAATTTCCAGGGAAGTTTGATCATCGTTTCTCACGACAGATATTTTATGGATCGTATTGTTGATCATATCTTAGCGTTTGAAGGGGAAGGAAAAATTAAAGATTTCATCGGAAACTTTTCTGAATACAGAGAAAATAAAAAACTGGAAGACGGAAGTCAGAAAAACGAGGACAAAAAAGCAAAAACTGTAGCTGAAAAGGTGGTTGAAAAACCAGTTGTTACAGATGTTCCGAAAGCTCAAGCTCCAAAAAAGAAGCTTTCTTTCAAAGAACAGCGTGAGCTGGAAACTATTGAAAAAGAAATTCCGGAATTTGAAGGTAAAAGAGCCGCAATTCTGGAACAACTGAATAATGAAACTGATTACGAGAAAATATCAAAACTTTCTGCAGAATTAGAAAGTCTTGCTGAAAAGCTGGAAAACCACGAGATGAGATGGCTTGAGCTTCAGGACTAAATAAAACTAAAAAAATAGCTGTTCAGTAATTGAACAGCTATTTTTTATGATATCTAAAATTACTTTTTTCTGATCAGTGTAAAAATACTGTAAAAAAGAAAGGCCGTTCCCACAATGAGAAACCCATATTTTAGATATATATTATCCTGAACTAAAGTCATTGCAATTCCTACAAACAGCAAACCGATGACGGTAAAACTTGAACTTCTTTTTTGCATAATTTACTTTATAAATAGGTGTGTTACTGTCTGTATTTGTTACAAAAATCTATTATAATTCAACAACTTTTCCTTTTTTAGAACTTTCAAGTGCAGCTTCTATGATTTTCATGTTTTGTACAACTTCATTTCCAAGAGACGGTAAAGCATATCCAAAAACGATGTGCTCATAAATTTGCTGATAATAATTCATATAATTTCCGAATTCACTTGAAGTTAAAACTCTTTCAGTTTCGGAATTTTCATTAAAATAATTAAGAATTCCATCAGCTTCTTTCAAAGGTTGCATCCACTCTTTACCATAAGTTGGAACCGCTCCTGCTACCAATTCATTTTCCTGATTATCTGTACGCTCTTGCAAGAAACTTCCTTTATCACCATGAATTTTATAGGCATAATGGTCTTCCTTGGTAAAAACGGAGGATTTTAATCTCACCCGCAAATCATTTTTATAATACAAAAGAATTTCAAAATAATCGTTGGCAAAACTCTCCCCTTTCATTGAAAAAACATCAGCAAAAAGTTTTTCAGGAAAACCAAAAAGCTGCACTGCCTGATCAACCAAATGCGAACCCAAATCATGCATTGATCCGGAACCGTTTTGCTCAGGATTTTCTTTATGTTCTTTTCCGCTTGGCTCAGTTCTGAATCTGTCAAAACGAATTTCAGTTTCTCTTACATTTCCTAATTTTCCTTCTTCCAAAACTTTTTGTACCTGAAGATAATCTCGGTCGAATCTTCTGTTTTGATAAACACTTAAAAAAAGATTTTTATTTTCAGCCAAATTAACCAGTTCTTCTGCTTCTGAAACAGTAACTGTAAAAGGTTTTTCTACAATTACATTTTTTCCAGCTTCCAGAGCCATTTTTACATATTCAAAATGAGTCTGAACCGGAGTATTCACAACAACTACTTCAATATCTGCATTTTTCAGCATCTCTTCTACCGAACGGTAAATTTCTGCATCGGGATATTTTTCTTTAGAATCTTCCTTTGATCTTTCAACTACGGCAGACATAAAAAAACCGGGATGTTCTTTTAAAAATGGAGCGTGAAAAACTTTACCGCTCATTCCGAATGCACAAAGACCTACTTTTACCAATTGCATAGATATATTTTTTAACAAAGATATTTAAATTTAGAAACATCAGAATTGGAAAAATAACTCACGAAAATAGCATGATAAAAATCAGAAAATAATTTTTAATTATTCTAAACAACAATGTTACATTTGCGCATTATTTAAAACCTCTCTAAATAATCTAAATGAAAAAACAAATTATCTCTTTAGGCTTACTGATTATTTCTGTTACAGTTAGTGCTCAACTAAAAAATGCAGAAGCTGATACGATTAGAATCGGAACCATCGAAGATGTGAATATCCGTAAGACAGGAAACCCTAACAAGGCAACCCCGATGTCTACAAAATCGAATCTTACCGTAATGGAAACTCCACAACCCATTGCAATCGTTACTCATGATATTATTGAGCAGCAACAGGCAAAACAACTTAGTGATGTTCTGCAAAATGTAAACGGAATGTACATTACCTCTTCAAGAGGAAATTCTCAGGATAGTTTCGGTGGACGTGGTTTCGCTCTTGGTAATGACAATATTTTTAAAAACGGATCAAGAGTTAATAGTGGTGTTTTCCCTGAAGTAAGCGGATTAGAGAGAATTGAGGTTTTAAAAGGAGCCAATGCAATGCTTTACGGAAATACAGCTGCAGGAGGTGTTATCAACATGATTACCAAAAAACCTAGATTTGATTTTGGCGGAAGTGTTGGTTTGAATGCGGGTAGCTGGAATTCTTACAAACCAACAGTTGATATTTATGGTCCTTTAACAAAAAATATTGCATTCAGAGTAAACGGAGCTTATGAATATGCTGAAAGTTTCAGGGATGTGGTACAATCGGAGAAATACTATTTCAATCCTTCATTCTTATTTAATCTGAGCCCTAAATCTCAATTAATCGTTGAAGCTGATTATCTTAAAAATGATTTCACTCCGGATTTTGGAATTGGCGCTATTGAAAATAAAGACAAAAGCTATTCTTTGAATACAGGATTAGATAGAAGTGCATTTTTAGGAACAGATTGGCAATATCAAAATGTAGAACAGGTTTCTACCAATGTTACTTTTAATCATAAGTTTAATGATAATTGGTCGTTAAATTCTACGGCTTCTTATCAAAATTATACTAAGGATTATTTTTCTACAGAAAGAGTTCAGTGGGGGTATGCAACAGCAAGTCCGAACCGCCTTTCTTGGAACAGACCTTTGAACAGAACATATAACGAGCAAAACTATACTTCTGCACAGATAAACCTAAATGGAGAATTCAATACCGGAAAAATCAATCATAAAGTTTTAATCGGTACAGATGCTGATTATGGTGTTGCTGATTCTTATACTTACTATAATCCTTTAAATAGAGCAGCTTACGGTACAAGCTATATTTATGGTACAAATGGAACTACAGGTCGTCTATATCTTGACGATCCTTCATCTTGGGCAAGCGGAACGATGCCAGAATCTCAAACGCTGGAAAAAAACCGTATTAATACGAGAAGAATTGGAATTTATGCTCAGGATTTTGTAAGTCTTTCGAAAGAATTTAAGGTGATTGCAGGATTACGTTGGTCTTATATTGAAAACATGCCAACTATCAATACTAAGTACAAGACCGTTACTGGCGGTTTGGTAAATCTTAATTCTACAACAACTAAAGGATTAGTAGATAATTCAGCATCTTCAGACCAAGCAATATCTCCAAAAGTAGGTTTTGTTTACATGCCAAATGATAATCTTTCAGCTTTTGCAACTTATACCAATTCATTTGTTGCAAACGTAGGAAAAGAAAGAAACGGAGAAGCATTAACACCTACAAATATTGATCAGTATGAAGTTGGAGTAAAAAAGAATCTTTGGAATAATGCATTGGCTGTAAATTTAACTGTATACCAAATCTTATACAAAAATTACTATCAAAATGCTTTAGATAATAATGGAAATGCTGTTGATCCTACAGGTTTAACAAAAGATTTTGCAGGACAAATGAGAAGCCGTGGTGTTGAACTTGACATTACAGGAAATCCTACTGAAAATTTATCAATTATCGGAGGGATTTCTTACAACAATTCGGTTTATTTGGATACTCCTGAAATGTTTGGATATGTGGAAGATCAAAGATTGGTAAGAACACCTGCAACTACAGCTAACGCTTCTGTTTTCTATAAGTTTACAAAATTAGTTCCCGGACTTAGAGTTGGAGCAAGTGTATACTATATCGGTAATAGATTGGCTGGATGGAATGATACAAAAACAGGAGCAAACAGTTTAGCAGCCAGAAATGGAGTAAGCAGAGTTTTTGAAATAAAAGATTATACAACAGTGGCTTTATCTGCAGGTTATGAATGGAAAAAATTCATGATTCAGGCTAAAGTTGGGAACTTGTTTGATGTAGAAAACTACAACGTACACGAAAATTATTCTGTAAACCCTATTACACCAAGAAACTTTTATTTTACGCTTACTTACAAGCTTTAAATAATTGATCAATCATTATATAAAGTGGAAGTTGCAATATTGTAACTTCCACTTTTTTATTTTATAATCTAAAAGAAAGTCTTACTAATATTTTTTTATTACTCCATTATTAAAAGCATTATGAATCACTTTTGTTTTCTTATTTATGTTAAAATATTTCGCAAATTCAATTACATTATTCTTAATTTATAACAACAAAAAAAAGTTAATTTTTAGTTAACAAAACTCTTGAAAATATTTAAATCCTTTTCACAATAAGCATTTTGGCACATTAATTGAATTTTAACTTTTAACAAAATAATAAACATTAATATTAAAATTATAAATATGAAAAAGTTAATTTTTACAGGAATATTAGCTATCGCAGGTTTAGCTACTACCGCAAATGCACAAATTCAAAAAGGTAACTGGATGGTAGGAAGTAGTTTACTTTCAAGTAACTTTGGACTAAATACTGGAGCAGGTTACGATATTAAACTTCAACCAAGAGCTGCATATTTTATAGAGGATAACGTTGCTGTTGGAGGATATGTCACATTAGGATTTTCTAAGCCAGGTGCAGGTCAGTCTACACAATTTGATTATGGAGTGGGAGCATTAGGTCGTTATTTTGTTTCACCTGGTGAAAAGGGTGTTGACAATTTATTGAATCACGGACGTTGGTTTTTGGAAGGAAATGTAGGAGTTGGTGGATTTAACGTTGAAAACGGAATTTCTACAACAGGTTTAGACTTCGGAGTAGGTCCTGGTTATTCTTATTTTATCACTCCAAATATTGGTGTAGAAGGTTTAGTAAAATATAATGGTGTAACTGGATTTGGAAATGAGGGATTAACATCAAGAATTAGTTTTAATGTTGGTTTCAGTATTTATTTACCAACTTCAAAAGCTAAAAACATTGCTAACGACGTAAGATAATACAATACAGTTTTATCATAATAAACAAAAGCGGCTTGGGAGAAATTCCAAGCCGCTTTCTTCAAATTAAAACTAAACTATATATAATAAATAAAAAATCTAAGCCTATTTATTGGGTTGCGGTGTGTATCGTAAATAAGGTTTTATTTCGGTAACTCCTTTAGGAAAAATATTTCGAGCATCTTCCGTAGAAATAGACGGTGGAATAATCACATCGTCACCGTCATTCCAGTTGACAGGCGTTGCAATTTTATGAGAATCTACGAGCTGAAGAGAATCTAAAACTCTGTTGATTTCATTAAAATTTCTTCCTGTAGAAGCAGGATACGTAATAATCAATCTCACTTTCTTGTCAGGATCAATAATTAATAATGAACGAACTGTTGCAGTTGCAGAAGCGTTCGGATGTATAAAATCATATTGTTCCGAAACTTTTCTGTCTTTATCTGCAATAATCGGAAACCTCACTTCTGTATTTTGAGTTTCATTAATATCATCAATCCACTTTTTGTGATCCTCTACTCCATCTACGCTTAATGCGATAACCTTTGTATTTTTTTTCTCAAAATCTGCCTGCAGTTTTGAAGTAAAACCTAATTCTGTCGTACAAACCGGAGTAAAATCTGCAGGGTGAGAAAATAAAATCCCCCAAGAATTTCCTAAGTATTCGAAAAAATCAATATTTCCTAATGATGAATCTGCCTGAAAGTTGGGTGCGGTATCTCCTAGTTTGATTGACATAATATTTCGTTTTATTAGTCTACAAATTTAATAGACTTTTTATAACTGGCAAAATTTTTGCTTAAAAATATTTTAAAATTTAAAAGATTATTATGGATTATGGCTTAAGCTACGTAGATACAGTGTATAAAGTTTTAGAGAATTGGTATATCGCATTTGCCAAGCTCACGCCGAAACTTGTAGTGGGTATTTTAGTTTTTTTATTTTTTCTTTTCACCAGTAAATATCTTAGTAAGCTTGCCGTAAAAATCATGCACAAGGTTTTTCCTAATAGCAAGAAGGAAGGATCTGTAGTGACAATTATCGGAGTTTTCAGATTTATCATCATGATGATGGGGTCATTTATTGCTCTTGAAATCATGGGATTCAGTGGATTTTTATGGAAGTTTATCGGTAGTTTAGGTGTTGCCGGTGTAATTGCCGGTGTTGCTCTGAAAGATTTGGTATCAAGTATTTTCTCAGGAATGCTGATCGGGATTGATAAAGCTTTTAAAGTGGGAGATTATATCACGATAGGAAATCACTCAGGAACTGTGCAGGAAATAGGTTTTCTAACGACAAAAATGATTACCGATGACGGAAAAAAAGCATACATTCCGAATCAGGTCATTTTTAATGCACCGTTTTACAATATTACAGCATCACCGCAGAGAAGAATTATTTTAGATTTTGAAATTCCTGCCGATGAAGATGTCAGTAAAGCACAGCAAGGGATTTTAGATGTTATCAAAAATTTAGAAAACATCGATAAGCTTGAAACTGCTGAGGTGAATTTTACAAGCTTAAAACAAGGTATTTTCAATCTTCAGGCTAAATTTTGGATTGCAGTTGGTTCTAATATGCTTCACATCAAAAGTGAGGCTTTAGAAAAAATAAAAAAACGTCTCGATTCAGACAACATTCCTTTGGTTACGCCGACAAGCATCAATTTGATTAATCAGGCCAGTGAACAGGCAAATCCTAATGACAAATTAGGTTTATAAAAAAAGAGACTGTCTTTATGGCAGTCTCTTTTAATTTATTTCTAAAAATTCTTTACGCTGAATTTCTACTTGCATTAATATTTCCAAATAAAGAACGCGTCACCAATTTTTCGTAAGCTTCTTTATTACCTTCACCTTTCTGAATTTTCATTAAAGCATATTGCTGAATGCTCAACAAAGGAAGTACAATTCTTTCTCTTATTTTCACCGACTTTCTTGATAACGGATCTTCTTGCTGAAGCTGTTTAAACCCTGTTAATTCAAGCATAATATCTTTTGAAAGATTGTATTCAGAAAATAAAACATTCCAGAATGCACCAAATTTCGGGTTGTTTTTAATGTAATAAGTTAACGGGAAATAAGATTTATTCATACTCATCATCGAGTTTAAAACTAAAGTTTTAAAGAAGTCTGAACCTTTGTACAAATCGATTACTTCCTCAAACCTACCCTGCTCTTTCATCTGTTGCATCGCAAAACCAAACCCGAAAAATCCGGGAACATTCTGCTTCAGTTGAGACCAAGATCCTACAAAAGGAATCGCTCTTAAATCTTCAAATTTCAGTTCGCTATCGCCACCACGTTTTGAAGGACGGCTTCCAATATTGGTTTTCCCGTAATATTCCAGCGTACTCATTTCCTGTAAATACGGAACGAACATCGGATGTGCTTTTAAATCTGAATATTTTTGATAACTGATGTCCGCCAATTCGATAATTAAAGCTCTTTCTTTTTCGGTTAAATCTTTTTTAGAATTTTTGAAAACATCATTTTCAACTCCAGCTGTTAAAAGCTGTTCAAAGTTATATTTTGCCTGTTCTTTATTCCCGAAAATACTGGTAATCGTTTGTCCCTGAATGGTTAATTCAATTTTATTATTGGCGATTGTTTTTCCTTGCGATGCGTAAAAATCGTGGGTTTTCCCGCCACCTCTTGCAGGAGGTCCGCCTCTTCCGTCGAAGAAAATTACTTTAATTCCGTTTTCTTCAGAAAGCCTGGTTAGAACTTCTTTTGCTTTATAAATTTCCCAGTTTGCTTTCAGATAACCACCGTCTTTTGTACCGTCTGAAAAACCAAGCATAATCGTCTGTTGATTTCCTCTTCTTTTCAAATGTTTCTGATAAACCGGATTTTGGTACAATTCATTCATCACATTTTCAGCATTGGCAAGACCTTCCATTGTTTCGAAAAGCGGAACAATATCCATATTGATATCTTCATCTTTATAGCCTGAAACTTTGAAAAATGCATATACATTCATTACATCTTTCACAGCATCAGAATTTGAAATAATATATCGGTTCATTCCACGAAGCCCGTTTAACTCTTGAATTTCTTTGATTTGAGCAACATTTACGAGTGTATCTGAAACAATTTCATCAAAAGATTCGGTATCAATTTTTTCTGAAACTTCAATCAGTTTATTGAATTTTTCAACATAATCAGCGTCTGAATTTCCAAAGAGTTTTGCATAAACATCATCAATTACTTTCTGGTGAATTCTGCTATCCTGACGAATGTCTAAAGTTGCAAAGTGAGTTCCGAAAATTTTCACACGATCTCTGAAATTCTGAAGCAAATCTAAAAACAGAGAATTATGCTCGTTGATTAAGATTTTTTCTACATCGTTCAGTCTTTTTAAAATATCTTCCGTCGTAATTTTTTCATTTCTAAAAATCGCAGTGTAAAGTTCATTACTCAACTGCGTTAAAATTTCAGATACCCCTCTGAAACTCAACCTTCTTCTCACATCTTTCAGATTCCCGTAATAAGATTTCAGAATTGCGGTACGAAGTTCTTCCGAAACTCTTTTTGTAACAGGCGCCGTCACAAAGGGATTTCCGTCACGGTCACCTCCCGGCCAAAAACCAAGCTGAATAATATCTTCATGCAAATTAAAATGTCCGTTATCAAAAGTTTTTCTGATTTTTGTAAATAATTCGCCAATCGTATCATAATAAACATATCGTAGATAATGAATGATACTCAACGCTTCATCAATCGGTGTTGGTTTTTCTTTATTCACAAAAGGTGTTTTCCCTAATTGCTGCAAAAGCGTATCAATATTGGTAATAGAATCATCCGTAATTGCCTTTCTTAAATCATGAATGATACGTTGAACCGAGCTTGGATAAAACTGAGTCGGGTGCGCTGTAAAAACAACTTTAACCGTGAAATCTTTCAGTTTCTCACGTACTTTTTCTAATTTATGATCATGGAAAGATCTTTCGTAAAGATTGGTAACCGTTCCGTTGTCACTTTCAGAATGCAAGCCGGGAAATGCGGCATCTTCAATACTATCAAACAAAACCACCTGTCTTTCAATATATTGTATAATTTTAAAAAGCAATTCCAGTTTTTGTTCTTCAGTTTCTAAATCGGTATGATTTTTAAAGAATTCTTCAACGATTTCTACAGGAGTTTTCCCTTCATCATAACCGTTTTTACTTTCTTCACAAAGAAACGGAAGCAACATCCCAATATTGGTCATTTTATCATAAGGCAGGCTCATAAATAATGAATTGTAGATTTGGAACTTATTTTCCACAATCTGCCTGAATTTTTCTGCGCGCTGGTCGTGTATCATATAACAAATGTAATAGATTTTAAATTTATTTGCGAGTAAATCGGTTTAAAATAATATGAAATTTTATGAATATTTTTATTTGACTCTTTCAAAATTATGTTTAAAATGTATCTTCGCTAAAAACTTAAAAAAACATGATTAAACAAAAATATGGCACGTTGTTATTCTCCTTTCTAACAGTAATTTCTGCAGTACTCTCTGTTTATTTTTTTGAAAAAGAATTTTTATTTAGTCTTTCTTTTGCTATAGGTTCTATAATATGTGCTTTATGCGCTTACACAGAATATTTGTATCAAAAGGAAAAAGATTTTCAAATTGAAAAATCAGATTTTTCTACAGAAATGGTTATTAATTATTCAAATCTATCGTTAGCTATTAGTTTTTTAGGTTATCTGATTTTTATTATTGTTGGAATATATTTTATAAGTCTTGCAGGAACTGATTATCAAAATTATAAAGGATTTGAATATGTAATGATTGCGATTGCGTCTTATTTTATTGTCGTTTATCTTTTTAAAATATTTAAATTATTAAAAAAAGTTTCACAGAAAGATATTTTAATAATTAATAATCAAGGTATTATCTTAAATTCTGAAAAAATGCTTTGGAGTAATATTAAAAACGAAAGATTAATCAAAAAACAAGAGCATAGAGAACATTCAAAATATGAAGTAGATGTACAATATCTTACTTTGAATTATAAAAATCAGAAAGTTGAATTTCAGATTGATGATCTTGACCAGCAAGATTATAAAATTGAAAAATGTTTAAAATTTTTCAGATCTAAATTTCAGAAATCAGATTTTAGAAACCCGGAAAATCAAGAAATAAAAACCGACATTTCCATTTTTGAAAACATTTTAAAATTCAACGATTTATTTTCTTTATCTGAAAAAGAACTTCAGAAAAACCTTGAAGACATAAGGTTTCAAGCCAAAAAACATCCCAGTGAGTTAAAAGCATATTGCGAAAGCTTCACAAAATTTGAAGAAACAAACCTTGATTCTATTTATTACGCTCTTTCTGAAGATACCGATATGTGGAAAGAATTTCTTGCCAATGAATTTATCAGACTTTTTGAAATTGCTAAAAAAAGTAATGATTCGAAAACAATTTTTAAGATTCTTGATGAAATCCTTTATGATTCTGAACCATCATCTGCTTCGCGAAAAGTAATAGATTATCTCTACCAAGAATTGAGTGATAATGATGATAAAATTAGGCTAAAAGCACTTAACTTCATAGATTCTTGGCTTGATGAAGAAGATTTTTCTAAAGGAAATATTATTATTCAAAAAATGCAAAAAATGACCAAAGACAATAATTGGAAAATCAGATGGTGTGCTAATGATATTCTTTCATCTTACAATATTTTTACTGATGATGAAATTGCAATTCCTTTTCAGGATAAATTGAATGCAAAGTTGAACAATCAATATGAAATAGATTAATAAAATAAACATGAAATTCGGAATTATTTTTTACGCCATACTTGGTATTTTAGCTTTTACAATAGGAGTTTATCTTCTTCAGTATAATTTTATTATTTCTATTATATTTTTTATTGGTGCATTTATCAATGGTGTTTTTATTCATAAAGAATACAATATTCATAAGCATGATAAAATTGGATATGATGAAGATACCATTTCAGATGAAATAGTTATTAAATATTCACGTTCTGGCAGAATTATAGCAATTTCTACGTACAGTATTTTTGTGATGGTCGGAATTCTTTTTCTTTTATCAATTATCATTAAACCAAATTTCGCTTCAATATTTGTATTGATTTTATTAATAGGATTTACAGGTTATTTCATCGTAAAAATAATTTTAGAAATTAAGAAAATATCTAAAGTAATGATTTCTATAAACAGAAAAGGAATTCAGATAAAAGACCAACCAATATATGTTTGGGATGAAATTCAGCTTGAAAAAATTACATCAAAACATTTAGTTAGCCGAGAGTCTAAACATGATTACAAGCCTGAAATTAATTATCTATATTTCTTCCATAATAATGAGAAAATTGAAATTAAGATTGATGATTTTGACATTAGCAATTATCAATTTGCACAGGTTTTAAAAATATTCAGATCTCGTCACAATAATTCCATATTATAAATAATTTTGAATACTTCAGTTTAATGATTAATTTTACTTTCGCATCAATTACCAAATCAAATGAAAAATATATTCCTATTCCTTTTAATGGCTTTTGTTTTCACAGCTTGTGGTGAAGAGTGCTATAATGCTCCACAACCTATTGTCTTTGAATTCGTAAATTCTGATGATGAAAATTTGATTACTAACGGAACACTTAGTAATTATTCGATTCAGGATGAAAATCATGTTAGTTTACAACTCACTAAAACTGATGATAATAAAGTCATTTTAGAAAATGTGGGTGCTTATAATGGAACAAAAAATTATACTTTTTATTCTAATGTAAAAGTTTTTGATTTTTCAATACAATCTTCAGAATTTAAGGGAGGTTGCGATGGTTACCAAATCAATAAGCTGACATTTACAGGAATCGCCATTGATGTAACAGACGAAAAAGGATATTATAAAATTACTTTGGAGTAATTTTCAACATACATTTATAAAAAAAACACAATTAAAAGATAAAAAAAAGGATTATAAAAATTTATAAATAAGCAATTTACATAACATTTTTTTTCAATTTAAAGTGAATTCAAATTAAGTTTTCTCATATTTTTTTGTAATTTCGTGAAGTTCAAATCTAAAATTTCTTCTTGCATTCAAGAAATGTTTTTACTATTGAGTTTTTTCACTCTTTATAGTTTCTTTTAAAAAGATCATTACATCTCTTCTAGAATTGATATAGAAAGTACAGATTTGTATTAATCCCCAAATTATGAAAGCAAATAAATTATCTGAACTGAGTATAGAAGAATTAGAATCAAAGAAAAAAACGATTTTAAGTGCTACAATAGGATTAGGAATTGTAATGATTATAGCGTGTTGTACTCTTTTTTATTTTGCGATAACATCCAAAAATTTTGCTTTAATTGCTGTTGCAATCGGCAGCTCATTGACTTTAATGCCTTGTTTTATTAGTATTGGTCAGATCAATGCTGAAATAAAATCAAGAAAATCTAAATATTTGTAATTTCTAAGTGTAATTCATCTATCAACAATAGATTCAAACCGTCGACTCAAGCAGAAAAAGTAATTTCAACGATATTATTGTTGTCTTTCATTTTTTTACTCTCGCTGATTCAGCAAATTTAGCAGATAAAAATTTGCTGAATTGATCTGCTCAATTAGCATAATCTGCGAGCAAAGTTTTTTTTGCCTAATTGTAAACAGATTCTAATAGTTTACATAAAATATAATCATACAAATTTTAAAACTTTCTTAACTCAGATTTCGTATTTCTATCCTTACATTTGATGTAAATAATTTAGAACAATGCTTAATTTCGAGTTTAAAAATCCCACAAAAATACTTTTCGGAAAAGGTGAAATTGCAAAAATTTCAAATGAAATTCCTAAAGATGCCAAAATTTTAATGATTTACGGTGGCGGAAGCATCAAGAAAAACGGTGTTTACGATCAGGTAAAAGAAGCTTTAAAAGATCATGATTTGCATGAATTTGGCGGCGTTCCTGCCAATCCGGAATATGAAGTTCTGGTGAACGCTTTAAATTTCATCAAAGAAAATAAAATCAACTATCTTCTTGCTGTTGGTGGCGGATCGGTGATTGACGGCGTTAAATTCCTTTCTGCAGCTGCCAATTACGAAGGTGAGCCTTGGGAAATTCTTAAAAAACCAGTCCGTACTTTTGAAGGTGAAGGAATGCCTTTCGGTACCATTCTTACGTTGCCTGCTACAGGATCTGAAATGAATTCAGGATATGTAATTTCAAGAAGAGAAACCAACGAAAAATTGTCTTCAGGCGGACCAGGATTGTTTCCGCAATTTTCAGTTTTAGATCCGGAAGTAATCACATCGATTCCTAAAAATCAGATTGCAAACGGAATTGCAGATGCTTATACACACGTTTTAGAACAATATATGACGGCTCCGTCTTCTGCTGATCTTCAGGAAAGAATTGCCGAAAGTATTTTGATAAGTCTTCAGAATGCCGCTCCAAAAGTGATGTCTGATGAGTTTGATTATGATGCTGCAGGAAATTTTATGTGGTGTTGTACGATGGCTTTAAACGGTTTAATCCAAAAAGGAGTGATTACCGATTGGGCGGTTCATGCAATGGGACACGAATTAACCGCTTATTACGGAATTGATCATGCAAGAACTTTAGCTGTAGTTGCGCCTTCACATTACCGTTATAATTTTGATGCTAAAAAAGGAAAACTGGCACAATACGCAGAGCGAGTTTGGGGAATTACAGAAGGTAGCATTGAAGAAAAAGCTGAACAAGCGATTGTAAAACTGGAAGAGTTTTTCCACAGTCTTCAAATTCAGACTAAACTATCAGATTACACGCAAGATTTTGCCGGAACTGCAGAAAGAGTTGAAAAAGCTTTTACTGAAAGAAATTGGTTAGGCTTGGGTGAAAATAAAAATCTTACTCCTCAAGATGCTTTCAAAATCGTTGAGATGAGTTATTAAATTAGGTAATAGATATTAGGGTTTAGGATTTAGTAAAAAATAAGCTGATATATTTTCAGTGACATAAGAAATTATGATACTTCAAAAAAAATTTAAAACCTAAATCCTAAAACCTACTACCTGGATTATATTTTCTACAAACATTTGTTTAAAAAACCTTAATTTCATTATATATATTACAAATTTATTTATATTTTAGCATATTCTTAAATTTGTGAAAATGAAAAAACACTTACTCTTATTTGCCTTTTCTGCATTAGCATTAACATCTTGTGAAGATGATGACGTTCAGGGTTATGAAATGGACATGCTGAAAGGCGAATGGAAAACTGTAAAAACTGAAGTAATATCAGGAAAAGACAATACCACTGTATTAAATACATTCACTCCTACAGGTTGTGACACTAAAAGTATCACAGAGTTCAGAACTGATTATTACGCTTCTTATACTGGTTTTTCAGGAGTAGGTGCAAACTGTACCAGTCAAAAAACAGAAGGAACTTACACATACTCTAATGAGGATAAATTATTAGTTATAAAATATAATAACGACAGCGAAAGAGTATACAGAGTTGATATTCTAAGTAATTCAGAACTTAGACTTGTACAGCTCTTTGGAAATGTTGACGTAAATGGTGATATGATCATAGACACCAGTTACATTACTTATAAAAGATAAAAACAATAATACAAGATATAGACTCCCGTTTTTTACGGGAGTTTTTTTTATATTTACTTTCGTTAAAAATTTAGAAACAATGAAGAAGATTTTATCGGTAGTATTGCTACTGACTTTCGCCCTGATTTTCGCTCAGGAAAAACATCCAATGTTCTGGCAGGACATTCAAAATTTCAAAAAATTAGATCAGGAAAACGCACCGCCGAAAAATTCTATTCTTTTAGTAGGGAGCTCATCATTCACAAAATGGCAGGATGTTTCAGATTATTTTCCCGGTAAAACAATTATCAACCGAGGTTTTGGAGGATCAAGATTGACCGATTTAAACTATTTTTCTGAAGATTTATTGAGCCCTTATCAACCTAAACAGATCATTATTTATTGCGGAGAAAATGATTTTGCAGATGATGCACAATTAAAAGCCGATGTTGTAGTTGACCGATACAAAACGTTTTACAAAAAAATACGTGAGAAATTCCCGAACATTCAGGTTGATTATATTTCAATAAAATATTCTCCGAGCCGCGAAAATCTATGGCCTCAAATGAAAGAAGCCAACAAAAAAATTGCGAAGTTTATGAAAAAAGAAAAAAATGCTGATTTCATAGACATTACAAAAGTGATGAATGATGCTAATGGAAACGTCAGAAAAGATCTTTTTATAGAAGACATGCTTCATATTACGCCAGAAGGTTACAGACTTTGGACCAACGTGATGAATCCTTATATGAAATAAGATTATATATTAAATACATTCGATTATTCGAAAAATAAGAGCGATTTCAGTTGAGATCGCTTTTTTTTTCAATTATTTCATTGTCAGTGTTTTAAAAAAACATAGTTTTGTAATAATAAAAACACAAACATCGATGAAAAACAACATTTTATTGGCATTTGCCACACTATTTCTATTTTCCTCCTGTGGAAATGATGACAACGAAAATAATCAAAACATTATAAAACCCATTGTTGGAACTTGGAAAATGAGTAAAACAATGATGATCTCAGGTTCTAATAATACCATTCTACAGTCAAGTCCTGTTACAGGTTGCGAAGCTCTAAACACTTTCGAATTCGGGCAAAATCAAAGTTTCAGCATAAAATATTACACTAAAAATAATATTGAATGTATTGCTGATGGATTCGATATAGGAACGTATCAATATAGCGAAAATTCAAAAATGCTGACTTTTACCTACTCAGATTCCGTGGTAGAATCTGCAGTTGTTCATTCGCTCAGTACTACCGAAATGATGACGGTTGATCATATTGAAGATTACAATGATGATGGTGTAAATGATACCTCAGTGATTGTATTTAAAAAGCAACAATAAAATTTATTTGGTTTAAAAATCAAATTCTACAGAAAACAATATCAACATTAAATAAAAAATGCGCCTCGCTTGAGACGCATTTTTTTTATTTTTTTCTCTTAGACTTAGAAATTGCTTTCTGTTGTGCTCTGTTTGCTCCGAATTTTTTGGGTGTTTTTCTTTTGGAAGGTCCACCCCAGTTTTCTTTTTTATTCTTATCTTTTTTCTCATGGAAGGCTCCTCCACCGTCAAAAAGTTTTGCATGAGCCGGATTTTTCATCACAATCTGATCTTCTTCAGATGCAATTTTCTTAGGATTGATTTTCACCTCTTCAGGAAAGTCGATGTATGCCAATTCTTTATCCATCAACAACTCGATATCTAAAGCCCAATCATCCTCTTTTTTCGTTACAAAAGTAACCGCCTTACCATCTTTATCTGCTCTACCCGTTCTACCAATTCTGTGAATATATTGTTCAGGAACTTCTGGAGTTTCAAAATTTACAACATGGGTAATATCTGAAATATCAAGACCTCTCGCCATTACGTCAGTCGTAATCAAACCTCTAATTTCTTCATTTTCAAAACGTTTCATCGCTTTTAGCCTGTAGTTTTGAGATTTATTGGAGTGAATTACATCAAAATCTTCCGGGAAAAGCTCATTAATTTGGGTGAAAAGTAAATCTGCATGCTTTTTATTGTTCGCAAAGATCAATACTTTAGACATATCTTCATTGCTTTTCAGCAAATGCTCCAATAAATTGATCTTCGTATTGAAGTTTTCAACTTTATAAGCAGTTTGCTCGATTTTTTCAAGTGGAGTTCCTGATTTTGCCAATGAAATTTCGATAGGTCCTGCAAAATATTCATCCAACATATCATCAACAGCTTCAGTCATTGTTGCTGAGAAAAGAATATTCTGTCTTTTCTCACGCATCATTTCGAAGATATGAGTTAACTGTGGTCTGAAACCTAAATTCAGCATTTCATCAAATTCATCAATGATCAGTTTTTGAACTTCTTTTAATGAAATGGCGTTATCAATCGCCAAATCCATGATTCTACCGGGAGTTCCTACCAAGATATCACAACCATCGTTGAACAATAGCTTCTGTGTGTTGATATTTTTCCCACCATAAATCCCGATTACTCTTGCAGTAAGATTCTCTGTCAGTTTTTCTACAATTTCTGTTACCTGAACAACCAATTCTCTTGTAGGAACCAAAACAACCACGGTAGGATTTCCGTTTTTATTATATTTCCACGTTTTTAAAACCGGTAATAAATAAGCTAACGTTTTTCCTGTTCCCGTTTGTGCAATTCCCATCACATCTCTTCCCGAAAGAATCGGACCGATACTTTTTTCCTGAATTGGAGTGGGCTCAAATAAATTTAAATCTGCTAAAACATCAAGAACTTTAACCGGAAGGTCAAAGTCTGCAAAAGTGAGTTTTTCCATTTTGCAAAGATAGGTAATTAATTTGGTTGTAAATCTATGCTGAAAGAAGTGAGATTAATGTTCTGTTTTTAGATTAGTTCTTACGTTTATAAAACATCTAAATCTGCATAAATCTCAGCAAATAAATTAATCCATTTTAACGCTTTTACTAATAATTTTGATGTCATCATCTTTCCAGACACTTGTTGTAATGATTACATATCCTTTCTTTTTCGGATCTTTTTTAATCGGAAACTTTTCATCTTCCCACTGCGAACAATGTGTAGAAATTGGAGATACCAAAGGTTCCCAACCATTTTTCTTATAGGTATAAACATAAAATGGATGCCAACAACTCGTACACCAATCAGGATAAAAACCGATATCGTCTTTTCCGTCGTTATTTAAATCCTTTAGATTGTATAAAGTTCCATTTCTCGATGGAGCAATTATAAATGGTTTGATTTTTTTATCACTAAAATAAATAATTGTCTCACACTTTCCATCACAGTCATCATTACAATCATTTATCTTTGTGTAAGCATATTCTTTTGTTCCATTTCCGTCAAAATCGCCTAAAACCCCTTCTTTTTCTTGAGCAGAAAGTGATAAACTACAAAATATAAAAACGAATAAGATGAATGTTTTCATTTAGTTTAAATGTATTTGTTTATATCGAGTTTTTATTTCCTAAAAATCTCAACTTTATTTTCTCGTAATTCTAAGCAAAAGGATGATAACAAGTAAAACTGAAAAACAAAATCCTAAAACTGCCACCAACGACATCTCTCCAATTCTCGGTCCCGATTCTGAAACAAAAACAATGGCTGTTGCAATAATATTTGCACCTAAAATCATCGCTAAAATAAGATTGATAATGCTAGATTTTATTAACTGATTCGTTTTGTCAATATTTTTAATCTCACTCGAAATCGTAAAACTGTTATCATCTAATTTTTGTAGTACAGATCGCAGTTCTTTAGGAATTTCATCTACATTATCAGTGAAAGTCATCACTTTTTCCATTCCTGTTTTCAGTAGTTTTTTGGGACTGATTTTCTTGGTGAATATTTTTTTTGTGTACGGATGAAGGCTTTTTACAATATCCAGATCAGGATTGATGGTTCTTCCAACTCCTTCTATCAAACCTATTCCTTTAAATAAAAGATAAAAATAATCGGGCATGTACAACCTGTTATCTTTCAGAACATCTTTCATTTTATTGATAATAATATGTGGATCAATATCTTTTAAAGAAGTACTATGAACGAAATTCAAGACTTCTTCAACATCGTTTTCAAATCTTCTTTCATCAGGGATTTCATAGCTCACTGCCATTTTTTTCAGATGGCGAACAATTTTATGAGAATTTTTAGCAACAAAAGCCACAATCAGACTTTCCAAAATCTCTTTATCATTCGGCTGAATTTTTCCAACGGCACCGAAGTCAATGAATACAACTTTTCCATCTTTTTTCACTAAAATATTTCCTGCATGAGGATCGGCGTGGAAAAATCCGTAATCTAAAATCTGCGAAACAAAAAGCCTTAAACCGACTTCGGAAACAACAACCGGATCAATATTATGTTTTAGTAATTCATCTTTATCGGTCACCTTTATTCCGTCGATAAATTCCATACATAACACATTATTGTTAGAAAATTCATCGTAGACTTTAGGAACGTAAGTTTCTTTATTATTTTTAAAATTCAGAGCGAACTGTTGGATATTATTTCTTTCATTCACCAAAGAAACTTCTTCAAGCAAAGATTTTTCAAAAGTTGAAATTGCCTGTTTCAGATTGAGTTTAGAACCGATTTCAGAGTAGGTAGAAATTAGTTTTACTAGATCTTTTATCAATAATAAATCATCTTCAATAACTGATAAAACGTCTGGTTTTTTGATTTTTAAGATTACTTCTTCACCAGAAGTTAAAGTCGCTTTGTAAACCTGAGCAATAGAAGCGGTTGCCAAAGGTTTTGCAGTAATTTCCGAGAAATGTTCTTTGGGAATAATATTAAATTCATTTTCAAGAATTTCTTCTACATTCATTTCCACCACCTCTACCCTGTCCTGAAGCTTTTGAAGCTCCTGAATCAATTCCGGAGGAAGCAGATCTTCACGATTGCTAAAAGTTTGCCCAAGCTTTACAAAAGTAGGACCCAACTCTTCCAAAGCAAGACGAATTCTTTCATAAACCGTTCCTTTAGAAATGACTTCATCAGATTGTGCAAAATTCTCTTCCGGTTTTTTGCCCATTCTTGCAATCATATCTTTGAATCCGTATTTACTTAAAACGGAAATCAGTTTTGCCGATCTTTTGAGTTTTCGTTGTTGCTTATCAAACATATTGTAGTGAAAAAAAATATTCTCCTAAGGTATTCAAAAAATGTTCCTTATAAAAAATACTAATAAAAATTATTCTGTAAATCTAGATTTATAAATTCTATTTATAAACGGGAATGTAGGATTGAATTCGACTGTAAGTTCTTCCCCTATGAGAAAATTTTCATTATCACTTTCGTTCTTGTATTCTTTTCCTTGATATTCAAAACTATAAGAGTATACAAAGTCTCCGGTTAAATGTGATCTCCTCATTCCATTTTTTTCATCAATAATTTTTGCAATTACTTTTTCTGTCATAAATAGATTCAAAATTGTTTATAAATCACCAATTCTTTTAGAAAGAATAAAAAAACTAAGACTAACACTACTATTTTAAAAACTAAATACTTATCATTCTTTATAGCATTATTTTTCTTCATATTTATTTAAATCACCTTAAAAACCGTCAACAACAAGATCAAAGTCTGCCATCCCAAAATAAGGAAGAAAAACAGTCGGCTTGGTTCTGAAATATCTTTAAGCTTATCTATAATTTTAATTTTTAAGATCTCGGTAAAGCTTACATTCTCATCTTTAAAATCTATTTCGTCAAGTTCAACTTTTTTAAAACCATAAATGATTATTTTTTTGAACCATTTATTTTCTTTAGAATCTCTTATTTCCTGTAATATTTTCAGTTGAAGTTTGGCTTTATCCGTTCCCTTTTGAAATAATTGAGGCTGATTGACTTTTACTTTATTTAAAATCCTGTCGATCATCGGGAAAAGAATTTGTTCGCCTTTATCAGCAATCAATCTGTTGATCGTGCGAGCCATTACATATTTATTTCCTAATGTGAAAAGCAAAAATGGAGCTCCAAAAGCAGTCAAAATAGTTAATCCGAAAGAAATTGGTCTTGCTGCAAACAATACTAAAATGGCAGCTTGCCCATTGGTATGAACGGGACCACCCCCATTATTAAAAGTTTGAGCAATAATTAAAATGATCGTAATGACGCATAAAATAGCAATAGAAATTTGCCCGATAAGATTGATCTTAAGGAAGCTAAATGTCGCACGGCTTAGAAGTTTGGCAACATATTTAAATTCATCATTAATACTGTTTTTAGATTTTAATTTATCTATCATCTGTGAAAATTTTGGAAATGTAAATTACAGAAATTTTGGCAATTATTGTTTACCTAAATTTCTGCAATTCAATATTTTCATTTATTCAGATTCAAAATATCTTAATTCAAAGAAAAGAGTTTCAAATTATATGAATTAATCCTCTCTAACAGACGAATTTATTTGACCTAAATATTAAGTTGTAAGCTTAAATAACATTCAAATTAAGGATTTAAAAAATCTATTCTTCAAAAACATATTCATTATAATGTCCTAAAAATTTCACATTAGAACCTAATGAAATAATCTCATCGATTGCATTTTGAGACAGAACATTGTGCCATTCACTTGCTACATTGATGAAGAAAAAATAATTTCCCAAACCTGTTTTCAGTGTTCTGCTTTCGATTTTAGAGAGATTCATTTTTCGCCAAGCAAAAACTGAAAGCACCTGATGAAGACCTCCTGCATGATCTTCGGGAAGCGTAATGATTAAAGACGTTTTTTCTGAAGTTCTGGGTAAAGGAATATCTAAAGCAGATTTTGTTTTTGAGATCACAATAAACTTGGTATGATTCTGTTCAAAATCCTGAATATTTTCATGAATAATTTTTAAGCCATACAGTTTTGCAGAATATCGGTTGGCAATTGCTGCCCATTTTTCCTGAGGGTTTTCAGAAACCAACTTTGCTGAAGCCGCTGTAGAACTGAAATCCTGCGACGGAATATCTTTAAAATTTTCGTATCTGAAATGAAAAGTCTGCGCCAAAGCTTGAGGATGAGAAATCACTTTCTCAAAAGTTTCGTTATCGGGATGAATCATCAAATGATGCGCAATTGGCATCACCAATTCGGTTTCAATAAAAACCTCAAAATCATAGAGATAATCGAGGGTCATCGAAACTGTCCCTTCAATAGAGTTTTCTAAAGGAACTACGGCTTTATCTACTTCATTATTTTTCACCGCATTAAAGCAATCTAAAATACTCGACTGAGGAACTAATTCTTCACTAGGGAAAATCTGAGACGCTGCTAATTGTGTGAAACTGGCTTGTGGACCGAGGTATGCTATTTTCATAAGACAAATGTAGAAAATATTGAATAAAATTAATTTTTATTAGACATTTTTATTCCTTGTATATATATGTTTCATTTTTTAATTTACCATTGTCTTGCTGATCTACTTCGATGTACACATCTTCAGAAATAGGTTTACCTCTATTTTTTAGAATATCAAATTTAAGATTAACCAAACTATTTTCAATTTTATTTATACAAAACTGGTACTCATCTTTATCATAATATTTATTAATTTCCTCCTCATCACGAACCATTTTAACCTTAGATATTTTGCCTTTCTCTCCAATGGTTATGACATATTTATCAGAACAATCAAAATCTTTATTATTTTTAAAATTAACTTTACTAAGAGGTTTAAAAATAATATCGGAAATTTTATTTTTGTTTAATCTATTGTAACCGCCTTTTACTTTTTCATAATTATCTACATTGTAATCCTTTATTAAATTTCCGTTGCTGAAATCAAGTACTTTTTCATTTCGGAAAATTCTCCTTAAAAAGAATATATCTTCTCGTAAAATATTTCTTTTATGAAAATTCTCAGTAAAATTAATACTCCCGGAAAACCAATTCATCAAAACTCTTCCATTAATAACTTTATCTCCAAAAACCTCCTTCATTCTCGCTAAAGATTCATTACTAAATAAATTTCGTTTATTTCTCAAACCTCCGCAATCAATCATTCCCAATAAGTAAAATTTATTATCAATAACTTCATAAACTCCTTGATAACCACGCCAACATGATAAGGAAATTAATTCTCCTTTAAAACTAAATTTTGCTAATTCATCATCATTAAACTTTTCAATGAGATACTTTTCAATCAATAAATTATAAGTTGGAATTGTATCATTCTTATAAATAATTAAATCCGGTAATTGAGGACTTGCAATGGCTTTTAGTGATAGAAAAAATAGAAGTAGAAATAGTAATTTGTAGCTTTTTTTCATCTTAAAATATAAATATCAACAATAAAAGTACAGACAATAATAGAATTTAAAAAGCTTTTCTTCTTATATTTGCTCATCATTCGATAATTCATGAACAGAAAAAGCTGTCTTCCGCCTCCTGCACCTTAATAAATATTTATTTTGAAGCACATTCGTTACCAAATTTCTTTGGTACTATTTCTTTGTGCCTTCATCACATTCAAATTATTTATTAACAGGCAAAGACCTTTTTCATGAAAAAATCATATCTAATACTGCATATTGCAGTTCTTTTGGCTGGATTCACAGGCGTATTCGGCAAACTCATCTCTCTTAGCGAAATTCCATTGGTTTGGTACCGGGTTTTATTTTCGGCTATATTTTTATTTTTAAGTTTAAAAATTTTCAAAATTGAAAAACTAAAGTCTTCGAAAGAAGCATTCAATATTGGAAAAATTGGGCTTCTCATTACCATTCACTGGATATTTTTTTATGCGAGCATAAAATATTCCAACATTTCAATCGGCGTTGTATGTTATTGTCTGACCAGTTTTTTCACTGCGATATTCGAACCATTACTTAACAAAACAAAGTATAAATTTGTTCAGCTTTTTCTTAGTGCACTTACTTTATTTGGAATCAGTCTGATCTTTCATTTTGATGCATCGTATCAAATCGGAATTATTTTGGGCATAATTTCTTCAGCTTTTGCGGCATTGTACACTATTTATAATGAAAGATTGGTTCAGAAATATGACAGTCAAGTCATCAATTATTATCAAATGTTGGCCGGAACTTTAGGATTGACCGTTTTATTGCCTTTTTACTATTACTTCTTTCCAAATGAGCAATTTATTCCTAATTTAAAAGACACTTTTTATCTGATATTACTGGCCTTACTTTGCACGGTAGGTTTGTATGTCCTTTTTGCTGAATCGCTTAAAAAGCTTTCCGCTTTTACAGTGAATTTAAGTTTTAATTTAGAACCTATTTATGCAATTATTATCGCTTTTCTATTTTTTGATGAAGGAAGAGAAGTAAATACTTCATTTTATTTCGGATTAGCTTTTGTGATATTATCTGTGATATTACAATCTATTATTTCAAGGAAGAAAAAGAAATGATTCAAAATTGTTTAAAATGAAACAAAAAATCCTGCCTAAAGTAAGGCAGGATTTATATTTAAAAATCAAGTCAAGATTATTCCCACTCGATTGTTGCAGGCGGTTTGCTTGAAATGTCGTAAGCTACTCTGTTTATTCCTCTTACTTCGTTGATGATTCTGCTTGAAACAGTATCTAAAAACTCGTAAGGAAGTCTGCTCCACGTTGCCGTCATAAAGTCGATTGTGTTTGCAGAACGAACAACCGCAGTGTATTCGTAAGTTCTTTCGTCACCCATTACTCCTACAGATTTTACAGGAAGAAGTACCACAAAAGCCTGAGAAACTTTCTCATACAAATCGTTTTTGTACAATTCTTCGATGAAAATATCGTCCGCTTCCTGAAGGATTTTCACTTTTTCAGCGTCAACTGCGCCCAAAATTCTGATTCCCAAACCAGGACCAGGGAAAGGATGTCTGTGTACCAAATGATGAGGAATGCCCAATTCTTCACCTACTTTTCTTACTTCGTCTTTGAATAATTCTCTTAACGGCTCCAATAATTCAAACTCCATATCTTCAGGAAGTCCGCCAACGTTGTGGTGAGATTTGATTACTGCAGAAGGACCATTTACTGACTGGCTTTCGATAACATCAGGATAAATTGTTCCCTGAGCTAAAAATTTAGCCCCTTCAATTTTATGAGATTCTTCGTCAAAAACGTGAATAAACTCGTTCCCGATAATTTTTCTTTTAGCTTCAGGATCATCAACTCCGGCTAATTTAGATAAGAATCTTTCTTTAGCATCAACAAGCTTAATGTTCATATGAAAATGCTCACCGTAATTCTGCATTACTTTTACATCTTCATCTTTTCTCAATAATCCTGTATCAACAAAGATACAAGTCAATTGATCACCGATTGCTTTGTGAATTAACACTGCTGCAACAGAAGAATCTACTCCACCAGAAAGACCAAGAATTACTTTCTGATCACCTACTCTTTCTTTAATTTCTGCAACTGTTTTGTCGATATAATTGGTCAGTTTCCAGTTTTTCTCTGCATTACAGATTGAGAAAACGAAATTTTCTAACATTTTCCCACCTTCTTCAGTATGAGAAACTTCCGGGTGAAACTGTACGCAATAGATTTTTTTATCTTCATTAGAAATTGAAGCAATTACACCAGATTTTGCATTTAATTCAAAACCTGCAGGTAATTCTCCCACTTCGTCAAAATGGCTCATCCAAACAATAGAATCGTTGGTAACTCCTTTCAACAAAGAAGATTCTTTTACAATTTCCAAATGTGCTTTTCCGTACTCACCTTTTACACCTTTATGTACTTTTCCGCCTAAAAGATGTGCTGTTAACTGCATTCCGTAGCAAATTCCCAGAACAGGAATTCCTTGTTCGTACAATTCTTTTTTAACTAAGTGTGCATTTTCTGCATTTACAGAACTTGGACCTCCGGAAAGGATGATTCCTTTCGGTTGCTTTTCTAAAATTGTTTCTAATGGTGTATTGAAAGGTAAAATTTCAGAGTAAACACCCATCTCACGGATTCTTCTTCCAATAAGCTGGTTGTACTGAGATCCGAAATCTAATATGATAATACCGTTGTTCATTTTATAATTGATAAATGATGATTGATAAATGATGAAAAGTTTAGGCTAAACTGTAAAATAAAACTAATTTCTAAGCTCTAATTTCTAACTTCTCAATATAAATTGTTTTACAAAAAAAGACTTGGAATAGCTCCAAATCTTTTTTCATGATTTTATTAAAACTTTCCGATGTCTTCTCTGTAGAAGCCGTAATCGAAATGTACATGACTTGCATCTTCGTAAACTTTTTTGCGGGCATCTTCGTAAGTAGCGCCTGTTGCAACGATATTTAAAACTCTACCGCCGTTAGAAACTACTTTATCTCCTTTTTTGATTGCTCCTGCATATAAAAGCTGACTGTGTCTTACTTTTTCTTCACCAGTGATTTCAAAACCGGTTTCGATATTTCTAGGATAACCTCCTGAACACATTACAAGACAAACTGCTTTTTCGTCTTTAAATTTAAGTTCAATTTCTTTTCCTTCCATACAGTCGTTGATAACATCCAACAGATTATTTTCCATTAATGCCATCAAAACCTGAGTTTCAGGATCACCGAATCTCATGTTGTATTCTAATAAGTAAGTTCCATTTTTAGTAATCATCAATCCAAAGAAAATCATTCCTTTAAAAGTGAAACCTTCAGCTTTAAGACCTTTTACCGTTGGATTTAAAATATTATTTTCGAAATCAACGTAATGTACTTCAGTGAATTCAGGGCTTGGAGCCACAGAACCCATTCCTCCTGTATTTGGACCGGTATCACCGTTTCCTACTTTTTTGTAATCTTTAGCAGCAATACATGGATATATTTTTTCACCATTTGAGAATGCAATAATTGAAGCTTCAAAACCTACTAAATATTCTTCGATAACCAAACGAATTCCTGCATCGCCATAGATTCTTCGGATCATAAAATCGTGAATCGTAGCTTCTGCTTCTTCTAAAGTTTCGCAGATTACAACTCCTTTTCCACCAGCAAGACCACTTGCTTTTACCACTAAAGGATATTCCTGATTCTGAACATATTCTTTAGCTTCAGGATAAGAATCAAACACTACCGCTTTTGCAGTTTTGATATCATAGGTCTGCATAAATTTCTTAGAGAAAGCCTTACTTCCTTCAAGACTTGCTACTTTCTGATTCGGACCGAAAACTTTAAGACCATGCTTCTTAAATTCATCCTTCAAACCAGCTACTAAAGGAGCTTCAGGTCCTACAATTGTAAGATCTACTTTTTCCTTAATTGCAAAATCTCTAAGTTCTTTAATCTCTGATAAATGAACATTTTTTCCTATCGCACCAGTAGTTGCATTTCCGTTGGCGAAAAACATATGACTCACTCTAGAATCCTTCTGAAGTTTTGCTGCCAAAGCAGATTCTCTTCCACCTTCACCTATGATTAATATTCTCATACTTTATTTATTATCTAGTCTATTGTACAAATATATAATTTTGAATGCTATAAATACAATCTCAAATTATTTTTTAATTCTATTTTAATTAATGGAAAAAATGTCTAATTCCAGTAAACATCATCGGAATCTTGTGCTCATTTGCCGCTTCGATGCTGTCTTGGTCTTTTACACTTCCACCCGGTTGAATAATTGCCGTAATACCTTCCTGAGCGCAGAAATCTACCACATCACGGAAAGGGAAAAACGCATCAGAAGCTAAAACTAAGTCTCCTGAGAATTTTTCTTTTGCTCTTTCAATTGCTTGTTGAGTTGCCCAGATTCTGTTAACTTGTCCGCCTCCGATTCCGAAAGCCTGAATTCCGTTAGAAACTACAATCGCGTTAGATTTCACATATTTTACCACTCTCTGAGAGAATAATAATGCTTTCTTCTGTTCTTCTGTAGGCTGGGTCTCAGTAACTACTTTAATATCATCAGAGAAAATACTGTCGTTGTCCTGAACTAAAATTCCACCGTCAACCTTCACCCAAGTCTGTTTGTCAGAAACAGGGTTTACGATTTTTATAATTCTTAAATTTTTCTTTTTTCTTAAAACTTCCAAAGCTTCTTCATCAAAATCCGGAGCCATTACAATCTCAAGGAATGTTTTGTTAAGTTCTTCAGCTGTTGCTGCGTCGATTTTGTAGTTCATTGCAACAATTCCGCCAAAGATTGAAACAGGATCACATTCAAAAGTTTTTGCATAAGTTTCTAAAGCCGAAGTTCCGATAGCAACTCCACAAGGTGTAGAATGCTTTACGGCACAACAAGCCATCTCTTCTTTAAACTCTGTAACTACTTTCCAGCAAAGATCCATATCACGAAGATTGTTGAAAGACAATTCTTTACCTCCCAATTGTTCGAAATCTTTCATTGCTCCATTTTCGAAAGTAGAAGCATAATAAGCAGCAGTTTGATGAGGGTTTTCACCATATCTAAGGTCAGCTACTTTTTTGTAAGAAGCGCTTAAATAAGTTGGATATTCTTCATCTAAAAGCATTCTTGAAATTGCCGCATCATACGCTGAAGTCAAATTGAATACTTTTCCTGCTAATTTTTTACGAGTTTCAATATACGTATCACCGTTTTGTTCCATTTCGATTCTTACTTTTGCATAATCTTCAACGTCAGTAAGTACTGTTACAGAATCAAAATTTTTAGCTGCAGAACGAAGCATTGAAGGACCTCCGATATCGATAAATTCTACTTTTTCGTGAAGAGCAATGTCTTTATTTACATTCTCAAAGAAAGGGTAAAGATTTACGATTACCATGTCGATCAAGCCAATTCCGTGCTCCTGAACGGTTTTCATGTGTTCTTCGTTTGAACGAACCGCCAATAAACCACCGTGAACTTTTGGGTGTAAAGTTTTCACTCTTCCATCCAACATTTCAGGAAAATCGGTTACTTCATCAATCTGAATTGGATTTAAACCAGCCTCTTTCAAATGTTTGAATGTCCCGCCTGTAGAAATCAATTCATAATTTTGGGATTCCAAAAACTGTGCGAATTCTGTTAATCCGCTTTTGTCAGAAACACTGATCAAAACTCTCTTGCTCATAGATTTTTCATTTTTGCAAGCGAAAACCGCAAGACTGCGATTTTCACTCATTTTTACTTTCATTTTTAGCACAGGATTTCACCCTATACTTGGTTAAATCGTCCTTTTTCGGGACTTTTCAATTTTTACTTTTTACAGTTATTTCAAACTGTAGACCGGTTCTTTCACCTCCGATCTTACTTTTACTTAGATTCTTTACTTTTTCGAAATATTTTTTTATCAATCTAAGTGTGTCTTTATTTTGTCAGGCTGAGCGGAGTCGAAGCCTTATTTTTCTTTAACGCAAATGGCGCTATTTTTTATTTCTGCTGAATATTTTTCATTCGTAAATGCGTTTTACTCACCAAAGGGTAATGTTTAAAGGTTCTATTTTTTAAACCACCCCGTCAAAAATTCTTTAAATTTTTGCCACCCCTCCAAAGGAGGGGAATTTTGTATTCCTAATAATTACTGTTTAATTATTATTTAGTACTTTATTTATCGCTATTGGAAAAATTTCATATTCAATTTTGTGAACTTTTTCTGCAACAGTTTCTGGAGTGTCGTTTTCTGTAACTTCGAATGATTTTTGAAGAATCGCTTTTCCTTCGTCAATTCCTGGAGTTACAAAATGTACGGTGGCTCCGCTTTCTTTTTCTTTAGCTTCGATCACCGCATTGTGAACATGATGTCCCCACATTCCTTTCCCTCCAAATTTTGGAAGTAAAGCAGGATGAATATTAATTATTTTTCTGCTCCAGTTTTCACAAAACTCTGGTTTTAGAATTGATAAAAATCCTGCCAATACGATTAAATCTGTATTTTCCGGAATAATTTTACTCAATTCGCTACTGAAGTTTTTTCCCCTCGGAATCAGAACGTTTTCAATATTATGATTTTTTGCTCTTTCCAATCCAAAACATTCTCTGTCAGCAACCACTAAAGATACTTTTGCATTTTGGATTTCTCCGCTATCAATAGTGTCGATAATTCGCTGAAGATTGGTTCCTGAACCTGAAACTAAAATGACTATATTTTTCATTTTTATTTTGTGAGCCTTGTCAAGGTTTGAAACCTTGACAAGGCTTTCTATATTATTAACTAGCCCCGATTGCAGCGGCATCCTTTTTCTGAAATGGCTTAAAAAAAGCGTTGGCGAAAAAGATATAGCGGAAAGCGGGATTAAGCTCCTAAAATTTTAAATCTATTTTTTCGCTTCCTGCAGTGATTTCTCCGATTTCGTAAGCGTCATCAAGAAGGTGTAAAACTTTTTCTGCATGGTCTGCATCAACAACGATAATCATCCCAACTCCCATGTTGAAAGTTCCGAACATTTCTTCGCGAGCGACACCACCTCTTTTTTCCAGTTCCAACATAACGCTTGGAATCTGAATTTTTGAAGCATCAATAGAAGCACACAAACCATCACCAATAATTCTTGGGATATTTTCGTACAAACCACCGCCTGTAATGTGAGCGATACCTGCAACTTTTACTTCTTCGATTACCTTGTGAATGTCTTTATAGTATAGTCTTGTAGGAACCAAAAGTGTTTCGTACAAAGGTTTCCCTTCAAATTCTTCGTTGAAATCAGGGAACACTTTTCTTACTAAAGAAAATCCGTTTGAATGGAAACCTGAACTTGGCAAAGCAATGATCTTATCTCCAGTTTTGATTTTTGAACCGTCAATAATCTGGTCTTTTTCAACAATTCCTACACAGAATCCTGCAACATCGTAATCTCCCGGCTTGTACATTCCCGGCATTTCAGCAGTTTCACCACCGATAAGCGCACAGTTGTTGTCTTTACACGCTTCTACCATTCCTAAAACGATCTCTGCAGCAATTTCGGAATCTAATTTTCCGCAAGCTAAATAATCAAGGAAGAACAATGGTTTTGCACCGTGACAAAGAATATCATTGGCACACATTGCGAAACAGTCAACCCCGATAGAATCGTATTTTTTTGAGTCTAAAGCCACTTTAAGCTTCGTTCCTACTCCATCTGTTCCAGAAACCAACACAGGATTTTTGTAACCTCCGATTTCGTAGAAAGCTCCAAAACTTCCTAAATGGTTCAAAACATTAGAATTGTGAGTTTCACCCACCGCTTTTTTGATCTTGTCAACGGTTTTGTAACCTTCTTCTTTGTCTACTCCTGCAGATTTGTACGTGTTGCTCATGTTTAATAATTTAGCAATGTATCAATGTAATAATGTAACAATAGTCTAAAATTGGTAAACTGTTACATTGATAAATTGGTACATTTTATTTTTACTTTTTATTCAAATTTAGAAAACAAAAAAGCCGACAATCTTGGTAGATTATCGGCCGTTATTTTATCTCAGAATTTCAGAGTCCACAATTTTCCCTTTTTCGGAGAAACATTCTTTAAAAGTGGTCTGAATTTTCATTACTTTTTCTTTTTGCAAAGATATTAATTTTATATTAATTTTCAAATGCTATTTTTCTAAGATTATTTCAACAGCAGAAATCTTATTTAATTTCTCTTGTAACTCACTGTTTTTATCGATGTTAGAAACTTTTTTATTTTCTTTATCGAAGCTGTCATTAAAGAATGGAAGCGTGAAAGTATCAATAATATTTCCTCCATGTAACGGAAAACGCTTTTCTGCAGCTTCCAAAACTCCCAAACCACCTCTTCCACCAGGAGCTGTAGCCATTAACAGCATTGGTTTTTCGTTCCAAACCGCTCTGTCTTTAATTCTTGAAGTCCAGTCGAAAACATTTTTAAATGCAGTGGAATATGTTCCGTTGTGCTCCGACAAAGAAATTAAAAGAATATCTGCAGCATCAATTTTTTCTGCAAAGTTTTTTGCTTCCTGAGGAACTCCGCTTTCCACTTCACGCTGATGTTTGTAGATCGGCATTTCGAAATCGTTCATATCTACGATTTCCACTTCTGCATTTTCGATTAATGAAGCTGCGTAAGAAACTAATAATTTATTGATTGATGTTTCGGAATTACTTCCTGCTACTGCTAAGATTTTCATTGTATATTTAAATTTGTCTAAGTTTTAATGTATTATTGTTGAAGTAGTATTTAAATTTAAACCACCCCGTCAAAAATTCTTTCGAATTTTCGCCACCCCTCCAAGGGAGGGGAATTTTTATTTGGCAAAAATATTTTAATTATTTTAAATAAGTAGGTAATTCCATAGGAACTTCCATTAAAAGGATTTCTGTGTCTTCTGTTGCTTCGATGTTGAAACTTTGGGTGTCCCAAATTCCTAAACCGTCTCTTTCACCTAAAATTCTGTCACCTACTTTCGCACTTCCTTTTAAAACAAAAGCGTAAACACCGTTTCCTTTTTTATTGAGCATGTAGTTTTTACCGTTTCCTTTGGTAAATTTAGCCAAATTGAACCATGCATCCTGATGGATCCAAACTCCGGCATCGTTTTTATTCGGTGATAAAATCTGTTGGAATCCGTTATTTTTTTCTCCGTCTGCAATACTTATCTGATCGTATCTTGGCTCAACACCAACTTCTCTTGGGAATACCCAGATCTGTAAAAATTTTACGGCCTCATCTTTATTTTTGTTGTATTCGCTGTGTTGAACTCCCGTTCCTGCGCTCATTACTTGAATTTCTCCTTTTTTGATGACTGCAGTTGTTCCCATAGAATCTTTGTGTTCTAAATCTCCTTCCAACGGAATTGAAATAATTTCCATGTCTTTGTGCGGATGTGTTCCAAAACCCATCCCCTGAGAAACGGTATCGTCATTCAAAACTCTTAAAACTCCGAAATGGGTTCTTTCAGGATTTTGGTAACCTGCGAAGCTGAATGTGTGATACGAATTTAACCAACCATGATTGGCGTGACCTCTTGAATCTGCTTTGTGATAAACTGTTTTCATATTTTTATTATTTATTTGTTATCTAATTATTATAATTGCTTTTAATTATGATACAAATGTACAGCTTGCAGATTCCGGAATTGTTGACGTAGGATAAGAAAGGATTTTATGTGAATTACAAATCGTGAATCGTCAATTTTCTTCGAAGTGAATTTTCATTATATTAATAATTCAAAATTTAACGCAAAGGCAAACAAAGAATATTAAAACCTGACCATTTTAAAGTTATACAAAGGCGTAAACTTAGCAAAGAAATACAATGGTTTAAACACCAAATATTTAAAAATATCTTCAAAATGCGCAACGGGTTTAATTATATAAAACTAAGAAGCCTTTATTTAAAATCTATTTTTTTCCTGTATTAGAAATTATAGTTATATAATCTGTATTATAAATTCTGGTTTTTATATTGAGCTTATTTAAAATATTTTCAGCATCAATTCTTATTTTAGCCCATATTTCATTTTTATCTAGTAATTCCCAATCCCAGAGTTCAACAGGGATATCATCAACTTTCTTTTTAAATAGTAAAAGTTCTTCCTTAAAACTTTCGTCAAGCAATTTATTTCTAAAAACTGTTTCAAAAAGAACGGGTAAAAAAGCATAATCAAGTTCTTCATATAACTCTGTCAGTGGATCTATTAGAATAGGAGTCATTTTATCTAATTTCTCTACGTTATAAGTATATAGAATCAAAGAATTCAGAATATTAGTGTAATAAAATTTCACATTTTTATCATATTCTTCCAATTCAATTTTAGTAAACCCTAAATTGTCATCATCTTCAGTAATAGGAGGAATTTCTTTATCCTGTTTTGACTTGAAAAAACTATTAAAATTGAATTTCATATTATTTAATGTTTTATAAAATTAAATAATTATTATTAACAAAATGGAATATTTAATTTTTAAGCTATTAAGCTTTGGCTAAAGCCGTTTTTACTTATTAAAAGAGCGGACTAAAGTCCGCTCCCATTGATAAAATTATTGATTTTATATCGTCAAATAATTTATTTTTTATTGTTTTTCAGTTCCGTTAAAATATCGTCTTCCATTGCAGATTTTTCGGCAACCACTTTATCAACAACATCGTTTGGAACCGTCATTGAAAGTACATATTGTTTTACTTTCCAGGCTCCGTTTATTTTTTCTAAAACTCCTGAGCCACGGCAGATTTTCATTTGAGTATCCAGCAATTCGTCAAACCAAGCGAACTTTCCATCTTTACTGAAATAGACATTTCTTTTAACGGAAGTAAAATTCCATGTTTTTTTCTTGTCGAAATGCGGTTTTGCCCAGGTTTTAAATTCTTGCTTATTCCAGATTTCTGTTGCGTCGGTTCCGATAAATGTAGATTCATCAGCAAAAAAACTGAAGTATTTTTCAAATTCTGCATTAGCTGCAGCAACGTTGAAATCATCAAGCATTTTTGAGATTTCTGTTTTTTCTTTTTCAAATTTCGCATCTTTAGATTGCGCTGAAAAGCCTGAAAAAGCAAATAGAAAGATTGCTAAAGCAAAGAAAAGTTTTGTTTTTTTCATTATAATAGATTTATATTTTACTCATTATATCCAATACAAAAAAGAGTTTCTCCTTTATTTACCGGTGGAGTTCCTACTTTATACAAAATAATTCCGGTGGTTTGCGAAACGATATCATGTTTTTTGTTTCCAAATTCGTCGGTAATATAGCCTAAAATCTGATTCTTTTTTACTTTATCTCCACTTTTCAGTTCACTATAAAAAATTCCATCTTCCGGCACTCTTATATAATCTTGCTGGTTTAAAAGAACAGTTTGCTTTTGATTGACCGTTTTTGATTTTCCAGTCACATAATTTCCCGAATTTTCAAGCATGTTGTAAACTGCAGTTTTGATCAAATCAACATTGTCTTTCTGTACAGTTCCCAGTTTTCCGGCTTCAATACTCAAAGCTGTAATTCCCTGCTGTGTAGCTTCTTTGAAAGCATATTTCGCAGGTTCAGTCGGAGTTAAAGTGTAAGGATAAGAAACAATATATTGAATTCCTGATCTCACCGATAATTCATGAGCTTTTTTGGTGTTTTCAGGCGTATCTTTTCTGTCGTAATAGCAAACAAAAGGCAATAGATCTTCATTAGCATCACCACCATGAATATCTAAAAATATCGTTGAATTAGGAATAATTTCTTTCGTGATCAAGTGTGCGATCTGCTCGGTTGGACTTCCGCTTTTTAAACCCGGAAAAGCTGTGTTTAAATTTTTGCCATCTAATGGATTTACAAAAGGAGCTCTTTTTTGAAAAGATTCAACACTGGCAATCGGAATAATAATTAAACTTCCATTTATATTTTCAGGGTTTATTTCTTTTAATAATTCCTGAACAGCAATAATTGGTGGATATTCGTAGCCATGAATTCCTGCGACAATCGTGAAAATCGGACCTTTTTCTTTTCCTTTAATAATCGTAACCGGTAAATAAGTTTCTTTTGAACCACTTTTAATGGAAAAAATCGTGTCTTTTCTGAAAGAGCCATTTTGTTTTAAAATTTCCTTTACTGATTGAGATTTCAACATTGTAAAAGAAGCAAAAGCTGATAACACAATCGTTTTGAAGATCAATTTTATCATTTTTAAATATTATTAAATTTAAGATGCTGTAATTTCCATCTGTTTTGCAATTTTATTCGCCAACCAACTTACGTAGAACAATTGAAAACTGTGATAAACCATTACAGGAAGTAAAAATAAAACTTTTTGTTCATCCGGAATTCCTAAAACAAGAAGGAACAAACTTCCATGAACCAAAGATTTTTTTGAGCCGCAAAAAGTAGCGGTAATAATTTCTTTAGATTTAAAATTCATTTTTTTAGCCAAAAATTTAAGAATCTCATAGACTGAAAAGAACAGAAAAACCACACTCAAAGCCAAAATTACAAACACCACTGAAGGAACTGAAGCAAAAATATTTTCAACAAATGCACTCGAAAAACTTTCATACACGATCAATAAAATAATCAGTCGGTCAAATTCTGCAATGATACTTGAATATTTTGTCACCCACTTTTTGAAAACAGGATTCAGTAAAATCCCTAAAATAATCGGTAACAAGACTTTCAGTAATAACTGTTCGATAATTTCAATTTGATTTCCACCTTCTCCATTCGAAGTCAGGAAAAAACTCATCAAAAGCGGAGTCATCACAATCCCGATAATTCCTGAAATGGAAGCATTAAAAATCGCTGAAGTTACGTTTCCTTTTGCAATAGAAACCATCACAACCGATGAAGAAACGGTTGACGGTAAACTTGCAAGAAAAAATACGGAAAGCCAAATGTTGTAATATTGAGAATCTTTTACGAATGGGTAAAAAATTAAGACCAGTAAAGGAAAAATAATAAAAGTCCCGGATTGAATCAGCAAATGCAATTTCCAATTAGAAACATCTTTTACTACTTCTCTCAGATTTAATTTTAAACCATACAAAAGAAAAATCCCTGCAATTCCCCAATCGATAAATCCTGAAAGATTAAAAAACTGGTTATAAGATTCTTTAAAGGGAATCAGTTTCGCCATTAAAACCATTGCAACCAATAAAAAAAGAAAAGTATTTTGCTTGGTGAAAATTTTAGTCATCAGCTTCATTCAATATCATTTAAAATAAAAATCCTTAAAGTTTTTGGCTTTAAGGACTCTAAAATTACAAATTATTTATTTCACAGGCTTTATGGAAACAGCAAAACCACCGCTTCGAGCCATTTTAAAATTTATTTTAGATTTACTCGTGATCTGCTTTTTGTAAATATTATAACTTTGAGGATTATCAATATAATCAGCGTCTTTTCCATCTTCATAAATGATTGCTTCGTATTTTTTTCCTTTATCTAAAAATGAAAAATCTACGGTATATTCTCTTTTATTTTCATCGGTAATTCCACCAACAAACCAGTTTTCTGCGCCTTTTGCTTTTCTCGCGGTGATTACATAATCTCCGGGTTCTGATGAAAGAATTTTTGTATCATCCCAATCTGCTGCAACATCTTTGATAAACTGGAAAGCATCCATGTGTTTTGCGTAATTTTCCGGCAAATCTGCAGCCATTTGCAAAGGCATATACATCGTTACATACAGCCCCAATTGTTTTGCTAAAGTAGTTTTCACAAAACGTTTATCTCCGGGAAAATAATAGTCTAATTTGGTTTGGAAAATTCCCGGTGTGTAATCCATCGAACCACCCATCCATCTTGTGAATGGAAGAATTGTCTGATGATCAGGATTGTTTCCTGCAAAAGCTTCATATTCGGTTCCACGAGCCGCTTCTGCCGAAATATAATTCGGATAGGTACGGCTTTCTCCTCCTGGGCGAACCGATTCGTGAGAATTGACCATGATTTTATAGTCATTCGCTTTTTCTACAATTCTGTAGTAATGATTGATCGTCCATTGTGAATAATGATGTTCTCCTCTCGGAATAATATCTCCTACATAGCCCGTTTTTACAGAAGTATAACCATATTTATTCATCAACTGAAAAGCCTGATCTGCCCATCTTTCGTAATTCGTTGCCGAACCGGAAGTTTCGTGATGCATAATCAGTTTAATTCCTTTTGAATGTGCGTATTCATTCAACATTTTAATATCAAAATCCGGATAAGGAGTCAGAAAATCAAAAACATATTCCTTGGAATGACCGAACCAGTCTTCCCAACCGATATTCCAACCTTCGATCAACAAACCGTCGAAACCGTTTGCAGCGGCAAAATCAATATATTCTTTAACTCTTGTAGTATTAGCTGCGTGTTTTCCATTGGGTGTTAATTTAGAAAAATCGGTTACTCCAAGATGCACATTATCTGCTGTAGAATACCCCCACTGCGCTTTTCCGATAATCATTTCCCACCAAACTCCCATGTATTTTGTAGGTTTTATGTAAGAAGTATCGGTATATTTTGTCGGGTCGTTTAGATTAAATAACATTTTTGAGTCCATTAAATCTTCCGCTTTTGGCGAAACAATAATCGTTCTCCAAGGTGTTACGGAAGGAGTCTGAATGTAACCTTTTGCACCTTGTCGGTCTGCAGTAAGATGCGTTTTAAATTTAAAGTTCTGAGCATCAACTTCAAGATGTGAAGCTGCATAATTGAGAACTGCTGCTTCTGCAATATTGATATACAATGGTTCTTTTCCGTTCTTTTTTAACATCAAAGGCGATTGAACTGCATTTTTAATTAATTTCTGAGAAGCATTAGAGTCAAAAGCTTTATCCCATCTTGCCGGAATTTCAGAGATATTGGTTTCCTGATATCTGTATTCCTGAGAATCGTAATCAGCAACCATCCACCAAGCTTTCATATCAGTTGGAAAATCAAACTCTGTATCTTCTTCTTTTATAATAAAATAATTCAGATTTTTCTGCTGCGGAAATTCATATCTAAAACCTAAACCATCATTGAACAGTCTAAACTTTACGACAATACTTCTGTCTGTAGAATTTTGATTCAGCGTAACCGCTAATTCATTATAATGATTGATGTAATTTTTCTTTTCACCTAAAACAGGTTGCCAAGTTTCGTTTTTTGAATCTCTTTTTTCGGAAGTTTTTACGAAGTCATTATTCAAATCAAATTTTGCATCTTCAGTTTTTGTAATTTCTGAGGCAAATGTTACCGAAGTATCTTTAAAAAGCCTTAAACCTAATTTTGAATCTTCAACAACAGTAGATCCGTTGTATTTTAAATTGTAAAAAGGAACTCCGTTTTTCAGTTGGAAATTCATTTCAAATTTTCCGTCTGGAGATTTCAGAGATTGTGCATTTGCACCTGCAAACATCATCGATAATAAAACCGCAGCAACTGTAATTTTCATTTTATTGAATATTTATAAGCTTTAAAAATAAAAAATTAGAACCAACAATTGGTATTAATTCGGATAAAGATTCTTTAGTTATAAAATTTACACATGATATTATAGCGTGTAAATCGGAGAATTTTGGCAGATTATCTTTATCTTTGCAGACTTAAAACTATACTATAAATGTCAAACAGAAAGATGATTACGGCGGCTTTGCCATATGCAAACGGACCGGTTCATATTGGGCATTTGGCTGGAGTTTACATTCCTGCAGATGTTTATGCTAGATTTCAGAGAAGATCGGGAAAAGATGTTGCTTTTATCTGCGGAAGCGATGAGCACGGAATTCCTATCACCATAAGAGCTAAGAAAGAAGGCGTTACCCCACAAGATATTGTTGATAAATATCACGAGATCATCAAAAAATCGTTCTCAGATTTGGGAATTTCTTTTGATGAATATTCTAGAACAACATCGGCTAATCATCGTGAAACAAGCCAAGATTTCTTTAAAGTTCTTTATGAAAAAGGAAAATTTTCTGAAGAAATGTCTGAGCAATATTTCGATGAACAGGCTAATGAATTTTTGGCTGACCGATATATCGTTGGAACTTGCCCGAACTGTGGTAACGAAAACGCTTACGGAGATCAGTGTGAGAAGTGTGGTTCTACCCTTTCACCATCAGAATTGATCAATCCAAAATCGATGTTGAGCGGAAATGTTCCTATTTTAAAAGAAACAAAAAACTGGTATTTACCATTAAATGAATATGAAGATTTCTTAAACGAATGGATCATTGAAGGTCATAAAGACGATTGGAAACCGAATGTTTACGGACAGGTAAAATCTTGGTTGAATGATGGTTTAAAACCTCGTGCGATGACCAGAGATCTGAACTGGGGTGTTCCGGTTCCACTTCCTGGAGCAGATGGAAAAGTATTGTATGTTTGGTTTGATGCACCGATCGGTTATATTTCTTTCACCAAAGAATGGGCTGCAAAAAATGGAAAAGACTGGAAAGATTATTGGCAAAGTGAAGAAAGCGATTTAATTCACTTTATCGGAAAAGATAATATTGTATTCCACTGTATTATTTTCCCTGCGATGATGAAAGCTCACGGAGATTACAAAATGCCGAAAAATGTTCCTGCTTTTGAATTTTTGAACCTTGAAAATGATAAGATTTCAACTTCAAGAAACTGGGCAGTTTGGGCACATGAATATGTTGAAGATTTCCCTGGACAGCAAGATGTTTTGCGTTATGCATTGCTTTCTTCAGCTCCTGAAACGAAAGATAATAATTTTACTTGGAAAGATTTCCAGACGAAAAACAATTCTGAATTGGTTGGAATTTTTGGAAACTTCATCAACAGAGTTGCGGTTTTAATTCATAAATATTATGATGGAATCGTTCCTCAAGGTGATGTAAATGCTCCTGAACTAGCAGAAATCAATAAATCAGCGAAAGAAATTTCAGGATTTTTGGAAAATTACGAATTCAGAAATTCTTTAACAGCTTTAATGAATTTGGCTCGTTTCGGAAACCAATATCTTCAGGCTGAAGAACCTTGGAAAACGATTAAAGACAATCCTGAAAAAGCGGCGCATTCATTATTTGTTGGAGCTCAGATTGCAGTTGCTTTAGCGCAGTTATGTGAGCCATTTATGCCTTTCAGTTCTGAGAAATTATTGAACATGTTTAATGTTCAAAAATCAGATTGGAATACTGTTGAAACAAAAACTGTTTTAATTGAAACGGGTCATCAAATCAACGAATCTTCTCTTCTTTTCTCGAAAATTGAAGATGACGTTATCGAAGCTCAGATTCAGAAATTAGAAAATACAAAACAAAGTAATAAAAAAACAAATCCTAACGCCAACCCAATGAAAGAGGAAATACAGTTTGATGATTTTACAAAAATCGACTTGAGAACAGCAACGATTATTGAAGCTGAAAAAGTAGAAAAAGCTGATAAATTATTAAAATTAACTGTTGATACAGGTGTTGATGTAAGAACTGTAGTTTCAGGGATTGCAGAAAGCTTTACCGCAGAAGAAGTAATTGGAAAACAGGTCATGATTTTATTAAATCTTGCTCCAAGAAAAATCAGAGGAATAGAATCTCAGGGAATGTTGCTATTAACAACAAAACCAGACGGAAAATTATCTTTTGTGACTCCGGACGACAGCAATGTTGAGAACGGTATTGAGATTGGATAATTCGTTTCCTAAATAATTTAAAATAGCTCCCTGAATTTACAAGGAGCTATTTTTTTTGTTTAAAGTTACAATCTCAAAGTATAACTGTAATTAATAAATATTTATATAACTGAAGATTGTTCCACCAGATGTAATTGTAAACCACTCGGTTTCTGATACCGTCCCGATACCATTTGTGGGATAAGTAGCTGCACATGGTGCAACACCTATATCATAATGATCATAAACCGTATTGATACTTGCAGGATCTCTTACATCGAATGCAAAGAAGGACCAATCTGTGGTAGGAGAAATTGCATACATATTGGGATCATTATAAGCAAGCACAGTTGCAGGTGATGTATAAGATAGTCTTACAAGAAAATCATTTACAGGTATTGGTGCTGTATTGGCAGTATAATATTTAGGATAATCTGTACTTGTAGTTGGCGGAATTGTAAAATTACCGCTCGCCAAAGTATTTCCCATATAAATCTCAGGAACGCAATTCGTCAGATCTGTAGCGCGAAGCCTTCCCGTAAGCGTGTAAGCCGAATAATTGTTGATGACCAATGTACTTACCTGAGAAAACGCAACCGCACTTAAAGATAAGCTTAAGAGCAAAAGTATTTTTTTCATGTTATTAGTTTAAAAAATTTGGATGTAAGTATATTGTATTCCACCTGATGAAATGGTAAACCAATCGGCATCTCCGTATGTAGTAGAAATATAAGATGGTCCAGTGAAGCAACTATTCGTTCCATCTCCAAGATTTCCATTAAAATAAGTTTCAGGTACGCTTGTTCCGCCTGATGACACCGGTGTATTCGTTCCTGCAAAATACATCTGGAATTTTGTATGTCTCCAATTAGTATTCATAGAAATAGCACCAGTAGATATTAATGTAGGATGAGAAGGCACTCTTGGAACCGCAGGATTAGCTCCGGAAGTCTGTACCAAAAAAGTAGTAATACCGTTAGCTGCTCCATCAGAATAAGAAGGAAGTTTATAATCTGATAATGCCGGTACAATAAGCTGATCAGGAATAGCAGGATAACCAATACTTACCATCGGATAACACGATCCCAAAGGTGTTGCTATCAACTGACCATGATAATCGTATGATGAATAATTATTGATAATAAGAGTACTTTGCTGTGCAGAGATCATTCCTCCTAAGACAGAACATAATATTAAAAGTTGTTTTTTCATAATAATATCTCTTATAGTTTTGCATTACTTCTTATTTGTGCCACTTTTTCCTGATTGATCTGAATTGCCCAAACCAAAATTGCAGACATATCGCCATTCGTTTTTTGTTGAATCTGAGCATCTGTAACTCCTGTTGACTTAATAAGATCCATCGCAGAAGGAAGAAGTACTCTTTTTCTTCTGTCACTTAATTCTGTACTTCCACTTTTCCTTTCTTCTTCGGTTGGTCTATTGCCGGGATCACCTAAACTTTTCATTGCTCTATCAAACTTTTCCATTTCTGGGCTTTTCATAGATTCTACATTGTTGACTGCCATGTTTTCGTTAGAACATGAACTTAGCACCAAAGTTGAAAAGCTAAGTGTAAAAAGAATTTTTTTCATAGTAAATAATTTTTTGTTGTTAAAAACCTGTTGTTATATTATAATTGATAGGTTTAGATTTGGTAAAGAATGATTTTATTTCAAAAATGAATGATTTAAAAACGTCAGCAATTTAAAAATAAAAACAAACACATTGAATTATTACAAATAAATATTTAAAAAAAGCAGGAATTATTTATAAATTTATACATATTTGAATATTTAACTTATTCATAATCAATTATTTTTAAAAATACTAAAACCACAAATTAAAAACAGTATTAATAATTATCATAACAAGGTGAAATCAGGCAAATCACAACTGTACATAATTCACACTATAGTTAAATTTTTTTTTTTGGAAAAACTTTGAAAAACTCTTTAAACACAACAATTCCTGACTTTTGTTTAAAGTATTAATTGATAAATTGTTACATCTACTGTTTGCACATCAGATTTTCTATGATTAGTTTGGTCGAAAATTTAATAACTCAAACAAACATGAAAAAACCAATCTTATGTCTATTATTGGCATCGTTAGCAATCTTTAACTCATGCTCTTCTGAAAATGCCGTAGTAACAAATCCGGAAACATTTAAATCACCAGAAATGGAAAATTTCGCAAAAGCATTTAAAAACTTAAACAATCCGGAAAACAAACCGACTGAAGAAGAAAGAAAAAGCGGAAGTACAGAATTAAGTGACAGAAGAAAGAAAACACTTATTCCTGCATCATTAGAATTAATAAAATCTACAGGTGTAACAGATCAGGAAATAGCGCAGAAAACGAGAGGCGACATGAGTGCAATTATTGTATGGGCTATTCAGATCAATAACAATAAAACTAGTGAGATTAAAAACAAAGCACAGTCAGAAAATTAAAAACTTTTAGCCTAACAAAAAACTAATATTAAATAGATTATGAAAAAAAGCATCTTAACTATATTCACAGTACTATTATTTGGAATTTATGCCAATGCTCAACAGTCAACATTAATGGTTTATAATTATTCACCATATTTCTTGGAGGCAAGATTAGAAGCAAATGGTCTTAACGGAAGTTGCTATCCAAGAATTTCGAGTAATGATTACAGCAGTTACAACATAACATTTCCCCCTGCAAGTGGTGGAAGTCCTTTCATTGCTAAATATCCAAAATATAATCAGGGATCTGCTTCTAACCCGGCAATTAATCAGTGGCTTGTACAAACCTCGGCAACTAATCCTCCATTGTGGAGAATTACATCTCATCCTCAACTCTCCAATACAAGTATTGTCACAACCAGTACAGATTGGACAGACTGTTTAATGGTAACAAGAGATGCAAACTTTGTATACGGAGCTGAACTTGAATTAGGAGATCCTTCTTATGATACTTGTAACAGCGTTTCTGAAACATATCAAGATAGAAATTATGTAATAGGAGAATGGTTTACCATCACTTCAGGTTCTGAAAAATTTACAATCGTACAGGTATTTTAAGCTAAAAAAGAGAGGTTAAATATTTTATTAGCCTCTCTTTTTTTATTTTTAATGTAAGAAAATTACTTTACTTTCTTCGCCATATAATCGCTTTCATTTCCTAAACGGTCAATTGCTTTTATCGCAATGGCATTCAAATTTTTGCCGTCTTTAAACTTAGGAACTTCTTTTGAAAGATTATCTAATGTAAGAATTTCAGTTTCCCAAACTCCGTTATATTGTGTAAAAAGTACCCATTGAAAAACATTTCCTATATTTTTAGAGCTCCAGCTTGTTTGTATAGAGTTTCCGTTATCATTGATGAATAATGTTGGTTTTTCTAAAGGAACTGCTTTTATCCAAGGGCTTTTTGGTATTAAAGCTTTTTCTTTATAAGGTCCGTTTTTTAAAGTAGGAAGCATGTTTGAACTTTTCGTTAAACCAGCAATACTCCAATGTACTTCTCCTGCATCGTCTTTCAAAATCTGTCTTGATAGTTCCACCTGATTTTTAATTTCGCCCGGTCTGTCAGAAACTTTTATTTCAACGGTATTTAAACCTGGCCAAAGATGACGGTTCATGGTATTTTCAGATTTCCACCAATTTAACAGAGAAGCAAAAGCTTGCCCTTTCGAATCGATCGGCCAATACAATTGTGGGGAAAAATAATCTACCCAACCTTTATTCAACCATAATTTAGCATCTGCAAACAGTTCATCATATTGCGAAGAACCAACAATTCCTTCCGGATAACCTGGTTTCCAGATTCCAAACGGACTAATTCCAAATTTTACGTAATTTTTCTCAGCGTGAATTTCTTTGTAAATTCTTTCTACAAATTGATTCACCTGATCTCTTCTCCAATCTGGTCTGGAAAGTGTTCCTCCAGAACTTTGATAAGCTCTCCAGCTTTCATGATCCGGAAAATCAATCCCTCTGTTGTAGGTTGCATACGGATAAAAATAATCATCAAAATGTATCGCATCCAAATCATATCTTTTCACCAAATCTTTCACAACATTAGAAACATGTCCCTGAGTTTTCGGATTTGCGGGATCAAACCAATACATTCCGTTTTTCAGTTTAATGGTAATATCTGAAAGCTTATTCACCATCGACTGGTTGGAAACCGCTCCCCCATTCGAATGATGTGCTCTGTAAGGATTCAGCCAAACATGAAGTTCCATTCCTCTTTTATGAGCCTCTTCAATCCAAAACTGCAAGGGATCATAATTTGGATATGGCGGCTCTCCTGTTTTTCCGGTCAGAAAATAAGACCATGGCTCCAATTCACTTGTATATAATGCATCTGCAGACGGACGTGCCTGAAAAATCACTGCATTAAAATTATTTTCCTGAAGCATATTCAACATATTAATAGCTTCAGCTTTTTGTTGATCTACAGAAAGATTATTTCTTGAAGGCCAGTTAATATTTGCTACACTTGCAATCCATACGCCACGGAATTCTCTTTTTATTGCAGGAAGATTCACTCTAAATTCTTCATTAACAGGAATCGCTACGATTGGCGGAACTAATTTAGGATTTGGAGTTTTAGTAGTATTACTGGAGACTTTATTTTTTACTTTCGGAGTATTTTCTCTTACAGCACATGAAGTACTGAAAGAAGCAAACATACCTAATATGCAGACTAATTTTATTTTAGAGATTTTCATATATAATTCCAAGAAAGGATTTCTGAATTGTTAAAAACACAAAACTAATGATATAAAGATAATTTGAGAAATCTCAGACTGTAAAATTTAGTTAAAACAGAAAAGAATAAAAAACTCTTCACTATGATTTCATTAATGAAATAAAAAAAGCCCCGAAAAATCGAGGCTTTAAATATATTTGAGAATTTCGGATTATGCTTTCGCTCCTCTTTCAATTCTTTTTCTTTCTTCTTCAGAAAGGATTTTCTTTCTCATACGGATGAAGTTAGGAGTTACCTCGATTGCTTCATCAGCTTGGATATATTCCATACATTCTTCAAGAGAGAATAAGATTTTTGGTGCAACACCAGTATCTTTATCTTTTCCAGAAGCACGCATGTTGTTCAACTGTTTTGCTTCAACGATGTTTACAACTAAGTCACCCGGCTTGTTTTGCTCACCGATAACCATACCTGCATAGATCTCCTCACCCGGATCAACATAAAATTTACCTCTATCTTGAAGTTTAGCAATAGAATATTCAGTTGCAGGACCTTGAGTTTTAGAAATTAACACACCATTACTTCTTCCAGGAATAGCACCTTTGAAAGGCTTGTATTCTGTGAAACGGTGTGCCATAATAGCTTCACCAGCAGTAGCTGTCAACATTTGAGAACGCAATCCGATCAAACCTCTTGAAGGAATTTCGAATTCCATGTGCTGCATTTCACCTTTAGTTTCCATAATGTGAAGGTCACCTTTTCTCTGAGTCGCCAAATCGATTACTCTAGAAGCAAATTCTTCAGGAACGTCTACTACCAAAGATTCATAAGGCTCCAACTTCTCACCATTTTCACCTTCTCTCAAGATTACCTGTGGCTGACCAATCGTCATTTCGTAACCTTCTCTTCTCATTGTTTCAATTAAAACTGACAAGTGAAGAATACCTCTACCGAATACCAAGAATGTGTTTGCATCATCAGTCTGTTGAACTCTTAATGCAAGGTTTTTCTCTAATTCTTTAGTTAATCTTTCTTTTAAGTGATTAGAAGTTACATATTTACCATCTTTACCGAAGAAAGGTGAATTGTTGATTGAGAACGTCATGTTCAATGTAGGCTCATCAATTGCAGTTCTTGGCAATGGTTCAGGGTTTTCAAGATCTACGAAAGAATCTCCAATCTGGAAAGCATCGAAACCTACTACAGCACAGATATCTCCAGCTTTTACTTCAGTTACTTTTTTCTTTCCAAGACCTTCGAAAACGTATAATTCTTTTACTTTTCCTTTTACAACTTTTCCGTCAGCTTGCGCTAAACCAATCCATTGAGATTCTTTAATTTCTCCTCTGATTACTTTTCCGATTGCAATTCTTCCTAAGAAAGAAGAGAAATCTAGAGAAACAATCTGCATTTGCAAGGTACCTTCCTCTACTTTAGGCTCAGGAACATATTGCAAAATACCGTCTAGTAATGGGAAAATATTGTCAGTTTGCTCTAATGAAGTGTTGAACCACCCCTGTTTAGATGAACCGTAGAATGTTGGGAAATCCAACTGTTCTTCAGTAGCTTCAAGGTTGAAGAACAAATCAAATACCTGATCGTGAACTTCATCCGGACGACAGTTTGGTTTATCAACTTTGTTGATAACAACCAAAGGTCTAAGACCTAATTCTAAAGCTTTTTGCAACACGAATCTTGTTTGAGGCATTGGTCCTTCGAACGCATCTACCAACAAGATAACACCGTCTGCCATTTTCAATACTCTTTCTACTTCTCCACCAAAATCGGCGTGACCAGGAGTATCGATAACGTTAATTTTTGTATCTTTATAAGTAACAGAAATATTTTTTGATAAAATGGTAATTCCTCTTTCTCTTTCAAGATCGTTGTTATCCATTATTAATTCTCCACTTTCCTGATTTTCTCTGAAAATGTTTGTAGCATGAATAATCTTATCAACCAAAGTAGTCTTACCGTGGTCAACGTGTGCGATAATCGCAATATTTCTAATGTTTTGCATGAATGATTTTTACGGGTGCGAAATTAGTGATTTTTAATGAATTAACCACTATCAATATTTATTTATTAACAAATTCATAATGAGCGAATTCCATTTTACAGACAATTTTAATCAACAATTCATCAGTTAACAACAAACTACTTTACAGCAAATTAAGATATTAAACAGTTTTAAAATAGCTGAAAAAGAGGGATTAAATCAAAATAAATGACCTAAAATATTCCGTATAAATAATTTTATCAATTATAAAATTGCTTGAAAACATCTCTAATAAATTATTAAATCATAAAATATATTAAATATTTTATCATACAAACAGTTTTCACTTTATTTGTATACTCTTAATGTAGTATAGAATATGAAAAGAATAATTACATTCTGTTTTCTTTTGGCATCTTTCAGCCACATTCACTCACAACAATCTGCCGACAAGGCTCTTCAATATATTAACGAAAATCTTTCACAGGAAAATCTTTATATCCTTACAGATAAAGATTTGTATCTTTCGGGAGAAACGCTGTGGTTTAATGCAATGGTTTTCAGAAACTTCACCATATCAGATCTTTCAACCAACTTTTTTATTGAGCTCTATGATAAAAATAAAAAACAGATTCTGAGAAAGAGATTTCCTGTTTTTAACGGGGTAGTTCAGGGAAGTTTTCAAATTCCTGAAAGTTTGAGTGAAGATATTTATTTCGTCAGAGCCTATACTCCGATGATGAGCAATCTGAGTGAGGATTTCCAATACATTAAGCAAATCCCTATCTACAACCCTTCTTCACCTAAAAAACTAGTTACAGATAAGTCTTCTTCGTGGTCTGCGACAGTGCATACGGAAGGAAATTCTTTTATTGTTGGAAATCAGTCTAAAATAGCTATACGTCTTCATAATATAGGAATCCCTCCCTCTCAATGGGAGGGATATATTATTGAAAAAGACCATCCTGAAAAGAAAATCACAACTTTTAAAGGTTTAGACGAAAATGTTGGAGTTTTCTCATTAACTCCTGAGAAAGATAAAATTTACGAAGCGGTGATTACAGACAATAATGGTTTACAAAAATCTGTAGCCCTTCCGAAAGCTTCCGAAAAAGGAGTAAGCCTGCAAGTAATCAGTGAAAAAGACAATATCAGATACAAAATAAAAAATACCGAAGAAAACATCCCTTATTACACTGTTATAGCCAATATGGGTGATCAGTTGGTTTACAAAGCGAAAGTTAATCAGTTAAAAGATTCATTCCAGGCAATACCCACTAATCAACTAATCAACGGTGTTTTACAGCTTACTGTATTTGATGATAAAGAAAATGTATTGGTGAGCAGAATGTGTTTTGTAATGCCACAAAACTTAAATATTTCTGTTCCGGAAGTAAAATCTGAAACTTTAAGTACGGAAAAAAGAGGGTTTAATTCTTTTAATGTGAAAGCTATTAAAGATGTTCCGAGTTATTCTATTGCAGTATTTGATCCTGAAGATAAAAAATCTTTGCTGAACGAAAATCTTTTAAGCTCACTATGGCTTTCAAGTGTTATTAAGTCTAAAATCGATCGTCCTACCCAATATTTTAGTGAAAAAAGAAACATCGATGCATTAGATGCTCTTCTCATTTCGGAACAATGGAAAATGTTTGACTGGAAAGAAATTATTTCTGGAAAACATCCGGAAATCATTAATAATGCCTCAAAATATATTTCCTATAAAGGAAAATTAACGGTAAATGCTAAACCTGCCCCTCAGCAAAACCTCATCATGTTTGTTGAGGGAGACAAATCCGGAAATCAGGTTTTTCAGGTTGAAACAGATAGTAACGGAGAATTCCTTTTTGATAATATGATTTTTGAAAAACCTATTAAAATTACTTATCAGGTTAATGGAGCTAATGCCGCATTAAAAAGCAGAACTAATGTGTATGTGCATCCTGCCAATACTTTTATCCCATTAAAAAAAGAACTACCGACAATTGAAGGGTATCAACTAATAGACAGAACATCAGATTCATCGCAACCCGCAGAAATTAATAAAATAATCGCAGCTCAAAAAGCAAAAAAAGAGTATGATGAAAAGATAATCACCATTGAAGAAGTAAAACTAAAAGCGAAAAAGAAAAATCTCAAAGACGAACTTAACAATAAGCTGAGTAGTCCGCTTTACAGAAGCATGAGTGAGATTGTTTTTGATTTTGTCAATGAGAACCAATCTGCTGCGGGTTCACAAAATATACTACAATGGCTACAAGGTCGCGCTGCCGGATTAACAATTAATTACGAAAATGGAATTCCAACCCCATACATCCGTCAAGCAAAAGCGAATGTTTATCTGGATGAAATGCTAACTGATGCAAGTACTCTTACCGGCTTATCGGCAGATAATATCGCTATGGTAAAAATTATTAAAGACGGTGCAATTGGTATGAGTGGCGGTGGTAGTGGCGGTGTACTGATTTATACCAAAAGAGGAGATATGAAACCTGTAGTCAAAGCAAATACACTTTCAGAAATGGTTAACCTCAACTTTTTTGTGATGGAAGGTTATAATGAATCTGAAGGATATCCCGATTCTGATTATGGAAATTCTGAATTATCTAAAATAACTAGCGATTACAGACCCGTACTCTACTGGAATCCCAATGTGGAAATAGATCCGACTACTCCCGCAAAAGTTGATTTTTATAATAATGATACTGCAAAAAAATTCCGATTTATAATTATGGGATTTGATGCTGAAAAATATACGCCTGTTTACTATGAAAAGTTGTTGCCTTAATTTTTGAGTATCTTTGAGATACAACACAACTTCAAGACTTCCATCAACAGACCGGAATAAGTTGTGAATTGCTTTCATTTTTGAGTATCTTTGAGATATAACACAACTCAACTAAGTTTTTTACGGCACAAACTGTGGTTGTGAATTGCTTTCATTTTTGAGTATCTTTGAGATATAACACAACAGCATTTTGCATTACCTATTACCACCGCCTGTTGTGAATTGCTTTCATTTTTGAGTATCTTTGAGATATAACACAACAACTGGGTTAAACGCGAGTCATTGAACGCCGTTGTGAATTGCTTTCATTTTTGAGTATCTTTGAGATATAACACAACGGCTTTGATTAAATACTTTGCGATGCCGTGGTTGTGAATTGCTTTCATTTTTGAGTATCTTTGAGATATAACACAACTTTCTATTTTTTTTTAATCTTCTTTGTAGGTTGTGAATTGCTTTCATTTTTGAGTATCTTTGAGATATAACACAACTGAGCGGGCAAAACATACCCCGCAATTGGAGTTGTGAATTGCTTTCATTTTTGAGTATCTTTGAGATATAACACAACAATCCATTGCAGGTTTGTTTCCTGAACCTGGTTGTGAATTGCTTTCATTTTTGAGTATCTTTGAGATATAACACAACATGAAAGAAAAATATATCAGTAAAACAGTGGTTGTGAATTGCTTTCATTTTTGAGTATCTTTGAGATATAACACAACACGGCTAAAAAAGTTGATTACACTAACTCTGTTGTGAATTGCTTTCATTTTTGAGTATCTTTGAGATATAACACAACTAAAATAAAAAAAGCGTGATTAATTAAAACGTTGTGAATTGCTTTCATTTTTGAGTATCTTTGAGATATAACACAACAGGTTCTTAAAATAGCAAAGTGTAACCATTGTTGTGAATTGCTTTCATTTTTGAGTATCTTTGAGATATAACACAACAGCACGTTTGACGTTATACTTAAAAGAGTGGTTGTGAATTGCTTTCATTTTTGAGTATCTTTGAGATATAACACAACATTGCTCCCATAATGTCCCCTGAGAATGCAGTTGTGAATTGCTTTCATTTTTGAGTATCTTTGAGATATAACACAACCAAAGCGAAAGTAGAAGCGAGCGCGCAGGAGTTGTGAATTGCTTTCATTTTTGAGTATCTTTGAGATATAACACAACCTTTGGGTCAACATCCATGAATTTATCGTAGTTGTGAATTGCTTTCATTTTTGAGTATCTTTGAGATATAACACAACAAACCTATTGAAAGTGTACGACCTACCTGAGTTGTGAATTGCTTTCATTTTTGAGTATCTTTGAGATATAACACAACTTGGCGCAAGCTACGGCGGCACGTCAATTGGTTGTGAATTGCTTTCATTTTTGAGTATCTTTGAGATATAACACAACAACTTAAAACAGGATCACAACCATTTTTCAGTTGTGAATTGCTTTCATTTTTGAGTATCTTTGAGATATAACACAACTTGCATTACCGTAAGTAAGATTGCTTATCTGTTGTGAATTGCTTTCATTTTTGAGTATCTTTGAGATATAACACAACTTAACATCGCTTCACTGTAAGCCGTTCCGAGTTGTGAATTGCTTTCATTTTTGAGTATCTTTGAGATATAACACAACCATTACTTTTTCTAGGTCTTCCGGCTTTACGTTGTGAATTGCTTTCATTTTTGAGTATCTTTGAGATATAACACAACATATTCCTATAAAATCCCCGCCGGTTGTGTGTTGTGAATTGCTTTCATTTTTGAGTATCTTTGAGATATAACACAACCAATGCAGCAACGTGTTAAAGATGCGTACGGTTGTGAATTGCTTTCATTTTTGAGTATCTTTGAGATATAACACAACAGTGCCTAAAAATTGCGGCTTGATTTATTAGTTGTGAATTGCTTTCATTTTTGAGTATCTTTGAGATATAACACAACGGGATTAAAAGCGAATGTAGGTGTTAATGTGTTGTGAATTGCTTTCATTTTTGAGTATCTTTGAGATATAACACAACTCATTCAAAGCAAGTCCTGCCTCTTTAATTGTTGTGAATTGCTTTCATTTTTGAGTATCTTTGAGATATAACACAACCTCAAAAGCTAAACCTACTGTTTATCAGTAGGTTTTATTTATTTTTAGAATTCCAAATTTTGCATTTTTGGATGGGGCTTAAAATTGATTTTTGTTATTTTTTTATTCGTAAGAATCCCATTAATTATTGCAACAATCACAAGACTTACATTATTACCCAAACTTGATATCTCATCAATGCTTTTAATGAATCAAAGATTAAAGGAAAATTGTTTACAAAAAAAGATAATAATTAAAATGTATTAAGATTATTAACTGATAAAAATATCAAGTCCTAAAACAATTCTAATTGTTGGAAGGTAGGCGGTGGTTCTTCTTTATTCCGAGCAAAGAAAATTTCTATATCGCCAAATTGTTTGTCGGTAATGCACATAATGGCTACTTTTCCTGCTTTTGGAAGCATAAACTTTACTCTTTTAATATGAACCTCAGCATTTTCACGACTTGGGCAATGACGAACGTACATTGAAAATTGAAATAGCGTAAAACCATCATCCAACAAGCTTTTCCGAAAGCGGTTAGCGTCTTTCATATTGGCTTTGGTCTCGGTTGGCAAATCGTATAAAACTAAAACCCACATAATTCGGTAAGCGTTAAAACGGTCTTGTTTCATGGGTGAAAATGATGTTTCGGAAGCGGTGTTCTGCGTGAGGGCGGAGCTGGAAATCCTTTTCTAGCGAAGGAAATGCGGTGGCGGGAAAAGATTGGAAGCGGAGACCGACCCTTTGTTTTTGAGCCAGGAAAAATCTCAACGGTTTTTGAAACCGATGAGGTTGAGCGGTTGGAAAAACAATGGGGCACGCCCAAATAATTTGCGTTTTCATACGAATTCGGGATAAGAGATCTGACGTTTTTCGCCTGTATAACATTTGTAGAGTGAGGAAGTCGTCATTTTCACAGCAATTAATAAGGGTCTTGTGACTTGATCTATTCTCACGTCTTTAGTGGCAATCTGGAGGATGTGTGCTTTGAATTCTTTAGTCAGCTCTTCTGAGTCGGGATTTTTGATAAGCCAAATCATGACCAATTGGTCTACAAACGGGCGATAAGGCTCCATTAAATCATCAGCGAGACAGTAAGGATTGTATTTGTTTTTATGGAAAATTCCGAGGACAGGAAGCAAACCTGTTTCTACAATCGCACGTGCCACAATGCTTCTAAGCACCGAATATCCGAAGTTGAAAAACTGATTGGGCGAGTCGCCAAAGCGTTGCCTGAGGAAATCCAGACTGATGAGATGTTTCCAATAATGTTGAGCTGCAATGCCTTCCATATTGGTAACATCACCGCTTTTCACATTTTTTTGATACTCAATCATCGGTTCGTAATAATTTCCCAAACGCCATAAAACTTCTTTTTGATTTTCGATTTTGCATTCGATAGTCTGTTTCCAGAGCTGTTTTTTTAGCGGTTCGCTGGCTTCTAACTGGTCTTTTATTCGGTCTGAATGTTCGGTATGTCCGTAAAGTGGCAGCATGATCCCATGTGGCAAATGCTGCGCATCACAACTCACAACCACTACATTATTACCCATCATTTTCTGAATGAGCTGATGTGAAATGGTAATTTGAAAATGGTCTAACATCAACAAGCCCAAATCTTCTACCGGAACACTCCCTTTTTCTGCTTTTGTTTCCGGACATAGGATTTTCATCTGATTGTCTTTGAGTTTCAGATAGGTGGGGTTGCCGATGTAGATGGAGCGTGTTATCATGGGGTTAGAATTTCCAATTAATTTTGCCATCAAGTGATATTTCAAAGTCCTTTCCATCAATGGCAAAATTCCATTGTCCTTGACTTAGCCTTAAAAAAACTTGTTTTTCTTCAAAATTAACCGATGAATTTTCTGGATTTTCTTTTTTTAATTCCGTGTCAATTCCTGCTGCTAAATGATGACGGAATTTTATTCTTCCATCTTTTTCAAATTGATACATTTTAAACATTCTATCAGATAATTCTTTTTGTTCTAAATCTTTTAATTCGTAAATATTTTCTTTGTAGAACAAAACTTTATCTCCACTTTTCAAAACAGAATATAGTGGAATCTTATATTTATTCTTTCCTTTTCCAACCTCAAAACTTGAAAATTCCGGCTCATTATACAAATTTTGAATATTTTTAAGTTTAAGCTCAGCCAAATCAACAATAGAGAGAATCTTCATTGCTTTGCCTTTATCATTTTTATAGAATAGACAATACGTATTTTCTCCGTTGGTAGCCAATGTAGACTGTTTGTATTCTTTATGTGAAACAAAGCTATGTTCGTGGACTTTGATTGCGGTCGTATACTTCAATCCATTTTCAAAGCATCGGATTCTTCTAATTTTATTTACTTTTTCACCACTTTCATTGAGCATATAAACGCCATCTATAAGTGCTGTTTTAAAATCAGATTCTTCGACTTGTTTTTTTATCATTTTAAACAAACCTTTATCTACAATAACTTTTTCAACCTCATCCAAAGTTTTGAAACCAGGCGAATTTGCATCTTTTTTATAAACTAAAGGTTTTCTTACCGCTAAATAAATTTCATCTTTGAGAATCATTTTTTTGTTCTCATCAAACAGAATTTTATTATCTTCATCTCTTACCGGTTGTTTTATAGCTCCATAAAAAGTTTCTCCGTGCAACTGCCCTCTAATAGTATCGCCTTTACTTACTCGTTTTAAAGAATTTCCATTTTCGTCAATATCATAAACTACTTTCCCTCTTTTTCTGACTGTTTTATAAGTTTGGGTTATTGTTCTGTTATCCGTAAGATTATTTATTAATACTTTATCTTGTAGTTCTAAAATATATTTTTCAGAAAAATTTTCCCAATCCAGAGGCTGTTCATGATAAGTTTTTCCTGTTCTATTGTCAATTTCGTTCTCGTAAGCTTTGATAATTCTTTCTCTGTGAAAAGCATTCGGAATCAAAGTAAGAATAGCTGCATCCTGAGCATGATGACTGTGAACACTTCTGTCTTTTTTTGAATTTCTGGATTGAACTTTATACACTTTCTTAAAAATATCAGTAACCCCACCCTTTTCTACCGAAACTCTTTTAAATAAAGTTTTAAAATAAGGCAAAGCATATTTTGTAATAATTTGTGTATCCCGAATCTGGCTATTTCTCCAGCCTGCTTTATATTCTGTAATTGTAAACGTTGCTAATTTGGATTTCAAATAATCCAAATCCATCTTTATGGTGTGGTATTTTACGATGCAGTTGTCTTTTATTTCTTTGGTATTTGCATAAGAAGCTTTTTTCTTCCACTCATCAAATTGCTTTTCAAGCTCATCTATTTTCTTCCATTTAACTATTTTCTCGGTTTTTCCTTTTATCTCTTTATATTCTACAATCCTTTCCCCGAAAATGAATTCTATATTTCTGAGAATAGAATTGCAGCTTTCTCCGTTAATGGTTTGTTCAGAATCGTAATTTGATAATTGAGTTGGAAATTTCTTGCCTTTATGCAAACGGTTATAACTAGAATCTGAGATCGTAAGATTCTTCAATTCATTATCGAAACTAATGCTTGCAGGAATTGTATGCTCAAAATCGTATTTATTTCCAATTATCAATTCAGAAAAAGGAATTGTTTTGCCGGTATAAAGACAAATCTTATTTTGCTCGTGCCACAATCTTATTTTTCGAATAAGGGTGTTTTCATCAATTAAATTAATATTGGGAAATTGTTCTTTATAAACTTCTATTTCTTTTCTAAAGGCTTCATTTTCTTTTTCTCTGTCTTTTTGCCAATTCTCAATTGCTTTTCTCTTATTTTTATCATTTAATTCTCTGGCAATTTCAATTACTACCCTAGTTCCTTCATCTATCTTTCCCGTTTGCAACAAATAATTTACTAAATTTTTGAGTTTATGTAACGATTTTAGAGCCATTGGATTTTTAAATCCTTTACTTAAGGGTTCAGGATTCCCTAACAGTTTAAGCTGTCTTCCATCAAACTCAGCATTGGGATTTCTTGAAAGGAAATTTTGTGTACTTTCTTCCTTTACATAATATTTTTTACTACCAATAGAATATTCAAAATATTCATCGGCTTTTGCATAATTTTCTTGTTCCGAAGGATGCCACAAATATTTTATTTTATCTTCTGAAACGTGATAAGTCTCTTTTAAAAAATTAAATATTTTATCGTGAATCCTTTCAGGTTGAATGAAAAGATTGCCCTTTTCAGTGTAGGTTTTCTTTAGAAACTCTAAATATTTGCTAGAAACAAAATCAATGATTTCCATTTTCTTTTCTTCGTCAAAATTTCCCCAGGTTTCTAAACCATAATTATCTGTAATGCTTTTTAAAACTATTTGTTCTTCAGTTTTATCCAAGTTTCTGTTGTCTGCAATGTAATAACGATTGTCATCATTTAACATTTCAGAGATAAGGCTATTGATGATTGCCGAATTTTTCCTATTGAAATCATCATTTTCTAAAATTTTTAAGATTTCATCGGAAAAATGGTTGGTTAAAGTTTCTGAAATTGTAGTCTCTCCCAACATTTTATATAAATTCGCCATATAAACTGCATGACTGTACAAAAATCCTCTTTGGAGATAAGGCAAAATCTTTTTAATTGCAGAAATGCTTAAGGTTGCATAGCCTTGCTGTAATTTTATTTTAGAAAATTTAATCGCTTTTTCATCATCAAGATTCAATTTTTCTAAAGCAAACTTCTTAAGGTTTTCTTGTCCGTCAAAGGTTAACAAAATATGCCAAAGGTCTTCAAATGTATATAATGATTTTTCTTTTTTTTCGGGTTGTGAATTTCTGTCACCATTAATATCCCATTGCAACTTTTGTTTCCAGTCTTCTCCAAAAACATCTTGGAATTGTTTCAAAAGCTTTACAGAAAGTACTTTGGTTTTATCATTGTGTTTTGACGTCCTTTTCGCACCATCTTTTTTAAGTTGTTTATCAATATCAGACAGTTCAAAATCGGGTTTAGATTTATAAAACAAAGGATAAATTTTCTCTGAGATATAGTTTTGCTTTTCTTCTCCAAAAGGAGGAATTATATTTAAATTATTAATAAAAACCCATGTTCTGTATTCTTCATACAAAGGATGGCTTACTGCAACTCTTTTTTTATTTTTCTCGTAGATACAATTTCCGACTAAACCTTTTTGAGTTCTAAGGGGTCTTTGCCAAATTATCGCTTTCCAAAGCTTTTCGTAATCTTCTTGAGAAAGCTGATGTATTTTGCAGATTTCTTTTAATTCATTTTCATTGTCTTTACGAAGATTATATCTCTGTCTAATTCTACCTCCGAAATCTTTTTGGTGATAATAAAGAGCTGCTCCCAAAGTTTTATACTTTTCAATATATTCTTCAATATCATTTCTGCCTTTTGTACCGTTTTTATCACTTCCGACAAGCATTGTTTTTGCCTCTTCTTCATCTCTTCCTTTAAAACCTCTTCTTTGTACCATTTGGTACAGAACTCTTCCTAAAATATGAGGATTATTATCAAAAACATTTTTATGATTCTCATCTGCTGCAAAAGCCCTGAAAACATAATAACTATCATCTTTTTCTTTTCCGAATAAATGAAAATCCGGCAAACCATCTCCGTTAAAGTCAAATCTTATCCAATTCAGAAATTCTTCAGATTGAGGGTATTCTCTTTTCTTTCCCTTTCTGTAATCTTTCCAATTACAAAATTCATCCATCGTCAACGGACACATATTTTTTTGAATAAGAAAATCTAAAAGTGCAAACTTTCTATACTTTTCAGATTGATAATTTCTTCTCTTGCCTCTGCTTTCCGTTCTTTTCTGAACTTTAGGAAACTCATTACCTTTTTCAGAAGCAACACCTTTCTCAAAAGTAATGACTCCAAAATCTTCAATTTGGTTATCTAATAAATCTGCATTTCTGATGACCCATCCAATACTATTTGTGCCAAGATCAATTCCTAAAGTTTTTTTCATACTTAAATAAATATTTTCAGGTTATTTGCTTTAATTTCTAAAATTAAATAAAATATAATTTTAAAAAATACGGGAAACCACATTCGTTTAAAAAAATAATTATATACATTTGTAAAAAGCAATTCACAATAAGGCTTAAAAGCCGAAGAAAATCTTTAGTCCTGCGTACTCCGTGGGATTTTTCATATAATCTTGTCATTAAACCCCAATCTTCAGCAATATAATTTTGAGATTATTCCGTTGTGAAAACATTTACGCCTCGACTATCTTCGGGGCATTTTTTATGTCTGAATATTTCGTGAATTACTATATCAACGATATAGTAAAGGCATGAAAACTTACCTCATTTATATTTTAATATTAATTCTATAAAAAAGCTTTCGACTATTTCTCTGATAAAAGAAAAAATGTATTTTTGAGATATACTAAAAACACGAATCCGCATATGAATATAACTTTCTCTCAAAAACCACTTATTGCATTATCATTAATTGTTGCTCCGTTTTATTTTTCCCAGAACAAAGCAGAAGAAGCGCTTAAAAAGTTTGAAGAAAATTATCCTCAGGAAAAAATACACCTCCTTTTAAGTAAAAAAAATTATGTTGCAGGCGAAAATCTGTGGTTTACTTCTTTTGTATTTGACGGATACAATCCTTCTACAATTTCCACCAATGTTTTTGTAGAGCTGTATGACCAAAATAAAAAACAGATCAGCAAAAAAATATATCCTCTAATTAATGGTAAAGGCAGCGGAAGTATTAGTTTGCCTGCTAATTTGAAAGAAGATGTTTATTACATCAGAGCTTATACCACATGGATGGGGAATTTCAGTGATGACTTCAATGAAATCATACCGATTACAGTATACAATCCTTCATCGCCTGAAAAGCTAGTAAAAAATACATCTGCTCCATGGACTGCCACTATTTTTCCGGAAAGCGGAACTTTTATTGATGGTATCAATACAAAATTTGCAGTAAGGCTACAATCAAAAGGAGAAACACCAACAAACTGGAATGGCTTTATTACAGAAACTCAGAATCCACAAACTAAATTAGTTACTTTTAAAGGTTTTGATCAGAATACCGGAGCTTTTGATTTTACGCCTATTGTTGGGAAAAAATATCAGCTTACAGTAGAAGATGATAAAGGAATCAAACAGACTGTTAATTTACCCGAAGTCGTTTCTTCAGGAGTGAATTTACAGGTTCAAAGCCAATCTGATGCCATAAAATTTGTTTTAAAGGGGAAAAATATTAATCAAAATGCAAAATATAAAATTATAGGAACTATCAACAATCAGTTGGTTTATAAAGCTAATGTTTCTAATATTTCAGATCGGGTTTATTCAGTTCCAACCAGTCAATTGGTGAACGGGATTCTTAATCTCACTATTTTTGACGAATCTGAGAATATTGTTGCTCAGCGACTTTGTTTTGTACAACCCCAATCTCTTAAACTTAAGCAGCCCTCTTTAAAGGATATTTCGCTTAGTTCAGAGTCTAGAGCAAAAAATTCTTTTAATATCACTAATAATACTTCTATATCGAAATATATAGTAAGTATGCTCGATAACGAAAGTGAAAATCCTGAAGATGAAAACAGTTTACTAAGTACACTTTGGCTTACGGGAGATCTTAGTTCAAAAATTTATTATCCTGCTCAATATTTCAGTAAAAATAGAAATAATGATGCTTTGGATGCTTTACTGATATCGGAAAAATGGTCAAGATATAATTGGCAAACCATTATGTCTGGAAATTTTCCGGTGATAAAATATAAACCAGAGAGTTATCTTTCTTACAAAGGAAAAGCTGTCAATTTGGGAAAACCCGTTTCCGAAACTGAGATTAATTTAATTTTCAACACACCAGATCAGGGAATTAAATACAATTTAATTAAAACAGATAAAGAAGGAATGTTTGCCTTAAATAATTTAATTTTTGAAGATTCCATGCCATTTTATTATCAAATCAATGGAGAGAAAGCCAGCAAAAGTTCAACAAAGATTTATCTTCAGCCTGCATTTGCGTTCTTACCATTTAAAAATAATCTTCCTTCTAACAATTACACACTTACACAACGTAGTTTAAACGATACACCACCTTTAGAAATAGAACGTGCTGTAACCAATAAAGCTTCACAAGCTTTTTTTAAAGAAAAAGAAACACTTATTGAAGAAGTTAAAATCAAAGCGCAAAAGAGAGATTTAACCAAAAAACTTAATAACGAACTTAGTAGTCCTGTTTTCAAAACTGTAGATGAACTTATTTTTGATCTAGTGAATGATCATCAGGGAGCACAATTCTCTCCTAATATATTTCAATATCTGCAAGGTAGAGTTCCTGGTGTTCAGATTCAAATGCAAGGCAATCAATACAGCGTCAGTAACCGTAATGGCAGTATGACATTGTATTTGGACGAAGTGAGAGTCGATGAAAGCCAGATAGCAACTCTTCTTGTTTCAAATATTGCAATGATAAAAGTAATGAGAGGGAATTTCGCGGGAAATTCAGGAGGAAATGGTGGAGCAATTGCAATCTATACCCGACGCGGAGTATCTGGTTCTACAATAGACCCTAGTTTGCCCTCTAATCTTATAGAAAGTAAAATAAACGGATATGATAAAGAAGTACCTTTTAATAACGAAATATACGCCGAAGAAAGTGCAAGATCTGTTCCTGAAGACAAAAGAAGTATTTTATACTGGAACCCTTATTTAGAAAGTAAATCAGGAGAATTTACTACTGTAAAGTGGTACAATAACGATGATGCAAAAAATTTCCGTGTGATGATTATAGGTTTTGACGAAAATAATGATTTACTATATTACAATGAGGTTTTAAAATAAAATTTTATCAATATATCTTTAATAAAACAAAATAAGCTCTCAAAATTGAGAGCTTATTTTTTATAGATGGAAATTAAAACAGTTAATCTTCTTTAATGAACTTTCTCTGCGCATTTCCTTTTTTATCGTCAATATCAATAACATAAACTCCACTAATAAGTGCGCTTACGTCAATTTTATTATTAACGATTAATCCGCTAGAAACTAGCCTTCCAGCAGCACTATAAATCTTATAATTTGCTTTCTCGCTAATATTTTTAACGTTCAATACTGATTTAACAGGATTTGGATAAATCAAAATATCCGTCTGATTAACCGAATTTACAATTGGTAACTTTGATATTCTCACTGTATAATCTTCTACTTCCCCATCGTCAAAGCTTGTACAGTTAACAGGAATTGTTCCTTTAGCCATCGCTACTCTCATCACAACATATTTAGAACTGGTCATACTGATAAAAGCATCAGATGGTACACTAAATGTTGTATTTGCAGTAGTATTTGAATTAGGTCCGTCTGCAAGAATTCTCTCATTAAGATCAAAAGTCCCGTTTCTGTCGAAGTCAATCCAAACTGCAACTCCCGAATCTGCTCCCTGAGTTTTATCAATAGTAATTTGATTTCCCGTTGATCCTTGAATCAATTCAATAAATTTAGTTGAATCTCCTGTAAAATCAGAATAAGCAGCTCCTGTTGAAACATTAATCATTTCAGGTTTACCATTCGGTGTAGCGGTAACTTTTGAAATATATTCAGAAGCAAAGTTAGTTGAATGCATTTGGCAATAAATCACTGTAGGTGTTGTAAAATAGTAAGGAGGTGTATAATTTCCTGCTCCTCCACTACAAACATTTGCAATTTGCATTTCATATTTAGTTAGTTCTAATAATCCTGTTATTGTATAGGTATTATTACTTACATTAATAGTCGTCCAACTTGGTATTCCTACTTTTCTGTATTTTAATGTGTAATTATTAGTAGCTCCGGTACCCGTATAGGCATCCCAAACCACTTCTGCAGTTGTAGGCGTTAATTGAGTAATCGTAAATCCTGGAGGAGGTACTTCACATACTCTTACAGTGGTAAATATCTGTGTAATTGACCATGGGTTAGGATTGGTTTCCCCATTACAAATACTTGCTACTTGCACCTCATAAGTTTTATAAGATTCAAGATTCGGTATTACATAAGTATTTATTGGTGGAGGAGGTAATGTCGGTGTATTCCATAGTGTAGCTCCAACCTCTCTCCATCTTAAAACATAAGTTGCATTAGGTACAACTGGGTTCCATGTTACCATTGCTGAATTTGATGTAATATTAGATATCACTACATTCGGCGGTGCCGGATCGCATCTTGTGGTAAATGTCTGTAAAGGAGTAAAAGCTCCTGCTCCACCATTTCCACATACCGCAGCAATTCTAACTTCATACATTGTTGCTGGTGTTAATCCTGTAATGCTCACTGGTGGATTTCCTCCTAAAACCGTAAGATTCATTGTAGTCCATGCAGAAGCTGGAGTGGTTACCGGTCTGTATTCTAAAATAAATGCATTATTGTTTGCTGCTGGAGTCCAATTAACAATAACCGAATTATGAGTTATCGTAGGAAAAACTGGAGTTCCCGGAGTAGTATTGTCGCATGGTCTTAATTTTACAGCATAATCTTCCACTTCTCCGTTGACAGCATCCTGGCACATCAATGGCGCGCTTCCTCGCTTCAATACAACTCTCATTGTCGTGGTATTAGTTCCTGTATAAACCCCTGTTGCCGGAACATTAAATGTAGCAGTAATCGGGGTTGTAGTATTAGAAGGAGTAGTCATTATTTTTTCACTATCTGTAAATACTCCATCTCTATCCCAGTCAATCCAAGCATGTACTGAGTCTCCATAATTAGTACCCACCCAAGCCTTTGATATTACAATTTGGTTACCTACTGAACCTATTTCCAGATTAACCAATGTTGCAGGTGTCGTATAACTAATGTAGTTCGTTTGAAGTGAAGCATTTTCCATCATTGGAAAATTCACAGGTGTTACTTTTACATTAGAAATATAATCATTCGTCCCGGTTCCAGTCATATTACAGTAAGTAATTGCTGGTGTTATAAAATCTACCAATGGTGAAAATGCTCCTTGATTTCCACCGCAAATAGTAGCTACTTGTACCTGATAAGCAGTTTGCTCAGTCAGACCTGTAATTGTATGAAAGCTCTGACCCGCAGGAAGCGTCAATCCAGCTGCACTTGGCAACCATGCTCCCGTAGTTCCTTGTCTCCATCTGATAACATAAGTTGCATTAGCTGTTGGCATCCAGGATACATATGCTGAATTATGAGTAAGATTTCCTACAGAAATACTTGTTGGAGGTGCAGTAGTACATGGTTGAAGGTCAATAAATTTAATCTGATAATCTTCAACTTCTCCATTACTTGTAAGGTTCATACAAGGATCTGTTGGGGTATTGAAATATACGATAACACGCATTTTGATTTTACTGTTTCCAATATAGGCATTGGCAGGTACATCAAAATTGGCAGTTACAGGAGTTGTATTAGAATACCCAAGATTCATGATTCTTTCTCCTCCTGCTGTTCCTACAGGATTATTATTGAAAATTCCATCACCATTAAAATCAATCCAAGCATAAGTAGTATAAGTACTCGAAGCAATAGTTCTTCCTACCGACAATGTATTGTTAACCGAATTCCTTAGTAAAGTAATGGTTTTGGACGGATCAGTTGAATAATCTGTGTAAGTACTGGGTCCTGAATTATTAGTTGTAGCTGGAACATTAGTTCCTATCATCGTAATATTGCTGATATAACCATTAGTCACTGTTGCAGTTCCAGAATTACAGTAAGTGAGAGCCGGAGTGGTAAAAGGAATTGGTGCAGAAAAAGCTCCCTGAGTTCCACAAATTGTAGCGATTTCCACTTCATACTGAGTTTGCTCAACAAGTCCTGAAAGCAATACATTATTGGTAAATGGCGTAGTAACATTAATTGTCTGCCACGCTCCAGAAGGCAAAACTCTGTATCTTACCACATAAGTTGCATTCTGAGTTGCTGTCCAAGATACCGAAGCAGAAGTAGCTGTGATATTACTTACTGCAATATTTGATGGTACCACATTTGTACAAGAAGGTAAAAGAGTACCGATAAGCTGAAGTCTTGGCAAAACAGCATACCTGCTTGTTGCCGCAGGAGGATTCAACGGATCTGGGTTAATCGTCGTATTATAATAAAGCATTCCTCTATTGGGTCCTGCAGAATAACTTCCCCAGTTAGCCGTACAAGATGTGCTTGTAGCATTTTCGTCTACCGCAATCACAACATTACTCGTTCCATCCCAAAGGAAAGGTGTTGCGAGAGGAATTTCAATCCATGTCCCTGCAGTCATTGTTGGTAATGTTCCGGTATAAACCTGAGTCATGTTTCCGGCAGGAATCCAGTTTGTGGTTGTAGCAAAATCATTTTGAGATGTATTTCCCATATAAACTACCCACTGATTGTAATTTGCCTGATTTACTGCTGTAGTAGATACAAAAAACTTTATAGCTGTGATCATATTATTTGTTCCAACCGCTGTTGTCACTTCTGTTGCTGTATAAATTTGCTGAGAATAATTAAATCCTGAACAGGAATATACCGGCAGATAAGCATGTGTTGCTGTTCCGCCACCAATCTGTCCGGGAGTAAAAGGTTCTCCCGCCACCCATAAAGATTTATCTGAAGCAGAACATACCGAACGAACCCACCAATAATAGGTTGTTCCTCCAACTAAAGGTGTGATATTAGCTGAAATTCCGGGAACAATGCTTCCTACTGTTGCAGCAGATGGAGGGGTATTTGAGGTACTGTAATAATATTCATATCCACCCGCAGGTACAGGAGCCGGAGCTAATGGTGCCGCCCAATTCAGAGTTGCAGAGTTAGGAGTAATATTTGTTGCGGGTGCAATAACAGGTTCAAAACAAGTTGGTGCCTGAATTACCTGAACTTCATCTAAAAGCACATCATCATAAAAGTACCCATTATTAGCAACATCTTTGTCAACAGTAAATTTAAGCTGAATGGTCGCTCCTACATAACTTGCGGCAAGAGGAACTCCTACTGTTCTCCATTCTGGAGCATTGCTGTTATCAGACCAAATTTCTACCCATCCGCTTCCGTTATTTACCTCAAGCTTCATGCTATTATTTTCGTAAGGAGGAACCGTTCCTGTTGCTGAGGTAAGATGGTTTTTTAACCATTCAAATTTTACATAAGGATTGGTCAATCCGGTCAGATTAATCTGCGGACTGATAAGTTCAACCGTATGCACGTTATCATATGGTGAACTTGCATCAACCCAGGCAAAAGTTCCTGCAGGTTTTCCTCCATTTCCGGTTACACCATAACCAGCAGAGGTGTTAAATCTCCATTTAACATATAAACTTGTTGATGTACTTGTAGGGTTTTGGCTTGTCCAACAGGGAGGTAATACTCCTGTGCTGAAAGATTGTAAGAAAGGGACGGGCATCGCCGTACATTGTGCGGAGACTTTGAGCTGAAAACACAGCAAAATCCCCAGAATTGTTAAAAATCTGTTCATAATATAGAATATGGATTAGTAATTAAGATGTTTTTTTGGATTAGAGAAACATCTGGATTTGTAAATACAAAAAAAATAGAAGAAGTAGAAAATTTCCTCATAGGCATATTATTTTGTGATGGTGCACAAATATAGTATTTTTATTCATACCACAACATAATTATCTAAAACAATTGCATAATCTACTAAAAATGTAGATTATTTATCTTTTCTAATAAATCCATGTACTTATTTCATTATTAGATTCATTAAACATATTTGATCGATAAATTTCACAAAATATAAATTGCCATTCACAGATATTTTATTCCTCTAAAAAAGTCAGTATTTTAGCCATTCTAAAAAAGCCTCATGACTGTAACAGAATTTATACATAAAACACTTAACATATCCGACAAAAGCATTAATGCTACTTTAAAACTATTATCTGAAGACTGTACGATTCCTTTCATTTCTCGTTATCGAAAAGATGCTACAGGAAATTTAGATGAAACACAAATTGAGCAAATCTCAAAACTCAACAAACAGTTTGAAGACCTAGTAAAACGTAAGGAAAGTATTTTAAAATCTATAGAAGAACAAGATGCTTTAAATCCTGAATTAAAAAAAAGAATTGAAGAAAGTTTTGATCTTCAGGAGCTGGAAGATTTGTATTTACCTTTCAAAAAACGCAGAAAAACCAAAGCTGATACAGCCAAAGAAAAAGGGCTTGAGCCTTTAGCCAAAATTATTATGAGCCAAAAAGCTCAGGATATTCAGTTTTTGGCTTCAAAATATTTGAATGATCAAGTTTCTTCTGAGGAAGAAGCTCTGCAAGGTGCAAGAGATATCATGGCAGAATGGATTAACGAAAATATGTACGTCCGAAAAAATCTTCGTCGTCTTTTTCAGCGCAAAGCTGTCGTTACTTCAAAAGTAGTAAAAGCTAAAAAAGATGAGGAAGCAGCTCAAAAATTCTCACAATATTTTGAATGGGAAGAAAGTCTTAACCGAACTCCTTCTCACAGACTTTTGGCAATGCTTAGAGCAGAAGCCGAAGGCTTCGTAAAAATCAATATCGAAATCGACAAAGAAGAAGCTGTTGATTTTATTGAAAATGCGATTATCAAATCTAAAAATGAAAGCTCAGAGCAAATCGCTTTAGCCATCAAAGATTCTTATAAAAGACTTTTAGAACCGGCAATTTCCAACGAAACTCTTCAGGAAGCAAAAGAAAAAGCAGACAAAAAAGCCATTGAAATATTTTCAGAAAATCTAAGTCAGCTTTTATTGGCACCACCTTTAGGTGAAAAAAGAATTTTAGCGATTGATCCAGGTTTTAAAAGTGGTTGTAAAGTGGTTTGTTTAGATGAAAAAGGAGATTTACTACACAATGAAACCATTTATCCTCATGCTCCACAAAACGAAAGCGGAATGGCGATGAAAAAAATACGTTCGATGGTAAATGCTTATAATATTCAGGCAATTTCTATCGGAAACGGAACTGCAAGCCGTGAGACTGAATTTTTTATTAAAAAAATTGGTTTTGATAAGCCTTTGCAGGTTTTTGTTGTTTCGGAAGCAGGAGCTTCGGTGTATTCTGCAAGTAAAATCGCAAGAGATGAGTTTCCGAGTTTTGACGTGACGGTTCGTGGCGCGGTTTCTATCGGAAGAAGACTTTCTGATCCGTTGGCTGAATTAGTAAAAATTGATGCTAAATCAATCGGTGTAGGTCAATATCAGCACGATGTAGACCAAACTCAATTGAAAAACGAACTGGATTCTACGGTAATGAAATGCGTAAATTCCATCGGGATCAATTTGAATACCGCAAGCAAATCACTCTTAAGCTACGTTTCCGGAATTGGAGAAAAGATGGCGGAAAACATTGTGAATTACCGTGCTGAAAACGGAGCTTTTGAAAACAGAAAACAATTGAAAAAAGTTCCTAGATTGGGCGAAAAAGCATTTCAACAGGCTGCAGCTTTCATCAGGATTACCAATGGAGAAAATCCTTTAGATAATTCGGCAGTTCATCCTGAGGCGTATGGGATTATCGAAAAAATGGCAAAAGATTTAGGCATTAAAACCAATGAATTAGTTGCCAATAAAGAGAAAATCAATTTAATTCAACCTGAAAAATATATAACGGAAGACATCGGGATTTTAGGAATAAAAGATATTTTGAAAGAACTGGAAAAACCAGGATTAGATCCTAGAAAAGCGGCAAAAGTTTTCGAATTTGATCCGAATGTAAAAAAGATCACCGACTTAAAAACAGGAATGATCCTTCCGGGAATCGTTAACAATATCACCGCTTTCGGGTGTTTTGTAGATTTAGGAATTAAAGAAAGCGGACTGGTACATATTTCTCAATTGAAAGACGGTTTCGTTTCTGATGTAAATGAAGTGGTAAAACTGCATCAACACGTTCAGGTAAGAGTTACCGAAGTGGATGAAGCGAGGAAGAGAATTCAGCTCAGTATGGTTTTATAAATTATCCTTTGCAAAAGCTGTTTAATTATATAAATCAAACTAAATAACAATACATTTTGAATAAAAAAAATTTAATTTTCGATTTAGACGGAACGCTTTGGGATCCCAGAGCTACAATCATCAAAATCTGGAATGAGGTTTTAACCCAACGTCAACTGTTGCAAAGAGAATTGAAACCTGAAGATATGGATCAATATATGGGACTGCTATTTGATGATATTTTAAAAGATATCATTCCCGGAATTTCAGATCAACAGGTACAGGAGATTCTTGTAGAAATTGTACAGAAGGAAAATAAGGTTTTACGTACTCATGGCGGTATTCTTTATGAAGGAGTTGCAGAAACTCTGATGAACTTGAAAAAAATACACAATCTTTTCATTGTGAGCAATTGTCAGGATGGATATATTGAGGCATTTTTAGAATACTATCAATTTAATAATCTGTTTATAGACATTGAATCTCATGGACGTACTAAAAAACCGAAAGCCGAAAACATAAAACTAATCATGGAAAGAAATCATTTAAGCCATGAAAATTCAGTCTACATAGGCGATACACAGAAAGATTATGATTCTGCTAAAGCAAACCATTTATCATTTATTTTCTGTGAATATGGTTTTGGAACATTGAGTATTGCGGAATATAAACCTTCTGTTTCAAAATTTTCAGATCTGGAATTTTGTATTTAAACCTTATTAACTTTGGTGAGCGGAGATAAATAGTAAAGCAAGAGCATTTATGTTCTTGCTTTTTTAGTTTGAAAATAATAAATAAGCCTTATGATAACTTTAAAAGTTGGTAATCGCAAAGGCGCAATTTATAGTATAACCTGTTTTAGGGCGCAAGGATTTTATCTATGATAAAATTTAACTGTTTTATTTTTAAATTTTTTATGAAGTGTTTTTCACCTTAAAAATTAAAAAAGATAAAAATCTTGCGCCTTTGTGTTTTCCAACAAAATAGTATTTTATAAAAATTTAAACAGAATTAATATAATAATATTTTTAATTCAAACTCTATTGATAATTTATGAAAAACATTTAATTTTGATTATAGATGAAAAGAATATCAGAACTTAAAGAAAGAAAAATAATACGCAGAGCAACCCGAAATTTTGATTCTGATGGTAACCGTATTTACAATGAATTTGAATACGATTTCCCCTATAATCCGATACACAAAGGAAATGAAAGAGAACGTTTATATGCAAAAGTTATCGATTTGATTCCATTCTTCCTGATATTTCATTATGGTTTTAACAAGATTATTATTATCTCTTTATTCTTTTCAATTGCATGCATTCTTATTTATGGAGCTGTATCTGAATCTATATTTGGAACAACATTGGGAAAGAAGTTATTTAAATTAAAAGTTATTGATGATTTTGGGAATTATCCGAAAATTTTAAAATCCATGCTTAGAAATATATTATCGTTTGCTAATTTCTTTCCTGTATTTGAAGATGTAGTTTCAGGTCCAAATAGCAGTTATGAAGCTTCTAAAACTACTATGCATTTCAGTATGCACATGAACAATAAATTATGTAAAACTTATATTGTAAAAGAACGTCAACTTTTAGAAATCAGAAAACTGCTAAATTAATGAAATATCTATATTTCCTATTTTTCGCACTTATTATAAGCTGTAAACCATCATCTAAAACAAATAATGGGAAAGATTTCATCGGTTCTTGGAAGACCAATGATTCATTGAATATAAAATTAGAGATAAAACAGAAAACACATGAAAATAGGATAATTGAAGACAGATATACTGTTACAATTTCAGAACCTCAAAAGGCACAGCGTGAACGTGAAATTAATAGTAAACAGTTCAATTATAAATTTGTAGAATCTGAAGAATACAATATATTTCCTTTTAAAGAATTTCTATATGAGAATACAACTTTAAATAAGAATTTTATAGGTTTTAAAAACCAAGATACACTCATTAGAACGTATCCGGATTTTGATGATCAGATTTTCATTCGTGTAAAATAATTTTTTTTCATTTTAAATAAATAAAAACGGGTTAAGATATGGTCTCAACCCGTTTTCTTCTTCAGAAAGAATTTATGACTTAAATGATAGTTTTAGATTTAATATTTAAAATCTGATTTTTTAATGTCTTTATTATACTTTAAATCTAATAAGGTAACGACTTGATCACCATTCTCTGATTTGAATATATTTTTTGAACAATAAGTAAGATCTCCAAACTTTTTATAGTCTGTACATACAATAGTTGAGAAAGAATTTTTAGAAGGATTTCTTTTTTCTTCTTTCTTCAACAAGAAACTTTCAGTATCATAAAATAAATTTGTAATACTACCATCTTTAGCTGTTGCTTCTACTTCATTAAGTTTTTGTTCATTATCTGTTTTTAATAAACTTCACTTTAAATAATTCAGGATCAAGATAAGCCACTTCATTCATTATGTATTTTCTATCATGTTTATCCTTAAACTCGTCCTGATCGGCAATTTGCTTCTGTCCTTTTACGGTTTCATACCCAGTTTTTCCATCAAACCAAGATCTATAAACAATTCTTCCTTGATATTCTATTTCAAAACTACCTAAATTAGGCGCCATTTCTTTAGTAATGTAATTCACATCTCTTCCATCCATTACAGCAGAAGATTTAGTATAAAGAGTTTTTATATTACTTAAAAGTTCTTTTCCTCCTCTACTATTAATTGCTTTTTCAATGATTTCTTTTGCTTTAATTTCTTCTGCTGTCTGGGAAAAGGCAAAATTATTTGCTATTATTAAACAAAAGGTAAGCACAGTGGTTATTCTTTTCATATAATTTTAATTATTTGTAATCTTTAGAATCTCTTCTTGGCTCTTTTAATTCCGGCCATTTTGCCACTTCTCCTTTATCATTTTCAGGCATTGTTCTGCGCTCTCTGCTTGTAAATTCAGGATCTTCAGATGCCATATACGCTAAAGTTGCGGTAAGAATCACGTTATTTTTCACTTCATCAAAAACAATTTTATCATAAGTGTCTTTCGTCGTGTGCCATGTGTAACCAAAATAGCCCCAGTTTAGTGAGCTTAAAGAAAAACCAGGAACTCCTGCTGCAACAAATGAAGCGTGATCAGATCCTCCTCCACCCGGCATTCCCGGGAAATCTGTTTTGATGTGATCTCTCACATTTTTCGGAACTGCATTCAGCCATTTCCCGATATAATCATACGATTTTACAAAACCCTGACCTGCAATATTTACAACTCTTCCCGTTCCGTTATCTTGGTTAAAAACTGCCTGAGTTCCTTTGATGATTTCAGGATTATCGGCAACAAAACCTCTAGATCCGTTTAAGCCCTGCTCTTCACTTCCCCAAAGTCCGACAACGATGGTTCTTTTAGGATTGGGATAATATTTTTTAAGAATTCTCATCGTTTCAAGCATCATTAAAACACCTGTTCCGTTATCTGTAGCACCTTGAGCACCGTCCCAAGAATCTAAATGCGCAGAAAGAATTACATATTCATTAGGTTTTTCAGAACCTTTGATCATTCCAACAGTGTTGAATGTTTTCGCATCTGGAAGAATTTTTGATTGAGCGTCAATTTTAATTCTTGGTTTGCTTCCTTTTTCAGCCATTCTGTACAGCATTCCGTAATCTTCTATGTCGATATCAAACATTGGAATTTTAGAAGTTTTCGCTCCGAAAATACGATTTGCTCCCATAATTCCTGTCCAGTTTGAAATTGCAATTCCGGCTGCACCAGCTTTTTCTAAAGCCTCGGGAAGTGTATTGTTATCATATCCGATATTTTTCACATAATCACGGAAGTCTTTTGAAGCCTGCTCTTTTTCAGCTTTCAGTTTTTCGTACAATTCAGGAGTTGCAAATTCTTTGATCTGCTCATCTGAACGACCGATTTTCTGATATTGAGCCATCAAAACTATTTTTCCTTTTACAGAAGGAAGCCATTGATCGAATTCTGCTTTAGAAGAAACTTTAGGAAGAACTATCACTTCCGCCTCACCTGCTTTTTTCGTTGAAGGACTCCAAGCTAATTGTGTTGCAGAAAGAGATTTTACACGTGGATAAACCATATCTACATGTGTAGTTCCTCTTTGCCAACCTTTCCAGGTTCCAAATTGTTGTAAATTGGCATCAATACCCCAAGATTTTAATTTATTGGCAGTCCATTCATTAGATTTCAGCATTTCCGGAGTTCCCACCAAACGCGGACCGATACCGTCTAATAGCTCGAACGCCATATCTTCTAACTGAGAATGATTATTGGTTTCGTTGACAAAACTTTCAACAATCGGATTTAATTTCTGAGTGGTTGATTGTGCATTGGCAAATTGGCTCGCCAAAACTACTGCAGGAACTGCAAAAAAGGTGTTTATCTTCATACTTTTATTGATTGGCATAAAGATAAAGTTATTTAACGAAAATTAAAATTCTTAAAACCTTCTATTAAAAATAAAAAATCTATGCAAACATGTATGATCAGCAGAAAATGAATTTTATTTTCTCCCCACAGATTACACAGATTTGCATAGATCTAAAATTACAAGCTGCTATATTAAAATTTAAGGCAAACTTTTTAATTTTTAATTTTTAATTTTTAATTTTTAATTTTATAATGAATATTTTATCGCTTTATCCAACTCTATCGGATTATTATATTTTCTGATTTTTTCCTTTAATCTTTCATTGACTTCACGGGAATTGTTTTGCCCGACTTTAGTTCCATCATTTAGAAAAAATTCTTCATTTGAACGGGTTTGTTGTGTTGCATTTCTTAGATAATTAACGGGAGAATCGTAATATTTCAACTTAGAATCTTTGTACTTTGTATCATCTACAGCAACACTGCTTCCCAACATATAATCGATGTACATATTTCCTTTTGGGTTAGCAATCTTCTGAGTTTTTACCAATTCAAATTTGTAATTGTTTTTATCATCGTACAATTCTGTTATTAAACCGGGAAGTCCGTGAAATTTATAAGGACCTTCCTGAAAAGGAATATCTGTGGTAAACCACGCCGTCCAATTTCTTCCGCCCCAATTTGTAGTGGCTTTTTGCATATTCAAATCTTTCACTTTCTTTTTTTCATTGGTAAGCTTCCAGTTTTGAGTATTTTTAGATGAAAGTTTTAAAACAACATTTTCCAAAACATCATAATAATCATAGTCTGCCATACTGGACTTATGAGTAATAATATGAGATGTATTAAATTTTGAACCGTCAGTAATTGGTAAATTTCTAGTTACCAAAGAATCTCCAACAAAGAAATCACGCGGATAATATTTAATCATTTTAGGCTCAATATCGAGATGATAATTTTCTTTAGTGGTAACATTTTCTGTAGAATCTTTTTTGTATTCTACATCATAAATAAAACGGTGAGTCTGCGCTTTTCCAGCAAAGCCTGCTAGTAAAACTGTTGTTAAAAGTATATTTTTCATGGTAAATTATTTCTGATTAATAAATTCTTGTTCTTCTTTTGAAAGTAAAATAGTCGCTTCTTTATCTTCTTTCACAGGAACATTTTCCCAGATACTTTTATTGAAATCTACTTTTGTGTCTAATCCCTTTTTATCAGATCTTGTAAAAGTATTGTAGACTATTTCTGTAGTAAAGCTTCTCTCATCTTTTTTACCATCATAGCTTACAAAGAATTTTTCGCCGGTAATTTTTTTAGAAGCAGGGATGTAGCTTCCGTTCTTTTTATAAAAATCAAAAATTACTCTTGCATTTCCAAGCTGATAATCAAATTCTACCCCGTCTTTATTTGTTCTTTTATAAACAGGAAAATTTTCCTGCTGATAATTTAAATCATATAACGTTATTACTTTATCTATTTTATTATAAGTAATTTCACCCGATACATTTATTCCTCTTTCAGATTGTACTTTTACATAAATAACCTGGGTGTCATTATCTTCTGAAATTAGTCGACCGGTTATTTTTGAATTCTTACTATTCATATTGGCTAACAACCGATATATTTCAAAACTAAAAAAATAATCACCCATACTTGCGTGTTCAAACTCATCTGTTTTCACATTAAAAACACCTTTCGAGCTATTTTTTTTATACTTTACATTATTGAGCTGTATCTGTAATATTTCGTCATAATTCTTCTTAAACCCATCTCTAAAATTGTAAGAATTGCTTTTAGTCCACAATTTAGCTTCTGCAATTACCATAAAAAACAGGCTGTCATTGTTAAAACCTTTAGATTTAAAAGTAATATCATAGAGTGATGGCTTGTCAAAATATCGTTTATTATAATTCTTATGCAAATCTTCAATAATCTTCTTGATATCTACATTAATGATTTTCACTTCTTCAATATTTTTAAAAACAGGTTCAAGTTTAATGACAGAACTGAAGTTTTTAAAATTTTCTTTCTTAAAGCCCGACGCAGAAACTTCAAAATCTTTAGAATTCTCATCGACAGGCGCAAAACCATCTTCGTTCGTATAAAGCAATTGGTCTGATAAAATAATTCTTGCATTGGCAATAGGTTTTCCGTTTTCAGCATCTACAACCTGTAATTTTTGTGCCGAGAAAAATGCCGATAATAAAACAAATAAAAAGGAAATATGTTTCATAAAAAGTTCCGCTATGGTTTATTAGCGGAACAAATATATATTCAAATGAGAATACATTTCAATAAGGTTTGATATATTTAATATTATTTGTGAATATTTAAATTTCTTTAACGATATTTTAAAACTAATCTACTTCAAAAATCGCCTGAATTTCTACAGAAGAATTTACAGGAACAGAAGAAGCTCCAAATGTAGCTCTTGCATGTTTTCCTTTATCACCAAAAACGTCTACCGCAAGATCTGAAGCAACATTCATCAAATCAGCGTGCTTTGTATAATCATCTTTCGTATTGAAAATTCCGGTAAGTTGCACCACTTTTTTTACTTTATCTAAATCTCCGTTTACTGCATCTTTTAAAACTGCTAAAACATTCAGCATCGTCTGTTTAGTCGCTTCTTTCACCTGATTCTCATCTACAGAAACACCCAATTTTCCGGGATATAAAATTTTTCCGTCTTTCAGAGCAACCTGATTGATAAAAACCAGATTTCCAGATCTTACAAAAGGCTGATAATTTCCTGCAGGTTTTGGAACATTGGGAAGAATAATATTTTTCTCGGCTAAAACCTTTTCTATGCTTTTGTTTTGTGAAATTTTAATTTCAGAATTTTTGTTAAAAGTTCCTTTCAAGGCAAATACAACTTTTGCAAAGTTTTTCCCTTGTTCAAAAGCTATCTCCTTTTCTCCTGCGCTTGGTCTTTGAACATTTTTTACAGAAGCTAAACTTGTTGCTCCCAAAACCGTATTTCCCTGCGGAATATTTTTATCAATTTTCTCAACACCTCGAATTCCATTTGACACTAAAACCATCCCGTGAACGGAAAGACTGTTCCAAAAAGCCTGAACTGCCAATTCATTTCCTGCTCCGCTTCCAGCCGACATAAAAACGGTTGCAGGCATTCCTTCCAATGCGTGATTAGTCCACAAATTCACTGTTTTAGAAAGAAATTCACTCATTCCTGTACTGATATTTCCAAAATAAACTGGTGAGCCAAAAGCAATTCCATCGTATGAAGATAATTCTTCCACAGAAGCAACCGGAATATCTTTTAAACTTGTATGATTGGATGATTTTACCTGTTTAATAATACTTTGAACATTTCCATTAGCTTCAATTCCTTTAGAGATTTGCTTTGCCAATTCGTAAGTTCCGCCATTGTCAGAATGAATCAGTACTAATACTTTTGCTTTGTTATTTTGAGCCATCATTGCATTTGAAATTATTGTTAAAATAAAAACTGCTAAAAATCTATTGAGTGTTTTCATGTAAATTATTTATGATAATGCAAATTTAGTGCTGTCATTTTTATTAATTTTGCCAAAAACTTTATGCAAAACGCCAAGTCAAAATGTAGTCTTATTGAAAATGAAAACGGATTTCTGGATGATTTTATTGAGAAAGAAGCTTACATTTGGTACGAAGAAAATTGGCAACATGACGATGACGAGCATCTTCATCAGCGAGCACAACTTACTTTTGTGAAAGAAGGTTACCAATATTTTCACATTGACAATAAAGTTTATCTTGTTCCGCAAAATCATGTCATCTGGATTCCGTCATTGCAAAAACATAAAATAACTTCTGAAGCAGAAACTGTAAAATTGATGGTAAGTTTATTTAAAAACATCCCGGAAAACCAATTTTATAAGACAACACATGTTTTTCCTGCACCTCCGATTTTAAAAGAAATGATTTTTTATGCTAAAAAATGGAATAAAGAAACAGCGGAAAACCATGAACAGGAAGCTTTTATGAATGCATTATTGATTAGCCTTCCTAATTTTTGCAAAGAAAATACGGCTTTACAAATTCCGTTACCTTCGGATTTGAGATTGCTTGAAGTCTGCCAATTTATCAATTTAAATTTCAAAAATGATTACAGTGTTGAAGAATTAGCAGAAACTGCAAATCTTTCTGTAAGAAGTCTTCAGCGTATTTTCAAACAGGAAACCGGAATAAGTATAAAGAAATATGCACAACTGATTAAAATTCTGAAAAGTATAGAATTGATTAACTCCAATCAGTTTACATTAAGCGAGGTTGCTTATAAAGTGGGGTACAAAAGTCTTTCAGCATTTACATCATCTTATCAGGCGATAATGAATACGAAGCCAAAAGTAAGTAAGAATATATAATTTTAACCTAAAAAAATAAGCCGACTGAATCAGCCGGCTTATTTTTATTTTTTTGATTCTTCAACAGAAACTTTTCTGAAGTCTTTGAACAATTTGCTTAGTTCAAGAGCTGATTTACGAGCTCTAGTTCCAGCTGCTTTGTTTCCTTTTTCAACTTGTTGGTTAGCTTCAGTTGTGAACGCTTCAAATTCTGCGTTGATTTTTTCGATAAGTTCTTTCATGTCTATAAAAATTTAGGGTGCAAATATATGGTTTAAGACCATTCCAGCCTAATTGTAGAGGCATTTTTTAATATATCAAATCTAAAATAAAATATCAAAACCCTAAAAATAGAAGAGGATATTTTAAAAATACATTGATTATGAATTTAATAGCTCATTCTACGGTTTAAGATAGTATTTCAGCTGAAAAATCAATTTTAACTAAAAAATCTATCATCACACTATTCTTCTTTTCTAATTCTTCATCATTTCACCATTAATTACATCAGATTTTTAACAAAAAAGACGAGAATAAACAAAGAAATTAATGGATTCAAAATAGTTGTATGTATGATTAAATTTAGATAAATCAAGTTTTCAACAAAACTAAAATGACATAATCAAACTTGTTTTTGATATTTCTTGAAAAATTACAACAAAATATCAAAATAAAGTAACAATTATCGCCAAGTAATGCCTATTTTTGAAGAATATAACCATTTTTAAAACACAAACTTCAACAATGCATCAAGTATCCGATGAATTAAAAGAAAACGGCTTCAGCATTACTCTCGTTTCTGACATAATAGAACGCAATAATTTCTCAAGAAAATTTAATACACTAGAATATTTTGCGATCTATTTGGTTGCCGAAGATCTCAATATTACTGTTGAGCATAAGCCTTATCATATCCCCGGTGGAAATTCTGTTTTTATTGGGCCACAAAAGAAAGTAGAATTTGGCAATGCATTGGGTAAAGAAATTTATGCGATTGTTTTCACTAAAGAATTTTTCGACAAAACATCAAAAGACAGTATATATCTCAATTCAAGTATTTTTTTCAACAGTAAATCTCACATTTTTGTAGCTCCATATTTTGGTAATAATGATTACAACAAAATCATATTAATAGAAAGGCTTAAAAGATTTTCTGCCATTGATGAAAAAAACATCTATTTTTCTGCAGCACATAACGCCATAGAAAGTTTAATTCTTGATGCTCATTTGCATATTGATCATAAAAATGATCCCAAAGAACATTTAGAATCTGTAAGCTTAGTCAACCGTTTTACTGTAATTCTTCAGAGAGATTATAAGATTGAAAAAAAAGTTTCTCACTACGCAGACGAATTAAGAGTCTCCAGCCGGAAGTTAACCGATATGACTGAATTTGTTTATGGCAAATCTGCCAAGCAAATGATTATAGAAAAAGTAAGATTCGAATGTGAGAAAGCAATTAAATTCTCAACTAAGACATTGTCAGAAATTGCATTTGATTTAGGATTTAAAGATGAAGGCAACTTTACTAATTTCGTGAAAAAACACAGCGGAAAAAAACCATCTGATATGAGAGAAATGATTGGCTAAAACACCTGTAATTTCCAATAAATTTATTTTTACACTTCATATTTGCTCTATTTTATAGAGCATTTTTTATTTATATACAATTCTTAATAATAAAAATATAAAAACATTAAAATCAAATATTTACAATTTATTTTTACGTAATAATTTATAAATTTTTACGTAAAAATTATTAAATCAAACCCACAGTAAATTGCATTACGTATATATACTGACTAGATTTGCAGTAATAATTAAAGACAATAAAAAATTATCTATATCAGAAAATAAGAAAGAACACCAAATCACAAAGTTTTTATTAGTATTATAATCTATTCTTTTCAACCAATACATTCATCATATTAATAAACTTTTCATCATCAGTTTTCAATGGTAACTGGATTTATTGAATAAAATCAATGAACCCAGTTACCTTATTTTTTTTCCTAAGCAAAATTTGTAAAAATCCCTTTCTAAAGCTATTTAAACAGTTATTTGAATTGAATATTCTCATTAAAAATGCTTTTTATTGCAGATTATCTTGCAATCTTAGTCATCTGTGTAAAAATTTGCAAAAAATAAGCATGTTTTTGCAAATCCCAATCTCTAAATGCGCTATATCTTTGCACCCGAAAAGAATAGATAATAACTTATCTAAAATTAAAACTGATTGATAATATGAAACAATTTTTATTGGCGGCAGCAGGATTATTTGCTTTCGCAACAGCTAGCGCTCAAAACGTAACATTAAACGTGAAATTAAAACCAATTCAAACGCTAGTAGTAAACAAATCTCAAGAAGAAGTAAACTTAGAGTACAAAACAACAGATGACTATGCAAATGGTGTATCATCACCAAATGCAGATCACTTAAACATCTACAGTACAGGAGGTTTTGAAGTAAAAGTAAAAAGTGAAAACGCTGCAATGCAGAATGGAGGAAAAAGCATCCAAGCAAATACTATTAGATTAACAGCTACAGCTGGTTCAGATGCTGTTAATGGAGCTCAATACTCTCAAAACGTGGCGTTAGCTGGAACCGAAAGCACTTTGGTAACTTCTACGACTGGTGGAGCTAACAAAAAGATTAGCATTGAATATAGAGGAGCTGGACAAAATACTTACATTAACAATTATATTGCAAATCAAGATCCTACTCTTTATACAACAAAATTAATTTATACGATTGTTAGTAAATAACAAACTATAACTATAGCATATTATAGTGTCACAATTTATTTGTGACACTTTTCATGTAATTTAAAACACCATCATGAACAAAATCACTTTATTTTTCGTCTTTCTGATCATACAAATCAGTGCACAGACAGGTATTTCGGTTTCTCCACCGAGAGTATATTTTGAGTCTGCAGCAGGATCTAGTAGCACGCAAAAAATAACGGTTACTAATGTGAGTGCAGAAAATACATTAGACCTTGCAGTAAGTTTGGGAGATTGGGATTATGATGAAAAAGGTGAAAATAATATGTATACAGCCGGTACATTGAAAAACTCTTGTGCAAGCTGGATCAATATCAAAAAAAACGATAATTACTTCAGCCTGGCTCCCGGAGAAAGAAAAGAACTGGAAGTAACCCTTACTTCACCTACAGTAAATCAGGATAAACTTTCTGCGCATACTGCTGTATTATTTGTTAGCCAAATGAATCCTGTAGATGATGTAGACAAAAAAGGAGCAAAAATTAAAGTAAGTATTCGTTCCGGAATTAAAATATTCCATAGAACACCGGAAGTTGTAAAAAGAAAGATTGAAATTAAAGATTTGAAATTTGACAGTTCAAAAAAGCTGTTGAATATCACCTTTGAAAATCAATCAGATATTTGGACAGATGGAAAAATCATCACAGATATCATTAATACCAGTACCGGTAAAAAAATTGCGATAGACCCTATTGTTTTTTATACATTACCCGGAAACATTAGAAAAGTAAACATTCCTGTAGAGGATTTAAAAGACAAAGGCTCATATAACGTGTCGGTTATGATTGACTATGGAGATAACGAGACATTAGAAATGGGAGAACTAAATTTTAATTATGAGTAAGGTATTAGTCGCTCTATTCATCACAATATCCATGATAGTTAATGCACAGGTTTCATTTACTTCATGGACAAACAGCTACATGCAGGTAAATTCTTATAATGGAAATAATAATCCTGATGCATATACCGTAACATTTGCAGCCAATGGTAATTTAAACATGCCTTATTGGAAACTTTCTGCAAAACTTAAGCAAGTAATCACTTCTACAGACGGACAATATACTATCCCTGGAAATAAGATATCCTTTCAGCCTATTTCTTCAACAGGGCAGGCTTATCCTAATCCTACTCCATCACTTGCGCAAATCGGAGTGCCACCCAATGTATTTTTACAAGAAAATGCAGAAGTTTTTTTGGTTCCACAATCAAATGCACCAATGTACAATATGCCCGCAACGCCAAACGGCTATTATAATCTTCAGCTTAAATACGGAATTACCATCATGGGAGGCGCGTATTTGGGAACTTATCCGGCATGGACAAGGTTTGCAGCTCCCGTAGAATTTACAGCTTACGATCAATACAACAATGTGATTGGAAAAATAAGCCATACTTTTGAATTTCATATTGCTAATTTGACGGGAACGCCACCTGTAACGCAGGAAATGTCTTTAAAAGTAAACATGAATGCTGCAAACGGCTTACTTGAATTTAATAGTATGCAGGATTATAACAACGGAACGAGTGTTGTTTATCCTAGTGGTTTGCAAATCAGCACAAATACCAACTTTCAGATAAAAGTGCGATCACTACAAAGTCATTTGTTATCCAATATTGGTAATTATTCTATTCCTGTGGGTACAATACATCTTAGTTTGCAACCTTTAGGTCAGAGTAATCAAACTGTTTTTCCGATCACATTAAGTACAGCAAGCCAGACTCTTGCCAAAGGAAATGTATCTCAAACTACAATCTACAATTACGACATCAAATATTTTACATTGCCACAAGATGAGCAATTAATTAACGCTAAGCCTACTGAGTATTCTACTACGCTACAGTACGAAATTACTCCTCAATAAAATTTAGAAGATGCCTTTTTCAAGCAAAAGATTTTTGTTCACCTTTTTTATCGTTTTATTCAGTAGCATTTATTTAAATGCACAAAAAACCGAATCCAATGTGACGATGGAAATAGAACAAGGAAGTTCGCCATCACGTTCCAGACTTTTAAATCTTGTTGTTGCTATTCAAAATTTAAATTCTAATAATTTCAGCGGAAAACTGCAATTTGTATGTCCGAAAGGATTTAAAATTATCTCTGGTGAAGAGCCAGTAATAGAACTTAAGCCCAACGAAAAAAAATATTTACCTGTAAGAGTTATTATAGAATCTGATGCTAAAGCAGGATCTTCACCTATAAAAGTTCGATTACTTGATCAGCTTGGAATTTTGATTGCAGAAAGAATCAAAGAACATGTTATTGAGATTAATAATGACCTCAGTTTAACAGTCTTAAACACTCCTATTTACAGATCTTCCAGCCAAGAACCTATATCGGTTAAAGTGAGAGTAAGCAACTCGGGAAATATTTCTCAAGATATTACTTTGGTTTGCAAAATCCCTGATCCTGAAAATGGAAATCAGTTTTTGGAGCAGCAAGCTGTCATTAATGTAAAAAAAGATTCTACTTTTACATTTACTTATCAGCCTTCAAAAGGCTTATCCAGATTATCAAATTTTTCAATAAGTGTGTCTGGTTTTAGAAATCCTGACAAAGAAATATTTAATTCAGCTACTGTTTTTGTGCAGAATATTTCCAGTGTTCAGAAATATCAGGATCCGCAGTTCAATAATTTTGCAGAAGAAACAAAAAATCAGATTACAACTTCTTACAGAAAGGTTGGAGATAATATCGACATGTATCAGCTAATTGGTTCGGGTGGTTTCAATTTGCCTACCGGGTTTCTTTTTATGAGAGGAAATATTGCACTTCTCGACAGTCAGCCACAACCTTTGGTAACCAATACGAATATTGTTCTTCAGCAAGGTAAGGATCAATATACCATTGGAAGCGTTAATAAGCTTTTAGAAATGACTTTGGTAGGAAGAGGTGTAGAATACAGCCATACTTTCGGAAAAGATAAAAAATTGGAGGTCGGGTTTATTGATCAGAATTTTAATCTTATTGAAAAAAACAGCTTTTTAAAAAACGGTTACGGTTTCTTCACAAAAGGAACACTTAACGCCAACAACAGTTCAAGAAATATTTCGGCAGCATATATTTACCGTTACGATCCTTTTGAAAAAAGTAAGCACAGTATTTTGGGAACAGAAACCAATTATGCTTTTGATAAAGTATGGAGTATGAATGCAAAGGTAAATGCAGGTTTAAGTTCTTACGAAACTCAGGATCTTACAAAACCTTCCTTCTCTGCTGAATCTAATTACATTGGAGCTATTAAAGATTATAATCTTAGCGGAAACTACTTTTTCAGTTCAGGATATTACCCTGGAAATAGACGTGGAAGTATACAGTTGCAGCAGAATATTTCAAAGAATTACAAAAATTACAACTTTTTCGGTAACGCTATATTCTCTAATTTTTCGCCAAAATATTACTTTTTGGACCGACCACAGGTTTCTGAAAACACAAGAATTGAGTTGGGAACTAAATTTCCGAGAATAAAAAACATTAGTTTTGGGCTTTTTTATCAGTTTCAGAATGAAAACTCAAACAGCTACAACAATTTCTTTGGAACTTGGGAAGATAGTGAATTGCGCGATCTTACGGCACATAGAATTGTAGAACAAATTTCATGGTCAGATTACAAAACAAGACAATCTGCAGTATTTGCATTTGAAACAGGAATTGTAAAATATCCACTTTCTGACGATCAGAAATTCCAAATGAAACTGAATGGAAATTACAGTTTTAAAAACTTCAATATCAATGCGATTTACCAATCTGGAAGTTATTACTTGTCTGAATATGCATTCTCTCATTTAGCATCAGAAGACAATGATTATAAAAGACTTACAGTTTCGCTTTTCTATAACAATAGCTTCATCAAAGACAAATTCAACCTGAGTACAGGATTATCTTACGTAGATGATATTATCTATGGAAAATCGCCTTCTGCATTTGTAAATGCAAAGTATAACAGTAAAAATTTCAGTGTATTTTTGAACTCTTCATGGTACAATTATTCGGTAGGAGTTTTGGCTAATAATATTCTGACATTTGAGCTTGGTTTAACTTTAAACTTAAGAAATGCTGTATTAAGTCCCGACAAAAAAGGGAAAATTCAGGTGCTTGCTTTTTATGATGAAAACAACAACAACATTTTTGATTTAGGAGAGAAAACCGCAAACGATTATATTGTCAACATCAATAATGTAGCTCTTAAAACTACAGCAGACGGAACAGCAACTTACAAAAATGTACCTTTCGGAAAATACAGACTGAAACAGTTTACTCAGCAAGGTTGGTATTATGATGAGTATGATTTTAATGTAGATTCTTATTCGTTTCCTTTAAATATTCCGCTTCATCAGAACGGAACACTTCAGGGCAAAATATTTTTTGATTATAACTCAAGAGTTGCTGTTGATTTCGAGCACAGAGCATCTTCAGTGGCATTTCAAATCATTAAGCAAAATAATGTTATCCAAAGAATCGGAAGTGACGACGAAGGAAAATTCAACTCATTTTTACCAACAGGTAACTATACAATTATTATTGAAGAATCTACACTTCCTGCCAATACATATTGCGAAACAAAAAGCTTTGATATTAATATAAAAGCTGGAGAAATTGTGGTTGTTCCTGACTTCGTTATTAAAGTAAGAGAGAAAAAAATAAATAAAAAAACTTTCAGTAATTAACATTTTTACTCTTCCAAATCCTCTTTTTAAATTTTTCATTTTAATAAAATAGAAAAAACTTTTTTTAAGATTTTGCAGAAAATAAGCTGCACAAATATTAAAAAAATAAAATTTACTTAAAATTAAATATTTTAAAATAAAAAAATTAACATCAATTTTAATGGCTGAAAGCCTTTCTGAAATGCTTAGTTTATTTTCATCCAGTTATTTATGAGGTTATAATGCTAAACTATCGCTCTGAATTACTTTATTTAGCTTCGTCTTTTTGTATGTATCGAATGTTAAATCATTGTAATAAATTATTTTTTATAGTATCTTTCGCCACAAAAAAACTACCTTTAGTATAAAAATATTAATTATTCATAATATTTTATTGAATCTCAACAATGAGATTCCCGCAATATGAAAAGTAAAATAATAGGTGTAGGAAACTACATACCATCAGAAACCATTACCAATCTGTTTTTCGATAAGCATATTTTCCTTAATGAGCAGGGCGAAAATTTAAAGGAAGAAAATTCCGTAATTACCAGTAAATTAAAAAAAATCACAGGAATTGAGGAAAGAAGATATGCAAGCAACAATCAGGTAACTTCTGATTTAGGATTTATTGCGGCTAAGAATGCAATAGAAAACTCAAAAATAGATCCTGAAACTTTAGATTATATTATTTTCGCTCATAATTTTGGCGATATAAAATCTGGTACCATACAGTCAGATGCTGTACCTAGTCTTGCTTCTAGAGTAAAACATTTATTGCAGATCAAAAATAATTTCTGTGTTGGTTACGATTTGTTATTTGGATGTCCGGGATGGATTGAAGGAGTCATTCAGGCTAATGCATTTATCAAATCTGGTATAGCCAAAAGATGCTTGGTGATTGGAGCAGAAACGCTTTCTCGTGTTACAGATCCTCATGACAGAGACAGTATGATTTATGCAGACGGAGCAGGAGCGGTAATTTTGGAAGCCAATGAAGATGATGACGATTCTGGGATAAAATCTCATGTATCAGCTTCTTTCACATTAAAAGAAAAAGATTTTCTGAATTTCGGTAAATCTTACAACAACGATAATTGTCAGGATACTCGATACATCAAAATGGATGGAAGAAAAATCTACGAATTTGCCCTTGTGAATGTTCCGGAAGCGATGAAGAAATGTCTCGATCAAAGTGGTTATTCAATAGATCAGCTAGATAAAATAATTATTCACCAGGCAAACGAAAAAATGGATGAGGCAATTGTCAACCGATTCTATCAGTTATACGACACACCTCCTCCAGCAGATATTATGCCGATGGTAATCAGTAAGCTCGGAAACAGCAGTGTTGCAACAATACCCTCACTATTAACTATGATTTTAAATAACGAGTTGCCTTCACATACCATCAAAAAAAATGACATTGTTTTATTTGCATCAGTGGGTGCAGGAATGAATATTAACGCATTTGTTTATAAGTTTTAAAGGTAAATCAACTTTAAACTTTACAATATTTTTAAAATATAAAGAGAAATAACATGCTTATTTCTCTTTTATTGTTTCTAATTTTCAGAAAATTTCCCTTTTTTCATTTTCAATTTTTTGTTCTTCAAAAAAAACGAAATTTCCTTGTTTACATCAATTACAATATTTATATTTTGTAATCGTTTACACATCAAAATAATTTAAAATATAATAACAGACAGTGCAGGATAATTTTTAGATTCAATTATTTTAGATTGCGATTAGAAAAGAAAAACAATTAAAAAATCGGCCTTCATACAAACTTACAATGCTCTATAATTATGAAAAAATATGTTTTACTCCTTTTTGTACTCCTATTATCGGTTCAAACTTCAGCTCAGTATAAACCTTGGACTTCTGCAAAACAACCTTTAAAAGAAATTAAAGCTTTAAAAAAGCAGATCAAAAAACCGGAGTTCAGAAAGGTTGATTACTTAATTACTGATTTCGGAGCTGTTGGCGATGGAAAAACAAAAAATACAGAAGCTTTCAAAAAAGCAATCGAAAAATGCAGCGCAGAAGGTGGCGGAAGAGTTATAGTTCCAAACGGAATTTTCCTTACAGGAGCCATTTATTTAGAATCTAATGTCAATTTACATTTAAGCGACGGTTCTACGATTTTATTCAGTCAGGACAGTAACGACTACCCTATCGTTTTCACTCGTTGGGAAGGAATGGAATGTATGAATTATTCATCTTTAATTTATGCTTATGAAGAAGAAAATATCGCCGTTACTGGAAAAGGTACTTTAGACGGAAATTCGGATAATGACAATTGGTGGTTTTGGTGTGGCGCAACAAAATATGGCTACAACACCTCTCGTCCAGGCAGACAAAATCCAGCTCGAGCAAAACTTCATGAATATATGGCACAAAGAAAACCTGCAAGAGAAAGAATTTTTGGTGATGGTTATTATTTGAGACCTAATTTCGTTCAGCCTTACAAGTCTAAAAACTTTTATATGGCGGATGTTTTGGTAAAAAATTCTCCAATGTGGAATTTGAATCCTGTTTTGTGTGAAAATGTTTTAATTGAAAGAGTAAAAGTAATCAGTCACGGACCAAACAATGACGGTTTTGATCCGGAAGCGTGTAAAAATGTCTGGATTAAAGATTCTTATTTCGATACAGGAGACGATTGTATTGCCATTAAATCAGGAAGAGACGAAGATGGAAGAGATATTGGTAGACCGGCTGAAAATCACATCATCGAAAACTGCGAAATGAAAGATGGTCACGGTGGTGTCGTTATCGGAAGTGAAATTGCAGGTGGCGCAAAAAATATTTATGCTATTGGAAATGTAATGGACAGTAAAAATCTTGATCGTGCTTTAAGAATTAAAACCAGCTCAAGCCGTGGCGGAATCATCGAAAACGTATTTTTCTACAATACTAAAGTCGGTGCTTATAAAGAAGCGGCGGTACGTTTCAATATGCATTATGAAAAACCGGGAAATCATATTCCGACCATCAGAAATATCTGGGTTGAAAATTTAACTGTTGATAAAGGCGGGAAATATGCCGTATTTTCGGATGCTTACGAATCTTCTCCTGTAACAGATTTCACAATGATTAATGCTAAAATGGTTGGCGTTCAGATTCCTTACAAAGTAGATTATCTGAAAAACGTGACATTGAAAAATGTAACCGTTAACGGACAGCCTTTAACCGAGTTAAAGCCGTAGTAATTCAGATTCTGTATCAATGAACACAAAGTGCACAATGTTTTTAAATTATATTGCTCAAAAGTCCACAAAGCCGCTTCGCTTATATAAGATTACTTGTAAAAACTTATAATGCTTTTTTAAGCGAAGCGGCTTTGTGAGACTAAAATTATTAGAATAATTAGGATAAAAACTCCGTGAACTTAGTGTTCTCAACTACAAAAAATAAAATGCGAAAAACAACCCTACTTGCCGGACTGCTTGTATTGTCTACACTCTCCCATTCTTTTGCCCAATCCAAACATTGGCAGAACAAAGAGCGTGAATTGCATTACAAAGAAGACAAAGGAGATTTTTTATTAGTCAATGGAAAATATCGTTTCAACCGAGCTTTGTACGGAGACAACCGTGCTTCGAGAGTTGAGGCGGGAGATTTACCGGAATTTGCACTCTATCTTCCGGGAATGGGTGGAAATCTTCAGTTCGTTATTCAGAAAGGAAATTCGATTAAAAAATTAATTAACGCAGAAAAGATTGAAACCCGTTATCGTCCGGGTTCAATGTTGTATGAAATCAAAGACCCTATCCTTGGAAACGGAAGTTTAAAACTAACCGTTTTAGCACAGGCTAAAGAAGAAGGTTTGGTTTTAAGAATGGAAACTGCAAATGTAGATTCTTCCACAAAAATCTATGCAATTTATGGCGGAGCAAGCGGAACGACTTTCAGCAGAAATGGCGACATCGGTGCAGACCCGGAATCCGGATTTTATCTGTTACCTGAATATTGTGTAAATAACCAATTTCAGGCATTAAAGAATCAGTTTCAATTGAATTATTTAAATAAGAAAAAAGAAGCTCAAATGGTAAATGGGAACTTTTCGAATGTTTCTTTTTTGCAGATGACTGACGCAAAAACATTAGAAAACATTTCTGCTTTTACTCAAAATAAAATAGATAAATCACCGATTATTTACGCTACTTATTCTTCACAAAAAAATCCGGTTTATATACAGGTTTCTAAAGGGAAATCAGCTAAAAACTTTTCGGATGAAGATTTAAAAAATATATTTAATGAAGCTGAAAAAGCTCGTTTAACATTAACGAATCGAATTCAGCTCAAAACTCCGGATGCAGATTTAAATAATTTCGGAGCCAATTTAGCCGTTGCCGCAGACGGAATTTGGGAAAGTCCGACCTTCCTTCACGGTGCGGTTGCTTGGAGAATGCGACTGAATGCTTGGAGAGGAGCTTACACAGCTGATGCGTTGAGTTGGCACGACCGAGCGAAAGAACATTTTGAAAGTTATGCCAATTCACAGGTTTTAAAACCAGATTCTGCGCCTGTAGAAATGGACACGATGCGTCATCTTGCGCGACACGAAGAGAAAATGGGAACTTCGGTTTTTTCAACCGGATATATTTCCAGAAACCCGAATGACAACTCAAAACCACATCATTACGATATGAATCTGGTGTTTTTTGACCAGATGTTTTCGCATTTCAATTACACAGGAGACAAAGAATTTCTTAAAAAAATGTGGCCGACAATGGTTCGCCATATCGATTGGGAAAAGCGAAATTTTAAACGTGGTGATTTGTATGATGCTTATGCGGCGATTTGGGCAAGTGATGCGCTGCAATATTCGGGTGGAAAAGTAACGCACACTTCGGCGTATAATTACAGAGCCAACCGTGAAATGGCAAAACTGGCTAAAATCATTGGTGAAAATCCTCAACCTTACGAACAGGAAGCTGATGCTATTTTAAAGGCGATGAAAAATGAACTTTGGATTAAAAACAAAGGATATTTTTCTGAATACAAAGATGCTTTAGGCAATCAAATCGTTCACGACAAACCTGGAATTTGGTCAATTTACCACGTTTCGGATGCTTTTATTTTGAATGAATTTGAGGATTATCAGAACTTACAATACATTAATAATTACACCCCTAAAATTCCGATTACGGTAAAAGGTGCGGATAATAAAGACTATTTTACCTTAGCTACGACGAATTGGCAACCTTATGATTGGTCGATTAACAATGTGGCTTTGGCAGAAAATTTACAGATCGCTTTGGCGTATTGGCAAGCCGGAAGAAACGAGGATGCCTACCAACTTTGGAAAGGAAATTTGGTTGAGTCGATGTATTATGGCATCAGTCCGGGGAATTTTGAACAGCTTTCTCATTACGATGCATTTCGTGGCGAATTATACAGAGATTTTGCAGACCCGATTGGTGTGGCTTCAAGAAATTTGACGGAAGGGCTTTTTGGAGTTTATCCGAATTTATTAGAGAATAAAATCAGCATTAAACCTGGATTCCCGAAAGACTGGAATTCTGCAGAATTGAAACTTCCGGATTGGGATTATCGGTTTAAAAGAACTTCAAAGAAAACTGAATATATTTTCACTTCAAAATATCAGAATTCTGTTTCATTGGAAATGCAGATTCCTGTGAATTATTCCGACATCAAATCGGTTAAAGTGAATGGTAAAAATGTAGATTGGAAAATTAAACCCAATTCTATTTTACAGCCAATCATTCAGTTTACAACTCCAACTGGAAAAGATTTTAAAATTGAAATCAATTATTCCGGAGAGGAAATTAAAAATGACCGAACTAATTTTATTAATTACATTTCTGAAAACCTTCAATTAAATTTTGATTCAAAAAAGAAAATAAAACAAGTTTACGATCCACAAGGACTGATTAAAAATTCCCCTCCTCTGGAGGGGTGGATTCGACCAAAGGGAGAAGACGGGGTGGTTAAAAATGACTTTAATTTAGTCCAAGAAGAAAGAAAAGGAACATTTTTCGTTCAGGTCGAGCAAAACGGAAACACTTGGTGGCAACCTGTAAATATTGACATTCGTTTTCCTTTAGAAACAAAATGGATGAATAAAAAACTGCAGATTCAGTCAAAATCTGCAAATGTAATTAATGGAAAACTGACTATTAATGGTTTAAATAAAACTTTTAGCATTCAAAAAAGTCAAAATACATCAATTGAAATTCCTGCAAATTATTTAAGCAAAGGAACAAATTCTATCGAGCTTGATTATAACGGAATTAAACAAAATATTGAAATTACTGATTGGAACATTGAAAATCAAGGGCAGTTCAATAATATTTCATTAGCCTCAAAATACAATGAAAAAGTAACTGAAATTTTCAACCAGAAATATCTTTCGCCAAGATTAGAAGTCCCTACTCTACAGCTTCCTTGGCAGGGAATCGGAAATTGGTGTTATCCGTTAATTACTGCTCAAATCGATGACAGTGGATTAATGAATAAAAGAAAAAATGACAAAGTTGATTTCTTTGGAATTCCATTTTTAATTGATAAAACTGATAAAAATATTGCCTTTGCAAGTCAGTGGGATAATTATCCCGAATCAATTGAAATTCCGATTTCAGGCAAAGGAAAGAAAATCTATTTTCTGATGGCAGGTTCTACGAATCCGATGCAGTCGCAGATTGTAAATGGAACAATTACAGTTCAATATATTGATGGCTCGACTACAGAATTAGAATTGAAAAATCCGACAAATTGGTGGCCGATTGAACAGGATTTGTTTGATGATAATTTTGCTTTTGAAATTCCTGATGATAAAATTCCGTATCGTGTAAAACTGAAAACAGGAGAATTATACAAAGGCGGAACTTTGAGTAAATATTCTAGCATTAAAGGATTTACAGACCGTCAGATTGATGGTGGTTCCGCAACGATTTTAGATTTGCCGATTGATCCGAATAAAGAATTAAAATCGATAAAATTAACCGCAGTGAGCAATGATGTTGTGATTGGAATGATGAGTGCGACTGTTTTGAGATAATGATAATTAAGTATAAAATATAATTGGCAGTTTGTCATTCCGAGGAACGAGGAATCTATTAGAAAATTAAGATTCTTCACTGCACTTTGTTTCGTTCAGAATGACAAGCGTGAAAGCATAAAACAAAAATTTAAAAATGAAGAAAATAGCAATATATTTAAGTCTTTTCTGCATTGGGTTTTCATCCTTAAATGCACAGAAAATCGACCGTAAAAAAGTTGTTCAGCGACATAATATCGTCAATGTAAAAGCAGATACTTTATCAACTTTAACGGTTGGAAACGGAAAATTTGCGTACACGGTTGACATTACCGGAATGCAGTCGTTCCCTGAATATTATAAAAACGGAGTTTCTTTGGGAACTCAATCGGAATGGGGCTGGAATAGTTTTCCAAATACCGAAAATTATAAATTTGAGGAAACTCTGAAAGCGTATGATTTCAATAATGACGGTCGAAAAGCTTTGTACAGCGTTCAGATTAAAGAGCCGGAAAGGAACAAAGGCGCAGTTGATTATTTCCGAGTAAATCAACATCGTTTGCAACTGGGAAATGTTGGAATTGAACTGATAAAAAAAGACGGCAAAAAGGCGCAAGTTTCAGACCTACAAAATATCAATCAGAAAATTGATTTGTGGACTGGAATTATCACGAGTGAATTTACTTTAGAAGGAACTCCTGTAAAAGTTTGGACTGCTTCTTTCCAAAATTCAGATAAAATAGGGGTGAAAATTGAATCGGATTTAATTTCTCAAAAGAGATTAAAAGTTTTTGCAAAATATCCTTATCCAAGCGGACAATTCTTAGATGAAGCAGCTTTTTATGGAAACGCAGATAAACATTCAACAAAAATCATTTCATCCAACTCAACTCAGGGATTAATTGAGCATAAATTGCAAAGTGCGGATTATTTTACTCAATTGTATTTCACAGATGGTAAATTAAGTGAAGCTGGCAAACATTATTTTGTTTACGAGCCTTCATCTAAAAACAAAACGGTTGAATTGACTGTTGAATTTTCAGATAAAAATAAAAAGACTTCAAAAAGTTTATTTAGTGATGCTGAAAAAGAAAGCATTTCAGGTTGGAAAAACTTTTGGGAAAGCGGTGCTGCCGTTGATTTTGAAGGAAGTACAGACCCTAGAGCAAACGAACTAGAACGCAGAGTTGTGTTATCTGAATATTTAACCAAAGTACAATGCGGAGGAAGCAACCCACCACAGGAAACAGGTTTAACATTCAACAGCTGGTACGGAAAACCACACACAGAAATGCATTGGTGGCACGGCGTTCACTACGCTTTATGGGGAAGACCAGAAATTTTGGAAAAACAGCTTGATTATTATTTCAGAACATTTGAAAAAGCAAAAAAATTAGCCGAAAGGCAAGGCTATAAAGGCGTTCGTTGGATTAAAATGTCTGATAACGAAGGAAATGAAAGCCCTTCTTCTGTTGCTGCATTTTTAATTTGGGAACAGCCACACATTATTTATATGACCGAACTTTTATACCGTCATAATCACGACAAAAAAGTGTTGGAAAAGTATAAAAAACTAGTATTCGAAACAGCAGAATTTATGGCCGATTATGCGACTTTTGACAAAGAAAAAAATCGTTATAATTTGGGTAAAGGCGTGATTCCGGCACAGGAAGTTTTTCCTGCGAAAGATACTTTTAACCCAACTTATGAAGTTGCATATTGGGATTGGGCGCTGAAAGTTGCTCAGCAATGGAAAGAAAGATTGGGACAACCAAGAGATAAAAAATGGGATGATGTGATCAATAAATTGGCACCACTTCCTGTTCAGGATGGCGTTTATCTATCTACTGAATCAGCAAAAGATTCTTTCACTTTTCCGAAATGGATGACCGATCATCCTGCAGTTTTGGGTGCTTTAGGAATGGTTCCCGAATCTCCGAAGTTAGATAAAAAAATAATGAAAAATACGTTGGATATCGTTTGGGAAAGATGGAACTGGGGACATACTTGGGGTTGGGATTTCCCGATGACCGCAATGACTGCTGCGAGATTAAATCTTCCGAACAAAGCTTTAGATGCTTTATTTATGGATATTCAAACCAATACGTATTTGAAAAATGGTCATAATTTTCAGGATGGAAGATTAAGAATTTACCTTCCTGGAAATGGTGGAGTTTTAACAACTGTTGCAATGATGTTGGAAGGTTGGGATAATTCTACAGGGCAATTTCCAGGGTTTCCGAAAGACGGAACATGGAAAATAAAAGCGGAAGGATTTAAAAAGATGCCTTAAAAAATTTCACATTCATATTAATTGGAGTCTGTTCTGAAAAGGGCAGGCTTTTTTTGTGTAGGAGCGTTTTAGGGTTTGAGAGATTTGATTCGATTTTTTTGTGAGTTGTGTAGGTGCTTTTTAGATAGCATTCCTACGGACTGCCCTATTTATTCTGAAAATCTTTTCTACACAGATACTGCTCCTCCGGAGCAGATTTCTTTTCATTATTCACATTAAATATTTAATAAAATTTTAGCTGTGACTTAACAAAATGGTAATTTCATACAAATTAAAGACAATATAAATTAAAGAAACAAATATTTATAATTCAATGAATTAAAGCTGTAATCTATATTAAATTCACTAATAAAACGGTTAATGTAAATTTTTGTAAATTGTCTTCCATATTTGATCAACACTTTGACTGAATATTTTTTAACTGAAGTACCATCTCCTACCTGAAAATCATGTCTGAAACACTAGAAATTAACATTAATGAAAACTCAAGAGTTCCGAAATATAAGCAGATTGTAGACTCTATTCTGAACGGAATTGATGGCGGACAAATCAAAATTGGAGAAAAAATACCTTCTATCAATGAGCTTAGCGAATCTTGTTTTCTGTCAAGAGATACGGTAGAAAAAGCCTACAAAGAGCTTCGTAAAAGGCAAATTATTGAGTCGGTAAAAGGTAAAGGATATTACATTTCGCGTATCAATAAAAATGATATTATTAATATTTTCTTTCTGATCAACAAACCGAGTACTTATAAAATGATGATCTATAATTATTTCGTCAATGCAATCGGTACCAAAGGCAATGTTGAGATGTATATTTATCATTGTGATGAAACACTTTTTATCAATTCTTTACAAAAAAATCTCGGTGGCTTTGATTACTATGTGATTATGCCTCACTTTCGTGATGAGCAGTCGAAACACACCAGTTCTACGCAAGGCGCAATCGAAATGATTGAAAAAATCCCGAAGAATAAATTGTTGATGCTTGATAATACGAAACCTAATATTTCAGGAGAATACGGTTCTATTTTTCAGGATTTCGAGCATGATATTTACAACGCATTAAAGGAAGGCTTAGAGAAAATAAAAAAATACGAGAAAATTATTTTGGTTTATCCGAATAAATCGATTCACCCCTATCCTTTCCGTATTGTACGTGGTTTTGAGAAGTTTTGTGAGGATTTTAAACTGGATTATGAAATTTTGGATGAAATTTATCCCGACATGGAACTTCAGGATAAAGATATATTTATCACCATTCGCGAGCGTGATCTGGTGAATTTAGTAAAACAAATCAGACAAAAAAATCTTGAATTAGGAAAAGACATCGGAATTATTTCTTACAATGAAACACCCTTGAAAGAATTGCTTGGAATTACCGTAATCACAACAGACTTTAAAGCAATGGCAGAATCTGCAGCCTATATGGTTCTAAAAAATAAAAAAGAACAGGTGAATAATGTCTTTAAATATATTGAAAGGGATTCTTTGTAATGGTTGATAGTTGATAGTTGATAGTTGATAGTTGATAGTTGATAGTTGATAGTTGATAGTTGATAGTTGATAGAAATTACACTTTAATTAACTAAAATACAAATGGTTATTAAAATAATTTTAAATTTTTCAAACAATATTTTATAATAATGATTAACAAATTAATTTTTGCCATGGGTTTTCTGATGGCAATTGCTGTTTTCGGGCAGAAAAAAGATGATACTCAAGCCGTAACAGATGCAGCAGAAAAACTGAGATTGGCGATGGTAAGTGGTGAAAAGTCAGTGTTAGAATCATTGATTGTACCGGAATTGACTTATGGGCATTCGGGAGGTCATATCGATGATGCCAAAGAATTTGTAGAAAAATTAGTCAGCAAAAAATCTGATTTTTTAACCATTGATATTACTGATCAAAACGTCAGTATCGTTGGAAATACAGCAATTGTACGTCACCATTTTTATGCTACAACTGCTGATCTCGGAAAAGCTCCGGGAGATGTGACTTTGGATATTTTACTGGTTTGGACGAAAGTTAAAAAAGACTGGAAATTGCTGGCGAGACAGGCTGTGAAATCGGATAAAAAGAAATAAATAATTTAAAACGGATAAAAATCTTATAAAGGAGATAAAGTAGAAACTTATATTTCAGTTCTTAATAAAAACACTAGGAAAAATTGACATTAGAAGACCTACAAAAAATAACATTAGAAAGTCAAGGCTTACTACACACATCGCCATTTGGAAAAGGAAAAAAGGCGGTGCTAAATGCGTTGGAACATCTGGGCTACCTACAAATAGACACTTTGTCTATTGTTGAACGTGCGCATCATCACACGCTTTGGACAAGAATTCCAGATTATAAAACGGAACATTTAGACGAACTTGTAAAAGAACGTAAAGTTTTTGAATATTGGTTTCACGCTGCTTCATACCTTCCGATGCAGGATTTTCGTTTCTCTTTGCCAAAAATGTTGGATGTAAAACAAAATGAGAAACATTATTACAATGCGGAACCTAAAGTGATGCAATATGTGCTAGATACCATTCGTGCAGAAGGACCGAAAAAAGCAAGAGATTTCGAAAATGAATCTAAGAAACCGGGCAGTTGGTGGAATTGGAAACCTACAAAAATTGCTTTGGAACGACTTTTTTTACAAGGAGATCTAATGGTCTCGGAGCGTAAAGGAATGCAAAAAACGTATGACATTCCCGAAAGAGTTTTGCCTAAAGATATTGATTTGACTATGCCCAGTCCTTTTGAATTTGTTGATTATTTAGTAAAAACATATCTGCGAGCTTACGGATTTACAACCTTCAAACAAATTACACATCTTAAAACAGGAGAAACAATAAGAAAAAATGTAAATGAAGTTTTGCATTCAATGCTTGAGCAAGGAATCATACAAAAAGTAGAAATTCAAGGTTATCCCACTATTTTTATCCAAAAAGACTTAACCGAAAAAGAGATCAAAAAAAGTGACTTAAATAGTAGAATTTTATCCCCGTTTGATAATTCGATCATTCATCGAGAACGCATTAAACATTTTCTCAACTTCGATTATCGGATAGAATGCTATACCCCAAAAGAGAAACGGCAATACGGTTATTTCTGTTTACCCATCTTATTTGGCAACCAATTGATAGGCAGAGTAGATTGCAAAGCTCATAGAAAAGAAAAACAATTGGAAATCATTCATCTTTACATAGAAAATCAAAATTTAGATATTGAATCTTGGGCAAAAGGTTTTATGGAGTCTATGAAATATTTCGCAACTTTTAACGGTTGTGAATCTATTCAGCTAAACCAAGTAAGCCCATCCAACTTAATAAACAGACTTAAACAAGAAATGTAAATCACAAAGCCGATAAGTTTTTGTTTCGGAGTATTTCAGTAAATTTTAGTAAAATTCAATATTTAACAAAAAAAACGGACTAAAGCCCGTTCCTATTGATAAATTTATTATGTTTCGTTTTTTGCTGAATTGTAAAACTTCCAGTCATAACAAATTAAAAAAATATTATTAAAATGGGTCTCGACTTAACACTTTTTGCAATTTCAAACAAAGCTAAATTTATTATTGAAAAAGCTAAAGTAAATGAAGATTATGCAAATGATTTTGATAAAATTCAAAACACACATAAACTGAAATTACATTTTAGAATGATTCAGTCAAATCCAGACGGAACCCCAGAAAATGTTTTAAAAGAATTAATTGAAGACTCAAAGGTTGTTGTATCACATTATCCACACAACAAAATCGATAAGTTTCGGTTTTATAGCCAAACTCGTGGATACGAAACCTTAAACTATCTTTTAATTAAATTTTTAAAATCGAAAAATATTAATTTTGATAATACTAAAGTATTTTTTGGAGGAACTGATATTATAAACAATTCTCAATATCTACGTTTCCAATATTTCGATAATTTGAAAACCATAAAAATCTCTGATTTACTACAACCTATAGACTTTTCAGACATTGTAGAGTTTTACAACTATGATAAAATGGAAAATTTAGTTTATAAATTGATAAAGCCAGAAAACCTCACCGATTTAAAAGATGAGTTTGAAGAATTAAAAACATTTTTCAACGAAGCAAAACTTTTGAATGCATTTGTTGTAATTAAAATAAGCTAAAATATATTTCTATGTACTTAGCTTGATTTAAAATTTGTTCTGAATACTGGTTTTGGCTAAAGCCTCTGAATTGGTTACAAAAAAAACGGACTAAAGCCTGTTCCTATTGATAAATTTATTCTGTTTCGTTTTTTACTGGATTGTAAAACTTCCAGCATCCCACCTCCTGCTTCCAGCTAAAAATTACTTTACTCTAAATTTCTGCAGATCTTCAGGCTTATTACAGCACACCTGCTCCATTACTTGTCTGAATTGCATTTTAAGCATTTCAATAATATGATCGCCACCTTTTTCTCCTAAAGCACCCACTGCATACATAAAAGTACGTCCCATAAAGGTAAATTCTGCGCCACAACTCAAAGCTCGGGCAACATCAGGACCGGTTCTCACGCCACTATCCATCATGATTTTAATCTGACCTTTATATTTTTCGCTGATCTCTTTCACTACAGCAATCGTAGATTCTCCTGCATCCAACTGTCTTCCGCCGTGGTTTGAAATAATCATTCCGTCGAAACCTAAACGCACTGCTTCTGCAGCATCTTCATCTGAAGCAACGCCTTTAATGACCAATTTCCCTTTCCATTTATCACGAATTGCTTTGATTCTGTCTGAATTTAATCTTCCGGAAAATGTAGAATTCATGAACTGTCCCAGCTGTTTTACGCCCATATTTTTGTCCATGTATTTTTCCATCGTTTTAAAACTTGGAACCCCATGTTTCAAAATTTCCAGACACCATTCAGGTCTTGCTAAAGCCTGGGAAACATTTCTGAAATTCAGTTGCGGCGGCATTGCCAAACCGTTTCTAATTTCCTTTGCTCTGTATCCAAAAGTCGGCACATCAGATAATACACACAATACATCATAACCAGAAGCTTCACAACGGTCTAGAATATCATCACGCAACCATTCTTCTCTAGGATGATACAATTGGTACCAAGCTTTTCCTTCGGTTAATTCAGCAATTCTTTCGATACTGCTTGTTGTTACGGTACTTAAAATAAAAGGAATATTATGTTTAAAAGCGGCTTTCGCTAAAATTTCCGGAGCATTTGGCCACATTAATCCTTGTAAACCAACAGGAGAAATTCCGAAAGGTGCAGAATAAGTCTTTCCGAACAATTCAGTTTCCATATTGGCTTCCGTATAATTATTGTTCAGATATTGCGGACGAAGCAAAACTTCCCTTAGCTCGCTTGTATTTCTGTCTCGGTTGATGTTTTCGTTACATCCGCCATCCAAATATTCGAAAGCGAAACGGGGCATTCTTTTTTTTGCTTTTTCAATCAGCAATTCGAGAGAAGCGTAATTGGTATCAAATGGAAATGACATAATTGGTTGTTATTGGTTGATAGTTATTGGTTTTGAGGTCTTGCCATCAACTGGCAACTATCAACCAACAACTAGATATTTTACAAATTTAAGGTTAATGGCTGAAGCACTTTCATTTGATAATGCTGTTGTAGAAAAGTTTCGTCTATCTTTTTATTGGAAATCACCATTGAAGCTCCCAATGCAGAACCCAGCGGAGAATGAGTAGACATCACATTGTAATGCTGAAAATGATGTGACATTAATTTCATAAAGACATCATTATCGGTGAACCCTCCATCAATGTAAATATTTTTTATATCTGAATTTCCGATGGCATTTTTAATCGTATGGATCTGTAGATCCATCAATTCAATCATTAACTGATGATATGCTTCTTCAAAAGTTTCGAATGAATTAAGATCTGTTGCAGTAATCATTTTTCTTTTTAAAATAATGCCTTCAAAACGGAAATATACCGCTTTATGTTTCATTAAACGAAGGTACAGATCCTGGTCAAATCGTACTTCTCTGTGGAAGCCATATTCTTTCCCATAATAATCGCAGAGTTTTTCAACCTGAATTTTATATTCATTCCCCATAAAAAAACGCGATGCTTTCACACGTTTTCCATCGATTCGCATATAATTCAAACAATTGTTTTCTATATCTTCATCAGTTAAACTTTCATCATTAAAAGGATTCAGAGAAATACTCCATGTTCCTGTTGAAAGTAATAAAAAAGGTTCTTTTTTGCTTAAAATATAAGGCAATAGCGCTGAAGAACTGTCATGAATACCGACACCGATCTTAATTTTTTTATTTCTATAAGACGTATTGATACTCGCAGAAGTAGGAACAATTGGCGGCAATAAAGCATCAATTTCTTCTTCGTAAACCCAGTCGTGATAATCTGCTTTGTCGTAATCCCAAAGATTGGTGTGACAGCCGATCGACGTAAATTCTGAAACACAAATCCCGGTAAACAAATACGATAAATATTGGGGTAAATGTAAACTGTAGCGGATTTTTTTGAAAACTTCCGGATGTTTATATTTTAACCAAAACAACTGCAAACCAGAGTTCAACATTCCTGCTTGTGGAGACGCTGTTTCACGGGCAATTTTTAATTTCCCACCGTGTTTTTCGTAGAATAGATCAAGAATATCCTGATCCATCGGTTTGGTATAGTTGTATAAAGGCGTCAAAACATTTCCTTTCTGATCAAGGTGTACGAAACTCGCTCCATACGTAGAAAAGTTGATGGCTTTTACTTCAAAATTTTCATCATCAAGAATGGCATTAAAATTATCTTTTATCCAGTTTTGTAATGCAGGAAGATCTTCCGTGGGATAACCGTCTTCGTCAGTCGTGAGCGGTAATTCTGTATATTCCCGAACGACTTCTTTATAATTTTTATCAAATAAAAAGAATTTTTTATTGGTCTTTCCAATATCAAATACGATGGTTACCTTTTTCTTGGACATTCTTATGATGAATTATTTATTTAAACACAAATAGCGCAAATATTTTCACTAGAAGCACTAAATTGTCTATTTTAATTATAAAAAACAAATCATTAAGGAGTGTTTAGACAATAAGAAAAACTTAGTAATCTAAACACTTTTCCCTTAACGAAACTATATAAGGATACATATAATTAAACTTTCAATTGCACTTGAAAGTTGAAATTATCAAATTAAAACAGGCTTTATAATCCTGTTGCTTTTACATTTAAACCTCTTTCGGAAATCAATTGCTCTCTTACTTTAAGGTTTCTGTATGTTGCGATTGGGTCTAAAGCCGCCCCTGTCTGCAATCTAGCTGCTCTTAATAATGGACGAACATCGGTTCTGTAGGCATTCTGCAAAATATCCTGAGCCAAAGCAACATCATTATTTTGCTGTGCTTCTTTCAATGCTTTTTGATCTACTAAAAGTGCCTGTGCATAAGCGATCAAGATAGCTTCTAAAGATTGTAATAGATCTTCCAAAGGATCTTTGATGTTATGACTTGCATCGATCATCCAAGCCGGATAAGGATTATTTGGATTATTTTCTATTCCATACACCAATTCGTTGAAGATCAAAAATAAAGCATAAGGTTTGATCGATCCAACCGTTAAATCATCATCACCATATTTGCTGTCGTTGAAATGGAAACCTCCTAATTTTCCTTTGTACATTAGGGTTGCAACGATTTGCTCGATGTTTGAGTTTGGTAAATGATGACCAAGATCTACCAAAGTATACGCTCTGTCTCCGCAAGCATTTGCCAACATGAAGGAAGTTCCCCAATCCTGGATGGTTGTTGAATAGAAATTCGGTTCGTATGGTTTGTATTCGATGAACAATTTCCAGTCTTCCGGTAAATCTGAATAGATTTCTTTTAAACTTTGTTCAGTTTTAGCCAAAGCAGTCTGGAAATTCAACTGTCCCGGAAAACTTGATCCATCTGCCAACCAAACAGTTAAACTTTTTGAATCTAATTCTTTTCCAATTCTGATGACTTCTTTGTTGTGTTCAACTGCGTAAGCTCTTGCGTCTTCATTCGTGGCATTTAAAGAACCAAATTTATACGATTGTTTTGCATTCGGTTGGTCTTGAAATGTGTTTGAATTCATTGCATCGAAGATCAATCCGTGAGATGTTGCTTTTTCTTTGATGGCTTTCACATCAGTCGGAATATCCCAAGGAATATGAAGAGAAATAGCACCTGCAGAATGCGTTAAAGCGTGAATTAAACCTACATCATCTAATTTCTGTTCTAAAGAAGATGGTTCGCCACCGTAAGAAAATCTTCCGAAACGGGTTCCTCCAGCGCCTAAAGCCCAACTTGGAATTGCTATCTGAAAATCAGCAATTTTATTGACGATTTCAACAACATTTGAGCCTGATCTTGTTAATTTATCTGATAAATAAGCGTAGTCTGAATTGAAATTTTCAACTTCATTTTTATTGTGTTGTTCAATGATATCTTTTCCTATGATCATGATTTATTTTTTAATTAGCCTTGTCAAGGTTTTGAACCTTGACAAGGTTGAATTGAATGTTTAAAATTACTATTAAATATTAATCCTGCCCCTGCAGGGCTCCGCTACGTTTTCGAATTTCACTCATCATAGGGCTTCACCCTATGCTATTTTATGTCACCCTTTCAGGGTTTTATCTTAATTCAAACTTTTTCTACTTGATACCCCTCATTGCAGCCCGACTTGAACGGAGCTCTTTTTGTGAGGAGGTACGACGAGCAAAAAAGCGGGAGTGGAAGGCGGATTAAGCTGCCCAAATAAATTGAAGTTAAAAACTGCCAACTAAAAACTGACAACCAAAAATAAATATTATCTCGGGAAAGCATTTGCCATTCCGCCATCTACATTGATGATATTTCCTGTGGTTTTATCTAAAATTGCTACACAAGCGAAAACTCCGTTGGCAATGTCTTCCGGAAGAATAATTTCGTTTAATAAGTTTCTCTTTGCGTAGAAAGCAGGCAACTCTTCAACGGTAATTCCGTTTGCTTTTGCGCGACCTTCCGCCCAAGAACCTTCCCAAATTTTACTTCCAACAATAACTCCGTCTGGATTTACAACATTTACTCTGATTTTATCAGTTGCCAATTCTGCTGCCAATAATCTTGTCATATGTTGTTGAGCTGCTTTTGCAGTTCCGTAGGCTACATTGTTTGGTCCGGCAACTAAACCGTTTTTGCTTGCAATATTGACGATGTCGCCACCTAAATTTTGTTTTTTCAAAATTTCAGCACCGCTTTTAGCCATCATAAACTGACCTTTTACCAAAACATTTTCCAATAAATCCCAGTCTTTTGTAGTCGTGTCTTCTAAAGATTTAGAAATCGCCAAACCTGCAGAATGAACAATGATATCTACTCCACCGAATGCTAAAACGGCTTCTTTGAAAGCATTTGCAATTGCTTCTTCGCTCGTCACATCACAAGGAACGGCAACCGCTTGGTCTTTGCTGTATTTTGATGTTACAGAATCCACCGCTTCCTGATTAAGGTCTGTGAAAACAACCACTGCGCCTTCAGCAACCATTTTATCAGCGATTGCCTGTCCGATTCCGCCTCCTGCTCCGGTTACGATTGCCACTTTTCTTGAAAGAGGTTTTTCTTTTGGCATTCTCTGCAATTTAGCTTCTTCAAGTAACCAATATTCAATGTCGAATGCTTCCTGTCTTGGTAAAGAAGTATATTCAGAAATTGCTTCTGCGCCACGCATTACGTTGATTGCATTCACATAAAACTCATTCGCAACACGAGTGGTCTGCTTATCTTTTGAGAAACTGAACATCCCCACTCCCGGATAAATGATGATCACAGGATTTGGATCACGCATTGCAGGGCTGTTTGGATGCTTACACGTTTCGTAATATTCTTTATATTCTTGTCTGTATTGCTCGAAAAGTGGATTTAATTTTTCTAAAATCGCTTTAGAATCTGTTAAATCTTCATTTTTTTCTAAAGTCAACACCAAAGGTTGAATCTTTGTTCTTAAAAAATGATCCGGGCAAGAAGTTCCAAGCGGAGCCAATCTTTCCAAATCGTTACTGTTGATGTATTCTAAAACAACATCGCTGTCGGTAAAATGACCTACCATTCTGTTTTCAGAAGAAGCCAAACCTCTCAACAAAGGCATCAATTGAGCAGCTTTGTTTTTTCGTTCGTCAGCTGGAAGCGACTCTACTTTTTGTCCGCCGAAAACCTGTCCGTTTTCTTCTATTTTTTTGGCAATATATTCAGAAGCTGTTTCAATTACTTCCAAACTATTCATATAACATTCGTAAGAAGTATCGCCCCAAGTGAACAATCCGTGGCTTCCTAAAACGATTCCTCTGATTCCAGGATTATCAGCTAAACATTTTTCTAACTGCAAACCTAGATCGAAACCAGGTCTTTGCCAAGGAACCCATCCCATTGTGTCGCCCCAAATTTCTTTGGTAATTTTTTCGCTGTCTTTTGCTGCTGCAACTGCAATTAATGCATCCGGGTGAAGGTGATCGATATGTTTAAATGGAAGTAAACCGTGAAGTGGCGTATCAATAGAAGGTGCTTTGCTATCTAAATCGAAAATACAGTGATCGAATAAGCCTACCATTCTGTCTTCGTCTGCTAAACCTCCGTAAACATTTTTAAGATTTCTCAATCTTTCTGTATATAATCCGGCAATCCCTTTTCTTGTCAATGTTCCGATGTCTCCACCCGAACCTTTTACCCACATTACCTCAACTTCTTCATTGGTTAGCGGATCTTTTTCGATGGTTTTGCAACTTGTGTTACCACCACCATAATTGGTAATTCTAAGGTCTGCTCCTAATATGTTTGAACGGTATAAAAATAAAGCAACCTGATCATTTCCCAAAGAAGCTGCTTTGTTTTCATCCCATAAATAATCTACGTATTTGAATGTTTTTACGTTTTCCATTTGTTTTCTTTTTGTTTTCTGAATTTTAACCCAAATTTAGACTGTAGTATTTTTTACAGCATCCCGTACTATACTGCTGAATCGATTATTTAAAGATAAATTAACACTGATATTTATCACGTTTCGATTCAGCTGTACAGTCATTTCATTAAGGTTAAGAATAAATTAATATTTTGATTGGTGAATAGTTTTTTAATTAATACCCAGGAAGCTGAGTAAGGTTTGGATTATCAATCAGCGGATGTCCTGCAGAAGCTGCTGCAAACGGAAGCAATTCTGTTTTATTAGGTACAAATCCGTAGAAAAGACCGTCTCCACCACCTTCAATCCAGTTTGGATAGGTTCCTCCATTTTCGGCTGAACCTGTTGGTTTTGTGTAGATAATATTTCCTATCTGAAGTGCATTAAATCCTGCTGTAAATCCTACAGCTTTTCTAGCGTTACCATTAAATGTACTTGTATAAGCCTGGAACATATTTGCAGGATACCATTTGTCATCAGCTGTTGAAGTTTGCCCGTTTGCTAATGCTATAGCTTTCAAAGTAGTTTGATACGCCGCATAACCAGCCGAACTTGTAGGAACTGCCTGAACTTGCGCAATCTGTGCAGGATCAGTTAAATCAATATAAGTCACTGCCAAGAAAGGATCTCCGTAAACCTGAGCATTTTTATGAAATTTATAAAGGCGGTAAACTGGTGTAGAAGCAAACTGACCTGTACGATTTGACAAGTTTTTCATTGCTGTTCTTGTTGCATCAATTTCGCTTGCAATACGATTCATTCTGATCAAATCAGTACGAAGCATAAATTCGTCAGAAAATTCCCACTTACGCTCCTGAACCAATGCTGATTCAAAAGCTTGTTGACCGCTTGGTATTGGTAATGAACCAATTCCTGCACGGTTTCTTACCTGTTGTAGAGCCGCGATTCCTGCAGCTGTAGGTCCTGAATTTAAATAATTTTGCGTTTCTGCATACATCAATAAAACATCTGCATATCTGATAATAGGAATATTCAAATTACGAGCGTCTGCAGCTTGTGGCTCGACACACCAAGAAATTCTGAATTTTCCCGGCATAATACAAGAATAGGTTGTTCCTACGTCTACCCAAGTATCACTTGCGTTACCTGAATTTAAGAAATAAATACTGTAAGAAGTAGTCGCAACATCTCTACGCTTATCTGCCGCATTAAAAGAAAGATAATAACTTGGAAGTATGAACTGTAATGCTTTACGAGAACCATAAGTACCTCCTCGTGAACCCGGATGTGCATACACCCCAAATGCTGAATTGGTATTTGGTCCATAGGAAGCAATGTGCCAAAGCATTTCCTGATTTACCGCTGAAAAATTTCTTCTGTCAAAATTAAACCACAAAGCTTCGAAACCGCTTTTTCCTCCTTGAGCCTGTACCAGACTATTGGTACCTCCATTAATTACAGAAAGTGCTGCAGCATCTGCAATCTGATACAATTGCTGAACTCTCGCATTATCAGGACGACGAGACATGATCCCTGGAGAACTTGTATTCAGCTCCCAACGAAGAGAATATCCTGCTGCATATAAAGCAATTTTTGCTAAAAGCGCATTGGTTGATTGCTTGTTTAATCTTTCCGGCGTTCCATTAGAAGCAGGCATATTATTTATAGATTCCTGTATATCTGCAATAACTTTATCATAAATGACGTCACGAGAAGCACGTTTAGGATAAAGCGTACTCGGATCATTAGGATCTGCTTCTTCTAAAGGAATCCAAATTGCAGGAACATCACCATATACTCTGATTAAGTTGTAGTAGCAAAATGCACGAATAGCCTTTGCTTCTGCCAATAAAGCATCACGCTTTTGGCTTGCAGGCATATCTGGTAATCTGTCGATGGCGATATTGGTTCTTTCGATCACTGCATACATTGCAGAATAAATTCCTGTAACGGTATTCGGTGTTTTTGAATCGTACTGAAAATTACAGATATTGTATTTAGAATTATTGGTTGATCCGTCTTCCGCAGAATGGGTAACGGTATCACCTGCTCCCAATTGATAAAACATTTCGGTAGGAACAAGACCTCTATATAAACCCTGAACAAAAGCATCTGCTGTTTCTATATTGGTAAATACAGATTCTGTATCTGATGAATTATACGCAGGTTGATTTAAAAAATCATCGCTGCACGAATTGATGCTTAAACCAGCAATCAAAATAGTTGGAACTATTATTAGATTTTTTAAAAGACTGCGATTAGTAAATATATTTTTCATGACTGAAACATTTAAATATTAAAAAGTAAGATTGATCCCTAAAACATAGCTTCTTGATCTTGGGAATGAAGAATTGTCATAACCAGGTGTAACAGCAACACCGCTTGCCGCAGAAACTTCCGGGTCGAATCCTGAATAACCTGTAATCGTCGCTAAGTTATTCACTGTTGCATAGATACGCGCATTGGTCAACTTAATATGACTTAAAAATTCTTTAGAAAAAGAATACCCCAATGTTACCATAGAAACTCTTAAATAAGAACCATCTTCTACATAATACGATGAAGGATAAGTGATGTAGCTAGAATTGGTAGTACCCAAACTCCAAAGACTTGAATCTTCATTAGGATTAAGCTCTTTTAATCTCACTAAACTTGTTGCAGCCTGTCCTGTATTTGGATCGATCACATGATAATAGTTATCTCCGAATTCTGAAGGTACATTCTGGAACATTGCATACGGACTCATACTGTGCTTAGTCGCATTATAAACATCACCACCCACGCTGAATTTCAAGAATACCGCAAGATCGAAACCTTTGTAAGAAAAGTTATTGCTAATACCTCCAATAAAATCAGGTGTACCATTTCCAATTTTTACCAGTTTTCTTGTAAACTGATCTCCTGCTTCATTATCTGCAGCAAATTTAATATCACCCGGTTTTGGAGTTCCTGAAGCTGGTTTTACAACTCCCGGTTTTAAAGTTAATGTTCCGTTTCCAGCTTGGGTAAAGTCATCAGTTGTATAAATTCCCTGATAAACATATCCGTACATATCTCCCAATTCTTCTCCAACAGTAGCATAATAGGTTACCATACCTGCTCTGTTACTTCCTACACTAAAGTTTCTGAAGGTTCTCCCGTCATCAAGTGATAATACTTTAGACTTATTAAAACCTACATTAGCATCGGTAGACCATCTGAAGTTTTCAGATTTTAAGTTGATTGAATTTAAAGTAAATTCCATCCCTCTATTTACCATAGAACCGATATTTATAAACTTACTTTTATATCCAGTAGAAGCAGGAAGTACAGTTTCCAACAACATACCGTTTACATTGTTGTTATACCATTCGGAAGTTAATTTGATTCTGTTGTTAAATAATGCAAGATCAACCCCGATGTTTGTAGATCTCATTGATTCCCACGCTACACCACGGTTTCCCAAAACAGAACTTGTTACTAAAGCTAGGTTACCTATGGTATTATTCGTAGGATAATCTGTTCCTACTACATTGGTTCTGAATACACTATTTGGAATACCATTATTACCAACCACACCATATTCTCCTCTTAATTTCAGATCATTGATATAATCGTCAATTTTAGAATTTTTCCAAAAACCTTCTTCAGAAACACGCCACGCTACCGCTGCAGATGGAAACATTCCCCAAAGATTATCTTTAAATTTGGAAGAACCATCATGACGTAAAGTACCCGTTAATAAATAACGATTATCATAGTTATAATTTACACGTCCGAAATATGAAAGTAAACTAAAAGAAGATCTGTCTGCATCTTTATCGGCAACAGTAGCATTAGTAATATCATCCAAACCGTAATTTAAAATTGTAGGAAATTTGATCAATCTCATACTACTACTTTCATTTTCCTGATAAATAATCTCATTACCGATTAAACCCGTTAGTTTATGTTTTTCACCAAGCGTTTTGTTGTAAGTTAACGTATTGGTGATTTGATATCTATAAGCTTCAGAATTCCCAATACTTCCGTTGATTCCTGTATTTACAGGATCTGTAAGAAATGCACGAGAATTTCTATCTGAAAATGACGTAGATTTACTATTCGTCCAGTTATAAGATCCTGCAGTTCTGAATGTAAAGTCTTTAAATAAATCAAATTCAAGACCTACATTTGCTAAAAATGTTCGCGCTCTTCTGTTTTGAGTGGATGCCGCCGTTTCTATATATGGGTTTTCTGTATCAAAAGAAGAATCTAAACTTGAATAATCAGCAAACGTCTGTGTATTAAATAACTGATCCTGTGTGAATAATGTTCCTCCCGTAATAGGCTGCAGAAGTATTTTTTTCATTCCTGAATATGCTCCACCTCCATTTGTAGAATTGGAAGTAAACATTGAACTGAAATCTAAACGTATCCCTTTATACAATTCTGAATTGATGTTGGCACGTAATGAATTTCTTGTTTCGCTGAAATTTTGTAATAAACCGTCCTGCTTATTGTAATTGTAACTGATGAATGCCTGTGTTTTATCTGTACCTGCAGAAACACTTACGTTATGATTCTGAGTCAAACCAGTTCCACCAAGCATTTTTTCTTGCCAGTCTAGTCCGTTTTCCGATCCGTATCGGTTACTGATTCTGCTAAATGCTCCTGTATAAAATCCTGGTGAATCTATTCCTAAGCTATTATCAAAAACATTACTCCATTGGGTTGTTTTTCCCTGAAGTTGTGCCATTTCGTACTGATATTTTACATATTGCTCAGGATTGGAAACCATATCCAATTTCTTCGAAAGCATATCAAATGCCATAAAAGAATTATACTGAATCGTGATTCTTCCTTTTTTTCCGCTTTTTGTTTTAATAACAATAATACCATTAGAACCACGAGAACCATAGATTGCTATAGCAGAAGCACCTTTTAATACATCAATACTTTCAATATCATTTGGATTGATAATATTTAACGCATTATCCAATTGAAAACCATCTACTATATATAACGGCTCTGTAGCTTGAGTGATTGAAGCACCACCACGAATGGTAACATTTGCACCTGCTCCGGGAGCACCACCTGCCGTTACAATATTTAATCCTGCAGCTCTTCCCTGTAATGCCTGCAAAGCATTCATTGCCGGTGTAGCTGCTAAATCTTTCGCAGATACTGAAGATACAGATCCGGTAAGGTCAGATTTTTTTACTTTTCCGTATCCGATCACTACCACCTCTTCGATATCTTTAGTATCTGTTTTGGCAGAATCACTTACTGCCTTTTGTCCGAACATAAAGCCAGACGCAAGCAAAAACAGCGGTGCGATAAGTGGCTTAAAATTCTTCTGTTTAATTATTAAAGACATATATATTAACTTTTATTTACATTAATTATCATGTTACCAAAGTACACAGTTGCTGAAGTTCTGGCATCCTGCAATATCCTGCATTATAAAACTCATAATTTTTCTTAAATATTTACAAAAATCAGATTTAAAATTTGAAATATTTAGCAATTCTATTATGTAAACTTTGATAAATTTTAGAATTATAAAACAATAGTATCATGATTGTCATCAAAAAAACATCCATTGATTAGTATAAAAAAGACACTGAAAAGATCAGTGCCTTATTGAGCTTCTAACTCTTAACTATATGAATATGATAAAAATAAAATTTGTAGATGCAGTACATTTTTATCGCAAAGAATTTCCGTATCCTACAATTAAAATGGAAATAAACATGATGATCATTCCGAAAACAATCGTAGAAATCGTTTTTTTGGAAACTCCTTTCCATTCTTTGATGATGACACCCCACAAATTGGCTATTAAAATAATAAATGCCATGTGCAAGATCCATGAACTTGGGCCATTTCCCATTTTACTTTCTCCCATTCCGTAGAAGAAAAACTGCAAAAACCACATCGTTCCCGCCAATGCACAGAAAATGATATTTTTTACAACAGGAACATTCTTTTTTGTATAATCTGTATAAGATTTATTTTTAAATGACAGATAAAGGCAACCAATAAGATTAGAAGCCATTCCACCCCAAAGAACCACAACATAGGTTACATTATTCTGAAAAAGAAATTCTCCCTGTGAAGGATTTGCGATTTTCCAGGCTTCATTAGCTACGTTTGCCATTGGCTTTCCTGCTTCCAAACCGAAATTGAAACATGCGCTTAAAACACCGGAAATAATAGCAACGATTAATCCTAGTCCAAATTTATATTCTGTTTTTACTTCCATCCCATGCGGATCAATAGAATCAGATTGAAGCTCTTTGTCTTTCATCACACCCGCTTTTCCACTGATGACAATTCCAACTACACAAATCAAAAGTCCTAAAAGAACCATTCTTCCCCAATCGCTTGAAAGCATTAAACCAATATTGTCTTTTCCGTCTTGTGGATTAAATTCATAATAAATAGAAGGTAAAAGAGATCCAATAACCATGGTAAGTCCCAACATAATACTGCTTCCCAAAGCAACACCTAAATAACGAACTCCCAAACCATACATGAAACCACCGATTCCCCACAAAGCACCAAATAAGAACGTCAGTCCTAAAATTGATGAACTTTCATTCTGAATAATTTCCCAAAAATTAGGAATGGTAAGAAATGCAGCCAAAGGCGGAACAATAATCCAGGAAAATACACCACCAATCAACCAAAAAGTTTCCCATTGCCATCCCTTCACTTTCTTATAAGGAAGATAAAAACTACCTGAAGAAAAACCTCCTAAAAAATGGAAAATAACTCCTAATAATGCATTCATAATTTATCGTATTGGTTGAGTTTGAAAATTAACAAGATGTAATCGATTGCGCATCTTGTAGTGTCATGCTTAAACTTTTGAAAAAATAAGATTTTTTATCATTTGAAACATAAATTCTTCAACTCATTGTTTTAATGACAATTACAAGCGTTTTAGTCAGGTTATATTTAAAAAAAGTTAACCAAAAATATGCATCAATTCTTCATTATTCTTGCTTTTTAATAATTTAAATATGGTTTTCATTTTTAAATCAACAAAAAAGGCTTAACGATTTTCATCATTAAGCCTTTCAATTTTACTTAAAAGTTAAATTTATTTCAATTTATAAACTTCGCTTCCGGCAAGCAACAAACAACCTAAACCGTAGTCTTCAAAATCCGGTTCTTTACTGACAGAAAGTGGTTGTCCGTCTTTTGGTTCTTTTCCTGTTCCCTGTACCCAACCTAAAAATCCATTAGGTTGCACAGAATCTTTTACAATTGCATTCCAAGCTTTAACCAAAACTGGCAGATAAGTTTCTCTGTCAATCAATCCATTATTAATTCCATAAGCCATTCCGTAAACGAATAAAGCAGTTCCTGTCATTTCTTTTCCTCCAAAATTCGTCGGATCATGCAAACTCACATTCCAGAAACCATCTTCACGCTGAATCGGAAGCAAAGCAGCCAGCAAATCTTTATAATCCTGCAAATATTCCTGATAATGAGGATCAGATTTTGGAGTATCTTCAAGGGTTTTAGCCAAAGCAGCCACTACCCAACCGTTTCCTCTGCTCCAATAACAATCTTCACCATTCGGTTCTTTGTAAGGCGGAACAAAACTTTTGTCTCTCCACCAAATTTTATCAGCTTGATTATACAGACCATTTCCACCGTGTTTATATTTTGTGTAAGCATACATTTCGTAGTTTTTATCAAAATATTTTTGCTCTCCTGTAATTCTCCCCAGTTTCGTGAAAATCGGCATGCTCATTTGAAGCGCATCAATCCACCACCAATCATCAACTTTTGGTGTAGCAATCATGCTGTCCATCGAAGCTTTTACATTTTTAATTCTTTCAGGATGCTTTTTACCGTCGATTTCATACAAATCTATGTAGGTTTGTCCGCAAGCCTGATGATCGGCATTTCTGGTGTAAGTTCCACGCATCAGATCCCATTTATGATTATTTGCCCACGACATCGCGTAATCATAATATTCTTTTTTAGGATCAACTTTATACAAAGCAATAAGTCCTTCATAATAAACAGCTCTTGTCCAAAGATTACTTGGCCACACTTTTTTACCAACGATATCTTTTCCTGTATCGGGCCATTTGTTCATGAAATATTGATTGGCTCTTCTTGAAACTTCCAAAACTTCTTTTTTATTTGGAAGCTCCACTTTGCTTGCGGTAGTCTGTTTCTGAACCGAACAGGAAGTCACGCCTCCCAAAATCAGTGCAAAAAAGCTTGCTGTTAATAGTTTTTTCATAATATTTTTATTTTATATATTTTTTAAGTTGACAACCTTTTAAATCTTTAATTCCTTTTGTCACCAATTCTGCATTGAGAGTTGCTCCTGCTTCATTGGTATGAGTATGATCTTTTGGAAAGAAAGCTTTTACTTTTTCAGAGCCCATTTCTTCATATTTGGCAATAACCATTGTATTTAAATCTAAAAAATAAGCACCTGTTTGTTTTGCAACTTCTTGAGCCCAAACTCTGTACTGATCTTTTTCTATCTTTCCGTTTTTATCAAATTTATTTCTCGGAACAGGAGAAACGATAATAGGAATCGCTCCTTTAGCTTTCGTTTCATTCGCATATTTCCTCATATAATAACCGTAAGTGTAAACTGTTTCATTTACTTTACGAATCGGATTGTAAATATCTTTAGATTCTTCACCAATCCCTTTGATAGTTCCCCTTGCTCGTAATGTATCAGCTAATTCACCGCCATCGTTATGACCAAATTGCATTAAAACATAATCTCCTTTTTTTATCGTTTTCATAATAGAATCCCAACGACCGTCAGTTAAAAATGTTCTGCTGCTTCTCCCACCTTTTGCGTGATTTTGAATTTCAATTTTGTTCGTATCCAAAAAAAGATTCATAAAACTTCCCCATCCCCAAAGCGAATCAGAGCCTTTTCCGGAACCATTTTGTACCGTAGAATCTCCAATAATATAAAGAACAGGTTTGTCCTGAATCTTTTTAAAGGAAACCCCAACAAATACAACCAATAAGATAAACGGAATAATGATTTTAATTTTCATAATTGATTATTGTTTTGGAATTATTGTATAAATATTTGGTTTTGGAATTTCTTTCAACGATTCATCCAGATAATAATCGGTATGCGGTGGCTGATTGTAGCCTACATTTTGCCAAACAATACTTAATCGGTATTGCGGGTTATGCATCAAAGTATATAATCTGTGCTTGGTAGGAATTGTTGTAGAAAAAATTCTCAATTCCTTGTTATCAGCTGTTCTGTAAATAACTTCTTCACGCCAGTCTCCAAAAAGATCGGCAACTAAAGAAGGGTTTTTCTTAGTTCCGTTATTGGATTCACATTGGAAATTTTTAGCATCAAAAATCAGATTTGATTTTTCTTTTTTCCAATCCCATTTTGAAATCACTGTTCCGTCTAAAATTTCGCTTAAAAAATCTCCGTCCCAATAAATCCCCATATTTGCAGGAGGATTTTTTTCGCTGATTTTTTTCCCTTTTGTATTGTAAACACCTTTCAACCCTGCTCCGGCTGCCCAAGATTCTGAACCTCCATAACGAGGATCAATATTTAAAGACAAACCTCTTCCCGGTCCCTGAAATTTACCTGCTTTACTATAAACTGTAGAAGGTAATTTCCATAAAACTTTTCCTGTTTTTCCGTCTCTGAAATGTGCTCCCGCATCATCAAATCTTTCCTGAATATCAAAAATTTCCAGTCCGGGATTTGATGGATCTAAATCTCCAACGTGTAAAGCATCGCCGTGACCATAACCTGTGTTGTTTAAAACTTTTCCATTGTCATCCACCGTCATTGCACCAAAAATAATTTCGTCTTTTCCGTCATTATCAACATCTGCAATGCTCAAATTGTGATTTCCCTGTCCACGATATTTTTTATTTTCTTCCGAACTTTCGGTATCAAAAAGCCAGCGAAGGCTCAATTTTTTATCTTTAAAATCCCAGGCTGCAATTGCAGTTCGTGTGTAATATCCTCTTGACATAATTACACTCGGCATTTTTCCGTCCAAATAAGCGACTGCTCCCAAAAACCGGTCGATACGGTTCCCTTTTGCATCGCCCCAAGTTTCAGTCATTTCTTCATTGGTTGGATTTAAACTTCCTGCAAATCTTGGAACTTCATAATTGACAGTATGAATTTCTTCTCCAGTTTCTCCGTTAAAAACTGTCAGATATTCCGGTCCGGAAAGAATCATTCCGTTTTCATTCACATAATTTTTGGTTGGGTCACCAATAAATTTTCCTCTTCCGTCTTTGCTTCCATCAGCAGTTTTTATTACGATTTCTGCTTTTCCGTCCTGGTCTAAATCATAAACTAAAAACTGCGTGTAATGCGCTCCTTCTCTGATATTTTTGCCTAAATTAATTTCCCACAAAAATGTTCCATTCATTTTATAAGCCTGAATAATTGGCTCATCAGTCATCCCTTTCTGACTGTTATCTTTTGATCTTCCGGTTTGATGAAGAATAATCTCATATTCTCCGTCACCATCCAAATCAGCAACTGATGCATCATTCGGAGTGTATCCTTCCGGAGTTTTTAATGGAATTGAAAAATAAGGCTTTTGATTTGCTGAATATTTCGCAAAATCCTGGTCAACCTCCTGATTTTTGGTATTAGATTTAACAAAATAAGTATAGTTTTTTCCTTTATCTGCGATTTTATCTAAAAAATTGGTTTCGTTAAGCAACGGTTTTGAATTCAATTTTATGGTTGAATTATTTTCCGTTCGGTACAAATCAAAGTGCGTATTCTGAGCTTCTGTTCCCAACAAACGCCAACTTACAAAAACGCCAGATTCTGAAGGCATCGCAACAATTCCTCTTTTCAGATATTCCATTTGTCTTTGAGCAAAAATTGTTTGCGAAAGAAAAAGGGCGGATGTAATGAAGATATATTTGATTTTCATAATTCTATATCAATAACTAATTATTTTTATGTTTTGGCTAAAGCCGAATTTGAAACTTCATTTTTTTAAACGGCTTCCTTCGACAAGCTCAGAATGATATGCCCGTTCCTATTGATTTTAATCATTCTTGATCCCAATCCTTGTCAAGGATTTTTACGTTGAATCCGTCGCAGCCCGACCTGAGTGGAGCTCTTTTTGCGAGGAGATACGACGAGCAAAAAAGCGGGAACGGAGGGCGGAAAAAGCTGCCCCAAATCAATTCAATGATCTTAGTTCAACCGATTGCGCAAATTCAATTATTTCGTAGAAGCCTGTTTTAGTAACCACTTTACCCATTCTTCAGTTCCCTGATAATTCGTGAAATCTGCGGGTAGTTTTTTGCCGTCGATATATTCGTTGTAGCACCACGGGTCGCCCAATGCGAAAACGGTTCCTTTGCCAATCTTTGCGATGGCTGCGATATTTTTGCCTTCCGCAGAGAGCAATTCTTTCGCCGGACTTTTCACGGAAACTGTCGCCACTTCCTTCATATATAATTTCTGTTCGGAGAAAATTTCGTTTCCTTTGGGAACCATTACTTTTCCTTGCTCAAATTCTCTTTTCTGAACTCGGTTGTAACTGTCTTCATTGAAATGAATTCCGAATTTATTTGCCAGTTTATTGAAATTTTCAAACTCGGAATTTCCTTTGTCATTGCTCAATAAAACCAGAACACCTCCTTTTTCAACCCATTTCACGAGGTTTTTAATGGATTTGGCATCGACTAAATTCGCTTTTCCGCCGTATGCTTCTTTGTCGATATCCGCATCAACGATGATGTAGACATTGGCATTTTTTAAGTCATTTTTTGATGGAGCGGTCGTTAAAGTGCTGATCTCTGCGCCTTGCTTTTGGAAGATTTCTCCTAACAGAGAAAACCCTCCGTTGGTGGTATCATTCCAAGTGTAATGCCAAGATTCTAAGGCTTTTGTTTCTTTGTTTTCTCTTTTCTCATTGTTGAAAAAGTTATCTAAAACAACTTTCGGTTTCTGTTGAGCATTGGCAAAACCGACGGTCAGCAAAGTTCCTACAACTAATGATCTTATAATATTTTTAGCCATAATTAATTTTTATTTTGAATAATGAATTGGAATTAATTGAATTTCACCATCCAAACCGGAAGGTTGAACTTTCCAATTGGATGCATCAAAAGCTTTATAATCAATATTCACAAAATTAATTTCGTGATAATTTCTCCATTGAATTTTATTTTGATCCATAAATCGAATTCGGTTCGCCATCAGATTAGATACTTCAATTTGAATTGTGTTTTTCCCTTTTTTCAGATATTTTCCAATGTTGATTTCAAAAGGATTGCTCCAGACAATTCCGGCATCGTTTCCATTGACAATCACTGTTGCACTTTCGTAGAGTTTGTCAAACTTTAAAAGATAATCGTCAGCTTTATTTTTCTTTAAATTGAAAGTCGTGGTGTAAACTCCAGTTCCTGAAAAACTCTGTGTTGAAGCATCTTCTGTAAAGTCTGTCCAAGGTTGAAGCTTTTCAATTGATCTTGACTTCGGAAGTTCAGGTCCACCTTCTTTGAAACTCAGTTGCCAAGCTTGATTTAAAATAATCGGAGCATCTGTTTTCTCAACATATTTCCATTTCGGAATTGAATGATCTGTATTTTCAGAAACTTTTAAAACTAAAGATTCGCCTGATTTCAATTGCACTTTTACAGCATTATTTTGTTTATCAGCAACACCAAATTCTCCGTTTTCGGGATTCATTAACGCAACCTGATTTCCTGAAAAATTCAAGGGAACAAACTGATTGATTTCTTTTGAAGTATGATTAACAATATAATAATATTTCCCGCCATCAAACTTTCTTCTCACGAATTTCAATCCTGTATCTGTTAGTTTTTCTCTTTCAATTTTTAAAAATTCCAACGCTTCTTCAACATCAGAACTCAGAAGAATTTTCCCCTTTCCGAATGTTGCTGATTTTAAATTTCCATTTTGTTGAAAAGGAATTTTAGCCAATAAAGAATGTAATTCACCTCTTCTTTTCTCGACTTCAAAAAATCCGGGAACATCTTTCGGCTCATTTTGAAAAATTACAGAAGCTCCATTTTGAGCTAAATTCAGGATGTTTTTTAAAGTAGATTCAGAGAAATAGTTCAGTTGAGGAATAATTAAAACCTTGTAAGAACCACCATTTTTCGAAACCTGAATATTCTGATTTTCAAACTTCGCCTCACCAATCATTTTATCCGAAATCATATCCAGAGAATAGCCTGATTTTCCTAGTTTTTCAAGGTTTTCATAAAATACAGTAGGATGCAACCACTTTTCAATATTATGAATTTTGAAAGCCATATCTTTTCCTTTCGGACTCGCCCATTGATCATAAACTGGCCAATACATCAGAATTTCATTGTCTGATTTTCCACTTTGTAAAACAGATTGGGTTCGCTCGATGTAAGAATTCAATCCTTTAATATTCGGCCACAAACTGTTTTCAGGAACAAAATTGGTTGAGGCATAAAACAACCACCCCGGAAATTTAACATCTGAAGGTGTATAAGTCGTTCCGTGGTAAAACAGATGATTGATTCCTGACAAAAAAATTTGCTCTGCTTCCGGTTTTACCTGTGACCAAGACGTTTTGAAATGCTCTGTTAACCAAGTAAAAGACTCATTGGAAATCAAAGGTTTTCCGGTAATATTTGCAGCAGAAGACGCAAATTTCAGCATATTGATATCGGGAACTTCTTTCGTATTGATATCTTCCAGATTTCTTCTCAAGCCCTGAATATCGAATTTTGTACTTCCAAAAGTTTCAGATTCTGGAATATCGACAGCAGCATATAAATCCAATAAATTTCCTGGCGAACCGTGCGCCTGATTGGTATTTTTTGAGTTTTTGGAATGTGCCCAATTGGTAAAATCTTTTGTAAAATTGTTTAAAATCAATTCGCTCATCGTTTCCCTGTAATCTGATTTTATTCTACCAGAAATTTCGTTATCCTCATTACTCACCAAATATTTGATGTATGGACTCAAATCGTAGCCTCTTCTTTTCTTAAATTCATCTTTAAAATCTGCCGTCCAATCTGCATTGTAAACCTCATAACTGTCATTGAAAAAAGAACGGATTCCGTAGTTAGAATTTCCAAAAGCTTTATCGAAAGTTTTCAGATAATCTTTTGTGGCATTTGGTGAAAAATGGTCTAAAGTATAGCCTTCTCCACCCGGAGCTGCACGTTTTACTTTCTGTAAAGTTTTACCAATAAAAACTGCGTAGATTATCCATTTTTCAGAACTTGGTTTCCAGTCTAAAACACCATCATTATTTACTTTATCAGTTAAAACAACAGTTTCGTTTTTTTCATTGTAAGCGGTTACAATGTCCAGCTTTATTGTTTTTAAATTCTTCTGTTTTTCGTCCTTTAGAACAATCTTTTCTGAAAATTTTTCATTTGGATTAATTATATAGTTCTGAACAATCATTTTTGTAGCCGCATCTTCTTCAACAACTTGCGGTCCGCCAATTGGCCAACCTGTTCCGACAGCCATATCAACACCCATTTGTAAGCTTTTTGCTTTATTAGTCGTGAATTGCAGCATTTTCATCCATTCCGGAGAAAGATAATTGATGTATTTATTTTCAAAACCTTTTGCACCGTAAATTGGAACAATTTCCACTCCACCAAAACCTGCTTTTGAAAGTGTTGTCAATTTTTTATCCAGACCTTTTTCGTCAACTGCACTTCCCATCCACCACCAACGCGTCCACGGTTTTGCGGTCTCAGTAGTTTTTGGCCAGGGATTTTGTGCGGAAAGATTTCCGAAGGCGAAACAGATGACGCTGAGTTTTATGATATTTTTAAATTTCATTTTTCAACTTTTAAATTTAACCACAAAGGTTTTTAGCACTTAAGTTTTAAAAAATTAAAGTTTTTTGTTTTATTTCAACATTAAGAAATAAAGGTTTTAGCCTTATCTTAATGATTTTTATTCCAAACCAATTTATTAGTTTTTAAGATTGAACTCCTACGGAGTTCTCTTCTTTTTATCATAATATTTGTTCTACACAGATTTCGCTCCTACGGAGCGAGTTATAGTTAAACATTAATTTCCATCTGGTTTTAAAGATTCCATAAAAATAGATTCTGGCCAATGGAATTTTTCAACTGCATCGGGTTTATTTGGGTTAAAATTTTTCTCAATTTTTGAAATATATTTCTTTAAAGGCAAGTTTTGGTCAACGATAGATTTTACGACACATTTCGCCAATTCATAGGCTCCGTAAGGATTGAAATGCGTATCGTCCGCCAAAGCGGTTGGTTGATTTGGATAAGAATTCGCAGGATAATAAACAAATGCTTTCTTCGCTTTTTCAGGTCCCATTGCTTCGAACAATGTTTTGCTTAATTTGTTTAAATCGATTAAATCAACTTTTTCTTCCTTTGCAATTTCCCGCATTGCATCAGGAAAATCGTCTAAAGTGTTGACTATTTTATTGTTTTTATCAAAAACTCTGCGATTCATAGAAGTTACCAAAACCGGAATTGCACCTAGTTCTTTGGTTTTTAAAATCCATTCTTTTAAACGTTTTCTGTAGCCGGATTTCGTACTATTTCCAGCTTTTTGGTCGTTGTGTCCAAATTGAATAAACAGATAATCTCCAGGTTTTAATTTATTCCAAATTTTATCGATTCTGTGGCGGTCTTCAAAGGCTTTTAAAGTTTCACCACTTTCGGCATAATTGGCAATCACGACTTCATTCGGAACGAAAAAATACGGTAACATTTGTCCCCAAGAAGCCCAAGGTTCATATTGCGCATCCACAACCGTAGAATCACCAGTTAAATAAATAGTGTTCGCCGTTTTATTGGGTTGAATAATAACTGAGCAAACTTTCGGAGCTTTGTCATTGAATTCAATTGTTAACAAATTGTCCCAATGAAGGTATTTTGTTTCTCTTGGTTTTAATTTTACAATTCCGATTTTTTCTCCATTTTGATTTCGTATGATGCTGTCTTTTACATGAACTGTAATTTGTTTTTCAACAACTTCACCATGTTTTGTTTTAATATCATTCAACATCAAACGACGGTTTTCTACACGGACTGTGGTTTCAGAACTTCCTTTTGTATCCCCAAGATTCAGTTTAATATCATAATTTCCTTCAGGAAGAACCACAGAAAAATAGAAAGGTTTGTCGCTTGTAATAAAATCTCCAGTCAACGTATTTTCTCCTCTATCAATTGATTTTAATCCGGAAATATCCATAAATCCGTAACCTATTTTTTTGTCAAATTTTGAAGTTGATGTAATCGGAATGAAACCTTTTTCGACTCTGTTTCCTCCAAAATCAAACTTGAAAGTGGTTTGCTGCCCAAAATATAATGAACAGACTAAAATTATTAAAAAAGAGAATCCGTTTTTCATTATTAATCTGTTAAAATATTTTCTTTTGGCATTGTAAACTGCTTATTTTCATCACCCAAATCAGGTAATCCAAAATAGAAATACAATGTTCTTTTAAATCTTTCATTCAGGTGATTCAATTCACTTTCAGGTCCTAAAGCTTCGGTTTTATCGTTAATATTAAACGCCAAAACAGTTCCTAAAGGTGGAATCACATCTAAAAATGAGATATTTCCGCTTGGCAATTTCGGATAACCTTCCGCTCCGTAGATTCCGTAAAAATCAAAAAGTCTTACGAGCATTTTTTCTTCCTTTGTTCCGACCGTTATTTTCCCTTCTGCGGTATCTAATTGCAACCAAGAAACCTCATCAAAATAACCTTTAAACTCAGGATAAATCCACGGAGATTGTCCGGTTCTTGTTGAGTTTTTTAAATTTTGCCAAACATTAAAAGTTTGTCCCTGAGTTCTATTTTTCCAAACGTGATAAGGTCCTTTTCCCAGCCATTTTGCATTGATTACATAATTTTCAGGATAGTCAAAACTTATCCCTGCAAATTGATAATCTCCAGACAAGGAATATTCATAATTTAATTCTAAAATTCCGTTTGGATTTAGTTTCCAAATTATTTTATTTCCGTTTTTATAATTGACTTCAATCAGTTGATTTTGTCCTTCTGCAAAAGATTTAATGGATGATAATTCCATTGTTTTATTGACGAAAATAGGTCCGTTTTTAAAAGATATTTTCTTGCCTTTTTTATCTAAAATAACTGATTTTAATAACCCGTCTTTTTTTCCAAAAGTAAATTCTTTTTCGTCAGATTTTAAAATAAATAATGAATCATTTTCTATAATCGAAACAGGAAATTCTTTGATTAAAGATTTTGAAAACTGTTTTGAAATTTCATCATTAGAGGTAATTTTCCAAGTCCAGGTATAAATTTCTTTTCCAAATTTGTCTATTGCAGTTAATAATAAACCTTCACTTTCTTTCCAATTTTGAGGAAGATTTAATTTAATATTTCCTTTTGCTTTCGGTTGAATATTTTGGAAATCTACTTTTCCAATTTTAACCAAATCAAATCCTGATTCTGATGAAAATGGTGTTTTAAACTTAACTAATTTCCACTCAAACTGACATTCATTTAAATTCGTAAATTGATAACGGTTTTCAACATGAATAATTCCATTAAAATCATTTGGAAGCGTTTTCAAATCAATTTTTACTGGGCTGTAAATCTCCCGAATCGCATAAAAACTTCCTTCCTTTTCACGATGAGGCCCCAAAACTCCGTCGGGAGCGTTGATGGCGTTCACATCAATCTGATTGTTAAAATCGGTTCTCACCAAACCTTCATCCGCAAAAGCCCAGAGAAAACCACCTGCTCCTTTTTTTGAATTCCAATGCAGTTCCCAATAATCGGGTAAAGAAGTTCCGCCACCACCGTCGTCTTGAGCGTGCAAAAATTCAGTCGGCATATAAATATTTTCGCCTTCGAGGATATTTTTTGTGCTATAATAATCTTCGTAATGATTGCAGTCGATTCCGTTGAAAGCATTTCCAGGTTTATGATGTGCGTGAATTACGGGACGGTTTGACAAGTCGTATTTTGCAAATTCTGCATCTAAATCAAAATTATGTCCGCCCTCGTTTCCGTTGCTCCAGAAAATAATGGAAGGATGATTTGTATCTCTTATAACCATTTCTTTCACCAGCTTTTTCCCAACTTCTGTACTGTATTTTTTTTGCCAACCTGCCAATTCATCCAAAACATATAAACCGAGAGAATCGCAAATTTTTAAAAACGATTTGTTCGGCGGATAATGAGCGCAACGAACGGCATTCATATTCATTTCTTTGATGAGCTGAACATCCATTAAATCGATATTTTCATTGACTGCTCTACCCGTTTCTGGCCACCAAACGTGACGGTTGATGCCTTTCATTTTTATCTTTATTCCGTTGATGAAAATTCCGTCGCCTTTTCGGATTTCTATGGTTCTGAAACCGAATTTTTCTTCGGACTGAAAGATTGTTTTTCTGTTTTTATTTAAAATGAATTTTGCTTTGTACAAATTCGGTGTTTCCGCCGTCCACAATTTTGGATTTTTAACGGAAAATTGAATTTGCTTTAAAGTATCTCCTTTTTTTATCTGAACCTGAGATTCTTCAACCAAATTATTTTTAGCATCAAAAATTTCGACCTTTAAATTGTCTGCCGAATTAATTCCTTTTAAATGAATATTCGAACGAAAAGTTCCATCTGCTTTTGCATCAATCGCTATCCCGGAAATATGTTCTTTTGAAGTTGCTTCTAAATAAACAGGTCTGAAAATCCCACCTAAAACCCAATAATCAGCGAGACGTTCTGCATTGTTGACCGATTTATCAGCGGACATTTTGGAAACTTTGACTTCTAAAATATTTTCTTTCCCGAAATTTAATTTATCTGAAATATCATATTTAAATTCATAAAATGCGCCTTGATGAATAGCTCCGGCTGATTTTCCGTTGATCTTCACTTCGGTATCGGTCATTGAGCCTTCAAAAACGATATTGATGGTTTTTCCTTTCCAGGAATTTGGAATCGAAAATTGATGTTTGTACAAACCTACTTCGTCATTAAATTTAAAATTTTTGCCGTAGGTTACGTAATCTCTTCCATAATTGTATGAACCAAAACCTTGCTGTTCCCATTGAGAAGGAACCTGAATTTTTTCCCAACTTCCTGATTTTCGTCCACCGTTTATCCAAAAATCCCATTCTTTGGTCTGCTCAGAATCTTTCCCGCTCAGGAATTGAATTTCCTTAGATTGAGAATGCCATAATTGAGAGCATAAACATAAAAGAACGAATATTTTGGAAAAATAACTCATTTTGCAGCAATATCGGAATCGTCTTTTTTGTCGTAAGATTGAGTGAGAGAAGCAACTTGCTCCACCTTAATATTTTTTTGTTTTAAGTTTTGAATATAATTAAGGTTTTGCATTTCAGGTTTTAAGGCTTTGATTTTGAAATTTTCAAAAGTAAAATCTTTCAAATCAAACAAATCTGATTTTTCAATTGAGAATGCTGTTTCACAACTTAAATCGATGTTTTTGATGGTAATATTATTAGCCAATCCTTTTCTCGGTCTTTCTTCGCCTTTTAAATCAAAAAACTGGTTCCAGCCTTTTACATAAAGGAAAGTTTTTACGTTTCCTGTAATATTTTCCACGGTAAGATATTCGTAATGTTGTGGCGTGTCTGGACGCATTTTTAGATGTAAAAGTCTCGAAGCATCTTTCACTTTAGAATTACGAAGAATCACGTTGTAATTTTGAATCGATTCGCTTCCGCAAGTCAAAACGCTGTGGCAAAATCCGAAACTATTGTCTTCGATTAAGATATTTCTGTTTTCTCCATTATTAGGGTCTTTATCAGCTTTCGGACCTTTTCCTCCTTTTAATGCAATCGCATCATCGTTAACCGACATATAGCAATTTTTAATCAGGAAATTGGTACACGCATCGATATCAACGGCATCTGTACTTGGTGCTTTTACAGGTTCTTTCGGAGCAAGAATCGTTAGATTTAATAATTTAACGAAATGTGATTTATAATAATGAGTACTCCAAAACGGTGAATTTTTAATTGTAATTCCTTCAACCTGAACATTTTTCGAATTGGAAACGTAGATAATTCTTGGTCTCATTTCATCCATATTGGTGCATTTGGGATTCCATTCGCGTCTTTTCCAGAATGATTTCCAGAATCGAAGTCCGTTTCCATCCAAAGTTCCTTTTCCTGAAATGGTAAAACCATCCAATCCGTCTGCGTTGATTAAAGCCGGAAAATATTTTACGGTTTGGCCTTCCATTCTTGTCGTAACTATCGGAAAATCGTTGATATCATCGCTTCCTTTTAATTTTGCTCCATTTTCCAAATGTAAATGAGTTCCTTGTTTAAAAAAAACTGAACTGATAAGAAACGTTCCTTTTGGTACAATAACTACCCCGCCGTTTTTTGAAGCCTCATCAATGATATTCTGAAGTTGTTTTGTCTGTAGAATCGTACTGTCATTCTTTACACCAAAATCTGTGATAATGTATTTCTTTCCTAATTTGTTGATGTCGGTAGGCTTATTTTCTTTAAACCATTTCGGGATTACAGTTCCGTCGGGGAATTTGTCCTGACTTTTTAGTCCGGTTGAGCATAAAGCGAGAATCAAGAGAGACCCAATAAATTTGGATGTATTTGGAAATTTCATAATGTATTTATATTGCTGTATGACCTGATTTTTGTGAATAGTTGTTTAAAAAGCACAAAAATCAGTAAAATAATTTTCAATTTTTAAAGAAAATTATTCTTTCATTTCATTTTCATAAAAATATACATTCCGAGACTTTACAGCATCCTGCTCTTTCATGTTGGAGAATTTGAAAGAAATTCGATATACAGGAAACCATTATTATGACTTAAAAAAATAATTTTCTCGCTGATTAAGCTAATCAAGCAGATTTTAAAAAGTCTATTTAAACTAATTTTAGATTTAACCACAAAAGGAACAAAAGACAATTATAATGCTATTATTATATAATCAAAGCTCTCAAAAGAATAAAAAATCAAAGATTTTAAAGGTTTTTACGTACTTTTTCCATTTTTTACTCAAAAAGTTTAAACAAATTTGAAAGTAAAAAAACTGTATCAATCAGCCAAATTTTTCAAACTTCTATTTAAACTTCTCACAGAAATCCCCAAATACGCTGCTAAATCTTCTTTAGAAAGCTGAATATCCTGTTTTGACTGAAGTTCAAAAAGTTTTCGCAAGCTGTGCTCAACGGTATATAATTGCTGGAAAGAGGCTCGCTTTGAAGTATTCACAATGCGTTCTGCAAAAGCATCGACAAGCAAAGCATTGAGTTCTAAATTATTTTTTAAAAGTTCGCGAAAATAAGGAACCGACAATGCATACACCGAAACATCGGTCATCGCTTCGATATTGCATAAACAGGGAATATTTCTAATACATTCTATCTCGCCAAGAATTTCGCCTTTTCCTAAAAATTCAAGAATAAATTCTTTATCATTCTCTTCACTGAAATAGCATTTTACAATTCCTTCTTTCATCAGCATCACTTTGGATGATTTGTCGTTTTGCATCAAAAGCCTTTCTCCTTTTGCAAACTGTTTCAAGATCACGTCTTCTTTTCTCTCCTGTTTCTCGTAAAGTTTTGTAATAAAATCTAAAAATGTCTGGTTTGTGCGTAACATATTCTTATTCGGGACAAATGTCCTTTCGGGATTTTTTATATAGGCTGAAATTTGCGGCAGAAAAATACACAATACTGCTGAGAAATAAAATTAGTGATTCTCATCAATTTTTAATATAAAATTTAATAAAATATGAAACAACTTATTAAGCAAGAGGACTGGAAAAGAAAAGACCATTTTCTATTTTTTTCAAAATTTGAAGAACCTTTTTTTGGAGTAACCATTACGATCGACTGTACTTTAGCCTATCAACAAGCGAAAGCAAAAGGAAACTCTTTTTTCCTTTATTATTTATACAGATCTTTAAAAGCTGCCAATGCAATAGAAAACTTCCGTTATAGAATTATTGATAAAGAGGTATATCTGTTTGATCAGATCAATGCTTCTGCAACCATCAACAGACCCGATGAAACCTTTGGTTTCTCTTATATGGATTATGATAAAAATGAAGAATTATTTAACCAAAATGCAAAAGAAGAAATTGCAAGAGTACAGCAATCTACAGGCCTAATTCCTGCAGGTTCGGGAGAAAATGTCATTCATTTTTCGGCTGTTCCGTGGTTTGATTTCACGTCACTTTCCCATGCAAGAAGTTTTACATTTCCAGACAGTTGCCCAAAAATCTCATTTGGTAAAGTAACTGAAAATAATGGAAAAAAATTAATGTCTGTCTCTATTCATGCACATCACGGATTAATGGATGGTTTTCATATCGGATTGTTTGCTGAAAAATTTCAGGAATTGATGAATGAAATATAGCTTCAAGAAAATAATTAAAAAACACCGTCTGTGAAATTTGCAGACGATGTTTTTTAAACTTAAATTTTTGAACAAAATCAATGTCCGTGATCGCCAGAATTTGATAATTTCGCATTCACAAAAAAGGCACCTTTTGTAACTACAGATGCATCTGCAGGAATTTCGTTAACGGTAGTAATTGCCGTATATCCCATATCGGAAGAACCTTTTACAACTTCTATTTTTTCAAAATTAACTGTCTTAGATTCTTTTGGGTTTGTTTTCTCTTCGTGTGCGTGTTCACCTTTTTCTTCAGCGTGTTCTTCAGGTTTTTTGTTTGTTTTGATAAAAATATAATATTTACTGTCTGCTTCTACAATCGCTTCATTCGGAACAGCCGGAGTTGTACTCTTATCAAGACTTACAATTCCGGTGATATTCATCCCGTCGATTAATCCTGCTTTATTTCCTGTGACAGAACAGTGTACAGAAATAGTTTTGCTTTCGTTTTCAAAAGATGAACCGATGCTGAATATTTTTGCATCGTACTCTGTTTCCGGGTTGTTAGTCAGTTTAAAATGAACAATTTGCCCGACTTTCATTTTTGGTAAATCTTTTTCAAAAACTTGTAAATCTAGATGTAGAGAACCGTTATCAATCACATCGGCAACCGGCGATGAAATATCCACGTAACTTCCTATCTGCGCAGAAATATTACTCACTGTTCCGCTAATTGGTGATGTGATGACCAAACCTGAACGTAAATTACCATTATTCACATTTGCAGGATTGATTCCCATAATCTGAAGCTGTCTTTGTAAAGATGATTTTTGAGTTCTTAAAGTTTTCAGTTCGGCATCAGAACTTTGCAGATTCTTCTTTGCACCGGCATCATTATCAAACAATTCTTTTTGTCTTCTGTATTCCTGTTCGGCAAACGCAATTCTGCTTTTCACTGTAAGATATTGCTCTTGTAATTGAATATATTCAGGATTGCTTATCGACGCGATGACCTGTCCTTTTTTTACAAAATCCCCAATCTGAACATTCAAAGCCTTTATAATTCCGCCATACATCGAAGTGATGGTCGCTTTATTATTGTTTGGAACCCGTAATGTGCCATTCGCTTTAATGGTAGAAGTCAGTTCTTTTAATTCAATTTTTCCTAAAGTTACACCCACGCTTTTTATTTGCTCTTCGGTAAGACTTGCAATCGTTTGAGGAGCTTCTTCGCCGTGTTCTTCGGTTTGTTCTGTCTTAATTTCACCTTCAGGTTTTGTAGTTGTTTCTTTTTTTCCACAGCTTACGAGGAAAATAAATGTAAGGGTAATATAGATGATATTTCGTTTCATTTTATTTGTTGATTAAAGAATTAATGATGATTACAGACTGATTGACCTGTTGTATAGACTCCAGATATTTCAGCTGAATATTGGTGGCGGTTTGCAAAGCAAATAAATATTCAACGTAAGAGATTTCTCCCGTTTTGTAACCAAGTTGTCCTGCTTTAACGATTTTTTCGGCATTGGGTAAAGCCTGGTCAACGTAATATTGATATTGCTGAATGTCTTGCTGATATTGGTTTAATGCATTTTCTAATTGAGTGGTCAATTGTTTTTGTTGCTGTTTAGCATTCGATTCTGCCATTTGTTTTTGATATTCCAAAGACTGAATTCGTGCTTTGGTTGCCCCAAAAGTCAACGGAATCGCAACTCCGATGCTTGCAACACTGAATCGGTTTCCTGCATCATAATATTTTTCCTGACCATTCAACGTATGAAAACCTATAATCGACTGATTGGTATAGCCTAAAGTAAATTCAGGCAAACCTTGTGACTTTTCAACATTTTTATTCTTATCGGCAATTTCCATTTCCTGATAAAAAGCTTTTACAGTCGGATGATTGGCAATAGCTGTGCTGTCCAGAACATATTCTGCTTTCAAAGGTTCATAATTTTTATTGAAAGAAATCTGAATATCATCATCTGTATTCAGAAGGGTTTTCAGGTTTTTGTAGGCATTATTAAGATAGATTTTATTCTGATTTAATAATAAATTGATTTCTCCTTTCTGCGTTTCTGCGGTACTTATTTCTATTTTTTTGATGTCTCCTGCATTAAATCTTACGGTTGCAATCCTGATAAAATCCTGATAAAGGCTATCCAGTTTCAACAGTTTATTTTGATTATAATGCAGATATTCAATTTGATAGAAGTACGTTCTTACTTGTTTCGCCAATTCATTAACCGTAATTTCTTTATTGATTTGCTTTCCTTTTATTTCCTGCGCAATGAGTTCTTTTCTCGCTTTAAACAGTGTGGGAAACGGAATACTTTGTGAAATAGAAAACGACTGGTCAAATTTTGGACTGTTGTATTGCCCCAATTGTGCATTGAAGCTCATTTTCGGAAGTTCATTTGCCGTTGGTTTCAGGCTTTCAGAAACTTTAACATCCAAGTCTTTAGATTTTATTGAATAGTTATTATTCAGCGCTATTTCTGTTGCCTCTTCTACCGAAAGAGTCTTTGTTGTTTGAGCCGTCAATGTTTGTCCAAATAATAAAAAACCTAAAATAATCACTGTCGTTAAAGGTTTCATTTTAATATTCTTAATATTGAATTTTGTGCTGAAAATAATGTAAAGCATGGGTAAAACGAATAAAGTAAGGAAAGTTGCCGTAATCAATCCGCCGATAACAACGGTTGCCAAAGGTTTCTGAACTTCTGCGCCTGCTCCCGTGGAAATCGCCATCGGAAGAAATCCTAAAGATGCAACCGCTGCTGTCATCAAAACCGGACGAAGTCTTGTTTTAGTTCCTTCAAAAACACGTTTCAGAATATCGCTTTCACCATCTTTTTCCAGTTGATTGAAAGTTCCAATTAAAACAATTCCGTTTAAAACCGCAACCCCAAACAAAGCGATAAAACCAATTCCTGCACTGATGCTGAATGGCATATCCCGAATAATCAATGCGAAAACGCCACCAATCGCACTCATCGGAATCGCTGTAAAAATCAGGGCGGCTTGTTTTAAAGATTTAAATGTAAAATAAAGCAACATAAAAATCAATAAAAGAGAAACCGGAACAGCAATCATCAGTCTTTTACTTGCAGCCTGTAAATTCTCGAATTGCCCGCCATAAGTGAAATAATACCCCGAAGGAAGTTTTATTTTATCATCCAGTTTTGCCTGAATATCTTTCACCACACTTTCCACATCACGGTCTTTCACATTAAAACCGATTACGATTCTACGTTTTCCTTCTTCACGACTTATCTGTGCCGGACCGAGTTTATAACTGATATTAGCAACCTGCGAAAGTGGAATCTGATTTCCTGAATTGGTGGAAATCATCAGATTATTCACATCATCAATATTGGTTCTGTGAAGGCTGTCTAAACGTACAACCAAATCAAAACGTCTCTCATTTTCAAAAACCAAACCTGCACTTTTGCCTGCAAAAGCAGTACTTAGCGTGTTATTCACGTCTTCAATATTTAATCCGTAGTTCGCCATTCTTGTTCTGTCGTATTCTACGTTGATTTGCGGAAGTCCGCTAACTCGTTCAATCTGAGGTTGAGTTACTCCCTCCACTGATTGAATTACATTATTGACTTTATTCGCATAAATCGCAAGAGAATCTAGGTTTTCACCAAAAATTTTCACCGCAACATCCTGACGAATTCCGGTCATTAATTCATTGAAACGCATTTGTATCGGTTGATTTTTTTCAAAGAAAACACCGGGAATATTTTCCAGCTTTTCAGAGATTTCATCTGCTAATTCATCATAAGATTTCTTTGTTTTCCATTCTTTTTGTGGTTTCAAAACAATAATCATATCCGTTGCTTCCGGCGGCATTGGGTCGGTAGGAACTTCGGCAGAACCTGTTTTTCCTACAACCATTTTCACTTCATCAAACTGTTTAATAATTCTTGATGCCTGCATCGATGTTTCTACACTTTGGGTAAGCGAACTTCCCTGTGGTAAAATACAGTGAAATGCAAAATCTCCTTCCTGCAATTGTGGGATAAACTCGCCTCCCATTCTGCTGAATATAAAAATACTGACTGCAAATAATGCAACGGTAGCTGAAACTAAAATATATTTTAAACGCAGTGCTTTCTGTAATAACGGCTGGTAAATATTCTGCAACCTACGCATCATCTTATCTGAAAAATTTTCTTTTGTGGAAAGTTTTTTAGATAAAAATAAGGCGCTCATCATCGGAATATATGTCAATGATAAAATAAGAGCTCCTAAAATTGCAAAACCTACTGTTTTTGCCATCGGTGTAAACATTTTACCTTCTACTCCAACCAAAGTCAGGATAGGAATATAAACGATGAGAATTATAATCTCCCCAAACGCTGCGCTGTTTCTGATTTTTGAAGCGGAAAGAAAAACTTCTTCATCCATTTCTGCTTGAGTCAGTTTTTGAGTCGATTTTCTGAGTCCTAAATGATGAAGGGTAGCTTCTACAATAATGACTGCACCGTCTACAATCAACCCAAAGTCAATTGCTCCAAGACTCATTAAGTTTGCACTTACGCCAAAAACATTCATCATTCCCAACGCAAAAAGCAATGCTAGTGGAATTGCAGAAGCAACGATTAATCCGGCTCTGAAATTCCCCAAGAATAATACAAGAACAAAAATGACAATCAATGCACCCTCTATCAGGTTTTTTTCGACTGTATTGATGGCTCTTCCTACCAAATCTGTTCTGTCTAAAAATGGTTCGATAACGACATCTTTGGGTAAAGATTTTTGAATTGTCGGGATTTTTTCTTTCACCAAATTCACCACTTCATTACTGTTGGCTCCTTTAAGCATCATTACAATCCCTCCTACTGCGTCAACTTTTCCGTCGAACGTCATTGCTCCATAACGTACTGCGCTTCCCAATCTTACATCGGCAACATCTTTTATAAAAATCGGAACACTTCCTGTGTTGTTCTTTACAGCAATGTTTTTTATATCTTCAAGAGAAGCGACAACACCAATTCCACGGATGAAATAGGCATTCGGTTTTTTATCGATATAAGCTCCTCCTGTATTCTGATTGTTTTTCTCTAATGAAGTGAAAATATCAGTTACACTTACGCCCATCGCTTTCAGTCGGTTAGGGTCAATAGCGACTTCATATTGCTTCAGCTCACCGCCAAAACTATTGACTTCTGCAATTCCCAGTGTTCCATTTAGCTGTCTTCTTACAATCCAGTCCTGCATTGTTCGCAGTTCTTGAGAAGAATATTTGTTTTCACTTCCTTTTTTCGGATGTAGAATATATTGATAAACCTCGCCTAAACCTGTACTTACGGGAGCCAATTCAGGAGTTCCTATTCCCTTTGGGATTTCCTCTGCAGCTTCTTTTAGTTTTTCACTGATAAGTTGGCGTGCGAAATACACATCAACATCCTCTTTGAAAACTACGGTTATAACCGATAATCCGAATCTTGAAATACTTCTTGTTTCCTCGATATCCGGAATGTTGGCGATGCTTTGCTCAATGGGAAAAGTAACCAGTTGCTCTACTTCCTGACCTGCAAGCGTAGGACAAACCGTGATTATTTGCACCTGATTATTGGTAATATCGGGTACAGCATCAATCGGTAATCTGGTTGCGCTCCAAACGCCCCAAATTATCAACAACAAAGTCATTATTCCAACGACAATCTTGTTTTTGATGCTAAATTTTATGATTTTATCTAACATAGATTTTTATTTAATTTTTATTGACCTGCAATCTCTTTCTTGCATCAAATAACTGATGCATTCCTGAAATGCAAAAATGACTAAGAATACCCTGCAATGATATTGCAAAGTTTTCCTAAAGGTTGTGATGAAATAATTCTTTCATCTGATCGTTAAAAATTAAATTTTGGGAGGTTGCCAAATATGGTCGTAAACCTGATAGGCAATGTTGTTTCTATGAAAAAGAATTTTCTTTGAAAAATAGGCTTTTACCTGTAAACGAACGTCTAAAAACGGTTCCATTTTAAATGCAGTTACCGTAATCTGGCAACAGCTACAAAAGCAGAAAGGAGAACAGCCATCATCTATATTATGAGAATGAGAATCCTCAGTATTGAGTGAAATTTGGGTATAATTATCTTTTACAGATTTAGCTTTGACATCACTGCACGGCATAATCAGCAGTGCAATGAAATAAATTGTCAATATAAATCTTAAAAGTTTCACTTAGCAAAAATAGAAAAATAGTTTGTATAAACTGAACTTTTATTGCAGTTCAATGGTTTAAAAGTCCGTTAAAAAGTAAATTCAAAATAATGATGTTATATTTTTAAGACTGATAGCCTAATAATTTTCTAATCTGATAGAAAAACCTTTCGATCAATCTTAAATCCTGAGTTACGATTTCGGCATTTCCTCTCAATTCTTTATCGAATTTCAATGTTTTATTGTAGGAAGTTTTTAAACCTTTAGGAAGAACAACATCTACATAATAATTTCCTTTTTCATCTGGAATTAATGAAATATTCTGAACTTTTCCTTCAATAATTCCATATTCCTGAAAACGGTAATTGTCTAATTTAATCAACACTTTTTCACCCGGAATAATCTTCCCTGAATTGGCTGTAGGAACCGACATTCTTCCAACTATTTGCTCTGTATGATCCGGTAAGATAGATAATATAGGATCACCTGCTTTTACAAACTGATTTTCACCATAAAATTGCTGAAAACTAGCCATTCCATCAGTCGAAGAAATAATGAGATAACTCTGTTCCCATTGCTTTAAAGATTTTCGCAACTGTTCGAATAATTGAAGGGTTTGAGATGAATACGTGATTTTATCTTTTTCTGTATTAATCGCTGTTCCGCTTTTTGTTTTATTGAAATTAGAAATGCTTTCCTGCAATTGGGAGAGAGAAATATTTAAGTTTTCTAAGTTTTGCTGGGCCTGTAGATATTTTATTTTTTCACTTTCGAGTTCTACCGCAGCAATCACGCCCTGATTAAATAATTCCTGTGATCGTTGATAGCTTTTACGGGAAAGTTCAGCCTTTGCAACTTCTAGATTTTTTTGTTGTTTTAAAGTAGCAATTCTGCTTCTCGATTCTGATATACTAAGATTGGTGGCAATGTTTTCCGGAGCATAAGGTTGTAAACGAGTAAATAAACTTTCATCCTGAAAAGCTTTTGCAAAACTATTGTAATCACCCTGAAGTTCACCCAATTTAAAATGAGAAACCTCTTTAACAGGGAAAGAAAGCAACTGATCTGAAGCGATAGAGTCTACTAATTTTTTAAGTTTTAAAACATCCTGATAATTTGCTGTAGACTGCAAAACCATCATTACATCACCTTTTTTTACTTTTTGATGATCTTTAATAAATATTTTTTCAATTTTTGAACTGCTTCTTGCCTCAATTTTTTCCGGTGGATTTTGCGATGTCACCACAATAGGAGCAGGAACAAATTCCGGGTATTTGATGATGTAGCTCATTGTAAGAATAAGTAGCAGAATAATAAATATAATCGTATTTCCCCATCGGAACATCCAATGTGGTGGTTCTGTGAGTATATCCTGAACGCTTTCTGAGCGCAGTTCTATGTTGTCTAAAATATCTTTTTTCACGTTTGTATATTTAAAGTTAAACCCTCAAAAATGAGGATTTAACTTTTATTTTCAAATTAAAGACCATAAAGTCTTTTACACTCGCAAGCAATATGACCTGCATTTTCTTCATGATAACAAAAATCATCAGGAAGAGCTTCTACAAATTGAGTCATGTGTTGATAACAATAAGCTCGAGTTGGCCCACCACCTTTAAGATTTTTTAACTCGTTTCTGTTTAATTGTTTTAATTTTTTCATAATAAATTTGTTTTAATTATACCTCCGGAGCTAAACATATTGGATCTGTACCATTTGGACAACGATCTAAACACTTTGTAGGTACCCATGCTCCATTAACACGACAAACACCCCAATCATTTTCCCCATAACCTCCGCCATGGATATCTTTTAAATTCTTTTTTGAAAGTTTTTTTAAATTTTTCATATTGATACATTATTTTGATATTATTACTTCGTCTAATTTTTTTCTGAAAATAATCAGTTTATAAAATTAATCGCAAAAATTTTGCTCAATTCTGTAACAACAATCAAGGCACAAAATATATCCAGAGTTACATGTTCCCTTTGGAGAACCACTTCCACTATAATTCGGATCACAATATAGTTGCCAATCTCCATGACCGCTTCCCACTACATTTTTTAATTCATCTCTTTTCAGCTTTTTTAAATTTTTCATGATAAATAGTTTGATTTTGATTTCCCTACTCTTTTATAGCTTTTCGGGTAACGCTTTTAATAAATTTCATCTCATTAAAGACCAGTCTGACAATCTTGTGGGTCATACATATTTTGATGTATGCATGATCCTCTTTGCGGGCACCATACTAATTTGCAAGGACAATTATACCCTCCATCTTCTGGTATCTGATCACCAGGAACAAAGTGAGCAAAGCAATCATCAGCACGTCCTCCTCCTTTGATGTCTTTCAATTCTTTTCTTGAGATTTTTTTTAAATTTTTCATATTGGTAAAATATTTTTGGTTTTTCCTACTCTCTTATAGCTTTTCGGATAACGCTTTTATTAAGATTTAAATATAAAAAATAATTCCGACATAGATGAATTATTTTTAAATTTAATTACCCAATTCCAATTGATTTTTAACGAGTCTGTAATATTCTCCTTTTAAAGCTACCAATTCCACATGGTTTCCCTCTTCTACAACTTTTCCTTTATCGAGAACAATAATTTTATCGGCATGTTTTACGGTTGATAATCTGTGAGCAATGACAATCGCTGTTTTTCCTTTGAAAAACTGTTCCAGATTTTCCATAATTACCTTTTCATTATTGGCATCTAAAGCACTTGTCGCTTCATCAAAGAAAATATACTCCGGAGATTTGTAAACCGCTCTTGCAATGAAAAGTCTTTGCTTTTGGCCGCCACTTACACCGACTCCTTCATTTCCTATTTTCGTATTATAACTTAACGGCAAATCTTCTATAAACTCTTTAATATTGGCAATCTCTACAGCTTTTCTTAGTTTTGATTTGTCTACATAATCTTCACCAACCGCAATATTATTGGCAATAGTATCATTAAAAACATAACCTTCCTGCATTACCACACCACACTGATCTCTCCAGAATCTTGGCGAAATATTTTTCATTTGGGTATTCCCTATTTTGATTTCACCTTCGTTAGGTTCATAAAACTTCATTAATAATTTCAATAATGTCGTTTTCCCACTTCCGCTGGCTCCAACGATTGCCGTTGTTTTTTGGTGTGGAATATTTAAGTTTAAATTTTCAAAAACAGGAACATCCGAACCGATGTATCTGAAAGACATATTATTGATTTCTATATCTTTATCCGGAATTTCTGTGGCATATTGATCGTCTTTGCTTTCCTCATCTTCTTTATCATGAATTTCTCGTAATCTTTCTAAAGAAATTTTGGCATCCTGAGTTTGTTTTACAAAATCGATCAATTGTAATAGAGGACTATTTAATTGTCCGATAATGTATTGCACAGAAAGCATCATCCCTAAAGTAAGGTTTCCTTCCAAAACCAATTTAGCAGAAAGAAAACTTACCAAAATATCTTTCATTTGGTTGATGAAGTTTCCTCCAACCGATTGCCATTGCTCTAATGATAGCGATTTTATTTTTAATTTAAAAAGTTTTACCTGTAAAAATTCCCAATCCCAGCGTTTTTGTTTTTCAGCGTTATGCATTTTTATCTCCTGCATTCCGTTGATCAGTTCAATGACTTTACTCTGTTCCTGTGAAACCTGTGAAAATCTTTTATAATCTAATTCTTTTCTTTTTCCTAGAAAAAAAGTAATCCATGCAATATATAAGGTAGCTCCAACTAAATAGACAACAAATAATCTGTAATCATAAAACAGTAATACAATGCTGAAAATAATCAGGTTGACTAATGAGAACAATGTATTCAGAGAAGAGTTGGTCAGAAGTTGTTCAATTCTGTGATGGTCATTAATTCTCTGCATGATATCTCCGGTCATTCTTGTATCAAAGAAACTGATGGGAAGTTTCATTAATTTAATAAAGAAATCGGAAATAATTGAAATGTTGATTCTTGTTGAAAGGTGAAGTAAAATCCAGCTTCGGATAACCTCAATTCCCATTCTGCCTAGAAAAAGCATCACTTGAGCAAGAAGAACAAGATAGATAAAATTCAGATCCTGATTCTGAATTCCGACATCTACAATACTCTGAGTAAGGAATGGTAAAATAAGCGACAATAAACTTCCTGCTAATAATCCTACCGCCAACTGAACAATAAGCGATTTATATTTTAGTAAATATTTAGATAAAAAAGAAAAACTGGCTTTACTTTCCTGATCGTCAAATTCGGTTTGGAAAAATGCTGGTGTAGTTTCCAGAATCAAAGCAATTCCTTCTTCTGTATTTTCATTCGCATTTTCGCCAATCCATCGCTTGATAAATTCTTCTCTGGAATAGGTAATCAGTCCGTAACTTGGATCTGAAATATATACCAAATTATTTTTATCAATTTTATAAACGACTACAAAGTGATTTTTGTTCCAGTGTACAATGCATGGGAAAGGCACTTCTTCAGCTAATGTATTGAAATCGACCTGAACTCCCAAAGAACGGAAGCCTAAATCTTCGGCAGCATCACTTAAACCAAGTAAGCTGCTTCCTTCACGGGTAGTTTCTGAAAGGTTACGAATCTGTTGCAGGGAAATACTTTTTCCGTAATGTTTGCTGACAATTCTGAGACAAGTAGGGCCACAATCTTTAGAGTCGGGCTGTATGTAATTTGGGAATTTTTTTTTCAATGCTTTATATTAAAAAGACTGTATAAAATACAGCCTCAATTTAAGATATTTTTCAAAGATTATTGCCAAATGCAATATAAGGTTTGTTCACAAAATTGAATCGGTTCATAACAGCCACTACCTGAATTAACTCTGCAATGCTCATAAGAAGAATAGCACTGACTAACATCACGCATATCTAAACATAAATGAGCTCTTCCTCCTCCTTTTAAATTTTTAAGATTTTCTCTTGATAACTTTTTTAGATTTTTCATAACATATTTTTAGTTTTTTCCTACTCTATTGAAGCTTTTCGGATACCGCTATATTTTTATCCCAATTTAGGAATTTTTTAAATAATTATCATATGCAATATAATGTTTGACCACAAAATCCTCTAGGTGTACAGCTACTACCTGAATAAAGCCTACAATGTTCATAAGATGGATAACAAGTACTCACATCACTAATGTCATCACATGGTTTATACGGACCTCCTCCTTTTAAATTTTTAAGATTTTCTCTTGATAATTTTTTTAAATTTTTCATAACATATTTTTAGTTTTTTCCTACTCTATTGAAGCTTTTCGGATATCGCTATATTTTTATCCCAATTTAGAGATTTTTTATAAATACAAATATTATATTAAATAAAATTTATATTTTTTAATAATTAAAAACTTTTTGATATTAGTAGCAAGACTTATTGCAATAACGAATGCAAAAACCGCCTGAATTAGGATCATTTACGCATTCAACATTTGTATTGTAGCACTTTACAGATGCTGCTTGCCCTTGTGCACATTCAAGAGTAATTCCTCCCTGTACGGTTTTAAGATTTTCTCTTGAAAGTTTTATTAAGTTTTTCATAAATATAAGATTTGGTTTTCCTACTCTATTGAAGCTTTTCGGATGCCGCTTTAGTTTTATCCCAATTTAGGGATTTTTCAAATTCAAATATTATATTTAATTAAAGAAATATTTAATTTTTTCTGAATATTTGTCTGTGATTATAATATATAATTATCTGTTAGATAATCAAGTATTTTATTTTTTAAATAACTATCATACACAATATAATGTTTGTCCACAAAATTGTGTAGTTGCACAACCACTGCCTGAATAAAGCCTACAATGATCGTAAGAAGAATAACAATTACTCACATCACGAATGTCAGTACATAGATCCCATGATGACCCTATTCCTCCTCCTCCTTTTAAATTTTTAAGATTTTCTCTTGATAACTTTTTTAAATTTTTCATAACATATTTTTTAGTTTTTTCCTACTCTGTTGAAGCTTTTCGGATACCGCTTTACTTATTTCAAATATAAATGAAATATTTTAATCTTCACAATCGTTTTTGTTAAAAAAAGTTAAAACCGACGATTATATGATAACAATATTTCCATCTGTAATCGATTCACTAATAAAACAATGAATATCTTCACAAATAAATTTATCTGCAACATAGAACCTTTAAGTATCTTAGTAAAATAAACCCCGTGAAATTGCTTTAGGTAATCTGAATAATAAACGGATTTTTTCTCATCTTATCTTAATCAATTACCAACTATATAATACGTGTCTTTTCCTAAGAAAAAATGTATTGACTTAAAAAGAAGTAAAATTTTAAAACAAAAGTTTAGATAATCACAAAATAAAAGAGGCAGATAAGACAGCCTCTTTCTTTAATTAAATATTATGTATTGTAGATAATAATTATTATCTAATAAATTCTAAACATACTGTGGACAAACTACAGCCGGGCAAATCAATTTTGGACATTTAATTTGTCCAGGAGGCGGACAACAGATATTTACGCATTGTTTTACGATTATTCCACCGCTTCCGGTAATATTTTTCATCTGATTTCTTGAAATTTTTTTCAAATTTTTCATATAATTATTTTTAAGATTCTACGGGACATGGTGCAAAACAATAAATATTGGGACATCTTTTTATTCCTGGAGGAGGGCAACATGCTTGAGAGCAAGTCGAAGCTCCGCCATTGATGTCTTTCATCTGACTTCTTGAGACTTTTTTTAAATTTTTCATAATAAATAGTTTGGTTGATTTGATGATTGATTAAGGTTGGTTTCCGCCGCCACATCCGTCATATGGCATGCATTTCCATTTTCCGTTGATCAGGCAAAGCTGTCCACCTGTGCAGACAATACCTCCCTGAATGGTTTTCATTTCCTGTCGGTTGATTTTTTTTAGATTTTTCATAAAAATTGAATTTGGTAATTTCCTACTCTTTTTAAGCTTTTCGGATCCCGCTTTTAATTCATTTAAAATTAATCAATTTTGATTAATCAAAAATAATTTAAATTGAAAAATCTTCATCTTCAATCAATTCACCGATAAAGTAATGAATATCATCGCGGTCATATTTATCCGGAAACTGATAACCATTAATGATAAAAACAGGCGTGAAATTAAGTCCTGCAGAGCTATTTTCCGAAGTCATCTGAATGATATTTGTAAGATCTTCCGGATTTTGTGTTCCAGATTTTCTATTAATTTCTCCCTCATCTTTATTTTTAAACCAAGTATCAATCGCATTTAAAAAATCTTTTTGTGATTTGTTTTTGTAGACACTCAAAAAGTCTGAAATAAGCTGGGTATATTTTTCACCTGCGCTTTCACCTGAATAATTAAATCTCACCTGTGCAGAAATCTCATCTGGATATTTTGCTACTAAATCTTCAAGAATCTTATGTGCATCTTTACAAAACCCGCAATAAGGATTTGAAACTACCGAGATATGAAGTTTTGCGTCTTTGTTTCCTAAGAAGAAAGTGTTTTTATCTGAAAATTCAATTTTTTCTTTATCTAAAAGTTCTCTTTTGAACAGATCATAATTTCTTTTGAATCTAAGATTTTTTGCATTTGATTTTTTAAGTTCTTCTTTTTGGTTCATCAGATTATTTAGAAAAGCAATCGTAAAAAACAAAGAAATAAATGCAATAACGCTGATAAAAATAATCGGCAAAGAAACCACCAAACTGAAATAAAAAGAACTAACTGCAATCTGCGCCAATAAAATAAAAATAATAAAGAGACACACTCTGCAAAGTGATTTTTCTACAAAAGTCTGAACATAAAGTGAATATAAAATCACTACAACTGAAATCAGTGAAATAATTTTTAAAACAAACTGAGCGCCCGGAAATAAAAGACCAATAAAGGTGATTCCCAAGAAATAGATCAAGCTAAAATCGGAAAGCTTTAATCCTAAAATATTCGTTTTATCAGCAGAAAAAATGGTTGCACATGAGCTTTTAGAATTACTATTTGCTGCGCCGCCACAAATATTGCTTACGACAACAGATTCTTGCCCGAATTTCTGATTAAAAAGCTCTAAAGAAATATAAACTCCTAGTAATGACAATAAGTTGAAAATACTTTCATACCAAGTGAACTGCAGGAATGAATAGAGAAGAATTATCCCGAAAATTGCATAAATAAACGGTTTAAAATTAAAAAATGATGTTGACTTTACATTCTCTGTTTTCTCAAAAAGAAGTACAAAATCATCCGAATTTTTATAAAGTTCTTCTTTACTTAAATTCTTTACTTTATCAGAGTAAATGGTGAAGTCATTGTCTTTCTTTTTTACTAATGAAAAAGAATTGTTGACCAAAGCCATAAATTCATCAGGCAATTCGTCCCAATACTCTTTATCCAATTCATAAGCGTCATTTTTTAAACCCAAAAAATTGAGGGTATCGCTGAAAGCTAAAGCTGAAGGATAGTTGGGATGAGAATTAAACTGAAAATAAAATTCTTGTTTGTCTAGTTTAAAGTGGTCTATTAGTTTGTCGAAGTTCATTGAGTAATTTGGTAATGTTTAACGGGGTCAAGATAATAAAAATTATTTTCTCAACACACCTTGGTGAATAAAATAATTATCATTTTCTGTTTTTCTTTCAAAAAAACACATCGGCATGGCTTTTTTATTGATCGATATTTATATTATCCTTTAAAAACCGCAATCATTAATAGTCTGTAAATCATTTAAAAAAAAGTAAACAGAATTTGAGTTTAAAGAAACAATCATTTAGTAAACAACAACGCCAATGAATTTCATTGGCGTTGTGTTTTTTTCAACATTTGTGATTGAAAACATATGGTCCTGAACCATTTATATTAAATTTTTATATAAACCTGTAATAATATTTTCAGGTTTTTATGCTTTGTTTAAATCTCATATTTAGTTTAAACCAGAAAATATTTCTTCCATTTGGCAACCGTATTTCTGCTGAGTCCATAATGTTTTGCCAATTCAGTATTGTTCAGATTGTGTTTTTTCTGATAATCTAAAATTTTAAAAATTGTTGATTTATCATAAGACCGATGAATTCCATTATTATGTGAATCTTCATTTTTGGTTTCTCCAAATAAAATACTCTCAAGTTTGATTACATCCAATTGCGAAAAATTCTTTTTATTTAATAATGGCAGACAATCTTTTTCTTTTTCAGGAAATTTCAGTTTTAAAAGATCCGTATAAATTCTTTGGTAATCTGGTTTAATCATTTTATTATGTTTTGTGTTTTTTTGTAAATATTATATTTCCTTTTCTTGAATTAGAAAAGTGTTGTTAATAGATATTATCTCCTAATATTTTTCGATCCATTTTAATAGGGTGTTTTTAGGAATTTTATATTCTTCTATAATCTGGGCTTTAGTTTTCTTTCCTGTCCGAATAAGTTCAAGAACAAAATTGATAATCTCTTTTGTGTAAAGATTTTTTCTATAATTTGGAAGAGAACTTTTATTTTCTTTAGTATCCGTTGCATTTGACTTTTGTTTTGGGGTAGAAAACAAAATCAAGTGCTGCGAGTAAATTCTAAAAAAATCGTATTCAAGAAGTTTACACCATTTTAGCAGGATATTAGTAGGAAGATCAGTTGCCTTGTACATATCTTCTATTTCTTTCTCCGTACAATTCATGAACTTGCAAATGCGACCACTTTCAATTTTTTTTGCTTTGACCTCTTCATGAATTAAATGCCCAACGTTTATTTTTTTATAATCTAACTTCATTTTAAAAATTATCATTTTCATAAACCATTATCTATAACAATGAAATGATTCAAATTTTATTAAATTGTTTATTTTAAACTTTATTTCAAATAGACCTTTATTTTTTTCAGATCGTATATTAAACGAAATTACATGCAGAAGAAGAAATTTATAAGAAAACAGAGATTAATTAACATTAACTAAAATTTAAAATTTAAAAAAAAATGTTAATTACCAAAATATAAATAATTGAAAACAAGTATTTTATATTTTTAAAAGCGTTAATTTTACAAAAAGTCTTTTTTTATTATTTTTCACCCTATGATTAATAAAAAAATTATACTGATATTGCCACTATAAACACATTTACCATAAATGATTAAATATTTACTCTACTTTTCATTCTTTAGTTTTTTATTTATTTCTTGTAATTCTTCAGGAGGAGATGAATATTTTGATGCATTAAATAAGAAAATAAGCAAGTCTCTTTCAAATCCTAAAGCAGATCGTCGCATAATTATTAAAAGATTTTATAACGAGGAATTACAAAAATATAATGAGGACAAAAAAAGGCTTCACCAAGTAAGCAGTAGATACGTAGATGTACTTTTCTATGCTGAAAAAAGGAATGAGCAAATTCCGCTCGTGTATGAACTATGAAAGCTTAATAATAGGAAGTATAAGTATGTGGATATTGCCTGCAATTATAATCTAGCAACTCATTTTGAACTTAGCTCTCCAGATTGGTCAATGAAGTACATCAATGAGGCTATAGAATTAAATGAAAAAGTAGGAAATCAATACTTCCTACCTCATTTGTACCATTTTAAAGGAAGACTATTATACAATAAAGAGGATTATAAAAATGCATTCGTTTTTTTTAAGAAAGCATTAAATACTTTTGATCAAAAGAAAGACCTGCTTTATATCGCTTCTATGCATAATAATTTCGGAATGTGTTATGATAAAATGGGAAAATTAGATCTGGCCATTAAAGAAACGAATATAGGAATACAGATATTAACGCAGAGAAACAAAATAAGTAATAAACAAAAGGTTTTTGTTTATTATATGAAAGGAAGTCTAGCTCAATATTATTTGGAATTAAAAAAATATGATATTTCTGAAAAATTATTTCTGGAAAAATGGGCATTTTCCTTTAAGAATGGAAATAATACAATGGCGCTTTTTGCAGCAAGAGATATTTTGAGTATTTATGATATCACAGGCAAAAGAACAGATGAAGTTGAAATTGTTGAATCTCTCAAAATTATTGAACCCAAGCTGAAAAAAGTAGAAGATAAAATTCTATTGACAAAACTGATCAAAGATTATTATTTAAGAAATGATAATTTTAAAGATTTTAAAGGGATTTCAATGAAATTGGCTGCATTAAACGAAGAACAAGACATTCTATCTCAAAAAGAACTCAGTAAAACAGTAGATGCTATCGACAGTTATATTATTAAAGAAATCAATAAAGAAAAAGAGGATCAAAAGAAGAAATATGTATTCTTAATTTTTTTCTTAGCATTTGTAATAGCTGTTTTTATTAGTTTTATAATCATTTTAAGAATGAGAAAAAAGAAGAAAGAAGAGCTTTTAGAAAAAGAAAAAATCATATTTGAAAATTCAAAAGAAATTCTTGAAAAAGACCTTCAACTGCAAAAAGAAAAGGTAAAAAACCTTCATCTTAATCTTAATCTGAAAACGGAAACTCAAAAAGCATTTTTAGAAAATTTAAAAAAATTAAAGAAAACCAATAATATTGAGCCTGAAGAGATTCTAAAAGATTTACAGTTTAAAATAAACAATTTAATACAACTTGATAAAAAAGATAATGAGCTTATTAATGAAAGTTCTCTGGAAAACAAATTGTTTATGGATAAACTTTCTGAACAATTTCCGATTCTTACTCAACAGGAATTGAAGCTATGCGTCTATTTTAAACTCAATTTATCCGGAAAAGAAATCGCTCTTCTTGAGAAATTCACAGTAGGAAGTATCAGAGTTTATAAAGCTAAAGTAAAATCAAAAATAGGATTAACTAAAGAAGAAGACTTAAGTGAGTTTTTGAATACGATTTAAAAAGAAAATAAATGTTAACTAATACCGTTGGAATCAGATTTAATCTTACATGAAGTTTTATTTTTAAATTGAAGCTTAGATTTTTATCGTTTTCAAAAATTAAAACTTAGAGTATAATTATTAATTGGATAAAGGCAATTTCACTTTAAAAATGGTTCCTTCTAAAGGTTTAGATTCAACTTCCAAAACACCTTGATGAATTTCGATGATTCTTGTAACGATAGATAAACCAATACCGTTTCCTGAGTTATAACTCTTATTGTTTCCGCGGTAAAAGAGATCGAAAATTTTCAGTTGATCTGCCTCTGAAATCCCTATCCCGTTATCGATAAATCTAATTTCAATATTTTTATTCTGAATTTCAATTTCCACACGACACTGTTGATCTTCTGAATATTTACAGGCATTTTCCATCAGATTGAGAAAAGCAATCTGTAAAAGATATGGGTTTCCATGAAAATCATAGTTGCTTTCATCCTGATCTGCCATATTATCCATATAATGAATTCCTACTCTATACTTGGAATTTTTTTGCAGCAAAACCACTTTCGCATCCGCTAAAACCTCATCTAAACGAAGATCACTAAAGCTAATTTGTGAAATATCATAACTTGCCCTTGCAAAATCTAAAAGTGCCGATGAAAGCTGTGAAGCGTGATTAGCATCCTGCAACGCATTATCAACAGAAATTTTGTAATCATCCAAAGTTGTATTTAATTCTTTCGCCAGTTCAAGCTCCGCGATCAAAGTTGAAAGAGGTGTTCTGAATTCATGGGAAATTGTGGTTACAAACTGTTTATGATTGTTAAATGATTTTTCTAATCGGTTGAAAGTTGAATTAAAAGTTTCTGTCAGCTCATAAATTTCGTCTTTCGCTTTAGGAATAACGAGTCTTTTATGAAGATTATGTTCCGAAATATCCCGGATTTGAATGATAATATCTTTCAAAGGTTTTAAAGTGTAATATGAAAACATAAAACCGATAATAAAGATGATAATAATTGAAATAAAATAAATAATGATAATATCTTTTTTAAATTCGGCCACATGGGCTCTACCTGTCACATCGACCGCACTTCCGACGATATAATAATTGATGCCATCAAACTCATATTTTATCGCCATATATTGACGCTCTCTCCTTAACCAGGTAATCCTATTTTTCTTACTCTTAATTAATTGATCTAAATACTTTTGATTTTTTGATGACGGCGGAATATCTGTAAAAAGCAGTTCTTTTTTATCGTTATAAACGCTGATATCCGCTTCGTTCAGGATTTTTTTATTTCTTAAATGAAGTTCTTTTATTTTGGCATTGTCAATTTTTGCATCAAAAATAAATTCAGATCTCCAGATGATTTTATATCCTAAACGGTCGTTAAATTCATCCTCTCTGTTTTTCTCAGAAACATAATACAAAACATATGCAAAAACAAATAGAATTCCTGCAGTTAGAATAGCGTAGCTGAGCGCAGTTCTGGTCACTATTTTCATGCGAGTCTTGTAAAGATAAATCCAACTCCGGGTTTGGTGTGAATCAGCTTTTCATCAAAATTTTTATCTATCTTTTTTCTTAGATACGCGATATAAACGTCAATATAATTAGTTCCGGTATCAAAGTGATTGCCCCAGACATTTTCTGCAATTTCTTCACGGGTTAAAATTCGTTCTGTATTGCTCATCAGGAAAGAAAGCAATTTAAATTCTTTTGGAGTCAAATCTATTTCGGTACCATTTCTAAAGACACGATTTGTATTTTTATTAATCGTGAGATTCTGATATTCCAAAATATTTGATTCTTCTTTTTTCGAATGGGCAAGAGGTTTCCTTAGCAAAATAGCTTTTATTCTTGCATACAATTCTCTTATTTCAAATGGTTTTACCATATAATCATCGGCTCCCGCATCAAACCCTTCAATCTTTTCATCGATTGTTCCCAATGCAGTCAACATAATTATGGGAAGATCAGGATGTTTTTGCTTAATCAGTTTGCTCAGTTCAATACCATTCATCTGAGGCAACATAATATCAGTAATAATTAAATCAAAATCAATTCTTTCTACAATTACTAAGGCATCTTCGGCATCTTCAGAGATGTAAATTTCATAACCCTGACTTTCCAATCCTCTTTTCATAAGGCTCGAAACACGCAGATTATCTTCTATGATTAAAATTTTCATGCAAAGAATTATTTAGAATAAAAAGCAAAATTTTTTGCTTAAAAGACAAGCAAATAAATTGACTATCAACTATTCTTTTAAACCTATACAAAGGTATTGTATATTTTTATTTTAAGGTAAATGATTCATTTTTTTAATGAATTTCTAAAGATTTTCTAATAGTTTTCTAACGATGTTCCTTGTTTTTCGAAACTAATTTTGTCCCGTTGAACTCAACAAACAGAATAGGAAAAGAGTAAATAGTATGAACAAAAAATATTTGAAAGTCGCAGTCATTTTAGTTTCAGTAGTGAATGTGTTCTCAAAAGTAGAAGCGCAGAAAAAAAATGATTTTAATAATCCAGTCCTTACACATTACCTTAATGACGACCATTCGCGATACATTTCCTTCAGCGGATACGCAGAATTGTGGGCTAGATATGCACAGCTTAATCCGGGAAGTTTAATCAATAACGAAGCGAAGTCAGAAGTTTCAGACTTGTCTTTGCGAAGAGTTCGTGTAAAAATGACCTATAAACCTACAGAAAAACTAATGTTCGTTTTGCAGGGTGGAACAACCAATGTCAACATGAATGCTAAAGCCAGTAATTATTTTGATCTTTTGGATGCTTACGCAGAATACTCATTTAATGATAAAATTGCTTTTGGGGCAGGACGCTCTACATGGAGAGGTTTATCAAGATTTTCAACAGGTCCTTTAAATACTTTATTGTATGATTTACCGGCTTATGCAACATCCAATGCGGGCGCTACTGATTATACGGTAAGAGAATTGGGAGCATACATTAAAGGTCAGTTAGGGAAATTTGATTACCGTTTGGTTGTTGCAGATCCTTACACGATGTCTACTTCTGATCCAAAAGTAAATGTAGCCTCTTTTAGTAAAAATTCTCCTAATAAAGACTTCTCAGGATATTTCAGATATGCATTTTTAGATAAAGAAAATATTTCAACACCCTTTAATTCGGGAACATATGTTGGGAAGAAAAATGTACTGAGTCTGGGAGCAGGTTTTGACTATATTCATGATGCAATGTGGCACCAGGATATCAATAAAAATACCATCAATGATGATATGAAAAGCTTTGCAGTAGATCTATTTTACGATGCGCCTTTAAACAAAGAAAAAGGAACTTCGGTAAGTGCATACGGAATGGCAATGCACAATGATTACGGTCCCAATTATGTTCGTTATGTAGGAACCAATAATCCGGCAACTTCAGTAGATGTTACTCAGGCAAGCTTAAATGGTGCAGGAAATGCAATGCCCGTCATCGGAACCGGAAATACGTACTATGTTCAGTTGGGAGGAACACTACCCTATCTTAATAAAGAGAAGAAAAATCTTCAGCTTCAGCCCGCAGTCGGAATGCAGTTATCAAATTTGAAAGGACTTCACGATAACGCAGTGATTTATGATGCCGGAATTTCTCTGCTAATGAACGGAATGTCTTCCCGATTGACCTTCGATGCTCAAAACAGACCAGTTTTTACAGGAGACCCAACCCATAATGCAGTGGTTTCTGACCGACAATGGCAGTTTGTCTTAAAATACCGAATTGATTTTAACTAAATAAAATATAATGGAAAGAAGAAAATTTTTATTCCGATCAGCGCAGGCTTCGGCATTGTTGCTGATCTCAGGAAATATGTTCGCATCAGTTTTACCAATGTTTAATCCAAAAAAAAATAAAAAAGTGTACGCTCACAATCTGTTCTTCTGGCTCAGAAAAGATCTTTCTGCTGCCGAAATCAAAGATTTTGAAAACTTCTTTGAAGGTCTTAAAAAGCTTCCTTATCAAAAAAACCTTCGCTACGGAAAACCAGCAGGTTCAAGCCCGAGAAATGTTTTAGACAGCAGTTATTCTTACAATGCTTCTATGGAATTTGAAAGCCTTGAAGATCTGGAAGCCTACGGACAACTTCCTGAGCACTTAGCTTTGGTTAAAAAATACAAACCCTCTTTTGAAAAAATGTTGGTTTACGATACTGTTTACAATTAAAAAAGTTATATTTAAAATGAAAAATTTTATCAAAGGAATTAGCCTTGTATTAGCATTAAGCTCATTAGTAATGAAAGCACAGGACAAAGAAAACAAAAATCTAAGCATCAAAGTCAATAAGGAAGAATCGAAAGATTATATTCCCGCAGTGAGACTGCTTAATAATCCTGATGGATCGTGTACTTTTGAAAAAGGAAGAATTCCTACTTTGAAACATCTGAATACCACCACATTCTGGATGAGCAATAAAACGGAAGATTGGGAAAAAAATGCACATCCCGCTCCAAGAAGACAATACGTAATTACCTTGAAAGGAAACATCAGATTCAAAGTAACAGATGGCTCTACTTTTATCATCAAACCCGGAACTGTACTTTTAGCTGAAGACCTGAAAGGAAAAGGTCACAGTTGGGATATGGTAAGAAGTAAATCTTGGGAAAGACTATACATTCCAATCGCAGAAAATGCAGACGATTTTTTTGTATCTGATAAAGATTCTGAATAATATATTGAGAAGATTCTTATAGGAACTTTAAGTTATTTTATAATTAAAGTTTTAAATAGTCAAAAACAGAAAGGAAGCAAATTACTTGGTATTGCTTCCTTTTTTTTAAACTATTAATCAATAGAAGATTATTCACGTCCTATTAATGTAAGCGATGTGTTCATATCTGTTCAGATAAATCCTAATTTAATTATTAGTATACTCATTCACAATATTTGGAAAATTCTTAAATAAGATTATTATTTTGTTGATTATTAGCATTAAGCCATGCTACTTTCTGTTCAGAAATATGCTCTGCACCAATAATACTTTTATATAATTCAGGTCTTCTGGCCTTAAGATATCGGCTTCCTCCAGCGGTTTGAATTGATTCAGGAGTTATCGTGGCAATCGCTATATCAGGACCTAAAGTGAGACATTCAGCGGCTATATTTCCAAAAGGATCTACAATCATTGAACAGCCGTTTTTCAGTTGGTCATCGTCCATTCCGATAGGATTTGAAAACACACAGTACATTGCATTATCAAATGCTCTCGCTGGAAGCCACTTCATTAACCATTCTCTTCCTTTCAGACCATTAAATTCTCTACGCAATTTTACGCTTTCCTTCTCTCTATTATACCAAAGCTTATTATCTACAAAACCTGCGCCTGGTCTTGGTGAAGGTGTACACATTGTGACATGTGGCATTAAGAGTACATCTGCTCCCAATAATTTTGTAGCTCTTACATTTTCAATAATATTATTATCATAGCATATAAGTATCCCAAAGTTCCAGCCATAAAGATTAAATACACAATAAGCGTCACCTAGACTAATATGCGGATTAATTAACGGATGAAGCTTTCTGTATTTAGCCACAATACCTGTTTCATTAACGCATATATACGCTTTGAAAATATTGTCATTCTCATCTTTTTCAAATAAACCTACGCATACTGCAATTTGGTTTTTAATAGCAATTTCCGTAAGTACTTTTACGCTTTGGCTTTCCGGTAGATATTCTGAAATATCAAGCATAGCTTGTTTGTCTAAATGTCTCGCAAAAGTATAACCTGTAATTGAACATTCATGAAAAACGACAATTTTCGCCCCTTGAAAAGCTGCTTTACTTGAGAGATCTGCAATTTGTGATAAATTATATTCCTTGTCGGTACTTCTATTCTCAAACTGTGCTGTTGCGATGATCAAATCTTCCATTATTTTTTTTGACAAATTTAGATTGTCAAAGTAATTTCAGATTGTACATTTTCGTCAGGTAATACAATAACATTTACAGCAAGATGCGTAGATTTTGCATGGTAAGTCGTTGGGGTGAGACCTGTTATTTTTCGAAACTCCCGTATCAAATGTGCCTGATCAAAATATCCAGCATCAAAAACATTGGGTGTAAAGTTATATTTACTACCGGTTCCTTTAATCTCACCAAGAAAGTGATGAAGTCTTATAATACTGCCTAGCTTTTTAGGTGCAATACCCACCAAATTATGAAAAGCCCGCTCAATAGTACGCTGGTTATAACCTGCAAAATCAATAAGCTCTTCAGCTTTAAAAAGTCCGCTACGCGCCATTATCCAATTTGTTGCGGCCATTACCATAGGATACAAACGGGTTTCAAAATCTTTTAATAATTGACTGAAAAAGTCATTTAAACTTTCTGCGATCTTCAGATTGGATGCTTCATTACAAAGAATATCATGTAAATTTCTTACGCCATTTCCTAAGACAGATTCTAAATCAACTATTTTATTTTTCAGCTCTCCCGCAGATGTGTTTAGTATTCTGCTCATTCCAAAAGGTCTGAAAACGGCAATGATCAACTTTAATGAGCCTATTATCTCCAATTCTCTGTAGTCCGTAATTTGTCCATAACAAAATACTTTTGGGAGTTTTGTTCCATCTTTATATAAGGCACCAGAACCTATACTGAAAACAATGCCTGTATTGCCGTCTGCAAATGTCCGAAAAAGACCATTGCGAATATCGTTTAGATCTAAAAAAAGGTAATGTTTGATGTATGGAGCTAAAATTGGAGAAGGAATTATCTGCATATCTCATCATTTTATTCATTCAAAAATATAAGTTCTTAAATAATAGAAGCTAATCTTTCTCTAACAAAAATAGTACTTATTGATTCAACAATAATTAAAATCTTCTTTTTGACCCTTTTATATTTTACTTTAAAAATGTTGTTTTTAAATGTATTCAAAAAAATATCAACTAAACAATAGCTAAAAAACAATTAAATCATAATTAAAAATAATTTGCAACTATTAGGAAAACTAAAGTTTTCTTTTTTGCATAAAAAAGGCCATCTCATTTTTGAGACAGCCTCTTTTTAAGTGACTTCGGAGGGATTCGAACCCCCAACCCTCGGAGCCGAAATCCGATATTCTATCCAGTTGAACTACGAAGCCGGTTTTTATAAGTAATGAGTAATTAATAATAAGTAATGCAAATATTGCTCATTACCAATTACTCATTATTTATATTTAGAACGTAATTTTCACACCTCCTACAACCTGTGCACCAAGAACTTTATAGCCTTTGTACGTTTGGTATTTTGAGCTTAGAAGATTGTTTCCGAGTGCAAAAATACTGAAATTTTTGTGAATTTTGTACTCTGCAGATAAGTTTAGATCAGCATAGCCACCAACTTTATCATTGGTATCTTGAGTTGATTGGAAAATCATTGATGGACTTCCCACTCCTTCAAGCATATACGAGTTTGTCGTTCTGTCTGTTGCAAAAATTCCTTTAAAACCTAAAGACAATTTTTTCTCAAACATTGTATATTTTGCACCGATGCTTCCTGTTACTAAAGGTACATTATAGATATTTTCGTAATTTTTTAAATCATATTTTAAAAATCTTACATCAGCATCTACAATCAGGTTTTCCAATGGGAAATATTGCAAGCTACCTTTAATGTCGCTCACATTTCCGTCATCATAAATTGTAGAAAAAGTATTGGCAAAATCGTAACCAGGTCTATCTAAAGTAAACTCATTAGTGAAAAGATTATTCGCTCCGAAGAACATAATATTTTTCATTTTTCCGAATCCTGCAGAAACATCATATTTAAAAGTTTCGTCGATATCCCCTCTTAAACCTGCATAAAAATGATATTGAGTTTCTGTAGGTCTCAACATTTGATCTGAAACCAAAAACGGATTTTCCTGTAATAATTCAGCGTACGTATTTAGTTTTAAACCACCGTCAACTCCACCATAGAATTTGAATTCTTTAGAAGCAGCCACCTGAAATTCAGCCTTTGGAAACCAATATGTTTTGTTATTTTTTAATTCTTCTGCTAAAATCAAATTAGAATTTCTTGCATTTAAAAAATTAAATGAAGAACCCAACATTAGATAAGATTCACCTTTAGCAAAGGTTACTTTCGGAGCAATATCTGCATTGAAGAACGTTGAAGAATTTTTGTTTAATAACGCAAAATCTGTTTTTACTGTTTCCAAACCTAATCCTAAGTCAGCATTCATTACAATTCCGTTGTCTGAAAGCTTTACAGCATGCTTTGAAAGGTTAGCTAAAATAGAGGCCTGATTTTCTTTTGCATCAAAATGATCGCTCAAAAATGAAGATTTTACTCTTACATCGTTCAGAATTTCATTAGAATAAAAATCATAGTAACCATTTACCTTAAACTGATTTACTTTTTGTTGTAGATCTACATCAGCTGAAGGATTTACAGCATAAATTCCATAATAATTATAGTTATTTAAACCATACTCTGCATTTACATTGATCTTTCCTTTTTCACCATAAGAATTTAAGAAAGCTCCTAAAGTTGCCGAACTTTGCTTAGAATCCCAAGGATAAACTTTTTTCAATCCGTTTGTAGATAAGACATGAACATCTGCCCCAACTTCTAACTTATTCTCTAAAGTTGTAGAAATATTAGCATCGGCTAAAATCTTCCCGTAATTCCCCATTCCAATTTGGAAATAGTTATTTTGAGCCGTTCCGTCAAACTTCGGAGTAACATCTTCACCCTGAATCGTAGAAGTTTTAAAGTCTGAAACTGCAGGAACATCCGTAATCGTATATTTTACAGGATTTGCCGACTTCTCTTCTGGCGGATAATTTTTCTCTATTACTACAGAAGTTTTCTTCTTCTCTATTTTCTTTACTTCCGGTTCTCTTTTCTTGTTAAGAATCAGCTTTTCTTCTCTGATCTGAGAAAACGCCACAGACGAGATTCCCAGAAATAATATAGATAGTATTTGAATTTTCTTGTTCATATATATTGTATTAATGTATAAAGTAAAAAGTATTAATGATTAAATCACATGAATATATTTTACATAAATACGACAGTACATTTTATTTTTTAATCTGCTTTTTAACTTCCTTCGCTTCTGCAACAATTTCAGGGAAATCTGCATAGTTTGAGATAATTTGGTCGCAAGTATAACTCGCCTGATAATTATCTTTCAGACCTATATAATTCTTCGCCATCAAAACCAGTGCTTTTGCTCCCCAATAATCTTCTGATGCGTAATTATTAGCAATTTTAAAGATCGTTTCATTGGAAGATTTATAAGCTTTCGCTTTGTTTTGATAAAATGCTTTTGCATAGAAAGCTTCAGCTGCCACTTCGGTGTTTGAAGATTTTTCAAGAACTGTATAAGCCGTTTGTGCGTCTTTATCTTTCCCTGAATTCATCAGACTTCTTGCTTTAATTACTTTTGCTGTTTCAATAACTGCAGCAGAGTTTTTGTTGTTGGCAATTACAGCATTGGCTAATTTTTCAGCTTCCGAGAAATTCTTTTCTTCAGCATACATTTTCATCAACTCAACATTTGCATAATTTTTAACGTTGACGTTAGATGAATTTTTAATATTTTCTAAATACTTTTTAGCTTCAGCAGAATTTCCTTGAGCAAGATAAATTTGAGAAACTCGAGTTGCTGCATCATCCTGATAATCGTTCTGAACATTTGCTACTTCCTGAAGAACTAATAATGATTTCGTTGGATTATTCGTCTGGTAATAACTTTCTCCCAACTCATATTTAGCCTGATAAAGACCTTCTCCTGTAGGATTTTGAGTTAAATATTTCTCGTAATAAGAGATTGCATTTTTGTAATCTTTCTTAGTGAAATACTGTTTTCCGGTTGATAAGTTGATCTCATCAATTTCAGAAGCATCGATATTTACGCCTATATTTCTTGCGAAATCAGCGTAACCTGAAACATCCCCATTTTTAGTGAAAATCGGTTTTGCAGCCTGAACAATTTTCTGTGCGTAAGCTGTATTTTTATACTGTTCACCTAAAGATTTTAACTCAGATAACGCCTTATCATTTTGATTTTGATCAATATAATTCTGCGCTCTGTAAATCGACGCATTCGCTATCAAATCTTTATCTGAAGAAGATTTAATTACTTTTCCGAAGAAATCATTTGAATTGGTAAAATCATTCTGAGCGGCATAAGCTACTCCAATTTCATATTGTGCATCATCAATATATTCTGAGGCAGAATATTTAGAAATTAATGATTTTAAGTTGGTGATTTTCGCAACATTGTCGTCTTTAAATCCTAAAGCCAACGCTTTTTGATATAAAGTATAGTCTGTAGCGTCTTCGTTTTTGTCATAAATTGCAATCGCCTGATCCAAATCGTTATTGGCATAATTAATATCTGCTAAACGAAGTTCTGCATCATTTTTAAACTCAGGTTTCGGATTTTTTAAATATTGTGTAAAATATTGTTCCGCCTGATCGAATTTTTTAGATTTAAAATAAGCATATCCCAAATCGTAAGAAAGCTGTTGTTTTTCAGGGAATATTTCGTTGGTTAACTTTTCATAACGAACGATGGCAGAAGGATAATTTCCTTTCTGGTAATAAACCTGACCCAACCAATATAAAGCTCTGCTGTGGAATTCTTTATTTAAATCGAATTCTAAACTTCTAAGGAAATATTTTTCAGCTTCGTCGAAATTCCCTTTATTGAATTCTTCCGTTCCCAAAAGATAAGAAACTTCCTGATCTACTTTATCGGTTTCAGGAGTTGAGTTTGGCAATTTGTCAATCGCATTCAACGTTTCTTTAAAGTTTCCGGAATACAGATAAGATTTCACCAAAAGTGATCTCATTTCTGCAGTTTTCGCATCGGTATTATTAATGGTAATATAATTCTGAATAACCGTTGTAGGGCTTTCAAAAGGGTTACCAATATCGTAACTCAGTTTTGCATATTGTTCGTGCGCCAGTTTTTTTACACTTGCATCATAATCCATCTGATAAGACGAACGGAATGCAGAAAGTGCTTCCTGCTTTTTCTCAACCGCCAAATAAGCATTTCCTAATTGATAATAAGCATTCTGAGCCAAAGCCGAATTGCTGTTTAACAACTGATTGTAGTAAGAAACTGCTTCATCATATTTTTTAAGCTGCGCTGCAACAAATCCCATTTCATACAAATCGTTTTCAGATGGGTTTTGCTGAACATTTAAATAATCTTTCAAATGTGGATACGCAGAATTGTAATCATTTTTCATGAAATAAGATTCACCAATGATTTTGTGAACTTCCGCTTTATAAGAAGCTGAAATATCTTCATTCAACAAAGCATTTCCTTCAGAAATTGCCTTGTCGTAATCTTTATCATTGTAGTACATCTGTACATAATACGGACGCACCAGTTTTGAATATTTAGGCTGATCTTTTACCGAATCAAAATACTGAAATGCCTGATCATTCTGTCTTTTAGAATAATACAAATGTCCCAACATATAAGCGATATCGCCTTTCTGAGATTCATCAGCTGTTTTGTGAGCTTCTTCCAATGCATCAATCGCACCTTTAGAATCACCCATCATAAATTTAGCATACCCTAATTTCAGAATATACTGTGTATTTTCTTCTTTGGTTAATTGATACTGATTAACTTTCTTTAAAGTTTTTAAAGCTTCCTTAAAATCTTTTTTAGCCAAATAATAATCTGCCAAAGGTAAGTTTGCCTGTGCAAAATAGGCAGAATTCGGGTATTCTTTCATGAAAGCTGTCAAACCGTCTTCCGCATGATTTTTCTGAAGAATAACTCCAATGACGTTATCAAAAAACTGCGCAGCTTCTTTTTTCGACTGCTCCAGATTCTGATTATAGAAATACTGGCGTGCATATTCGTATTGAGAAGCGTTGTATATTTTTGTCTGATAAAGATTCTGAGCTAAGTTAAACCTGTAGTTTTCCTTTTGGGTAAAGTATTGAGACTGTTGCGCTTCGGAAACTCCGAAATAGAAAACAGCAGCCGCTAAAAGTATTTTTTTTGATTTCATTAATATCAAATTTTAAATTGGATAAGCCTTCAAAAACAAGACCAAATATTTTAATTTTCAGATAAGATTTATCCACAATCCATCAACGAAAATATCGAAAAGATATTGTATAAACAAGTCTTTTTGCACATTGTTAGTATCTCAATTCTTTTTTAGCAGTAATTAACTTTTATATAAGAAACATTAAGAAAATCTTAATTATTTCACAGAAATAATTACATTTGTTTTTTTCAACTTTATATAAACATTGAATGAATCAACTTTTCAGAAGGAAAACCTATTCAGAGACAGACACATCCACTAATCTTTTAAGAGTTCTCGGAACTTGGGACATTGTATTTTTTGGTATTGCAGCTATTATTGGAGCAGGAAGTTTCAGTAGTTTGGGCGAAGCCGTTTTCAGAGGCGGTCCCGGTGTGATTCTTCTTTATTTAATTTGTGGTTTTGCCTGCGGTTTTACAGCTTTGTGTTACGCTGAATTTGCAAGTAGAATTCCAACGGCGGGTTCTGCTTATACCTATGCTTACGCCAGTTTTGGAGAATTGATTGCTTGGGTAATCGGTTGGGCTTTGATTATGGAATATTCTTTCGGAAATATTTACGTTGCCTTTTCCTGGTCAGATTATTTCACCAGTTTTCTAGAACGTCTCGGAATGCATATTCCTGATTATCTGACTTGCAGCTATACAGAAGCTAAAAAAGCTTTTACAAACGGTTCTGAAAATAAAGAATTGATTAACGCATGGGTAAATGCACCATTATTGGGAAGTTTAAAATTCATCGTCGATATTCCTGCATTGGTTATCAACGGATTGATTACCTGGTTGTGTTACCGTGGAGTGAAAGAAAGTAAAAATTTCAACAATTCTTTAGTTATATTAAAACTTGCTGTAATCGTTTTGGTTATTTTGGTTGGTTTTTCTTACATCAATACTGAAAACTGGACACCTGTAAGTATAGAAGGAACTCCTTCTTTTATGCCAAATGGTTTTGCGGGAGTAATGAGCGCTGTTTCAGGAGTTTTCTTTGCTTACATTGGATTTGACGCATTGAGCGTACTTTCTGAAGAAACCAAAGACCCACAAAAAACCTTACCAAAAGGAATGATTATTTCTTTGGTTCTTTGTACCGTAATTTATATTGCCCTGACTTTAGTTTTAACCGGAATGGTAGATTACAGAAAGTTTGACGGCATCGGAGATCCACTATCATTTATATTTGAAAAAACGAATGCCAATGTTGCATGGATGGAATTAACGGTTTCTTTTGTGGCAATTGTCGCAATTACGACTGTTCTATTGGTTTTCCAAATGGGACAACCTAGAATCTGGTACGCAATGAGCCGTGACGGATTGATGCCGAAAAAGTTTCAGGATGTGCACCCAAAATATAAAACACCTTCGTTTGCAACGATCGTTACCGGTATTGTAGTAGGAGTTCCTATTATTTTTACCGACAAAAGTTTCATCTTAGATTTTACAAGTATCGGAACTATTTTCGCATTTGTATTGGTTTGTGCAGGAGTTTTGATGCTTCCGCCAAAAGAAAAACTTAAAGGACGTTTTCACCTTCCTTATATTAACGGAAAAATTATTTTCCCTGTTATTTTTATTGGTTCATTGGTAGGATTCCATTATTTCCAACCTGCTTTTTTTGATCATTTAATGGAATGGTCTGATCCTAAAGAAGGTGAATTCAAAGCTTCTATTTTCTTTTTTATCATAATTAATCTTGGGCTTTGTGTCTTGACATTTATTAAAAATCTATCTCTAATTCCATTAATCGGTTTAAGCTCTTGCTTATATCTTCTTACCGGAATGAGCCATGAAAACTGGTTTTATTTCGGAATATGGTTTGCCATTGGTTTGATTATTTACTTCTGTTACGGATATAAAAACAGTAAGCTGAGAAAAGAAGCGTAATCGATCGATGAAATATCTTTTCTGTTTACTATTTTTAGTCATTATCGGATGCAACAAAACTAAAGTTGAATCTGAAAATAATTCAATTAGTGAAAATTTAGAAGAAAATAAAATTCCTTACAAAGAGTTTTTAATTTCAATCAACAAAAAATCTGAAGAAGAAAAGAAGAATTATCTGTTTCAATTTATCAACTATGATGTTCCAAATTACTGGGCTTCTACTCCATGGTCGTTTAACGGAACATCGAGGGAGCCACAGAAAGGAACAATTGCTTGCGGATATTTTGTAACCAATACCTTGACTGATTTTGGTTTTGATATCAATAGAACTTATTTAGCGCAACAAGCTTCGTCGGTAATGATAAAAAAGCTTGGCAAAGACATTAAATACTTCAGCAAAAGACAAGATTTAGATAAGTATATTTTAAGTAAAAATAAAAATCAAGTGTATATTGTCGGCTTAGATTTTCATACCGGATTTATTACTCGAGAAAACAAAGACACGTATTTTATTCATTCAAATTACATCAAAAACAAAGGTGTCGTAAAAGAATTAACACAAACATCACAAGCTTTGAATGCATCAAAAACTTTTATGATTGGAACTTTAAACTATTGACATTACACCTAAAATACTAAGCATTTTTGAGTAACAAATAATTGGCGAAATTATTGCTAAGGTTCTTTAGCAACTTTAAACTATAATGCCATGTCTGAACGAATAAAAACATACGATGAGTTCTATGAGTTTTACCTCGGCGAACATAAAAAATTAGGAACCAGAATTTTTCATTTTCTTGGAATTCTATTTGTATTTCTCGTCATCGGTTTTGTAATATATACCGGTAAAGAAAGGTTCTTATGGTATATTCCGATATTTGGATATGGTTTTGCCTGGCTCAGTCATGCTTTTAGTGAAAGAAATAAACCTTCCACTTTCAAATATCCGCTTTGGTCTTTAATGTCTGATTTTAAACTATTTTTTGAGCTTTTAATAGGAAAACAGAAATTTAATGGAAAACAGGCTTGAATTTTCTTTGGCACAAAACTTGTAAACCAACCCCCAAATTATATGAAGTTATGAAAAATGCGAAACTCTTCCTAAAAGGAACTTTATTAGTATCGTCTTTATTTGTTTTATCACAATGTAAGCCGATGCCCAACTCAACAACAGACAATGAAAAAACATTTATTGTAGGTCCTGAAACAGCAGATTGCACAGGAGTAGCTCCTATGAAATGTCTTCAGGTAAAAGAAAAAGCATCTGATAGCTGGCAAAATTTCTACACCAACATTGAAGGTTTCACTTACGAACCGGGATATGAATATGTTTTAAAAGTAAAAACAGAAAAAATTGAAAATCCACCAATGGATGCATCTTCAATTAAATATACTTTAATAAAGCAGGTTTCTAAAACCAAGAAATAACAAAAAATCCCTTTCAAATTATTTTTGAAAGGGATTTTTATTTTTTTAAACTATTTTATTCCTGATGTCCTCTATTTTGAGGAGGATTAGGCAATTGAGCTTTAGAATATTCTTCCATTTTTTGAGTTGCCGCCATAGAGACGACCAAATCATTCAGCATAGAGCTCGCTGCTGTCGGAGAATTTGGCAATAAAACCAAATTACTTCTGTTATTTGCACCAATCGACTGTAAGGTGTCGTAATGTTGGGTAACTACGATCAATGCAGAAGCTTCCTGCGCATTGATATTGGCTGCATTCAGCATTTTTACAGATTCTTCCAGACCTTTTGCGATTTCTCTTCTTTGGTCTGCAATACCTTGTCCCTGAAGTTTTTTAGATTCTGCTTCAGCTTTTGCTACGGCAACAATTCTGATTCTTTGTGCTTCAGATTCGTATTCAGCAGCAGTTTTTTCACGTTCAGCAGCGTTGATTCTGTTCATCGCGTGTTTTACCTGCTCATCCGGATCAATATCGGTTACCAAAGCTTTGATAATATCATAACCATAACTTTGCATCGCTTCCTGCAACTCACTTTTTACAGCAATTGCAATATCATCTTTTCTTACGAAAACATCGTCTAATTTCGTTTTTGGAACTTCTGCACGAACTACATCAAAAACGTAAGATGTAATCTGATTTTCAGGATTTTCTAAACGATAATAGGCATCTTTTACGTTTTCTCTGATGACCTGATACTGCACAGAAACTTTCATTTTGATAAAAACATTATCTAATGTTTTAGTATCAATAATAACATCCAACTGTTGAATTCTAAGATTCAGACGCTTTGAAATCTGATCCAGAAACGGAATTTTCAAATGTAAACCGGCGTGGCTCACTTTCAAAAATTTCCCTAATCTTTCTACAACAGCCGCAGATTCCTGCTTTACTGTAAAGAAAGAAGCGAATAATGTGACAAGTCCAAAAAAGACCAAAATACCTACATACACCATATTTGTTTTATTTTAATTGATATGTCGAGAAGATACGAAAAAGTTACATACCAATCAAACAAGCTGCTACATCGTCATACCGATATCGATTCCTTTTATTTTTCGATAAAGGTCAGTTGCGTAATTATCAGTCATTCCCGAAACAAAATCAATCACACCAAGAACTTTCTGGTAATCGCTACCCTCTTCGTAAATGAATTGTTTTGGAATTAATTTTAAAGCTTTGGTGTCGTAAGATTTAATTTTATCTTCAGACTTTAAAATTGATGGAATAAAATGATCAAGCAATTCGTACATCACGTTGTACCCTGCATTTTCAATTTCTACGACTGCTTTATGATTGTAAATTTTTTCGACTGAAAAGCTTTCGATATCCTGTAAAGCTTTATTTTCACTTTTATAAATATCAAGCAAGGCTTTATCAAGGTTTCCTTCAAGAATTTTATCAAAGTTTTGCTTGTACATCGAAATCGATTTATTAATCAAAGCATTAATAACCTTTGCTCTTAAATAGGAAATCTTTTCGTTATCATTTCCTATAGAATCAAGCTTTCTTTTTACTCTGTCAACATCATCAGTTTCTGATTTTACCAGCTCAAAAAACAAGTTTGTACAATCGGCCGTTGAAACGATACCCAATCTGTGTGCGTCTTCCATATCGATGATATTGTAGCAAATATCATCGGCAGCTTCTACCAACCAAACGAAAGGATGCCTTTTAAAAATATACGGTTCTTCGCTTTCTGAAATTAAATTTGTTCCTTTTGCAATTTCAAGGAAAATATCTTTTTCATTTTGAAAAAAACCGAATTTCTTTCTGTGGATAATTCCTTTTTTCTTGGCAATGGCTTCACAGGGATATTTTGCAATACTTGCTAAAGTTGCAAATGTTAATTGAGTTCCTCCTGCATCTTTTCCGTTTTGCTGTTGTGCTAAAACCCGAATTGCATTGGCATTTCCTTCAAAATTAACCAGATCAGCCCATTCTTTTTCGTTGAATTTAGGTTTCAGATCATTTTCATTTCGGTCGAAATAACTGGCAATTGCATCTTCCCCCGAATGTCCGAAAGCAGGATTTCCAACATCATGACAAAGACAGGCTGCAGCAATTACATTTCCTAAATTATGGTTGTAAAAATTCTTTGAATCTTCTGTAAGATCACTTTTAAAATTTTCAGCAATAAACTCTCCGATCACGCTTCCTAAACTTCTTCCTACAGAAGAAACTTCTAAAGAATGCGTCAAACGATTATGCACAAAAACACTTCCCGGAAGTGGAAAAACCTGCGTTTTATTTTGTAATCTTCTGAAAGCCGAAGAAAAGATAATTCTATCAAAATCTCTCTGAAAATCTGTTCTTGAAGCAGTAGTATTTGGATTATTACCGGTGCGCTGACTGGTAAAAATTTGGTTCAAATTCATCATTTTTCAAAATTAATTCAAATTTTACTTTTAAAGGAATAATATTTGAGTTTTTCTTTAAAAACCAACTTATGCCTGAAGGTCCTACAATTATTCTTATGAAAGAAGATCTACAAAAATTTGTAGGTGAAAAGGTAATTGAAGCTGATGGAAGCGAAATTCCTGAAACTCCTGAAGTAAAAGGAGAAATTCTGCGTGAAATAAAAACTTTTGGAAAGCAAACTTATTTGATTTTCGATACAATTATTTTCAAAATTCATTTGTTGATGTTTGGTTCTTACAGTTTATACAAAAGGAAAGACATCGATACGCTCCGATTGGGATTGACTTTCAAAGATGGCGGAATGTATTTTTATACGTGTTCGGTAAAAATTGTAGATGAAAGTTTTCTTAAGAAAATCGATTGGGAAGCTGATGTGATGAGCGACAAATGGAGTCCGGAAAAAACTGAAAAAGTTTTAAAAGAAAATCCTAATATGATGATTTGTGATACCTTGATGAATCAGGATATTTTTTCAGGAGTCGGAAACATCATTAAGAATGAAGCTTTATTCAGAGTTGGAATTCATCCGGAAAGTCTGATTGGAAATTTACCTCCGAAAAAATTAAAGGAGATCATTTCAGAAGCAAGAAATTACAGTTTCGATTTCAAAAAATGGAAAAAAGCGAATGTCTTGAGTAAGCATTTTCAGATCTATCATCAGAAAAACTGCCCAAAATGTGGCGCAGAAATCATTAAAAAAGACACCGGAAAAGGAAAACGTACAAGCTTCTTCTGCAAAAATGACCAGAAACTGTATTAAAAATCATGTTTTTAAGAACAAAAAATATTCTAAATTTATAAAACCTTAATTACATGAAATGACCGACAACAAATGGCTTGACCGATGGAACGAAAGATACAGCAATGATGAATTTGCTTATGGAACACAACCCAATAATTATTTAAAAGATCAACTGCAAAAACTGGAAACAGGCTCTGTTCTTTTTCCTGCAGAAGGTGAAGGAAGAAATGCCGTTTTTGCCGCTCAACTCGGATGGAATGTTTCTGCATTTGACATCAGTGCTGAAGGAAAAAATAAAGCATTACAACTGGCAGAAAACAACAATGTACAAATTGATTATCAGGTTGGAGAATTGCAAAATTTGAACTTCCAAAAAGAACAGTTTGATGTCATTGCTTTAATTTATGCTCATTTTCCTGCAGATATTAAATCCTCGATCCATAAAATGTTAGATACCTATTTGCGTAAAGGAGGTTATATTATTTTTGAAGCTTTCAGCAAAAAACATTTAGATCTTGTGTTAAAAAACGAAAAAGTTGGCGGTCCGAAAGATATTGAGTCTCTATTCTCAATTGATGAAATGAAATCTGATTTTCCGGAATATGAAATTATTGAATTGGTGGAAACAGAAATAGAACTTAATGAAGGTATTTTTCATAATGGTACAGGTTCGGTTATTCGATTTTTAGGAAAGAAAAAATAAGATATTTTAAATCAAATTATTTTTCATAATGTTTGATTTTAACGCAAAGTTCGCAAAGATTTTTTAACTACTAACCGCTTTTAAAGTTCGCAAAGGCGTTTCACTTAACAAAGAACACAATGTGTTTTAAATTATGATAGATCACTGACATTCAGTATTCAAACCTCTAAATTTAGTGAACCTCCGGAATAAGCAGCAAAAAAATCAGATCTGTAGACTTCACCCAAAGGGATTTCAGATTCGTCGATGTAAATATTATGATTGTCAAAAGAATCGATTCCATTTAAATTAACCACAAAAGATTTGCTTACTCTGGAGAAAATTTCTGCCGGAAGTTTTTGATGAATAGTTTTGAGATTCATCGCTGTAATCAGTTTTTGAGTTTTTGTGTGAATCACTACATAATCTTTTAAACCCTCGATAAATTTAATCTCATTGAAATTGAGTTTATAAAACCTTCTGTCTGCTTTTATGAACAGAAACTCTTTGGTGTTCGATTCAACCGTATTTTTCACCGTTCCTTGTGAAAGTAACTGATGATAAAGTATTGCTTTTCCAATCGCTTTTTCCAGGCGGGGTTTTTCTATTGGTTTTAATAAATAATCGATCGCATCGAGCTCATAACTTTTTAAAGCGTACTGAGAATATGCTGTTGTGAAAATAACCAGACATTCTTTGGGAAGCATTTTCGCAAATTCTAAACCAGTAACGAGAGGCATTTCTATGTCGAGAAAAATAAGATCGACAACATTCGTTTTCAAAAATTCTAACGCTGCAGGAGCATTCGAAAATGTTCCCAAAATATTGATCTTTGAAACTTCAAGGATTAACGACTGCATTTCTGCTTTTGCCAAAGGCTCATCATCTACAATAATACAGTTCATACAGGAATTATTAGGTGTACAATATATTCGTTTTTGGTGGAATTGATCTCCAGCGTAAAAGTGTTTTGGTAAAGCAGCTCCAGTCTTCTTTTAATATTCACCAATCCAAGTCCGCCATAAATAGTTTCGGGAATTGGAAACTCTGAATTTTGAGAATTTCGGCATTCAAAGTGAAGAGTTTTATCTTTAATTTCGATATTCACTTTCACATAAGATCCTTTTTCACTGATGTCTACACTGTGTTTGACGGCATTTTCTACAAATGTGGTAAATAAATTAGGCGGAATAAAGGTGCTGTTTAAAGTTCTTTTATCGGTTTTGCTATCAATATAAATTTGAAAATCTTCTCTTCTGATTTTTTCAAGGTTCAGAAAATTAGACAAAAAATCAATTTCGGAAGTGAGTAAAGTTTTTTCTTCGTTGTTTTCATAAAGCTGGTAACGCAGAAATTCTGATAACTTCATAATGACAACCGTTGCTTTTTCAGGATCTGTTCTTATTAAAGCTTTCACATTATTCATCATATTAAATAAGAAATGTGGGTTAATCTGATTTCGCAATTCATTAAGTTCCATTTTTAACGTCAAATTGCTCAGTTCTACAATTCTCTTATTATCTTTTGTCCATTTCTGAATAAGTTTCACCGTTGTACTCACCAAAATAATAGGAATACAGATCATTATTCCTTCATAAAGTCCGCCTCTTCGGGCATCATTCTCCAGACCTTCAATTTTATATTCTGCAAAGAAGATCTCAAAACAGTTCCCGATCAGATTGAGACCAATAATTCCCAAGGTGAAAAGCAATAAAAAGTAGATTACATACCGGGTTTTAAAGAAGAAAATCGGCACCAAAACATAAATATTAATATATGCCATCCCGATCAACGACACAAAAACGAAAAGCAAAACAAAATAGCGATATCCTTCCTTATACCAATGCCAAAAATCTGCGAAGTACAGAAATATAAAGAAACAAATCGCAGAAACAACGTGCCTCAACAAACGGTAACGATCTTCCACCAGAAAATCAATCACCATGGTATCGTTTAATTCTTTAGACTTGCAATTCATTAAAATATCTGACCTTGTTAATTGTAAACAAAAATAACTAATAACGTCATCAAACAGCATATTATTATACAAACCCTGTACTTTATTATACAAAATTTTAAAACGTGGTATTTGGTAGAATTTGTAAGGCAGTTGGTATAAAAAACCAATTCCAAAAGCCTTTTCTCTATTCCTTTGTCCTGTAAAATTTATTCAAGACATGGAATTAAACGTTTTTCAGAAACTCACCGAGCAAATTACACAGGAGTGTTATTTTATGACCGATTCTCAACAGGAAGAAAAAGTCATTCAGCTTATCGACCTTCACCATTTTATAGCATCTTACAATGAAAGCCTAAAAGTGATCGATTACATCCACCACCCCATCAATATCATCGAAGAAAACGGAGTAAAAAAAGGGATCTTATTTTACGATATGAAGCATTCTCACGCTTTAGATATTTATGAATCTGAACTTTTTAAAAATCATCATCAGATTCAGGAATTATGGTTTGTTTTTGTAGAGGAAGAAAATGTTTCAAAAGCTGAAAAGTATGTGGATTTTATTCAGCTAAATGCTATAGAAACTTTTTACGACAGAATATTCATGTTCAATTTTTTTCAGTCTACCATTAATGCCATCAAGTAAATTTTTATGATCCTATTTAAAAAAAATCTAATCACTTTTGCACTTATCCCTGTTGCAACAATTGTTTCGGCCCAAAAGAGAGACAGCATTCCGCATAAAGTAGTTGCTTTTGTGACCGATAAATTTCCTCAAGCCCGAGATTTAAATATCGAATTTACCCAGGTTACGCCGTATAAATTTTCACCAGAACTTTATGGAAGCGATTTACCAGAAAATAAAATCAAATCTTTTCAGCAGGTAAAAGCGAATGCCAATGTTTATTTTATTAAAAACAGAAAATGGATGTTGAGCGGATCATTAAATTATCGCTTCACTTCTGTTAATTCAGAAAACAACATCAATATTTTCTCCGATGAAAATATCAATAAAGGTAATTTCCATTATCATTCAGAGGCCGTTAATGTTACTTATTTTTCAAAACTTTTCAATAAAATAGCAGTTTATTCTGCCACTGTATCAACTGATGGAAGCGATCAGCGTTTTGAAAGAATCAGAGGAATGGTAACTGGAAGTTTGGTTTTAAAAGCCAATGCAAAAACTAAAATGACTTTGGGAGTCGCTGTTTTAATAGATCCAAGTACACCAATTCCTGCGCTACCGATTTTTACTTATGAACATAAATTTGATAATGGCTGGGTTGCAGATATTATTTTACCTAAGAAAGTTTTAGTGAGAAAAGATATTTTTTCAAACGGAAGAATTTCTTTCGGAACCGAGATGGATACTACTTCTTTCTATCTTTATCCGTCAGGAAAAACATACGAATTCAGGCAATTGGAAATCAATTCCGGAGCAATTTATGAACATCATTTAGGTGGAAATTTTATCGGAACATTAAAAACCGGACTCAGAGCAACACCAAATTCAAGAGTTTTTGAAAAGAAAGAATCTCAGAAAAATTATATTTTTGAATCCAACGCAAAGCCTTCTTTTTATTTCAATGTAGGACTTTCTTACAATCCTTTTGGAAAACCGAGAACAAAATGACATAAAAATAAAATGCCAAAAAGTCAAATTTTGATGTTTCGAACATTTAATATGCTTTACATTCTATTTCCTTGATTTTATCAACCTGAAAACAACAAATACAGAAACATTAACATATTCTTAATTTTTTATGAATTAAATAATTAAAAACAAAAACATTTTACATCTAAAGCGATCAATCTATTAATACTAAATTCATCTAAAAACACATCCACACACTCATAAAACACTGATATACATCATAACAATTCAATTTGGCACGTCATTTGAAAGTTGTAATATTGCAATTATAAAATTCGCAATAAATAATTAATAATTTAAAAATTCAAAAATTCAAAAATTATGATCGCTTATATTGGTATCGCTACATGTGCAGTTATTGTTACTTCTTATTTTGTAACAGCTAGAAAAGAAAGAAACTAGTTTTTAATAAACACGTTCTTTTATTTAACAAATTTCAATTAATATTTTTTTATGTTTGCAGTCCTAAACTGCCGCTCTTTTACTCAACCGGAGTAAAAGAGCCGAAAACATAAAGCAATGACTACCCTACTCGAGAAACTTCAAACATTACTTTTTTCAAATCTCGGTTTAGTCATTTCCAATCTACATCAAGAGCAAGAATCCAAAGAGTATTTTGGATGCAACTTTCAGCTCAACTCCTTTCAAATCAAATTCAGAAAAGCTAAAGTAACACCCACAAAAGTTGGTCAGTTCGTCACTTTATGGAAAAGAGATCCTATTTCTAAAGAAACAGAACCTTTTACTTCTGAAGACACTTCCGATCTTTATTTAATTCTAACCGAAACATCTGAAAATTTCGGACTTTTCCTTTTTACGAAAGATATTTTAATTAAAAATCAAATTCTCAGTACAAATTTCAAAGACGGAAAACGAGGTTTCAGGGTCTATCCGAACTGGGATATTCCACAAAATAAACAGGCAACGAAAACTCAAAACTGGCAGAATCAGTTTTTTATAGACTTTGCTGATGAAAATTATATTGATAAGTTTGAATCTATTTTAAGATCTAAAGCTCAGTAAAAATTACAATTTTCTCTCGCAGATCTTTCGGATCGAGCAGATTTAAAATAGAGCTAGCCAAACTTTCAAGATTTTAAAATAAATAAAAAAGAGAAATTGTTTTTCCAATCAATTTAAACTAGCTTCAAAATTTTAAATCAATTATCTTTGCAGATTAATATAAATGTTCAAGAAATATGAATCTTTACAATCTCATTATTCAGGATAAAGAAGCTGTAACGCTGGATGAAGTTTATCTTGAGCCTCAAAATAAGGAACAATTTGTACAGCTCATCAAAGAACATACTTATATCAAAGAACTTCAGGAGTACGGACTTCCTGTCAATAATAAAATCCTTCTGGAAGGAAGTTCAGGTTGCGGAAAAACAATGACCGCAAAAGCAATTGCCAATGCTTTAGGAAAAAGTATTATCATTCTAAATCTGAGCAACATTGTTTCATCTAGGATCGGGGAAACTTCCCAAAACATCAAAATGATCTTCGACAAAGCTGCAAGAGAAAGATCAGTTCTTTTTCTCGACGAACTCGATCAAATCGGAAAAGCCCGTGGAAGTGACGATAAAGATGTTGGTGAAATGCGAAGACTCGTTAATACTTTAATTCAGCTCATCGATTATTATCCTGAAAATGCGCTTTTATTGTGCGCTACCAATCACGCTGAAATTATTGACACAGCTATTATGAGACGTTTTCAGTTAAAAATAAATTACAAAATGCCTTCAAAAGATTTTCTTGATGAATATTACGATCATCTTTTATCTCACTTTCCTGAAGAATTGAGGAATATTGAAAGAAAATACGAGATCTCGTTTGCAGAAGCGAAGGATCATACTTTTACGGTGGTGAAAGGGAATTTGATTGAAAAGTTGGAAGCCAAAAATTCAATACTTCTATAAATATTGAGATCAATATTTTTCTTTTAATGTTGATTTAAAATTGTTTTGAACTAGATAATTATTTATTTTAGCGTAATTAGTTTGGATTGACGAAATGCGTGAAGCCAAACGTTACCGGCAATGACTCCCAAACTACTCGTAAAGATTTACTGAACTTGATAATTTAGATTTTATAGAAGTGAAATTTTCTGAATTAATATTCAATTTATCTAACAAATTTCTAATATTATTTCCAACTTCATTTCCTTTTACTTGTAAAGGTCTATCAAATATTATTTCGGCTTCTAATTTATTTTCAATATTTAAACTCCAATTACAGTATGCTGAAAGAGGTCTATCTCCATCCCACTTATTAGCATTCACACGATAATTTAATGCTTTACATGCAAAGTATATTCTTTGCTCAATAGCATAGGTATTTATATCTTCTAATTTATTTATATAATAATTTAAATCCTCAACAATATTATCTACTTCAATAATAAAATTAGCAACTCCAGAATTTTCAATTAATTGCCCATTAACATTACAATTTTTTTTAGAAACATTAAGGTTTGAACCTGAATAGACATCAACTTTTTGCTCATTATTTAAAATTAATTCTGAACTTTTATCACCTCCAGTTTTATTTAGCAATTCAAATTTCCAACCAATTTTTATGCAATTTGCTTCAGTTCTTTTAAATTTTGTGAAATTGATTAAAGGTTCATTTTCAAAACTCTGCTTAATTTTAAGAATACTTTCACTTAAAATCTTATCAGCCTCATTTCCAAAAATTTCAACAGCTCTTTCATAAGTCATTTTATTTTCTAAGAAATCAGCATCTGATTGCTTAATTGAAATTTTAAATTCAGAATTATTTCCAAAATTATCTCTACACAAAATGTAAATATCTGTTTTACATTCTCCTCTTGAAGGTCTTGGCTTACCAATAATTAGAATCTCGTAATTTATTCCATTATAAGTAAATATTTTAGCGTCAGTAAATAATCTTACTAAATGTCTTTCTGTTTCTCCGTGATTAGCCATTATAATCTTTAAATATTTGTGAAATGTGAATGTTTAAAGTTTTAGAAAGTTTGTCTAAAATTTCTAAAGAGATATTTCTATTCCCTTTCTCAATATCACTTATATAAGTCCTATCTATATTAGCTTCCAATGCAAGTTTTTCTTGAGTAAAACCTTTTTCCTTTCTTAATTCGCTAATTTTTTTTCCAAAGAATTCATTTATATCCATACACAAATATTTATTTTTGTAGACAATAATACAACGGACAATAGTCCACATTTTCATTAGTTTTTTTCACATCAATTTTATAAATTTGTAAAAAAGTATATTATGAAGATAGCATCATTTTTTGCAGGCGCAGGAGGATTGGACTTAGGTTTTAAGAAAGCTGGATTTGATATTATCTGGGCAAATGAATATGATAAAGAAATATGGGAAACATATCAATTTAATCATCCTGAAACAATTCTTGATAAAAGAAGTCTTGTTAATGTCGAAGCAGACGATGTTCCTGAATGTGACGGAATAATTGGAGGTCCACCATGTCAAAGCTGGAGTGAAGCTGGTTCTTTAAGAGGTATTAAAGACAAAAGAGGTCAATTATTCTTCGATTTTATAAGAATATTAGAAGCCAAACAACCTAAATTTTTTCTTGCTGAAAATGTGAGCGGTATGTTATTAGGAAGACATTCGGAAGCGTTAGAGAATATTAAAGAAATGTTTAGAAATGCAGGAATTGGATATGAGTTATCATTTCAAATGATAAACGCTGTTGATTATAATGTTCCACAAGATAGAAAACGTGTTATTTTTGTTGGTATAAGAAAGGATTTAGGTTTCACTTACCAATTCAAAAATCCAAATTTCGAAAAATTAACGCTTCAAGATGCAATTTGGGATTTACAAGAAGGTGTACTTCCAGCTAAAGGAACAAACAAGACAAATAGTAATGAATGTGCTTTTCCAAACCATGAATACATGACTGGAGGTTTTTCTACGATTTTTATGTCAAGAAACAGAGTAAGAAGTTGGGACGAGCCTTCATTTACAATTCAGGCTGGAGGGAGACATGCACCTATTCATCCGCAAGCTCCAAAAATGAAATTTATTGAACAAAATGTTCGTGTATTTATCCCCGGGCAAGAACATTTATACAGACGTTTGAGTGTCAGAGAATGCGCAAGGATTCAAACTTTTCCAGATGATTTTATATTTCGTTATGAAAATATAGCTGCTGGATATAAAATGATAGGAAATGCTGTACCTGTAAATATGGCTAAATTTTTAGCAGAAACGATAAAACTACAAATTAGTAATGCTGAAAAAGAGTTAGAAAAAAGTCACAGCCTATAACATCATACTAGCGAAATGGCGGGTTAAGGAAGAAATTGGTAGTTTCTCTTTTTTTTGTTGCAACAGTCTTTTATATTTCCTTTTTTCGTAAATCTAGAAAATAAAAGACTATTGCTTAGGTCAGTCCAAAATTGAAAGTTTAGGCTTTATAATTCGCCACTATCGCCAATACCTGGCTCGTTAGCAGAACTTTTAAACAAACACTCGCCACAAATGAAATTTATTATATTTTTTCTTGGAATATCTACTTTTTGCTTCTCGCAAAAATTTAGTTTTATTTACGAAACAAAATACAAACTGAATTCGGAAAAACCAGATAACATTAATTCAGATAATATGATCTTGGACCTAAAAAATAATACCTCAATTTTTAGAGAGTCACAAGATAAAAGATCAGATTCAATAAAATTGAATCATGGAAACGGAAGATATAATATGGGTGTTGAAAACCAATTCTATGTCAAAAAGAATTTAGCTCAAAAAAGAATTGAAAAAATAATAACTTATTTAGGAACAGATTATCTTCTTCCAATTGAGGAAATATTGAATTGGAATATTACTTCGGAACAAAAACTCATTGGAAAATATAGATCTCAAAAAGCAGAAACCAATTATGGAGGGAGAACCTGGATCGCTTGGTTTACTGCAGAATTACCTTTTGCAGATGGTCCCTATATTTTTAACGGTTTACCTGGGTTAATCGTTTCTATTCAAGATTCAAACAACGACTATTCATTTAATTTGATAGAAGTCAAGAAAGGCGGGAATATTTTTGACGCACGAACAAAAATGGTAAAAATTGATTGGAAAAAATATGAAACACTTGCAAGATCATATTTTAATGACCCATATGATGTAAATTCAAAAATAAGAATGGGAAAAACAGTTACATTTACGAATCCGAATGGTGTTACAATGGATATTTCAATAAAGAGTAAAGAAATGCAAAATAGTATTTTGCAAGACAATAATCCAATTGAGTTAAATCACAAAATAAATTACGAATAACAACTTCAGCTAACATTGTATTGGAAAAATGTAGAAGGAAAAGATAATTGAAAAAATTTCCACATTTGACCTGCACTTCACCAATACTTTTTCCGTTAGCTGCAATTTTTACTAATTTACCATCAATAGTGAAAGAACTTACAATTAAATATAATAAATTAAAAGTTTTAAAATACTTGAGTTTATCAATAATTTTATTAGCCATTTTTGGTTTAATAACAATAAATTATGAATATTTGGCTCATATACCACCTTCATCATCTGGAAGACATCGATGGGTGGGAAAATTATTTTATGAAAGAGAAAACTTGTTATTAGGAATTTCTTTATTTCTGAACTTGCTTTTTTTAGTTCTTTTAGCTGACTCATTGAGTATGTTAATCCGAGGAAAGCTTGAACTGACGAAAGTAAACGGAATTATTTATAAAAATGGAAAATATTTTGTCGAACAAAACGATATAAAGAAAACCGCATTATTCGATAATAACAATAATTCTTCAATACTAATTTATTTAAAATCGTTAAATAATGTAATATCGAAACGTGAAACAAAACTTGATCAGTTTTTAGTAAAAGGATTTTTATTAATTAACAAAAATAAAATTCAAATAAGATTAAGTTTTCTGGAAAATAGCAAAAAAAACTATGAAAATATCCGTGAATTTTTAAAACAAAAAAACAATAAAAATTATAGCTACCATAGGCTTTACAAAATGAAACCAATCTATCTATTTTCCCTTTTGACAATACTGTTTTCCTGTACCGAAAAATATACCGGAGAAGTTAGTTTTAGATCTTGTAAAATCAAATATGATGTTTTAGATGAAAAAGTGGAATTTAAAGTAGACGGACAACATGGAGGCTTGAATCTGCGAAACAAGAATTGGTACTTTGTCTTTGTGAAAAATATTTACAAGATCCCAATAACGAGACTAAAGATAAAATTTTAGAGATCTACAATGATGATTTTAAATTTTATCACAGACAGATTAGTTTTAAACCCATTGATTTTGATTCAATCCTAAAAAACAGAAAAGAAGTTTTTGATGATAGAATTTTAGTAGACTGAATAGAAAGGTTTTATATTATTAAAGTTGAAATACAAATTTGGGCTTCAATTTGGAGTTAAATTAAAAATTATTTTTTGTTCTATATTTCTTATTTTTATCAAAATTCCAATTTGGATTTATATAATTCATAAAGACAAATATTAATGACTAAATACAGCAATGATGAAAAAACTATTCTTAATATTTTTAGCCTTTAGTTTTTCAAATATTTTTGGACAACTTAAAACTGATTTAAACATAAACTTTAAACTCAGAGGAGACAAATATGTACAAACAAGTATTGAAGATACAACAGCATTAGGCGGTTTTGCGAAATCGGACAATTTGCCAAAAAAATATGTCGACAGTCTAAACTCTTCAGAAGTTGGTTTAATTCTAAAAATTGATATAAATAAAAGTACCTCTTTTGAGAATAAATATAATGGGTACAAATTATATTTAATTAATAAAACCAACAATACTGTTGGACTAGAAGCTTCTGACAGCAGACTTGATATTGTTGGAGAAGTTTTTTATAAAGGAAAATGGCAAGCTATAGAATATTTACCAAGTAGTACCTGCGGAAATAGTTATCACACAGTCTTTCTTAAGCAAAATGAATTTTGGGAGTTTGATATACCTAAATTTAATGGAAAAATCAACACAAAACTTCGCTATAAATTGGCTATGGACAAAAGTAATCTATACTCAAACGAAATACCTACTTTAATAAATAAAAATCAAATGCTCAAAATAAAGAAATATAATCAAAATGGATTAATGGATCCTTATAATGAATAAGACTCAAAAGTATTGCATTTTGCAAAAAATAGCGTAAAAGCAAATTGTTATAAACTATCTGTTTGATTTCATTACATAAATTAGCAAAAAAAAGGATCTCAAAAATTTGAGATCCTTTTCACTTATATTTTTTTAATCTTACAATCCGATTACCGGCATTGAAAGCATTAAGATGTTTTCGTTTTCTTCAAGACCATCAAGAGGCTCAATGATTCCCGGTCTGTTTGGCTGAGACATTTTCATTGTAATATCGTCTGCTCCTAAAATGCCCAACATTTCTGTTAAGAATTTAGAACTGAAACCGATGTTGATATCTTCACCATTATAATCACAAGGAATCTGCATATCTGCTTTGTTTGCATATTCTGTATCTTCTGCATGAAGGTGAAGAATATTAGCAGATAATTTAAATCTTACCTGATTGGTTGATTTATTAGACATGATCGACGCTCTCTTAATCGCACCTAATAAAAGGTTTCTGTTGATCGTCAAAACATTCGGGTTCTCTTTAGGGATTACCGCAGTATAGTTAGGATATTTTCCGTCGATTAATCTACAGATCCAAATATGTTTACCAAAAGTAAATTTAGCCATATTCTCGTTGAAGTCGATTTTGATGTCTTCGTTTGAGCTTGCTAAAATATTTTTGAAAATATTCAAAGGCTTTTTAGGCATGATGAATTCCATTGGTTCGGCATTCATCAAATCAGTTCTTTTGTACACCACCAATCTGTGAGAATCTGTAGAAACAAAATTGGTTTCGTTTTCCCCAAACTGGAACAAAACTCCTGTCATTACCGGACGAAGAGAATCATTACTTGTTGCAAAAAGTGTGTTGGTTAAAGCTTCAGACAAAACTCCTGCAGGCATTGTGACACTTTGAGAAGCGTCAAATTCCGGGATCTCAGGATAATCGTCTGCGTTATCTAAAGCCACAGCAAAATTATCTTTTTCATCCAAAATTTCAAGCAAACTACCTGTACCTTCAGCATTGTCTTTAACAACCAAAGTAAGAGGCTGCTCGCCATAGGTTTTAATAAAATCTTGAAAAATCTTAGCTGGAACCGCAAACTTACCAGAATCGTCAGACTTTACCTCCAAAGAAGTAATGAGTGTCGTTTCGCCATCAGATGCAGTAATGGTAACGTTGTTTTCGTTTAGTTCAAAAAGATAGTTTTCTAAAATCGGTCTCGACTGAGAACTTGATATTACGCCACTTACAGTTTGCAAAGCCTTCTGCAGTTCACCACTTGAAATAATAAATTTCATAGATTTAAAAATAAGTTTCTACAAATATAATAAATAGAAAACAGATAGAAAAGAATAATATGGAGAGTTATTAACAAACATCATTATTCTGTTTTAAGTGTTGAGATAATATTCAGGGTTTTGTAGTCATTAATTTTCGGATCAAAAATCTCCATCGTAAAATAACTGATGTTAACTTTCTTATTCATTAAAGTCTGATATTCTTTAGGTAAATCTAAATTGGAGTCCACAGATGAGATCCAGTAAAGCTTATTCAGCATCTTATTTTCTCCTACCACATGAAAAACAATAAAGTTTTCTTTCTCAATTTTAGAGACCGTTCCGTTTATCAAAAGTTCTGAAGACTCTTTTCCTCCCGTTTCCTCATCAGAATATTGAGCTATTTTCAAAAACTCTTCCTGACATTCTTCCGCCATCAGAATTCCCATTTTTATTCCTAGCTGCTCCATTTTTGCACTGTCCATAATATCGGCAGTAGGATCAATGTTATAATCTCTTTTAATCTCTTTTGAAAAAGGCATTGTAGCTTTCAGCATACACACTCCAAGTTCTGCAGTTATTGCCGAACCATTTTTTCCCTCGGTCTTAATTGACTTCACGCAATCGCAAGAAGATTTAGCAATTTTCTTCTTATAATCCTGTGAAAAAAGGCTTGTAGAAATCACTAAACCTAATAAAAGAAATACATTTTTCATCATTAAAATTAAATTTCTCAAAGATAAGAGAAAAATTAAAATTCTCCTCTTTTTTCTATATTTGTAAAAAAGAAAAAAAATGCGCAAACCTCCGATTCATAAAAGTTTTCTGAATGCTTTTCGAGGTATTTTCTTTATGCTTACATCTGAAAGAAATTTTCAGCTTGAAGTTTTCGCCTTTTTCATCAATATTTTTCTGATTTTTTATCTAAAACTGTCAAGTTTTGATACAATTCTCATCCTTATCGTTTGTTTTGGAGTTTTAGCAGCTGAAATTTTCAATACAGCAATCGAGAAAATTTGTGATATCATTCAACCTGAATTTGATAAAAGAATTGGCTTTATAAAAGATATTTCTGCGGGAGCCGTTACTTTGATGGCGATACTTTCTATGATCGTAGGGATTTCTGTTTACTGGAAATACATCTTCAACTAAACCGTCATTGCGAGGAGCAGAGCGACAAAGCAATCTCAGCAAATATTTTTATAAAATGTCTTCGATTCCACACTCCACTTCGTTTCGCTCTGAATGACAAATCTAATGTAAAATACCACCACAGATTACTCAGATTTCACAGATATCTTGTGTTATTTGCGAAAAACATTCGTGTAATTTGTGTTTAAAAATCAATCTAAAATCAATGTAATATTTTTATGCGATTCTATGATTTCAATTAAAATTTCAAATAAAGTCTGTCCGTTTCCGGCAATTAATTCGTCTAATTTTTGTTGAATCAATTGTACATTGAAAGGTTTCCCTTGTTTGATTTTATTTTCATAAAATTCTTTAGTTAAATCAAAACCGAAATCTTCTTTTGATTTCTGGGAATCCTTCCAAACAATATCTGTTTCAACTCCGTACAGAATATCATCAAAACCATCCAGAGTTCCGATCTTCCAATCTTCGTCTTTCATAAAAAGTTGAGAAATTTCTTCGTAAAAGCCTTCCAAATCAGAAAAATGACCGCCATTGATGACGGTCATTTTCTTATGATGAATTTCGTTTTTCATTGAATACTACAAATATTATTTTCTTAGATAAATATTTCCGTATTTGGATTCCAGATTATATTGTGGTCCGTTTCCAAATGTTGCCGTAACTAAAGTACGAAAATCATCCGAATCTTTTCCCGTGAATTTGGTATCTAAATTTGAATAAATCTGTCCAAAATGCGTTTCCGCAGAAAGCTTTCCAACATTCCTATCCAAAACCGTAGCATCAATTCCACCGTATATTGCATTCACATTGATTGTTCCTCCAAAATCTTTCACTTCAACCAAACCATATTGAGATTCTATCTGAGTCATTAAAGATTTCGGAACTTTTATTTCTAATTTGATATCCACATCAACGCCATTGTTCATCGAATTAAACGTTACATTGTTTTCTTTACAATACTTTTGATATTCTTCATGAGTTTTAAAGATGAGTTTTTTATTATCTTTTTCAACCTTGATTCTATGAGGAATATTTTTCATTTCAGCTATTTTACCTTCAATAACCAGAGAATTTCCTTCTTTAGATTCTTTTATCTGAAAAGCTTCATTGCTTTCATTCTCATTAATATTAACTGTTCCCAAGATTTGAACTTCAGATTTATCCCAAGTACTTATTTTGATCAGTTGTGGGTAATCAAACTTCAACGATAATTTTTGGCTTTTATCTGTGGAAAAAGTTTTATTAATGCTTGTTTGTGCTGCAGTAAGACCGAAAACGAAACTTATTGCAAGAGCCAATAACATTCTCATTTTGCTCTTAAATAAATTTTACTGTAATCGGAGCGCACTTCGATATTCGTACCGCCTCCATTCACTTTTCCAACCAATTCATCGCCGTGACGAATCATACCGTCTTTTTTCTCGATATCGATTTTAAGATCCGGAGACATATAAATTTCGCCGTAAGAAGTTGTGGTTTTAAGATTGGCTTTCACTGATTTAGGAAGCGTAACATCAGCAAGACCATACACGGAAATAATCGACAAAGGACCTTTTGTATTTTGATTAAAAACCGCTTCTACTTTTCCGTAAATAGATTTTACAGTAGCTGGACCTGTAATATTTTCCAGCTTGATATTGTTATATGTGGTCGCAATTTCAATTTCATTCTGAATATTTTTGAAAACTATATCTCCTCCATATTGTGACTGATGTTTAAATGAAATAATAACGTTTTCAGGAACTAAAATTTTTACGTCCGGAAAAGACATTTTTTTCAAAGAATTAACCTCCAATATGCCGTCTTTTTCATTTACATTAATTCCAAGTCCTGTATTGTCTACAAGTCCTAAAGAATTAACGATTTGCAGCCCTTCGGCACGTTTATCTTCATCCTGATCTTCGCCTTTCACCGAAAAAATGATTTCACTCCCCTTGTAACCTTCCACCGTTACTTGACCTAAATTAAGGAGTAGTTTGCCTTTACTTTTTTTGATTTTATACGTTTTAGAACTTTCTTGTGTAGCGTTGGGTTGCTCAGCATCATCTTGCGCATGCACAGAAAGCGTCATCAAAGCAAATAAGATTAAATATATCTTTCTCATAATGTTTAATTTGTTAAATAATTTACTTGTTTATATATAAAAGCTTTTAATATCTCATTAAAACCGCATATGCTTCTTCTTTTACGAATACGGCCGTTGTAGGATCAAGAGTAAGTTCCTTCAACTTTGCATTAACTTCTCTGTTAAGTTGGAATGGATTTTTCTCAGTTAAAATCGCAATAAGTTCTTTTTGCACGATAGGGTCATCTTGATTGAGAAAAATCTGTCGAATATTTTTATTAACCTCTGTATTTTCAATATGTACAGATAAAGCTTCAACAGCAGCCAATCTTACATTTGTATTTTCATCCGAAAGTGCTTTTTCAGATAAAATATTGATAATTTTTTCATCAGAAGCTGAAAAACTCTTCAGTAAATCTATTCCTCGTAGCCTTGAACTTGCTGAATGCTGATTATTTATCAATTCTAAAGCTTTCAGCTTGTCAAAATTACTTTCACTCTCAATATCATCATTCTGAGCAAGACTTTTAGTTTCTACTATTTTCTGTGAATCATCTGAATTATTTTTTGTGAAAGCTTTACCTGTATTTTGTTGTATTACAGTTTCTATTTTTACAGTTTCCAAATCATTTTTTTGATTTAAAACATCAACTGTACTTCCGTTTTCCTTAAGTTTTTCATGAACTGCAATCCTTGTTCTTTCACTTTCCTTTTGATTCCACAAAGTATAACTTCCAATACTAAAAATCACAGCTACAGAAGCAGCGACAGTCCATTTTTTCCACGAAAATAAAGGAACGATTTTTTCTTCGGAAACTGCTGTCTCATTTAATCTTAACATTATTTTATCAAACATATCTTCCGGAACTTCAAGCGTATCAAACTCCTCACGGTGGTCTTGAATATATTTTTTAAGCGGATCTTTCATTTTGACTTTTTTGAGTTAGTTTTTCAAAAATTTTCTTTTTAGCACGGTGATAATAGCTTCTTACCGTACCTGCCGGAATATTTAAACTTTTTGCTATTTCTTCCTGTGGCATTTCTTCAAACAGAAGAAGATTCACGATCGTTCTGATTTGCACCGGAAGCTCTGCAATAGCATTCTGAAGCTCTTCTATCCGGAATTCTAAATCCAGTTTCTCTTCCAGTTCATCATCTTTATCATCCAGCATTTTATCGTCTTCAATTTCAGAAAAATAGACTTTCTTTTTTCTGAGGAAATTCAATGAATGATTGATTGCAATTCGCTTAACCCACCCTCCGAAACTGTCTGTATTTTTTAAAGATTTTATCTCCGAAAATACTTTTACAAAAACTTCCTGAAGAATGTCTTCCGCATCTTCCCTATCATTTACAATACGAAATATTGAATTGAAAGCAGCCTTAGAATAGCGCTGATAAAGCAGAGAATATCCGGAATTGTTTCCGGAACCACATAGCTCCAACAATTCCCTGTCACTGATATTTACTGTTTTTGTTTTCAAAAATTATTAGTCGTTTATCGTTTCTATCTAATAGACGCAATCACATCGTGAATGTTGCAATTTATTTTATTTTTTTTCGATTTTATTAAAAAAATCATTGAAAGTTTTCAAATAAAAAATGACTGCCATTAATGACAGTCATTTTCTTGTTATTTATTTAAAAATATTTTAGCCTTTAATATGCCTCAATAATCTATTTAAAGTATTCCACTCCGTTTTTAAAGATATTATGGTAATTCGCTGTTGGAATGTTTTTCATCAAACCTTCTGCAAAACGTTCAGGGTGCCCCATTCTACCATAGATCTTACCACATGGACTTGTAATTCCCTCAATTCCGAATAATGAGTTATTTGGATTGAACGGCATTCCGTGAGCGATGTTTCCATCTAAATCTAAATATTGAGTAGCAATTTGTCCGTTCTCATACAATTTCTGAATTTCTTCTTCCGAAGCCATAAAACGGCCTTCACCGTGAGAAATTGGAATGGTGAAAACCTGATCTTTCATTCCTTTCAACCAAGGTGATTCGTCATTTAATACTTTCACATTGACCATCTGAGAAATGTGTCTTCTGATTGCATTGTGAGCCAACGTCGGAGAATTCTCATCCAAATCTTTTATTCTACCGTAAGGCAACAATCCTGACTTCACCAATGCCTGGAAACCGTTGCAAATTCCGATGATCATTCCGTCTCTGTCAAGCAATTCGTGAACGGCATTTTTCATCTTTTCGTTCTTCAAAACATTCACGATAAACTTAGCAGAACCGTCCGGTTCATCACCCGCAGAAAACCCTCCGGAGAATGCTAAAATTTGTGACTGTTTAATTTCTTCCACCCACGCATCGATGCTTTCGTCAAGCAACTGATGATTGATATTTATTAAAGGTAAACTACTTACAACTGCACCTTCTTTTTGGAATGCATTCAGCGTATCGTACTCACAATTTGTCCCTGGGAAAATCGGTGCAAAAACTCTTGGCTTCGCCAATCCGTGTTTCTTAATGATGATATTTCTTGGGTTGATTGAGTTTAGTTTTGAATCTAATTCAACTACTATTTTTTCTTTTTCAACCGTTGAGAAAAGGTTTTCAAAAGTTTTCGTATTTGCTTCAAGTAATTTTTCGATTTCAAAATCCAAATTACTGATTTTCAAAATATTTGAATTTTTAACTTCACCTATTAATTGAAGTTCAACAGAACTTAATTCTTCTGTTGATTCGATGATTAAACTTCCAATATTTTTAGCTAATAAAATACTCTCATCAGCAATATTTATTTCAGCTCCCAATCTGTTTCCGAAACTCATTTTTGCTAAAGCAACTGCAACTCCGCCTTCTTTGATTGTCTTCACAGAAACCACTTTTCCAGCTTTGATATTTTCGAAAATAAGTTTGTAAACATCTTTCAAATTATCATAGTTTGGAAGTCCGTTTTCTTGCGGAATATGATTGAAAAAATAGAGTTTATTTCCTGCCTGTTTAAATTCCGGAGAGATGATATTTTTCTTTTCTCCATTAGCACAAGCGAAAGAAATCAACGTTGGCGGAACATTCAAATCCTGGTATGTTCCACTCATTGAATCTTTACCTCCAATCGCAGCTAAACCGAAATTAATTTGAGCATCATAAGCCCCCAAAAGAGACGCCAAAGGTTTGCCCCACTTTTCTGGATTTTGTCCTAATTTTTCAAAATATTCCTGGAAACTGAATCTGATATTTTTATAATCGCCACCCATCGCAACGATTTTCGCAACACTTTCTACGACCGCATAAGAAGCCCCTAACAATGAGTTTTGCTTTGAAATTTCAGCATCAAATCCCCAACTTGCCAAAGAAACCGTTTCGATGTCTTTTGCTCCTAAAATTGGTAACGTCTGAACACTTCCTTCCATCAAAGTCTGCTGATATTTTCCACCTAAAGGCATCGCAACCGTAGTAGCACCAATCGATGAATCGAACATTTCCAATAAACCTTTTTGAGAAGCAACATTTTTATCGCTTAATATTTTTAAGAAATTCTCTTCGTTAAAAGTCTGTGCCTCTTCTTTCAATTCATTAAGATGTATGATCTTAACTTCTTGGCTTTTAGAACAACCATTTGTATCCAAAAACTCTCTTGATAGGTCAACAATCTTATCACCTTTCCAGAACATTTGCATTCTTCCTGAATCTGTTACTTTTGCAACTTCAATAGCCACAATGTTTTCAGCTTCACAGAATTTGATGAACTGCTCTTTATCTTTTGGTTCAACCACAACTGCCATTCTTTCCTGAGATTCAGAAATAGCCAGCTCGGTTCCGTTCAAACCTTCGTATTTCAAAGGTAAAACATCCAAGTTAACTTCCAAAGAATCAGCGATTTCACCGATTGCTACAGAAACTCCACCCGCTCCGAAATCATTTGATTTTTTAATCAATCTCGTCACTTCAGGATTTCTGAATAATCTCTGGATTTTACGTTCTTCCACTGCATTTCCTTTCTGAACTTCCGAACTCATCGTGTGGATAGAAGTTTCGTCCTGTTCTTTCGAACTTCCGCTTGCTCCACCAACTCCGTCACGACCCGTTGCACCACCTAAAATGATGATAGAATCACCAGATTCAGGTTTTTCACGTCTTACCCAATCCACAGGAACTGCTCCGGCAACGAAACCAACTTCCATTCTTTTTGCTTTGTAGCCTTCGTCATAGATTTCAGAAACCATTGTAGTTGCCAAACCGATTTGGTTACCGTAAGAAGAATATCCGTTTGCAGCCTGTTTTGTAATAGTTTTTTGAGGTAATTTACCTGGTAAAGTTTTATCAACAGATTCTAAAACATCAGCAGCACCCGTCAATCTCATTGCTTGGAATACAAAAGAACGTCCCGACAAAGGGTCTCTGATTGCACCACCTAAACACGTTGAAGCCCCACCAAAAGGTTCAATTTCTGTTGGGTGATTGTGTGTTTCGTTTTTGAATAATAAATACCAAGGTTCTTTTTTACCATCGTATTCAGCTTCGATCTGGATTGTACAAGCGTTGATCTCATCAGAAACCACCAAGTTATCAAGCTTTCCGGTTTTGCTAAAATATCTTCCGCAAACGGTCGCCAGATCCATTAAAGAGATTGGTTTCAATTCACGTCCTAAGAATTTTCTTTTTTCGATATAATCATTGAAAATAGTTTCCAATGTATGTTTAAACTGTCCTTCAAATTCAATATTTGACAATTCTGTTTCAAACGTTGTGTGACGACAGTGGTCGCTCCAATACGTGTCTAAAACTTTCAGTTCCGTTTCTGTAGGATCTCTCTGTTCAGTTTTAAAATATTCCTGAATGAATTTCAAATCATCCAATTCTAAAGCAAAACCGTGATTGTTAAAGAATTCTTCAAGTTGGGCATCATCAAAATTGATAAAACCTTCATGAACAATCACTTTTGACGGCATTTCTTCCGCAGGAATATTTAAAGTTGATAGATCTTTCTCCTGAGATTCTACTTTATTGATTAAAAGGTCTTTGATTTTCACTAAATCAGATTCAGAAACTCCTTCGAACTCAATAAGTTTACCGCTTCTTACTTTAGACTTCTCATTTTCAGTCAGTAAAGCAATACATTGTTGCGCAGAATCGGCACGCTGATCGTATTGTCCCGGTAAAAATTCTAATGCGAAATGAATTCCCTGTGCAGGGTTTTCTTCGATTAAAATATCAGTAACCGGATCTACGAAAGTGCTGTTTACCACTTTTTCGAATTCACCATCGTTTAATCCAAAAATATCGTAAACGTTATACACTTTTACGCTTTGGATAGACGGAACAACCGCTTTTACTTCATCAAAAATCTTTGGACTTTCTACATCGAAAATACCTCTTTTTTCTACGAAAATTCTTTTGTTATTAGACATTAGATGTCAGATATTTATTAGATTTATTTTATATTTTAAACTGAAATTTATTTTGGCAACCCCACTTTGCAGCCCGACTTGAGCGGAGCTCTTTTGCCGAAACGAAGTGTAGGCAAAAAGCGGGAGCGGAAGGCGGATAAAGCTGCCATAAAAAATTCAGCGTTTCTCAAACTTTGTCAAATCTTAAAGTCAACAAAGTAAAAAATGCAGCCGAAAAGACTGCATATCATTTATACTTTAAGGTCAGCTTCTAATCCTATCAGATCTTTGTTTGCGTCAATTATCGGTTGAACTTCATTGGCGATGAATTCTTCCGTCTGAATTGGTGCAAAACCAATGAAGTTTTTAGGATCAAGAACTTCTTTTAATTTTGATTTGTCTAGTTTTAATGAATCGTCATTTAAGATCCTTTCGATAAGGTCGTTTTCTTTACCTTCTTCTTTCACTTTCTTAGACGCTTCCATAGAATGAACCCTGATCACTTCGTGAATTTCCTGACGGTCACCACCAGCTTTTACTTCTTCCATGATGATGTATTCTGTCGCCATGAAAGGAAGTTCTTCCATAATATGCTTGTTGATTCTGTTTGGATAAACAACGATTCCGTTCATGATGTTGTTCCAAATCAATAGAATCGCATCAACCGCCAAAAATGCCTGAGGAATTGTTAATCTCTTGTTTGCAGAATCATCTAAAGTTCTTTCAAACCATTGTGTTGAAGCCACCATTGCAGAACTAGTCGTTAAAGACATAACGTATTTTGCTAAAGCTCCGATTCTTTCGCTTCTCATTGGATTACGCTTGTAAGCCATTGCAGATGAACCTATTTGGTTTTTCTCGAATGGTTCTTCAATTTCTTTCAAATTCTGAAGAAGACGTAAATCGTTTGTAAATTTATGTGCAGATTGAGCGATATTTCCTAATAAAGCCACCACTTTAGCATCGATTTTTCTGTCATAAGTCTGACCTGAAACTCCGAAAACTTTTTCGAAACCGAATCTTTTTGATAATTCTTTATCTAAGTGTTTTACTTTAGAATAATCTCCGTTGAAAAGCTCAAGGAAACTTGCAGCAGTTCCTGTTGTTCCTTTAACCCCTCTGAAACGTAGAGTTTCTAAGAAAAAATCAAGCTCTTCGATGTCAAGAACCAAACTCTGTAACCAAAGTGTTGCTCTTTTTCCAACAGTTGTTAACTGAGCTGGTTGGAAGTGTGTAAATCCTAGAGTTGGTAAGTCTTTGTATTGAATAGCAAAATCAGAAAGATTTTTCATCACGTTAACCAACTTTTTCTTTAAAATTAAAAGTCCATCACGGATCTGAATTAAATCTGTATTGTCTCCTACAAACGCCGAAGTTGCTCCCAAGTGGATAATTCCTTTTGCAGAAGGCGCAACGTCACCATAAGCGTGAACGTGAGCCATCACATCATGACGAAATTTTTTCTCGTAAGCTGCAGCTACTTCATAATCGATATTTTCTGCATTGGCTTTCAACTCAGCGATTTGCTCGTCTGTGATGTCAAGTCCAAGGTCTTTTTCGATTTCAGCAAGGGCGATCCAAAGCTTTCTCCAATTCTGGAATTTGTTGTTATGAGAAAAGTTAAATAACATTTCTTCACTGGAGTAGCGCTCTTCCAATGGATTTTTGTAGGAATTCATTTCTTTACTTTTACTTTTTAGATATGCAAAAATAAGGATTTTCGGTGAGAGAGAAAAATTGTGATGTTGGTTTTAAATTTTGTTTACATCAAAGTTATTTTAACCGATTTAAAACTCATTTTCAGTTCAGGTAAATTCCAAAAAACCAAGTCCAAGCTATTAAAATAATCTGCATGGGAATTCTTTCTTTATACAAATAAGCCATTCCAGGACCTGAATAATTTGCTTTAAAAATATTGACTTTTTTTCTTGATGAATCGATATTTGCAATAAATATTAACACAAAAAAGATAATTAACAACATTGAAGTAATCTCACGAATTGAAGGAATCATTAAACCAATTGCCGCGGCAATTTCAATTACACCTGTAAAATAGACCCAAAACATTTTTGCCGGAATAAACTCAGGAATCATTAAAGCCATTCCTTTCTGGAATTTAAAATGAGCAAAGCCTGTGAATAGCATAAAAACTGCCATTCCGAGATTTCCTGAAAATACAAGATTCCAATTTCCCTGGAAAATTTTTGTTCCAAGTAGAGCTAAAACGAATGTAATAAAAAGGATTGCCAGTAATTTCATGTTGCTTAATTAAAAATTAATTCATACTAAATTCCCGTAACTTTCACAGGTTTCCACAGATGATTGAGAATATTTGTTTAAAGGTAAATAAAAAAAGAGGTTTCGTGTAAAAACCTCTTGATATAAATTATTCAAATCTTATTAATTGGATTCTGCAAGATCTTTTACGATCTGTAAACCTTTTGTAAAACCTTCATTCATATGATCTTTCCATTCGCTTTCAGCCTGAACTTCTGCCTGAAGTTTTACTGTTCCATTATCAAGCGAAATGAGAAAATATTTTTCGAAAGAACCATTCCACTCCATCACTTCTTTGCTTTGAGTATCTTCGTTTCCGTCTTTATCAACCATTCCCAAATGTTTGAAAACAATCTGATCGGGTTTTTCGAGACTGTCGATCGTAGAAACCATTCCTTCACCATCTGAATTGGTGAAGTAAGTTTTTCCGCCAACTTTCCAATCTGATTTCATTAATGAAGCTGAATTAGGATTGAAATATTTTGTCCATTCACTGTACGTTTCGGGAGTCCACAAAACGTCCCATATTTTTTGTTTTGGAGCATTAATAATAATGTCGTACGATAAATTTTCCATAATAATGATTTTTGATGTGTATAATTTTGGTAAAAAACATTGGTGTCTTTCTAATAAATCAAAGCTGATTTTCAGCCAGATTTTTTACATTCTGAAGTGCTGCAGGGAACTTTTCTTCAAAAAAATCTTTAAATTCTGGTGAAGATTTGATGATTGCTTTTAATATTGTCTCCTCTTCGGTTTCTTCCAAAACATAAGATTCTGTGGCATCACCCCAATCTTGTGGAGTTTCTATACCATCATAAATTTCACCCAAATGCAAAAAGACCATCTCTTTATTGGGGTCATTTTTTAAAACACGACTGTACATTCCGTTGTTGTTAGGATCAAAAAATTTAACAATACTGCCTTCATCCCAAGTTCCTACATAAAAAGAACCTTTTGTAAACGCTGAAGTCCATTGTCTGTAATGCATATCGTCCCAAAGAACAGTCCATACTTTTTCAGGACTTGCGTTGATTTTTATTTCAAATTTTAAAATTTCCATAATTTAATGTATAGGTTTAGGTTTAGGTAAAATTGTTTATCCACCGACAAAATCTCCGCCATTGATGTGAATGATTTCACCCGTGATAAAACTGGAATCTTCCGAAGCCAGAAAAACATAAGCAGGTGCAACTTCTGAAGGTTGGCCGGCTCTTTTCAGAGGAGTATCTTTTCCGAAAGAAGCAATATCTTCAAAAGTTTCTTTCACTAATGGAGTCCAGATCGGACCCGGAGCAACACCGTTAACCAAAATTTTCTGCTCGGCAAGATTTGTCGCCAGAGAACGAATAAATGTTGCAATTGCACCTTTTGTTGACGAATAATCTATGAGATGATCGCTGCCACGATAAGCAGTTACCGAAGTAGTACAAATTATTCGTCCGCCTTTATTCATTAATTTCAAACAATCTCTTGTAAATGAAATCATTGAAATAATATTGACATTGAATGTTTTGTTAATCTGATCATCTGAAATTTTTTCGACATCGCTTTTTGGAAACTGAATTCCGGCATTATTAACCAAAATATCAATGGTTTTCCATTCTTTAGCAATCTTTTCTAAAGTATTTTTTCTAAATGTTTTTTTAGAAATATCACCTTTTAGAAGAATACATTTCTGTCCTTCTTTTTCAACCAGTTTCATGGTTTCTTTAGCATCTTTTACACTTTCTTTATAAATGACAGCAACATCGGCTCCTTCTCTTGCAAAATGCACCGCTACAGCTTGTCCTATTCCGCTGTCGCCACCTGAGATAATTGCTTTTTTATTAAGTAGTTTTTTGCTTCCTAAATAATTTTGTCTGATAATTTCAGGATACAAACCGTCTTTAGGTACTTTGGAAAGTGATCTTGACTTGTTCTGTGTCTTCATAAGCAAATCTTTTTATGAATATCATCAAACAGCAAGCCGAATAATGAAAGCTGGAAGTTTGATGTTGGAAGCCGGAAGTTTTTAACGACTCAAAATAACTTCTAACATCGAGCTTCCATCATCCAGTTAAGAATTATAAGCTTCTTCTAAATCCCGAATCACAATTTTCTGCATTTTCATCATTGCCTGTACTACTTTCTGAGCTTTCAGCTGATCAGAATCACTCATCAGTTCGATCAATCTTTTCGGTACAATTTGCCAACTCATTCCAAATTTATCTTTCAGCCAACCACACATACTTTCTCTTCCGCCATCTGCAGTTAACGAATTCCAAAGATGATCTGTTTCTTCCTGATTTTCTGTCATAATAACCATTGAAATCCCTTCATTAAAATCAAATTTATGATCGTAAGAATTATCCATGCAGAATAAGGAATAGCCATTAATCTGAAAATGGGCGTGCTGTACATTTTCCGGAACTTCGTGGTTTTCATCTCCCACTCCGTCTCCATATTTCAGAACGCTTTCTATTTTTGAATTAGGAAAAACTTCTGTGTACAATTTCATAGCTTCCATTGCTTTTCCGTTATTTTGATGGATAAACATTAAAGTCGGAATAATTCTTTGCTCGCTTTTCTTTTCACCTAAATACAATTGCCATGTTACGCCAAATTTATCTCTAATCCAGCCGTATTTTTTACTCCAAGGATAAGAATCTAATGCCATCAAAACAATTCCTCCGTCTTCTAATTGATCCCAATATTTCTGAACCTCTTCCTCAGTTTCGCACATCACCATCAACGAAACGGAAGCATTTTTTTCAAAATGTGGCCCGCCATTTAGAAGCATTAATTTTTGTCCGAAAAGTTCGATATTTAAAACCATCGGTGTATCTGCTGTAATTTTTCCGTTGAATATTTTACAGTAAAATTCAGCTGATTCTTTTGCATCACCATCATACCAAAGACATGGGAAAATATTGTTATTCATTGTATTAAAATTTAGGGTTGATTGTATCGTTTAAGTTTTTTATTCTGAATGAAATGTAAGCAAAATGCAGAATCTCAATTTAATCATAAGATTCTTACTTCGTCAGAATAACAAACCATTTGTTCTAATTATTTTTAAAAGAAAAATTATTTTCTTTCATGTAATTTTTTAGTTTCGAAATAGTGTTTTTTCCGAAACCATGAAATTTCATTAATTCATTTTCAGAATAATCTGACAGTTTTGTGAGAGAATCTATTTGTTTCTTTTCCAGAGCTCTTCTTGCAGGTATTGCTATAATACCCTGCAAAAATTTGTTTTCCACAACATGATTCTCAGTGTAAATGGGCTTTAAACATCTTGCCATTATTACTAAATTGATCATGATTACAGCTTTTAAAGTTTAATGGTTTTCTACATATTTATGAAAATTGTTAAGAATCGCATACCAACCTTCACGCTGCATCTCAACTGAATTTTGTTTTTCAGGATCAAAAATTTCGGTTACTTTGGTTGTATTCTCATCTATTTTCTCAAAAATCAATTCTACTTCTCTTCCGTCTTCTATATGATATTTTATTCTTTCGTTCAGAATTACTTCGTCATAAACTCCTATAAAATCAAAGCCGAAACTTCCGTCTTTTGCTTCCATTCTATTATTGAATTTCCCACCGACCTTCAAATCATTTTCAGATCTTGGACAATACCAACTTTCGTGTGCAAAATTCCATTTGGTAATATGTTTTGGAGCATTAAAATAATCCCAAACTTTTTCTACCGACGCCAAGATCGTAATGTCAATTTTAACTTTATCCATTTAATATTTTGTTTTTTAATGTGTAAAAAGAAGGGTAAACTCAACATCTACCCTTTCATTAATTAAATATAAAACTATTTTGTGTATTCTTCGTTATAATTGATCATCCAATGAACGCCAAACTGATCCTGAAAACTACCAAAATAATCACCCCAAAACTGGTCTTCAAGTGGCATTTCGATATTTCCGCCTTCAGAAAGTCCTTTAAAAATCCTGTCTGCATCTTCTCTGGAATCAGGGAAAACAGAAACATAATTATTGTTTCCGACCGTTAAGTTTTGCCCAAAAGACGGCACAATGTCTGAAGCCATCAAAAGATCTCCACCAATCGGAAGCGCAATGTGCATCACTCTGTTTTTTTCTTCGTCTGATAAATTTTCAGTTCCGGGAGCATTGCCCATTTTATGAATTTCACCAACGAATTCTCCTCCGAAAACAGATTTGTAAAATGTAAATGCTTTTTCTGCTGTACCATCAAAATTCAGGTACGGATTTAATTTTGCCATGATTTTTATTTTTTTAAAAGTTAGTTTTTTTTAAACACGAGTTTCGCTAATGGTTTTCACGAATAACACAATTAAATTTATAGTGAAATTTGTGTAAACATTTGTATCATTTGTGTTTATTTAAACGCATATGATACAAAGACTTTTTTATCTAATTGAGAGTGTTTTTCGTCCGCAAACGCGTTTGATTCAGCAAAGAAAATAAGTTATATTTTTATACGTTTTGTCATTCTGAACGAAACGAAGTGCAGTGAAGAATCTGTTTTAAATATATTCAAATCTACATTTGATTTTAATACTTCATATTCTCATCAAAGTAGTATTTCATTCCTTCGTAATTGAGAATTCTACGCATCAATCCGATTTGTCCACAGAGATAATCTTCACGACCGATGCACATTCCAACGAAATTAAGCACGTTTTCAGGGAAAAATTCGATATTCATTCCCATTGGAAAAGCTTTTGCTAAATCTTCGTCTGAAGCTTCCAATAATTTCTGATAAACAAGAGGTGAAATTTTATGAAAAGAATCTTTCAATTGCTGTAAAGATGGATATTCTAAGTTTTCGTCTAATGCTTTTCCCTGAAAGAAAAAATCTTTAAATTCAAATTCTTCATTCAAACCGAGTACGCTTCCCATTGCATAACGCATATCGAGAAAATTTCCAACCATCCAAACGATGTGGTTTGTTCTGCCTTCAATTCTTTTCAAAGCATCTTCTTCTGAAATTCCCTCAAGAACCATCAGAAAACTCTGACTGTGTCCTCTAAATGCAGGAATTATAATTTCTAATTTTGATGATTTTGGGGTGTCCATAATAGTAAGTTTAAAGTTCAGTGTTTAAAGTTTAAGGTTGTGAAGGCATTTGCGACATATCTGCAAAAGTGACATTCCAACCGTGTCCATTGATGTCCCAAAAAGAATTTTGATACATCCATCCGTAATCTTGTGGTTCTTCATGTTGGTAAGCTCCATTCGCTACAGCAGCATTAACAACCTGATCGACTTCTTCACGGCTGTTTAAACCGATTGCGACCAAAACTTGTGTAGTATCGCCTTTCGGAACCGGTCTTTCTGAAAAAGTCTGAAAATATTCTTCCGTTAAAAACATCACATAGATATTATCATTCATCACCACACAAACTGCCTTATCGTCTGAAAACTGTTCGTTGATGGAGAATCCGATTTTAGTCCAAAACTCTTTTGTTTTCTGAATATCTTTCACCGGAAGATTCACGTAAATCTGATTGACTTTCATTTTTTTAATTTTTTTTAGGTTAAAATATGAGGATTTAAAAATCCGCAGGAAGCTGAGACATATCTGAAAAAAGCACTTCCCATTGATGACCGTCTAAATCTGAAAAAGTTTTCTGGTACATCCAACCATAATCTCTTGGCTCACTGTATTTGGAACCTCCATTTTCTGTAGCAGTTTTCACCATTTCATCAACTTCTTCACGACTGTTTACGCCAATCGCAAGAAGCGTTTGAGTGGTATCTCCTTTTGCAACGGGTCTGTCTGTGAAAGTTTGGAAAAACTCTTCTTTTAAAAACATGGTGTAAATATGATCTTGTTTCATGATTACACAGATTGCTTTTTCATCAGAAAATTGTTCGTTGATCAAAAAACCTAGTTTTGTCCAGAATTCTCTCGTTTTCTGAACATCTTTTACGGGAAGGTTTACGTAAATTTGATTGATTTCCATTTTGTAATTTTTGATGTTAAACTTTTAACCAAAATTACCAAGTCATTGCGGAAATCAACTTGTCATAAGACAAGATTTAATTTTTCTTCGGATGAGATACTATTTCTTTGCGGATTCTGCTTAATGAAGTGTCTGTAATTCCCAGATAAGAAGCAATTTGTTTTAAAGGTGCAAATTGTATCACCTGAGATTTTTGCTCTAAAAGATGAAGATAACGTTTGGTTGCAGAAAGTGTAAACATCTCTACTGAACGCTGTTTATAGAGAAAAAGCTGTTGAGACATCCAAGCTCTTCCCCATTCTCTGAGGTTCGGAATTTTATGAAACAACTCCTGGAAAACATCAAAATCAAGCTTCCAACATTCGCAATCTGTAATGCAGACCATATTTTCCTGCGTGGGAATTCTTTGAAATAATGAAGAAACATCGATGATAATTTCGTTTTCTGTAAAAAAGTTTGTTGTTACATCATTTCCATTGAAATCATTAACAAAAGAACGCGCCAAACCTTTTTCTAAAATATAATATTCGTTGGCCATTTTACCTTCCTGAAGAATAGCTTCTCCTTTTTGGAAAACTACTTTTTCGTGCGCCTGAATAATTTCATCAAGTTCTTCTTGAAAGAAAAAAGGAAAATCACGATAAACGTCGAAGGCTTTGTTGGTCATCCAATTAATATTTTGAGATTTTAAAATTAAAATTTTTATTGGAATTAAAAGTGAAATATTTTGTATAAATTATCATTAGTTCTTTTGTCTTGAAACAAAAGAACCCAAAATTCAAGACTGGAAACTCCGACTAAAAACTAAAATTCACAAGTTTAAAACAAAGAGAGTTGAATAGGTTTAGGTTTTGAAGGTTTTTCAGCATCACCGAATACTGTTTTCCCTCCAAATTTCCATGAGTTTTGGCGCTCTTCCTCAATGACTTCATTAATATCAAAATCCGGAGTAAAATTTTTCTCGGCTTCTGCAATAATCGTGTGTAGTTTATTGATCGATTGTAGTTTATCAGAATTTCCCAATTTAGATTTTTCAATTCCTTTTTGTAAAATGGAAATCGTTTCATCATAAACATTGATGGGAACGGGAAACGGATGGCCGTCTTTTCCGCCGTGTGCAAAAGAAAATCTCGCAGGATCTCTAAATCTTGAAGGTGCACCATGAATGACTTCGCTTACCAATGCCAGACTTTGTAAAGTTCGTGGTCCCACTCCTTTCATTAAAAGTAATTCTTCAAAATTTTCAGGCTGGTTTTCTCTTGTCATGTACAAAAGTGTTCCGAGTTTTTTCAAATCAACATCCGAAGCGCGAACATCATGATGAGCCGGCAAAATTAAATTGGCAAAATCCTGCATGATTTTTTCAGAATTTGTGTGGGAGATCTCTAAAATTCCTTTGCGGTTTTCCTTAGCTTCATTTGCTGTAAGATTCAAAATATTTCCACGGTTAATTCCCTGAATTCCTTTGTGAGGTTCATCTACAAAAGATTTCATATTTTCAGAATGCCAATGATAACGTCTTGCGGTTCCATCTGCATCGTTCATTCCCTGTTGTACAACTGCCCAATTTCCTTCATCTGACAAAATAAAATTGTGAAGATATAACTGATAACCATCCTGAATCGCAGTATTATCAACTTTTGCTGAAAGTTTACTCGCACGAACTAACTCGTTTCCATCTAATCCGGTTTTATCTGCGATGAGAAGAAGTTCGTTTGGTGTCTCTTTGGAAAGCTTTCCTTTTCCGCCACAAATATAAATTCCGAGTTCTTTGGAATTTGGATTGATGCTGCGTTTTAAAGCTCCCATTACCGAAGTTGTGATTCCTGAAGAATGCCAATCCATTCCCATGACCGCACCAAAACTTTGAAACCAAAAAGGATCTGCCAATCTTCGAAGAACTTCATTTTTCCCGTAGTCTGCAAGCATTACTTCAACAATAGAAAGCCCGAGTACAGCCATTCTTTCATAAAGCCAAGGCGGTACTTTCCCGTAGTGAAGTGGTAAAGTTGCGGTTCCGGAACGTTTCATTATGTAAAAGTAGGTTTAAATTATAAATAATTTTGATGATTTGAAGCAGTTTTTAAATACAAATGGAACAAATATTTTCCCCAGAAATCATTAAATTAAATCTATAAATTTTAGCTAAAACCATTTGTAATTATATCTTTTTTAAATCGGTTAAAGCTAGTTTTATTGGTAAAATTAAAACTAGTGTTATTATTTCAATCAATGAATTGAAGAAAGCTCAATATTTTTATGCTTCTCTTCATCAAATTTTTCGTTGAATATGATTTTATTTCCAAACGGATCATGTACTGTAAAAGCTATTGCATTATAAAATGTTTTTTCTAAACCCGGGTAATTATATTTATATTGTTTATTCATTAGTTCTCTGTGATATTCAGGAACACCTTCTGCCCAAATAAATATTTTTGTTCCAGGAGTTCCATCATCATGATGCTCGCTTAAATGAAAAACAACATTTCCTTTTTTGATTTCCATATAAAGAGGAGTATTATTCTCCGGCTGATCTCCCCATTCAATTTCAAAACCCAGCCAATCTATATAAAACTCAATCGTTTTTTTATAGTCAAAAATTCTAAGGATAGGAATCACTTGCTCTGTTTTCATATTTATTATTTTAATTAAACTTTTTGATGTGAAAGAATATTAACCAGTTTTCTGAACGGATCTATCACAAAGAATCTTCGAACACCCCAATCTTCATCGGTCAATTTGTAAGTAATTTCAAATCCTGAATTTTTCATTTTATCATATATTTCATCGACATTGTCAACTTCAATAGAAAAATCGGGAACTTCGGTGTCATTTCCACCTTGAGTTGCAAAACTGATCTGAACTTTTGCTTCTTCCTCATTGCCAAAAGTTTTGATCCAGCCATGATTCATCAATATTTCGAGACCCAAAATATCATGATAAAATACATCAGCTTGAGATAAATCTTCAGTTTTTATATTGGCTACGATTCTTTTTACCATTTCATTAAAATTTAAGTTTAAAATTAATAAAAAAGCCTTACGAATTAAATTCAGAAGGCTTTTAAAAAAAATTAATTGCTTTTTTCTATTTTATATAAAACACATTTTTTCAAACGAGAATCATTTATCAGTAAGGAATGTTCAAATTCGTATTGTTTTTTTAATCCTATTTTTAGCATTACTTGCTCAGATTTTAGATTTACTTTCGGAGCGATTGAATATATATTTTTAACGTTTAAATCATTGAAGGCATAATAGAGGCATCTTTTTGCTCCTTCTGTAGTCAATCCTTTATTCCATTCACTGAATTTTATTCTCCAACCAATATCTATACAAGGCGTGAATTCAGAATCGAATGTTTGCTCAGAAAGACCAATGAAACCAATAAACTCATTATTTTCAAGCTTATCAACCGCAAAATAGCAAAATCCTTTGTTTGCAAATTGAGTTTGCATTCGTTCAACAAAATCAACGGTCTGTTTTTTCGTAGCAGCATCTGGAAAAAATTCCATCACTCTTTTATCTGAATTTATTTCATACAAATCTTCAATATCTGTTGATTTCCAATTTCTAAATCCTAATCTTTGAGAGGTAAATATGTATTTTTCAATGTCTTTCATTAGATTAATTTTAAAATAAAAAAAACCTTGAAAATATTCTCAAGGTTTTAAATTTTAATGTTTTATAATTTCTTTTACAATTCCGCCTTGAGGTTCTCTTACGGTCTGTGTAAAAATAAATGCTTTCGGATCGATTGAACGAACGATATTTTGTAGTTTTCTAACTTCCAACCTAGTGACAATCGTAAAAATAATATCTGCTTCGGCACTTTGCTCAAAAGATTCTTTCATAAAACCTCTTTCACCTTTGTACACCGTAATTCCTCTATTCATCGTTAGAACCAAAGCTTTTTTGATCTCTTCACTGTTTGCAGAAACGATGGTTACGCCAGTGTACGCTTCAATTCCTTCAATTACATATTTGGTAATCTGACTAGCCACGAGATACGTCATAATTGCATACAAAGCGGTTTCAAATTTAAGAAAAACGGTTGCGATGATAAAGATAATCACATTCATTCCTAAAATAATTTCAGTAATACTAAAACTGCTTTTTTTGAATGTTAATAAGGCTAAAACTTCCATTCCGTCGAAAGTTCCGCCACCTCGCATAGATAAACCGATTCCAATTCCCATGAAAAATCCGCCAAACACAGCGACCAATAATTTGTCATGGGTCACTTCCGGAAAAGGGACGAAAAAAATGGTGATGATGATTAGTAAAATCGTTAAAAAACTTCTGATCGCAAAGTGTTTTCCGATTTGGAAGTACGCCAGAATGATAAATGGTAAGTTTAAAACCAATAGAACGACTCCGAGATTCCAATGGTAAACTTCGTGAAGTAAAAGTGAAACACCGGTAACACCACCATCTAAAAAGTGATTAGGAACAAGGAAAGATTTTAAAGCAAAACTCGCAGAAATAACTCCTAAAACGAGATAAATAATATCTGAAAGAGTAAAAAGCGGGCCATGTTTAGTTGAAGCAGAGCTCATAAAGTGATCAGTTATTTTTTAGTTTTGTTTTAATAATATTCAGGTTATCCTGTTTTTTTTGATTTCTGCTGTTGATGGCTGTTTCTGTGAAATAATGATGACTTTCGAGGAATTTTTCCTGTAAAAGATTCCAGTCACGCTCAGAATTGACAATTCCAAACATCGAAAGTTCTTCAAATAATTTGTCACCAATTACAAAAAAATCGTCTCTTCCCAAATAATCTAAATCTGCATCTGCCAAAATTTGCTCTAAATGATTATTTGGCGTCTGCGGAATTTTTGTCGCCATAATCATTCCTTTGATTTTCTCGGTCTGCGATTCTGAATAGCCGTAATCAGAAAGATATTCTTCAGCGATTTCGCACGATTTTTCCTCATGATTTTTTGATCCGTATAAAAATCCGGTGTCGTGAAATAATGCCGCCGTTTTTAACAATAATAAGTCTTCATCATTCACGTTTTCAGATTTTGCAATTTTTTCTACAGAATCAATTACATCTTTTACGTGCATCACGCTGTGATAAGAAAGGTGCTCCGGAAGATTTTCCTTGAGTCTTTTTAATATGAGTTTATTTAATTTTTCGTATTCCATATTTAAAATAGAAAATGTTTTTTTAATTTGTTTTAATGTTACTTTTAACGCAAAGTTTTTTTAAAAACTACTACCTGTTTTTAAGTTCGCAAAGATTGCAGAGTTTTAGACTAGTAATTTAAATTATTTATCAATCTTTTTTAGTTTCAATCGCAAAATACATATCCATATCGCCTTTTCCTTTGGTGTGAATTTTACCTCTGTATTCACAATTGATTTTTTCCTTTACCAATTGATAGGTTGATTCTGAGATATTTATTTTTCCTTTTTCGCTGTTTTGCTCCATTCTTGCGGCTGTATTTACCGTATCGCCCCAAATATCGTAAGCGAATTTTTTCACCCCTACAATTCCGGCAATCAAAGAACCTGAATTAATTCCGATTCTGATATCTAAAACATCAGGATGAGTTTTCTTTCTTTCTTCAATAAAATCTATAATATCCAAAGCTACCAAAACTGTTTGATAAGCGTGACATTCATTTTTCATAGGTAAACCGCAAACCGCTAAATAGGCGTCTCCAATGGTTTTTATTTTCTCTAAACCATGTTTTTCCATGATCATATCGAAAGCGGTAAAACATTCGTTCAGCTCAACCAACATTTTCTCTGCACCCATTTTCTCTGAACTCTGGGTAAAATTAACAAAATCGGTAAATAAAACAGTGACTTCGTCATAATATTTGGCTTCAGAGCTTCCATTTTCTTTTAATTCTTCGGCTACTTCATGTGGTAGAATATTGAGAAGTAAATTTTCTGTTTTCTGTTTTTCTTTTTGCAACTCAAACGTACGTTCGTCGACTTGTTTTTCAAGCAAATCATTTTGATCCTGAAGAATCTGCTGCTTTTCCTGTTCCTGTTTTAAATTAACATCAGAAAGTCTCTTTACTTCATCCAGCTGTTTTACCAAACTTAAATTGGTTGATGCAAATTGCCAACCTAAATAAGCAGAGATCGAAATCGGAAAACTTATGAAAATAAATCCTAAAACATATCCCATGAAATCATCTCCGAAAGCTTTATTAATATCAACCGTGTTTGTTTTATTTAAAAACATGAAAACGATAGACATCACAATAAAAAGAAAGAATACCAAAACTCCTCCTCCTACAATGAAAGCAGATTTTTCTCTTCTGATCATTGCTCTAACAATCAAATAAAAAGATTCGAAAGCAACAAAACAAAGATAAAAAAAGGCAAAACTAGCCGCAGAAGCTGCACTGAAATAATAGAGAATAAAAATACAAGCTGAAATAATCAACATTACTTTCAGTCTTTTTTTAGTTCTTCCAAATAATGTATTGACAAATCCCGTAAGCGAAGTACCGAACGCCATTACCGAAAGAAATGCAAAAAACGTATAAGTGTCGATATCTAAAGGATTTTTTATTTCTGACAAGAGCAAGACCATATAGCTCATCAAAGAAATCGAAAAATTGTACGTAGAGAAATACAGATTATAAATTGCTTTTCTGTAAAAAATAAATAACAAAAGATGAATAAATCCTAATGCACCAAATATTCCGCAAATCAGCATGGTGTAAAAATTGAAATACTGCACTTCTTCAGTTTTGTCTCTGATAAATTCGTTAGCCGAAGCAAGTTCAACACCGATGGCAAAAGGTACCAAAGTAATGGTCTTCTTTTTGCCTGCAGCAATCGGTAAAAACCTTATCGCTAAAACATTTACTTTGGTATTATCTAAAGTAAACAATTCTGGTATTCTGTTTTTAATCCTGAATTCTCTTGATTTTTCGTCTCCGATTTTGCCAATGCTTTCAATCTTTTTACCGTTTAAATAAATTTCGGAAGCACCGAGTTGCTGAATTTTAAAACATAAAGATTTATTGACCGATGCAGAATCTATCTTAAAATAATACCGAACCCAATAAATCTGATCTTTTTTAGCATCTTTCTTAGAGGCATAATTCATAGGATTCCATGAATAAACTTTTCTAGAATTAAAATTGACATGTTTCCATGAAGAATCATCAAATTGTGGCGAAGCAAAAGCAGGATTATCACCAGCAAAAAATTTACTATCTTCATCAATAGATGCGCCGTTTTTGATTTCCTTTTCAGTAAAAACTCTAGGTTTTTCAAAAGAATTTTGTGCAAAACATAAATTTTGCAATCCGATTAACAAGAAAAATATAAATGTAAGGAGTAGATTTTTTTTCACTCTGATAAAATTAAATTTGATTAACAAAATACATCTCCATTTTGCCTTTACCCTTGGTTTCGATTTTTCCGCGATGCTCAAAAGTAAAGTCTTCTTTTATTAATTGATAGGTTGCTTCAGAAACATTTACTCTTCCCGATGAACTGTTCTGCTCCATTCTTGCCGCAGTGTTTACCGTATCTCCCCAAATATCGTAAGCGAATTTTTTCACTCCCACGATTCCCGCAATCACCGGTCCGGAATGAATTCCGATTCTAATATTTAAAGCATTCGGGTTTTCTTTTTTTCTTTGCTGAATATAAGAAAGAATTTCCAAACTTGCATTCACCGCATTTTTTGCATGTTGGTCGTTAGAAACAGGCAATCCACTCACCGCCAAATACGCATCACCAATGGTTTTTATCTTTTCTAAATTGTATTTTTCCATGATTCTGTCGAATTCGGTGAAGCAAATATTAAGTTCATTCAAAACTTCCTGCACACCAATTCTTTCGGAATTTGCTGTAAAGTTGACAAAATCTGTAAACAGAACCGAAACCTCATCAAAATGTTTGGCGTTGGTTTTTCCTTTTTCTTTTAATTCTTCAGCAACTTCATACGGAAGAATATTGAGCAGCAAATCATCTGATTTTTGTTTTTCTTCAGCAATTTTTTTGTTGTCTTTACGCTTCTGATTATACGAAAACCCAGCAAAACCTAATAACAGCAAAGATAAACCAGCTCCAATTGCCCACATATTTTTTTGAGTTTTAGAACTTTCTAAATCTGCTTTTGCAATGGCATCTTTTTTCTCCTGATTGATTTTGGCAATATTTTTTTCCTGAGAATATTTTAAAGCTACTGCTTTTTGCTCTTCATCAAATTTAATCTGAATTTCTTTTCGTTTTAAATCTTCCTCAAGCGCCAATCTTTTTTTCTCTTCTTCAGTTTTTGCAGCCGCCTGTTTTTTTTCATATTCAAAACGAAGTGCCTTTAATTCTATTTCTTTCTGAAGCTGAATTCTTTTGGTTTCTTCTTCAAGTTTTATACGGGTTCTTTCGTTGGCTAGCTCGGTCTCAGATTGTACAGAAGAAAGCGCCTTCATTTTGTCTATTCCGTAAGTTTCTTCTTTCTTATCATACATCCTTTTTAAATATGAATAAGACTGATTGTAATCACCCAAAAAAGCATAAGCACGATGCAATACCTCATAATTTTGTATGAAAATTTCCGGGGAAACATAAGTTTTCAATTGAGTAAAATACTCAAGATTTTTTACCTGTTCTTTGGTTTTAATTTCCAATTCAGAAAGCCTTGAAGGACTATTTTTTAGAGAAAGACTGTCTTCCATGATTTTCTTTAGCCCGATAAATCCTTCATGATTTTTGTAATACTGATACATCGGGTCATTTTCACCACTCAATTTCATCACTTTAGCAGCGTAGTCTTCAGCTTTTACAAAATCTTTTTCTTTAGAATAAATATCAGAGAAATAGTAATAAACCAAAGGTAAACTGTTTTTCAAATTATGAGATTCATAATAAGCTTTAGCCTCATTCAGATATTTTTTCGCTACTTCCAGTTGATTCATTTCAGAATAAACATTAGCCATAAAAATTTTCGCTTCCGCTATCTGCAAATCATTACCGCTCTTTTGGGAAACATCCAACCCTTTTTGGAAATATTCCAGTGCTTTTTTATTATCTCTGCTGGTTAAGAAAAATGTTCCTGCACTTCTGTATGCAGGATATAAATTTTCAGGATAATTTTTTTTTACAAAATCAATGTAGGTGTACAAAGCTGTATAGCTGTCTGCATATTCCTGTTTTATAAAGTTGTTGGCAAAAAGACCTTGGTAAGATTCCATTACAAGATTTTTGTCTATTTTTCTGCCTTCTTTATTATACTTTAAAATTTCATTGTAATATTTGGTAGCAATATCACTTTTTTTATTAACAGCATTTAGTCGGGCCAACAGGAAATTGAGTAAAGCTCTCTTTTCATAATTTTCGGTTTTATGGAGATACTTTTCTGCTTCTAACAAATATTTTTCACCTGTAACTAAATCATTCTTTTGAAGAAATAAATTACCAATAAACAAATTTGATCTACCGATTTGCTCAATATTATTATTTTTTAAATAAATAGGTAATGATAACTTCGAATATGAAATTGCACTGTCTACATTTTTATTCTGTGAATATATATTACCTAAATCTCCAAAAATCTTTGCTCGTTCTTTGTCGGACTTAGTCAATTTCAGCTGACTTTTAAGATTATTAATCTCAACAGATTCCTGTGCTTTAAAAACTGCATTCCCGTAAAAGAGAAAACAGATAATTGCAAAAGAGGTAAATTTATTCTTCAATGGCTGGTTATTGCGTTGATGTACAAAAATAAAAAAATCATTCTATTAAATAACAGAATGATTCAAATTGATGAGAAATATTTTCATTTATTTCAAAGATGCGATAGCAGCTTCGTAATTAGGCTCTTGTCCGATTTCAGGAACTTGCTCTGTATAAATTACTTTAGCTTTTTCATCCAAAACAACAACAGCTCTGCTTAAAAGACCTTTTAAAGGCGAATCTGATAGCGTTACACCATAATCTTCCCCGAAATTCCCTCTGAAATCTGATAACGTTTCAACATTATTTAAACCTTCAGCTGCACAAAATCTTGATAATGCAAAAGGCAAATCTCTTGAAACATTAATCACAACTGTATTATCAAGGTTTGATGCCTCTTCGTTGAATTTTCTTGCTGAAGCTGCACAAATTCCCGTATCGATGCTTGGGAATATATTTAATACTACTCTTTTTCCTGTGTAATCTGCAAGATTTTTTTCAGATAAATCCGAAGATACCATTGTAAATTCCTGAGCTTCTCTTCCTACCTCTGGAAGATTTCCGATTGTATTGATTGGGTTTCCTTTAAACGTAATTGTAGACATTGTTGATAAATTTATAATTTTCATCAAATTTATTTAAATTCTAGATGATTTTGTCTGAAATAAAGGTTAAATAATTCTTAAAGTGGAAAATCTCATTGACTATTAAAGCGAAAAAAATTAAAATTTAACTAAATTTGTGAAACTAAAAATTTAAATAATAAATAACAGTATAATGTCAGACAAATCAAAAATCTATTACACCCTTACGGATGAAGCTCCAATGTTGGCAACACACTCGTTTTTACCGATTGTAAAAGCTTTTACAAAATCAGCAAACATTGAGATCGCAGTTCCGGATATTTCTTTGGCAGGAAGAATCTTAGCAAACTTCCCAGAATTTTTGAAAGATGATCAGAAAATCGTTGATGCTTTAGCTCAATTAGGAGAATTAGCAACTCAACCGGATGCAAACATTATCAAATTACCAAATATTTCAGCTTCTGCTCCTCAATTAGATGCTGCTATTGCTGAATTACAAGCTAAAGGTTTCGCAGTTCCTAATTACCCTGCAGAGCCTAAAAATGACGAGGAAAAAGCAATCAAAGCTAAGTATGCTAAAGTTTTAGGAAGTGCTGTAAACCCTGTATTAAGAGAAGGAAATTCTGACAGACGTGCTCCAAAAGCTGTTAAAAACTACGCAAAAGCAAACCCTCACAGAATGGGTAACTGGGCTTCAGACAGCAAAACTGACGTTGCTCACATGAACAGTGGAGATTTCTACGGAACTGAAACTTCTACTACTCTAGAGAATGCTACAAAATATAAAATCGTTTTCAAAGGAAATGATGGCGCTGAAACTTTATTGAAAGATTTCGCAGGTCTTCAGGCTGGAGAAGTGATCGATTCTTCTGTAATGAATTTAAATTCTTTGAAATCTTTCGTTCAGGAAGCTATCGAAGAAGCTAAAAACAGAAACGTACTTCTTTCTGCTCACCTGAAAGCGACGATGATGAAAATCTCAGATCCAATTGTATTTGGAGCAATCGTTGAGACTTTCTTTAAAGATGTTTTCACTAAATATGCTGAAACATTTAAATCTTTAGATGTAAATCCAAACAACGGTCTTGCTGATCTTTTTGATAAAATTAAAGGAAATGCTCAGGAAGCTGATATTAAAGCTGATATTGAAACTGCTTTAGCAAACGGACCAAGAGTGGCAATGGTAAATTCTGATAAAGGAATTACGAATTTCCACGTTCCTTCAGATATTATCGTTGATGCTTCTATGGCTGCTTTGGTAAGAGGCGGAGGAAAAATGTGGAACAAAGACGGAAACGAAGAAGATACAGTTTGTATCATTCCAGACCGTTCTTATGCAGGTTTTTATCAATCAGTTATTGATGATATGAAAGCGCACGGAAAATTAGACCCTACAACAATGGGTTCTGTTCCAAACGTTGGTTTGATGGCTCAAAAAGCTGAAGAATACGGTTCTCATGACAAAACTTTCCAGGCTACGGCTGAAGGTACAATTGAAGTTCAGGATGAAGCCGGAAGTGTTCTTCTTTCTCAAAAAGTTGAAAAAGGAGATATTTTCAGAATGTGTCAGACGAAAGATGCTCCGATCCAAGACTGGGTAAAATTAGCAGTAAACAGAGCAAGACTTTCTGATACTCCTGCTATTTTCTGGTTAGATAAAGGTAGAGCTCACGATAGAGAAATGATCAAAAAAGTTGAAAAATATTTGGCTGATCACGATACAAACGGACTTGACATCAAAATTCTTGATGTAAAAGATGCTATGACAGAAACGTTACAGAGAGCAAGAGAAGGAAAAGATACGATTTCTGTTTCAGGAAACGTATTGAGAGATTATTTAACTGACCTTTTCCCAATTCTTGAGCTTGGAACTTCTGCTAAAATGCTTTCTATCGTTCCATTGATGAACGGTGGTGGTTTATTTGAAACAGGAGCTGGAGGTTCTGCTCCAAAACACGTTGAGCAATTCTTGGAAGAAGGTTATTTAAGATGGGATTCTTTAGGAGAATTCTTAGCTTTACAGGCTTCTTTAGAGCATTTAGCACAAACTCAAGGAAATACAAAATCTCAGGTTCTTGCTGATGCATTAGATGAAGCAAATGCTAAATTCTTAGCGACTGACAAATCTCCTGCAAGAAAGGTTGGACAAATAGATAACAGAGGTTCTCACTTCTATTTGGCAATGTATTGGGCGGAAGCTTTGGCAAACCAAACTGCAGACGCTGAATTAGCTGAACAATTTGCTCCGGTTGCAGAAGCAATGCAGGAAAATGAAGAAGTTATCAATGCTGAATTGATCGGTGCTCAAGGTAAACCTCAAAACATTGATGGTTACTTCAAAACAGATACTTACAAAACGTATGAGGCAATGAGACCAAGTACTGTTTTAAATGAAATTATTGACGGAATCTAATTTTCAGATTTAATATAAATTGAAAGCTCCTTTTTTAAGGAGCTTTTTTGTTTTGTTAAACACAAATTGCGCAAATGTTTTTCACAAATTACACAAAAAATATGTGTGTAGTTTGTCATTCCGGAGGAGATTAAGCGTAATAATAGCGAAATATTTTTAAGTTTTGGCTAAAGCCGATCGTTATATTACAAAAATAAAGCGGGCTAAAGCCCGCTCCTATTGATATTGATTAGTACAAAATTTCAAATTTATCAAAAAACTAATTCCTAATTTCTAATTCCTAATTTCTAATTCCTAATTCCTAATTCCTAATTAATCAAACATGCGCTTTTCTCCATTTAATCATACTTAAAATAAACAGCCCTAAAACTCCCATTACAAAATATCCTTCCGCAACTTCTAATTGAATCTGAGGTCTAATGAGTGTCACAATTCCGTAACTGATTGCAGAAGTGAGAATAAATACCACTCCGCCCGTCATTCCGCCTGCAAGTCCTGCAGAATTGGGGAATCTTCCGATACAATATGAGAAATAATTGTTAAAAATAAATCCGGCAGTTACATGAATGACGAATGCAAAAGCAACCAGACTATAAATATTATTTGAGAAATAAGATGCAATAAACATCAGAACAATTAAAGATAATTGAATGAAGTTAGCATAACGAATTTTAGGTAAAAATGCTTTATTGATCAATGCTTTTCCTAAAAATCCTCCTGCCATCCAGGCAAAACCTAAGATTAAAGAAACATAACCCGCAATGACTTCAGAATAGCCCATTTTATGTTCGATAATGAAAGATCCGCACAGATTGAAAAACATAATCATTGAATAGCTGATTCCGCACATCACCATTCCGTAGAAAAAATCTTTAGCTTTAAACATCGAATCGTATTCTTTCAGCAAGAACTCAACATTGAAAGGATTTCTTTTCTTTAAAGTTTCACCAGAAAAAATCAATTCAAGAATTAAAAGAACCAAACTATATCCCGCCAAAACATAAAAATTAGATTGCCACCCGAAAATTTTCTGCAAATAACCTCCGATAAACGGCGCAATAATCGGCCCGACAGACCAGACAATTGTCATAATGCTGAGATAGTGTTTCCGCTCATCGCCCTCATAAACATCCACAAAAAAAGCACGTTTGGAAACTACAGCAAATCCCGACAAAATCCCCTGCAATACACGCATTGCATAGATTACAAAAATATTCTGAGTGGTTGCGGTAATCAGAAAAGAAACTACAAACAGAGCCAAAGAAGCCATTGAGATTTTATACCTTCCAAAAGAATCAACAATACTTCCTGCAAAGAACTGCGTTATCCCATAGCTAATCAGAAATATTGATAAAGTAAGCTGAATATTGCTTTCCGGTTGATGAAGTTCAGTCGCCATACTCGGCATTGAAGGCAGATAAATGTCTGTTGCCAAACCCGACATCGGAATCATTGCAAAAGCAAGAATCGTTGCAATAAATTTATTTTTCTCTTTTAACATCCGCATGAAATTTTCAAGCGACAAAAGTCCGACTTTTTATTTGTTCAAGCGTATTTGTTTAGATCAATAATTCTGAAATAGTATATAATTAAATTCAATCGAAACCAATCTCTTTCTTCATAAAATTTCTGTATCTATAATTATAGTTTCAATCAATTTGCAAGAAAATATTTGATTGAAGATTTAATTTAAATCATTATAAATTAGTTTCATTTTCTTAAAATAATCTCATTTTAAAATATAAATTTGTAATTTTAAAGTAGAATTTCACCAAAAGCATCAGAAATTATGGAAAGTATAAAGTTTGAAATTACACCTTACCAAGATGAATTACAGTTATTAATTGATGGTAAAAAAGTCGGTTATATGTCGATTTCCGTTGATGGAAGACTGCTGAATGTTTATTACACCAAAATTGATGAAAATCTGGAAGGTCATGGTTACGCCAAACTTCTTTTAGACAGATTGGTAAGTTTTGCCGAAGAAAAAGATCTGATGATTGACCCTGAATGCGATTTTGTAAGACAGCAGCTAGAAAATCATCCTAAAAGATATAGAGGAATTTGGCACGAATAAACTATTCCCACCAATTCTGAAAATGATTGTCTGTTTTATTTAAATCTAAAATTTCACCAATTTTCGGAGTGAGAATAGATAGATTTTTCTCTTTTCCAAGCATCGTCACTTTTTGTAATGGCTCATTCCAAGGATGTAAAGCCAAAGCAAATTTTCCGGAATGTACAGGAATAATATTTTTTGCCTGAATATCTAAACTTGCCTGAATAACATCTTCCGGCAAAGCGTGGATGTATTTCCAAGCTGGATTGTACTGTCCGTTTTCCATGATTGCAAAATCAAATGGTCCGTATTTTTCACCAATTGTTTTAAAGTGAGTATCATAACCGCTATCTCCACCCAAAAATATCTTTTTCGTAGGCGTTTCAAGAACATAAGAGGTCCACAACGTTGTATTTCTTTGGAATTTTCTTCCCGAAAAGTGTCTTGCCGGAGTAAACGTTATTTTAAAACCCTCTTTTAAAGCGACAGTTGCGTCCCAATCTTCTTCAATAATCTGATCTTCAGAATATCCCCATCTTTCAAGGTGAGCTCCTACTCCCAAAGGCATAATCGCTTTTCCTACTTTCTCATGGATCGCTTTTACCGTTGGAAAATCTAAATGGTCATAATGATCGTGTGTAATTACCAGATAATCAATATTCGGAATATCTTGAGGTTTAAACAAATCTGAACCCTCAAAAGCTTTATTGAAAAACTTAAAAGGTGAACCGAAAGTGCTTAAAACAGGATCTATCAGGAAAGAAACGCCGTCAATTTTTATGAAATAAGAAGAATGGCCCATCCAAATGAAAACATCTTCATCTTCAGAAATTTTATTTAAATCTGTATGAATCGCAGGAATTGCCTGTAAAGGTTTCAGCAACGGATCTTTTTTACCAAATAAAAACTCAAGCATTACTTTTGGCATAGAAAAACCTTCGGCAATCTGTGGTGTAAAGCTTTGATTCTGAAACTGCTTATCCTTATAATTCTTAGAATTGAGTATTTTTTCCAGACGTTTTCCTTTTGGTGCTGCGCCAAAAACTTCCTGAGACATTACAAAATAAGTTGCTGCAACAAGTACAACAGTCAATATAATTAAATAAATCATTATTAAAATTTGAAATTCAAATGTAAAAAACTTTCTTTAAGTTTACTACTCTTTCATCAATGACGCACGAAAATGAATTTTACTTTTTTTCATTTAATTATATTTAAAAGTTTTTAAATTCGTTTGTTAAAAAAACTACTTACTTTGAAATATTTCATATTTACTTTAATGATGTTAAGTTTTGCTTCGTGTACTTCAGTAAAAAAGTATAACGAACAAAGATTAAGCATAATTCCTCCTGAAAAACTGCGTCAAGATGTAGATTTTGCCTATCAAAAACTTCAGGAAATGCATCCAAATTTAAACTGGTATATTTCAAAAAAAGAACTTGATTTTAAATTTGACAGTTTAAAATCGACCATCAACAAACCTTTAACTCCCACTCAGTTTTATTTTAAATTGCAACCCGTTATTGCTCAAATCCGTGAAGGTCATTTATCATTGAAGATTCCGGCAAAAAGGTTTTCAAAAAAAGAAATTAAAGCTTTAAAAAACAAAAAAGGTCTCTTCGGAAGATTTGAATATCATGTAGAAGATGATCATTTGTATTTCATTGAAAATAAAGATTCTATTCAGAACATTAAACCCGGAACTGAACTTTTAAGTATTAATGATGTTCCTGTTTCAAATTATCTAAAAAAATACCGTGAGTTAATAAGCAGTGACGGTTACAACACCACTTTTTATTCTTATTATCTTAAGGATGTTTTCTTTAACCTTTTTGTTGCCGAAAAAGGAATAATGGACAGCGCAAAAATTGAAACTCTTTATGATGACAAAAAACAAACTCTGGTCTTAAAACGGGAAAGCAAAAACAAGCAAGAGATTGAAAAAGATAAGCTTGATAAAAAACGGACTCCCGAAAAAAAGATCAACGATTATGTTGTTTCAACAAATTCTTACAATAGAAATTTAAAATTTTTAGATAAAGACAGCACTATTGCTTACATGAAAATCAAAAGTTTTTCGAGAACATTTTCAGATAAATTTTACAAAGAATCTTTTGCTAAGATCAAGAATGCAGAATCTTCTTACCTCATCATCGACATTCGTGAAAACTACGGTGGCTCGCTGTACGAAATCAATCAGCTCTATTCTTATCTCACTCCTGAACCGTTTGTTTTGATAAAACCTTCTCAGCTTACATCGAGAGCAACTCCGCTTAGAACTAACTATTTCAGAAAATCAAATCCGTTAGAATACACTCTTAAAAGTCTGGCTTATCCCGGTTATTTCTTTTATCAGGCTTTGAATGTTTACAAAGGAAAAGACGGCGTTGCTTATTATAAAATGAAGGAAAACAAGCCGACAAAACCTAAAGAAAATGCTTTCAAAGGAAAAGTGTATGTTTTGATTAATGGCGGAAGTTTTTCGGCATCATCTGTTATTTCTTCTAAATTGAAATTTGACAAACGGGTAACCTTGGTTGGTGAAGAAACCGGCGGTGCGAATGACGGAACAGTTGCAGGATTTTATTCTTACCAAAAACTCCCTAATTCTAAAATAGATTTACCGATTGGATTGCTTTTAATACAGCCCAATATCACATTTGAAAATACAAAAAAGGGGGTCACTCCCGATGTAGAAATTGAGCAAAGCATACAGGATATTATTGATCAAAAAGATTCGCAATTAGATTGGGTGAAATCAGAAATTGAAAAAGAAAAAAGCTTAAAAATTGCTGATTAATGAAGAAGTTAATTAAATATTTAAAATTTATTGTCGTTTTAATCATTTCTTGGTTTGTAATTCACACCGTATATATTATAACTAATGGATTGGCTGATAACGGCGAAAAAGCAGACATTGCCATCATCCTCGGAAATAAAGTAAACGAAGACGGAACTTTATCTGCAAGACTTGAAAAACGTTTGGAAACCGGAATTGAACTCTACAAAAATCATCGTGTTAAAAATATTCTGGTAAGTGGTGGTTTAGGTAAAGAAGGTTTTTATGAAGGTGATAAAATGAAAGAATTTCTAATCAGTAATGCAATTCCTGACTCTGTAATTTTTGTGGATAATTACGGCAATAACACAAGATTGACCGTTGAAAACAGTTTGAAATTTCAACAAAAATATAAGTTTAAAAGCATCATCGTTGTTTCGCAATATTTTCATGTGACCCGAACGAAGAAATTATTTAAAGATCAAGGTTTTGAAAATATATCAAGTGTAAGTCCGAGATATTTTGAATGGCGGGATTTGTATTCTATTTTGAGGGAATTTCCAGCTTATTATACTCAATAGAGATTTAAAAATTTTAAAATAAAATTCTGTAGTTTTACGATATGAAAAGTAGATTTTTTTCAGTTCAGAAAAAGAGTTCGGAGTATTTTAAAAATATATTCAGTGATTCGATGTATCATATTTTTCTGTTTAGCGGAAACGGAAAAATCATTGTAGATTTTACAGAATATAATTTTACAGGAAAGACGGTGTTTTTCTCTTCACCTTTTCAGAATATTCAGATTTTAAGTGAAGATCACATTGAAATTGAAGTTTTAAATTTTCACGGTGACTTTTACTGTATAGAATTTCATAAAAAAGAAGTCGCATGTAACGGTTTACTTTTCAATAACATTTATCTTTTCCCACATTTTTCTTTAACCGAAGAAGTTTATCAGGAGATTTCAGATTATTTTTCAAAAATTCAGGAAGTAGATTATCATGAAGATTTTTCGGGTTCGGTTTTGCAGTCATATCTTCAGTTAATTCTGGCTATTTCAAGCAGGGAAAAGAATAAATTGCTTCCGGATAAGGAAATTATCAAAGATGATTTTAATGAACTGAAATCATTTCAAAATCTTGTAGAAGAACATTTTATTTTAGAAAAAAACCTTTCTTTTTATGCGGATTTGCTACATATAACCTCCAATACCTTAAGCAAGAAAATCAAATCTAAATTTAATAAAACACCTTCTCAAATTATTCAGGAACGCGTAATTCTTGAAGCCAAAAAACAGATTCATCTTACCCGAAAATCGATTAAAGAAATCACTGTAGAACTCAATTTTAATGATGAATTTCATTTCAGTAAATATTTTAAAAAATACGTTGGCATTTCGCCTTCCCAATTCAGAAAAGAAACAGGGATCTCTATTGTGGCAGATTTGTACAAGTAAGTTCCATGATCATCCATTTCATTGGCTTTTGGTTCAGCATAACTTTGTGAAAAATTAAATTATGTTGGAACTTTTAGCAAATTCGCAGAAAAACTTCATTCACTTTTTAAGAATAAGTATTTTTATTGTAATGACCTGGATCGGAGGTCTCAAAGCTTTTCAATATGAAGCTGAAGGTATCATTCCTTTTGTGGCGAATTCTCCTTTTATGAGTTTTTTCCTTCAAAAAAAGGTTTCCGATTCCGATAATTACAAACTTCATAAAAATAAAGAAGGTGAAGTAATTCCTGAAAATATTCAATGGCACAAAACCAACGGTACTTATGTTTTTTCTTATGCTTTAGGAAGTGTAATCTGCATCATCGGAATTTTGGTGTTTTTAGGAATTTTTTATCCTAAAATTGGAGTTTTAAGTGGAATTTTAACAGCCGGAATGTCGATAATCACACTTTCTTTTCTTATTACAACACCAGAAACCTGGGTTCCAGATTTGGGTGGAAGTCAGCATGGTTTTCCTTATTTATCTGGCGCGGGAAGACTGGTTATAAAAGATATTATTATGTTGGGTGCAAGTTTGGTAATTGCTTCAGATTCTGCGAAAAGTATTTTGAAAAAAGAGTGATTGTATTTCATAGGTTTCGGCGGCACCTTCGGTGCCGCCGAAACCTATGAAAGCTCCCAATTGGGAGCTTTCAATATCATATATTATCAATTAATTGATATGTTCTACACTAAGGATTTCAATTTTTCTGTCTCCTTCCTTAAAAGGCCAGTCAATAACTTCACCTTCTTTATTTCCCACAATGGCCAATGCAATATCAGATAATACCGAATATTTTCCCTTCTTCACTTTTGCCTTGTCATCAGAAACAATCGTAAATTTTTGCTCCTGAGAATGTGAAGAATCTTTTATTTTTACCTCGCAGTTGATCGTTACAATATCTTTCGGTAAATCACGGCGCAATACCTGTTTTGCATTTCTCAGTTGCGCAAGAAGTACTTTTTCTTCTTCAGCTGTTGTTTTTTTTCTTCTTAAATGGTCTTTTATTAAATCATATACACCTGTGGTTAAAATAATCTGTTCTGACATAATTTTTATTCTTAAAAAATGAATTTCCGAATGCCGGATAATAGACTCAGACATAGCCATAACGTACAAAAAAATTGTGATAAGGTATGCAGAATGCACATTCAGAAAAAATGAAATTGGGTTTAAAAAAAACTTAACAATGCCCTGTCCTGAGTCTCGACAGGGATATTAAATAAACTCTTTAGAATTTTTTAAAAATTTGTCATCATGCAGATACGACAAAGACAACGAAAGGGTAATCGAGGTATACTTTACCGGAAAAAAGTACTTTGTTGTCATTTAATTGATATTGACACGAAGATACAACTTATAATTGATATTAAATAAAAGCTGCATCTTCGTTATGCGTTTTCAGGATGTTCTTTATTATTTCTTTTGCAATTCGCTCAAAAGATTTTCTATCTGGTTAACATATTTTCCATAAAAAATTTGGTACCAATACTTTGCTAATAAAAAAAGACCAAAAAGACCAACAGCAAGCGTAGAAATAATCGTTGTAGCTGCCTGAAAATCACTCAATGGTTTTCGATGCGGAAGAAACTCGATAACGATAATCAACTCGCAAACCAAAAACGGCACAAATGAAAGCATGAATGATAGATAATATTGCTTATTAAGGTCAAACTGGTACATTAAATCTTTCAGTGAATCAAAAGTTTTCATCATTGGATTGCCGATATTATTATACAATTTAAAAAACTTACTAAAGAAAAATGATACTACAATTACCATTGAAAACAACAATACCGTGATATAAAATTTAAACTTAAACGGAGCTTCAGGAATAGGAACCCAAACGATGAAAAATCCGAAAATTAATATTCCTACGGTTGACCAAAATTCCATTCGCATGTTTTTTCTGATTTTTTCTAACGGAAGATTGATTTTATTTTTATGTTCAATGCTGATTTCAGGTGTTTCATCAGAAACATCATCATTCCATGTATTTTTTAGGTCATCTATATTCATAATGTTTGTTTTTATTTTGGGTTTCGGGTTTCGGGTTTCGTGATTCGTGATTCGTGATTCGTGATTCGTGATTCGTAGCACATTCTATAACACGTAACTCGCATCTCGAACCTAATTACTATCTAAAATATCTTTCAGTTTGTTTTTTGCGCGATTCATTTTCACCCTTACGTTTCCTTCAGAAATTCCCATTTGTTCGGCTATTTCTCTTCCTGAAAAATCTTCGAGATAATAAAAAATAAATGCTTTATCGATAGGGTTTAGCTGATGAATGGCTTTATACATTTCAGCAAGCTTTTCCTCTTTTTCGTGATCATATTCATCCTCTGCAATTTTATAATTCGAAAAATCTTCATTGGCTATAAAACTTCTTTTCTTTTCAGATTTCAGGAAAATAATCGCTGTATTGAGCGCAATTCTGTACAGCCAGGTTGAAAATTCACTTTCGCCTTTAAAATTCGGATATGCTTTCCAGACCTGATACGTAATCTCCTGAAAAAGATCATCGCGGTCGTCTTTATCATCCATATACATTTTAGAAATCTTAAAAATGATTCCTTTATGCTTTTCGATTTTGGTAATAAATTCCTGTTGTGAGGTCATGGTTTGTTTACTCTCTGTAGTGTTAGTAGTTGTTTGAAATAAATGTTACAATCATTTTTGTTTTTATTTAATAACTCCTAAATAATCTTTTAGTGAAGAACCTTGTTAAGGTTATCTTCATAATAATTATTAATCTTGACAAGGTTGTGTAAGTGCACATAAAAATGAATTAAATATTTAAACACCTTCCATCTGTTAAAAATATTAAAATCATCACAAACATATACCACATCTTCATTTCACTTTATTCATGGCGCAAAATTTGTGTTTTATCAATCACACCAAAAAAATATAAATATGCCTTACCTTACAAAACAAGACAGCAAAAATTTTGAACTTTATTACGAAGATTTCGGTTCCGGACAACCGATTATTTTAATTCATGGTTGGCCATTGAGCGGAAAATCTTGGGAGCTACAGGTTCCTGTACTTTTAGATTTAGGATACAGAGTTATCACTTACGACCGAAAAGGTTTCGGAAAATCATCTCCTACTTTAGATGGTTATGATTATGACGGATTAGCTGCAGATTTACACGAACTAATCACTCAATTAGAATTAAAAAACGTCATCCTTTTCGGATTCTCAATGGGTGGCGGTGAAGTTGTACGTTATTTAACCAATTATGGTTCAGAAAATGTAGATAAAATAGCTTTGATTTCTTCAATTATTCCTTTGGTAAAACAGAAAGATGATAATCCGCATGGAGTTTCTGAAGAAGAATTGTATGGAATTTTAACCAGTTTAAAAACCGACAGAGTCACTTTCCTTGAAAGTTTCCATAAAAACTTTTACAATTACGGATTGCTTTCTCAAAAAGTAAGTCAGAAACAGCTTGATTTTGATTGGAGTATTGCTTCTCAAGCTTCTCCAATTGCAACTATAAAATGTGCTGAAAGCTGGGCAAATACAGATTTCCGACCAGAATTAGGCAACGTTAATGTGAAAACTTTAATTGTACATGGTGACGACGACCAGATTGTTCCGATAGAAACTGCAGGAAAACAAGCTGCCGCAGGAATTGCTGATAATGATTTTGTTATTATTGAAGGCGGATCGCATGGCTTAAATATCACTCATTCAGAACATTTAAATGAGATCTTAACCAGATTTCTCACCAACAAATAACTCTTTTTTATATTTTATAGCTGATTTAATTAATCAGAAAACCGCAATACAATTTATTGCGGTTTTGTTTTGTATAAGTTTAAAATTCAAACCTTTAAAAAATATAATCTGTACTCAAAAAATTAGAATCGTGGTCTCTCACAATGGTATTCAACAATTCTTTATTGGAATCTGTAATTTTTGCAGCCACCAAAGAGCGGATGGAGAACGAACGAAGCGCATCAAAAACAGAAAGTGTACCTTCTGCGCTGTCTTTTCTTCCTGTAAAAGGGAAAACATCCGGTCCGCGCTGAGCTTGGCAATTGATATTCACTCGGCTCACCAGATTTACAAAAGAATCAATTAATTTCGAAACTTCCAGCGCATCTTCACTGAAAATACTCACCTGCATTCCGTGATCTGCATTCACCTGATAATCGATGGGTTCTTCAATATCGTCAAACGGAACTACCGGAATTACCGGACCAAACTGCTCCTCATGATACAATTTCATCTCATTATTCACCGGATAAACAACTGCTGGAAAAACAAAAGATTCTTCGGTAAATCCTCCATTTTCATTAAGAACTTTTGCTCCTTTTGCTAAAGCATCATCAATGCATTCTTTTAAATAAGAAGGTTTATTGACTTCCGGAAGCGGAGTAATTTTCACTTCTTTTTCCCAAGGAAGTCCAGGTTTTAAAGCAGAAACAGCTTCCGTTAATTTCTTTGTAAATTCTTCAGCAACCTCTTTTTGAACGAAAATCAATTTCAAAGCGGTACATCTTTGTCCGTTGAAAGAAAGCGCCCCCAGAATAATTTCACTTACAGCAATGTCAAGATTCGCATTTTTAGTTACAATTGCTGCGTTTTTTGCATCTAAACTTAAAATTGCTCTTAAACGGTTGACTTTCGGATGTAGTTTTTTCAATCCGTTTGCTACTTTACTTGAACCGATAAATGCCAAAACATTTACTTTTCCACTTTCCATTATTGGAGTGATAATTTCTGAACCTTTACCGTATAAAGTATTGACTGTACCTTTTGGAAAGGCTTCTTTAAATGCTTTTAATAAAGGATAATGCGCTAAAACACCATGCTTCGGAAGTTTAAACAAAATTGTATTCCCCATAATTAAAGCAGGAATTAATGTGGTGAAAATCTCGTTTAAAGGATAATTGAAAGGTCCCATACTTAGAACAACTCCAAGAGGAGCTCTTCTGATTTGAGCAATTGTTCCTTCAGCTTGTTGAAAACGTGAAGATTCTCTGTCTAAATCTTTTAGGGCATCAATAGTTTGGTTGATGTAATCTACTGTTCTGTCGAATTCTTTGGTAGAATCCGACAAAGTTTTTCCAATTTCCCACATCAGTAATTTGATAATCAAATCACGTTCTTTAATCATCAAATACACAAATTTCTGCATGCATTTTATTCTTCCTTCCACAGACATTGTTGGCCATTCTCCCAATCCGTTATCATAAGCTTTTACCGAAGCTTCCAAAACTTCCATCGCTTCTTTCGGACTAATATTTGGAATGCTTCCTAATAGTTTTCTTTCTAAACCATTTTCTGTTTTAATGCAAACCGGTGAATAAATTTCGGTGGCGTCTCCCTTCCATTCTACCAATTCTCCGTTGAGGAGATATTCTTGTTGATGGATTTCAGGAACTTTATATTCTTCAGGAATTTCGTTTTCAGATTTGAACAGATTATGGAATGAAGTTTCATTGACTGAGCTCATAAATTGTATATTTTAATAGTTTGGAAATTTGAAAGAATAAAGTTAGCCGTAAAAATCTGTTTTAAAAAGAAACAACTCATAGATTTACTCTATTTGATGGGTGTTTGAATGAAAATTAATATTGAAAATTTACTCTATTATTTATAAGATGAAGTTTTTTCAAAAAACATGTTTAAACTTTTATAAAATACTATTTTGTTGGAAAACGCAAAGGCGCAAGTTTTTTATCTTGTTTAGTTTTTAAGGCGCAAAACACTTCGACTTCGCTCAGTGTAACTAAAAAATTTCGAAAAGGATTTAAAAATAAAGCAATTAAAATTTTATCGCAGATAAAATCCTTGCGCCTAAAACAGCTTATACTAATAAATTGCGCCTTTGCGATTACCAACTATTAAAGCTTAAACATACTTAAAATAAAAAACTCAGCAAAAAAGCTGAGGTCAATTCTATTTCTCTGTTGATTTTAATGCCCAGAAAACAAGTAAGGGCTGCATAAATAGTCTGGCTAATCTTTTACCGTCGGTATTTAAGCCGAAACTGTCTCGATCATTTTTATATTGTGCAACATTTCCCGGAAAAACTGCCGTAAAAAAAGTTCCTGCAATTTTACCAATTATCGATTCATATTTTTTAGGAGTCGCAATAATAGCAGTTCCTAAAGCAATTTCTGCAACTCCTGAATAAACAACGGTATCATCTTTTTCAAGCGGAACCCAATTGGGAACCTGCGCCTGAAATTCTTTCCTTGCAAATGTAAGATGACCTATTCCTGCGGTAATTAACATCGCTCCGAGACCGTATTTTGCGATGGTTTTGATGGTGTCTGATTTCATAATGTATATTTTGTGATACAAGAATGAAGTCAAGAATGATTCCAATCTGATATTTATTTTTCTTAAAATTTTATTTCTTCTTTCTAAATTCTTTTTTAAGTTTAATAATGACGACTCCATTACGTGCTTTGGTTCCGTACAGTGCAGTTGCCTGAATTCCTTTGATAATATTCATTTTCTTAATCTTATTAGGATCAAAATCTTTTAAGGTTTTAGCTTCCACAATTTCTCCATCAACTTCCCATAAAGGTTCGTTATTTTTCTGAATGGACGAAGGTGCACCTCTTCCCATTATTGGAGGTGATGAATATGCATTATTTTGATTAATTTTTAAAGAAGGTATTTGCCCTTGTAGATTGACAACAGCTGAAGTCATTACTGGATCACTTTCCTGAGCATTTACAGAAACAATTCCACCAGCTGTTAAGATAAAACCAATGGCAAACTTTGAAAAAAGCGAGTTGATTATTGAATACTGCATATTTCTATTAAGCTGTGATTCATAAAAGTTTCCGCAGATATTTTGAGACGAATGATTAGAAAAATAATCTAAAATTTCATCATCAGAATCATTGGTGAAATCTCTGACAGTTTTTGAGCAAACCGCACAGAATCTTCCTTTTTCTTGAGATGTCATTGTTTCCCATTTTTCATGACAAGGCTTTGGTAAAATGATTTTCATGGTCTCTTTTTAATTAAAGATGCGGTGTTGAGTAAAAAGGTTGGAAAGAGTTTAATATTTAAATGAAAATAATGCTGTTTTTTACCTTTTGATAAAAAAATAAGTTTGCGCGAACCGTTTTTTTTAGCAAGCCATTCAAAATATAAAACTCAGTTTTTTGTTATAAATTTAACTTTGGATTAAGAAATTTCACTTAAACAAATCAACAGAAATAAAAAACAACATGACAGAAGAAGTAATTTATAGACAGGAAACACAGGATGATTTTCAAGAAGTATTTGAAATTAACCATAAAGCTTTCGGACAGCAGAATGAAGCGAAGTTAGTAAATGCTTTAAGAAATAATCTGAATGTTTTTATTCCCGAACTTTCTATTGTTGCTGCAAAAAATAACGCAATTATTGGTCATATTTTGTTTACTAAAATCAATATAAAAAATGACGATAAAACTTTAAATGAAAGTTTAGCACTTGCTCCAATGGCTGTACTACCCGAGTTTCAAAAAAATGGAATTGGCGGTCAATTAATCAGACGTGGTCTTGAAACGGCAAAACAATTGGGTTATCAATCGGTAATTGTTTTAGGACATGAACATTATTATCCAAAATTTGGATTTGAACCTGCTGAGAAATGGAATATCAAAGCACCTTTTGATGTTCCTTCAAATGTATTTATGGCCATTGAATTGGTAAAAGACAGTCTGGAGAATATCTCGGGAACAGTAATTTACCCAAAAGAATTTGAAACTGTATAAGCAAATTTTCTAAAGCTAACTTCACTTCAATACAAATTTTAAATTATGAAAAATCAGAATTTACTTAGAATGGACAATGTCGGAATTGTGGTAGAATCCCTCGACGAAACGATTTCTTTTTTTCTTGAACTCGGTTTAAAGCTAGAAGGAAGATCAATGATTGAAGGCGAATGGGCAGGTCGTGTAACGGGACTTGGCAATCAATCTGTAGAAGTTGCTATGATGGTTACACCCGATGGAAATAGCCGGCTGGAACTTTCTAGATTTATTAATCCTAAAGTAATTGAAGATCATCGCAACGCTCCCGTAAATGCTTTAGGTTATTTGCGTGTTATGTTTGCCGTTGCAGACTTAGACGACACGCTCGACAGACTTTATAAACATGGCGCTCAACTTATAGAAGAAGTCGTTGATTATCAAAATATCTATAAACTTTGTTACATTCGTGGACCTGAAGGAATTCTTATCGGACTGGCAGAAAAAATTGAGAATAAATGAATACTGAAATTTATTTAGACAAATTTGAAAATACTGTAAAAGCATTTGATAAAAAAGTACTTGAAAAAAGTGGGTTAGAAATTCAAACCGGGATTTGGTTAAACTCAGTTGTTTTACGATTGCAAAAAAAATATTGGGCAAATAATCCTGATGAAAAACCACATTCAGGTTCTGCTATTTTTATGGGAATCTGGATAGATCAGGAAGCTTTTTCGAAAAGAATACTGAAATACAATATTCATGCTTTGAAATTAAGGCAGCTCAATGGATATACCTTACAAAGCCGTGCCTTTGCAGATTCTTTTAGAGAGAAATTTAAAGAATTTGAACAAAAGTGGAAAAATGTAAGCGTTCAGTTTGGCCCACAGACTTTGATGGGAGGCTGAATACCGCTTAATGAAGAAAACATTCAGGATAATATTTTAGATCTTATCAACAACTTTATAAAAATAGCACCTTTAATTGATGAAACGCTTTTAGAATTTCAGAAGAAAGCAAAGGGTTTAAATCAAGATTAAAAGTATAAATCCGCAACAGCAGCCTTTTCATTATCATTCTTTTTTACGTTTTTTTTATCTTTGAAAAATATAGCATATTAAAAATACAATTTAAATGAAAGAAGAAAATGTAAATAAGCTGAATGCTCTGTTTTCAAACTTAAAATCAGAAGATCAAAAGCTGAAAGAAAGTCTTGAAAAGAAAAAAAGTGAAGACGATTTATTTATTGAAGGTTTTAAAACGCTGTGCAAGAACTTTATTGACCCTAAAATGCAGGAATTCAGAAGGATGCTCAGACAAAACGGGTTTGGCTGTAAGGTTTCATTTAATGAAGAAATTAAAAATGGTTTAGGAATTAATGCTCAAACCAATATCAAACTTCAGATTTCAAGAAATGTAGATTCTAATTTTTATGCGAATGATAAGTTTCCACATATTATGTTTGTTGCCGATAAAAATCTAAAAAGAATCATTGTACATCAGGATACGATTTTTCAAAACGGAACAGGAACCGCTGCTTTAAAAGAGCAAAATTACACGCTTGAAAGTCTTCATGAAGATGATATAGAAAAAGAAATTCTGGAATCTGTAGAAAATATTTTAGTAAATAAATAACTTGTTTTACGGCAGTTTTTTTATTAATCTCCGCCATCTATTCCATTAAATTCTCTGGTTGAATAGTGCAGGAAAAGTAAAATCAACAGATCATCAACAGATTCGTCTGCTTCGATATGAAAAATCGGTTCTTTAAACCATTTTTTCACCCTCCATATTTTGACAAGAACTTTTCCTTTTTCAATTATTGTGCTGATTCTTCTAAATTTAAAATAATAAATTCTTACATCCTGTCCAGACTTTATAATTCTGTCTTTTCCAAAATCTGTAAAATAAATGATGTGTTTGGCGAGACTCAACTCAACATCATTTTTCATAAAACCTACATTTTTTATCTCATAAACTTGAGATTGATATTCTATGCATTGATGCAATATAAATGATTTGATTTCGTCTGTAATTCTACCAATTTCCTGTTGGTTTTCAGAATTTAAAACGAAATGTTTTTTATGATATTGAGCGGTATAATTTTTCAAGAGGAGAATGTGTTTAATAGGAAAATGATCTTTCATTTTGATCAATAAAAATTATTTTTTCTGAAATTCCACATTAGAAACCAACACAGAATCATTAAGGGTTGCTAAAAAAGCTAATAAATCCTCCTTTTCCTGAGAATTAAAAATAATCGGTTTTTCTAATTGCTTTGCTAAAGTTGGGCTTTTAACAATTCCATTTTCATAATGATCCAAAACTTCATATAATGTCTTAAATCTGCCATCATGCATATAAGGATAAGTGTAAGCAAGATTTCTCAAACTTGGAATTTTAAACATCATTTTATCTGCAGGTTCAAAAGTTTTGTTCCATTTTCCGTTATCTTTAAGTTCGGAATTATAGGATAGTCCGTTATTGGCAAATTCATATGTTGAAAACAGAGGTTCAGAATGGCATGAACTGCAATTTCCCTTAAACAATTGATAACCTTTATTTTCGGAAGCAGTAAATTTTGCTTTTCCCTGTTTTACTTTATCATATTTAGAATTCGCAGAAATAATGGTAAGCTGGAATTGTGAAAGCGCTTTCATCACACGTTCAGAAGTTGCCAAACTGTCTCCAAAACTTTTGTAAAAAAGAGTTTTGTATTCTTTTGACTGATTGAGTTTGCGAACAACAACATTAATATCTTCACCCATTTCTTTTGGATGATTAATCGGCGCTAAAGCCTGAACATCGATATTCACAACCGAGCCATCCCACATAAATGTTTTTTGCCAAGCCAAGTTGAAAATCGCAGGAGAATTCCGGTCACCAATTCCGTCTTCAATTCCTTTGCTTAAATGATTTCCGGCATGCGAAAAAGCCTGATCCGACAAATGACACGAAGAACATGAAATTGTATGATCTCTCGATAAAATGCGATCGTAAAATAATTTTCGCCCCAAGTCGACAGTAGATTGTTTTAAAGGGTTTTTCTTAAAATCATAAACAGGTTTCGGAAAATAATCAGGATAAATCAATTGCAAATCCTGAAGACTGTAAAATGCCATCAGAATAAATAATGAAAGGAAACCTAAAGATTTAAATTTAGAATACACGAGAAAATTGATTAGGATAATTAATCTTCATTTTGAAATGATTATTCAGTACCTTTTTAAGCGATACTAATTAATTCTACAAATGAAAATACCTCGGATCTGGATATTGAAATTCGAAATTCAATTCTTCAATTAATTTGTTTGGTGAAATCGTTCTTCCAATCTCTATTCTTTCACCAGAATAAGGTAAATCTTTCTGAGCATTAATTACTTCCTCTTTGTTTGGATGAATTGGGGCAACCACATTGTACACTTTAGATTCAGAATGATTGTCAAGCATTTTTTCTACTACCAAACAAATATCTGCATAATGAATATGATTCACCAACATTTCTAAATTTGAAATATTATAATTCTTTAAAAGACGCTGATCTCCCATTAATCCAGCCAATCTCAGAACATTAGCCTTTGGAAATTGATGCAAAATGAAATTCTCACTTTCTACCTTTTCTGCAGGTTGATCATCTTCTGTAAAATCTTTGTCAGTCTGAGGATAAACTCCCGTTGAGCTCATTAAAAACAATTGACCTTTGTAATCTCCAAGAAATTTCAAAAGGTTTTGCTGTTTTTCTTTCATAGAAACTTGTGCTCCTCTAATTCCTGAAAACGGAACGCTAATAATTACCGCATCTAATTGTGGTAAAACATCCCAAGTTGATATTGTTTCAGATGGATGATCAGGAAAATCAACCAATGTTGGATGATAACCTTTTAATTGTAGCTCTTCTATTTTAGATTCGGATGTCGTTGTTGCGAAAATTTCATATTGATTGGATAATCGTTCTGCAATATGATTTCCGAGCCAGCCACAGCCGATGATTCCTAGTTTTTTCATGTTTAGTTTTTGAGTATTATTATTTCAAAGATTCGTAATTGTTATCAGGATCTTGGAAGTTTTGGAGGATTCTATGGATTGTAAGTATTTCTTGATCCAAACTGTAGATTAAAGTATTATGCTTTGTAATTAAAATTTTATGATAATTTGTTCCTTCATATTTTTGAAATACAGCAATTCCATCAATAATTAGATTTAAAGTTTGATCAAGCTTTAGATTAAAATCATCCAACACCTTATCATTCCATCTGTTCAAAAGATAATCTTCAATCTCATCGAGGTCATCAAAAGATGCTTTACTAAATCGAATTTCCATTTCTATAATTCTCTAATCTTTGTCTAGATCTCTCTCTAACTTCCTCATAAGAATATACTCTTCCATTTTTAATATCTTCTTCAGAACGTTTTAAAGACTCCAAAATTTCTTCTTTCGTTTCGTTGCGCCATTGTTTTGGTTCGATCGTTTTTGAAATCACTAAAAGCTCTTCCGGCGTGAATCTTTTTTCTTTTAGTTTCTTGAAAAAAGTAGGTTTCTTAATTCCTGATTTCTCAATAATATAAGACATTTTGAAAGGAGAATTTTTCAGAATCTCATCAATATTATTTTGAATCTCAATGTATTTTTCTATTTCTGCTGTCATGTTTTTAAAATTTTAGATTCTAAATTTTAGATTTTAAATTGATAAAAAAGATACTTTTTGTCTCATTATATGATACAAATATAATCAATTTATGACTCATAATTATGAAGCAATATTTTTTAAAATAAAAATTTGTTAGCTTTAACTTTTATCTATCCATATTATTTCACCCAAAGTTTGTCACAAGAGTATTTATCAATCTTTATTTTTCCTGAAAACTCGTAAGTATAAATTGAATCTGGAAGAATTCCAGTCTTACTAATTACTAATTCGAAATCAATATTATTTTTATTGGAAAATTTTAAAATTTGCTTTTTCTGATTTCCCGCTGGATCCAAAACTTTTTTGTTCTCAGTTAATTTCAGAGTATCACCGTAATTTTTAGAATCCTTTTTCCAGCCTTGAAATTCAGCTAACTTTATTTCAAAAAGAGAATCTTTAATTCTTTTCAGCTCAAATATATCGTAACCGCAAAGCATCCCCAAGCTAGTCTGATTAATGGGATTTTTAAATGAATTATTCAGATAATCCCATTCAACTTTTTTCTCTACGTAATCCTTTTTACAAGAAATAAGAAATAGCATTAAAATGAAATAAAAAAATCTAGTCATTGATTAAATTTATATCTTGTTATAAATAAATTTTCCAGATTCGTCAACCAAATCATGAAACATATGCTCGTTATATTTTACAGAGTCTCCTATCTGGGCTTTTTTGGAAACATACTTTTTATGTAAAACACCAGTATTTCCATTCTTTGTATCTAGTAAAAAATAATCCTCATAAATATCAATAATTTTTAATGATGAAGGTTTTGCGATAGTAGAACTGAAAACTAAAAAATCATCAGGAGTCGGTTTCTCGTGATGCCCGATTGGTTGTAGGCAATATTCAAAACTATTCTCAACGATTTCCTTTCTCTTTTGTAAATCTTCTACCCTTCTAATATTAATATGAATAAAAATCTCAGTTTCTCCTTCAAATTTTTTCTCTTCTGATGAATGAATAATTCTTGATTGAACTTCCCAATAAAGTCCGCAAGAAATTGATTTTAAAACCATTCCTTTTTTAAATCCACATTCTACATCCGAAATCATTACAATGATTCCAAAATTTGATAGATTAGAAGATGACATTACCTTATGTTTATGTTCGGAGTCCATGAATACTTCTTAGTTAAAACTATCTCAAATCTAAAGAAAAGTAGAATAATTTCAAGATTTTTTTCAAAAATTTGGAACAAAAAAACTCAGCGACCAGCTGAGTTCATTATTTATGGATTATTGTTTTGTTGCGGTTTGAGATCCGAATTTTTCGCTGCCTTTACCAGCTTGTTCATATCGCTGTAGAGCAATTCCCAACCCGGAACGTCTTTCATGATTTGTTTGGTATAGACCAAATCATATTCGTTATAGGAGTCTGCAAGGTTGCGGTAAGCGGATGATTTGAAATCACAGGATATTTTCTGCTGATAATTCTCTGAGCCAAAGTCGCAAGGTCTTTAGTACTCAGTCTGACTAATGAAATTTTCATCTTTTAAATGTGTTTTAATTATTAATTATTCATGAAATAACTAAAACAAATATAAATAATTCTGCATTTTATTTAAAACATTTTGTGGCAAATAAAATGCAGTTGCAAGAAGTTTCCCGCAACTTATTGGAGACTTCATGCAATTGCAGGAGGTTACAAACAAGGTTGTTTTAAATAAACGAAGAAGTTAGGAGAGTTGTTTTTAAGGGGGGGGGGAAGGTTTGCGGATGCGGGTGGTTTTGATTGGAAATGAGTTTGGAAATAGATTTTTATTTTTTTCTCATTTTAAGGGAATACGTATTTTATAATAGTTTGATTTAATTATATTTGAAAAAAAACTAAAGAAACTTACTAACTAATAATATTTAAAATATGACAACTGATTTTTACAATGAACTTCAATCTTTGTATGTAGCACTAACTAAATATCCAAGCTATAGCGATTATCATTATAAAGAAAATTACAAATGTTTTAATAATAATTATTTTTTTCTAAGGGGAGAAAAAACAAAATTATTAGAAAAATTATCTCAAATTTCCGTTGATGATGTTTACTCAGATATTCATAAAAAAGAAATATTCTTTCCAGAAAAATATCTAAACCAAAAACTTATAAACTTTGAAAATGACCGTATTTGTATACTTGATGGTTTAGGTCAAATAATTTACTACTATATACTTCACTTATTTAAAACTGAGTTAGAAGAGTTTATACTGGCATTAGAATTAGCAAAAAATGATTTGAAAGGTTATGTGATATATGATGACATCTATTTGAAATTTAATTATATAGCATTTTTCGAACATTGGATAAAAAAATTCGAAAAAAATGAAAAAATGAGAATGCTAATTCATCTTTTCACTAAAACAAAGTCTAATGTCATTACACTTAATATGAATGGAGAAATTGAAATTAATGAAAAGAAAATTAAAGGTTATTTAGAAACGATTAAGAAATTTAATTATGAGAAATTTTAATTATAATAAACCGATCTCGAGGATTTGTAACCTGTGAGCCTGCTATAAATCAAGGTTATAAATCTATATCATCATAGTTTTAATGCAAGCAACTAATAAATAATTAAATTTTGAAAAATGATATTTTAAAACATAAGCTACTTCTAGTACTCACAGAGCCTTTGTTAGATTATTATGAAAGTGAAAAAACATTTACGGGTAAATCATTTGAATATATAGAATCTGCTCTTAATTTAAAACGGCGTAAGCTTTGGGAAGTCGCATCTGAATTATTAGATAATAAAGAAATAGCTTATTACAATGTAGATTTTGAAGGTTTTATAGGTCAGGATAAAGGTCTTTCATCTTGCTCATCAAAAAAGTATTTTTACAGAAATAAGGAGAGAGTTAGGGAAAATATAAAATTTTATGTAGGAATATTTATACCAGTAATTTCACTATTAATTGCTTTATTCACGATTATGTCAAAGCTAAAAGATAGCAATGATCGAATAGATAAATTTGAAAAAAAAATTGATATGATTCAAACTGTTCAAAAAAATAAGTTAAAAATTTTAATAGTAAAACCCTGCCTCACAGCAGGTTTTTCTATACTTTCTAAGGTTTTTTGAAAATGAATATTTCTGCGTTATACTTCGCTGGTGCGAGCTTCAAGCTCGTCTCTTAAACTAAATTGAGTGAATACGAGCAAGATGGTCGCACCAATGGGGAGAGACACACTCCATTTAATTATGACCGGAGTCGTCTACGTGATTATATGTTGTGTTGTTAATTCGGATTGAACTGAATATTGAAATTCTTTAAATAATCCTCTATTGGCTCCATTCCCATTTCTTTTCTTCTTTCGTTCACCGTTGCAGGATTTTCTAATTTATACAATTTACCATTTTTTATTTGTGAACCATATATTTGAGGTTTTCCTTCGTCCATTAAAATCCTGTCTTTCATCAATGCGTACTGTCCTTTAGATAAGTCTCCATTTTTAACCGCTTTCTCTATTTGTGGAAAATACTTTTTTCTGATTTCTTCAGTACTGTGTTGAAGTCCCAACCAGATTGCATCCATTTGTTTTTGATCCACCTCTTTTAATGTTGGCATACCGCACTTTTCAATAATGCTGATTACTAATTCTTGATTCCTGTGATCTTCTTTAGCATATTTGATGGGTTCATTTGCTTTTCTAATCCTTTGGTCACTTTCTAAAACTTCGCTCAAGATTTGACGTTTTTTGCTGCAATCGACTTCAATAATATCTACTGAACCTACATAGACAAATTTATCCCTATTTATATAAAGGAATATTGATATTATTAAAACAAAAGCGATTATTATGCTAAATACTATTTTTTTTATTTTCATTTCTATTTTTGGGTCATATTCCAAAATAGGTTGACCATTTTTGGTTAAAAATTAATTGCTCCCAAAAGTAGGAATTATTTTTAAGTATCGGAATAAAGTATGGATAAATTTTTCCCGATCTCGCGGATTTGCAATCTGTGAGCAAGAATAAAGCACGGATTAAAAATCTGCGCTATCATAAAAAGAAAAACATGTTGTGAGGCAGGTTTTTCTTTTTCAATACAATAACTTCTCGATACGCTTTTTTTAAAAGCTACTCGAAGTGACGGATTGCTTTATCATTTTCAAATTCTAAAATTAAAAAAGACTCTCATCTACAAAATTCGGAAGTGTTACTTTTAAATTAGGTTCAGCTTCCATTGCTCTTTTAATCGCGAAAACAGCACCTTCATTTCTTGCCCAGCTTCGTCTGGAAATTCCGTTGTTGACGTCCCAGAAAAGCATTGATTTTAATCTTCTGTCGGCATCGTCGCTTCCATCCAATAGCATTCCAAAACCACCGTTGATCACTTCGCCCCAACCAACGCCGCCTCCATTGTGAATGGAAACCCAAGTCGCTCCACGGAAACTGTCACCAATCACATTGTGAATCGCCATATCTGCCGTAAATCTCGAACCGTCATAAATATTGGAAGTCTCTCTGTACGGCGAATCTGTTCCCGAAACATCGTGATGATCTCTTCCCAAAACTATCGCTCCAATTTCTCCATTTTTAATGGCTGTGTTGAAGGCTTCTGCAATTTTCATTCTTCCTTCTGCATCGGCATACAAAATTCTCGCCTGTGAACCAACTACCAATTTATTTTCCTGCGCCCCTTTGATCCACTGAATATTATCCTTCATTTGCTGTTGGATTTCTTCAGGAGAATTTTGGATCATTTCCTCTAAAACTTGGCACGCAATTTCGTCTGTTTTCTGCAAATCTTCAGGTTTTCCGCTTGTACAAACCCAACGGAACGGCCCGAAACCATAATCAAAACACATCGGTCCCATAATATCTTGAACATAAGAAGGCCATTTAAACTCTCTTCCCAAAGTTGGATTTTCAGACATTACATCAGCTCCGGCTCTTGAAGCTTCCAATAAAAATGCGTTTCCGTAATCGAAGAAATAGGTTCCTTTTTCTGTATGTTTATTGATTGCTGCAGCGTGTCTTCTTAATGTTTCCTGAACTTTTTCTTTGAATAATTCAGGGTTTTCTGCCATCATGATATTCGATTCTTCAAAACTTTGTCCGACAGGATAATATCCTCCCGCCCAAGGATTGTGAAGCGAAGTCTGGTCTGAACCGATATCAATTCTTAAATTTTCCTGATCAAATTTTTCCCAAACCTCAACAATATTTCCAAGATAAGCGAGAGAAACCACTTCTTGAGTTTCCTGAGCTTTTTTGACTCTTTCCACCAATTCATCAAGATTTTCATGGATCTCATTCACCCATCCCTGATCATGACGGATCTTGGTGATCTTCGGATTCACTTCTGCGATCACGGTAACACAACCTGCAATATTTCCTGCTTTTGGCTGCGCTCCACTCATTCCACCTAAACCTGAGGTTACGAACAATCCGCCTTTTGGTTCTTTATTTATTTTTCTGAAAGCATTTAAAACCGTAATCGTCGTTCCGTGAACAATTCCTTGCGGACCGATATACATATAAGATCCTGCCGTCATTTGTCCGTACTGCGTCACACCTAAAGCATTGAACTTTTCCCAATCATCCGGTTTAGAATAATTCGGGATCATCATTCCATTAGTTACAACAACTCTCGGCGCATCTTTGTGTGAAGGAAACAATCCCATTGGATGACCAGAATACATTGTCAAGGTCTGTTCGTCTGTCATTTCAGACAAATATTTCATGGTTAAAAGATACTGCGCCCAATTGGAGAATACCGCACCATTTCCACCATATGTAATCAATTCGTGTGGATGTTGCGCCACTGCATAATCCAAATTGTTTTGGATCATCAGCATGATCGCTTTTGCCTGCTCAGATTTTCCGGGATATTCTGCAATATCTCTCGCTTTCATCTCATAATCCGGACGGAAACGATACATATAAATTCTTCCGAACTCATCGAGTTCTTTTTTAAATTCTTGAATTAATTCTGCATGAAACTTTGGTTCGAAATAACGTAAAGCGTTTTTCAGGGCGAGTTTTTTTTCTTCATCCGTTAAAATTTCTTTACGTTTCGGAGCGTGATTGATATTCGTTTCGTATGGTTTGGCCTGAGGTAATTGATTAGGAATACCTTGTTGTATCTGTTCTTGGAAAGTCATTTATAGTTGATCGTTATTTATTGATTGTTGATAGATTTTTGTGGTTTTAAAGATATTAAAAATGAAAATTATAAAACAAATTATCGATATAGGAATAAGTATATAAAATTGAGGATTGATACACAATAAGATAAGATTGATTATGGAGAGTGTAAAATGTATCAATGACAAATATAAATTTGTTGATCTTCTAATTAAGGCAATAATAAAATAACCTAAAGGATAAGCAAAATAAGTAATCACAAAAGCTGAAAAATTATATAATGAATTCCCAAGGTATTTATCCCAAATATTCCATCCTATTTTTCTGTTAAAACCTATCGCATCTATTGTATCCTTATTTATAAAAAACAAAAGAATTATAAATATCAATATAGGCAGATTAAAAAGAATGAAAAGTTGCTTTGTAAAGAGGGCTTTCATAAAAGATTGTTGCTAATTTGTAAATTTATTATTTTAAACTTAAGTAGGATGTTTAAAATCTTTTTCTTTTGAATTATTGCAACAATATGGATAAAACTGATATAATTACAATCCAGCTTTTATAGTTTTTAATTTGGTGGTTTTAAAGATATTCAAATTAGAAAACTCGTGCAAATCAAATGAGAAAATATACAACATGATAGAATTCCCCTCCTCTGGAGGGGTGGCGAAAATTCGAAAGAATTTTTGACGGGGTGGTTTAAAAATGTCTCATAATCAATAAAACTCCTATATGTTTAATGCTTTATTTTAACCACCCCGTCTTAATTTTCTTTGAAAATTAATCCACCCCTCCAAAGGAGGGGAATAATTTAGAACCGAAAATTTTCAATAATAAATTCTTCAAGGTCTTTCATTACAACAAACAAGTTATTTTTCACATCAAAATCTGTAATTCTAAAAATTTTTAAATCTAAAGATTCAAGATACTTCTGTCTTACCTCATCGTAAATCTCTTTGGTATCATGACTCCAACCGTCAATTTCAATAACTAATCCTAAATTTTTCACATAAAAATCTACAATATAGTTTCCAATAATTCTTTGACGGTCAAAATCTATATTGTGAAAAATCTTTGCACGAACTTTTTTCCAAAAAATTACTTCGTTTAGAATTCCAGCTTTTCGTTTTCCTGATAAGAGTTTCTTTAAGTTTGGATTATAAGGTAGATTTTCTACGAAGTTCCTGCGGATAAAAACTCCGTTGATTTCTGTTAAGATTTCATTCATCGTTTTTGTGTTTATGAAAAGATAGGGATATTTTTTAATTTTGTGAAATATAGAAAAGAGGTGCTTTTTTTAACCACCCCGTCTCAATTTTCTTTGAAAATTGATCCACCCCTCCAGAAGAGGGGAATTTATCCTACGAAAATAAAATGATTTATATTTAAATATAACAAAAACCTCACTGAAAGTCAGCGAGGTTTTATCGTTTTAATTATTTTTAAAGATTAATTATTATTCTTCACTAAAACCCATCCTGTAAACGTTCTTCCATCCGGAAGTGTGATAACATACCAATAACTTGAAGTTGGTATAGGTCTTCCGGCAATGGTTCCGTCCCAGATAATTTCGATATTGGTATTCTGCTCGAAAATCAAATATTGATAACGATCAAATACTTTTACGTTCGTTATTTTTGTTCCGAAAACATGAAGGTTTCTGATGATCCATTTATCATTATGCCCGTCTCCGTTTGGTGTAATTGCATTTTTAATATCTAAAATAACACCGTCCTGTTTTACAATACATTTTCCTTCCACATATTTTACATAAAATGTTGTAATTCCTGTTGGTAGATTGTAGAAAACATTCGTTACCTGCCAATTAATTCCATCAATTGAATAAAGAATTGGTTGTGAACCGGTAGCAATAATTGTGTAGGTATTACCGCTCGCAATCATATTCTGAATGACCGGAACATCGTAATATTTTGCTTCAAAAGTCGCAGTGTAAGAACATCCGTTATCTGAAGTTACCGTTACGGTATAGGTTCCTACCATTCCAGCATTAACGAGAGTATCTGTAGTAGAAACTATTTGTCCGGCAGGATTCGTCCATACATAACTTACAATCGTATGTCCTTCAACTTTTAAAGTATAGCTGAATGTCGTATCCGGACAGAAATACTGTGTTGGAATTTCAAAAATAGGAACTTTTTTAAGAGAAATTTTAATGGTTGCTATTTCAGGACATAATCCGGGAACACTTACTTTTACATAAACCGTATCTGATCCTAAATTTTGATTGAAAGAATAACTTGCAGGATTCGAAATTGCATTTGTTCCTGAATTTAAATCCGCTAAAGAAGTGTAATAAGTAAAGGTAGCCGTGCCGCCTGAGAAAATCTGTGATTCATATTGAGTAAGGTTTACATTTTCTATTCCGTCATTTAAGGTATCGCAGACATTATTTAGAAGGAACGGTCCTGAATTTTGAAGTACCACTTTAGTTCCAATAATAAAATTAACTGTTGCAATATCATCACATCCAGGAATATTCATCACCTTTACCCAAATCTGCTGTGGAAAAGGATTTGCTGTAAAGTTTTGTGGATTTGCAATTGGGTTTGTCCCATTTTGTGCATCAGTTTGAGTAAGATAAAAAGTGAAAGTATTGATTGTATTCGGAATATCCACATAAAGATTGGTATAATTCATCAGATTGACTTCATAAACACCATCAAGATTATCATCACAAACTGTTATGGTTGAATTAATTGCTTTTGGAGGGAAATACGTATTCAATTCAATCGGCGCTACTGAAAAGCAACCATTTGTTTTCGATTGAAATCTTGCCCAAACTTGCACTGTAGAAACTGTGGTTACAATACTATTTCCAATCTGAGTGGAAGGAACTCCCGCATTGGCTTCTGCTAAGGTATTGTAATAAGTAATATTCATATCAGACAGTGGATATGTATTCTGAGAAGCTAAAAACATTTGAGAAACCGCATCATTTAGCTGGAAGGTTTCATTCAGATTAAAATCTTCATCACAAGTATTTAAAACAGCATTCTTTAGTACAATCACCGGTAAAAAAGTCATCTGAATATTCAATTGTGATGCAGAAAAACATTCATTATTATTAAATTTCACTTTCACATAAACCGTTGCATTCCCTGGAACAGGAAATTGTCCAGGATTGCTAATTAGTCCTGAAAAAGTATGTGTGGTAGAATTGTATGAGGCGTAATACGTAAATGTAACATTCGAACCACTATAAATCTGAGGCTGAGCCGACAAAAGATCATACAGCTCTACTCCATCATTATTGTTATCACAAATATTGGTCAGATTAATATTCACAACAGAATTCACAGCCGGAGTTGATACCAAACTAATGGTAACCGGATATACCTGAGTACAATTGTAAGAATTAATTTTTACGAAAAGCTGTCTTGTACCTACAACATTTATACTGATTATTGGATTAGTGCCGTTCTGAGCATCAGCTTGTGTTAGATAAAAAGTTGTAGTTGCGTTCTGATTTCCGATAATTGCCCCGGAAAACTGAGCGAGCGGAACAACTTCTGTATTATCATTATTAAAATCACAAACACTAAAATTGGAATCTACAATCACCGGATGAACCAAATGTACATTAATCGCTTTAATTGTATAACACGTATCACTTTGCTCAAACCGGACATAAAATGTTTTGCTTACAAAATTTCCGTTTTCTGTAATAGTTTGGGTTGGTGAAATAGGATTTATTCCGTCTAATGCATCTAAATAATTATCATAAAATTCTACAACAGGAACCGTTGACGGAGCAACAAGCATATTTGCAGAAAGCGTTTGTAGATTCACAGTAATATCATCGGTTCCATTGAAGCAGATATATTCATTTTTATCGTTGACTAAAATCTTGGTAAAAGTGATATTTAAATTTACCGTAACCACCGCAAAACAACCTCCCGGAATCTGAACTCTGATGTAAACCGTGTACTGCCCTTCTTTTATCGTTCCTACGACCGTTCCTGAATTATTATATGCCTCTGCAAAAGTCTGATAAACGGTAAAAGTAACTCCCGGTTGTGTTGTAATTAAAGGTCCAATATTTAAAGCAAAATCAAAAGGTTCATTATTATCTGCATTAGTGTCGCACATCGTGTACGAAAAATTTATAGGAGAATTGGCATTAACTCCCGGTTGGAAAGTAAAATTTACAGGTCCGAGAATATAAGTACATGCGGCATCCTGTAATCTTATCCAAACTTTTGTGTTCGTTGTAATATTTGCCGTTGTTACTATATTCGTATTATTTTGAGCATCCGATTGAGACAGATAATATGAAAATCCAGATGTTCCTGCAGGAAAAAGCTGACTGTTTAAGAAACTTAAATCATAGTTCTGTTCAATTCCGTCATTATTGGTGTCACAAAGCAAAATACTATCTGTCAAAAGATTTTTGGTGATGAAATTTAAAGTAAGAACTGCCACTCTGAAACATCCGGGTACATTCGGGTTTTGAATTCTTACATATAAAACCTTATTGGAATTGAGCAAATAACTTGTAGAAATACTATTCTGATTATTTTGCGCATCAGCTAAAGACTGATGAAAAGTAAAATTAAAATTTGCTGGATTCTGTGAAGTTACATTAGGTTTAAAATCGTTCAGATTAAGCTGAATCGGAGCATTTCCACAAAAATCCTGGGTATAATTTCTTGAAATTGGATAAGAAGGATCAAAATCAAGGGTAAAATCATCAGTTAACGTCAGATTGCTATTTCCACAAATATTAAAAACAACATGGGCGGTATAAACTTCATTCTGTGTAGGGCATAAAGTTGCCTGAATTCCTGACGCTACAGTTTGTCCTGCTGAATTTGTCCACGTTACCGTTGGCTGAATCGCACTTCCATTAGGAGTAAACTTCCATGCTTCCTGCAAAGCTTGCCAATTCCCGGTATTTCTTGAAGCCGGAGAATATCCTAAACTTCCCGTATCATTTATAATTCCAATCAAGGCATTTTCAAACTTTCTGGTTGGGCAGGGTGTGAGCTTTTTATCAACAAAAACTTCTACAATATTTGTTGTTTCATGCAAAACAATTTGTGAAGAAGACCGATCAGTACATCCTGCAACTCTTCCTTCATAATAATTGATTACAAATTTTCTGTAAGGCGTAATTCCTATTGTAGAATAATAAATTTCAGAAGCATCTGCGGCAGAAAAGACCATATCATGATACACCCCAAAAATAGAATTCTTGGGTAAGCCCTGATTAGGATTTTGCCAAAGAACATTGGGATAATTGATATTTCCCTGCTGATTCAGATCGAAAGTGACCATTCCGTTTGAACCGATGACGACAGATTCAAAATATTGATTAAAAAAGCAAAATTTAAATGGTAAATCTACTTTTGGCGTAAATAAATCGTCAAAATTGGCATTCATCGCCGTTCCTTGATTCAGTGGAATTGGTAGATCATACGTTCCTTGGGTGAGTTGGTACGTTGTGGCTTGTTTCAGCTCCGGGTATTCTACATGAAGCGGAATACAACCATTAGCATCGAGATCATTTGTACAGGTTACATGAAAATTCTCATTTCCCAGAGCGTCTTTCACCTTCACACTTATGGGAATTTGAGAATAAGCATAACAACTGACAAACAATAAGAAAGTTTGTAAATATTTTGTCATGTAAATTTGGTGTAAATAAATTATTAATTAATTAAAAATAACTTAATAATAAATATACTTTAAAAATAACACTTTTAAATTATAAAATACACAACAATAAATAATTATTTATAATTTATTAAAAATATATCAATATCACAATAATAATGGGACATCCAAGCATTATATTTATTTTAAAATTTCAAAAAAAACTTCAAAATATTCATTATTTGGAAACACCAAAGAGCAACCCATTCATAAAAAAAGTGGAAATCCTTTGAATTTCCACTTTTCTTTATCTTTAATAATTTACTTCAATTAATCTCCGTCTGAAAACATCGAATTGGCAAGTGATGTCACGATAGAAAGTGCTATACTGAAAATAAACGCCCACCAAAAACCATCTACCATCATACTATCAATAAAATAATCTGCGATAAGGATAATAATAGCATTAATTACCAAAGCAAAAAAGCCTAAAGTAATAATTGTAAGCGGCAAACCAAAAAGACTTAAAACAGGTTTTACGATAAGGTTTAGAAGCCCTAAAACAATGGCAAAAATAATAGCCGTTGAAAAGCCTTCAAAATGTACTCCCGGTAAAATCTTGGTTAACAAAAAGGCTACAATAGCTGTAACCAGTAATCGAATAATTAAGTTCATAGTATTTAATTTTTATATTATCGGTTTTTATAAACAAAACTTGTTCCAATCATATTCAATCGATGATGAATACTAAGTTTTCTATGTTTGAATCTATTTAATTTTCATCATCGTCACCAAAGATGTTGCTACATGACTTTCCGAAGTACGGTTTTCGTCAACTGTATAAATTTCAGTTCTGATGACACTGATTTTGGAGCCTCCTTTTACTACATAAGATTTCGAAACCAAGGCATCTCCTATTGCAGGTCTTAAATAATTAACCTTTAATTCCACCGTTACCACATAGCAATCTTCCTCATAATGGCTTACTGCAGCGTATCCTGAAGAAACATCAACCAAAGAAGCAATCATCGCTCCGTTGAACATTCCGGCTTTTCTGGTCATTAATTCCATTTTAGGAATTTTAATGGAAACAAAATCAGTTTCTACTTCTAATAATTCAGCTTTGTAGAATTTTAAAGTTTCAGAACGGTTGAAACTATCGGTCATGAGTTTTGTTTTTTCGGGGGTCATGTTTGAGGGTTTATGCAAATTTCTGTAAAATTTATTTAATAATTCTCTCAAAAATTCTTTTAACTTACCTTTGCAAAATGGAATTAGAATCTATTTATAAAAAACTGCAGATTCAGGATATGAATCAGATGCAGAAAACAACATATAAAACGACAGAAAACAACACCGATGTTGTTTTACTTTCACCAACAGGATCAGGAAAAACACTTGCTTTTTTATTTCCGGTTCTTAGAAGTTTATCAAAAGAATCGACAGGAATTCAGGCTTTAATTCTGGTTCCGGCAAGAGAATTAGCTTTACAGATTGAGCAGGTTTTCAAATCGATGGGAACAGATTTTAAAGTAACTGTTTGCTATGGAGGCCACGATAAAAAGATTGAAATAAACAATCTCAAGGAAGCACCTGCAATATTGATCGGAACTCCGGGAAGAGTTGCTTATCATATGAGAAATAAAAATCTTGATGTAAAAACAATTAAAAACCTGGTTCTGGATGAGTTTGATAAAGCTTTAGAATTCGGTTTTCATGATGATATGGAATACATTATTGAAAACATGTACAATCTATATCAAAGAATGCTGACTTCTGCAACATCAATGGATGAAATTCCAAAATTTACCGGTTTAAAAGATGAAAAAGTAATTGATTTCTTAAAATTAGGAGAAAATAAACCTGATATCCAATTAAGAAAAGTAATGACAATTTCTGAGGAAAAACTTGATACTTTGTTCCATCTGATTTGTAAAATCGGGAACAAAAGAACCCTTATTTTCTGTAATCACAGAGAAACGGTTGACCGTATTGCTGATTTGCTTTTGGATAAAGGAATTGCCAGAGAAACCTTCCACGGCGGTATGGAACAGGACGAAAGAGAACGTGCTTTGCTGAAATTCAGAAATGATACAGCGAGAGTTTTAATCACCACAGATTTGGCGGCAAGAGGTTTAGATGTACCGGAAGTTGAATCGATTGTTCATTATCAATTGCCGACAACGGAAGATGCTTTCATCCACAGAAATGGCCGTACCGCAAGAATGAATGCAAAAGGTTTTGCTTATCTGGTAATGACCGAAGATGAGAAATTTCCATTCATCAAAAAAGACACGCCTGAAGAATCTGTAAAAGAATTTTCTAAAGTTCCTGCAAACCCGCCATTCCAAACGATTTACATCAGTGCAGGAAAAAAAGATAAGGTCAATAAAGTAGATATCGTAGGATATTTATTGAAAAAAGGCGAATTGCAGAAAGAAGATTTAGGTCTGATTGAAGTAAAAGATACAACTTCTTATGTAGCAGTTTCGAGAACTAAAGTGAAAGATTTACTTAAAAAACTAAGCACTGAAAAGCTGAAAGGCAAGAAAGTGAAAATGGAAGTTGCTTATTAATTTGAGGTTGAGGCTAAGGTTGAGCTAAAAAAAATCAACCTTAACCTTAACCTTAACCTTAACCTTAACCTTAACCTTAACCTCAATCTATTTCAAACCTTTTGTTTTTGTCTGCAAAGTATAAACTGATTTTGAGGCGGTAATAAACAGAATATTGTTTTTCTCTCCTCCAAAAGTTACATTTCCTGTCCAGTCTTCAGGAATTTTAATGTGATGAACTTTTTCACCTTTGGTATTAAAAACAGTCACACCATCTCCCGTAATATAAAGATTTCCATCCTGATCAAGCGTCATTCCGTCTGATCCCATTTCACAGAAAAGTTTCTTTTTAGACAATTTTCCGTCGCCCAGAATATCATAAACATAGGTTTTTCCGGCATCAATATCTGAAACATACAGCTTTTTCAATTTTAGACTTCCGATAATTCCATTCGGTTGAACAAAAGTTTCAAGTTTTGAGATTTTACCATTTTTATTCCTGTAATACAGATTTTTTTCTGGAATTTCTACTTTAAAATTTTGCCAGTAATCTCTTTTATACAAAGGATCTGTGAAATAAATCCCTCCATTTCCATCGAGCCAAAGATCGTTTGGTCCGTTTAATCTTTTCCCTTCAAAGCCTTTAGATAAAACTTCAACCGATTTTTCTTTACCGATTTTCCAGATTTCACCTTCATTGTCTGAACAGGTAATTAAATTATCATTCTCATCGAAATACGTTCCGTTGGCTCTTCCGGTTTTGTCTAAAAACAAAGACACTTTATCGGTTTTCCAGTCCCAGAAATAAATTTTATCGTTGGGCTGATCAGTAAAATAAACATTTCCGGTTTTATCTGTTGCCGGACCTTCAGTAAATGAAAACTGATCTGATATTAATTTTGGTTCGGTATTTTCAAGCATTGCATTGTAATTTGGTGATTTACAACTGAGAAATGCCAAAACCAAACCAATAAGACCTGCATTCAAAATATTTTTCATTTCTATAAATTTAAGGCATACAATTTACGATTTGTAAAAAGCTTAGCCAATTTTATATAACCATTTATTTAGTTTAACTACAAATAACAAAATGTCCTTTTTGTACTATTCTGTAAGTGTTTAATATTATTTATTGAACCTTAAAATCAAGAGCTTTGTATCATCTTTAATGAGGAAAATTTAGGCTCATTATTATTTCAGAAATGATTTATTAATTATCTAAAAAAGTCCTTTTAATTCAATAAAATTCAAAAGATGAGCATTCAGCAAGGCAATATAAAAATTCCGGGAAGTGATGGTGAGGCTTTCAGAGATTCTGTAGGAACAATGGACGATACAGGAAAACGAAAATGGGTTTTTCCAAGAAAGCCAAAAGGTAAGTTTACCAATTACAGAGATTATACAAGTTATGTTTTATTAGCTTTATTTTTCGCAATTCCATTTTTAAAAATTAACAACAACCCGTTTCTTCTAATTAATCTTATCGATAGAAAATTCTTTATTCTTGGTCAGTCATTTTACCTTCAGGATTTTTTTATTTTAGCTTTAGGAGCGGTGATATCTGTCATTTTTGTAATGCTCTTCACCGTGGTTTTCGGAAGAATATTTTGTGGATGGCTATGCCCACAAACCGTTTTTATGGAAATGGTTTTCCGAAAAATAGAATATTGGATCGAAGGCGACCGTAACAAACAAATGAAACTCGACAGACAAAGCTGGGATTCTGAAAAAATAAGAAAAAGACTTCTAAAATGGTCTGTTTTCTTTATTATTTCATTGATCATCTCCCACTTTATGTTTATGTACATTGTCGGGTACGAAAATATTTTTAAGATCATTCAGGAAGGTCCGGTAGAAAATCCTTTGCATTTTACGGCGATGCTGTCTTTTTCACTGGTCTTTTATTTTGTTTTCACTTGGTTGCGTGAGCAGGTCTGTACCTTGATATGTCCTTATGGAAGACTGCAAGGTGTGTTGATCGACAAACAGACCATCAATGTATATTACGACACAAAAAGAGGAGAAGGTCGTGCTAAATGGAGAAACGGAGAAGACAGAAGATCTTCAGGAAAAGGCGACTGTATCGATTGCGGACAATGTGTAGTGGTTTGCCCAACAGGAATTGACATCAGAAACGGTCAGCAACTAGAATGCGTCAACTGCACTGCCTGTATCGACGCTTGTGATGAGGTAATGGTAAAAGTAGGTTTACCAACCGGATTGGTGCGTTATGCCACAGAAGCAGAAATTGAAACCGGAAAAAAACTTGGAATAACTTCAAGAATGATCATTACCACAATTTTTCTGGCTTTATTGATAGGGTTCTTAGGGTTTTTATTAAACGATAGAGGTTCTATGGAAGCAAAATTTATAAAACCAGCGGGATCCACATTCTTTGTGAGAGACGGTAAGATCATCAATAATTTCACTTATACTTTTCTGAATAAAACCAATGAGAAAAAAGTAATTACTATAAAAGTGACGCATCCTACTCATGCCGAAATTATTTCTTCAGGACCGAGTAAGATCATTTTAAAAGGTGACCAGATCCTTAAAGGGTCTATTGGCATTGCTTTCCCTGAAGATGAAATTAAATCTTCCAAACAAAATTTAACCATCGTTGTTTTAGATGAAAAAAATCAAGTTTTAGATACTTTCGAAACAACCTTTGAAGGACCTTTTAAACTCGCATTGTAAAAGATTAGTTTTTATGATTTTTAATAAATTGCGAGGGTGTAATTCCCGAATTTTTACGGAACATCCTCGCAAAATAAGAATACTCCTCATAACCCAATCTGAAAGCAATTTCCACAAGACCTTCATCAAGATAAATAAGCATTCTTTTAGCTTCCAGAATTACTCTTTCAGTAATAATCTCAGAAGCAGTTTTGTGCATAACAGTCTGTGTAATTCTGTTAAGATGCTTTGCCGAGATATTCATTTGTGATGCGTAATAAGCAATTGATTTTTGAGAGGTAAAAAGTTCTTCCAATAAGTTTTCGAAATCCTGATAATGTTTAAAATAAGACACGCTTGTTGCTGAAGCTTTTTCATCATCTTTAGAAAATTCTCTTACCGACTGAATATAAATTTGAGAAATAAGTGAAAGAATAAATCCCTGTTTCATTACATTCTGAGACTCATGCTCGCTTCCAATAGCCTCAAAAAGGCGAATCATATTCAGCAATTCTTCAGATTGAAGCTGAAGTTTTCTCGGAAAACTTGGAGAATTAAAAAACGGGAAATTTTTCAGCTTTTGATTAACATAATGCATTTCGTAATAAGGCTGAGAAAAAAAGAAAATATAACCATCGGTATCCGGAGAAAGTTCCCAACTGTGAACCTGTCCCGGAGAAAGAAAAAACAGACTCCCTTCAGAAACATCATATTTTTGAAAATCTATTTCATGAATTCCGCTTCCTTTAGTGAAAATAACAGTGACATAAAAATCATGACGATGTGGTTTTTCGATATGTTTATGGCTGGAAAGCAAATGATTTTTCAACGTATTAAAATAAAAATCCGGAGCGTTTTTCTCTGACTGAAAAAGATTGATATGCAATACCGAGATAGAATTCATCCTGATTGATTAAGTGTGAAAGAGAACAAAAATACGCTTAAACTGCACATTTTACAACGTGTATTTGTAGTAAAGCTTAAAAAATATTTATCTTTGATTTTTCAGGATTTTATAATGAAGACAAATTTACCCGACAAACTGTATTATTCGATAGGAGAAGTTGCGAAAGCATTCGATGTAAACGCTTCATTGATAAGATATTGGGAACAAGAATTCCCAATTATCAAACCTAAAAAAAACAAAAAAGGAAACCGCTACTTCACTCCCGAAGACATTAAAAATCTGAAAATCATCTATCATTTGGTGAAAGAAAAAGGTTATACGCTTGATGGAGCAAGAATTGCGTTAACAACCAACTCAAAAATTTCTGAAACGGTAACACTAATCGACCGCTTAGAATTCGTAAAAGCAGAATTGCTTAAGCTTAAAGATTCTTTGGTAGAAAAAGATTCTGAATAAAAAGGTAATATCAAATGATTAAAGTAAAACACCGAAAGCATTTAAAAACTCTGGCCGGAGTCTCATTATTTCTTATAATTGTCGGAGCTGTTTTTAATGTGAATACCTACTTAATGGCCGCTTTGATTGGAATCTTTGTCGTATCACTTGTCGAAATTTTCATTCACAAAAAAATTGATTCTTAAGTTTATTTTCAGCATAAATACACTCACAATCAATTCAAAAACTTTCGAGATATTGGCTTTATTGAATTAAAATTAACCAGTTTTTTTATAGAAAAGAATTCAGAAAAAATCTATTTCCCAAAATAGCAGACACATTTTACATTTCACTGTAAAACAATTATTTAATTATTCTTTTTTTCATTTTATGAGCTTGTGAATTAAATTAATTCATAACTTTATTGTATTCTGATCTCGGTAAATCGAAGTCAACCAAAACATAAATATTCAACGATGAAAAAAAATTACTATCAAAAGATGGCATTTCTCGGAATGTTATTGCTTGTTCTACTTGGATTTCAAAAATATACAGACAAATCTGGCAAACCTTTTCCTGAAGTCACATTTATTTCTGAAAGTTTACCTATAGAATCTTTATCTGAATTTGATCCAAATGATTTAGATAAAAATCAATGGCAAAAGCTCGGATTTTCTGAAAAACAAACTGCAACAATTTTAAAATACAAGAAAATTGTTGGCGGAAAATTCCTTTCAAAAGAGCAACTCAAAAAATGTTATGCTATTTCTGAAGAAAAATATTCCCAACTCAATTCTTTTATTTTATTGCCTGAAACCAATCTGGAAGCAAAATCCGGAAATTCAGGTTTTAAAAGTTATGAAAAGAAATCTTTAAACATCACAAGAAAATTTAATCCTGACCAACTTTCTGAAAGTGATTGGAAAAATATGGGATTCTCTGAGAAGCAAGCTGCTGCAATTTTGAAATATAAAAATTATTTAGGTGGAAGTTTTGTGAGTAAAGAGAAATTCAAAGAATGCTTTATCATTAATGAGGAAAATTATGCGAAGCTTGAACCTTATTTAATTCTTCCCGCAAAAACTCCGGCGAATTTTAATGCTTATACTGGAAAATCAAATTCATTTAAATCTAAAGTTCCACAAACTTCTTTTGATCCGAATACTTTGAATGTGCAAGGTTGGATAGCTTTAGGATTTTCAGAAAAACAAGCGAATGTTATCGTTAATTACCGTGACAGAAACCTGAAAGGAAGTTTTAAAACTTTAGATGATATTAAAAATTGCTTTGTTATTTCAGCAGAAAAGTTCGAAGAATTAAAACCTTTCATCAGACTGAATGCTTCTACAATGGCGAAAAACTCTGATGATAAAAAACCTAAACCAAAGCAGGAAAAAACCGACTTTTCAAAAACCGATATGAATTCAATTACGTTTAAACAACTTTTAGAGTTTGGATTAGATGAAAAAAGTGCAGGTTCAATGATTGGTTTCAGAAAAAAACTTGGTGGATTTATGACCAAAGAACAAATCTTGGAAACCTACAATATTGATAAAGAATTGGTGCAAAAATTATTAAGCATTGCTCCACTTGATAATTCAAAAGTTGAACGACATACTTTGGTTGATGCACCCGAAGAATGGCTGAAAAACCATCCGTATTTTAAATATTCCGCAGACAAAATTATTTATTACAGAATCAGCAATCCCGATGATAAAAAAATCTGGAAGTTATTGAAAACTAAACCTGAATATGAAGCGAGGATGAGGCTTTACGTTAAATAGTTGATAGTTGATAGTTGATAGTTGATAGTTGCAAAATTACTTTTTACCTGGCTCTTTTTACTTTTCACCTATACTAAAACAGTCAAAAATTCAGGAGAAAGCGTAACAATTCCTTCCGTTAAACTTTCAGGATGGGTTGTGAAACCTTTTAATTTTGAGGTTTTTCCTTTTAAAAATAAATCCATTAACTGTTTATCGGAAAGTTTTTTGCCAAAAATATCAAATGAAACTTTAAAGCCGCAGTTTTTAAAATCGGAACATCCGACTGCGGTTTTACCTTTCATTAAATTATGGGTTTTACATTTTGGGCATTGTGTTTCTTCCCAAGACTGTAATTCTTTTTTTACGGCTGGTTCACGTTTTTTCTTTTCCTTAACTTCCTCTTTATCTTCATGTAAAGTAAAAACTTTTGCTTTTCCGTCAACCACTTTTTTAGTCAGTTCGGTCACCATTTGTATCAATTCATCTTTGAACTGATTGGCTTCGTATTCACCGCTTTCAATTTTACGAAGTTTTAATTCCCACTCCCCTGTCAATTCCGGGCTTTTCAGCAATTCGTCTTCAATCGTATCAATCAATTGAATTCCGGTTTGGGTAGCGATCAGATTTTTTCTTTTCTTTTCAATATACTTTCTTTTGAAAAGTGTTTCAATAATGTTTGCACGGGTTGAAGGTCTCCCAATTCCATTGTTTTTCAACATTTCACGAAGTTCTTCGTCATCCACTTGCTTTCCTGCAGTTTCCATCGCTCGAAGTAATGTTGCTTCGGTGTAGGGTTTTGGTGGTGAAGTTTTCCCCTGATGGATCATCGGTTCGTGTGGTCCTGTTTCACCTACTTTAAATTCAGGGATCATCTGTTCTTCTTCCTTGTCTTTTTCTTTATCCGTAGGTTCTTCTTTGGCATCTTTTGCATAAACCGCTCTCCAACCCAATTCGAGGATCTGTCTTCCGCTTGTTTTAAAAGGAATTGTTCCAACCTGAGCTTCAACCAAAGTATTTGAGATTTTACATTCAGGATAAAAAACGGCGATAAAACGCTTCGCAATTAAATCATAGATCATTTTCTCTTCTCTCGTTAAATTGGAAGAAGGCGGAATTTCAGTTGGAATAATTGCGTGGTGATCGGTTACTTTTGCATCATCAAACACCGCTTTCGATTTTGGAATCGGTTGTTCCAGCAAAGGTGAGATCAAATCTTTATAAATAACCATACTTTGAAGAATCCCTCCAATTTTCGGGTATAAACTTTCTGATAGATACGTTGTATCAACACGCGGATAAGTCACGTGCTTTTTCTCGTAAAGACTCTGAATATATTTTAAAGTGCTGTCTGCAGAATATCCAAACTTCTTATTGGCTTCCACCTGAAGTCCGGTCAAATCAAACAATCTTGGATTTTTTTCTTTTCCTTCTTTAATTTCAAATGAAAGAATTTCAAAAGCATTCAGCTTTAGATATTCCAAACCTTTTTCAGCTCGGTCTAAAGTTTTCAGACGGTCAATCGCTGCGTTGAAAATAACGTCACGGTATTTGGTTTTCAGTTCCCAATATTCTTCTGTTGTGAACGCATCAATTTCTTTCTGACGCTGAACCAACATCGCCAAAGTCGGAGTCTGCACTCTTCCAATCGATAAAACCGCTTTATTTCCACCAAATTTTTTAGTAAAAAGTCGTGTTGCATTGATTCCCAACAACCAGTCTCCTATCGCTCTTGCATTTCCTGCCAGATAAAGATTTTTGTAATCTTCGGCTGGTTTCAATTTTTCAAAACCTTCTTTAATCGCTTCTTCTGTCAAAGACGAGATCCATAAACGCTGTACAGGTTTATCGCATTTTGCTTTCTGCAGAACCCAACGTTGAATAAGTTCTCCCTCTTGACCAGCATCCCCGCAATTGATAACCTCATCACATTCGGCTACTAATTTTTCTATTACTTTAAACTGATTTTCAACTCCTTTATTAGGAATTAATTTGATTCCGAAACTTTGAGGAATGATCGGTAACAAAAATAAATTCCAGGATTTGTATTGCGGACCGTAATCGTGAGGTTCTTTTAGGGTACAAAGATGCCCGAAAGTCCATGTCACACAATAGCCATTTCCTTCCATATAACCTTGTTTGGGCATGGTTGCGCCCAATACTTTGGCAATATCTCTGGCAACACTGGGTTTTTCGGCAATACAAAGTTTCATGAATAGTCGGGATTATTGGAAGGGTTGCAAAAGTCGGGATTTTTTTTGGAATTATTGAAAATGAAATGTTGAAAATTAACAACCGACTCTAAATACCGGCTTTTTAATTATTGTAATTTCATATTTGTGATCGTAAATATAAAATAGCTTCTTAAAATATTATTAGCAATAATTTACACAAAACTTATTGAAGACACCTTTTTTAATTTGATAATAATCCCTTCTTTTTAATTAAAAAAAATAAAAATAATGTTTAATAATTATTATTATCAAAATTTAAAACATAAACAACATATTGTTGAAAATGCATATTTATAAAATAATTATTTTAAAACAAATTCAATACAAAATGTTTTTAATTAATAATTTTTAGTTAAAATATCTTAATTCATTAAAAATAATTCATATATTAGATGAAACATAAATTTAAAATAATTATGAGAAATTTTTTACTATCATGCCTTTTAGTATTTGGAATTGGCATTTCTGCACAAACCACTCTTTTAGAAGACAATTTTGACACCGTTACTACTGGCTCCACAGGAAGTTGGACAGGAACCAACATTGGAACTTTATCTATTTATCCTTATAATGCTTTTTACGTTCAAAGTGCATGCACTTCTAATTTAATAAGTGTAAGAACAATGCAGGTCACAGGTGTTACCTCAGCAACTGCTGTTAGCTGTTCATATCAAAATGTTTCTGCAACCAACACAGGATTTGCAGCCTTAATTTATCGTATGGTAGATACCACTTCGTATTCTAACCTTAAATTATCTTACAAATGGCGATGTGGAGGAGAAACGGACCAGGACTACGGACAGTTAGTATACTCTACAGATAAGATCAATTGGATACCTGTAAGTACTAAATTACAAGGACAGACCACAACCCAGACTATTACAGATTTAGCTTTACCGGCAGGAGCAGAGAATGCTGTGATTTACATCGGATGGCTTTTCTACGCTAACACAACCACTGCTACACAGCCAGGCTTGAGTATTGATGATGTTAAGATTACGGGAGTTGCTCCTACCTCTTGCTCTGGAACGCCTAATACAGGTACTGTTAGTTTATCTTCATATATAGGAAAATCTGGAACACCAATTACAACTTCTGCTTTAGCAGTTTCTGCAGGTGGAGGTATCACCTATCAATGGCAGAATTCTACAGATAACGGAACTTCTTGGAGTGATGTTTCTTCTGCAACCACACCTTCTTCAAGTATTACTCCAACAGGAAATTTCGGAAGTTCTATACTTTACAGATTAAAAACAACGTGCGCAAGTTCAGGACAGAATGCTGTTTCTAATACGGTTACATATAAATTTGACTATTGTAGTGTTTCTGCAAATGCAACTGATAATAAATTTCCAGTTACCTCTGTAAAAATTGGCACCTTGGAAAAAGTCTCAGGTACAACCCCAGGTCCTACAACACCGCCACAAGAATATTTCTTACAGGATGCTACAAACTTTACTGTTACCCAAGCCGACAATGTAACTATGGATGTAAAGGTTTTTGCAGGCACCAACAGAATGGGACTTACATTTTTTATCGATTGGAATAATGACGGAGATTTTGATGACACCAATGAAGCTTTTAATACGACTACTCCTTTAACTGGTACTGGTACAACTGCAAACAACTTCCCACTTATACCAGCAACGTTCACAGTCCCTTCGGATGCAGTTGTAGGTAACTTGAGAATGAGAATAAAAACCAATTATTTCCCAACTACCAACAATACTACTCAATTAGCAGCATTAAGTTCAGCTTGTAGTAATGTAATAAATGGACAATCAGAAGATCATATCTTAACAGTAAACGCCCAACAATCTTTGGCAATCTCTGATATTGATAAAACGGGAAATTTATCCGTGTACCCGAATCCGTTCTCAGGCATTCTTAATGTCTCTGATATTAAAGGAGTCAAATCTATTTCCATAAACGATATTTCAGGAAGAGAAGTTAAATCTCTTGTACCTACTAGAGAAATAAACCTTTCAGATTTGAAAACCGGTTTATATATAGTTAATCTTAAAATGAAGGATGGTAGCATCAAACCATTCAAAGTAATAAAAAAATAATGACAATCTAAAAATGTTAAAACCGTTTCGTTATCGCGAAACGGTTTTTTTAATGTTATATGCTAAAAAATTTATTGAAAAACATAAAAAAACTCATAGTAAATTAATTAGATTTAAAATTATCGGTTTCAATTATCCTATTCTCAAAATACTCAATTCCACCGAACTCAAATAATTCCATTTCGCCGATGGTAACTGATCTTTTGCTTTTTTCCAAAAAAGAATGACTATACAAAGCATAAGAAGGCTGTTCAGCAAAACCATTTTTCAGCATTTGATGCGCTTCTACAATAGGTTTTCCATAAAGTTTTTTGAAACTTCCGATATTGTATTGTGAAAATTTTCCGTAGTGAACAATAAATTTTAATGACAATTCGATGGTGGTATTCAACATTTCGCTTAATTCCTGAATTTTCATATTGAAAGCCTTTCTCATATTTCTCAGCATTCCGGAAATCTTTTTGTACGAAGGTTGATTGTCGTAACGATAAAATAAAATCGCATCGCCCTCAATTTCTGAAATATTAAAATACTGATTGTTTACATCAATCAAAATAGAAAGTAGTTGTTTTACAATATATTCGCCGGTATAAAGTTTTGTATTGAACACAAATTCAGTAAATCCACTGAAATCGGGAATCAAAATAATTCCGATGTTGATGTTTGTATTCTCCATAATTTTTTGGTTTGAAAACCCTTATTTGGTTAGACGAAAAAACCACCGTTTTACTTTACAAAAACTGAGTTTTTTTTAATATAATCTTCTTTCAAAAAACATTTTATTGAATATTTATCTGGAAACCAGAATCGTAGTTTTTAAACTTATTTAAAAAAGTCGGAATATCTTTTACCAATTGATGACTGTGAAAAACACCTTTTGGAAGATTTTCATTAAGAATTAAAATTGCAATTTCTGCAGCAACGGATGCTGTAATTCTACCTTCATTATTTCCTGTAACGCTTACCACTTTTGAGTTTCCATTTTTGTTTTTACATATAACTTTTACTCCGAAAACATCTGTTCCCATCGGAAAATTTTTAAAACTTTGAATCGCAAAATCCTGAACTTTTTTATTTCTGAAAAGTTTGGTAATCCGTAATTTTCTAAGAAATGCAGTAAGTCCTGTAAACCATTCCACATCAAAAGCCATTCTCGTCTGCACTTTCGGAACATCCAAAGTATTAAGCAAAACATGCTGATCTGAAAAATTAAAAAGATAAAAACTTCTGCTTCCTGAAAGATTGGTTTTCAAAGGCTCTGTAAAACTTTTTACGTTTTTTTCTTCATCATGTATTTTCAGTGTATAGTTTGAATCTACATTGTCAAACGTCCATCGATAGGCATGATCGCCATGTTTTTCACCTAAACCTAAAAGAACAAATATATCAACAGATTCTACATTTTTCATTTGAGAAACAACATATTGCGCTAAGAGATTGGTAATTCCGGGAGCTAGGCCTACACTTAAAACTACTGTTGAATTATTTTGCTCTGCTAAACAATGCAGCTTTTCAATTTTCTGTAAATTCCGGTAATCAGCCGAAATATCGATGTATGAAATTCCTTTGAAAATACAATGTTCCACAAAATCCGTATTCTGCTGATCAAGACACATAATAACCAATTCTACGTCATTTAAAATGGAAAGATCCTTAGAATTATTCACATCTAATTGCTGTGGAATTACTTTATTTTGAAACTGCTCTGCTTTTGCGTGAGCTTTCGAAAAACTTCTCCCTGCAATAATAACCTGATGCGGATACATTTTCATTAAACGCTCTGCAATAGAACTTCCCACTGCACCGTAACCGCCAACAATTAATATTTTCCCTTTCATAATTTTGAATATTTTACAAATATCCTTCATTGATGAAAAATTCTGTTACAGAATTAAGGTGAGATGTTATGAAATTAAGGAAAAGTTTAAATCAAATTTCGATAATCAATTCTTTATCGTAACCATTATATTTTTCAGTAATGTAACCGTGCGGATTACAGATAATTTCGGTCTCTCCTATTTTGTATCTCGTAGGCGTGTGAATATGACCGTGAATCCAGTAAAGTGGTTGGTGTTCTGAAATAAAATCTTCAAGATTGGAAGCATACGCCGAAGTAACAGGATCTTTTTTAAAGTGCTCAGGAACCGATTGCAAACTTGGAGCGTGATGGGTAACCACAATGTTTTTCATTTCTTTTGAATTTTCCAAACTTTCTTTGAGCCATTGTTTTGAAAACTGATGAATCTTAAAAGTATCAATACTTCGCATTTTTGAATAGGAAGGATCACGATTGATTTTCTTATAATCATTCATCACAATTGACAAGTCATTCCGTAATATCTCGGATCACCAAAAATTGAAAAATCTGTCCATAAAGTAGCACCGTGAAATCTTATATTTTCAATATCCACAAAAGAATCTTCCAGTACATGTACATTGGTGTTTTTTGAGGTTTCTTTTATTTTGTTTAAAGTTTTCGGATAAGAACCTTTGTAATATTCATGATTTCCTAAGACATAAATCACCGGTTTATCGGAAATTTTAGTTTTAATCCAATCAATTCCTTTCGTACCTAAATTAATATCTCCTGCCAATACAATAACATCTGCTCTATCAAAAGATAAATCAGACAATCCGAATTCCTGGTGCAAATCGCTGATGATTTGAATTTTCATGAGGGCTAAAATAAGATTATTCTAAGAATTAAAATATTTTCAATTTAATCAAATCAAGAAATAAAAATAAAATACTGATTTACAATTACTTAAATACATATTTAAAATTAATATTTAAAAAGTCTATTATTTTAGTAGACTAATGAAAATATATGTTTTATATTTGCAACCGTATTCAAGTTAGGAAATGGAAATGAAATCAAAATTCATCTGCAATTTTATGTCGAAGATGAACATCAATTATATGATGATGTATTGCTGTATGCCTTTGTGTGGGAATTTTAGTGGCTGACCTTACTTTTATTATAACATATTTTTAAAGGCTTTACCACGTTGTAGAGCCTTTTTTTATTAAAAATTAGAGAAAAATGATAGAAATAAAGAATATTTCAAAAACATTTCAACAGAAAAAACAAGCTTTTAAAGCTTTACATAATATCAATTTAACTATTGAAAAAGGTGATATTGTCGGAATTATCGGTTTTTCGGGAGCCGGAAAAAGCACTTTGATCCGAACCGTTAATTTGTTGGAAAGACCGGATGAAGGACAAATTATTATTAACGGGAAAGATTTTACAAAATTAAATTCCAAACAATTAGCCCATGAAAGGAAAAAAATAGGAATGATTTTTCAGCATTTTAATCTTCTTTCATCACGAACTGTTTTTGAAAACATCGCACTTCCGCTTGAATTGGACAATTTTAGTAAAGATGAAATCAGAGAAAAAGTAAATGAACTTTTAAAAATCGTAGGTCTTGAAGATAAAGCTCATGATTATCCGAAAAGCCTTTCTGGTGGGCAAAAACAAAGAGTTGCGATTGCGAGAGCTTTAGCCAATGATCCTTATCTCCTGCTTTGTGATGAAGCGACAAGCGCGCTCGATCCGGCAACAACGCAATCTATTTTAGAATTATTGAGAGACATTAATAATCGCCTAGGAATAACGATTTTATTAATCACCCACGAAATGGATGTTATTAAAATCGTTTGTAATCACGTTGCTGTCATCGATAAAGGACAATTAATATCAAAAGGAACTTTGAGTGAAATTATCTCCAACAAAGAAAATCCTATCATCAAACAATTTTTAAACTCAGGTGTTATGACTATACCGCAAGAACTCAACAAAAAACTACAGAAAGAGCCACAAGATGGTTTGTTTCCGTTGGTTGAAATCGAACTGAACGAAAGTATCAGCGTAGAAAAATTACTTTCTGTAATCTACGATCAATATAAAATCCCGTACAAACTTCTGAAAGCTGATGTAGAATATTTGGGAGATTCCAATTTCGGAAAACTTCTTTTGCAGTTACAGGGAGAAGCTGATGAAAACCAGAAAGCAATCTATTATTTTAATCAGAATAACATTCAAAATACAGTAAAAGGTTATGCTTAGTGACACGGTAATTTCGCTTCTATCAAAAGGAATTTGGGAGACAGTTTACATGACTTTTGTTTCAGGATTTTTCGGTTTTGTTTTGGGTCTTCCTGTTGGAGTTCTTCTTTTTGTAACCCGAAAAGGACAGTTGTTAGAAAACACAATTTATAACAGAATTCTGTCAATTTTAGTAAATATTTTCAGGTCGATTCCTTTCATTATTTTGATTGTCTGGATGATCCCGTTCACAAGATCTTTGGTGGGAACCTCTATCGGAATGAATGCGGCATTAGTTCCTTTAAGCATTGGAGCGGCACCATTTATTGCAAGATTGGTTGAAAACAGTCTTTTGGAAATTCCGAATGGTTTGATTGAAACAGCAAGAGCTTTAGGGGCTACTCCGCTTCAGATCATTAAAAAAGTTTTGTTGCCCGAGGCTTTGCCATCACTCATCAATAATGCAACGATCACTTTAATAACTCTTGTAGGATATTCCGCAATGGGTGGCGCTGTCGGAGCCGGTGGATTGGGACAAATTGGTTATCAATACGGATATATCGGTTATGATGCATTGATTATGAATCTTGTTCTTGGCTTGTTGGTCGCTTTGGTATTTATCATTCAGTTTTCAGGTGATCGATTGGCGAAAAGATTTGACCATAGGTGAGTTGAGTGGGAGGGTTTTAGAATTATTGAGAATGAAAAAGTCGATTGACAAAATTTTAATCATATAATCTCTAATCGTACGGTATTACTAAACGAACATCCAGCTTCCATCATCCAACGTCCAACTTTTAAAACAAAAAATAATTTACAATGAAAAATATAAAAATTTTAGGATTAGCAGCGGGTTTATTGTTATTCGCAGCGTGTAATTCTCCTAAAAAAGATGACCCAAATTTCATCAAAGTAGGAATCACTTCCGGACCTGAACAAGAAATTGCCGAAACAGCTAAAAAAGTAGCTAAAGAAAAATATAATCTGGAAGTAGAACTCGTTTCTTTCAACGATTACGTTATTCCTAACGAAGCTTTGAATAATGGAGATATTGATGCGAATGCTTTTCAGCATGTACCTTATCTCAACGAGCAGTCAAAACAACGTGGTTATAAATTAGCAGTGATTGGAAAGACTTTTGTTTATCCGATTGTAGCCTATTCAAAAAAAATTAAAAATATTAGTGAACTTCAAAATGGAAGTACGATTGTCATTCCAAATGATCCAACCAACGGTGGTCGTTCTCTCCTACTTTTACAAAAAAACGGATTATTAAAATTAAAAGACGGAATTGGCTTGCTGCCCAAAGTTACCGATATTGCAGAAAACCCAAAACAACTGAAAATTCTTGAAATTGAAGCCCCACAATTGCCAAGAGTTTTGGACGATAAAGAAGTGGTAATTGCAATCATCAATAATAATTTTGCTGCTCAAGCCGGATTGGATGCCGATAAAAATGGGATCTTCAAAGAAGATAAAGATTCTCCTTACATGAATGTTGTAGTTTCAAGAGAAGACAATAAAAATACAGATAAAGTGAAAAATTTTCTGAAAGCCTATCAGTCGAAAGAAGCTGAAGATAAAGCCAAAGAAATTTTCAAAGGAGGTGCTGTGAAAGGCTGGAATTAATGGAGCAATTGGTTGATAGTTGATGGTTAAATTCCCCTTCCTTGAAGGGGTGGATTTTTGCGCCAGCAAAAAGACGGGGTAGTTCAGATCTCCTATTCCTACAAAAAATTCTATTATTATATGCGATGCCGCTTCGGAAAAACCTTTGCCTCCGGAGCGGTATTTTTTTATTTTAATGTCACTTTACTATTGCCATGGAATTAGAAATTTATCTCGCTGATTAAACAAATTAAGCAGATTCTGGATGCTTCTTTAATCTGCTAAATCTTTATAATCTGCGAGAAAAACCGAAAGTATTCACAATATTACTATTAGTTTTGTCACTGCATGAACTTAAAAATTTAATCATTTCTCAAAAAACACATTTTCTCAATTTGAGATAATAAATATTTTACCTATTTTTGTAAACAATCAATAAAAAGTTTTTTATGTTGAAGAAAACTGTACTTCTAAGTTTGTTTACGTTAATATCTGCCTCTGCAATGGCTCAAAACAATACGACTCCTGTTTATTTAGACGAATCTAAACCTGTTGAACAGCGAATTCAGGACGCACTTTCCAGAATGACTCTGGAAGAAAAAATAGCAATGCTTCACGCACAGTCAAAATTCAGTTCTCCCGGCGTTCCAAGATTGGGAATTCCTGAATTTTGGACAACCGACGGTCCACACGGAGTTCGCCCCGAAGTAATGTGGGACGAATGGGATCAGGCCGGATGGACAAATGACTCCATTATCGCCTACCCTGCTTTAACCGCTTTATCAGCAACATGGAACAAGAAAATGTCTTGGAACTATGGTAAAGCATTGGGTGAAGAAGCAAGATACAGAAAAAAAGACATTCTTTTGGGACCTGGAGTAAACATTTACAGAACTCCTCTCAACGGAAGAAACTTTGAATATATGGGTGAAGATCCATATTTAACTTCTAAAATGGTCGTTCCTTATATTCAGGGAGTACAATCAAACGGAGTGGCAACTTCTGTAAAACATTTCGCATTAAACAATCAGGAAATGTTCCGTCATACAAGCAACGTTATTGTTGATGACAGAACGTTATATGAAATCTACCTTCCGCCTTTCAAAGCGGCAGTAACTGAAGGAGATTCCTGGACGATTATGGGAGCTTACGATATGTACAAAAATCAGTATGCAAGCCAAAACCAATATCTTTTAAATGATATTCTTAAAGGAGAATGGAAATATAAAGGGGTTGTTGTTTCAGATTGGGGTGCAGTAAATAATACCGAACAAGCTATTCATAACGGATTGGATGTAGAATTCGGAAGCTGGACCAACGGTCTTTCTGCAGGAACAAGAAATGCATACGACAACTATTATTTAGCAAAACCATATTTAGACCTTATTAAATCAGGAAAAGTAGGAACTGCAGAGCTCGACGATAAAGTGACGAGACTTTTACGTTTAGCTTATAAAACTACGATGAACACCAAAAAACCTTTTGGTAACATCGCTTCTGAAGAGCATAAAGCGGTAGCAAAAGAAATCGGTGAAGAGGGAATCGTTTTGTTGAAAAACCAAAATAACGTACTTCCAATCGACATCAATAAGGCAAAGAAAATTGCGGTAATTGGTGAGAATGCGATCAAAGTAATGACTGTAGGTGGCGGTTCTTCTTCATTAAAAGTAAAATATGAAACGTTACCTTTAGACGGAATTAAAGCTAAATTCGGTAAAAATTCAGAGGTACAATATGCAAGAGGTTATGTAGGAGATATCGGTGGCGAATACAACGGTGTAAAATCTGGTCAGGATTTGAAAGACACCCGTTCTCCGGAAGAATTATTAAAAGAAGCTGTTGAATTGGCAAAAAAATCTGATTACGTTATTTTCGTAGGTGGATTAAACAAAGCCGACTTTCAGGATAGCGAAGGAAACGACAGAAAAAGTTATGGACTTCCGTACAATCAAGATAACGTAATCTCAGCTTTGGCAAAAGCTAACAAAAACTTTACCGTTGTTTTGATTACAGGAAATGCAGTAGCAATGCCTTGGATCAAAGACGTACCTTCTGTAGTTCAAGGTTGGTATTTGGGTTCTGAAGCAGGAAATTCTATCGCTTCTATTTTGGCAGGTGATGCCAATCCTTCAGGAAAATTACCGTTTACATTCCCAGTAAAGCTTGAAGACAATTCAGCTCACACAATGGGTGAATATCCTGGAAACAAAGAAGAATTGGCTGCCGGAAAAGGTAAAGATCAGAAAAACCCGATCAACATTACTTACAACGAAGGAATATTCGTAGGTTATCGTTGGCACGACACCAAAAAAATCAAGCCTTTATTCAGCTTTGGTCATGGTTTAAGCTACACCACTTTTGAATTTGGAAAAGCTAAAGCCGACAAAACGAGCATGAATCAGGATGATAAAATTACATTTACAGTAACTGTAAAAAATACAGGTAAAAAAGCTGGTGCAGAAGTAGCTCAGTTATACATTACCGACGTAAAATCATCAGTTGAGCGTCCTGCAAAAGAGTTGAAAGGTTTTGAAAAAGTATTTTTAAATCCTGGTGAACAGAAAGAAGTAACCTTTACAATTGATAAAACTGCTCTAAGTTATTTTGACGCTCAGAAACACGACTGGGTTGCAGAACCTGGAGATTTTGAAGCGCAAATCGGAAATTCTTCTGATGCAATTAAAACTAAGGTGAAGTTTACATTGAAGTAATCTTACCTATATATTTCTAAAACAAATGCCCGAATTTTTTCGGGCATTTTTATTTTTAAAAGTTATCTATTAGAATGTATTATTTACGAGTGTAAATAATTTCTGAATTCAAAACAGTATATGTTAAAGTAGCCTTTGTGACTTTATAGTCGCTGCATTTAAACTCACCACCAAAATCGTCTGTACAAAGTTGCTCGTTTTCGATTTTCCATTTCGTTTTTGTTGTTCTCTGTGGATATTTTGTAGTGATTACACCATTAGCTGCAAATGTTTTTGTTACGTTCTCCTTCATGACATTTCCATCTGCTTTATAGAGTTTCCAAGTACCCTCAACACTGGCATCCTGTTTTTTTTCAGCTGGTGTAATTTTGTTTAAAGATTTTTGTCCAAATAAGGTAACCGTTCCTAGAACTAATCCTGCTCCAACGATTAGTTTGAATGTTAGTTTTTTCATGGTTATTTTTTTAAATAAATAGCCATAAATATATATCGAAAAAATAATATTTTCAAAGATATATTTTTAAAGTAAAGAATATTTAAACCAAGATGTCTACAAGATGACAAAGTTGATTTAATTCTAAAACATTGAAGGAACAACGAAAATTTTAGCCCCGATTGCAACGACATCCTTTTGTGCAGCAAAGCGGAACAAAAGATATAGTGGAAAGCGGGAAAAAGCTTCTAATAATAATTAAATTTTAGCTAATACTTCCAGTCAAATGGACAAATTAATTAAAGATTCTGATCTTCATGCTTCCCTTCATTGATCTCCTCAACCATTTTAGCATTAAAAGCCGGAAGATCTTCCGGAGTACGGCTTGTAACCAGACCATTGTCTACAACAACTTCACTGTCTTCCCAAACTGCTCCTGCATTTTTCAGGTCGATACTGATCGAATTGACAGACGTTAAATTTCTCCCTTCAACAGCACCTGCATTGATCAAAATTTGTGGACCGTGACAGATGGCAGCAACAGGTTTATGTTGTTTGAAAAAATCCTGAACGAAAGACAAAGCTTTTTCGTTTGTTCTTAACTGATCCGGATTGATAACTCCGCCCGGAAGTACCAATGCATCATATTCTGAGGCGGAAACTTCATCTAAGGTCTTATCAACATCATATTCTTTTCCCCAGTCTTTTTCTGCCCAAGCTTTGATAGTTCCAGATCTTGGACTGACGATATGAGCCGTCCAACCCTGTTGTTCTAAATGTTCTTTTGGAGATTTCAATTCGCTTTCTTCAAATCCGTGGGTTGCTAAGATTGCAATTTTCTTTGACATAATATTTTATTTTTTGGTGTTATATGCTAACAACTAAGAAAATATAATGCCGTGAAAGGGTGATGTGGTATTTAAAAAATGTTAAAGTATCAACCCATTTTAATATTCAATACTTTAAATTTAAAAAATAACACCAAAAAGATCTGTACTAAAATAATAATTCCAAATTTCCACAGAAAACTTTTCTTTGACACTTTATGTCTGAAGATCATCATTCCTAAAATAGCGCCAACCGTTCCTCCCAAAAACGTGAGAATCAGCAAAGAAAACTCTGAGATTCGTCTTTTGTGTTGGGTTGCCTTCCATTTATCTAATCCGAAAACGGTGAAAGTGATGAGATTCATTATCAAAAATACATACAACATAACGGCAAATCTAAAACAAAAATAAATATCAAACAGTTTACCTTCTGATATTAACAAGATAAAAAGTTTCTACATTTGTTATCCTTAAAAGTAGATCAATGACAATAGAGGATTTAGTGGGTAATTATTCTGTTCAGGGAAGCAATCAGGAGGCAAGTGAAAATATCAGTTATCACGGTATATTAACAATATCTCTCGATGAAAATAACCGTATAGTTGCACAGTGGCTGATTGGTGACCACGAGCAGAACGGAACTGGATTTTTTAAAAATGATATTTTAGTTATCAATTTTAATTATCAAGGTGAAGATTCTCATCTTTACAAAGGAGTTGCTGTTTATCGATGTATTAATGAGAATGTGTTGGATGGTTTCTGGTCAGAGAAGCACGGTGATCCACTATATCTTGGGAGTGAATATTGTGTAAGGATTACTACTTCTGAGTTTTTAAATTAGTCGATTTGAAACAGAATAACATAAAAAATGATCGGAATTTCTTCCGACCATCATTACTATTCCTTAAATATTTTTTACTTTTTATTAAGAAGAGAAATATATTCTCCGTAACCTTTTGCTTTCATTTCTGCTTTTGGAATAAACTTCAATGATGCAGAATTGATACAATATCTCAAACCACCTTTATCTTTCGGTCCGTCATCAAAAACGTGTCCCAAATGAGCATCTCCAGTTTTACTTCTTACTTCAGTTCTCGTCATTCCGATTGAATTATCTGTTTTTTCGTCGATAACATTTTTAGAAATAGGTTTCGAGAAACTTGGCCATCCACAACCAGATTCAAATTTATCAGTTGAGATAAATAACGGTTCTCCCGTTGTAATATCTACATAAATTCCTTCACGAAATTCTTTGTCGTATTCATTGGTGTGAGGTCTTTCTGTAGCATTTTCCTGCGTAACTGCATATTGTTCTGCCGTTAATTTTTTCTTCAGAACATCCTTATCCTGTTTTTGATATTTAGCTTTTGGAAGAGGGTTTGCATTTTTTGCCATTTCAAATAATCCCGGTTCGATATGACAATAACCTCCTGGATTTTTATCTAAATAATCCTGATGATACGTTTCTGCACTGTAGAAGTTTTTCAAAGGGATTGTTTCTACAACCACAGGTTTGCTGTAATTTTTCGCTAATTTCTGAACTTCTTCTTTAATAATCGCTTCTGTTTCTCTGTCGGTAGAGTAAATTCCCGTTCTGTATTGGTCACCTCTGTCATTTCCCTGCTTGTTAAGACTTGTAGGGTCTATCGTTTTAAAATAAAGATCGATCAGAAGTTTAAGATCAACCTGTTCCGGGTCGTATTTTACTTTTACCGTTTCGGCAAAACCTGTAGTATGACTTATAACTTCCTCATAAGTAGGATCTTTCTTATTTCCGTTGGCGTACCCAACTTCAGTTCCTACAACTCCTCTGATTTGTTGAAAAAAATGCTCAGTTCCCCAAAAGCAACCGCCTGCAAAATAAACTTCTTTTACATTTTTAGCATTCATAGTGGTCTCATTCTCTTTTTTAATTGATGAAGATTGTTGTTTTGCATCTCCGCAGCTTGTCGCAAAGACTGCAATTCCCAGAACCATTCCGAGAAATGTGAATATATTTTTCATTTTTGTTTTATTATGTGTGTTCATTTTTTCCATTTAAAAGCATTAAACCAAATCCTAAAAGCATTAGATCTTTAAGAATAAAAAAATCTGTAACCGGAATGCCGTCAACAATATGCCAAACATTAGGCGTTGTAAAGAGATAACTCAATGTCACCAAAAAAGTAACCACCATTCCGATACCTGCAAACTTTTTAAGAGATGCAAATTTCACGCTAAAGATCAATAACAAGGCAATGATAATTTCTATCACTCCGATCATATTAGAAACCGCTTGGGCGCTCATAATATCATATACGAAAAATGTGAGAAAATGGTTTTCTACCAAAGGTTTTATTGCTGCTGCTTCTGTCGGAGTAAATTTGAAAGCCCCAATCCAAAGTAAAATAATTGCTGCTCCGAAAAGCGAAATGTAATAACCGATCTTGTACGTTGGTAAACCTTTGTGTTGTGATGCCTGTTGCATTGTTCTTAGATTTTTGAATTAATATTTATTATTTTCAAAACTATAGTCGCAACAATTACAAAATCCTGACAGTTGTTATACTTAAAAATCTAGTTTTCTAAATATTTTATCTTTAAATTCCTGAATATCTGTATCATTCAAATCGGTTTTTTCTTCCCCGAACCATTTCTTTTTTAAAATAGAATCTAAAATTTTTAGTTTTTCTTCATATGCTTTGCACCATTTGCAAATCATTACATGCATAGAAAGCTGCCAGTTTTCTTTTGGTGAAATATTCTTTGCATTGCGTTTTTCCATCAGTAAAGTTGCTGTACTGCATGGTAAAAAGAAAATATGTATTATTTTTCTAAACATTTTTTATTCCTTATGATTTTGAAAACCAGTTTACTTCCAGGCATTCTCTCAGCTGCATTCTGGTTCGTTGTAAAATCTTCCAAAGATTAGTCGTAGAGATATCCAATTCCTGACTCACTTCGGGTGCTTTTTTTTCTTCGAGATAATAAAGTTTCATCGGGATCTTCCATCGGGAAGGTAAATCTTCGATGCAATCTTCCAAACTTTTATTAAAATCCTGATTGTCCAGAAGTTCAGCTTCCGGGTTGGAAACATTCCAATCATTTAAAACTGTATCATTTTTCCAGGAGCCAGTTTCGTCAAAGAAATGGTCGAGCTTAATCTGTGGTTCCGACTTGTATTTTTTACGGTAAAAATCAGCGACTTTATTGTTGAGAATCGTATTGAGCCAAGTTTTAGGCGTGCTTTTTCCTTCAAAAGAATCGTAAGATGAAAAAGCAGCAATGAAAACTTCCTGAACAATATCTTCCGCTTCAATGGTATCCGAAAGCAGAAAAATTGCTCTTCTCAGCAAGGATTCAGAGTATTGTTCTATCCAGTTTTTTAAAGCTTCGTTTTTCGTCATTTTTTTGATTGTATCTTTTCAGATACTAACGAAGGTAATAAGTTAAACGCAGAAGTGCAAAGTTTTTTATTAATCCTTTTTAATTATTCATCCAAATTTTATGATGAACAATTTTTGAACCTAGCCTGATGTTAACAGTATCTTGGTCATTTCGTAGGAATCTCAACATTATAAAATTCAACAGTTTAGATTCCTACGGAATGACAAAATTTACGTTTTTAACTTTATGATTATTGTTGACTTTTAAAATCTATTATGAATGTTTTAAAAATGCCTGCAAACCTAGCCCCGATTTGAGCATTTGTCTGAGCTCATTTTGTTTGCTTCGGCGGCGGCAAAGCCGCCGCCGAAGCAAACAAAATAGCGAGTGCGGAAAGCGGGAAATAGCTACTAAAAAGAAAGGAAGTCAGAAGCTGGATGATGGAAGTTTACAAGATTGAGAATAATAGATTTCTTCTTTGTTGAAATGACAAACTCAAATAATATTTTACAAATAGATTAAAACACAAAACTATATTTTTCTATTGCTTTAAAAACATTAAATTTGCATCTTATCAAAAATTTGTAAAAAGCAAAGCAATATATAATTATGACATCACAAGAGATTCGTCAGAAATTTTTAGATTATTTTAAAAGCAAAGACCACCTTATCGTTCCTTCTGCACCAATTGTGCTGAAAGATGACCCTACTTTAATGTTTTCCAACTCTGGAATGACGCAGTTCAAAGATTTTTTCTTAGGCTACAAAACGCCGACTGCACCAAGAATTGCCGACACTCAAAAGTGTTTGAGAGTTTCCGGGAAGCATAATGATTTAGATGATGTAGGTAGAGATACTTATCACCACACCATGTTTGAAATGTTGGGGAATTGGTCTTTTGGTGATTATTTCAAAAAAGATGCTATTGCTTTTGCCTGGGAATTGCTGACGGAAGTTTACGGAATTCCGAAAGAGAATCTTTATGTAACGATTTTTGAAGGAGATGCTTCTGAGAATCTCGACAGAGACCAGGATGCTTATGATTACTGGAAAGCGGTCATTTCTGAAGACCGAATTATCAACGGAAATAAGAAAGATAACTTTTGGGAAATGGGTGCAAGCGGACCTTGCGGACCTTGTTCTGAAATTCATATTGACCTAAGAACTCCTGAAGAAAAAGCTAAAGTTTCCGGTCTTGAATTGGTGAACAACGACCATCCTCAAGTGGTGGAAGTTTGGAATCTCGTTTTTATGGAATTCAACAGAAAAGCTGACGGTTCTCTGGAAAAATTACCTGCTCAACACGTTGATACGGGAATGGGCTTCGAACGTCTTTGTATGGCGCTTCAAGGGAAATCTTCCAATTATGATACCGATGTTTTCACGCCTTTGATTGCTAAAGTTGAAGAACTTTCAGGCAAAAAATATACAGGGATTTTAGAAGACGAAAAAGATATTGCCATCCGTGTTGTGGTAGACCACATCAGAGCGGTTTCGTTTGCGATTGCAGACGGACAATTGCCATCAAATGGAGGAGCTGGTTACGTTATCAGACGAATTTTGAGAAGAGGAATTTCTTATTCTTACCGATTCCTGGATATGAAAGAAGCTTTCCTTTATAAATTGGTTGCTGTTCTTCAGGAACAAATGGGAGCATTCTTCCCTGAGCTGGAGAAACAAGGAAAATTGGTTTCTGAAGTGATTAAAAGTGAGGAAGAATCTTTCTTAAGAACGATTGAAACAGGATTAATCAGAGTTGAAAAACTAATTCAGCAAACGATTTCAGAAGATAAAAAAGTGTTACCAACTCAAGAAGTTTTCGAATTATACGATACTTATGGTTTCCCGGATGATTTAACAAGAATTATCGCTGAAGAAAAAGGTTTAACGATTGATGAAGCAGGATTTGAACAGGCTTTAAGCGAGCAAAAACAACGTTCAAAAGCAGACTCAGCTCAGAAAGTTTACGACTGGGTAACTTTAGAAGAAATAGAAGAAAACTTTGTGGGTTACGACCAAATTGAAGCTGAAACATACATTACAAGATACAGAAAAGTAGAAAATAAAGACGGCGAATTTTATCAGGTTGTGTTAAGCAACTCCCCTTTCTATCCTGAAGGTGGTGGACAAATCGGCGATAAAGGTGTTCTTGAAAACGCAACTGAAAGTTTCGAAGTTCTTGAAACTAAAAAGGAAAACGGATTGATCATTTCTTTAATCAACGGACTTCCGAAAGATGCAGGTGCTGTTTTCTATGCTAAAGTGAATGCCAACGAAAGAAAAAATTCTCAGGCAAACCACTCTGCAACACACTTGTTACACGAAGCTTTGAGAGAAGTTTTGGGAACTCACGTTGAGCAAAAAGGTTCTTACGTTGGTCCGGATTATCTGCGTTTCGATTTCTCGCATTTCAATAAAATGACGGACGAAGAATTGGCTTTGATTGAAGAAAAAGTGAATGCAAAAATCAAAGAAAATATCGCTCTTCAGGAATTCAGAAATATTCCGATTCAGGAAGCGATTGACAAAGGTGCAATGGCTTTATTCGGTGAAAAATATGGCGACAGCGTGAGAATGATTCAGTTTGGAAGTTCAAAAGAACTTTGCGGTGGAACTCACGTGAAAAGTACCAGCGAAATCGGTCATTTTAAAATTAATTCTGAAAGTTCTGCAGCTGCGGGAATCAGAAGGATTGAAGCCATTTCGGGAGACAAATCTGAAGAATATTTCAAAGGTCTGGAAAAGCAAATTACCGAGCTTTCTCAATTATTAAAATCTAAAGATGTTGTACGTTCTATCGAGAAATTAATCGAAGAAAATGCATCCTTAAAGTCTGAAGTTGATGCTTTGAAAAAAGAAAAAGCAAAAGGCGAGATCGGTGACTGGAAAGGTGCTTATGAGCAAAAAGGAGATAAATTACTTTTAGTGAAGAAAACTTCTCTGGACGCAGGTTCTGTAAAAGATATCGTCTTCCAGTTAAAGAAAGAAATCCCAACTTCTATAACGATTATTCTGTCCGACGCAGACGGAAAACCAATGATTACCGTTGGCGTTTCTGATGACTTAGCAGGAATTTATCAAGCTGGAGCACTTATTAAAGAGTTAGCTAAAGAGATCCAAGGTGGCGGCGGTGGAAACCCAGGTTTCGCTACAGCCGGAGGAAAAAATCTTGATGGTTTAGAAAATGCTTATCAGAAGGCTTTGAATATTTAAATTACTAATAAATAGTACCGTTTTGCGGTTTCTATACAACAATCCCTTTCAGTTTTTTGAAAGGGATTTTTTATGTTTTACAACGCCAATCGTACGTCGTCACTTCGAGTAACGTAGCAAAGCGAAGTGTATCGAGAAGTTTTTGATTGGAGGACAAAATTTATGCTTCGGTTCACGGGTTCTCGATACATTTTTCTGCGCTGCGCTACGAAAAACACTCGAACTGACGAAACTGTTTTCGTATCGTGTAAACAAGACGTCACTTCGAGTGATTTTTGCAAAAAATCGTATCGAGAAGTTTTTGATGGGAAGACAAATTTTGTCCTTCAGTTCACGAGTTCTCGATACATTTTTCTGCGCTGCGCTACGAAAAAACACTCGAACTGACGCTGCGACTTTAGTATCATCGTGTAAAGGGTATCGTGTAAACAAAACGTCACTTCGAGTAGATTTTTGCAAAAAAATCGTATCGAGAAGTTTGTGATTGGAGGGTAAATTTTGTGCTTCGGTTCAAGAGTTCTCGATACATTTTTCTATGCTGTGCTGCGAAAAACACTCGAACTGACGAAGCGACTGACGAATATAATTGATAAGATAAATAAATTACTTACCAAACTTCTTTTTCGCAAGATTAGGCAGGTCTTCATATCTTCCTTCAATCAATGCTAATTTTTTTGCCTGTGACCATTTCTTAATCTTTTTCTCAAATGCAATCGCTTGTTCGATATCCATAAACTGACAAAAATACACTAATTGTAATGGTCGTCTTGAGAATGTATAAGAGCCAAAATATTTACCGTCTTGATGTTCGTCAAAACGTTTGTAAACATTTTCGGTCACTCCAGTGTAGTAGGTTTTATCAGAACAAAGTAATATGTAGACGAATGATGTTTGCATGATTAATTGTATTTAGAAGTTTTGATTCAACGAACGTCACTTAGAGTTGATTTTTGCAAAAAATCATATCGAGAAGTTTTTGATTAGAGGACAAATTTTGTGCTTCGGTTCACGGGTTCTCGATACATTTTTCTACGCTGCGCTACGAAAAACACTCGAACTGACGAAATTCAACTTTCATTTAATGTCTGTAAACCATCACTTCGAGTAACGCAGCGAAGCGGAGAGTATCGAGAAGTTTGTGATTGGAAGACAAAATTTATGCTTCGGTTCACGAGTTCTCGATACTTTTCTCTGTACTGCACTACTAAAAACACTCGAACTGACGTTGAGACTTTAGTGTCATTGTGTAGAGGTGCCGTCACTTCAAGTAAATCTTTGCAAAAATTCGTATCGAGAAGTTTTTGATTGGAGGACAAAATTTGTGCTTCAGTTCACGAGTTCTCGATACATTTTTCTACGCTGCGCTACAAAAAACACTCGAACTGACGAGAGAATTGCCGGAATACATTTTTATACCGGATCCGTCGGTGATACTTCCGGAAGTCCACTTGGGGTGTCGTGGATGATGTAGTCGTTGTATTTGGCTTCATTGGTTTCGTAGAAAATATCCTGACCGATGCCTGCGTATTTTGTGAGCAGTTGATAGAGTTTATTGAGCGCTTCCACCCTACCTTCGGTGGCAACATCACGGTCTGAAATACCTTGAGCTTGTAAGTCGATAGCAATGTCTAAAGTATCACGTTGTGTAATCAGCGTATTGATCTTGTCTGCCGTAAGACCTTCATCGGAAAGTTCGGGAAGATATTTCTCTGCGGTGAGGCTCATGATCTTGGCAATCCGCACAAGCTCGGCATCACTTTGCTGACTGATCAATGCATTGCCGAATTCCTTGTATTTGGCACTGTGCTGTCCGAAGACATTTTCTGCAGCATTGAAAATACTGCGCATAGATTTTTCCAGTGCTTTTCTGGCGGCGTCTTTTTGTTCGGTGAGATTTATTTTGATGGCTTCCAGCTGTTCATCGCTTGGGAAACTGTCTACCATGTTTCGGGAAGTGGTAAGTTCGGTCTTTTTTGTGGGGTTGTAGCCACGGTCTGTAAATTCGGTGAGGTCTCTGTCGATCAAAGCGATCAATTCATCAGCTTTTTGTTTCAATACAGAATCTGCAATTCTGAAGCTACGTGTTACCTGTTCTTTTTTCATAATGGATTTGTTTTTGTGTTTTAAATAAAGGTTTGAAAATCTAATTTATCTTTTATATTCATTCATCAACTTTTACAAAAAGTCTGCAAAGCGCTGATAAATAACAAATTGTACTTGATTACCTCTTCAAACTGGTTGATGGGCACTTCGAACTGCTTGATTGCTTATTCGAAACAGTTGATTCCCTAAACGAAACACCTGAACGACCTTTCGAAGCGATTGATTGTCTCAACGAAATGCTTGAATGTTATTTCTAAACGGTTGAAGCGGTCTTCAAACTCCTTGAACCATCAAACGTAGTACTTTATCGGTTTTTGGGGTTAGTAAGTGGTTGATTAGAATATTGGTTTTTGTGGGATCCGATGGTACCGGAAACCTGCGCATGAAATGCGGGATTATTTTTAAATATCATCATTTTGTTTTTTGTTGTTCTTAAAACAAATATAAAAATATTTTTGATTAGTAGGAGATTAGAATTTTATTTTTTTTGAAATGAGAAAACCTCGCGGGAGGGCGAGGTTTTTATTTGAAAGCCTCAAATATGTCGGAAGAGAATGGAGAAACTGTACTTTCGAAAAATTTTAAAAAGTATGTTTATCATAATGTTATCCTGCTAAATTGTTGTTGATAATGATTGTAAATTTCTCCTTCTGTAAAATAATTTTCAAAATATTGTGTTATTCCCAATCTGTATACAAAGTTTTTTCCAATACCAGGAAGCGAATGTCGGTTCTTAAGATAATGCATCACTAATTGAAAACAATAATCTGCTATCAAATGACCGTAGCAATATTTCAGAGTTTCAATAGTATTTCGCCGCCCATAAGCGTTTACATTTTTTTTATTGATATTCTTAGATATAAAACGACTTTCCAAATCCATCATTTTGACAGTTGGAAGATCAGTTGGCGCACAGTCAATACAGAACATCGGGCTTCTATCTCTAGGAAAGTATGAAGATCCTCTTTTAAAAAGATAAGCATCAGCATTAACTGCTGTCTTTAGTGAATTTAAAAATATGTTGAAATTATTTTCAATATCAGTATGTTCAATTTCAATCCCTGACAATTGTGAAATGACTGACTTTACTACTTTGGCACTCCATATATCATTCTCCCAACTGTATCCATTTGTGTAAAAAATGTTTTCATTAACTAATCTTTTATTCAAAATTTCGTCAAACTCATTATCCATTGCAACTAAAACGCGTGTTAATTTACCATCAATAATGTCTAATGCAATTTCTTTGACAGCAGTTTTAGAACCAATAGATTTAAATTTCAATTTTCTATCATGAAAAACTTTGAAAATATTTTTCCAAAAAACAATATCGTCGGTTTCTTCATGATATAAACCTGATTCCACTTCATTTTTTGTAAATGTCTGGTTTCCCCCCTCTAAAAACACTATCAAATCAACATTGTGAAATAGATGCTGATTATTCAAACCGTTTATCGTTCTTCTAAAAGTACTCATAGTATTACATCCTCAATATTAATAACCGAATTTGAAAAATTACTTACAATATCAGGAGAGTGAGTTGCAAATATAATCTGAGCATTCGGATTTAAATTTTTCAGATTACTTACCAATTTTTCCTGCCATTCTATATGTAAGGAAAGTTCTGGTTCATCTGCTATAAAAACATGATTTTGATTTTCTTGTAAAAGACATTGTCCAAGAATAATCAGAAGCTGCTTTTCGCCAGAGGAGAGATGAGAGAGTGGAAATATTTTTCCACTTTGTGTCTCTACTTGAAGTTCATTTCTTTCAGTGATTATAATTTTTTTTCTTTGAAAGAGGTTATTAATTTCTTCAATTAGTGTAAATTTCGGACGATGTATATTTGTCTTTTTTTCATTTAGTGAATTCCATTCTTGGACAATAGAATGAATTCTCTTCGTATCTAACAATGCCGCAAAATCATCTAACAAAAGATTACCTGTGTCCAATTTATCTTTAGCGTTAGTAAAAGACTCATAATGATTTTCTAATTTCGACTCAAATTCATTTTCTTTCAATTTAAAAAGCAAGAAAATCTGTTTTAGTGACTCCTTTTCATCTTCTTCATCCAAATCATTTGAAAACGAAAGGATGTCATCACCTGATTTCGCTTCAATTAGTGATAAAAAAATATTTTTTTGAAATTTTTCTGTTTCCAAGGAGTATTTTCTATCGAGAATTCCGAAATATTTCACCATATCTGTAGAAAGTTCCTTTAATTTCAAATCAATTGTTGATTCAAAACTTTTATCATCAGTACTACGTGGTCCAGAAGTTCTATGTATTGATAGCCAAGTAACATTTGAAATTGCTTTTAAAGCAACATTTATATCCTTTTCAAGCTTTCCACCTCCAACGCTTCTAGGTAATCGATGTTCGTAAATGTAATTTAAGGGATAATGACGAAATAAAGAATCTTCTTCGATTTCATTCAGTTGAAAAATACTAACTTTTGATTTCCCGGGAATTTTGATTTTAAAGATTATATTTGAATAGGGTGAGTGGGCACGTTCTGTTTTTTCTACAATAATGTAAGTTTGTTTATTAGCTTCATTTCCAATTAAATCAAAAAAATCAATTTTAATTTTTCGAAATTGTATCTTGTCTAGTGTTGCAAAATCTGCGTTAAGACTTGCTGCAATTAAATTAATTATAGTAGTTTTTCCAGAACCGTTGACGCCAATAAGAAAATTGACATCATCTTTAAAATTAAGAATAACTTCTTTATCGTCCCAAAATCCTTCTATTTTGACCTTACTAATTTTTCTCATGATTTTTAGTTTTTATATTTAGCTGATAAGCTTGCTAAAATTTAAACCTTTTTTTGTTAAAAATAGACATTAATCTAAATAAAACCAATTTTATTTCAAACCTAAATGAAAAAATATAAAACTCTCATATTCTCTATACAAAATTATTCTTCAAATAATTTCTACTCGAACTGACGGAAGTTGTAAACAGTAGAAATAGTATTTAATTATAAAAGCCTTAAAAATTCTTAAATAAAGTCCAATTTATCATCTACCGGGGAATTGATTAATATAAAAACAAAACGTATCAAATTGAAATACAGCAGATTTTATTTTTAACAAAAGATTATATTTTCTCTTATGGTTTTGTAACTTTCTTATCAATAGTTTTGTCTCATTAATAAAAACTCAATGACAAAACTTTTATCTACTCTACTTTTACTTTGTACGGTACTTATTTTTGGGCAAACTCAATTGAAAGTTTTCAATAAAACCAATAAGAAACCGATTGAAAATGCAGCCGTTTACTGTGACGACAATCTTTTGGGAAAAACCAATTATGAAGGCGTTTTATCATTTAAAACAAAATGTAAAAAAGTAGAAATTCTTGCCAGCAATTTTGAAGATACTTTGGTTGATGTAAAAAAGTCGATGGATGTTGCCATGCAGCCTTTATCAGAAAAACAAAGTAACATCGATAAAATTATCATCACCGATAAAAGTGATCCCAAAGCTTTGAGAATTTTAGATGAAGTCAATAAAAGGGAAAAAGAAAATTCGCCAAAGTCTTTAGATACCTATAACTTTAAATCGTACTCAAAATTTTCGATCGATGTAGACAAAGATTCAATTGATACTTTTAAAAATTTCTTAGCTTCGAGAAAAGATTCTCTTTCAAAAGTTGATAAAAAAGAATTTAAGCAAAAGGAAAGCGAAAAGAAAGATTCGTTAATTAATGAAGATTTCATCAACGCTTCGCAGGAAAGCCAGATGTTTCTTTGGGAAAAGGCAACAGAATACAAATATTCGCAGAAATTTGGAGAAAAGACCAATATCATCGATAATAGAATGTCAGGTTTTAAAAATCCGATTTATGAGGCTTTAGCAATTAATATTTCCAATTTAAACAGAACTCCAAGACAGTTAAGACCTGAAAACAGAAAGCTTTTCAATTTTTACATGTCAGATACTTTACAGTTAGACGGAAGAAAAACCTACGTTATCAAATTCAAAGAAATCACCGATAAAAAGAAGCAAAATCCGAGAAAATTTAATGGTAAAATTTATATTGATTCTGAAACGTATGCACTGAAAAAGTTTGAAAGCGCCAACAAAAAAAGAAATGAAGGCGACATTATCTCTGTATGGAAACCAATTGACGGAAAATGGTTTTTGGATCATGAAGATATTAAGCTGAAAATGGGCGACCAGACCTTCAATATTGCAAAAAGAGACAGTGTAAAGACCGATAGTTTAAAGAAAGGCGCATACATCAGCGACAAGCGAAAATACCATCAGAAAACCTTTGGAAATTATCTGTATGTAAAAAACCGTTTCTTTGATTTCCAATTGAATGAAGCACAAAAAGCATCTGAATTTAAAGGATATTCTCTCGAAATGAAAAACTCTGACGGAAGTTTGCTTGATCAATACAGAACCGATAGTTTGACCGCAAGAGAAAGTGCAACCTACACTCAAATCGACAGTTTTGTACAAAAGCACGATTTTGAAAAGAAACTGAGTTTTTTAACCCAATTAATGAGAGGTAATCTGCGTTATAAAATGATTGATTTTGATATTACTAAGCTTTTCAGCTACGATAAATATCAAGGTATTCGTTTGGGAGCAGGATTAAAACTGAATGAGAAATTCAACAAGACATTTTCTCCGGATGGATATTTCGGTTATGGTTTTAAAGATCACACCTGGAAATATGGTCTTGGTTTAGATATGAAACTGTCTGATAAAAGAACTTCTGTTTTCCGCGTTGATTATGTAGATGACGTCTTTGCAGCAGGAAGATTCAGCAATAATATGTGGGATATGATGATGAAAGTGAATGACCTGAATCTAGATCTGCACAATGCTAATTTTTATAAAAATCAAAAATGGGGAGCATCCTATTTGTATGATATTTCGAACTCATTGAGTATGAAAATCGTCGTGAATAAAGAGAAGCAGGAAGCACTTTTTGATTATCAATACAAAAATTTAGGAAACCGCTTCGATAATGTAAGCACCACATTATCTCTGAAATTTTCACCAAATGATAAAAACATCATGACGCCAAGTGGAAAATATACTTATGAAAAAAGCTTTCCACAGGTTTATATGAATGTTGAAAAAGGAATTGATGGATTGGGCGGAGATCTGGATTATTACAGAGCAGATGCATTGATCATTCATCAGTTCAGATCAAAATTAGGCTACACTAATCTAAAACTTTTTGGAGGAATTTCATCAGGAACTGCTCCGATCTGGAAAAACTTTGAAATTGCAGGTCAAAACGACAGAAACCCTGATCATTGGTATTCTAATATCAACACTCCAAATAATTTAGCATTTGCAACGATGCCTTCAGGAACTTTCTTTGCAGATAAATTTATTGCATTTAAAGTTTCCCAATATTTACCGTTCAGATTTAAAACGTTCGGTTCGAGATATTCAAACATCGAACTGGAATACCAATCTGCAATTGGAGATTTTAAGAACAGAGGTGATCATCAGTTCGATTTTCAGGTACTCGATCATTATTATCAGGAAGTCGGCGTAATCTGGAATAGATTTTTAGGCAGAAATTTCGGTGTAGGCTTTTCGTATAGATTAGGACATTACCAAACATCGCAATTCAAAGATAATTTTGGAATAAAACTGAGATTTAATGTTTTAAATTAATAAAACAAACTCTTTACAAATAAGATCTTAAAATAACAAACCGTCATCTGCTTTTAAAGTTGATGGCGTTTTTTTTTGTTCACAATAAGTTTCTTAAAAAAAAATATCATTAAACAATAATAATCTCATTAAAATATTTTCTTAGAAGCTTATTCCGGCTATCCGCTTTTACTCCTCACACCGTTGCTTCTCCAACTCATGTTGCGGGGTAACGCTACCATCCGGGCTAGAATCATAGTCATTCGATATTAGTTTTTGGCTTAATTAAGACAACTAACTTTATTCAGCTTTAGTTTGTTCATTATCTACTTTAATCTCTTTTCTTATTACAATTCTAAAATTAATGTGTGTCGCTCCTCCGGAGCTCTGAGAGATTGTTTATGATTCTAAGCTATTTTTCTACAAAGGTTGCGCTCCTCCGGAGCGAACCTTAACCTTAACCTTAACCTTAACCTTAACCTTAACCTTAACCTTAACCTTAACCTTAACCTTAACCTATTAGGCAATAGGTAATAGGTAATA